>Ga0207422_1000061_pt1 | contig 441704 bp, 425 predicted proteins | sample MarCyaLeptolynsp_FD_187757 | JGI IMG/M metagenome (GOLD analysis project Ga0207422, IMG submission 187757) | Marine cyanobacterial communities from Panama - species 1 Leptolyngbya sp. (SPAdes) | ecosystem: Environmental > Aquatic > Marine > Unclassified | place: Panama: Panama City | collected...
GGGGTGTGCTGAAAAAGCCCGCCGGCGCAGACGTCTCGGCGGAAGACTTTCGGGAGCATGTGGCCGCGCTCGCGCAGCCGACGATGAGGACCGGCGGCAAGCCCGCCGAAATCCTGGTGGCGGGGGTCGGCGGCACGGGCGTGGTGACCGTCGGCGCGCTGATCACCATGGCCGCCCATCTGGAAGGACGCGCCGCCTCGGTCCTGGATTTTACCGGGTTCGCGCAAAAAGGCGGCACCGTATTGAGTTATGTCCGGATCGGCGCACCCGGCGAAAACCTGAACCAGGTCCGGATCGAACCGGGGCAGGCCGACACGCTGTTGGCCTGCGATCTGGTGGTCGGCACCGGGCAGGACGCGCTGGCGACCCTGGACCCCAAAGCCTCGGCAGTGATCGCGAACAGTCAGGAGATTCATACCGCCGCATTCGTTCAGGACCCGGATGCAGTTCCGAATTCGGCCTTTCTGACCAAGACGTTGCACGACGCCGTCGGTAAGTCGCGAGTGGATACACTGAACGCAACGGACGCGGCGCGCGCCCTGATGGGCGACTCCATCGGCAGCAACATCCTGATGCTGGGCTATGCCTGGCAGAGGGGCCGGGTACCGGTGGGGCTGGAGGCGATGGTCCGCGCCATCGAATTGAACGGCGTCGCCGTCGAGGCGAACAAACGGCTGTTCGATTGGGGCCGGCTGTTGGCCGACGACCGCGCCTATGTGATGGCCGCCTGCGCGCCAAAGAACCAACCGGAGCGTTTCGGCCGGGCGGAGACGCTGGACGACCTCGTCGCACGGCGGGCCGCGTTCCTGACCGACTATCAGAACGAAGACTATGCCGACCGGTATGCAACCAGCGTGGCGTTGCTGCGCGAGCGGGAAGAACAAGCAGGCTTCAGCGATTTGACGCTCAGCAAGGCGGCGGTGCGCGGTCTGTTCAAGCTGATGGCATATAAGGATGAATACGAAGTGGCGCGCCTGTATACCGACGGCGATTTTTACAAACGGCTGGCCGAGACGTTCGACGGCGACTACCGCGTTACCCTGCATCTGGCGCCGCCGGTTCTGTCCAAGACCAAGCCCGGCAAGACGGAACCGGAAAAGCGGCCGTTCGGGCCTTGGATGCTGTCCGCCATGAGAGTGCTGGCCCGGTTCAAGGGCTTGCGGGGGACGGCGTTCGATCCGTTCGGCTACACGGCCGAGCGCAAGACGGAACGCCGCTTGATCGCCCGGTATGAAGCCTTGATCGAAGAGGTTGCAGGCGCGCTGTCGCCGGAAACCTATCAGGTGGCCCTGGACCTGCTCTCCCTGCCGGAAGAGATTCGCGGTTTCGGTCCGGTCAAGGAGCGGCACCTGGCGCAGGTGGTGCCGCGCTGGGACACGCTTCTGGAAGCGTTCCGGAACCCGTCCCCGACAGCGGAGCCCGACGGCTTTCGGTATGCCGCGGAGTAGCCGAGGCCGCTAAACCGGCAACGCGGTCGAGTACTTCACCCGCCGCAGAGAGAAACGCGAATTGACCGTCGCGACCTGGGGCAGTTTCAGCAGCCGCTGGGACAGGAAGCGTTCATAGCTTTCCATGTCTTCGGCGACGATGCGTAAATGGTAGTCACGGTCCCCCGTGACCGCATGGCATTCCAGCACTTCCGGCCAGGTGAAAAGCGCGCGCTCGAAGGCCTCGACAGTCGCGTCATGATGATCGGCGAGCGATACGGTCGCCAGGATCGTCAGGCTAAGCCCCGCGCGCTTCGGATCGACCAAAGCGACTTGTCCGGCAATGACGCCGTCCTCTTTCAGCCGCTTGACCCGCCGCCAGCACGGACTTTGGGACATGCCAACCGCGCGGGCCAGTTCGGCAATCGGCATATCGCCCTGCTTTTGCAGCAGGGTCAGGATCTTGCGGTCCATATCGTCCAGGTTGCTCATCCATCGACTCTACAGCATCTTCCGGGCTGAAAACCACAACAGCCTGCCATGTCCCGCTACCGGCGACGCGGAGGGTTCATGTCCGCAAGGGGCATCCGGGGTGCTTGATCAATGGCACCGGGCGGCGTCATCTGCTAATCAAATCGAAGCTAGGCCAACCGGCCGAGCAGCCATGATTGTGCAAGTCTAAAATGAAGCAAAAACAGCCCGCCCTTTGGCGCAACAGCCCTTTCATAATCGCGGAGATTTCAGCGAACCATTTGGGTTCCCTCGATCGTGCGTTCGACTTGATCGAAGCGGCCAAACACGCCGGTGCGGACGCGGTCAAATTCCAGGCCTACCACCCCGATACGATTACCGTCGAATGCAGCGACCCCGCCTTCGTCATATCCGATCCGATGTGGAAAGGACGGACCCTCTACGACCTCTATACCGAGGCGCAAACGCCGTTCGATTGGTTCCCGAGGCTTTGGGAGAAGGCCGCGTCCATGGATATCCTGCCGTTTGCATCGGTCTTCGATGAAACCGCGCTTGCGATGTTGGAGGAACTAGACCCTGTTCTCTACAAGATCGCATCCTGCGAACTGGTCGACATCCCCTTAATCGAGAAAGTCGCTGAAACTGGAAAGTCGATGGTGCTTTCAACCGGCATGGCGTCTCTCGAAGAAATCTTCGATGCGGCAGAAGCGGCCTTCGCGGTCGGCAAAGAAAATACCGCTTTTCTGCATTGCGTCAGCGGCTATCCCACGCCGGCCAATCACGCAAACCTGCTGACAATTCCCGATCTGGCCGCGAAGCTCGGCTGCACTGTCGGCTTTTCGGATCACACGACGGGCACCGACGTTGCGACAGCCGCCGTTGCGCTTGGGGCCATGGTCATCGAGAAGCACATGACCCTGCGTAGAAGCGATGGTGGACCGGATGCCGCGTTTTCGCTGGAACCCAATGAATTCAAGTCGATGGTGGGCGCGGCGCACGTAGCCTTCGCCGCGCGCGGCGAAATCGTCTATGGGGTGAAGGAAAGCGAGGAACACACACTCTCGTTCCGGCGCTCTCTCTATACCGTCGCGCCGATCGCGAAGGGTGAACCCTTGAGCAGCAAGAACGTACGCTCCATTCGGCCGTCCGGCGGCCTGGCACCGAAGCAACTGCCAAAACTCATCGGGCGTGTAGCGGCGCGCAACTTACCAATCCATCACCCACTGACCTGGGAAGACATAGAGCTCTAACTACAACTACGCCGTCAGCCCGCGATTGGCACTATCCAGGCCGTCGCGGCTATTCCGTGAGCACCCGGCGCAAAGCGTCCGCGATCTCCCGGGCGTCCTCTGCCGCGATACCAAGATGCAGAGGGATACTAAGGGTTCTGCTGTAATAGTGTTCCGCCCCCGGATATCGGTCGAAGCCCTTGCAGCCGAAAAAGGGTTGGCGATAGAGGGGTATATAATGCACTTGCGTGCCGATCCCGGCCTCCATTAGCGCGCGCATCACCGTGCCACGGGATTTACCGGCGGCTTCGAAGTCCACCGCCACGGCGTAAAGATGCCACGCGTGCTCGTTTGGGTCTTGTGGAACCGTCGGCAGAGTGACGTGCGGAATATCCGACAGAAGCTCCGAGTAGACATCGACCAACGCCCGGCGAAAACGCAGCCCCTCGCTCAACCGGGCCAATTGACTGAGGCCCAGCGCGCACGACAACTCACTAGCGTGATAGTTATAACCAACTTCGTGCATTTCATAATACCATGGCGCGTCGGGCTCGGGCGGCGACTCCCACCCGCTGGGATCCCGCACCATGCCATGCCCACGAAACACCTTGGCACTCTTTGCCAAGTCCGCATCGTTTGTCAGGATCGCGCCGCCCTCTCCCATCGTGAGGTGCTTGATCGCATGAAAACTGAAGGATGACGCATGAGCGGCGAAACCGTCCCCTACCCGCTGGTGCGCGTCACCGGAAACATAGAATGCACCCGGGGCATGGCAGGCGTCGTCGACAAGAACCGCACCATGGGCCTTTGCGACCTCCGCCAAACCGCTGAGGTCGGCGACCCGGCCGCCCAGATGCACCGGCGCAACAACGCCGACCGGGAACGATACCTGCGTGAACGCCTGTTCCAGCGTCTCCGGCGTCATCAGGCCGGTGTCCCGATCTACGTCGCAGAATGCAACGGGGGCGTCGCACATACGTGCCGCACTGGCGGTTGCGAGAAACGTCAGCGGCGATGTAATCAAACCCTTGTCGGGCCCAAGGCCCAAACCGTGGTAGATCATATGCAGGGCCGCGGTGCCTGAATTACAAACAATTGCATGATCGGCGCCGAAGGCTTCCGACAGGGCCCTTTCGAACTCAACGACCCGCGGCCCTTGGGTCAGGAACTGACCGTTAGCCGTGTCCGTAAGACAACGCAGATCGTCTTCCGTCACATACGGACGCGAATAAGGATACCGGATCATCTAACGATGCTCTGCTGCAGCTTCTTTACGAGGGGTTTCGCTCCGCGTACCGCCCCGACCATAGACTAGGACAACTTCAGCCGCACACACCCGGCCAGCCATTAAAATCTTGCCCATGGATAACGTCGAACTCTCTTCCACACAGTAATCTTCGGCCAGTGCACCAGGTCTCCTCGCTTCCACCCAGCCAGCGGATTGAGCGTCTCGACCAGGTAAAAGCGAACGGGCTGCCACGCATCGCACACTCTGTCCGTACCCCCATTTTGCGCTGCTAGACAAACCTATTCTCATTCCAGCGATTCTTGCCTACGCGGCCCGGAACCGCGGCTGTCCTGGAAAGCAACCCCGGCCAGCCATCGGTCGGGTGCGGCGCTCGCGCGGTACCAAACCGCTGGAGTATTTATCCATTTTCAAAAACCGGCCGCTGCAATCCTCGTACCATTCCAACCATAACGTTGCGACTTGAAAAAGGGGTTAAACGACCGCACCGGACCGACCGCCGCGATCGTCCTTCGGAAATTGTACACGACACAGTTCTTGCGCCCCGGCAGATCTTCTAGGGGAACGCCGGCCCCGGTCGTTCCGGTTGCTCAGCGCCGGACTTTACCGCATCTTCCAAGCCGATAGCCAAAGGAGCCAGCCATGTCCGCACCCCAACCCGTCATCATGCCGTTCAAAGGCGTTACGCCGACAATCGGAACCGACGTCTTCATCGCGCCGACGGCGGCGGTGATCGGGGATGTTCGGTTGGGCGACCGCTCCAGCGTCTGGTTTTCCTGCGTCCTGCGCGGCGACGACCACTACATCGAGGTCGGCGAGGACAGCAACATCCAGGACGGGACGGTCGTGCACGTCTTCGAGGGCAAGTACCCGACAATTATCGGCAAACGGGTGACGGTTGGCCATGGCGTCATGCTGCACGGCTGCGTGTTGGAAGACGACTGCATGGTCGGCATCGGCTCCAAGATCCTGGATGGCGCGCATGTCGAGAGCGGCGCCGTCGTTGCCGCGGGCGCCGTTGTGTCGCCCGGCAAGCGCGTGAAGTCCGGGGAGATGTGGGCCGGCGTGCCCGCCAAACCCTTTCGCGAGGTCAAAGACGCTGAAAAAGGGTTTATTGAGATGAACTGGAAGCATTATCACCAGAATCTGGCCAAAGTGTATCTGGCGGAACAGAGCTGACCCGGCCGTTCCTTCCGAAATCATTCGACCGTTGACAGGCATGGCGTTCCGCACGTAAACACGCTCGGACACCCGTGGATCGATTCTGCCGGTGTGCGGTAGCCGTTCCCTGATGCTACCGCACAGAATTCTCTTGAAACTCCATGAATTTCCCCTCTTCCTTCAGCCTTGAAGGCCGGCGCGCGGTTGTGACAGGCGCCGCCGGCAGGATCGGGCGCGCCATCGCCGATGCTTGCGACGCTGCCGGCGCCGATGTTCTTGGCGTCGACATCCGCAGGCCGGACGCAGCGCCCCCCTACCAAGTGGTGGAACGCGACTTTTCGGACCCGCTGACGGCGGAACAAGCCGTTCAAGACCTGCTTGCGGCGAACGGTGCCGTGGATATCTGGGTGAACGCCGCCTACCCCCGGACCGAAAACTGGGGCCGGAAATCCGCCGGCAACACGCCTGCCGAATGGCAGGCGAACGTTACGATGCAATTGACGGCTGCCTGCGTCGCTTCGGCCGCAGTCGCCCGCAGCATGGCGCAAGCCGACACGGGCGGCGCCATCCTGAATATCTCGTCGATCTACGGTCTGGTCGCGCCGGATTTCGCCCTCTACGAGGGGCAGGATATGGAAACGCCGGCAGCGTATGCCGCAATCAAGGGCGGCCTTGGCGCGCATACGCGCTATCTCGCCGGCCAATACGGGCAGCAGCAAGTTCGCGTGAATGCTCTGGCGCCGGGTGGGGTCTTCGCGAACCAGCCGGAAGGTTTCGTTTCGGCCTACGAGGCTAAGACAGCCTTGGGCAGAATGGCGTCGGAGGCGGACATCGCCGGTCCTGCACTGTTCCTCGTTTCCCCGGCGGCTTCCTACATTACCGGTGTCGTGCTGCCGGTTGACGGCGGATGGACCGTCTATTGAGCGGCATGATGCAGGAACAGCCCTTGGCAACGCCCGTATTGGAAGGGGCGCGCATCCGACTGACGCCCTTCGAACGGCGGCATTTGGAAGACCCGGCCTATTGCGCCTGGCTCGGTGACCGGGAGGTCCTCGAAAGCCTGAATTTGCCCCGATATTGGCTTGGGGAGGTCAGCGAGGAGGAGATCCGCGCCTATGCACGCGGCAGGGTGGCGGACCCTACGACCCTGTTCTTCGCCTTGGAGTTGAAAGATCAGGACAGTTTCATCGGCACGGTGAAAGCGGGGCCGATCGACATCTACAGCGCGGTCGCAGATCTCGGGATCATGATCGGCGAGAAAGCCTTTTGGGGCCGGGGATTGGCGACCGACGCCCTGTCGTTGCTGGGGCGCTTCCTTTTCGAAGAACTGAGCCTTCGCCGGTTGACCGCGGGCTCGATGGCATCGAACCCGGGCATGATCCGGGTTTTCGAAAAACTCGGATTCAAGCGCGAAGGGCTGTTCCGGCAACAGGACCGCCTCGGCGATGACTATATCGACCATATCCATCTGGGATGCTTACGGGACGAGTTCGTTCCGGCCACCGCACAACGCGGCCAACAAGAAAACAGGCGGCAAACGATATGAAAAACACCTGGCGCTTCGGTGAATTGGAAGCGGGTTACATCCGGGAAGTCTTGGACTCCGGGTTCGGTTCCAGCACTTCCGGCAGCATGAACAACCGTTTCGAGGCGGCTTTCGCCGAGAAGATCGGGGCAAAATATGCCGTGACCTTCAACTCCGGCACCTCGACCCTGCACGCGGCTCTCGATGCGGTCGGGGTCGGATACGGCGATGAGGTGATCACCGCGCCCCTGACCGTAATCTCCAACTTGGACGTCATTCTAGCGCAGAACGCCGTTCCGGTTTTTGCCGACATCGATCCGGACACCTTCAATATCGACCCGGAAGACGTCGCACGGAAAATTACCCCGCGCACCAAGGCCATCATGCCGATTTGCCTTTATGGTCTGAGTTGCGACTTGGATCCGCTGATGGCGTTGGGCAAAGAGCACAACATTCCGGTTATCAACGACGCCGCGGAAGCTTTCGGAACCCTCTACAAGGGGCGGCGGATCGCGGAGATTGCCGACATCACCTCCTATTCGACGGAGAACTCGAAACACATCACAACGGGAGACGGCGGCATCGTCGTTACGAACGACGAGGAACTCGCGAACAAGATGCGGAAGTTCGGCAGCCTGGGCTATGCCGCTCTCAAGGCCTCCGACGGCCGGATCCGGTCCAACAAGGACATTTTCCAGGATCCGACCTACAAACGGCATGATGCATACGGCCACAACTACCGTATGCCGGAAGTGGCCGCCGCTCTTGGCCTCGCCCAGACGGAGCGGATGGAGTGGTTTCTCGATATCCGCCAGCAGATCTCTCAGATGTATCTCGATGCAGCTTCCGCAGCGGACTATCTGGTGCCGCAGAAAGTTCCGGACGGATACAACAACACCTATTGGACCGTGGTCTTCCGGTTCGATCGGACAGATATCTCTTGGCAGGACTTCCGCTACAAATTCATCGATTTCGGCGGCGACGGCATCTACGCAGCTTGGGCCCTGCTCTATCATGAAACGATCATGACGTCGGGTGCTTGGAAAAAGCGCTGCCCGCCCCTCTATGACGGGATCGACTTTCCGCTCGAAGGGACCTGCCCCAACGCGGAAACCGTGCAGCCGAAACTGATGCAGTTCGTCAACAACTACGGCAGTGTCGAAGAAGCCGAAGGCAAGGTTGAAGCGCTGCGTAAAACGATCGCGTATTTCTCGTAGAGAACACAGCCTCACGTGCAAGACTTTCGCGAAGCATTCAAGTTTCTCCGGGAACGCGGCCTGACGCGGCGGCAGATCGCGATACTGCTGGCATTGGCTATCGGGTCCGTGCTTTTCGAAGCGCTTGGGCTGGGGCTGCTGATGCCCATTGGACAGTACCTGATCGAAGGCGGCGAACTACAGCAGCTGCGGGAAACATCGCGGTTCTGGCAGGCGATGTTCGAGGCATCCGACTATGCCGGGTTTGAGATCGGCATCGTTCACATCGCGGGGCTGAGCCTGCTGGCGATGTGTATTCGGCAGGTCTTTGCGTATTTCAGGTTGGTCTATCAAGCGCAGGTGAATCACAACCTTGCGCGGAAAATCCGGGTGTCGCTTTTTTCTTCATACTTGCATAGCGACTTGATCACCCAGGAGCGCGAGGGGGCCGGGCAGTTCGCAAACACGGTTACCACCGAAGTGAACCAGGTCTTGCCGCTTGTTTCGCTCGGCGTAGAAGTAATCATCACCATTCTGTTGGCTGTTGTCTATTTGGGCTTGATGCTGGCTGTCGCACCCGCGGCAACATTGGTTATGGCCGCGCTGTTGGGTGTCAGCGCGTTTCTATTGCGAAGCGTGTTTCGCAAGACCGCCCTGGTGGGCAAAACGATTGTGCAAGCGAACACCGTTTTCCTGCAGCACCTTGTCGAACGAACCCGAAACACCCGAATGGTTCGCCTGTCCCGAATGGAAGATCTTGAAATCCAACTGGCGGACGATCGGGCTGCAATCCAGCGTGACGCCAACGTAAGAGCGAAAAAACTCACGGCGATCACAGAAGCCGGTATGGAACCGATAACCATCATTATCGGCGTTCCACTGCTGATTCTGGCCGTGACCGTTTACGGTATGGCGCTCGCCACGGTCGGGTTCATGCTCGTCCTTTTGGCCAGAATGATGCCCATTGCCAAACAAGGAGCCGGGGCGTGGCAGTCGCTGTTGCGAACCGGGGCGTCGGTCCGCGTTGTCCGCGACACCCTCTCGAGACTGCAAGAGGTTCGGGAAGTGGATTCCGGTCACCTTCTGTTGCCGGACCGGATCAACCTTCTGAGTTTCCGAAATGTCTCCTACCGGTATCGACCGGATGAACCGGAAGTGTTGCGCGGTGTCGATCTGGACATAAATGAGGGTGAATTCATCGGATTGGTCGGCCCCTCGGGGGCAGGAAAATCAACACTGATCGACTTGATTCCGCGCTTGCGGCTGCCGACAGGCGGGACGGTGAAGTTCAACGGAACTTCGATTGACGAGTTCAAGTTGTCGTCCCTGAGAAACGCCGTTGCGTTTGTCGGACAATCGCCCCTCATGATGGCAGGCACGGTGGGTGAACAGATTGCCTATGCGAAGCCGGACGCTTCCATGGAAGAGATTGAAGAGGCCGCGCGGCAAGCCAATGCCCACGACTTCATCTGCAGCCTGCCGAACGGCTATGAGACGCTGCTGGGCGAAGATGGCAAGGGACTCTCTGGCGGACAAAGGCAGCGCATTGAGTTGGCGCGTGCATTGCTGCGCAAGGTTCCGATTCTGATATTGGACGAACCGACGAGCAGCCTGGATGCCGAAAGCGAGTTCAAGATTCGGCAGGCCCTTGCTCAAATCCATGCACGTCGGAATACCACAATCATTCTGATCGGCCATCGACTGAGCAGTTTGGAAGACGCCGACCGGATAATCGTCCTCAAGGATGGGGCGATTGTCGAGGAGGGCAGCCAACAAGACCTCATCCGCACGGGCGGTTGGTTTGCAGGCGCCATGAACCGACAGCAAACCGGCGCCCCAACCCCTCTGCTCCGAGAGGAAGCGATATGACTGAATTGAAGATCGGAGGGCTTATTCCCGTAAGGATGACCTCTGAACGGCTGCCGGGAAAAGCTCTCTTGGACCTCGCGGGCCAGCCCGTTCTGTATCACCTACTCGACAGGATCGCCGCCTGCCGGTTCATCGAGAGTCCACGGGATATCGTGGTCTGCACAACCGAAGACGCATCGGATGACGCCTTGTGCGAGGCGGTAGAGTCCTACGGCGCGTCCACTTACCGTGGCGAGCGCGATGACATCATCGCGCGTTTCAGCGGTGCGATGACGGCCTTTGGTTTCGATGCGGTCATTCAAGCTGACGGGGACGATCCGCTTTCCGCGACCGAGTACATGGATCTGACGATGGCACGTCTGCTGGACCCGGATTTGCCCAACGCCGATATCGTCACCGTGTCGGGACTGCCATTGGGATGCGCGACAAAGAGTTTCAGTGCCAAAGGGCTCGAAAAAGTTATGGCACGGTATCGGTCTGAGCTGAACGATACCGGCTTCATCTACTTCTTCACGAAAACCGGTATTTGCGACCATGTCGAACTGACATGCGAAAAGCCGGAACACCAGCACGACACCGCGCGGCTGACACTCGACTATCCGGATGATCTTGCCGTTTTCAGACAGATCTTCGAAACCCTGTTTCAACAGGACAACGTGTTCAGCCTTTCCGATACGGTCGAGTACTTGAACGCCCATCCGGATGTTGCGTCCCAAAACCTGCATCTCAACGACGACTACTGGGCGCGAACGGATGAAAAATCCTTTCTTATGTACACCGACGAGATGGGTACGGAACGCCGTATCGTAGTCTAGGAGGACTCATTAGATGTATTTCTGTTCCAACTGCGTCATGCCCAGCACCCGGCCGGACCTCGAGTTTGACGAAGAGGGCAAGTGCGATGCGTGCCGAACCGCCGACCGCAAGTACCACAGGGTCGAGAATGGCGTTGACTGGGAAGCCAGAAAGATCGAGTTCGAGGAGCTGATCGAGCGCTGCCGCTCCGAAAAAGTCGGACAGTATGACTGCATCATTCCGGTCTCGGGTGGCAAGGACAGCACCTATCAGGTTCACGTCGCGAAAAACGTGTACGGCCTGCGCCCCCTGTGTCTGTACTTCTACCCGACGATCCGCACCGAGTTGGGTGAACGAAACCTTGAGGCCTTGAGCCGTATGGGCGTCGATATGTTCGAGGTACGGCGCAACCCGCTGGTCTATGAGAAACTCAGTTTGGAGGCCTTCAAGCGCGTCGGTGACATGGAATGGCCGAACCATGTCGGGATCTGGAGCACACCGTATCGCTTCGCCGTTGCCTTCGACATTCCCCTTATCCTGTGGGGTGAGGGGCGCATGGAATATGCGGGGACCGAGTTCATTTCGGAGAAACACTTGCGAGAACTCGATGAGGACTGGGCGGCGGACTACGGCTGCATGAATGGCCTGCGCGCCGAGGATTTCGTTGGCCCGGAAACCGGTCTGACAATGGACGACATTCAAACCTACAAGTTTCCCCCGATGGAAGAACTGACGAAAGTCGGGGGAAACAAAGGTGTAACCGGAATATTCCTAGGTTACTTCTTCAATTGGAAGGTCCGCGAGAACGTCGCGGCGATCGAGCAGTACGGCTGGTCTCACCACGACGGCCGGCCGGAGACGACCTACTGCGACTTCAACAATCTCGATTGCCTCTCGATGAACCTGTACGACTACGTGAAGTACTGCAAATACGGCTATGGCCGCGCGACCGACGACGCCTGCCGCGATGTTCGCGACGAAATCATCGATCGCAAGCAAGCCGTTCGCTTGGTCGAACGGTATGACGGCGTGTACCCCAAGGCCACGGTGAAGGCCTGGGCCGAGAAATTTGGCCTTACGCCTGAGGATTTCGACGAGATATGCGACCGCTTTACCAATCCCGAAATCTTTGAATACGAAGATGGAAAGTTCGTCCGCGATATCGACAACTCACTGATCATGCGCCAGGAAATCCTCGACCGGCGGCGGAATCCGAATGACCAATGAAATTGTCATCGTAGACTATGGCGTTGGCAATATTGCCAACGTGGAACGCGCGCTTAAGCGCGCGGGGGCAGACGTGTCTGTGTCCGGCGAATCCTCCGTAATCGCGGAAGCGGCCGCGCTGTTGCTTCCCGGCGTTGGCGCATTCCAAGCTGCCATCGAGAAACTTCGGCAGCAAGGACTGGACGCCGCGATTAAGCATTGCGCCGCGGTCCGCAAACGTCCGGTTCTTGGCATTTGCCTCGGCATGCAGCTTCTGTTCGAGGAGAGCGATGAAGGAGGGCGCCACGAAGGGTTGGGGCTGGCGGAAGGAAAAATCTCCAAGATGCCCTTAGATGGCGCACGTGACTTTATGGGCCGCCCGTTACGCCTGCCGCATATCGGCTGGAATGACATCACGCCGTCTGCCAACAGTCGGTTGTTTGCGGGTGTTGAGACCGGCGAGGACTTCTATTTCGTGCATAGCCACGCGTTGTACGGCGTCGCCGATGAGGAAGTCGCCGCGCACTGCGAATACGGCGCGGCCTTTGCCTGCGCTTTTGAAAAAGGAAACATTTTCGCAGCGCAGTTTCATCCGGAGAAGAGCCAGGTTTCCGGACACAAGGTATTGAAGAACTTCGTGACCATAGCGGCTGAGTTCGGTTGAGATGATCAAGACACGCGTGATCCCGCTGCTTCTGTTGAAAGACGGGTTGATGAAGAAGCCGGTGCGCTTCAGAGAGCGCCCGCGGACCATCGCCAATCCAATCTCGATCGTTCAGGTTTTTGAATCCCGTCAAGTGGACGAACTTATTTTATTGGACATCGGCGCCGCCAAGTCGGGAAGGAATGTCAATCCGATCATTGTTTCCCAGGCCGCCGAAACGCTGACGGTGCCCTTCACTGTGGGCGGCGGAATCCGCAACCTGGACCAGGCACGGAAACTGATTGAAGCCGGCGCCGAAAAGGTTTCCATCAACACGGCCGCCCTGGAACGACCGGAGCTGATCACCGAGTTGTCAGACTATCTTGGGTCGCAGTGCACCGTTGTTTCCATCGATGCCGAGAAGCTGGAGAGCGGAAAGTACGAGGTTTTCTCCAGCAACGCCCGCTTGGCTACAGGACGCGATCCGGTGACGTGGGCAAAAGAGGCTGAAGACCGGGGTGCCGGCGAGATCCTTCTGAATGCCATTCATCGGGACGGCACCATGGAAGGGTACGACCTTGATCTAATCGGCCGAGTGTCGGCCGCTGTAGAAATTCCGGTGATCGCCGCCGGCGGAGCAGGCTCCTACCAGGACTTCGTCGACGCCGTTAAAATGTCGGGCGCACACGCCGTCGCCGCCGGCAGTCTTTATCACTTTCGCGAAGTAACGCCGGATAAGGTCAAGGCCGCGCTGTCGCAGCACAACGTCCCGGTCAGGCTTGGCAAGCCGGCTGGCGGCTAACAGCCTCTATGTTGATCGAACGATGAACTTCGTACTGTTGGGACATACCAAAAGCGGAACGCGCTCTCTCGGCCAGTTGGTGCGGTCGTCGAGCAACTATCGTACTGTTCTGTACGACAAAGACGTTTTGGCGATCGTGGGCACCACGGGTGCCAAGGAGCGCCTAAAGGAATTGGTTAGTTCGTCTGAAAAGCCGGTCTATGTTCATTTCAACCAGGGCCTTCATACTCCTGGTTTCATTGACATGATTACGGAGGTCGATCCCGACATTACGGCCATCGTCGTCTATCGCGACCCGCTCGAAGCGATGATATCCTTCCATAATGGCTACCGTTCGTCCTATGGACGACCGGGCACCGGCGGCAGTTTCATGTCGATCGACACCAAAATTACCAATGCAACCTTCTGCCATTCCGTTCAGTTTGGCGAGTTGAATAAGATTCTGAAAACCGAGTTCGACTATCCACGAAGCGCACAAATCATCAGAGAAAGGTTTCGCCGCTTTAAGGAGATCAACCTGAACCTTCCAAGCACGAGTTTGACTGAGCAGTTCTGTGCATCCTTTGCTGAATTTGGCGTCCCGCTGGATGTCCCGGCGGCGGCAACGGACAAGCAGGTCGGTATTGGCCGTAGCGTCAAGAGTGAGCTCTTGGAAAACCTTGTAATGAAGACCTTTCATATGATCACGGGCTTAGACAGCAGTGTACTCGCGAAGGCACATGCGTCCCAAAGGCTGAAGCCCTCGTTACTGTCCTGGATCTTGAGTCTGAACGCGGCGAAGAGCGGATTTCTGAGCGATAAGGAACGCAAGCAACTCATCGGGTTCCTGAACCCCATGGTGCAGGATTTTCGCGCCATCTCGCACTTGGACATTTCGGGCTGGCAGGTAAAGGGGCATTAAGCCTCGAACGCGACCTATCCGCCAAGTTCTTCTCCGCCCAATCAAGTCAGACAAAGCCAAAAGTCCGGCAACCGCTTCATAGCACAGCCCCATTTCTTCGATGCAAGGTAACGCGAGTATGTCTGTTCGTTACGTCTGGCTCCGACCGACGACCTCCATGAGGTTGGTTTGGATCCCTTTTCTAAAACGTCTTTCCAAAGCTCTAAACCTAAAGCCGCTTCTTATCGTCAGTAGCAAGGCCGACGCCTCGTACTTCGAAGGGCAGGCACAACGGCACAATATCGAAATTGAGACTTTCGTTATGCCATCGCCGTATTCCGGATCGTTCGCAAGAGCGGTTGACCGCTCGATCGTCGAGCGCGCCGTTGAAATTGAGAACGAGTACGATGTGTCACTCTACCGCGACGTAATTCAAAGCGATCGCCACTACGGCAGCGGGTTCATTTGGGGTTGGAACAAGCGCCCCAGATCGACAGCAGCAGAGAACGTGAACCATGAAAGAGCGCTTGCGGCTGCCGTGAAAATGTTTGGCGTCGTTGAACAGGTCTGGCAGCAGTTTCCACCGGGACTAATCGTGGGATATGGCATCGGCACCGGTTTGTCGCAGAAGCCATTGGCCGTAATCTCCAGACGGCGCGGCGTTCCTTTCAGAAATCTTGCGTCCGGACGGTTCGGCGGCCTGTATTATTGGAGCGACAACGAGTTCGAAAATACGGACAAGTTCCAGGAAATCTGGGACAGGACGCCCGACAAGGTGCCGCCCGCCTCGGAGGAGACGCTCCTCAGCATGGTGACACCGCCTGTTGCGTTCACCAGTGTGTACCGCAGTTCCAACGCCTTCGACCTGGTTAAGGCGATCTACCAATCGGCCCGGAGGCTCGCTTCCCGCCTCCTTCTCAAGATTCGCGGGCATGAAAAAGCGGCGTTCGGTTATAAGCCGTTGTCGTATGCCGCCATGCCACTGCTAAGCTGGTATCATGAAAGGCTGGTTAACCGCCGACCCTTTATGGCGTTCGACGAAATTCCGACAGATCGCAAATGGTGCCTCCTTCCCCTGCAGTTTGAGCCGGAATCATCTCTCAATGGTCAGTCGCCCGAAGAAAGCCTTAGCCTAAAACTCGTTTATGAGACGGCTCTTTCTTTACCTGCCGATTGCCTTCTGCTGGTGAAAGAACACCCCCTTCAACTTGGACGCCGTCCCCTATGGATGTATGACTTGATTGCGGGTCTGCCGAATGCGGTATTGGTTCAGCCCGGCATTCCCAGCGCCGCCCTGATGGACAGGACCGCCATGGTGGTTCAGACCAACAGCTCTCTCGGGTATGAAGCTGCTGTCCGGGGAATACCGGTTACGTCCTACTCGATCCATGGGCTGATGCATGCGCTTCCCCATGTCCGGAAGTACCGGTCCCGCCAGGATCTATCCTGGACCGCGGATATGATCAGGCGATCGGACGACGCCGACGCTCAAAGGCAGCGTCAGCAGGATGGATTGAAGTATCTTTTCTGCCTAACGGAATTTTGCATGGATCTGCCGAAAACCTTTGCGGAATACCGTCGGGAAGATCCATCTGACGATGAACTGGAGATTCTCACGACAAGTCTGCTTGAGTCTCTTGAGAGTGATCTACCGAGTTCCAACGCACTGTCGGCATAGAAAGGCGGCCCCCAAATGACGCGTCAGACGAACCCCATTGCCTTCAAACCGCTCGGCACTATTGCGCGCCGCTCCAAAGAGATGGCGGAACGCGCAGGCCGACTGCAAGGCGAAGATGGCGTGAGGCGCTGTAAGAAGTGCCTCATTCCCGAGACCGAGCAAACGGTAACATTCGATGCCGACGGAGTGTGTAATATGTGCGCCGTCGCGAAAGAGCGGGACGAAGACGTCGATTGGGACGCGCGGCGTCAGGAGTTCGAGGACATTCTGGACCAGTTCCGCGGCAAGTACCGTTATGACGCGATCGTCCCCTTCAGCGGCGGCAAGGACAGTTCATGGGTCGCCTATACACTGGTTCGCAAGTATGGTTTGAAAGTACTGCTTGCGACGTTCGATTCGCACTTCCGGCGCCCCCTGCACATGGAAAACATCGAGAGGGTCGTCCGCGCCTTGGGTTGCGACCACGTGACCTTCAAGGCCAATGACGAGGTCATCAAAAAGACGATGCTGGAGTCGCTCCGCCGCAGGGGCGACTATTGCTGGTTCTGCCATACAGGCGTTGTCGCCACCCCGTTCAAAGTCGCCCTGATGTACAAGGTGCCGCTGCTTGTTTGGGGAGAGCCCGGGTCCGAGCAGTCGGGCGGCTACTATAACTACAAGACCAAGACACCGCCGGACGAACGCTGGTTCAACCGCCAGATCAATCTGTCGATCAACGCCGAGGATATGCACGGGTTCATCGATGGCGTCGAAATGCGCGACCTTGAGCCGTTTCAACTTCCGCCATGGGAAGACCTGATGGATCTCGGTGTAACCTCGGTTCACCTTGGCGACTACATCAAGTGGAATGCACCGCTGCAGTACGAGATTCTTCACAAAGAACTAGGCTGGCAGATGGCGGAGGTCGAAAACCTCCATCCGCGCTATCACTACGAAAAAGTAGAGTGCTTCCTGCAAGGGACCCGCGACTACCTGCGCTACATCAAGCGCGGCTATAGCCGGACGGTTCAGCGCGCAAATCTCGACATCCGAAACGGGGTCATGACTCGCGACGAAGCGGAAGAGATGATTCACTACGACGCACAGCGTCCGGCAAGCTTGGATGTCATCCTCGACTATCTTGGTATCGATGAAGATGAGTTCAACGCCATAGCCCAGGACCATCAGGTCTATCCGCATGTCCATGATCCCGACAAGGTGCGTGCTGCACAGCGCAAGGTCGACGATCACCCGATCTGGGAAAAGCTGCTCACCGCTTCCCCTTCCAAAGACGGCGAAGAATAGGCCGAAACGTAATAGCTCTGATCAAGGAGAATTCGCGTGAGTCTACCACGTGATATTGTGCGGCGGCGGGTTGCCGTTGTCGACTACGGTATGGGTAACCTCCGCTCGGTTGCCAAATATACATCCAGGGCCGGTGGCGAGGTGCGGGTTTCCGCCGACCCCGCCGACTTCGACTGGGCGGAACGGATCATTCTGCCTGGCGTAGGCGCCTTCCCGGACGCGATGTCCGAACTGCACCGCCTGAACCTTGTCGACCCGCTGCGTGCCATCGTCGAGGACGCTAAAAAGCCGCTATTGGGCATCTGCTTGGGGATGGAGTTGCTTGCGCAATTCAGTCCCGAGGTTCGCGACACGCAAGGGCTTGGCTGGGTTGATGCCGAAATGAAGCCCTTCGACAGGGCCGAAATGAGGGTGCCGCATGTCGGGTGGAACCAAATCACCAACCGAAACGAAAGCCCGTTATTGGACGGCATCGACGATGGGTCCTTTTTCTACTTCGTGCACAGCTTTCATATGGTGGCGCATAAGCCCGAGTTGGTCGCCGCCACCAGCAACTACGGCCATGATTTCACCGCCGTAATCCAGCAAGGCAATGTCTATGGAACGCAGTTCCACCCGGAGAAGAGTCAATCCTCTGGTTTCATGCTGTTGCGGAACTTCATCGAGAAGGATCTTTAGTCATGAGTTTTGTTCGGCTCATCCCCGTCCTAACGCTCAAAGACGGCCGTATGATCAAAACCATCAAGTTCGACGAGTACCGAGACGTCGGGCACCCCCGAACCATGGGAAAGGTGTATGACAGTCAGGATGTCGATGAATTGGTGTTCCTGGACATCACGGCAACGCAGGAGAATCGCGAACCGGATTACGAGTCGATTCATATGTTTGCCGAAGAATGCGCGATGCCGCTTACCATCGGTGGCGGGGTGAAATCTCGTGAAATCATCCGCTCTTTGTTGAACATCGGCGCAGACAAAGTCGTTATCAACAGCGAGGCCGTGCGCCGTCCGGACTTTGTCACTACGGCGGCAAACAGCTTCGGCAGCCAATGCATCGTCGTTTCCATTGACGCCAAGCGATACAGCAATTCCGGTTACGAAGTGATGATTGATGGCGGTTACGAAAAAACCGGGAAGGACGTCGTTGATTGGGCGAAAGAGGTGGAGAGTCTCGGTGCTGGAGAGATCATGATTACGTCGATGGATCGCGAAGGCACGATGGAGGGGTATGATTTCGACCTCGTGCGCAGCGTCCAGGACGCCGTCTCCATTCCGGTTATCGCCAACGGCGGTGCGGGTCTGCTGCTCGACGTATCGGATCTTATTGAAAAGACCGGTGTTCAAGCTGTCGCCTGTTCCAGCTTGTTCCTGTTTACGGACAACAAGCCGATCAAGGTGAAGTCTTATCTTCAAACCAGCGGGATACAAATCCGACCCATATGAGGGTAGCGAGACCGGTTATGGCTGACCAACCGAAGACATATCTGCATGCCGGGAACACGGCACTGAGATCGTTTCAGGAATCTGACCTGACCCACCTTGCCCAATGGTGGGATAACCCCACTGTTACGGAATTGTTGGAGATGGGCGCCAGGCCTACGCGGGGTAAAGACCTGCAAGCATTCTGGCGTGTCGCATCCGAAAGTGAAGACGCGGTCGTCTTTTCAATTTGCGAGCGGGAAACAGGCCGCCTTATCGGAACTTGCGGCTTATACCTTATCAGTTGGACCGCGAGACGCGCGCAGTTCAACATCCTGATCGGGGAAACGGACAGTTGGGGTAAGGGCTTCGGCGCCGAAGCGACGGCGCTGACCGTCAAGTACGGGTTCGAGCGCCTAAACCTTGAAAGCATCAACCTTGGCGTAAACACCGCCAATGCGGCCGCGATCAAGACCTACGAAAAGGCCGGGTTCGTGCATGAAGGAACCCGGCGCAAGTTCGTATTCTGCAATGGAAAATACTACGATAGCGCAATGTACTCTATCCTGAAGTCCGAGTTCGAGGCCGCGAAATCGTGACCGCACACACCGTCCTTGGTGTCGTTCAAGCCCGCATGGGGTCTACCAGGCTACCCGGCAAGGCTCTGACCGACCTGGCTGGGAAGCCGCTGGTTTGGCACATGATAGACCGGATGCGGCGGGTCGTCGGCGTAGACGAGATTGTCCTGGCAACGACGACGGACCCGCGCAACGAACCGCTTGTCGCTTTTTGCCAGGCGGAGGGGTTGGGTGTCTTTCAGCATCCGGACGAAGACGACCTGGCCGGCCGTATCGCGGGAGCAATTGCCGGCCGGCAGGGTGACATCATTCTGAAGACCGGCGGCGACTGCCCGCTTATCGACACTTCCGTGCTTCAAAAGATGGTCGATACCGCCGTCTCGCTGGGAGATGCGGATTTCGTTTCAAACCGCGTGGAATGGTCCTACCCGCTCGGTCTATCGGCGGACGTGGTTAGCCGCAAAGCCGTGGAGTGGGCCGACGCGAACCTCACTTCCGCCGAGGATCGCGAATTGTTTGCCGTCTACATCAGGGACAACCCGGATCGCTTCAAGGTCGTCGCCGTCAAGCAGGATATCGATCTCACCGATCAGAACTGGTGCGTGGACACTCCTGAAGATCTTGCCTTGGTGCGTAGCATCTTCGACGCGCTATACGTTCCCGGCCAGACCTTCGGCCAGAAGGAGGTTCTGCGCCATCTTGGCGACAATCGGGCCGAGCATGTCCGCTAACGAACCACTGCAGGTGATCCTCATCGGCGCCGGGCGCATTGCGATGGGGAACGACGGGTTGGCGGGGGAGACCCCGCTGAGCCATGCGGCGGCGATCCGGCACACAGAGAGCGCCGTCCTTACGGGCGTTGTCGACAGCGATCCGGCCCGGCGGCTCGAAGCAACCACGCGCGGCCTGCCGGTTTTTCAAACACTCTCTGACGTACCGGATCGGTCCGGCAGCCCGGAGATTGTTACGATCTGCACGCCGCCATCTGTTCGGTTATCCCCTATCACCGACGCCCTGAAACGCGGGGCCAGCGCCGTCGTCGTTGAAAAGCCTCTGGCCGCCGATTTGAAAACCGCCATGCAGATTGCATCTCTGGCGCGATCTCAGGACGTGCCGATTTTCGTGAATTTCAACCGGCGCACGGATACGCGGATCGCCGCCGCGGTGGACGCGGTTCGCGGCCGGAAGCCGGTATCGGCGCATGTGACCTATGGGCGCGGCATGCACAATTACGCCAGCCATGCGCTTGATCTGTTGATCCAGGTCTTTGGCCCGGTGGCGGATGTACGCTGGATTTGCGGAGGCCTCGAAACGAATGCCGATCCAACACCGTCCTTCTCTTTGCGTTTTGAGGACGGTTCCAGCGCGCTCTTCTCAGGATTGCCGGGGCTGGCCTACGACCTTTTCGACATATCGATCTGGTGCGAAAGCAGCAAAGTCACCTTTGTGGCCGGGGGCGCAGAGATCGTTACCGAAGCCGCTGAGGCGAACAGGTTTTACAACGGATATACGCATCTGAGCGCTGGGACAATCGACCGCGCGCCTGTAGCCGGGTTCACGGAAATCTATTCCACTCTGGCGGCGTACATAAAGCAGAACGACCCTGTCGCCCTTTGCTCCGCGGAAGAAGCCCTGCACAACGCAGCGGTTTTGGAAGCGGTGCGGATTTCGGCGGAGAGGGACGGTGCCGCTGTGGCGCCAGGTCGGATACTCGAGAACGCTTCATTGATGGAGGCTGGTTAAGATGGCGGATAACTCTCTTCCCGCTTTGCTGGGCGGACCCATGATCAACCCGGACCGTCCGTTCCGCTTCAACAGCGCTATTGGCGACGAGGAGGCCCGCGCTGTCCAAGAAGTGTTGGCGTCGAAGGAACTGAGTGGGTTTATCGCCTCCCCGGGCGAACCGTTCTGGGGCGGCCCCAAGGTTCGGGAACTGCAGGATATGATGTCCGCGCATTTCGGTGTCGGTCATGCGGTTGCCGTAAACTCGGCCACATCGGGGCTGCACTGCGCGATGATGGCCTGCGGCCTCGGCCCGGGGGATGAGGTCATTACGTCGCCCTATACGATGAGTGCGACCTCGACCACGGTCTTGATGACGGGGGCTGTGCCGGTCTTCGCCGATATTGAAGACCGGACATTCGGGATCGACCCCGCATCGGTCGAAGCGAACATCACGCCGCAGACCAAGGCGATCTGCGCCGTAAATATCTTTGGACATGCCGCCCGACTGCTTGAACTGCGGGAGATCGCGGACCGTCACGGTTTGTATCTTATCGAGGACAACAGCCAGGCGCCCGACGCCATTCACCAGGGCCGGAAGACCGCGACGATCGGGGATATCGGGATCTTCAGCTTCAACCGCCACAAGGTCATGCAATCCGGCGAAGGCGGTGTGTTGATCACCAACAACGCGACGCTTTATGAGAAAGCGGCCCTGTTCCGGAATCACGGCGAGGCGGTGGTCGATGCAATGGGCATTGAAGACATCGTCAATACCGCCGGCCTGAACCTGCGCATGACCGAGATGGAGGCCGCGGTCGCCATAGAGCAGTTTAAGAAACTGCCGCGCCTCAACGCCGAACGGATTGCTCTCGCGGATGCGTTGACGGAGGCTTTGGAGACTGTTCCAGCCATCGTTCCGCCGACCGTGGAAGCGGGCGATACGCATGTTTACTACATGTATGCGATGAAGTTTGACGAGAAACTTGCAGGCATGCCACGGGATCTGTTCGCTGACGCCATGTTGGCGGAAGGCCTGTTCGTTCGGGCGGGTTATCTGCGGCCAACCTATATGGAACCGCTATACCAACAGAAAATCTGTTTTGGGACATCCGGTTTTCCGTTTACCGCGAACCCCAGGAACGCCAACCTGAGTTACGCGCCCGGCCTTTGCCCAACCTGCGAACGGCTTCAGGATCGGGAGTTGATGATCACCGCCGTCATGCAGCCGCCGCAAACCGAAGAAGACATGAAGCTCTGGGCCGCCGGCGCGGAAAAGGTCCTGAGCGCCAAGGACAAGCTGCTGCGGCACAACGCTGCCGCGGAGTAGACAGCGCCGGTCCAGCCCTGTGTCGGTTTTGTTCGTCGTCGTGGAGGCTGGTGCCGCGGGTTTTCTAAAGCCTGTTTTCGAGGCCTGGCGCGATACACCACCTGATTTTGAGTGGTCTATCGCGCTGACAGACAAAAGCGCCGACGTTCTGGGACCGATTATCGACCCCGGCAGGATTGTCGGAACCAACCTCGACAGAACCAGCGCCGCCCCGGTCGGGGCTATACTGGACAAGGTGGAAACCAGTGCGATTCTTTGTTCCGCAGGCGGACATGCGTTGGAACACGCCGTCATCGACGGTGCCCGCGCGCGCGCCATCCCGACGGTTCAATTCATCGACACTTGGTACAACTACCGCAGACGGCTGGAAAAGAACGGACAGTTGAACTTGCCCGGAAAGATCGCCGTGATCGACGATGTCGCGGTTCAAGAGGCCGTCGCAGAAGGTCTTCCCGAAGAAAGGCTTACATGCCTCGGACATCCGGGCTTGGCCCGCATTCCTTTATTGCCCCCGACGGCCGATAGGAAAACCTTGTTTATCGGGGCACCGGCCCGGCGCGACTACGGACACAGTCTTGGCTATACGGAAGCGACCAGTTGGGCCTTGGCGAAACAAGTTCAGAAAAAGCGACCGGACCTGATATCCGACCTCGCCTATGCGCCGCACCCGGAAGAAGCCGGCCCGCCGGACGCGGAGACGCCGTGCCGGCGCTACGATTTCGGCGTGCTGGAATCGGACTACGGACAAGTACTCGGGATGTTTTCGACCCCTCTGATAGAAGCTTTCCTTGCCGGGCGGCGGGCCGTTAGCGTCCAGCCGGACGCCCTTGGAACAGACATGTGGTCTGCGAGCCGGCAAGATCTTGCGCCGCGGGCTTTGGACGAGGAAGACCTGGTCCGGGCGCTGGAAACGCCCATACCCGACCCCACCCCTTTGCGCGCGCGGCTTTCCAACGCCGCCTCGAAACTGGAAGCGATCCTTGGCACCGTCCAATAGTCTTGCCGTAATTCCTCTTTCCACACCGGATTTGCGCGGTCGGGAGCGGGAGAACCTCATTGCTTGTGTCGAGGACAACTGGGTTTCCTCCGCCGGTCCGTTCGTCACTCAGTTCGAAGACTCTATTGCGGCTCTGACCAATCGGGCGCACGCGATTGCCTGTGTGAACGGCACCGCCGCCCTGACCGCCTCCTTGATGGGGTTGGGCGTGGGCCGGGGCGACCTTGTCATCGTTCCCGACTGGACATTCGCCGCCACGGCGAACGCCGTCCTGATGACGGGGGCGGAACCCGCGTTCGTGGACGTTTCCGCAACCGACTGGTGCATGGATGCGGATAGCGCGATTTCGGCCGTCCGGCGTTTCGGCGCCCGGGTCAAGGCAGTCATCGTGGTCGACGCGGCCGGGCGCGTCGCCGCTCCCACAACCATCGACAGAATCCACTCGGCCTTCGACGGCCCTATTCTTGTCGACGCCGCTGGGTCCATCGGCAGCACCCGCGCCGGCCAACCCGCCGGATCAACCGGAGATCTGGCGACCTTCAGTTTCAACGGGAACAAGACCGTAACGGCTGGCGGCGGCGGCATGATCATGACCGACGACGCCGAAGTGGCAGGCCGGATCAGGCACCTCTCCACCCAGGCCCGAGTCGCTGCCGACTATCGGCATGACGCCATCGGGTTCAACTTCCGGATGACCAACCTCAACGCAGCGGTGGGCATGGCGCAGCTCGACCGTATGGCGGATATGATCGCGGAAAAGCGCAAGACTGCTGAAACCTATCGGGAAGCTGTTCGACATCGGCCGGATATCCGGTTCATGCCGTTCGACCTGGAGGACTGCACCGATAGCGGCTGGCTGTCGAACGTCGTCGTTGGCTCGGAAGCGGACGCGCGATCGCTGGTCGCGCACCTCGACGACCTGAAAATCAGCGCGAGGCCGTTCTGGTGCCGGCTGTCCGATCAACCGCCCTATTCGGATTACCCTGCCGTTGAGACGCCGGTATCCGCCTCACTGACAGATCGTGTCGTGACCCTACCCTCCTCCAGCCATCTCACGGATGCCGATCTCAACCGGGTCTTGGACGGCCTGGACGGGTGGCACGGAACGGATTTGGAACCAGCGTGAGCGTTTACCAACTGCTCGGCGCCGGCGGCCATGCGAAGGTCATTGCGGAGATCTGCAGCGCGGCCGGCGGCACTATCGGCCGATACATCGATCCGGCCGCCTGTCCCTGGCTCGGCGCCGTCGAACACATCGAGCAGGACGAATTGGCCTCGCCTGACGGCGGCTCCGTCCTTGTCGGCCTTGGCGGCGTTACGCCCGAAGCGCTGGCGTCGCGTCTCGCTCTGGTCCAACGGTTTCGGCAGCGCGGTTTCACGTTTTCGAACGCCTGCCACACTTCCGCGATAATCAGCAAAAGCGCTTCGATTGACGAGGGGGCTCATGTCCTGGCCAGCGCTGTCGTTCAGCCAGATGCATGGATCGGCTTGGCGGCAATCGTCAACACCGGCGCCATCGTCGAGCATGACGCGCGCATCGCCGCCGGAGCGCATGTCGCACCGAAGGCCTGTATCCTCGGAAGCGCTTCGGTTGGCGAGGCCGCGATGATTGGCGCGGGGGCAATTGTCCTTCCCGGTACGAGTGTTCCCGCCGGAACGGTCGTGCCCGCACAAAGCGTCTACAAAGGATCGTAGAAAGCGCGATCGGAAGGAGAGACCCCAGTGTTCGAAAATCGGAAAAAGGCATATGTGATCGCGGAGATTGGCGCCAACCACAATGGCGATATGGATCTGGCGCGGAAAATGATCGACGAAGCCAAGAAGTGCGGCGCCGACGCGGTCAAGTTCCAGTCCTGGGATACCACGATCTTCTCGAAATCCGTTTATGAGAAGAACTACTTCCTGGGCGATGACTACCGGAATAGAACGGACTTCACGCTGAAGGAAATCGTGGACGAGTTCTCCGTGACCGCCGACCAGATGGGTGAACTCGCGCAGTACTGCCGCAGTCAAGCGATCGACTTCTCGTCTACGCCTTTCAACGAACGGCAGATTGACGAGCTTGTGGCGTGCGGTGCGCCCTATGTGAAAATCGCCTCGATGGATATCGACAATCCCCGGCTGCTTCGGCACGCCGCCGGCACGGGGATGCCGATCGTCCTGTCGACGGGGTTTTCCCAACTTGCGGAAATTGATAGGGCCGTGCGCTGGATCGAAGATGCCGGGAACAGCAACATCGCCATCCTGCACTGCGTATCGCTCTACCCGCCGGAAGACCGCGAAGTAAACCTGAACAACATAGAGATGCTTCAGTCGGCCTTTGGCTATGCCGTCGGTTTCTCGGACCATACGATGGGAACCGAAATCCCGATTGCCGCCCTCGCGAAAGGCGCGGTGATCATCGAAAAACACTTCACGCTCGACCGGGACATGTTTGGCTGGGATCACAAGATGTCCTGCACGCCGGAGGAACTGGAGGCGATCTGCACCGCACGGGACCGTCTTTCCCTGGCCTTGGGCGGTACGAAACGGGTGGTCGGCGCGCGCGAAATGGAGCGGCGCCAGGAATACCGCCGATCCATCGTCAGCGCGCGCGCACTCAAGGCCGGTAGCGTGATCACGGCAGAAGATCTGGACATTCGCCGGCCGGGGACCGGAATACCGCCGCATCAGGTGGATCAGATCGTCGGGATGACAGTCACGTCGGATATAGCCGAAGACACGATCCTCGACCTCTCGCACCTGGGTGCGCCGCTCGCCAGTGATTAGCCGGGGCCTCATTGCGTCAGCCGTGTATCCACAGGAAGCGGACATCGCGATGGCCTTTGCCGAAAGCATCAATGCCTGTGCCGTCCAGACACCCTCTGTTTCCGTCCTGTTCGCGGTGGAGAGCGGGACAGACGTCGGTCCGTTCGTTCCAAGTGACGTTGACCCGCTAAATGTCCATGTGCATCAGGCCTTGCCGGGCGTAACCGGCCCAGCCTTGAGACAGGTGATGCTGGACGAAGCCGCTCGCTGTGAGAGTTGCGACTACGTAATGTTTTTGGATTGCGACGACAGGCTGAGGCCGGAAGCGCCGGCGCTATATAGCGAGGCGCTTGATGATGCCGATATCGCCTACGGCGACATGCAGTTGATCGATCGGGATGGCTGCGATATCGACGCCACCTTGTTCGGCGGCTGCATAGTGCCGGAGCGCCTTGAAAACTACAGCGAGCTGTCCCGCCGGAACGTTATCGGTCTGTCGAACAGCGCCATAAAAAGGAACAGGTTGGCGGACACCGAGTTGTCCGTACCCGATTCCATCACCGCGGTTGATTGGTGGCTTTTCACGACACTGCTGGAACGAGGGTTCACGGCGCGGCGTGCGGATGGACGGGTCGCGGACTACCGGCAATACGAGCGGAACACGCTTGGAAGTAAGTCCATCTCGGATCTTCGGACCGTGCGCCGTCTGATCGACATCGTAAAACAGCATTACGACGCCTTGCCGCAGACCGATGACCGAAAGCAGGCGCTCGCGCCGATCCTGCAGCTTGAAGCCGTACTCGATCATACCCCTGATCGTGTGGAGGCGCTTCTTCACCGGACGGACGCCGCCGGACTTTGGTACGAAGAACTGTTTCAGATCGCGCACGCCGTGTCCGGACAATAGGAGCAACGCCAAGCCGTGTACCGGGAAACCAACATCCAACCCTACCTCTTCGATGCGGAAGACACCGTTCGTTTGGTCCTGGACCGCTTCAACCTTCTGGACCACCAGATCGGGCTTGTGGTCGATGCGGACGGACAGTTGACCGGAACGGTCACCGATGGCGACCTTCGTCGCGGTTTCCTGCGGCAGATGACCTTGGAAGACCCGATCCTTGAATGCGCCACCCGAAAGCCGCTGGTCATCAGGTCGGGAGAGGCACCGCCGTCGGACGCGATGGCCTACTCCTTCGTTCCCGAGATCGACGATACGGGCCGGCCAATCGCCATACTGCTGCCTCGGGAGCGGGATGAGATCTCATCCGACTGTCTTGTCATGGCAGGTGGGCATGGATCCAGGATGGGCGAACTCACCCGGAACTGTCCAAAGCCACTGTTGCCGCTTGGCGACAAACCGATACTTGAGCATGTGTTGCTGGGCCTCGAAAAAGCGGGCCATCGCCGGATTTTTCTGTCTACTCACTATCTCGCCGATCAGGTCGAACGTTTTGCCAGCGAACGGACGGGAAAAGCCGAACTGGCGCTTGTGCATGAAGAAACAAAACTCGGCACTGCTGGGGCGGTCGGACTGCTACCCGAGGGCATTCGCCCGCCCCTCCTTGTTCTTAACGGGGATGTGGTGACTCAGACCGACTTCCGGGCCATGCGCGACTTTCATGATCAACTGGATCACGATGCGACCATCGGCGTCGCCCGGTACGAAATAGAAATCCCCTTTGGGGTCGTCCAACATTCCGCAGACGGCATCTTCACCCGGATCGAGGAGAAACCGACGATCAGCCAGTTCGTTGCCGCCGGAATCTATCTGCTCAGCGAGAAGGCACTCAACCTTGCTCCGAAGAACCGACATATTGATATGCCGGAGTTGCTCAACAGCGCCGCGCATGCCGGATTGCGGATCGGTGTCTTCCCGATCCACGAATACTGGAAGGATGTCGGCCGGCAAACGGACCTTCGGTCCGCCACCGACGACTACAATCAAGTGAAGTAGCAGAACATGGCCCTGCTGTTGCGACGACTACCCTGCCCCGACCGCCTTGCGCGGCCAACGGCGCGGGTCCAGGACGCCGAGCGGCAAGCCGGCGCACGCATCATGAATGCACCGCCGGATAGCGTCGGGGACAGCGGGTGTTTCCAACCCCTGTATGATGGCGTCGAAATGTTCCGGTGCGGATGCACCTATGACAACTTCTCGCTGCCCGTACACGATCAGTGGAAAGGCGACCGCCAGGGCATGCAATGCGATCCCCAGCTCACCCGCCGCCTCACGGATCAGTCGCACCGGTCCGGCGAGATCGTGCAGATGCGGTGCGAGGTCATCGGGCGAAGAACCGACGACCCCTTGAAGATAAACGCTTCTCCCGACAAAGCGGATACCGGCGCTTTCGCATTCGCCGATGGCTCCTTCGTCGAACTGCCTGGAATCAACGATGCTTGATGGCGCCTGAATGAACTCCAGACTGGACGTTTCAAGTTGCCGCAGCGTTTCAGACGGCTCGTATACCGACGCGCCGAGCGTGCGTATCCGGCCGCGTTCAACTTCCTTCAGCAGGATGTCCATAACGTCGTCGCGAAGCATGTCGGCCTGGTCGTGCGCCAGCATGACGTCGATACAAGAGACACCCATTTCCCGCAGGCAATTCTGTATCCGGCGTTCCAACCTCTCACGCAGCGCCGTGCCGGCTAGCCCGCTCAAGGGCGAGAACTTGGAAACGATTTCCGGCGTTTGTTTACGGCTGGTCACCCAGGCTCCAACAACACTTTCCGCATGACCGTAAGCTTCAGCAGTATCAAATGTGCGGATACCGATATCCCAAGCCCTGTCCATCAGATGCAGGGACGTTTCCAGCGGCAATGCATCGTTCCGGAAACCGTACGGCATGCCAAAGTGAACGGTGCCGAGCTGCACCGGAAAACGGGTGGCGGCTGGCGGACCAGAAGGTTCAAGAGTGGTCACGGTTACAAAAGCCCTACCCAACAAGGATCGCACTGGTTGGTTTGACGGTGTAGGTACGACCATCCAGCAGTTCTGACGGTTCGTTCGAACCCGTTCGGATACGGTCTGCACCCGAGAACGAACGGTTCCCTTTGTCAATCACATACAGTCCCAGAAGAATTAGAGAAACTGAGAAATGGTAAAACAGTTCACCCCCAAACCGACAGCTGATTTGAACGGCAAGAGCATTCTTGTCACCGGCGGCACCGGATCTTTCGGCCAGGCGTTCGTCGAGAGAGTATTGAAGCACTACAGCCCATCACGAGTAGTCATCTACAGCCGGGACGAACAGAAACAGGTCGCGATGGCCCAAAAGCTGTCTCCCGAGCGCCATCCGAACCTGCGCTATTTCATTGGGGATATCCGGGATGCCTCACGCCTGAGCCGGGCGATGAACGGCATCGATTGCGTCGTGCATGCTGCTGCGATCAAACATGTCCCGGTCGCGGAGTACAATCCGATCGAGACGATCAAGACCAACATCCTCGGCGCTGAAAATGTGGTCAACGTGTGCATAGATCATGGCGTCAAGAAAGTGATTGGGCTTTCAACCGACAAGGCGTCCAATCCCATCAATCTCTATGGCGCCACGAAGCTCTGTTCCGACAAACTCCTGGTCGCGGCCAACAATCTCTCAGGCGAAGAAGGCACCCAGTTCAGCGTGGTCCGGTACGGCAACGTGCTGGGAAGCCGCGGCAGTATCATTCCGGTCTTCATGGAGATGATCCGCAACAAGGTTGAAGCCCTCCCGATCACCGACGACCGGATGACCCGGTTTTGGATTACCCTTCAGCAGGGCGTCGATTTTGTGCTGCAGTGTCTTGGGGACATGAACGGGGGCGAGATTTTTGTCCCAAAGATACCAAGCATGCGGATCACTGATTTGATCGACACGATTGCACCCGGATACCCGACTTACATTAGCGGCATTCGACCTGGCGAGAAACTGCACGAGTCGATGATTACAACAGATGATGTCGACAACACTTTGGAGTTTGAGAATTGCTATGTAATCACGCCAACGAATGTCCCGAAATTCGCAAACTTCGAATGGAACGTTCTTGGGCAAAGCGGGGCGCGCGTCGAGAATGAGTTTCAGTACCGTTCGGACCTGAACAACTGGTGGCTGAGCCAAGACGACTTGATTGAGCTCATAAAGCAAGGGGAAGGCAGCGAACAGCAATGATCAGGTTTGGCAAGAGTGCCCAGTCCTTACTGTCGCACAAAGCGGATTTCTTTGAGAACAACGATGCGGTTCAAGCCGCTCTGGAAAAATTTGGGACGCTGTACGTGCAGCAACCCGAGCGGACCCATTGCAAGTGCTGTCATCATCCTATCGGATCGACCACGTTCGTAAAAAAGGGCATCCGTTACAGCGTGTGTGATCGCTGCGGCCATCTGAACGGCATGCATGAAGATACGGATGCATTCTGCCAGGCGGTGTATACGGACGAAGGCGGAAAGGCATACGCCCGGACCTACACCGCCGCGGACGAAGCTCAATACCGCGCCCGGGTGCGCGATATCTATTTGCCAAAGGCCGAGTTCCTGCAAGAAGCCTTATCCAACCAAAATCTCGCGCCAGCAAACATGAAGATCGCCGACTTTGGCGCCGGATCGGGGTACTTCGTCTCCGCAATGCGGGACAGCGGGATGATGAATTCAACCGGTTACGAAGTGTCCGAGGTTCAAGTAGATCTTGCCAACCGGATGATCGGAGAGGGCGCTGTAGAGCGACACGAACTGGAGAGCGCTGTCTTCCTGGCAGAGACCGTCGAAGCAGAAGTCGTATCCATGATAGGCGTCCTTGAGCACGTACAGAAACCAAGGGAGATGCTAAGCGCGCTGAAAGAGAACCCGAATGTCCGCTTCTTCTATATGTCGGTCCCTCTTTTCAGTGCTTGCGTCATGCTGGAAGCTGTTTTTCCCAAAGTGATGCAAAGACAACTTAGTGCAGGTCATACACACTTGTTCACAGAGCAATCAATAGACTGGATTTGCCAGGAGTTCGGCATGAAGCGCGTTGCTGAATGGTGGTTCGGCACGGATCTTGTGGACCTTCTACGAGCTGTCTCCGTCGAACTGTCCAGAAGCGATGACACACGCGAACTTGTCTCCTATTGGCAGTCCGCCATGATTCAAACGATTGACGAGGCCCAATTGGCCCTAGACCGCCGGCACCTCTCTTCCGAAGTCCACATGCTGCTGGAGTTCGGTACCTAACGCCAATGCGGGTCCTTGTCTTTGGAGCCTATGGCCTGCTGGGGCCCTACTTGGTTAATGCGCTTAGCGCAACGGCAAGCGTGGTCTCAGTTGGCCGTCGATCCGGAGAAGTGCAGTGCGACATTACTTGTCCAAGCGCTACGAAAGAGATCATTACGAGTACCGTACCGGATGTCGTGTTCAATTGCGCCGCTTGGACAAATGTCGATCGCTGCGAAGCAGACCCGAAAACCGCATATCTGCTCAATGCAACCGCAGTCGGAAACATCGTACACGCCTTGCCCAAATCGACGAAGCTCGTGCAGATTTCGACAGACCAAGTCTATCCCGATACCGCGGGTCCTCATGCAGAAGATGAAACCGGGCCCGTTAACGTTTACGGCTCCAGCAAACTGGCAGGAGAGGAAGCCGCTCTCCAGCATGCGAATACATCCGTCCTACGCGTGAACTTCTTCGGCCCATCTCGAACAGTGGGTCGCAAGAGCCTCTCTGATTGGGTGGAAGAAAGTCTCATGGCTCGTCAGAGAATCTCGATTTTCACAGACAGCCTGTTCTCGCCGCTGCATGTCGAAACGTTGGCCGCTTTTATCTGCCTTGTTGGAAAAGAGGATTTAAAAGGTGTCTTCAACGTAGGTAGCCGTGAAGGACTGTCGAAGGCAGCCTTCGCTCTACAAGTTGCCAAGACAATGGGCATTCAAACCGAAACAGCCCAAGAGCAGCGCTCGACTGCAATCCCTGACCGAGCCAAGAGACCCAGCGACCTTCGGATGGCGATCACTAAATTCGAAGAGAAGTGCGGTCTGAGTATGCCGACGCTGCAAAGCGAGATTCTGAAACTGAGGAACTAGAACCGTGACAAATGGATTTTCTACCGGACGCTTTGAAATAGGGGAGGATAAACCGACCTACTTCATTGCCGATATCGCCGCCAACCATGACGGGGACCTCAGCCGCGCCAAGGACCTCATCTACTCCTGTGCCGAAGCGGGCGCGAATGCCGCGAAGTTTCAGAATTTCCAGGCTGAAACCATTGTTTCCGACTACGGGTTCCGGTCCTTGGGATCGCAGCAATCGCACCAGGCCACCTGGGAAAAAAGCGTCTTCGAAGTCTACCAGGATGCCGCCTTGCCGGTCGAATGGACAGAGGAGCTGAAGGCAGCCTGCGAGGATGCGGGGATCGACTACTTCACCGCTCCCTACGACATGGGACTGCTACCCTATCTGAACGAACATGTCGTTGCCTGGAAGGTCGGGTCGGGTGACATTACCTGGCATGACTCCATCGAATGGATGGCCAAGTCGGGGAAACCGGTTTTCATCGCAACCGGAGCCGCCGATTTCAGCGAGGTCGAACAGGCCATGGCGGTGGCGGCCCGGCACACCGAAAAGCTTTGCATCATGCAGTGCAATACGAACTACACAGGATCCTTGGAGAACTTCAGCCACATCGCCCTGAACGTTCTCAAGACCTACGGCGCGGCTTTCCCCGATGCGATTTTGGGATTGTCGGACCACACCCCCGGACATGCCACCGTTCTTGGCGCCATCGCATTGGGAGCGCGCGCTGTCGAAAAGCACTATACCGACGACACCGACCGCGAGGGCCCCGACCACGGTTTTTCCATGGACCGGAAGTCCTGGGCCGAGATGGTGGACCGGACGCGGGAGTTGGAACTGGCACTTGGCCCTGTGGAAAAACGCGTCATGGACAACGAAACCGAGACGGTGGTGCTGCAGCGCCGCGCCATCCGCGCGGCCCGGGATCTCGCCAAAGGTTCGGTGCTGCGACCGGAAGACCTCAGCGTCCTTCGGCCCTGTCCGACCGACGCCTTGCCGCCCTACCGGATGGATGACCTGATCGGCAAGGCACTCGCCCGGGACGTCCCGGCCGGAGATGTGGTTCGCGCGAACGATGTCGGCTGAGAACGGTGTCATCGTTCTGATCCCCGCCTTCAACGAGGCGGCGTCGATTTCCACGGTTATCCAGGCTGTGAAGCCATACGGCGCCCCCCTCGTGGTTGACGATGGATCGACGGATAACACGGCCGCCTTGGCGGAAGCCGCGGGCGCCAAGGTTTTGCGGCTTCCCGAAAACTGCGGGTACGAAGGCGCTTTGGACAGGGGTTTCCAAGCTGCCAGCAAATCCGATGCGAAAGTCGTCGTCACCTTTGACGCCGACGGACAGTTCGTACCAACGATTATTACGGAATTGTCGCAACCTATCCTGAATGGAGAAACCGATCTCGTACTCGGCAAGCGACCGAAAAGTGCGCGGTTGGGAGAGGCAATCTTCAATCTCTATACACGGATCCGCTTTGGCGTGACGGACATTCTTTGCGGCGCCAAGGGGTACGCAATGCCGGTCTATCGGCGGCACGGCCGGTTCGATTCCGGGCGATCGATTGCGACAGAACTCGCCTTGTCGGCTCTGCGAAGCGGATCCCGGTACGCGGTCGTTCCGGTCGAAGTGCTCCCACGGCAACACGGGAAACCGCGGTTTGGCTCAGGCCTGCGGGCGAACTGCCGCATCCTGTATGCATTGTGGTTGGCGCTGTTGGGTGACTTCGGCCCTGCGCCAGGGGAGCGCCCCCAATCATGAGAACGGTCGCCGTCGTCCAGGCCCGGCTCGGCTCGACACGCCTGCCCGGCAAGGTTCTATACGAGCTTGCCGGCCGGCCGATGATTCTGATGGTGCTCGACAGAGTGTCCCGCGCCACCGGCCTGGACGACGTCATCCTGGCGACCGGCGAGGGTGAGGGTAACGACGCGCTCGATGCGGTCGTGTCCGCCGCAGGCTATAGAGTGGTCCGCGGACCGGAAGACGATGTTCTTGCCCGCTACAGGATTGCCGCCGAGGCGGCCGCCGCCGATCTAATCGTTCGAGTTACAGGTGACTGCCCCTTCATCGATCCCGGGGTTCTCGACGCTCTACTGGCCCTCCGCGCGGAGCAGGGCGCGGACTACGCCACCAACGTTAAGCCGGAAACATGGCCGGACGGTCTCGATGCATCGGTGTTCACGTCGGTACTCTTACAGGCGGCGGACCGGGAGGCGCGGTTGCCTTCTGAACGAGAGCATGTGGTCCCCTGGATGTGGGAACACTGTGCCTTTGGAGGCGGCGACCGTTTCAGCTGCGCAAATCTGGCCGCCCCGCGAAATCTGGCGGAACTACGCTGGACGGTGGATGACGGTCTCGACTATCTGCTCGCCCGCGCTATCGTCGGGACACTCGGCCACGACGCATCCATGACCGCTGATTGGCAACAGATCCTGGAGGTGTTCCAGGCCCAGCCGAGCGAGTTGCTTGCGAACCAAAGCACGGTGCGGGACGCAGGCTACCTTAAATCCCTGGAAACCGAGAGGGCCGCACGCCGATGACATGGCAAGGCGAAAACCACCCTACACCAGTGCTCACACGCTCGATGGAACTGCTGGCACAAGCGGAACGGGCCATTCCGTCCCAAACCCAGACCTTCTCAAAGGGATGGACGCAATTCCCGCGCGGCGTGTCTCCAGTCTTTGCCCATCGGGCGGACGGCGGAACCGTCTGGGACGCCGACGGCAATGCCTTTATCGACTGGCCGATGGCGCTGGGTCCTCTGTTGCTGGGCCACAATCATCCGGCCGTCGTCGAAGCGGTAACGCGGCAACTGACCAACGGCATTGCCTTCTCTCTTCCCACGACAGCGGAGCTTTCTCTCGCGAAACGGCTGATCGACTGGTTCCCCTATGCGGAACGCGTCAGGTTCGGCAAAAACGGGTCGGATGCGACGGCTGGAGCGGTGCGCTCTGCCCGCGCCTTCACCGGTCGCGATCATGTCCTGTGCTGCGGATATCATGGTTGGCAGGACTGGTTCATCGGCACGACCTTGCGGCACGCGGGCGTACCGCAGGCCGTTCGGGATCTGACAACGCCGTTTCCGTACAATGACCTGGAAGCGCTTGAAGCGCTGCTTCTGCAGCATGAAGGCGCGGTCGCCTGTATCATTATGGAACCGATGGGAATCGTTCCCCCCGCCCCGGGGTTTCTGGAAGGCGTGCGGACCCTGGCCGACCGGCACGGTGCAATCCTGATCTTCGATGAGTGCTGGACCGGATTCCGGATCGATCTGCAAGGCGCATATGGGGCATTCGGCGTTGCTCCCGATCTTGCATGCTTTGGAAAAGCGCTTGGCAATGGTGTGCCGATCTCCGTTGTTCTGGGGCGCAGCGATGTAATGGACGTCTTCGACGATGTCTTCTTCTCGTTCACCTTTGGCGGCGACCTGCTCGGCATTACGGCCGCGGACGCCGTGCTGACCGTCCTGGTATCGGAACCCGTGCTGGACAGTGTCGCGACCATTGGCCAGGCGTTGATGGACGGTATGCGCGCACAGGTCGATCGCCATGGCCTTGGCGCAAACGTCAGGATCGATGGGTATCCGGCCCGGCATGTTCTGGCCTTCGCCGGCGACGGTAACGACGGCATGCTGCTGAAAAGCATCTTTCAGCAAGAGGGGATCGCCGGCGGCGTTCTTGCCGCGGGCTGGCACGCCCCCTCTTACGCACACACGATGGAGGATGTGGAGAAGACGCTGGCCGCGTACGACCGGGCGTTTGAAGTCATGGCCACCGGCCTGAAGTCGGGAGATCTGCACACGCATCTTCGCGGCGAGCAGGTCCTGCCGGTGTTTCGGAAGCCGTAAGGAAGATGCCAATACCAACAACGTGTTTAGCGGAGTTGACCACGCACATCCGTAACCTCGGTATTGGCGAGGGCGACCGGCTTTGCGTGCACTCAAGACTGATCAGCTTCGGGCGAATTCCGGGCGGCGCCGCCACGGCTTACGGGGCCTTGCGCGACATCGTTGGAGCAAGCGGAACGATTGCCGTTCCGACCTATACCTTCAACCTGAATTCCGACTCCGTTTTCGATCCGGAAAAAACACCATCTCACGCATGCGGTGAGCTTAGCGAATATGTTCGAGAGCTCCCCGGTTCCGTTCGTACGCGGGCTGCAATTCATTCCTACGCGTCGACCGGTCCCGCCAGCCGCGAGCTTCTGTTGGCCAAAGAGGATCGCAGCTTTGGTGACGGCTCGGTTTTCGAAGTAATGGTACGTCATGGGTTCAAGTTGTTGCTTCTTGGATGCAACTACACGGAAGGCGCGACATTCATCCACCACGTCGAAACGAATGCCAATGTCGCCTACAGAGAGTGGATAGATCTTGATCGTCAGGTCCGTTTTGAGGACGGCCAAGTACGCAAAGTAAAATACAAGTACTTCGCTAAGAAGAGCTCCGCCCCGCCCATCAATGATTTGTCGGAGATGGAGAAGTTTGTTGAAAACAGCGGCACAGGCCGTTTCGCCACCATCCCAGCGCATCCGACCCGGAGAAGTCATGCGGTGCCGCTGGACGAACTCGAGAAGGTCGCCGCAGAAGCCTTCGCCGTTCAATCGAACATAATCGTCCGCGACGAGGCCAACAGATGATCCAGGACGATCACCTAAGCCTTTTTCTGGCTGTGTGCGAAAGCCACCCTGACCACATGGCAGTCAGTTCAGGTTCGCAGGGCGTCACCTATGCAGCGCTATCCGAGAGCGTTCACGGACTAGCGCAGACGATTGCCGATGTTTGCAAAAACCCGCATCCGCAGGTGTTGATAGCACTCCCTCAAGGAGCCTTTGCCTACGCGGCGATGTTGGCAACCACGATGGCCGGCGGTTTCTACGCGCCGTTGAACCTGGACTATCCGGCCGACCGTAAAACCGATGTCCTAAGGCAGTTTTCACCAGACGTCATAATCGCCGAAGGCAAGACAGATTTGGAAGGGGTGGGAATTCAAGAGGACACTGCGATTATCTTTTCCGATCAGATAGTCGGCAGCACGGACTTTGAACGCAGACCGCCGCACAGACTGGCCTACGTCATGTTCACATCCGGCTCAACGGGTTCGCCAAAAGGGGTTTCGATCTCCCGGGAGGCCCTGCTCCACTATGTGCGCTGGTGTCATCGCACGATGTGCATTTCCATACAGGACCGATGGTCCCAGCACCCTAACATCGCATTCGATCTGTCCGTCTTGGACATCTATGGGGCTTTGTGTGCAGGTGCGACCCTGTTTCCGGTCACAGCCACCGCGGACAAGCTGCAGCCTGCGCGCTTCGTCGAGAAACATGACCTAACCATCTGGAACAGCGTTCCCAGTGTGGTGGATCTGATGAGCCGCACACGCCAGATTACGACGGAGAATTTGAAAAGCCTCCGGCTTATGACGTTTTGCGGCGAGCCATTGCTGGAGAATCACTTGGATCAGATTTTCGAGGCGCGCCCCGATATCCACGTGCAAAACACATATGGCCCGACAGAAGCTACGGTGTCGATGACCGAAGTAGTGCTGGAAGCCACAAACTATCAGGCCTTTTGCGACGGGTCCGTGACCCTGGGGGCTCCGATTGAAGGGATGCGGATCCTGCTGGAGGACGGACCGTCTTCCGATGAAGGCGAGGTGGTTATCGCAGGACCGCAGGTCGCCGATGGCTATTGGGGCGATCCCGACCGGACGAGCCAAGTCTTTGTCAGACGCACGATCGACGGCGTTTGCCAACCTGCTTATAGAACCGGGGATTGGGCTCAATTCATAAACGGCCAACTTTACTTCCGATCGAGGATTGACCGTCAGGTCAAACGGAACGGCCATAGAATTGAACTTGGCGATATCGATGTTGCCCTGCGCAAGGGGGGCGCCATCAACGCTGCATCGTTGATGTTGCGCGGAAAGATCATCTCATTTGTGGAAGTCCCACCAGGTTCTGAACCGACAGTTCTGTTTAACGCGGCGAAAATCATGCTGCCATCGTTCTGTCTCCCGGATAAACTGGTTCGATTGAATGTTCTTCCTCGCAATGCTAACGACAAGATAGATATCAAGTCGCTGGAGGCGATACTGAATCGCGTCGAATCGTTGGACCAGTTGCCTTGGGAATTCGCCGAGACTTTGGCTGCAGAGGAATCGAAGTGAAAGAAGACAGAATTTCGAAAGCCGTGCTTCGGCACCTGGGCGAAGCAGCGCGGTTAAAGGGCATCAACATGCATGATGTTGGCATGGATCAGGACATCCTGTCCTCCGGCTTGGTGGACTCTTTTGGCTTTCTCAGTCTTATAGAAGAGTTGGAGGAAGAGCTCGGCGTTGCGATCAACTTGGCTGATATGGACGGCCGGTGCGTAACGACGCCTGCAGGTCTAACGCAATGGCTTCAGGACACGGCTTCTGCTCACGGCGAGTAGTAAATCCTACCAATTCAGATACCGCCAATGGCACCGATCCAAATCGTTGACGTTAACCAACTTGACGAGGAAAAACGCCTGGCAGCTGCAATGCTTGTGAAGGCGTCGTTACCTGAGTTTTATAGAAACCTTTCCACCTGTGTCGCGGACCTGGACGCACGCCTGGCCTCAAACCTTGGTCAAAAGGGTGGGGAGTTGGCGCATTCCTTAGCTGCGCTGGACAGCCAAAACACGGTCTGTGGTTTTTTATCAGCCCTGCCGTCCCGAGAACTTGCAATAGCTCAGATTACCGACTTTCGGTTTCTGACAGCAGGCCTTCGCTCCAGCGATAAAGCGAAACTTCGAGAGGCATTGAGTAGTCTTAGCAGCACGATCCAACCGATCACGGGCAACACCTATTACCTGTCGCGGATTAGCGTGGCCGACACTGCGCAGGGCCAAGGCCTGGGAAAGACGTTGCTCGGGATTTTCCTAGAGGAAGCAGGTTCTTACGAAGCAAAGACCTTGCATGTGGAGCGAACCAACAGCCGCGCCATCGGATTCTACAAGAGCTGCGGGTTCGAGTTCGCAACCGGTTGGGAGGCCTACCGCTTTCCTGCAATGAGCTGTACCGCCGGCACAGGCAGCGCATAGCACCTTAACGAGTCTAGGCGCGCGCGCCGCCCCAGGCACCTCCAAAGTAAACAGAGTGCACCAGAGTGTTGGAAGGCCAAGGGAACCAAGTCTTCTTACGTTGGATTGAACGGATTGAAACCCAAAACCGGCATCTGCTTTGAGCGAACGAAGCCGCCTGGCGGCGCTACTCGTCCCATAACCTTTTGCCTGCGGACTTTGCCGGGTCTCTTTAAGTCGGTCGGAGGCCATCTCCCAGAGAGCATGGTGGAGTGATGAATATGGAAGAGTGTGAACTGCTCGAGGCCTACTTTGACAGGCTCTGGCCGATCATGCGATCGATCACGGGTGATGGCGTGCGTAAAACGCACGACATTCTGAACGAGATCGTACCGCTGGACAGAACGGAGATACCGTCCGGCATCAAGGTTTTCGATTGGACAGTGCCGAAGGAATGGGTTTTTCGGGAAGCCTATCTGATTGATCCGGATGGGAACCGGATTCTGGACGCGGCGACCAACACACTCCACTTGGTCAACTACTCGATACCCTTCAAAGGGACCATGAGCCGATCCGAACTGGACAACTATCTCTACAGTCTTCCCGAACAGCCGGACGCCATCCCGTATGTCACCAGCTACTATAGGCCTCGTTGGGGTTTCTGCTTAACGCATGCTCAACGGGAAGCTCTCCCGGAAGGCGACTATCAGGTCGTTGTCGATACCGATTTGATCGACGGATCCCTGACCTTGTCGGAATGCGTATTGGAGGGGGAAACCTCGGAAGAGGTTCTTCTTTCGACCTATACATGCCATCCATCGATGGCCAACAACGAACTATCCGGACCCTTGGTTGTCGCCGCGCTGGCGGCCCGGCTCCGCGCATGGCCCAATCGCCGGTTGACCTATCGCTTCGTCTTCGCGCCGGAAACAATCGGAGCAATCACTTATCTGTCTCTGCGCGGCGAGCACCTCAGAAACAACCTGATCGCCGGCTATGTGGTTACGTGCGTGGGATTGGATACGGAATTGACATTCCAGCAATCCCGTAACGGAAACACGTTGGCGGATCGAGCTGCCCGCAACACCTTCGAAAAAACTGATCGACGGTTTAATGTTCGGCCCTTTCATCCAACGGGCAGCGACGAGAGACAATACTGCTCTATAGGTTTCGACTTACCGGTTGGTTCACTGTTGCGGGGCGCGTACAACCAATATGAAGAGTACCATACATCCCTAGACAACAAAGACCTTATCTCCTTTGAGGCCCTGTCCGAGAGCGTTTCCGCACTGGAAGAGATTTGCAGGACACTGGATGCCAACCGGACTTATCGAAATCTCGAACCGTTTTGCGAACCCAATCTTGGAAGCCGCGATTTATACCCGACACTTGGGGGAACAATATCCGATCAAGATATAAAAAACCGTGTGCGAGCCATGCTGTGGTTGTGCAACGCTTGCGACGGAGAGACGGACCTGATCGAGGTTTCCGAGAAGTGCGGCTACCCGGTTTCCCTGCTCTCCACCCTAGCGGAGGAATGCGTCGACAAGAAACTCTTTGCGGTCTCCGGCTGACGCCGAGAGCTGATACGACCAACGCTCCCTCAACAACTGCCAGAAACGACTGACACAGTGCCAATCCCTCCAATTGTCCCTTCGATCGAGTTCAATCTTGCCCCCTTTATGGAAGAGGATATCTCTAGCCGCTACCTCTCCTGGATTGCTGATGAAGCTGTAATGCGGTTCACGCCGCAAGGCCCCAGACGCATTAGCTACGAAGAGGCAAAGGAATATGTTCGCCAAAACATGGAAAGCGCGGATGCGTTCCTTTGGAAGATCGAACTACCCGGTGGGGAGCATGTCGGAAACATCAGGGTTTCAAACGTTTCAAAAGCCGACAAGAGCGCGGATATAGCGATCATAATCGGTGAACGTCAACACCGCTCCCAGGGATTTGGGCCAAAGGTAATCGAAACCTGCGTCAAGTTTCTAAACTGCGAGTTTGGGCTGACAAGAGTATACGCGCACGTCTTCAATGAGAATCGGGCGAGCCTTCGCGCCTTTTCCAAAGCTGGATTTCGTGTCTTGAAGAAAACCAGTGACATTGACGCGGAAAACGACAGTGCCGACATAGCGTTGTTGGTACATCAGTTTGCTTTGGACGCCGACTGATACGGCGGCCAACACGCTTCATTAGACCGGACCGACGGCCCAGATGGAAACTAGGCGGGCAGCTTAGCGTCCAAGGAATTCTTTAATGCATGTATTGTGTGAAACGATCTCCAGTTTCAGAGCAGCCCAGGAGCATCTAGGCGACACTTCAGCCAAGTGGTGGACCAACTCACCTGCCGTCATCGAGCACCTAAATGCGCTTGGTTATGAGGTCGAGTGGCTGGAGAGCAACCTTACCCGGAATGAGGCGAATGCGTGCGGTTACGATGCCTTGGCTGCGACAGGCCTTTTGAGACCTCATTTTGCAGATGTCGCCTCCGCACTCGACTCTCCTCGTTTCGAGCAGTTCCTATCTGCCCAGTCTTACATCTTTCTCGTGGTTCTGCTTTGGAAGCTGAAGCTGCTCACCCGATGGGTGGAGGTGACTGACGGGAAGCGTTTGGTTGTCGGCGATCCAAAGCTCTCCTCGAATGCGGGGTCGATGGCGGTAGACCGGTTTGATGAAGTCTTTGCGTTCCTCGCCAAAAGAATGGAGACGGATAGCTTCGACTTCCTGCCGGTTCAGCGAGCGTCCGGTCAGGCAAGATACAAGGAGATTGATCAGCCAACCGCGACGGGGGTTTTCTTGTCTTTGATCGACATGTCCATTGGACAGATCGTTTGGCGGTTCTGGAACTTTATTCTTCGCGGCCGGCCGATCGCTTTAAAGTCAGGCGGACCGCGTATACTCGTCGGGACGAGCAATGAGGCTGTCCGTGAAATCCTTCCCTACCTCTTGAGCGCCGGTTGCACGCTGGAGAGAATGCCGCGCACGCCGGCGTCGGTTGCGGGAGAACCTTCGGCTTTAATGCCTGGCGCTGAGGCTATCGCCGATGCACTCCATGAGACGTGCTCCTCTTGGCTGGAAAAAAAGCACTGCGATGCGATCGCTTTTCCGGTTTACGAGAGGCTGCAAAAAATCAGCGCCGAACTGTCGGGCGCGAAGAGTGCCGCCGCGGCTCTGCTCGGCCGCCGATCGCCGGATGGAGCGCCCACGGTCGTATTGTCCAACTCGCTGGGCTCGATCGTACACCGGTTCTTTGCTGGAGACCTGCATCGGCGTGGAGGATCCACTGTTATTGCGCAGCATGGTGTCTCTGCAAGCCTATCCATGCTGCATACCGTTGACGAAACGTTCGGCGAGCATACACAAAGCCAAGCCTATCTCGTATGCTCCCAAAGCGCTGCGGATTTCTACGAACGTGTCGGTAAGGAATTGAGCATCAGCGTCCCCGTGATCGGTCTGCCGAACATTACGCGCCGCGTGCGGCACAGGAGGGTTCAACGCGCCCTCGTTAGGATGCAACTCGGCGCCAAACGCCGACAACGTGTTGTGATGTACATAACGGGCCTTATCTCCAACAACGCCGTTCGGCTGCCGCACTATTCTCTCGACAAAGACGCATATCTTCGCATGAAGACGGTTTCCTCGGAAATTCTCCCGAAGGTTCGAGGGCTTCCCGTCGTAAAGTTCTATTCAACCGCCCGCTATCTGGACGAAGATCCACTGATGGGTGACGCTGCTCCTCCACCTCCGGTACGTCGACTCAAGGCTGGCGATTTCAGGTACCTCCGGGCAGGGGCCGATGTGCTTATTCTTGAGACGCCGCTCAGCACGCTTGGCTGGGCATTCGGCTCGCGCGCGCCGATTGTCTATCTCTACGATCCGACTATGGAGCTTATCCCAGCCGTCAAAGCGGCCCTCGCGGACAGCGTTTTCCTCGTCGACCAATCAAACCCCGACTGGCCCGATACGTTGCTTGAAATTCTCAATCGGACCGACGTCGAGATTTCGGCGGAATGGGAAGCGAAGCGTAATGCCCGCGAGTCCTTTCTGCGGGACTATATCTTCGGGCCAGAAGACCCGGGCCGGCGCGGCGCCGAGGCCATTCTCGACTTGGTTCGAGCAAAGGCAAAGCAATTGCCGTTGTCCTCGGAACAGCAAACGCATCAAGTCTAACGCCGCATGCTTGGTTTGGTGACATGACCTTTGTTTCAAATCATCTAGATCATCAGGGTGGCAGGCGGTCGGCAGCCGCAACGCCGGTGCCGATATCGATCTGGACCGGATGGCGGCAGGTCGATAGCGGCGACGGCACGGGCTGGCTCCCTAGCCAGAACGGATTTTTCGTCCTGACGGCCCGGAATGTACGGTCGACAATCGCGGCGATTCATCGAATTCGTTTCTTTCCCTTGTTGTGGTCTTTTGATGTGACCAATTCTATCGTGTCCAACAACAAAACGGCGCCCCTGAAAAGGCTTCCAAACCGTCTCAGAAACGCTGGCGCCGTCCGGCCAATGGCTTGCGCACCCTTTTGTATGCCGCTAAAAGCGAAATCCTTCGGTGTCTGAACCCGTGCCTCCACGCTTTCTTTTCTCCATTTCTCCAGGGCGAAGCGGCCAGGCAAGCCTGGCGAGATTGCTGCGGGAAAGTATCCATTCTGCATTCGTTGCATTTGAAGAGCCCAGCGTTTCGCCTGTTCTCCCCGGCCGTCTCGGTGCTTGGGAGCGGTCCTTTCGCCGACGCTACTTAGAAACACACGAGTTGCTTGGGCGGGGGGATGTTCTTCGTGCTTATGACGAAGGCGATGCGGCGGCGCTGAACCGTTATGCCCAAGCACGGTTGGCCTGGATCGACCGGCAGATGACAAAGCGCGGGCAGCAAACCTATATCGATATCAGTAAGCATTTCCTGCACGGATTGCATCGCCCAACTTTGGAGCGTTTGAGAGTGCGGGGCGACTGGCCCGTTCGGATGATCCGCCTGGTACGGGACCCGATTCAAAACATGCGGAGCTATCTGAACCGCAACAAAGATGTCCGGCTTGACTATGGCGCGACGGACGGCCGTTTCAATGAACTACAGTTAGACCCATCGCACCTGTCAAAGGGGGAAGTTTATCTCCACGCCTGGTGTGAGACCTATCTGCGCGGCGCGCGCCTTGTTGCGGAGTTTGATCTTCCCCCCCCCGAAACCATCGCAACCTGGCAGCTTTCAGACCCCATCGCCGTAGAGGGGCTGTTGGACCGCCTCGGACTTCCGCATGGCCCAGTGCCCGCGCTGCCGGCACAGAACACCAATACGGACGGAGGGTATCGCGAGACTCGCGTCAGCGACGCAGACCTGGAAACCTTCGAACGGTTCATGGGAAAAGTACCTTCCGATCTGCGCCAACGTTTGCCACAACCGAAAGACTACGGCCCGGCAACGGTACAGGCTGCCAAAGCGGGAGCTTCTTAGTCCTATGCTCGCGTTGAAACTCATGCTTCCAGGATATCGAAGCCGGTGGATCCGCCGCGCCGCCGTCTTTCTGCGTGCAATGAAGACGGTTTCAGAGAACTTCAGTTTCAACGACGGGCCTGACGGCCCCACTGCAGCCGATCGCGATGGTCTGGTCCTTACCGGCTTTTCAACGCCGCGCAAAGACGAAGAACTTTTCCGCCTACTGGCGCCGGCGTTGCCGACCGGGATCGACCTCGTACATTTCCGGTTGGCTCGGGATATCGTGACGCGATACCTCTATCCTCACCTTCGTCCGGATCTTTCACCTGAGATTTCAGTGGACGACCCGACAGATGCATCGGCCATGGTTGGCTTCCACGGGCAACACAAGGATGGCGTCGACGGGATCGCCGGCCTTGCACTTCGGGACGCGTATCGAACCGCGTTCAAACCGTCAGCCGCTGACGTGATCATCGACTGCGGTGCGTTCATTGGGATCGGCGCGGCGGCTGTTGCCCCGCTTCTGCCGGACGGACAGTTGATTGCACTGGAAGCAGATGCCCGGAACGCACGCCTGCTGACCTTGAACACCGAGCGGAATGGGCTCCCCAACGTCAAGGCCTTGAACCGGGCAATTTGGAAAACGCATGGGGAGACGCTTGATCTCGCAACCGGCGAAGCACAGGCAAACACCCTGCGCAACGATGTCTACGATGGGGGCGGTCGGCAACAGGTGGAGACGGCAAGCATCGACGGCTTGGTTGCAGAATTCGGGCTGCAACGGGTCGACATGCTGTCTCTAACGGTCAACGGCGCCGAAGTGGAAGCGCTAGAGGGGGCGGAAGCCACGCTTTCCGGACACCGGCCGCGGGTGCGGCTTGCGGGCTGGTACCAACGCGACGGGCAAAACGTGGCGGCTTTGTGCCGTCCGCTGCTGGAAAAGGCCGGATATCATGTCCATGTCGGCCCGAAACTGGGCGTGCTGGCACTGCCGTCCGAAAGAGTTGCCGGATGATTGGTATTTTCGGCGAGGCCGATATTCACGGCCTGACGAGGCCGTTGCTTGGGGCGATGGGCGCAAACCTGCCCATGGAGACCGCGCTTAAAACCGCACCCATTGCTGTCGGCGATGTGCCGTTGGCGGGGTTGGCGGTGCACTATCATACGAAAGCAGGACACGGCGGCCTGTACGAAAATGGTGCCGTACATGCGGCAGCCATTGGTATCATTCACAACCCGGACGATCTGGCCCCAGGTGCTAGTAGCGTGGCGGAACTGGTCGCGCGGCTGTATCGCGAAAAAGCGCTCGACCGATTGGCGGACGCTAACGGCAGTTTTGCAGCAGCCCTGTTCGATTCCGAACGGCGTAGCCTCGTTCTGATTACGGATCGGTTGGCCAGCTACCCGATCCATCTTGCGGCCAAAGGCACGGGATGGGTATTCGGTTCTTCGATCTACGCCCTCGTTAAGGTCGGCGCCGTCGCACCGCGTATGTCACGGGATGGTTTGGCGCAACTCTTCACAATGCAGCGCACCGTAGGCAGGTCCACCAATATCGCGGGCCTGGAAGCGCTGCCTGCCGGGTGCATCACCGAGCTCACCGAAAAGGAACGGCGTGAGCAGATCTACTGGCACCTGGCATGGAAACCGGATGGACATGGGAAAACGGCACATGCCGAGCGCCTATCCCATGCCCTTCGCGCCGCCGTTGCTCGCCAGACCGCCGACCCGTCTTCGGCCCTTTTGCTCTCTGGCGGTATCGACAGCCGGCTGATCATCGCGGCGGCCCCGGAACAAGCCCTTGCCTGCTGGACCACGGCCAGTTTCGACGACAATCCTGAACTTGCGATCGCCCGGCGGACGGCGTCCCTGTGTAACGCCCCTTTCAACCCGGCGATCGTCGAGCCGAGCGACACCTTGGATTTCCTGGAGCCGGAAGTCCGGGTCAACAACGGTCTCTACCCCGCTTCGCTTCCCATCGCCGCCTTCATGCCGCAAGTCGGCGCCCATCACGCAACGGCCCTAACCGGTCATGGGCTCGACTATACACTGCGTGGTTATTATCTCCCGGCGCGCTTTCTATCTGCCGCCGGCTCAAAAACCCGGCTTCCGATGATCCGCGGCCTCCCCGACCGGCCGACTGCCGCATTCGTGCTGGACAACTTGCGGCAAGGGCCGCCGAAATCGGTAATCGAAAAAATCGTCCGACCGGAAGCAGCGCACCGCTGGTGGTCCGGTCAAACCGACGCCATGGCAGAGGTGTTGGACCCGCATCTGCAGTCCGCGGTTCCGGTGAATGCGTGGGATGCGTTCATTTTACACGCTGTCTCCAAGCACTATGCCTTCACCGGAATGATGGCGGTGCGGGCCCACTGCCATCTCAACATGCCCGCCTTCGACCGCGACGTGTTCGATGTGTATCTTTCCATGAAACCGGAAGAGAGAGTTGGGGCGGAGGTCGTGCGCCTTGCCCTGCAACGTCTGTCGCCTGAGGTTGCGCGCCTACCCAACGCCAATAGCGGTTTCCGGGCCGATCTGCCTCTCTGGACGGAAACAGCGGCTATCCTGGGACGCGCGGCGGCACGGCGGCTGGGGCTTGCGAAACGGCCGGATAAACCGACCGCTATGCACTCTACCGGTTCTTGGCAATCAATCGACGCTTTGTTCGCCCACGATCCAAGGCACCGAGAGCGATTTATCGATATCCGCGGCCGTCTCGATCAGTTGTCCATGGCCACGTTCGACACAGACCACTTGGCCGGCGTGATCGACGAACATTTGGAAGGCCGCGCCAAACACACAAAGTTGTTGCGCCAGTTGTTGAGCCACGACGCATGGGTACAAGAATACGGCATCGAGGGTCATGACTGACACCGCATACCGCCTGACTATCGACCCGTCGCTCTCCGTATTCGAACCAGAGATCCTGTACGCATTCGACTTTCTGGATGAGAGCTATGGCTTGGTCCGGTCCGTCGAGGCAGGACGCGCTGTTTTCTATGGCCCTCATCGGGAGACGGCCCCGGACGGCGCTCTGTTCGTTCCCGCGGCGATGTTTCCGGAAGGACTAAGGTTCGACATGGAGGGGATCTGGCCCGACGAGACAGGGTTACAACGGCTGGAGAACAGCCAAGGTCCCGCGCCGCTGCTGCCGGCCAAGGGGAGCGGCGATGGGTTGGGTTACGATGCGCCGGGACTGATCTTTCATCAGCTGTCTCGGGTCGAGGAAAGAGGGTCCACCGACACCGACAGTTACGACCGCTTCCCATTCGGCGGAACACTGGCCGCCCGGCAAAACCGCTACGGCGACCCCTTGGCCGATCAGGCGGCGGCGGACCTTGCCAGAGCGATAACCGGCGACCCGGCACCTTTACCGTCCGGAGACTACGCCGTATTGCCGACACATGATGTCGACAAGTTGCGGGGCTATAACCATGTACATGAACCGTTGCGCTACGCTGCCGGCGATGTCTTGAAACGCGGCACACCACGACGCGCCCTGCAGCGGCTCTATCAGGCATACTTCGCCGGCCTCCCCTGGTCCAGCCTCGACGAGATGATGTCGCTGTCGGAGCGGTATGGCCTGCAGAGCCACTTTTATTTCATCGGCCCATCACATTTGGCGCAAGATTCGTCCTACGGCTTTACGATGCCGGATCTGGTGCGCAAGACAGCGTCGAAGATCAGGGCGCGCGGCCACGTGGTCGGCTACCATCCGGGACACAAGACATGCCGGGACGCGGAGGCTTGGAACCAACAAAAAGCAGCCCTGGAAGCCCAGGTCGACGGACCGCTGACCGTCGGCCGGCAACATCGGCTGGAATACGACTTCGAGGTGACCCCCGATATCTGGGATACCGCCGGAATGGAACTGGATTGCACGCCCGCCTTCCCCGACGCCACCGGTTTTCGTACCGGCACCTGCCGGCCGCACCGAGCGTTCAGTCTGCGCCGTCGTAAAGCCCTGACCCTGCGTCTGCTCAGCACGCCGGTGCAGGATTTCGCCTATTTTAGCCAAGGCAAATACCGCGACCTGACGCAGGACGAGGCACTGGACGAGGCATCGCGGGCGATCGATACCTGCAAGCGCTACCGTGGAACACTTTGTGTACTACAACATCTAGGTCAGGTGACGGAGCCGGCACGCGGCTTCTACCGTCGTTTTCTCGCCCGCTGTTTTGACGATCGGAAAGCGGCGGCGTGATGACGGCAGAGGACTTCACACGCGCGGCCTATCGACGGCTTCTGGAAGACCTGACCGGCCAAGGATACCGGGTTTGCGGATACGAGGATGTGCGGCCCACCGCCCGCGATCTTATCCTGCGTCACGATGTCGATTTCTGGCCGGAGCCGGCCGTGGAGATTGGCAAGATCGAACACGGCCTGGGGCTTTCGGCCTATTACTTCTTTCTAGTGGGATCGCGCGCCTATGATATTTCCGACCCGGAAACAGGTGCGGCAATCACCAGGCTGCTAGACCTGGGACACGTCGTGGCCCTGCATTTCGATGCCGCACGCTATGACGACGATCTGACCATCCTGAACAACGCCGCCGAAGAGCAATGCCGTGCGCTGGAAGCCGTCACGCGCAGGCCCATACCTGTCATAAGCTTTCACCGTCCGTCGCCGGCATTGCTCCAGCACGACAAGCCACTCGCGGGACGGCCTCACGCCTACCAAAAACGCTTCTTTGACGAGATCGGTTATTGCAGCGATTCCCGAGGAGTTTGGCGTTTTGGCACGCCCCGGAATCATATAGCGGTGCGTGAAGGACGGGCTTTGCAGTTGCTGACCCATCCGATTTGGTGGGCCTATGACGACGGTGGCGACAGAGAGGCCGCTCTGCGGCGGCTGATCGACTTCAAGGGGACCGATTTTGCAACCTTGATTGCCGATACCGTACAGGACTACGACCCCTCGACGGGGAAAATCGCCGAGAGAACAGGAACCACATTATGAGTCGTAAACCTTCGGTCGGTGTGATCGGAACTGGGTACTGGGGAAAGAACCTGCTCCGGAACCTGCACGCGCGCGATGCGCTGGCAGCCATGTGCGACGCGTCCGAAGAGGTCCTTGCCGGACATAGATCCACCTATCCGCAGGCACGGGTGCACGTGTCGCCAGAAGCTCTTTTGGAAGACGAGAATGTGACGGCTGTTGCGATTGCGACACCCGCCGCGACGCATGGCGCCCTGGTCAAAGAGTCCCTTGAGGCGGGCAAGGATGTCTTTGTCGAGAAACCGCTTTGTCTCGACCTGGACGAAGCCCGCATGCTGGAAGCGCTGGCGGCGCAGCACGACCGCATCCTCATGGTCGGCCACCTGTTGCTCTACCATCCGGCCTTTCTAGCCGTTAAGGAAAGCGTCGCGCGCGGCGATATCGGACGACTGCGCTATATCTACTCGACCCGGGCGTCGCTTGGTAAAATCAGGCGGGAGGAAAACGCCCTCTGGTCTTTTGCGCCGCATGACATCTCGATGATGCTGGCTCTGACAGGCAGGCCGCCAAAGCGGGTCGTTTGCAACGGCGAGGCGTGGCTTAGCCCCAATGTCGCGGATCTCAGTCTTAGCCACTTCGATTTTGGTGATCATTTGCAGGGCCACATCTTCGTAAGCTGGATGCATCCTTTTAAGGATCATCGCCTGGTGGTGGCCGGCGACGACGGTATGATCGTCTTTAACGATACTCTCGCCGGGGACCAGAAGGTACAAAGATACCCGCACAAGCTGGCCTGGGACGACAACCTACCCGTTCTGGAGAAGGCCGACGCCCACCCGATCCCCTACCCGTCGGATGAGCCGCTTGCCGAAGAGATGAAGCACTTCTTACATTGCTGCGCGACGCGCGGGCGCCCGCGGACGGACAGTTCAGAAGGGATCGACGTTCTTTCAGTCCTCGATATGTGCCAACGTTCGCTCACCAGTGGCGATCCGGTTGAATACCCGAACTAGAATGAACGATATCTTCGTCCACGAGACTGCCTTGGTCGACGACGGTGCGACGATCGGCACGGGATCGAAAATCTGGCACTTCGTTCATGTGCTTCCCGGCTCCCGGATCGGCAAAAACTGCGTGCTCGGGCAAAATGTCATGGCCGGCCCCGATGTGATGATCGGCAACGGCTGCAAAATTCAGAACAATGTGGCGATCTACAAGGGTGTGACCTTGGAAGACGACGTCTTCTGCGGCCCATCCTGTGTCTTCACGAACGTACTAACACCCCGTGCATTCGTCGAACGGAAGGACGAATTCGCGCCGACGCTCGTTCGCCGCGGTGCCACTATCGGTGCGAATGCGACGATTGTCTGTGGGGTTACTATCGGACGGTACGCCATGATTGGCGCAGGCGCGGTGGTGACCAAAAACGTCCCCGATCACGCCCTTGTGGTCGGAAATCCGGCGCATTTCATCGGATGGGTGAGCCATACCGGAGAACGCCTTAACTCAGATCTGGTATGCCCGAGAACCGGCATGCTCTATCAAGAAACGGAGAACGGACTTGTCGAACGCAGCCCTGGCACCTGAACAAGACCCCATCGCCTTCGTCGACCTGAAAGCACAGTACCAAGCCTATCGCCCCGAGATAGACGCGGCCATTCAAACCGTGCTGGACCACGCACAGTTCATCAACGGTCCGGAGGTCGCCGCGCTGGAAAATGCCTTGTCTGCATTCAGCGGCGCGAAGCATGTCGTCGGGTGTTCCAGCGGTACGGACGCCTTGTTGATGATCATGATGGCCGAAGGAATTGGCCGTGGAGATGCGGTTTTCGTCCCCACTTTCACCTTCACGGCAACGGCGGAAGTACCGCTGTTGATTGGGGCGACGCCGATATTCGTCGATGTCGATCCGGATGACTTCAACATCGACCTCACCGATCTTGAGAAAAAAATCGAAGCTGTCAGGACGGAAGGAACACTCGTGCCGCGCGGCATCCTCGCCACCGACCTCTTCGGACTACCGGCGGACTACGCCCTTCTGCAGGACATTGCAGATCGTCATGACCTCATGCTCTGGGCCGACGCTGCGCAGAGTTTCGGCGGGGCCATCGGCCCGCAGAAGGTCGGAACGCTGTGCCGCGCCACCGCGACCAGTTTTTTCCCGGCGAAACCGTTTGGCTGCTACGGCGATGGCGGGGCGGTCTTCACGGATGACGACGAGTTGGCGGCAACGATGCGGTCGATCCGGGCCCACGGCAAAGGGGGTGCCAAGTACGATATTGTCCGCGTCGGGCTGAACGCGCGGCTGGACACAATTCAAGCCGCCATCCTCTTGGCGAAGCTTCCTCATTTCGCCGACGAAGTCGAACGCCGGGAGAAAGTTGCACAAGCCTATGACAAAGCCCTTTCGGGCCTGCTGCCAACGCCGGTTCGCCGGCAAGGACGATCCAGCGCCTGGGCGCAGTACACCGTGAAAGTGCCGTCGGAAAAACGGTCCGATATTGCTGCCAAGCTCAAAGAGGCAGGCGTTCCGACCGCCGTTTACTATCCCATGCCGATGCATCTCCAAACAGCCTACAAGGACTTAGGCGGCGGCCCCGGCTCGCTTCCGACTAGTGAGCGGCTTTCACAAGAAGTAATTAGTCTGCCGATGCATCCGTTTTTAACGGAAGCCCAGATCGAGCGGACAAGCAGCGCGATGCGCGGTTTCTTCCCAGCTTAGGGAATAAGTATGGAACGCATCCGGTACGCAGAGTTCTCACCGACAGCCTTCCGCCAGTTCTCGGATGCGATTCTTGCGATCGCCATCGACGTGCCCAACGAATACTGGAGTGAAGAGAACTTCTTGAGGGATCTTCCAGAGAAATGGGCTCTGTCGTTTCTGACTGTACTCGACGAACAGCCGATTGGATATGCCATCTTGTCGCGACCGGAGCGCAGCCGCATCCATCTCCATCACTTCATGCTGAAGAGTCCGTTTCGAGGTCAGGGGATCGGTCGAGCGATGATAGAACGCTGTATCTGGACATCGCGGAACCACGATGCAAAGCGCCTTACCTTGAAAGTCGCCGAGTCCGCGCGTGCTGCTAGGGCGTTTTACAGGACGGCCGGCTTTTTGGAACAAGAGTCCGACGGTGAGTACGTTTTCTGTTCCCTGAGCCTTACGTGATCGTGCCGTTGTGATTGTCGCAATCCACCAACCGAACTACGCCCCCTGGCTTGGCTATTTCCATAAGATTGTGAAATCGGATGTGTTCATCTTTCTGGATGATGTCGCATTCTCCAAAGGAAGCGTGATCAACCGGGTCAAAATCTTGGACAACGGTCAGGCTTCATGGTTGACGGTTCCCGCGAAAGTAAAACTCGGCACTCCAATCAACCAGGTCATGCTTGGCCAGACTGATTGGCCAGTCCGTCACCTCTCAAAGCTGCGTAACGCATACCAAACGGCGCCGTTCTTTTCGGAGTGTTGGTCGGAAATTGAAGCGCTCTATATCTCGCTGGACGGCCTTTCAATGCGCGACGCCAACGAGGCCATCATCCGCAAACTCTGCGTGATACTCGGGTTGAATGTCGAGTTTCTCCGGTCGTCGGAGATTCCAAAATCGGATGACCTGGCGTCCGACGATCTTCTGATCGAACTCGTCAGCCATGTGGGGCCCGGCCTCACCTATCTGTCCGGTGCCGGAGGACGGAAGTACCAAAGCGAGGATAAGTTCCGCACCGCGGGAATTGAACTGGAATATGCGGGCTTCTCACCTGCCGCTTACCCACAGTCTATAGAGCCGTTCACACCAGGCCTGAGCATCCTGGACGCCGTATTCAACGTCGGTTGGAGTGGCGCCAGTAAACTAATCGGCACATCGGACCTTAGTGAACAGTGAAGCCGCGCATCCTATGCTTGGATATCGAAGGCGGGCATGGCGGGTCTTCCAGAAGCCTGTTTCAAGCCCTTCAGCATATTGACCGCAGGAAAGTTTCCCTGGAAGTCTGGCACCGGATTCCCGGGGAGATCGAGCGAAGCTACGCCGACATTGGCATCCCGACCGTGTTGGCCAAAGACATGCCGCGGCTTACCGCTTTGGAAAAGGAAAGCCGAAACGCCCTGAATGTTGCCATGTTCTTCCTGCATGTTTGGCCCAGGTCCGCACCGTTCCGCACAAAGCTCTTGGAGGCGCTCGATCGCTCAGATCTCGTTCATCTGAACCATATATCTCTGTTCTGGCTCGGTCGATGGATCAAGCGCCTAAGGCCAAGTCTTCCCATCGTCATGCATATTCGCACATGCCCTTATCCGACATCTGTTGGATTCTGGCAGCAACGAACGGCGGCCCGCTTCTGCGACGGAATGGTTTACATTACAGAAAATGAAAAAAAATTCTTCGAGAACGCCGCAGGAACCGAACCCCCTAACGTCGTTTTGTACAACCCGGTTGTTGTTCGCGATCGCGTTGAAACGAAACCGGCGTTCCGGTTTCCCGCTGAACGGCTCGTCGCCACAGTATTGTCCAATTATTCTTTCAACAGGGGAATAGACAGGCTGATTGAGGTCGCGAAGCGCCTTGATTCGTTGGGCGATACGTCTGTCCTGTTTGCGATAGCCGGAGATATGCGCGTCACCGGCGCGCCGGAGGGGAAGTTGGCTGCCGTCGCGCGCCAGAACGGCACGCTGAAGGATTACGCGCGCGACGAAGGGGTCGCTCATCGCTTCAAGTTTTTTGGGCACATCTCAAACCCGGAAGACCTACTATCCAAAAGCCATGCTCTTCTGAAGCCGACGCGCGAAAACAATCCTTGGGGCCGGGATATTCTGGAAGCCTTGGCGCACAGTGTGCCCGTTGCCTCCGTCGGCATCTACGACCGGTTCGTGGAAACCGGCGAGACAGGTCTGCTTCAAAAGACATTCGACCCGGATGAACTGGCGCTCTGGCTGATGCATCTTTCAACCGATCCAGCGGAAGGCAATCGTCTGGGCGAGAATGCCCGCACCCGTATTCAACGGCTCTGCGATCCTACGGCACAAGCGGCGGCCTTGTCCGATTACTGGTGTCGTCTAATCCATTCCAAAACATGATGCAGCGCCTGAGAATCGCACTTGTCGTGCCAAGCCTGGCAGGTGGTGGCGCGGAAAAGGTCATGATATCGGTCGCGGCCGGGTTAGACCGCAAGCGGTATGAACCGGCGCTCGTCGCGCTTTCGGCGCAAGGTCCGCATCGGGAACTGATGCCAGAGACGCTCGAACTCGTTGACCTGGAGCAGCCGCGCCTGCGCGGCGCATTGCCGGCCCTGTTCTCCCTTTTTCGGCAACGCCGGTTCGACGTGATCGTCTCAACCATGGGGTATCTGAACATGGGGATCCTTCTGGGCGGACGGTTAGGATCCGGCGGCGCGGCCCTCATCGTACGCGAAGCCAACACGCCGGATGCCACGCTGGCGAGTTTTCGGTTCCCGGCCCTTGGCAGGTTTGGTTACCGCCGCCTCTATCCGCGGGCCAGTGCAGTGGTCTGCAATGCCCAAGGTGTGAAACGCGAACTTGCTGCGTTAGGCGTTCCCGACGGTCAAATCAGGGTCATCCCGAACCCTGTCGACGTCGATATGATCCGCCGCACGTCTGCGGTTCGCGCCCCTGGAACCGGACGGCGGTTCGTGGCGGTCGGCCGGCTGACCCATCAGAAAGGGTTTGACCGTCTCGTCTCTCTCATGCGGCGCATGCCGCCCGAAGACCGTCTGACAATCTTTGGAGAAGGTCCACTCCGAGCCGATCTGGACAAGGCCATCCGGGACGCCGGTCTTTCCGACAGAATTGACTTGCCGGGATTTTCGAACGAACCCCTGCCCTTCGTCGCCGGTGCGGACGCTTTCCTCATGCCCTCGCGTTGGGAAGGCATGCCCAATGCCGCATTGGAGGCACTTGCTCTGGGAACACCGGTGATTGCCTCGGCGCAATCCGGCGGGCTGATCGACCTGTCGGCTGAACTCCCCCGGGAAGCGCTGACGATCGCAGACACCGCCGAACGGTTTGCGGATGCGGCTAGCAGCGTGCGAGCATATCCCAACGCGGCCGGCTTGCGGCCATCCGTGCTGCCGCTGCGTTTTTCCAAACCGGCAGTGCTTTCGGACTACAGTACGTTAATCGACGCCTGCGCGGCGTGAAGACAAACATGGCCATAGAGCCTCAATCCAGCCAGCAAAGCCAAACAGCAGTGATTGCCGATCAAGGCGAACGGTCTTATGACCCTGGCGCCGATCATCAGCGGGAACAGGAACAATGGACTACCACGGACGCAAAGTCCTTGTGACAGGAGCCGATGGCTTCATCGGATCCCATCTGGTGGAGTCGGCGGTCAACGCCGGCGCGCAAGTCACGGCCTTGGCGGCCTACAACTCGTTCGGATCCGCGGGATGGTTGGATTCGCTGGAAGAAGATGTCCGTGACGGCGTACAGATCGTCCATGGCGACATCCGCGATCCGCACTTTGTTCGGCCCACAGCAGAGGGCCACGATGTGGTGTTCCATTTGGCCGCCCTTATCGCCATACCCTATTCCTACGTGGCGCCCCAGAGTTATGTCGACGTGAACATCACCGGGACGCTGAACGTGCTGGAAGCGTGCCGTGCCGGCGCCGCAGGCCGATTGGTGCACACCAGCACGTCCGAGGTTTACGGCACCGCGCAATTTACCCCGATAACCGAACTTCATCCGCTGCAGGGCCAGTCTCCCTACTCCGCCAGCAAAATCGCGGCCGACCATATGGTGGAAGCCTACGTCCGGTCGTTCGACACACCGGCAGCCATTCTACGGCCGTTCAACACGTTCGGCCCGCGGCAGAGCGAACGCGCTGTTATCCCTACCGTGATCCGCCAGGTTCTGGACCCGGCCTGTCCCGAAATAAGGTTGGGCGATCTGACGCCCGTGCGGGATTTCAACTATGTCACCGACATCGCCGCCGCGTTCCTGTCTGTCGGCGGGCATGATGCGATCGAGTACGGACGCCCCTACAACGCCGGCACCGGGCACGCGATAACCATCGGCGATACCGTGCAGACGATTTTGTCGGTTACCGGCCAGAAGAAACCTGTGGTGACCGAGGAGCAGCGAAAGCGGCCCAAGAATTCCGAAGTGTTCACACTGCTCGCGGCAGCCGACCGCCTCACTTCGACAACCGGCTGGCGGCCCCGGGAGACCTTGGAAAGCGGACTGGAGAAGACGGTGGCCTGGTGGCAAACCGTCATCCAACGCGGTACGACCAGACGCGATTCATCCTATCTCCGCTAGGCAACGGCCGCTTGGGTCCGTCCCAGGTCGCACGAGTTCCCGCAACCAGCATCTCCACTGCACGACTGAAAGCGTCAGCCCGCAATGACCAGCGCGTCATTCAATACGGACCGTCTCAGCAGAAACACACTGATCGCGATATTCCTCACCGCGCTGTGCACCCGTCTGTTGAACGCCCTGATCGTCCTTTGGAGCGATATCGACCTACTGGAACTCGACGCCACTTCCTACTGGTCGCTTAGCACATGGATAAAGGAAAACGGGTGGGCCTACACAAATCTCAGCAATCCGGAGAAACCTTTCCCGGAAACCGAACGGATGCCGCTTTACCCCTATTTTATCGCCGTCGTGCGGACGGTTTTTAGCGACTCGATCAACGGCGTGCTGATGGTGCAGGTTGTCTTGGACTCGATCACCTGTCTGTTCATTGGAAGTATCGCGGCGCTTTGGTCGAACCGGGCGGGCTTGTTCGCTGGAATCCTTGCGGCCGTATCGCCCAATATGATCCTGCATTCCGGATCGATTCTGACCGACACCCTGTTCTTGTTCCTGTTCACATACGGGTTGCTCATGGCCGTGCGTTTCCTAACGACCCGCACCCTTTCTCCACTTGCCGGTGGGGGCATTCTTCTCGGTGTTGCCACCCTTACCCGCAGCCTGACATTTCCATTGATCGGAGTGGTCGCCGCAGCGGCAGCCATCATCTCTTGGGTGTGCGATCGATCCGTGCGGCGCGCGGTCTATGCTGCAGGGATCTTCGCGCTTTGCGCCAGCCTGCCCCTGGCTCCTTGGCTCAATCGAAACTTCGCAATGTTCGACACCGCCGCACTCTCATCGCAGAGTGGTTCGCACTTTCTGTTCTGGGGCATCGGCATTGCAAAACAATACCACTTGAACCTGCCCTTCTCAGAGGTCAGCAGCCTGCTCAACGCCGAAGTGCAGCAGGAAGCGGCGCGGCGCGGACAGAGGCTTGCCGACATGGATGCCATGCAAAGGAGCGCACTCTACAAGGATGTTGCTCTCAATGAAGCGACCACGGTTCCGCTCGGGTCATACCTGAAGTCCTGGACTTGGGCCTCTGTCGTCAATTTTGCTGCCCCCGCAATCGCGCTCCACCCGGTGGTTCGCGCAGATAAGACGGGCAGCTTCTACGAAGCAACCGGCTCATCGATGGTGGAACGTGCCACCACATTCCTCACGAAAAATGGGCCCCTGTTCGTTTCTGGAGTTGTCGGCGGCGGGATACTGACTTTCCTTGCAAACATGCTGACCGCTTGCGGGTTTATTCTTCTTGCCGTTCGGTATCCTTGGATGGCTGTGTTTGCGGCGCTGAGCTTGACCTACTTCTGCCTCGTCAACGGCCCGGTCATTTCGCCCAAATACCGCCTGCCGATGGAACCTGTCCTGATCGCGCTGATGGGTGTTGCTATGGCGGAATGGCGCGCCGTCATCGGGTGGCTCCGCATCCGCCTGGGTCGAACGGTTTCGACCTAGCGCCGGCTTCGCCTCGGGCCTCTCGGCATGGTGGGAGCCTCGACAAGCCGGTTGCGCCCGCGCACTTGCACGCTTAAACAGACGCCATTTATTGAGATTGGTTGCCGATCAATAACCGATTTGAAAGACATATGACCCCCAAACATCCGCAGTCAGCGACACCTGCCGCAAATCGGCCGCGTCTTCTGGTTTTTATCGTTGCGTATAACGCCGAGAAAACAATTGAGCAGGTTCTAGAGCGCATCCCGGCCGATCTGCTGGAAAAGTATCACGTCGAAACATTGGTCATCGACGATAGTTCGCGCGACATGACATTCGAGGTCAGCGATGCGGTCCGCAAGGCGGATTCGCTCCCCTTCAAGCTGCATGTCTTGTTCAACCCGGTAAACCAGGGCTACGGCGGAAATCAGAAGATCGGCTACCATTTCGCGATGCATGAGGGCTTCGACTTCGTCGCCCTGGTCCACGGAGATGGGCAGTACGCCCCCGAATGCCTGCCGGAACTGCTGGAACCGCTCCGCAAAGGGGAGGCAGAGGCGGTTTTCGGATCCCGGATGATGACCAAAGGGGCCGCGATCAAAGGCGGCATGCCGCTATACAAGTTCGTCGGGAACAAGATCCTCACGAGGATCGAGAACACACTTCTGAAAACCGACCTTTCCGAATTTCATTCAGGCTATCGGGTGTATTCTGTCGACGCTTTGCGGAAAGTCCCGTTCGACCTGAACACGAACGATTTCCACTTTGATACGGAAATCATCATTCAGTTCGTTCTCGCGCAGCTCCGAATTAAGGAGCTCCCAATTCCCACCTACTACGGGGACGAGATCTGCCACGTCGATGGCATCAAATACGCCTGGGATGTTGTGAAGTCGGTTATGAAGGCCCGCATCCAGGATGCGAGCCTGCTATACGATCGGAAGTTCGACTGCCGTCCGGTTGACTCGGGCAGCGACCACTATCAAGCGAAACTCGACTTTCACAGCTCCCATACGGTCGCCGGCGATATGGTGTCCGAAGGCGCAAAGGTCCTCGACCTTGGTTGCGCAGGAGGTTTCGTCTCCCAGGATCTTAAGCGTGAAAAAGGCGCCACGGTAACCGGTGTCGACCTGTTCCCGCTGGCCCCGGGCATCGATTTAGATCGGTTTTTCATGCTGGACCTGAACCGGGACGATATCCCTGTCGATATGAAGGAGTTCGACACAGTCTTGATGCTCGACGTGATCGAACATCTGGCCGCGCCGGAGGAATTCGTCGAAAAGCTGCGCGAGGCAGCAAAGAACAACCCGGACATCAAGGTCCTCGTCTGCACTGGAAACGTAGCCTTTATCGTCACGCGTTTGCTGCACATGTTCGGCATGTTCAACTACGGCAAGCGTGGGATATTGGATATGACCCATACGCGGCTGTTTACGGCCTCGACGATCCGGGCGCTGTTCGAACAGAATGGGTTCGAGGTCTCTTCCCTTCAGGGAATTCCGGCCCCCTGGCCGCTGGTTTTCGGCAAGGGCTGGTTTGGCCGGATGATCACAAAGATCAACTCAGGTCTGTGCCGAGTTTGGGTTTCTATGTTCGCCTACCAGTTATTTCTGGAAGTGACCCCAAGACCGCATCTCGACTACCTGCTGAAAACAGCACATGAAGAATCTGTTATTCGCTCTCAACAGGCCTCAGCGGGCTAGGTAGAAACCGGCTCTTCATAGCGGCGATTCCGACCACGGCCAAAAGCACGAGGGCCGGCTCCACGGGAACGCGGTAGCGCGAATTCCCTACAAAAATCGTGATCAGAGCGAAGTAGGCGATATAGGCGGCGATGATCGCTGCGGTCGCCCATTGGCGTTGCCACAGAAGCACACCGAACCCAACTCCTCCCAAAATCCTCAGAATAAAGACATAGCCCAGCGACGCGATGGTGAATATCAAAGCCGTCGACGAGCCGGGCTGGAACACAGCCTTTAGGATCTCCAACACTGACCCCTGGCTTGCACTGAACCAGCCGCCCGACACGCTGTTCGGGTCCAGACCGAGGATGTTGTGCCAGTTCCCCGCTCCTCCGGCGACACCGAACTGCCCAACCGACCTGAACAGGGCCTTGGCGAAATCCGCGAACGGGTAGGAAAGAAGCCGAGCGTAGCCGTTCGAAACCAGATCGCCGTAGCACGCAGAATAGAGGTCTGAGTGTATCGGCAGCGTCACGCAGTCACGCACCTGTGCGTGGTCGGGGACGAGTTGATCCATTTGATTGTTGACCTCGTGATACGAGATCCCGTTTATCTGCGCCTCGATGATTGTAATTTGATCGTACACATACCGGTACTTGATATCGTTGGGCGCGAGAGCATAGGTGCCGTCATACTGGTTCACATAGTGCGCCCATGGCGCCACAATCGCCAAGGCAAGGACCATCGCGGCTAGCCCTTGCGCCAGGGCACGCGCCCAGTGCCTTCCTTCTCCGGCAAGAACAGCCAAAACGACCGTCCCTATCGGCAGCACAAGAATCAGGAACTGCGGTGTCGGACGCACGAGACACGCAAGGCCAAGCGCCAACCCGGTCAATAGGACCCGGCGCCATGTCAGTTGCCTATCACGCACACACACCGCCCAGAACGACACAAGGACGAAGAAAGAGAACAGCGTCTCGCTCTGTATGAGATGCGCCGTTGAAAGAACGTTCGGATTAAAGAGGTATAGGGCCATGCCCAATGCGCCGTAGCCGGGCACCATTTCCTCGACCACCGCGCGGAAGACCAATCCCGAGAGGAAAAGCACGGCGATTTGCCCCATGACGATCGGATAGGGGCTCTCGCTGCCGAAAAGCATCATTAATCCGGCACCGAATACCGGGAAGAGAGGCGGCCTGTAGAGGCTGGGCACGTCGGGGTTGGACAGTTCCACGAGTGCGCCGAAACGCAGGAAGGCACGCGCCGGATCGAACCAAGACCCTCCATCCGCCGCTCCAGAGAGATTGGCGCCCGACGGCGTGGCAAGAATGATCAGCACATTGCCCAGCACGAAGGCGGCCAGAACCCACCAGTCCGCGCGGCCCAAAGACATCATGTACGGGGTCCGCCCCTAAAAGCGTTTCAGCAGTTTCTGCACCGTTCCATCCTTGAGGCCGGCGTAGCGTTTCAAGGAGGAATAGATCTGCAACAATGTCCGGTCCGCATAGACGAGCGCGTGCTTCATGGCGGAATCCTCCGGCCTCGCCCGATAATCCGTCGGGTTCAGGGGAACCGTTTTGCCTTCGTCCCGGAAATAGTAAAGCGCAAGCGACTTCCGTGACATCCCCTCCGGGCAGGTCAGCGGTGTCGGGTGTCCGTGGTAGGACCCTGGGCAGGTGTGAAAGATCACACAGCGATTGAACACCGGCATGACCTTCTTCTCGCACTGGGTCATATCGGCGTTCCAAAGTTCCAGCGCGCCTTCGTACTCCTCTTTCCAATCGTGATTGAGATAGAGAAGCAAGTTGAGTTGCCGACTCCAGGTCTTCTGAACCGTGTGCGCCAGGAAATCGACATGGACGTTTAGAAACCCGTCCCGCTCGATCTTGTGCAATCCACCGCCGTCCAGGTCCGGGTCAGCCAACAAGTCTTTCAGTCCGGTCACGGATTCCAACCACGCGACAAATCGGTCGGACGACAATTCCCGGATTACGCGTTGTGTCGCCGGCGCCATACGGTCGAACTTCGTAAGACCAAGCTTTCTCTCGTTGTAATGGACGTAGTGCCCCCACGACCCATCACGATCAACACCGTCGAACTCATCCAGCATTGCCTGACAGGCGACGGGATCGATGAAATTGTCGACAACGATGTGCGGAAACGGCGTCGCGGCCGAAAACTCGGACGCTAGGACGTCTTTGGAAAGGCGTGGCGCATCATAGTCGACAACGGATTTCAGGTGCTCGGTCATGGCCGAACGTCTATCAAAATTCGCGTGTTGTCACAAATCCAAATGCCTTCGGTTTGTGCAACGCCCGCCGATTTGCGGCAGATCAAGCCAATAAAGACTACCCGACCGGTTGAAGGCGGATGAAGCCCAGCCGCTGACCAACGACCTTCTGTGGAACGCGTTGTCAAACCGGATCGGCGGCAAACACGGGGGATGCAGAGCGCCATCCAGTCATGCCTCCAGCCGACGGTGAACTCCGGGCGGCACACATACAGAACCGCCCGTACTGCAACGCAGGCGTCGGACATCCAATGCGGAGCCGTTCCCAGCGCACGCGCCACGCCGTCGGCCTGGTCGGATTCTTAAAAATTGTAAGGGAGATCGATGCTTACCGAACGGCTGAACAAGGCCTTACGAAGCCCCGACTTACGATGCGAAGAGAGCGGCCGGGGACGCACACTAAAACTTTGTATGGATAGACACGTCCGTTCAAAACCATTTAAAGTTTAACAGACATCGGCAAGCAAAGGCTTAGAGTTCGACCACGACCCGACCGAAGATGAGAACTATGATTAGACCTCTCATGTCACTGGTATTCGCCGCCGTTCTTCAAACCGGATGTTTCGTCGCGATTGCTTCCGCACAGGTGCAGGGCAGCGGAGGGGCAACTCCGGGCGCGGTTGGCACTATTCAGTTCGATAGTCCGGGTCGTTTCGTGACCGGTCCATCCGGGCAGATTCGGTCAATTGATGCCGGAAACCCAAGGGTAGGAACCGTTTTCGACTATAAGAGTTTCGATCCACAGAAGGGATGGGACGGCCTGCAGGGAATGCAAATTCCGTCTTTGTCGGGCGCCAACATCCCCTTGCCGGGCCTTGTCTCTCCCACACCCGGTCTCGTAATCCCCATAATCCCGGGGCCCTCTCCCCCTCCGGCCTGCAAATGGACACCTTGGTTTTGCGAGTTTACGCCTCCGGAAGACCGCCCGGCAGACTGCAAGTGCGTGTAGATACATGAAGCGACTAGCATCACTCTCCCTTGTCCTGTTTTTTTTGGCTGTCCAATCGAGCGGTCTGGCGCAAGACCCTGGAAACTCGGATGCAGCCGACGAGTTGCTGGAAAGTCTCAGCAAACCCGTACTCATCAAAACTCTCAAAAACACCGAAGCGGAGATTACGCGTCTCCGCGGGGAACTCCAGAAGGCTACGGGCGTTTTGCAGGCGGGTGCACTGGCCAATCAGCCGGTCCTTACCAGCGAGCAACTCGCTGACCGCATCGCCGATATTCGTAAAGTGCGGGAAGGGTTTCTGGACCATACAATGAAGGTGTTCTATTGGCAGCTTGTAGCGGCGTATTTGGTACTGTTCCTGGTCATACTTGTCGTTGGACTTGGGGTTTATCTATCATTTTTCGAAGTCCGCGCCGCAGTGTCGATGCGTCGCAAAGCTGAGAGCTCTCAGGATCAGCAACAGACCCCGGCGCAGCAAACCGAACTAACCTTGTCCCTGCAGAAAATTCAGATCACCTCTGCGATAACGGGTGTGTCCGTCCTGGTCATCAGTTTTGGGTTTTTGTACCTATTCCTAGAGCGCGTCTTCGATATCGAGAGCATCAGTATTCCATTGTGATCCGCGTGAACCCGAGACCGGCAATGGTGATCTGCCAACGGCTCCAAAGAATGGCGCGGCGTCTTCCGCAAGCGAAGCGAAGGCGCAACGACCGGCCAGCCAACAAACGGTGTGGAATATCCGTGCCGCGCCGCTAACGCCGGAACATCGCGGCAAGTATACGGTTTTTCGCGATCCAAGGCGTAAGACCAATTGAACTGGTCATGACCTCGACATGAACGTACTGAGGCTGATGGTGGAGCGAACGGCACAAACCGCGCACTCTCCACAAGGCCGCTATCGCAGACCGACGGTCATTCCCAACCCCATCGAGGGCATGAGTGAAGCGAATTGCCATGAGGTCTGTAAAGTGGCGGAGAGACAGGGATTCGAACCCTGGGTACGCTCACGCGCACAACGGTTTTCGAGACCGCCCCGTTCGACCACTCCGGCACCTCTCCGCATTTCAGTGCTGCCTACGTTCGCGCACATCAGAAGCCCCCGGTCGAAGGCGCGCGGAACCTAGCGAAGGCCGCGCGCCGGGGCAAGCCCTGCGATACCGATTTCGACCAAGGCTCTTCAGACGATAGTGAGGGCCACCGACCCGAGACCGTCGATCGTGTAAACGATCTCTTCCCCGCCAGCCGGGAAACGCGTTTTCATCGTGCTTCCCGTCATCACCAACTGTCCCGCCTTCAGGGCCTGGCCGCGCGCATTCAGATGGTTCGCTACCCAGGCGACCGCCTCGAACGGATGGCCCATGGCCTCGCCGGTCGAGGCTTCCGCCGGCGCCTCGCCCGCCCATCCAAGGGTTACGCGGGCGCTCGTCAGATCGACTTCCCGCCAAGCAGTACTCGGCTCTCCCAGCACAACCCCGCCGTTCCAGGCATTGTCGGCAGTGATGCCGACCGCATCCAGCGCGGCGTAGTCCGCGTTCCGGTCCTCGATCAGTTCGAAGGCGGGTGCGCAGGCCTCCACGAATGCCGCGACCCCATCGCGGGTATAGGGCTCGCCGCGAGCAGGCATATCGGCCGCCAGTATGACCGCGGTTTCGAACTCCAGACCCAAATGCTGAAAATCGCCGTGCGCGATCCTTGCCGGGCTGTTGTGAACCGCTTCATTGAGGATGGCGCCCGCCAAGGGCCGGTCGACACCGCACATCTCCTGCATCACCTTGGATGTCAGCGCGATCTTGTATCCGGCGATCGCACCTGCGCCGTCATCCCGCAGCAACTCGACGAAGCGCTCCTGGACGTCATAAGCCCCCGTCATGCCGCTGATGCCGTGCGTGTCCGCCACCGATTGGAAAGGGTCGCGCCCTTTTCGGCCCTGCAGCAATGCCTGCGCCGCCGCCTCTATGTTTCCGTCCATCGTCGTTTTGTACCTTCCCTTAAATCTCAACGCCTTATCGGGCTGGAACGGCGTTGACTTTGACCGCTGGCTGCGTATAGTGCGCGCCCGTCCGCGGAGCATATCGTTCCGCGGCGTTATGAATGCGCTGCTCGAGGCTTTTGTCCAGGACTTCCGTCCGGGACGTGAGATCAAAGTCCGGCTCTGCCGGCGCCGAAGAGCGCGGTAACAAAGTGAGAGGTAACGATGTTTGCAGTCGTAAAGACTGGCGGCAAACAGTACCGCGTGGCGAAGGACGACGTCATCCGCGTGGAAAAGCTGGCCGCCGAACCGGGCGATAAAGTCGCCCTGAACGATGTTCTGCTGATCGATGACGACGGGTCCAAGACCGTCGGCACCCCGGTGATCGAAGGCGCCGCCGTCGAAGCCGAAGTCGTTGAACAGGCGCGCGATAAGAAGGTGATCGTCTTCAAGAAGAAGCGCCGCCAGAACTATCGCCGGAAGAAGGGCCACAGGCAGCACCTGACGGTCCTGAAGATTACGGATATCCTCGCCAAGGGCGCGTCGAAGCCGAAGAAGGCACCGGCAGCCGCCGAAAAACCGGCTGAGGACGGCGAAGCGAAGAAAGCAGCGGCCAAGAAAGCCACTGCGAAAAAGGCGAGCGCCAAGAAAGCAGCGGCCAAAAAGGCCGATGCGGAAAAGGCTGAGGACTAGGATTGAGCCCTGACGGGCGCGGACCGGCTTGCGGTCCGAAACGGTAAGGAGAACGGGTCATGGCACATAAAAAGGCCGGCGGTAGTTCAAGGAACGGCCGCGACTCAGAAGGTCGCCGTCTTGGCGTCAAGAAATACGGCGGCGAACTCGTCAAAGCCGGAAACATCATCGTGCGCCAGCGCGGCACCAAGTGGCATGCCGGCGACAATGTCGGTATCGGCAAGGACCACACGCTGTTTGCGCTGACCCACGGGCATGTCGGGTTCAAGAAGACCCGCGAACGCACGTTCGTCACGGTTACCCCGTTGCCGGAGGCTGCCGAATAACGGCCGGCCCCGAATGGCATGGAATTGCAAAAGGGGAACGGTCACCACCGTTCCCCTTTTGGTTTTTGGAGCATGAATTCCCTTTTGCGGCGCCGGACCGGAACCGCTCGGTAAAACAAAGCAAACGCTATGAAGTTTCTCGATCAGGCCAAGATTTTCATCAAGAGCGGCGCCGGCGGTACCGGCTGCGTGTCGTTCCGGCGTGAGAAGTACATCGAGTTCGGCGGCCCCAACGGCGGCGACGGCGGGCGCGGCGGCGATGTCGTGGCCGAAGCGGTCCAGGGACTGAACACGCTGATCGACTATCGCTATCAGCAGCATTTCAAGGCAAAACGCGGCATGCATGGCATGGGTCAGAACCGGACCGGCGCGAACGGCGACGATGTGGTCCTGAAACTGCCGGTTGGCACCCAGATCCTGGCCGAGGACGGCGAGACCATTATCGCGGATCTCACGGATATCGGTCAGCGCGTCGTGCTGCTCGCCGGCGGACGCGGCGGGCTGGGAAACACGCATTTCAAATCCTCCACCAACCAGGCCCCGCGCTATGCGCAACCCGGCGAGGACTCGGAGGAGACGTGGATCTGGCTGCGCCTAAAGCTGATTGCGGACGCCGGCCTGGTCGGTTTGCCGAACGCCGGAAAGTCTACCTTCCTGGCGGCCAGCAGCCGGGCCAAACCCAAGATCGCCGATTATCCATTCACCACGCTGCACCCGCAGCTTGGCGTCGTCGGCGTGGACGAGCGGGAATTCGTCCTGGCGGATATTCCAGGCCTGATCGAAGGCGCGCATGAAGGGCATGGACTGGGGGACCGTTTCCTGGGCCATATCGAACGCTGCCGCGTGCTTCTGCATTTGATCGACGGCTCGGATATGACGGTAACGGAATCCTACAAGACAATCCGGCACGAGCTGGCGGAATACGGCGAAGGGCTTGCTGACAAGCCGGAAATCATCGCGATCAACAAGGCGGACGCTTTGTTGCCCGAATTCATCGAGGAAATGAAAGCCGACCTCCGCACCGCCACGGATGCACCGGTTTACGCGATTTCAGGCGTGACCGGCGAAGGCGTACCGGCGGTGCTGCGCGCATTGTACCGGTTGATCTCGGAGGCCCGCGCCGCCGAGGGCGCCGAAGCGGCGCGCGCGGAACGCGGCGAGGACGACGCGGGCCCCGCCGGCTGGTCGCCCGAAGTCACGCTGTAGAACGATGAGCAGCCCCCTCGCAGGCGCCAAACGCGTCGTCATCAAGATCGGATCGGCCTTGTTGGTGGACCAGACCAGCGGGGCAATACGGCGCGACTGGCTGGCGGGCCTGGCACAGGATGTCGCGCATCTCCGCAGTGCGGGCGCACAGGTCCTGATCGTGTCCAGCGGGTCGATCGCAGCCGGACGGCGCAATCTGGGACTCACCGGGCGGCACCTCAAGTTGGAAGAGAAGCAGGCCGCTGCGGCAACCGGACAGATCACGCTGGCGCACGCCTATCAGGAAGCTCTGGGCGCGTTGGGCTTTACCGCTGCGCAGATCCTGTTGACGCCCTCCGACACGGAAGAGCGGCGCCGTCATCTGAATGCCCGCGCCACCATTCTGCAACTGCTGGGGCTGGGCGCCATCCCGGTGATCAATGAAAACGACACGGTGGCGACGCAGGAGATCCGTTACGGCGACAACGACCGGCTGGCCGCCCGGGTCGCCACCATGGTCAGCGCGGATACCCTGGTGTTGCTGAGCGACATCGACGGCCTTTACAGCGCCGATCCCCGTAAAGACCCGAACGCCGCGCATATCCCGGCGGTCGACCGGCTGAGCCCCGAAATACTGGCCATGGCGGGCGATGTCGCTCTGACAGCCGAAATGGGGGGCCTGTCGACGGGCGGCATGCTGACCAAACTGGAGGCCGCGAAGATCGCGCTGGCAGGCGGCTGCCGGATGCTGATCGTCAAAGGTACCGGTATGCAGCCGATCCAGGCGGTTCTGGAAGGCATGCGCCATACGGTCTTCAACGCCCCTGTGAAGCCGCAGGCGGCCCGTAAGAAGTGGATCGCGGGTCAACTCAATCCGTCCGGCTCAGTCACCATCGATGCGGGCGCGGAGGCCGCTTTGAAGAACGGCAAGAGCCTTCTGCCAGCCGGCGTTGCCCGGGTGGACGGCCATTTCGACCGCGGCGATCCCGTGCGTATTCTGGGTCCCGCCGGCACGCGGCTCGGAACCGGTCTGGTATCCTATTCGGTCGCGGACGCCGCGAAGATCGCGGGGCGTCAGTCGGGCGAGATTGCCGGTATCCTGGGATTTGAAGGCCGTGTCGCCCTGATCCACCGGGACGACCTGGTACTGGACGAGGCGGGACAAAACGATCCCGCCGTTGCGGAGCGCTTTACCGCCGCGACAGGCGTATCTTAGACTTTGAGGCAGGCCCCCGAAGGGCCGAACGGGAGAGTGACATGAGCATGGCCCACGCAGAGCAGGACACCACCGCGGAATCCGACGGCGTCGCCGATCAGGTGCGCGCGATCGGCGCGCGCGCAAGGGCTGCATCGAAGAAACTCTCGCTGGCGACCACCGAAGCAAAACAGGACGCTTTGCGAACCGCGGCGGCGCGCATTCGGGAACGATCCGACGCGTTGATCGCCGCCAATCGCGACGATGTCCTGTTCGGGGAAGAAAAAGGGCTCAGCAAATCGCTGATCGACCGCCTGCTTCTGACCCCGGAGAGGATTGAGTCCATGGCCGCCGGTCTGGAAGCGATCGCGGAACTGCCCGATCCGGTCGGCGCGGTGATCGGCGATTGGGAGCGGCCCAACGGTCTGCATATCCAACGCGTGCGGACGCCGCTGGGCGTGATCGGCGTTATCTACGAATCGCGCCCCAATGTGACGGCCGATGCCGGTGGCCTTTGCCTCTTCGCCGGGAACGCCGTCATCCTGCGCGGCGGGTCGGAAAGCCTGAACAGTTCGTCGATGATCGCCGAATGCCTGCGCGACGGCCTGCGCCATGCCGGTCTGCCCGAGGATGCCGTGCAGATGATCCCGACCCGCGACCGGGAAGCGGTGGGCGCGCTGCTGCGCCTGCATGAATATGTCGACGTCATCGTGCCGCGCGGCGGGCGCGGCCTGATCGAGCGGGTGATGAACGATGCCCGGATGCCCGTCTTCGCGCATCTGGACGGTCTGTGTCACGTCTATATCCACCAGGATGCGGACGCGAAGAAAGCCCACGCGATCGCGGTGAACGCGAAAATGCGCCGTACCAGCATTTGCGGCGCGGCGGAAACGTTGCTGGTCGATGCAAGCAAGGCGGACGATGTCCTGCCCGGTCTCTTGAACGACCTGGCCGGTCTGGGATGCGAGATCCGTGGCGACGACCGCACCCGCGCGCTGTTCCCCGCGGCGATCCCGGCCCAAGCCGAGGATTGGACGACGGAATATCTGGACAGCATCATTTCCGTCCGTGTGGTGGATGGACTGAACGAGGCGATCGAGCATGTGAACGCGAAAGGATCGAACCATACGGATTCGATCGTCACCGAGGACCCGGCGGCGGCCGAGACTTTCCTGCGCGAAGTGGATAGCGCCATCGTCATGCAGAACGCCTCCACGCAGTTCGCCGATGGAAGCGAGTTCGGCATGGGTGCGGAGATCGGCATCTCCACCGGGCGAATGCATGCCCGTGGGCCGGTCGGGACCGAGCAGCTCACCAGTTTCAAATACGTCGTGCGCGGCGACGGCCAAGTGCGGCCGTAGCCCGCGTCGCGGCCACCGTCCCCAAGACCAAGAAAATCATGCGGGTGTCACGTTGGAAGCGCACGGTCGGACTGTTGGGCGGGTCCTTTAACCCGGCCCATGACGGGCATTTGCATATCTCGAGAGAAGCACTGAAACGGCTGAATCTCGATGAGATTTGGTGGCTGGTCTCGCCGCAGAACCCGTTGAAGGAACGCACGGGCATGGCGCCGTTGGCCGAGCGCGTCGCGGCGGCGCGCACACTGTCCAGGGGGAACCGGCGCATCCGTGTCACCGATATCGAGACGGACCTGGGGACGACCTATACAGCGCAGACCTTGGCGCGCTTGCAACGCCGGTATCCGGCCGTCCGCTTCGTCTGGCTGATGGGGTCGGACAACCTGATTCAAATCCCGAGGTGGAAGGATTGGCACAAAATCTTCACTTTGACGCCCATTGCGGTTTTTACCAGACCGACCTATGATTCCAGGGCTTTAGTGGGCAAGGCGGCGCACCGGTTTCGTCGCAGGCGGTTACCGCATACCGCCATCAGACGTCTCTCGCGCCGATCGACGCCCGTTTGGGCATTTTTGAGGTTCCGCCGGCATTCGGCATCCGCGACCGAGATTAGGACCCGGAATGGTGAAGGCCTGTGGAACGAAACCTGAAGGAGACGGGCGCCATAAGGACCCAAACTCAACCGCGTTCGAAACAAGACCGAACGCTCATTGATCTGGTCGTCACCTCGCTGGAGGACGACAAAGCTCAATCCATTACGGTCATCGACCTGACCGGAAAATCGACGATTGCAGACTTCATGGTGATTGCCTCGGGAACCTCGGCGCGACACCTTTCGGCAATTGCCGACCATCTTGTCGAACGATTGAAGGCCGGAAACGCGCCGAAGGCCGTTGTCGACGGCAAAGACCAAGGCGACTGGGTTTTGATCGACGCGGGCGATATCATCATCCATCTGTTCCGGCCCGAGGTCAGGGACTTCTACAATCTCGAGAAATTGTGGAACGCCAGCGGGTCGACAACGACGGCCGACCAGGCTGCAGACCGGGTTCTGGAACCGACGGGTTGAGCGGACGCCGGGTGGCGTCGGGTTTAGCGGATGGATGTCTTCCTGATTGCTGTGGGGCGTGCGAAGCGCGGCCCTGAAAAGGATTTGTTCGATCAGTTCGCAGGCCGCCTTCGGCCGGCCCTTTCGCTTCGGGAAGTGGAAGAAAAACGGCCGCTGACGCCGCCGGAACTCAAGGAAAAGGAAGCGGATCTGCTGCTGGCCGCCATTCCGCCCGGGGCCGCGGTGATTGCACTGGACGAGCGGGGTAAGAGCCTGGAGAGCATTGCTTTCGCGGCAAAGCTCGACGGCTGGAAATCATCAGGCGTGAAGTCCTTGGCGCTCGTGATCGGCGGGGCCAACGGTCTGGCGGACCGCGTCCGCGATAGAGCCGATCTGGTGCTATGTCTCGGAAAAATGACCTGGCCGCATATGCTGGTTCGCGCGATGATCGCCGAACAGCTCTACCGCGCCCAGCAAATCAGCGCCGGTCACCCCTATCACCGCGCATAGCGATGGGCAATTCGCCCAAAAAAGATATATAAGAAGGTGGAAACGCAACGACGGCGGCCCACCGGACCGCCGCCTTTGATCGCGCCTGACAGCCGGATTAGAGGTAACCGAACTGTTTAGCTTTTTCCATTTCCTTGCCCAGCCGCTTGGCGACGCGCCGCATCAGGGCACCGCCTTTCTTGGAGATGCCAAGCTGATCCGGGAACGGAGGACCTTTGCTGGTGCGGTCGAGCAGCTCGTAGTCGGAGAGCAGGATCAGCAACCGGCGAATGGATTCGCGCGACAGCCCCAGGCCGCCGAAGATCTCGAACAGTGCGGACTGGCTCAGCAATGGGAAGGTTTTCAGGTTCCCGGCCGTGTCGACCTTGAATTTTTTCAGAAGGCTCTGATGCTTCTTTTGGTTCAATCCGGCCGCATCATACTCAACCATGAAGAGCAAAATCGAATAGGCAGGAAAGCTTACGAGTTGGCCCATTTCACTGGACGAATCCTTGCCCATCTTTTCCGCATGCTTTTCGACTTCCTTCTGATAGCTCTTCATGGCAAGAGCCGCCGAGCCAAGGACCGCAAAATCCGTGTCGTCGCTTTGAGCCACTTTCAATCCCCTTTAAAATTCGAAACAGGCGACCGCCGGCCACATACCCCAGGTAGTGCATTCGGGACAGTATCGGTTGGGCCTATCCAGATTCCGGCGACAGCTCCGAATGCTACACCTCGATATCGACCAGCCAGTACATCGCACCGTTCCGTGATTTACCGGCACCGGACCTTGTATCGGATCGACCCGCTTCTGTATAAACTGGTGAGGTAAATACCATGAAATCAAGTCCCGTGGGCAAAAAAACCCCATTTTCATTAAAATAATTCCTCAAAAATCCGATTTTGATCTGTTTGCATGCAAGAGAACGACAAATGAAAGACCAAGTCACACGCCCAAAGCCCGCAGTCCTCTGTATCCTCGACGGTTGGGGCGACCGCGAGAGCAACGACCAAAACGCCATTGCATTAGCGGATACGAAGACATTCGACGGTCTTCGCGCCGACTGGCCTTCTACCCAGTTAGACGCCTCTGAAGGGTTTGTCGGCCTGCCGTCCGGACAGATGGGAAACTCGGAAGTCGGCCATATGAATATCGGGGCGGGCCGGATCGTCATGCAGGACCTTCCCCGGATCGACGCTGCCGTTGCAGACGGATCGCTTCGCACGATTGCTGCATTTCAGGACTTCGTCGCGGCGATAACCGCGTCCGGCGGCACAGCCCATCTACTGGGATTGATGTCTCCAGGGGGCGTGCACGCGCATCAGGATCATATCGCCGCCGTTGCCAATCTTCTACATGATCACGGTATTAAAACTCTGATACACGCGATCTTGGACGGACGGGACACCCCGCCGCAAAGCGCCAAGGCCTACCTGTCGGACTTCATCGAACTGGCGCCGCAGACCAAGATCGCAACCGTGTCGGGACGGTATTATGCAATGGACCGGGACAAGCGTTGGGACCGGGTTCAGCGGTCGGTCGACGCGATCAGAGATGCTGACGCGCCCGAGGTCCCGGACGCCCTCGGCGCCATTGACGCCGCCTACGAAAGCGGAACAACGGATGAGTTCGTGAACCCGGTTACAGTCGGCGGATATACCGGGATGCAGGATGGCGACGGGCTGATGATGCTGAACTTCCGGGCCGACCGCGCCCGTGAAATTCTGCACATGCTGATTGATCGCGATTTCGATGCGGCGCCCCAGAAAAGGCATATTTCTTTCGCATCTGTTGCCGGCATGGTGGAGTACTCTTCCGACCTGGCCGCCCGCATGAACGTGCTGTTTCCGGCCGAGGATCTTCCGGCAACGATGGGCGAGGTGGTGGCCCAGAACGACCTGCACCAGTTACGCATCGCAGAGACCGAGAAATACGCGCATGTCACGTTCTTTTTCAACGGCGGACGAGAGGACGTGTTTTCCGGCGAAGAGCGCATTCTTGTCCCCTCGCCCGATGTCGCCACCTACGACTTGAAACCGGAGATGTCGGCGGTGGAGGTCACGGACAAACTGGTCGCCGCTATCGCGGAAGACAAATATGACTTCATCGTCGTCAATTACGCGAATACAGACATGGTCGGCCATACGGGGTCGTTGGATGCTGCGGTCAAGGCTGTCCAAACTGTCGATGGATGTCTGGACCGCCTCAGCACGGCGGTGCAAGCCAATGGCGGTGTCCTGCTGATTACGGCGGATCATGGAAACGCCGAGCAGATGTCCGACGCGGCAACAGGGCAACCTCATACCGCGCACACCATGAACAAGGTTCCTTTAATCGTCGTCGGTAGCGACAGTGTGGCGCAAGTCCGGCCGGGCCGTCTGGCGGATCTTGCACCGACCTTGCTGGACTTAATGGGCGTGACACAGCCTGCGGAGATGACCGGGGTCTCTCTGATCGATCGTGGCCGGCCGGATCAGGTCGCGGCCGAGTGACGGGACGCGGTCCAACCGGTTTCGGCAAGGCCGCTGCGACAGGCCTTTGCCTGTTGTTCGCGAGTCCCGGCTTCGCGCAATCGGTTCAGGAACAGACCGAAGCCCTCCAACGCACCCAGCAGGAACTTGACGACGCGCGCCGCGAAAACCGCGCCCTGTCCGACCGGCGGGAAGCCTTGGCTGTCGATCTGAAGCGGCTGCGCGAACGGCTCGTTATCCTGGCACAGGACACTCAGGAACGGGAGAGCATCATCACGAACCTGGAGCGCCAGCTCGACCAATTGACCTTGGAGAAGCAACAGCGCACCCAAGACCTGAAAGAAAGGAACGCTCAGCTCGGCGGAACCTTGAGTGCGCTGGCCCGTTTATCTCGGGCGCCGTCTCAGAGCGTGCTTTTTCAACCGGGCGGGGTTCTCAAAGCAGTTCGCGGCGCGCACTTGCTGGAAACCTCGATCCCCGTTCTCCAGGATCGCGCCGCCGTTTTGGGCGAGCAGCTCGTAGCACTGAACGCGGTTGAGCAGGATATTCTCAACAAACTCAGTGAATTAGCGACAGCGGAGACGGCCCTGACGGCGGATCGTGAGAACCTTGCCGCACTGGTGGCTGAAAAGAACGGTTTGCTTTCGGATGTCGATACCGCCGTCAACCGGACCAACGATCGGATTGCGCGCCTGGTGAAGGAAGCGACCTCGCTTGAGGATTTGCTGGAGAGGCTCAACCGCGGTTTGGACGAGGGGGAGGCGCCGTCGCCGCCGAACCGGGAGCCCGAAGCGGATCAAACCTCCGTGACCAGCGGCCCCGTTGACCCGTCGGCAAAGCCGGAAGGATTGCGTTCCTTTCCGCCGTCCGGTCCGATCAACCGGCCGGCTCGCGGCGACATCGTTCGAACCTACGGGCAGGACGCCGGGTTTGGGCAAACCAGCAAAGGGATCGTCATCCGTACCCGGCCCGACGCACAAGTCACCGCCACATTCGACGGGAAAGTGGCCTTTTCCGGCCAGTTTCAGGGCCTTGGCCTCATCTTGATCATTGAACATTCGGATGGATATCATTCTGTGCTGGCTGGCATGAGCCGGCTCGACGCGGCGACGGGGCAGTGGATTTTGGCCGGCGAGCCGGTGGGTGTCATGCCGTCCGCGGAAACGGCGGAGGTCGATAAAGACGGTTCGGAGGCGCTGGGACTCTATGTCGAGTTGCGCCGCGAAGGACAACCAATTAACCCGATGCAATGGATTTCTGGATAATATAGGCCGAAATTGCCATCTTGATGGTCAGGTCAAAGCCTTGAAAAGGAACTCAGACGATTATGGGACGCGTTCGCACATCGATTTTCGCAATTGGATTGAGCACCGCCTTGCTGGGCGGCGGCTTGGCCCTGGGTTCTGGCGCTGCACTGGCCGCGACGGATGGGGACACGGCCGATACCTACGAGCTTCTGGATCTGTTCGGGGAGGTATTTGAGCGGATCCGAAACGACTTTGTCGAAGAAGTGTCCGACGAAGAACTGCTCGAGGCGGCGATCCAGGGAATGCTGCGCAACCTGGATCCGCATTCCAGCTTCCTGAATCAGAAGAACTTTCAAAACATCCGTCAGCAGACCCGCGGCGAGTTCGGCGGTCTCGGCATCGAAGTGACCATGGACGAAACCGGTTACGTCCGGGTCGTCGCGCCGATCGACGACACGCCGGCCTTCCGGGCCGGCATCCAGGCCGGCGACTTGATTGTCGAGCTGGACGGCGAAGCGGTTCAGGGCCTGACCCTCAGCGAGGCGGTCGAAAAGATGCGCGGCGAAATCGGCAGCGATATCGTGCTGACCATTGTGCGCGGTGAGCGCGAGCCCTTCGAGGCCACCGTTACCCGCGACCGTATCAAGATCCGGTCTGTGCGCCAGCGCCTGGAAGGTGATGTCGGCTATCTGCGGATCTCCAGTTTCACAGGGCAGACGCAATCCGGGCTGGAACGTGCCATCGACAAGATCCTGGATGAATCCGACGGCGAACTGAAAGGCTTCGTCCTGGACCTCCGCAGCAATCCTGGCGGTCTGCTGGATCAGGCGATCTCTGTTTCCGACACGTTCCTGGAGAAGGGAGAGGTCGTCTCTACACGGGGCCGCGACATCGACAATGCGCAACGGTTCCACGCCACCCCCGGCGACCGGATCGACGGCATGCCGCTGGTGGTTCTGATCAATGGCGGCTCGGCCAGCGCGTCCGAAATTGTCGCCGGCGCCCTGCAGGACCATGGACGCGCCATCGTCCTTGGCACGCAATCCTTCGGGAAGGGATCCGTTCAGACCATCATGCCGCTCAGCCGGGCCGGAAGCGCTATCAAACTGACCACCCAGCGTTACTTCACGCCGAGCGGCCGGTCGATCCAGCAGAAAGGCATCGCGCCCGACATCGTCGTCGAACGCGCCCGTCTGGAAGTGCTGGAAGACGGGCGCAGACGCAGCGAGGCCGATCTGCGCGGCGCGCTGAGCAACGGCGACAACGGAGACGCCAACGCTGCCGATGAGGAAAACGCGGAGGAATCCGTGGACGGTCCCATCGAATCCAGCGATCTTGAAGACTATCAATTGGCGCGTGCGCTGGATCTGATCCGAGGCATCGCATTGTACCGGGAACGCGCGGTCAATTAAGGCCGCGTGGAATTCCGGGGGTGCGGTGGCGGCCGTGCTCACGCGGCTTGAAGGGAATTGGCGCTGAAAATACCGCTTAAAATTCCGCCACTGAAGCGGCCGTCCCTGCCGATTCCGCGCATCAAGTTGCCATTCGGCAAGAAGTCGCCGTCCGACGACGGCGACGATGCCGTACCTGCCTTCGATCCGGACGACACCAGTTACCTGGAGCCCTCCAAGTTCCAAAAGCGACTGCCCTGGATCGGGGTCGCGGCCGGCTACGCCGCCACCTTGCTCGTTATTGGCGGGGTTGCCGGATATATCGTCATTGCGGAAGACGAAATCGTCGCGGAAATGGCGCAACAGCGTCCGCGCGCCGAGGTGTCGGGGGAAGAAATCGTCATCCGCCGGAATGACGCGGCCGAGACGGAAACCGCCGAAGAGGGCGAGGCGCCGGGCGAACCGCCGGCCGACGAGACAGCGACGCAGGTGGTCCGGGCAACCGACGCGCCCACCGCGCCGGCAACGCCGGCGGAAGCGGGGTCCGACACTTTTGCGGACCTGCTGCACCCGCATCCCGATCCGGGCCTGATCGACGATAGCGGCATCGGTCCCCTGCCGGTGATCGGACAGGATGGCCGCAAGCCCTGGCAAGTCTATAGCCGGCCCTATAACGCGCTGGAGGTCCGGCCACGGATTGCGCTGGTCATCACCGATCTGGGGATCAGCGAAAACCGCACCGAACAGGCGTTGAACCTTCCGGGCGCCGTCACCTTGGCCTTTGCGCCTTATGCGCGGCAGATCGAGGACTGGATCGGCAAGGCCCGGGAACGCGGCCATGAGGTCCTCTTGACCCTGCCGATGGAACCGCGCGACTTCCCCCGCAGCGACCCGGGTCCCTTCGCCCTGATGTCCGCCCTGGATGCGGAGCAGAACTTGCGGCGGCTTGAGTGGATCCTCAGCCGCGCCACGGGCTATGTCGGTCTGGTCAGTTACCAGGGAAGCGGCTTTTCCGCGAATGTTCGCGCGCTGCGCCCGATCATGGCCGACTTGAAAGGGCGCGGTCTGGTCTATTTGGACGGGCGCGAGTCCGCCGCGTCGGTGGCGCAGCGGACCGCCGCGCAGGCGGGAGTTCCGGCAGCGCAGGCGGATTTGGTGGTGGATCTGGACCTTGGACGGGCGTCGGTGCTGAAACAGCTCAAACTGGCGGAGTCTCTGGCCCGTGCGAATGGATCGGTAATCGCGATCGGGCGTCCCTATCCGGTAACCCTGGAACGTATCCGGATCTGGCTGCGCGAACTTGCCGAAAACGGCCTCGCCCTGACGCCCTTGTCGGGGGTGATCACCGAACGCCTTTCCGGCTAGCCTTTCATCCCGCCTCCGGACCGATGCAGGCCGGCCTTTTCGACCGGCTGCAACATGCTTTACGGTGACAGCGTCCCTGCCGCCGATCGAAAGGTCCCAATGCCCGACACCAGCCAAGACTCCCGACCCTACCGTCCCTGTGTGGGCATTATGGTGTTCAACCCCATCGGGTCGGTTTTTGTCGGCAATCGCGTCGACGTGCCGGGTGACCACTGGCAAATGCCGCAGGGCGGCATCGACAAAGGGGAAGAGCCGCTGGACGCGGCATTCCGGGAAGTTCATGAGGAGATCGGGGTTCCCCGGGACAAGCTGGAACTGATCCGGGAAAGCGCCCAGTGGCTGCACTATGACCTGCCGAACGCCCTGTCGCGACGGATCTGGAAAGGCCGTTACCGGGGACAGAAACAGCGTTGGTTCGCCATGCGGTTTCTCGGCACGGATGCGGACATTGATCTTACGCTGCACAAGCCCGAATTCGACCGCTGGCAATGGATTCCCTTGGTCGAGCTTCCCGGGCTGATCGTGCCCTTCAAACGGGACACATACGAAAAGGTGGTTGCCGAATTCGCCGATCTCGCCTGAACCGCATGCCCTGGCTTGCCTCTGAAGCTATATCTCAAATTTTATTAAAATTCGCGCGAACTTGACTCACGGTCACAGCATGCGCCTAAAGAGAATGCTGATGTACTGGTGTCCGGCGAAGAAATCGCCGGAAGAAAGGGTAGAAACCACGGCATGAGCGATCTTGGCGTGCCTGTCCCTGTTCTTACACCTTCGGGGATCGGCGCCTTCACACCGCTAACGCCCGCGCAACCCGCGTCACGACCCGTGACGGCGGATGGCGGAGCTGTGCCGACAGCAGAGGACACCGCCGATCCGATTACCGGTCAACCGACAGCCGCCTTGTCCGCGGGCCTCGCGGTCGTCCTGCAGAACCTGGAAGCGGGCGCGGACCCCGGCGACCCACAGGATACCGATCCCTTTGCGCCGCCGGCCGGCTCTCCACTTGAGTTTCAGCCGGTCGACCCCGTCGAGGCCGCCGTGGAGGCGCTGACCGACCTATCCGCAGGAGAGGCGGCGGCGGGGATTGGCGCCGCAACCGCGCCGACGACGGCAGGGGTCGTCGCCACGGCGGCGCAAACGCCATCGCAGCGAAGCGCCGATGCAGACCGGGATGGAACGGCGACCGCAACCGAAACCGATGCAGAGCAGGACGCGCAAGACCCGGCCGCCCGGACCGGATCGCAAGACGTCGGCCCGGACGGCTTGACCGAAGAAGAACGCCGCGTCGTCGCCGAACTACAGCGGATCGATGCAGAGGTTCGCAGGCACGAACAGGCCCATGCCGCGGTTGGCGGTCCCTATGCGGGGGCCCCGGCCTATCAGACCGTTCGCGGTCCCGACGGGCGTCTTTATGCCGTCGGCGGCGAAGTGCAGATCGACGTTTCGGACATCCCCGGGAACCCGGAAGCCACGATCCGCAAATTGCAGGTCGTCCGCCGCGCCGCCCTTGCACCGGCACAACCGAGTGCCGCGGACCGCCGCGTGGCCTCCATCGCCCAGCAGGGTATCGCCGAGGCGCGGCAGGAACTGCGCGAGCAGCGGCTGGACGAGCAGCAGGCCGCAAGCGACGCAAGGGAGGAAAGCGCGGTTCGCCGGGAACAGCTTCAGCCGACAGATGCCGTGCCTTCGCTGGATCCGACTTCGAACCTGACACCATTGCGGCTGGGTATTCCGACGCTTGTACGCTCCTCCGGTCCGTTCGTAAGCCCGTCGCAGATTTTGAGCGTGATCGCCTAACAAGCGGGCCTTCCGGCTTGTTCTAGGAGGGCCGTTCCAACATGTACCACCAGGTGCGAAGACGGGGATTGCTGCGGACCGTATAGACGCCGTCCTTAAAGTCGAACGGCACTGCCGCCCGCCGGCCGTTTTCCAAAAGACCGAACACGGACAGCCCTTCCGGGGCGCGGATCTCGATTTCGGCCGGAACGGGTTCCGACAGATAGGTTTTTCCTTCCGGGACCGCCTGCGCCCCCATGGAGATCAAAATGCGGTCGGAAGCCGCAATCGGTTGCGCCGTCATGCTTTGAACGGCAATCGCCGCATGCGGAACGCCGGTCTCAATCGTCACGTCGGACAAGGCGAACGACCGTCCGCCGATCCAACCGGCCACCATCTGGCTCTTCGGCGTGTCAATACGAAAAACCCCGTCCACCCAGTTCCGCGTCAGTTCTCCGGTGTCCGATGTAACCTCGACACTGTCGTTCGGCAGAAACGACCGGTCGGGATCCGTCACCACGATGGCGCCGTCGACTGTCCCGGTCTTTTTCAGCCAGGGGAGAGAGCGATGGCGCGGCAGCCGGACCACCACCTTGCTTTGCTCCGCCAATGTTCGGATGGCGGCAGACGTCCGCGGAGATAGAAGTTCCTCATGCACCCGGTCGCCGAAGGCCAAGGCGTATGTCTTCCGCGCTTCCGAGACGTGTCCGGCCCGATACATAAGCGCGGCAGCGGGCATCAACGCCAGCATTGCCGGATCATTGTACGCTTGATAGTGCGCCGGCTTCCAGTCACCATGCAGAGCGCTTTGGCTGTACGCGTACTGCATCATCGCGTCCCATCCCTGCAATGCGGCAAGGGCCGCCGCGTAAGGCGGCACAGCCGTACGCCCTGAGACAGGAAAGGGTTCGGGGTCCCATTCACTGACGGTGAGCGGCATCCCTTCGACCTGCGCGGCGGCAATCCAATGGGCGAAGTTTCCGCGAAACAGACTGTTCGCGCTAAGCGGTTCCGGTCCGGAATAGGAGTGTACGTCGATGACGTCCCCGTCGGTAAGCGAGAACAGGCCCGACAGGCTCATCCCGCCCCAACTGTTCGCGGTGGCCATCAGAGATTTCACGCCGAGCTGATCCAAATGCGTCATCATTTCCTGGTTGAAACGATGCTCCAGGTCGGAGAGGAACAGCTTCGACGGACCGGGTATCCAGGAACGCCAAGTTTTGTCGGCATTCAGATTCCAGGTATTCGCAAACCGCTTGGCCAGATCCATGTAGACCTTGCTGTGGGCGGGAACCTTCTTATCCGGCAGCAGGGCGTTCCCGTAATGGTGGGTCAGGTCGTTTTCGTTCGTGATCAAGACCGCTAGGACCGCCGGATCGTCCTTGTAGGCCAATCCGGTGTAGGAGTTGACCCTGGACAGATAGGCTTCGTTGAACTCCTTCAACCGCTCTTGGAGGCTTTCATTGACGTGGGTGTACCCTTCTCCCTTGAGTTGGCTTTTACCCTTGGCCGCCTCTTTGAAGTGGTCGACACCGTCCTGTGCCGTGAACCGGCGCCCGACATGCAGGTCGAGCCAGACATAGATTCCGTTCTGTTTCAGACAATGGATCCACCAATCGAGCTTTCTGAGGGAACCCTCGTCGAGATCGCGCGTGTTCGGGCTTTTCTTGCCAAAAATGTTCGGCACTACCCAGGCGGAATCATGGTGGTGCAGACGAACCAGATTGAATCCGAACTTCGCAATCCGGCGAGCCGCCTCGCAGCGTTTCGTTCCACTGGTCCCGAACAAAGCGTAGGCCGTGATGTTCGTTCCCCAGAAGCGGGCCGGCGAGCCATCCCCGAACAGAAGGTGCTCGCCCTCGGCGCGCACAAACCCCCGGTTTCCGGCCGGTTTGTCCTGTTCGTTGAGGAAACTGAGGTCTACCGGCGCCACGTTCCACGGCAGAAGGCCCTTGTGCCAGGTTTTTCGATCGGGCCGCGCGAACAACTCGTTCAAGGACGGCGAAACGCCTCCTCCGGTCGGCATCGACACCGTCATTGTGATACTATCAAGATTGGTTTCGGGATCCTGGTTGATAAAGAACGCCCGTAGTTCGCTGCGGCGGCCCCGCTCGAAATACAGCCGCGGCGGCGCCCGGTCGAAGCGGACCGTGATCGGCGGCTGGCCGCCCTCCAATTGAAGCGTCCAACCGTCATTTCCGGGAAGCGTCTCTACCTCGATCGGCGCGCCGTTCAGCAATAGCCCATCGGTTTTGAAAAGAAACCGTATGCCACCATACACGGCGTCCTGGTCTTTCTTCGGGATCCTGGAGTCAATCCGAAATTCCATAGACCGCTCGTCCCGCTTCACCGCGCGGCCGTTCAAGGCAAAGGGACTGTTCGAATCTCTCTGTTCGAATGTATATGCAGCCCCCTCGCGGCCCGTCCGAAGGTTGGGGCCCAACCAGCGCCAACTGTCCCGCCAAAAACTAAAGACCGCTTTGACGACCGGGCGCGACTTATACCGAATTTCGAAGAGGCCCGTCTTCTCATCGAAGCGTACGGTGGTGTCGGGGTTGGCCCGGACGGTTGGACTTAAGGCGGTTCCGCAGATCCCCAGAACAAACGCGAAAATCAAAGCACGTCCGAGAAACACCATGCGATCCACCGTTCAGCATCTGTTGTACAGACGGCGAGGATTGCAGATCGAGCCCCGCCGCCGGTGCAAGCTTAGAGCTTCTGATCTTTACTTGGAAACACCGAGACGGTCTTTGCCGATGCGCTGGTTCGCCTGCAAACCCGATCAGGCCTGGCTGAACGGTAAGGCGATCTCAGGGGTTTCCAAGTAAAGATGACACGCCCTAACCCAGGTTTCGGCGCACACCAACGCTCGGATAGGCAAGGGCGGTTTAAGCTGTTCAGGCGACGCGGCGCTGCATGAAACGCCAGCCGAGTGCGCCGGCCGTTTTCGCCAGCCATCCGTTCGACGGTAGCCCGGCTGCTTTCAGCATCATTGCCGCCGCGCGCATTACGTGGGGCCGGCGATAGCGCCCGAACGCACTGCGGACATGCGCCTTTGCCACCGACTCGCGGTCATAGGCGCCGTCGGCCCAATCGTTGGCAGCGTAATACGCATAGGCGAGTTCGTCGTCTTCCGTTTCGCCCAACCGGCTCACCGCCACGCGCAAACGGCCGAAACGACCGAGCTGTTCTTCCACCTGATAGCGCCGCATATGCTGGTAGAACAGCTTGTAGTGTCGGAACTCGTCGGCGGCGATTTTTTTGCAAATCTGCTTGAGAACCGGCTCGTCCGCGGTTTCCGCCAACGCCGTATAGTAGGAACTCGTTCCGGTTTCGACGATGCAGCGCGCGATCAGCTCGCCCGTGCGCGACCCTCGCTTGGAGGTAACCTGTCCTTCTTCGAACGGCTGGTAGCCGTCGGTGAAACGGCGGAAGGCGGCATCGAAATCGAAAGATGGATCGGCCAGCATCGCCCAGCGCGCCAGCGCCTCGCCGTGCTGAACCTCTTCGACGCCCCATTGGCGGGCGGCATCCTGGAACGCGGAATCGCCCGCGAAGACATCACAAAGATACCGGGTGTATTCGGCACCATTATGCTCGACCAAAGACGCCGCTTTGATGAGTCTGAGTAATTCGGGATCAACTTTTGCGGGTTCGAAAGAGCCCCAGTCGATATCCTCAAGCGTCCAATGCGCCGGCATCACCCCAACCTTTATCCGACCAATCCTTATGGCCAGCCGGGGTTTAGTAAACGGGGTTGTTCACCGCTTCCAGCTTGGCCTGCGCCACGACGATCGCCGCTTCAAGAGCCGCCTTTTCTTCTTCGCCGCTGGCCAGGGACATTTCGTCCCTGAGATTCTTGATATGCTGTTCCACCGCCGATGTTTCAATATCATCCAACGGAGTCGCCTCTTCCGCAAGAACCGTGCAGCGTTCGGGCATGACTTCAGCGAAGCCCCCCTCGACGAACAGCCGCTTCACGACCTGACCCGCCTCGAACACGCAAATCTGTCCCATACGGATCTGGGTGATTACCGGCGCATGGCCTGGCAGCACGCCGATATCTCCTTCCACGCCGGGAAGAACGACCATTTCGACGTCCTCGGAAAGCAACAGCTTTTCCGGTGCCACCAGATCGAATGCCACTGTCTGGGCCATCTGCCTTTACTCCGTCCGTGCCGCCTGAAGACTGATTAAGCGGCTTCCGCAGCCATGCGCTGCGCCTTTTCGATCGCTTCCTCGATGGTGCCGACCATGTAGAAGGCCGCTTCCGGAAGATCGTCGTGCTCACCGTCAACGATTTCCGTGAAACCTTTGATCGTGTCTTCCAGTTCGACGTATTTGCCCGGCGAACCGGTGAAGACTTCGGCGACGTGGAACGGCTGAGACAGGAAGCGCTGCAGCTTCCGGGCACGCGCCACGGTCAGTTTGTCTTCTTCCGACAATTCATCCATGCCCAGGATCGCGATGATCTCCTGCAGGTTCTTGTACTGCTGAAGGGTTTCCTGCACGCGGCGGGCAACCTGATAATGCGCTTCACCGACGGTCCCCGGCTCCAGAATACGCGAAGTGGAGTCGAGCGGATCCACCGCCGGGTAAATGCCCAGTTCGGCGATCTGACGCGACAGAACGGTGGTGGCATCCAAGTGGGCGAAGGTCGTGGCCGGCGCCGGATCGGTCAAGTCATCCGCCGGGACGTAAACGGCCTGCACCGAGGTAATCGAGCCCTTCTTGGTGGAGGTGATGCGCTCCTGCATGGCGCCCATGTCGGTACCCAGGGTCGGCTGATAACCCACCGCCGAGGGGATACGGCCCAGAAGCGCGGACACTTCGGAACCGGCCTGGGTGAAGCGGAAGATGTTGTCGACGAAGAACAGAACGTCCTGGCCTTCTTCATCGCGGAAATACTCGGCCTGGGTCAGGCCGGTCAGCGCGACACGCGCCCGCGCGCCCGGCGGTTCGTTCATCTGGCCGTAGACCAGCGACACTTTGGAATCGCCGTCCAGCTTGATGACTTCCGATTCCATCATCTCGTGATACAGATCGTTCCCTTCGCGTGTCCGCTCGCCAACACCGGCGAACACGGAGTAACCGCCGTGCCCCTTCGCGATGTTGTTGATCAGCTCCATGATCAGAACCGTCTTGCCCACGCCGGCGCCGCCGAACAGGCCGATCTTACCGCCCTTCGGGTACGGGGTGAGCAAATCGACGACCTTAATGCCGGTCACGAGCTGTTCGGTTTCCGTCGCCTGATCGACATATTCCGGAGCAGCGCGGTGGATCGGGAACATCTGCTTGGTTTCAACCGGTCCTCGCTCGTCGATCGGGTCCCCGATGACGTTCATGATGCGGCCGAGCGTTTCCGGGCCGACCGGCACAGCGATCGGCTTGCCGGTGTTTTCGACTTCCTGTCCGCGAACCAGACCTTCGGTGGTGTCCATGGCGATCGTGCGCACCGTGTTTTCACCCAAGTGCTGCGCGACTTCCAAGACCAGCTGCTGGCCGTTGTTCGTCGTGTGCAGCGCGTTCAAGATCTCCGGCAGCTCGCCGTCGAACTGCGCATCCACGACAGCGCCAAGCACCTGCGTGATCCGGCCGGTTGTGTTCTTCGCCATGGTTCAGCTCCTGCTTCCAAATCGGGCCTTCGCCCTGCCGGTTTCTCGCCGGCGTCCAGTTCCCTTACAGCGCTTCCGCGCCGGAAATAATCTCAATCAGCTCTTTGGTAATCTGCGCTTGCCGCGAGCGGTTGTAGGTGATCGACAGTTTGTTGATCATGTCACCGGCGTTGCGGGTTGCGTTATCCATTGCCGTCATCCGTGCCCCTTGTTCGGAGGCAAAGCTTTCCAGCATGGACCGGAATACCTGCGTCGACAGGTTCTTCGGCAGCAACGCCGCCAAGATTTTTTCTTCTTCCGGTTCGAATTCGTAAATCGCCGAAGCACCGGTGGAGGCGGCTTCGTCCTCCTCGCCTTCGGGCACGGCGAACGGGATGAGTTGCAGCGGCGTCACCACCTGGGTCAGCGCCGACACGAACTTGTTGTAGTAGACGGTGCAGACATCGAACTCGCCCGCTTCGAACATCGCGGTGATTTTGTTCGACACCGTCGCCGCCCCGTCGAAGGTCGGCACAGGCTTGGAAAGCTCTTCATAGACCTCGACGATCGCATCATCGAATTCCCGGCGCAGCAAGCCGACGCCCTTCCGCCCGATGATCAGCAGCTTCACGGTCTTGCCGGCGGCGCGAAGATCGAAAATCTCCTTCCGCACGGACCGGACAATCGACCCGTTGAAACCGCCGCACAGCCCACGATCGGAACTGACGATGACCAGCAGGTGCGTATCGTCCTTGCCGGTCCCGCTTAACATCGGCGGGGCGCCGGAAGAGGATGCACCGGCCGCCAGCGACCCGAGCATCCGCTCGATCCGCTCGGCGTAAGGACGGGCGGCTTCAGCCATTTCCTGTGCTTTCCGCAGCTTCGCGGCGGCGACCATTTTCATGGCCGACGTGATCCGCTGCGTGGATTTCACGCTGGAGATGCGGGCTCTTAGTTCTTTCAAACTCGACATTGCGGCGCCTTATCCGAGGTCAGCTAACGAGGATCCGTCGATCAAGCGAAGGTGCTGGAGAATGCGTCGAGCGCACCCTTGATCTTGCCTTCGGTTTCCTCGTTCATCTCGCCGGTGCTGTCGATCGTCGTCATGACGTCCGCATGCTCGCTGCGCATGTGATCCAACAGGCTCTGTTCGAACCGGCCGACATCGCCCACAGCGATCCCGTCCAGATACCCTTTGGTACCCGCATAGATGCTGACAACCTGCTCCGAGACTTTCAGCGGCTGGTACTGCGGCTGCTTCAGGAGTTCGGTCAGGCGCGCGCCACGGGAGAGCAGCCGCTGCGTGGACGCATCCAGATCGGATGCGAACTGCGCGAAGGCTTCCATCTCACGGTACTGAGCGAGTTCCAGCTTGATCGACCCGGCGACCTTTTTCATCGCCTTGGTCTGAGCGGCCGATCCCACACGGCTAACCGACAGACCGACGTTAATGGCCGGGCGGATGCCTTTGTAGAACAGCGTCGTTTCCAGGAAGATCTGACCGTCCGTAATGGAGATAACGTTGGTCGGAATGTAGGCCGACACGTCGTTCGCCTGGGTTTCGATGACCGGCAGGGCCGTCAAGGACCCGGCGCCGTTGTCTTCGTTCATCTTCGCGGCGCGTTCCAGCAGACGCGAGTGGATGTAGAACACGTCACCCGGATAGGCTTCACGCCCCGGCGGACGGCGCAGCAGCAGCGACATCTGGCGATAGGCCGTCGCCTGCTTGGAAAGATCGTCGTAGAAGATGGCGGCATGCATGCCGTTGTCGCGGAAGAACTCGCCCATGGCGCAACCGGTGTAGGGCGCCAGGAACTGCAGCGGCGCCGGATCGGAGGCCGTCGCGGCGACCACGATCGTGTAGTCCAGCGCGCCGTTGTCGGCGAGCGTTTTCACGACCTGCGCAACCGACGAACGCTTCTGACCGATGGCGACGTAGATGCAGTAGAGCTTCTTGCTCTCGTCATCACCTTCGTTGATCGGCTTCTGGTTGATGATGGTATCCAGGATAACCGCGGTCTTACCGGTCTGGCGATCGCCAATAACCAGTTCGCGCTGGCCACGGCCGATCGGCACCAGCGCGTCGAGCGCCTTAAGACCGGTCTGCACCGGCTCGTGCACGGATTTCCGCGGGATGATGCCCGGCGCCTTCAATTCGGCGAGACGGCGGTCGCCGCCTTCGATCGGGCCCTTGCCGTCAATCGGGTTGCCGAGGCCGTCGACAACGCGGCCTAGAAGGCCTTTGCCGACCGGCACGTCAACGATGTCCCCGGTCCGCTTGACCGTGTCGCCTTCCTTAATGTCGCGGTCGTCACCGAAGATAACGACACCGACATTGTCGGCTTCCAGGTTCAGCGCCATCCCTTTGATGCCGCCGGGGAATTCGACCATCTCACCGGCTTGGACGTTGTCCAACCCGTAAACGCGGGCGACACCGTCACCAACGGAGATAACCTGGCCAACCTCGGCCACATCCGCTTCGGTGCCGAAATTCGCGATTTGATCTTTGAGGATTGCGGAGATTTCCGCGGCCCGGAGTTCCATCGTCCTAAGCCCCCTTCATTGCAAGCTTGAGTTTCTGCAATTGTGTCGCCAGGGAAGAATCCACCATCCGGCTGCCGACCTTTACGACCAGACCGCCAATCAAGGCAGGATCAACCCTGTGTTCGACGGCAACCTTGCCGCCGACCGCTTTCTTCAGTGCATCTTCCACGGCCTTGGCCTGTTCGTCGTTCAAGGACCGGGCAGATGTCACCTCGGCCGTCACTTCACCACGACGGGAAGCCAATTCGGCCAGAAATGATTTAATGATCGCGGAGAGCGCGAAAAGACGGCGATGCGCGGCAAGATATCCGATAAACTTCGCGGTCAGCTCCGACGCGGCCGCCTTGTCCATGATCGCGGCCATGGCCTTGCCCTGGTCATCGCGGGAGATGACCGGGCTGCGCACCATACGGCGCATATCGTCGCTTTCCGAGATCAGCGATTGGATTGACCGAAGATCGTCGGCGACCGGATCGAGCGCCTTTTGCTCATCCGCGAGATCGAACAACGCCGTTGCGTATCGCGCGGCGATTTCGTTCACACCACCTTTGGCAGCCACGTTATGGAGACCCCTGTTGCTGTAGCCGTTGGAAGCATAAGTCCCAGCCGGCGTGCCCCATGAATTCTTTTACGGGACGGATGCCCGCGTGCGCCGCCGTTTATAGGCACCACACGAGTAGAAGCAAGCCCTTTTCGACCGGTTTTCGCACTGCCCAATCCGTAAATTGTCGCATCGCAGCGTAGGAAACCCTCTACACGGTTCGGATTGCAGCCAAAGGAATGGAAGCGCTAGTAAGAAGGCTGGCCTAACACAGCACGGACAAGCGCAGTGTCATCCACGGTTCACACCCTGCCCGGTCACGACCTGATGACCTTTTTCATGGGGGCGGCGGCGCAACAGGCAACGCATAATTTGAGCCCTTCTTTCGGCGAGCCTTTGACCGTCGCCGAGCTGCTTGGATACGAGCCCGGCGCGACCGAGGCCTTGTCCGCGCTGGCGCTGGATTATACCGGCGTTGACGGCAGCACTGCCCTACGCACGGCGATATCGGGACAGATGCCGGGCCTCACCGCCGACGGCATAGTGGTCACCAGTGGGGCCGACGAGGCCATCGCCCTCTTGCTGATGGCCTTGGTTGAAGCCGGCAGCCGGGTCGTTGTCCAGACGCCTGCCTATCTGCCGCTCCGATCCGTGGCAGCCTGGCGCGGGGCGCAGATCTTCGATCTACCGTGCCGCGAGCAGTCGGGGTGGGCCATCGACTTGGACCAATTCGACGCCCTTTGTCAGCGCGGTTGCCGGGTGGCGATTCTCAACGCGCCGCACAACCCGACAGGCTACACCCCCTCCGCCACCGAGATCTCGGCCATTCTGGAGATTTTGGACCGCACCGGCGGCTGGTTGATCGTCGATGAGGTTTACGCGGGGATGCCACCCGCCGAACGCGATTGGACGCCCTATGCAAGCCGCCACCCGCGCTGCATTACCCTGAACGGACTGTCCAAAAGCTATGGCTTGCCCGGCCTCCGTGTCGGATGGATCGCCAGTCAGGACCGGGAGGCCATCGGATTGGTCAAGCGCCTGCGCCAGCATTTCAACAGCTTCACCGCCGGACCGAGCCAGTTTCTGGCGGAGATCGCCGTGAAACACGGTCCGGCCATACACCAGCGAAACTGGGAGATCGCGGCGACGGGCCGCGCAGCATTGCAGGCGTTCATGACCCGGCACGCGCAGAACTTCTCCTGGCACCCTCCCCAAGCCGGTGTGAACGCCTTCGTCCGTTGGCAGGGGCCCGGCGGAACCAAGCACTTGAGCGAACGCCTGCTTGCGGATGCAAAGCTATTGCTGGCGCCGAGTGCTTATTTCGGCGCCGGCGACGACCATGTCCGGATCGGTTTCGGCAAACGCGATCTGGCCGAAGGACTGGACCGCCTGTCGGATTGGTTGGTCAAGGAGAAGCATCGGTAACGCCGACGACGAAACCCGCGGTCACGCATACATTGCGGGCTGATCTAGCCTGATGCGGGTGCCAGCGCGAACACCTGCAATGTCTTGCTCCGCCCCCGTGGCTCGAAGGTCCCGAGATCCTCAGCATCGATATCGGCGGGTAAGACGAGCCGCCCGATCAGATCGCCGGACGCCATGATGGTCCTGTCGTAGGATTTGCACGCCTGCTCGATCCGGGCGGTCGCGTTGACCGCATCGCCGACAAAAACGAATTCCTTCTTCGCCGACCCCATCTCGCCGATCACGACAGGGCCGATATGAAGTCCGGCCCGGAAGGCGGGCACCTCGCCATAGGCGGCGGTGTAGGTGTCCGCTCTGTCCGACAGCACCTCTTGGCACTCGAACACGCAGCGCAGACAGTTTGCGTCCTTAAGCCCTGCGCGGAGCGGCCATGACACGACCATTTCATCGCCGACATAGCGGTGGATCTCGCCCTTGTGGCGCAAGACCGGGTCCGTCAGGTCGATATAGAAGTCGTTCAGCATTCGGTGAAAGGTGATATCGCCCAGCTGTTCGGTGAGCCGTGTGCTGCCGACCATGTCGAGAAACAGGAACACGCGCTCTTCCCGGATCGGCCGGTGGTAGCGGCCGATCAGAAAGTTCCACATCACCTTCGGACCGAGCAATTCGTGAACAGCGAAGGTAAAGTTGAACACCAGCGACGCGACGAGTGAGAAGATCACGTCACCCTCGATCACGAGCAGGAATTGAGTGAGCGGCATTTCCTCGTTCGGCGCGACAAGGAATTGCGATACCAGCGCCGACACGATGATCGCGGTGTAGATCAATGTCCGAATCAGCAGCGTCGCCAGGAAGGGCATGGCCAGAAACGCACGCTTCCACAGCTTGCGCGCCAGCCAGACTTCGAACATTGCCGCCAGAGTCGCGATGAAAGTTCCGACATACATGCCGCGCAGGGCACTGCCGACGGAGACCTCGTAGGTGATCTGGGTGTAAAGTATCCCGACGACGGCCCCGAAGATCGAAAAACTGATGATGCGTTTCATGCGTTGAGTTCCTCGCCCCTCCGGAGCGCGTTTACAGAAAACTGTACGGGTCGATATCGAGTTGCAGACGGACTTGGCTGGGGACCTGGAAGTCCTTTAGCCAATCGCGCAGAACCTTCTGCACGCTGATCTCACGCCCGGTCTTCAGCAGCAACCGCCGCCGGTAACGGCCCCGCAGCAGGGCAAGCGGCGCCGGAGCCGGCCCGAAGACCTCCACGCCGCCGCCGCGCGGCGCGGCGCGCCCCAGCATCCGGGCGACACGGTCGGCGGCGTCTTCTTCCCGGCTGGACACGATCAGCGCCGCCAAGCGCCCGAAAGGCGGAAAGCCGGTCTGTTCCCGCAGATCCAGCTCCGAATTCAAAAACCCGTCGCGGTCATGCCGCGCCAGGGCCTGCATGACGGGGGCCTGAGGACTGGCGGTCTGAATCATCACACGCCCCGGATGGCCTTCGCGCCCCGCCCGGCCGGCAACCTGATGCAAGAGCTGGTAGGTTCTCTCCGCGGCGCGGAGGTCGCCGCCATTGAGGCCCAGATCCGCGTCGACCACGCCCACCAGCGTCAGCATCGGGAAATGGTAGCCCTTGGCGACAATTTGGGTCCCAATCACCAGATTCGTTTCTAGATTCTCCATGCGCTTGACGAAAGCGGCGGCCTGCAAGGGCCCGTGCACGGTATCCGACGTGACGACTTCCGCGCGGGCGTCGGGCAGAAGCGCCGTCGCCTCCTCCCATAGCCGCTCCACACCCGGGCCGCAGGCCGCGAAGCTCTCGGTATCGTCGCAGCTAGGGCAATGCGGCGGCATCCGGCCCGTGAAACCGCAGTGATGGCATTGCAGCGACCGCGTGAACCTGTGTTCGACGAGCCAGGTCGAACAGTTCGGACAGGCCAGCCGGTGTCCGCAGGTCCGGCACAGGGTCAACGGCGCATATCCCCGCCGGTTCAGGAACAGCAAGGCCTGTTGCCCCGCGTCGAGCGTTTCGCGCAGGGCCTGCTGCAGACTGGGGCTGAGCCATTGCTGGCGTCCGGGCTTGTCCTTGGTGATGTCGACAAGCTTGACCTCAGGCAGGGACGCGCCGCCGTGACGCTGCGGCAGATGCATCGCGCGATAGCGCCCGTCCAGCGCATTTACATGGCTTTCCAGAGAGGGCGTGGCCGATACCAGGACCAGCGGTATGGCGGCGAGGCGGGCCCGGACGACGGCCATGTCCCGCGCGTGATAGGCAACCCCCTCCTCCTGTTTGAAAGCCGTTTCGTGCTCTTCATCGACAACGATCAGGCCGAGGTCGGGATAAGGCAAATGCAGCGCCGACCGCGCGCCGACCACGACCTGAACCCGTCCCTCCGCGACACCGCGCCAGGTGCGCCGCCGCTGGGTCTGCGTCAGGTCCGAGTGCCACTCCGCCGGCGCCGCGCCGAATCGCGCCTCGAACCGCTCCAGCCATTGCGACGACAAGGCGATTTCCGGCAGCATGACCAACACCTGCCGGCCGGCCCGCAGGGCGGCGGCGATGGCCTCGAAATAGACCTCCGTCTTGCCTGACCCCGTCACGCCGTCCAGCAGAGTCACAGCGAACCGGTCTTCCTCGACCGACCGTTCGACTGCGTCCGCCGCCTCTTTTTGAGCATCGGACAGTGCCGGGCCGGGCAAGGCCGGGTCAGGGTCGCGCCAATGGCCTTCATCCGGAACCAGCACCGTTTCCAAGGCGCCCAAGCCGGCAAGGCCTTTGACGACGGAGGAGGAGACGCCGGCCTGCCGCGCCAGCTCGCTGGCCGGCAGCGCAAACCCGTCGTCCGCCGCCTCCAAGACGCGCCGGCGCGCCGCGGTCATTTTGAGACCCTCAACCGGTGCCGCCCGACGGTAGGCGGTTCGCGTCCGCGGCGGCTCGAACGCGGCCGGAACGCTCATCGCCATGCGCAGCACGGCGCCCGCCGCCGCAAGATAGTAGCCTGACAGCCAGTCGACGAAGGTCCGATTCGCGTTTGGCAGCGGCGGCAGGGGGTGAAGGCCGATCACCTCGCGAAGCTTCTCTTCCGCGACACCGCCGTCACCCGCCAGGCCCCAGATCACCCCGTTTACCTGCCGGGTGCCCAGCGGCACCGTGACGAACGCCCCTATTTCCGCCGGCAAATCAAGGGGTAAGCGGTAGTCGTAGGCCCCTGCCAACGGCAACGGTAAGAGCACCTTGACGCGCGCGCCCGCATCGACCATCACCCTCTGCGTCCCGGGACGATCGCCCGGTGAAGACGCTGAATTGGCAGCGGTCGGCGGCATGGGGTAGATTGCTCCGAGTATCCTGGGTCTACAGATGCGGGACGCTAACTGTCGGACGCGCTTATCGAAAGACGAAAGAGACACGCATGAAATTCTTTATCGACACGGCCGACATTGACGAGATTCGCGATCTGGCGGCAACGGGACTGGTCGACGGTGTAACGACGAACCCGTCGCTGATTGCCAAGACCGGGCGCAACTTCCTGGATGTGGTCGAAGAGATCTGCGGCGTCGTGGACGGCCCGGTCAGCGCCGAGTGCGTGGCGACCGACCACGAAACCATGCTGAAAGAGGGCCGCAAGCTGGCGGAAATCGCCGACAACGTCGCCGTCAAGGTGCCGCTGACGCCGGACGGCCTGCGCACCTGCAAAGCGTTGTCCGACGCCGGAACGATGGTGAACGTGACGCTCTGCTTCTCGTCCGTTCAAGCCCTGCTCGCCGCCAAGGCCGGCGCAACCTTTATCTCACCCTTCGTCGGCCGCCTCGAGGATATCGGCGAAGACGGCATGCAGCTGATCGCCGACATCTGCGATATCTATGCGAACTACGATTTCGGCACGGAAGTGCTGGTCGCCTCGGTCCGGGGACCGCGGCATGTCGCGCTGTCGGCGCAGATGGGCGCGGACGTCGCTACCTTGCCGCCCAATGTGCTGCGCCAGATGTTCAAACATCCGCTGACCGACAAGGGCCTGGACGCCTTCCTCGCGGACTGGGCGAAGACCGGTCAGACCATTCTGTAGTTTCGGATCGAGGAAGCGTTTCATGCCCAAGAGTCCGGAAACAGCGGAAGCCGTAAAATCCGTCAGCAAGGACGAGGTGCTGCGCTACCTGCAGCAGCATCCGACGTTCCTGGTGGAGAACGCCGAGGCGCTGAGCGCGCTCGCCATGCCGAGCCGCGAACTCGGCGACGGGGTGATCGACCTGCAGCACGCGATGATCGGCAGGCTGCGGGAAAAGGTGGAACAGACCGAGGACGTCGCCCGCCTGTTGATCGATAACAGCCGTGACAATCTCTCCACCACCGCCCGGATCCACGAATGCGTCCTCTCGCTCTTGGACGCCACCTCTTTCGAGCAGCTTATCCAGATCGCCACCGTCGACCTTGCGGTCGTCCTGGATGTCGATTCGGTGACCCTGTGCGTTGAATCGAACGGCGTCTTCGGGGTTCCGGTTCAGGCCTTGCGTCTGCTGCCCGAAGGCGCGGTGTCGAGTTATCTCGCCCCGATGCAGACCGTCGCGCTGAACCAGGATATCTCCGCCGATCCGCAGATCTTCGACGCCGCAGCCCCCTTGATCGCATCGGAAGCTTTGGTCCGGTTGAATATCTCACCGGACGCGCCGCCCGCCCTGCTGGCGTTCGGCAGCCGCGACCGCGACCGGTTCAAGGAAGGCCAGGCGACGGAACTGCTTCAGTTCCTGGCCCGGGTTCTGGAGAAGCTTGTCCGCGTCTGGCTCGACCTGCCGGAAGACGAGGAAGAGTACCTGGCCTAGAGCGCCCCGCCGAAGGAGAGGACCGACGCCGGCCGACCCGACCATCCTGACCCATACGCCAGCCCTGGCCGGGGTGGTGCGGGATTTCGTCACCTGGCTGGAAGACGAGCGGCGCACCTCGCCGCAAACGGTCAAAGCCTACAGCCTAGATCTCAGCCGTTTTCTTGGTTTCATCGCGAGCCATGCGGGGGAACCGGCCTCGCTGCCCCTGCTGATTGATCTCAAACCTTTGGATTTTCGGGCCTGGCTGGCGCACCGGACGACGGCGGGCCTGTCGGCCACCAGCAACGCGCGGGCACTGTCGGTGGTGCGCACCTTTTTCCGCTGGCTGGAACGCACGGGCCGGGGCAAAAACCATGCGATCCGCACGGTGCGCAGCCCCAAGCTGCCCCAGTCTGTGCCCAAGGCCCTGAACGCGGCGGATGCGGAGATGCTGGTCGACACGGTCGACGAATTCGCCGCCGAACCCTGGATCGGCGCCCGCGACTGCGCGCTGGTCAGCCTGCTCTACGGCAACGGGCTGCGGATTGCCGAGGCCCTTTCCCTCAACCGCGCCGACATCCCAACGGGCGACATGCTGCGGGTGGTCGGCAAGGGCAACAAGGAGCGGATGACGCCGTTGATGCCGGTGGTGCGCGACGCGATCGAGGCCTATCTCCGTCTTTGTCCCTATGAGACCGGCGCGGACGGTCCGGTTTTTCTCGGCGCGCGCGGCAAGCGCCTCAACCCGGCAGTCGCCCGCAAGGTTCTGCAGACCGCCCGGCGCGGCCTGGGCCTGCCGGAAAGCGCTTCGCCCCACGCCCTGCGCCACTCCTTCGCCACCCACCTGCTGGCAGGCGGCGGCGACCTGCGCACCATCCAGGAACTGCTAGGCCACGCCAGCCTGTCCACGACCCAGCGCTACACCAAAGTGGACACAGCGACGCTAATGAGCGAATACGCCAAGGCGCATCCGCGGGGGCGATGATTAAGCCCAATCCTCCTCAAACGGAAAAGTACTGAGCGTCTTGGCGCCGTCCTTGGTGATCAGGACCTGTTCTTCCAGCTTGATGCATTCGCGCCCGCCCTGGGTGCCGATCAGGCTTTCGATGCAGAGCGTCATGTTTTCTTCGATGACGCCGTCATAGCCCGCTTCATCCCAGTCCTCCGGGTAATAGATCGACGGGTACTCGTCGCACAGGCCGATACCATGGGCGACCACCGAATAGCGGTTGAAAGTGAATTCCTCGGGCAGTTTGAAGCCGGTCTTGGTGAATTCCTCGAACGTCATGCCCGGTTTGACGAGGTCCGTGTTGTAGCGGATCTGTTCCCGCGCCACGGCATAGAGGCGACGCTGCTCGTCGTTCGGCATGCCGTCGCCGCAGAGCCAGGTGCGGGAGATGTCGGAACAGTAGCCGTTTGGGCCGACAAGATCGGTGTCGAAACTGACCAGATCGCCGGCCTCGATCACCCGATGACTACATTCCTGAAACCAGGGGTTCGTGCGAGGGCCGGAGGCGAGCAGGCGCGTTTCGATCCACTCCCCGCCCAGCTCGATGTTGGTCTGGTGCAGAATGGACCAGAGTTTGTTTTCGGTGATACCGGGTTCCAGCGCTTCCTTCATCCGGCGCATGCCTTCCTGGCAGGCATCCAGGGATTCCTGCATGGCGGCAAGTTCCACCTCGTTCTTCACCAGGCGGGCGTTTTCCATCACCTGCTGACCGTCGGCGATCTCGATCTGGCGTTCCTGCAAGGCCCAGACACCCATCGGCTCCACCTTGTCGACGGCGATCCGGCGGTTGCCGCCGCAATGCTGCTGCACCAGTTCGCTGAGTTCGTCGGCCCAGATCTGAACCCGCTTTGGGCCCTCGTCGCCGGCCCCGAAATAGAACCAGCCGACGGCATTGCGGATTTCGTCCACCACCTCGTTATCGCGGGAGAGATGCTCGCAATTGTGAAAGTCGAACAGGGTGATCGGACCTTCGGTCGGGATGAAGGCATATCGGACCGCGTTGTGCAGGGTCCAGACCTGCATGTTCGACGTATCGGTCGCATAGCGGATGTTGAGCGGATCGTAGAGCAGGATGCCGCCATAGTCGCGTTTGCGGAGCTGTTCCCGCACGCGGCCCAGGCGGTAGGCGCGCAGAGCGTGGTGGTCGACACTTGTGGCGTGGAAAGCGGTCATCGACTGATCCTATTCCTGAAACCGGGTTTTATTCGGCGGCCGCGGGCGCGTGATCCATATTATGGAACTTAGACTTGGCGAAAACGCGCCGCACCATGGGTTCGAAAAACGCAATGGGCAGGGTGTCGTAGTCGGGGTCGAAGGCGTTCTGGTCGTAGTGGTGGCAGAAATAGGCGCAGTCTTCGTACCAGGGATGATCCTTCAACCGGTCCCGGGCGTTCCGGTCGCCGCCCAGATGATGTGCGTAGTAATACATCTGAAACAGGCCATGATGCTTGATGATCCAGTGCACCTTCTCGCTGACGAAGGGTTTCAGCACCGCGGCGGCGACCTCGCTATGGTTGGCGGGGGCGATGATGTCGCCGATATCGTGCAGCAGGGCGGCGACAACCATTTCCTCGTCCGTGCCGTCGCGATAGGCCAGCGTGCCGGACTGCAAACAGTGATCGTAGCGGGAGATCTTGTAGCCGCTCATGCTGTCTTTCAGCATCTCCAGCTGAGCCAGAATCCGGTCCGCCGTCTCCGCCATGAAGGCCGTCTCGAGTCCCTCCAGGAACTCGTAATCTTCCTTGGTACCGTCCTCCATATGGACGAAATCGACTGTCTTGCCGGACATGGCCCTCTCCATCGTAACGCACCGCAGTCCTGGGACTTCAATCCCGTTTGATTTCGCTGTCAATGAAATCGGATGCGGGAGGGGGCGAGGCGCAGTAACGCTCCCGCGTAACGCCTGCGCGGCGCCTACCGTCAGAACCGCCCGTCAGACCGTGGACCGGCGTGCGGCAACCTGTTCGCGCCAGACCACGAAAAGGCCGGCCGCCACCACGATGCCGCAGCCGGTCCAGGTGTAGAGATCCGGAAAATCGCCGAAGATCCAAAGCCCCAGCACCGTCGAGGTCACCATTTCCAGGTAGGGCGTGACGGCAAGCGCCGAGGCTTCGACACGGTCGGCGGCCCAGAAAACCATAAGATGGCCGGTGACCATCACCAGCCCGATCGCGGCCATGAACCCCCATTCCTCCACAGTCGGCGGTTGCCAGTTCGGCAACGCCGCCAGCGAAGTCAGAACCATCCCGACCAGTCCCATCCACCACAAGGCGACCACCGGCGGGGCCTGGCCTGCCGCGCGCCGCGTCAGCAACAGGTAGAAGGCGAAACAAAAGGCCGCCCCCAGGGCCAGCAGCGCGCCGAACCGCAGCGTCTCGGCCCCCGGCCGGATGATCAGAAGAACCCCGGCGAAGCCGATCGCCACGGCCGCCCAGCGGCGGATGCCGACCCGCTCCTTCAGAAAGACCGTCGACAGGGCGACGACGATCAGCGGGGCGACGAACAACACCGCCGTCGCATCGGCCAGCGGGATATGCCCGACGGCGGAAAAGAAGAAAACCGTCGCCACGGCCAGCATGGAGGCGCGAAGCCCCTGAAGAACGGGATTGGAGATCTTAAAGGCCTGCCGCCGGTAGAGCAGCAGGACAATCGGCGTCAAAAAGAGAGAATGAAAGAACCAGCGGCCCCAGGTAATCTGCAGCACGCGGACATCCTGATGCACCAGGAACTTGCCCAGCGCATCGCCGACGGGCAGCAACAGGAACCCGGCGATGGCGACGGCCATGCCGATTCCGACACCCCCGCGCTGAAGGCCCTGCGGCTTCGCACCACCGCCCGAAGGCGGTTCCGCCGTCATCTCACATATGGATGGTGCGGTTGTCGACGGCCAGGGCCGCTTCCTTCACCACCTCATTCAAGGTCGGATGTCCATGGCAGGTCCGCGCGACGTCTTCCGAACTGCCGCCGAACTCCATGATGGTAACGATCTCGTGGATCAGCCCGCCCGCTTCCGGGCCGACGATATGGCAGCCGAGCACTTTATCCGTGGTGGCGTCCGCCAGGATCTTAACGAACCCGTCGGTCGCCGCCATGGCCCGCGCGCGGCCGTTCGCCGTGAAGGGGAACTTGCCCGACTTGTAAGCGATGCCCGCCTCCTTCAGCTCTTCCTCGGTCTTGCCGACCGAGGCCACTTCCGGCCACGTATAGACAATGTTCGGAATGGCGTCGTAATTAATGTGCGGCTGCTGGCCCGCGATGATTTCGGCGACGACAACGCCTTCGTCTTCCGCCTTGTGCGCCAGCATGGCGCCCGGAATACAGTCGCCGATGGCATAGACAGTCGGGACGGCGGTGCGGTAGTGCGCGTCCACCTGAATGACGCCGCGCGGATCGGTTTCGATCCCCAGCGCTTCCAATCCCAATCCTTCGGTATAGGGGCGGCGGCCGACCGACAGCAGAACGATATCCGCCTTGATCTCTTCGGCATCACCGCCGGCGGCAGGCTCGACGGTCAGGGTAACCCCGGACTTGGACGTTTTGGCGGACGTCACCTTGCTGTTCAGTTTGAACTCCAGACCCTGCTTCTTCAGGATACGTTGAAAGTTCTTGGAAACCTCGTTGTCCATGCCGGGCAGGATGCGGTCCAGAAATTCGACGACCAGCACGTCCGAGCCCAGACGGGACCAGACCGATCCCAGTTCCAAGCCGATCACACCGCCGCCGATGACCACCAGCTTCTTCGGCACCTTGCCCAATTCCAATGCACCGGTGGAGCTGACGATCTGTTTCTCGTCCACCTCGACACCCGGGATCGGTGTGGATTCCGATCCGGTGGCGATGATGATGTTTTTGGCCTGGACGAACTTGCCTTTGTCCGGCCCTTTGGTGATTTCAACTTCGGTCCCGGATTTCAGCGCGCCGTGGCCTTTGATCCAGTCCACCTTGTTCTTTTTGAACAGGAACTCGATGCCTTTGACATTATCGCCCACGACCTTGTCCTTGTGGCCCATCATGGTCTTCAGGTCGAGTTTCACCGACCCGGTCTTCACACCGAGATCGGCAAGGCCGTGATGCGCCTCCTCAAAACGTTCCGAGGCGTGCAGCAAGGCCTTGGACGGGATACAGCCGACATTCAGGCAGGTTCCACCCAACGTCTCGCGCATTTCAACACAGGCCGTTTTCAGTCCCAGCTGCGCGGCGCGGATCGCCGCTACATAGCCGCCCGGACCGCCGCCGACCACGACCACATCATACTGGTTCTCGCTCATCACTAACCTCTCTTGGTATCCCCTCAATGCGGCGAACGCCGCTCCATCGGAATGCGTCGGCACCATGCAACAAAGGGCCGAACAGGAAAAGGCCTATCGCGCCCGGCACTGAGGTGGCGTAACCCCCGGTTCGGAAAACCGTTGGCCTTGCCATACTCACGCCCCATTTGTCAGATAGCGATGACGCGATGGTGGGTACGGTCGTTAAACGCACGCGAAGAGGTTAACATGTCCCTGAAAACCCTGCTGGCCGCCGGTGCGATCGCCGCACTCACCGCGACCCCCGTTTTGGCCCAAGAGAAAAGTCCGGAAGACCTGGCCCGCGACGGGCTGGGGAAACTGCTGTCGGCGCTGGAGCTTTTCATCGGCACGATCCCGCAATACGAAACGCCGGAAATCCTGCCGAACGGCGACATCATCATCCGCCGCATCAACCCGGAGGAGCGGAAGCAGGACGAGGCGGAGCGCGAGAAACAGGAAAAGCGCAAGGACTCGATCTAAGGGCGGCCGCAACAGGGCCCTCAGGGTCACGGACGCCGGTCCTCCGCCGTCGTGTACCACAAGCTGGCAAGCACGATGAACCCGGCCATGAACAGGAAACCCAGCCTATAGGCCTCCGCATCGCTGAGGCCCGCGGCGCGGCCCCAGTCCAACATCAGGCCGAAACCGCTCTGCATGACCGGAATACCGGCGACCGCCGCGACCGTCATCAAGGTGGAGGCGCGGCCGACCAGATGATCGGCGACCAGCGCCCGGTTATGCGCGCTGAGGGTCAGATAGAAGTTCTGGCAAAAGGTCATGGCCAGTAGCAGCACCATGGCGGCATTGGCGGAGAGCCCCTCCAGGCCGGCGAGCAGCAGGAAACAGAGGACCGACCCGGCGACGCCGACCAGAACCACTTTTTTCCGCGTCCCCAGCAAACGGTCCAAGGGTCCGACGATCAGACCGGCGACCATGCTGGTCAGGAACAGTGCGAAAAGCACGGCACCCGTCTCTTGCACCGTCAGCCCATGCACATCGTGGAAATAGGGACCGCCCCACAGACCGGCGATGGTGGTGATCGGCGCGAAGGCCACCGTGCCGATCACCAAGAGCTTTGGAAAATCCCGGTTGGCAAAAATCTCGCGAAAACCACCCAGCATAGCGCCCCACCCTGTCGGCTGAAAGACAGGGCGCGGGACGTGCGGCGGCGCATTGCGGATGGTAACCGACCCCAAAACGGCGATCGCCAAGGTTAACAGGCCGATGACCAAAAGGGCGGGCCGCCAGCCTGCGACTTCCACGACGGTTGCAAGCGGGTAAGTCCCGGCCAGTCCGCCGATCCCCCCGATCGAGACCATGATGCCGGAAATCTGCGCGAACCGGTCCTGGGGGAACCAACGCGAAAACAGGATATGCGCCGCCGCCGATGACGAAGCGAAGCCGATGCCCAGCAGAATGCGCCCGGCATAGACCCATTCCAGGGCCACCGCCTGGGAAAACAGAATGCTTCCAAGCCCCGCGAGCATCAGCATCACCGGCAAGACGCGGCGCGGCCCGAACCGGTCGAGCGCCACGCCGGCCGGAATCTGCGCCGCCATCGTGGCGATGAACATGGCCCCGATCACGCTGCCCAGGGCCGAGGCCGACAACGACATCTCGTCCGCCAGGACAGGGGACAGGATTCCCCCGGCTGCGCGCTGAAACTGGCCAATGGAAAACACCAAGGCGCAAAAGACGACGATCCAAACATAACGAAGCCGAGACAACGATCCGGCCTTTCCCAAGGAAAACGGTTGAGAGGAGAGAGAAGCGGAAATCGGCAGGAACACCGATCCGCCGGCTTAGGAAAAAGCCGGCGTGAGGAAATCTAGAACACACCCCCTTCCCGCACGATCACGAACAGGGCAAACACCGCGACACCCGCAAACAGTCCCTGCATCAGGGCCCGCCCGCGCAAATACCAGACCAGCAGCGCCACCGCGAAGGCAGTTAAGCGGTCCAACAGCGGGGCGTCGGCCATCGCGTTGGTCGGAAAGACGATAATGCGCAACATCAAGCCCGCCACCATGGCATAGGCCACCGCGCTGACCCAGTCGAACAGCGGGTCGTCTTCCCGCAGCCGCCCGGCGACCAGGACCCCAACGAACCGCCAGGCGAAGGTCGCTGCGACCGCGAGCGAGAGCATGGCCCAAGGAAGCAAGGCGTCGCTCATCCTTCCCCCCCTCGGCGCGCGCGCCGCCTGGCGATCAAAACCGCCATCGTGCCGCCGCCAAGACCCGCCGCCAGAATGCACCAGTCCCCCAGTACCGGGTACGTCATCGGCCCCAGCAGCGCCCCCAAAAGTACGGCCAACCGGTTTCCCCAGTGTCGCGCACCGGCGACCAACAGCAGCAGGTACAGCGGTGTCGCATAGACTGCCACGCGGATGGCGGGCTGTGGCAGTAGGTCACTGAGGTAATATCCGAACACCGTGCCTGCCGAGGCCGCGACATAGATCACCGCAACGAAACCGATATAGTAGGGCAGCACCCCCATCGGCGGGACCTTGTTCTGCGCCGCTGTCAGCTGCGCCCAGCCGGTCACGGCCAGCAGATGGGCGATACCGACCCGGGCCGGAAAGCCGACAGCGTGGTCGTTCAACCGCATCATTGGCAAGCCTGAAACGGTCATCGGCAGCATGCGCAGATTGGCGAGCGCGACGGCCGTGAAAATCACTACGCCCCCGGCTCCGGCGGCATACAAGTCCACAAAGGCGATCTGGCCGGGCATGCCCCAGATCAGCAGTGTCGCCGCAAGGGTGACGAAGACGTCCAGACCGCTCTCACGGGATATCGCGCCGAACCCGACCATGGTCGTGAACAGCGCCAACGCCGGAACCCCCAACCCGTCGACCACGCCGATCCGGCGCGCCGCCGACCAGGTGACGGGCGGTGCTTCTTCTAATGCGCGCATTGACGCTCCCGGATGACTGTATCCCCTCAACGCGGTATAGCACTCACCCCAACCGTCAGATAGTGGACTGAAGTCATGGAAGCTGTTCTGCAATCGCTATGGTCCGGCCTGCCGGTCTTGTTCCTGCATACGATCACCACGTTCCTGCTGCTCGCCGCCGGTGTCTGGCTCTACGAGAAGGTGACGCCGTACCGGGAGTTGGAGCTGATCCGCCAGGGCAACCTTGCGGCCAGCGTGACCTTTGCCGGCGCTATACTGGGGATGGCGATCCCGCTCGCCTTCGCCATGAATGCCAGCGTCAGTCTGTTGGACCTGGCCGTCTGGGGTATCGTAACGGTTGTGCTGCAGATCGTCGCCTTCTTCGTGCTCGACATGACTTTGAAGGACGTGCGCAGCAAGATCGAGGCGAACGACCTGCCTTCCGCCGTGATCATGATGGCGGTCAAGCTTGCGGTGGGTGCGGTGACGGCGGCCGCGGTCTCTGGTTAACGTTTGAAGCACGGCCATGAACACGCGGCTTCTCTGGATCGTTCTGGTCATCGCCTTCGCGGGCCTGTCTGCGATCACGGATTTCGACGGCGGAGAGATACGAAGACCGGCACCGCGGATCGCGCCGGACCCGGCCGCGCCGCAGCAGCGCGTTCAGGCAAGGCCCGGCCCCTTGGCGAATTGGCTCTTCGAAAGCAAACCCCGGCGCGGCGCCTCCACGGGAACGGCGTTCGCCGTGGGCGAAGGGGTCTGGCTGACCGCACGGCATGTGGTGGACAAGTGCGACAGCGTCTGGATCGTGCGGCCCGACCGGACCACCGGCGCGGAGCTTCGGGTGGAGCGGATCGTCCATCATCCATCCTCCGACGCGAGCCTGCTGTTTCACCCGCTCGCCGCACCCAGCTTGACGCTGGAAGATCAAGCCGGCCTGCCGCGGCGGCAAAGCCCGGGCTATCACTTCGGCTACCCGGCCGGACGGCCCGGCGACGTGCGGTCTTCCTTTCTCGGTTCGTCTAAAGCGTCCGACCAGGGCCGACGCGGCGCGCGCTTTCCGATCTGGGTCTGGGCGGCGCAGGAAATCCCGGCGAAACTGACTTCGCTGGGCGGCCTCAGCGGCGGCCCGGTGGTCGACACAGAAGGGGAAATCGTCGGCATTACTGTCGGCGAAAGCCCGCGGCGGGGGCGCGTCGCAACCACAGACCCGGCGACCACGCGGGAACTGCTGCAGATCGCCGCCGCCGATCGGTTGATCGCCGGAAGCCAGGCCGCTTCGACCCCAATCCCGGATCTGTCGACCGGTTCTTACAGGCAAACGGGCGATACCCTCCGGCGGGAGCGTTCCGTCGTACAGCTTTACTGCAAGGCCGGCTGATGGGCGGGACACGGGCGGTGTGGCTGGTGATGGCCGCGGCGATGGCCGGGCTTCTCTTCTACACGGATTTCGACCTTCTGCCCGCACCCTACGAGTTGGTGTTGGAAAGCGATGACGGGCCGCCCGTCTCCGGTACCGGGACGGCCTTCAGTATCGGCGACGGCGTTTGGATGACGGCCCGCCATGTTGTCGACGCCTGCGACACCATCGTCTTGCTGGACGGCCGCGCGGCCGCTGGTCTGGCGGAAGGAGCGGTACATCACCCGACCGCCGACGTCAGTCTGTTGTTCTCCGACCTCTCCGCCGAACCGCTTCCCCTCGCCACGGGACAAGACGCGCCGGCGCGCCACTCCACCGCCTATCTGTTCGGGTTTCCGCGGGGCGCGCCCCGTGGGTTCGCCGCAGCCTTGGTCGAGGCGCGCGATCTGGACAGAGAGGATCCGCGGGAAAAAGCCTTTCCGGTGCTGGTCTGGGCCGAGCAACCGCGGCCGCCAGGATTTGTGGACTATGGTGGCTTGAGCGGGGGACCGGTGATCGCCCCCAACGGCACGGTGGTCGGCGTCAGCGTCGGCAGCGACGTGATCCTCGGGCGCGTGCTAGCCGCCGCGCCTTCCGTGTTGCGCGATATGATCGACACCGCCGGCTTGGCGGGGGCACTGATGCCGTCCGGGCCATCAACCGCGTTGGCGGAGACGCTTGAGGCCGCCACACCGGCGGAAATGGAAACGGCCCTGCGCAAGCAGGGCCGCATCCGGCAAATCTATTGCCATGTCGGCTAAGCCTGCAGCCTAACTCTAGACGTCGATCAGCAGCCGCGCCGGATCTTCCAGCATTTCCTTCAGCCGAACCAGGAAGGTGACCGCTTCCCGTCCATCGATGATGCGGTGGTCGTAGGAATGCGCCACATACATCATGTTACCGGCGACAATATTGCCGTCCGCATCGCAGATCGGGCGCTTCTGGATTTTGTGCATTCCCAGAATGCCGGACTGCGGCGGGTTCAGGATCGGGGTTGAGAGCAGCGAGCCGAAGACGCCGCCGTTGGTGATCGTGAAGGTGCCGCCCATCATCTCCTGCATGGTCAGCTTGCCATCGCGGGCGCGGCGGCCGAAGTCGGCGATCCCGCCCTCGATCTCCGCAAAGCTCTTCTTATCCGCATCGCGCAGCACCGGGACGACGAGGCCCGACGGCGTGCCAACGGCGATGCCGATATCATAGTAGTTCTTGTAAATGATCTCGTCGCCATAGATCTCCGCATTGACCGCCGGCAGTTCCTTCAACGCAATCACCGTCGCCTTCACGAAGAAACTCATGAAGCCCAGCTTCACATTGTGCTTCTTCTCGAAGCGGTCCTTATAGTCCTTGCGCAATTCCATCATCGCGGTCATGTCCACCTCGTTGAAGGTGGTCAGCATGGCGGCGGTATTTTGCGCCTCCTTGAGGCGGGTTGCGATGACCTTGCGCAGCTTGGGCATCTTGACCCGTTCTTCGCCGCGCGGGTCCAGCCCGCGTTCCGGCATCGGGTCGTAGGTGGGGACCGCCGGTTTCGGCCCGCCGACAGCACCGGCAGGGGCCGAGGCCGGTTTCGCCGCAGGGGCAGGTTTTGCCGCGCCCGCAAGAAACTTCTGAACGTCTTCCTTGGTCAGATTGCCCTTCGGACCGGTCGCCGGGATTTTCGAGGCATCCAGATTGTTTTCAGCCACCATCTTGGCGACGGCGGGCGACAGCGTATCGTTCGTCGCCGGCGCCGCCGCGGGAGCGGGAGCGGGAGCGGGTGCTGCCGGGGCTGGCTCCGGCGCGGCTTTCGGCGCTTCGGCCGGCTTTGCCGCCGGAGCCGCCGCGGCCGCCCCTTCGCTGATCGAACAAAGCAGCGCGCCGACTTCGACTTCCGCACCTTCGTCAGCGGCAATCTCGCCCAAGGTCCCTGCGACCGGCGACGGCACTTCCACGGTCACCTTGTCGGTTTCCAACTCGACCAGCGGCTCGTCGACCGCCACCGCCTCACCCGGTTGCTTGAACCAGCGCATCACGCTGGCTTCGGTTACGGATTCCCCCAGGGTTGGGACATGAATTTCCGTGGCCATTTCTCGTCTCTAGCTCCGTTGCTATCTTGGTCGGCTGCGGACTCCCCCGTGCCGGCCCGGGATACAGATAAGCGGTTTACTTCCTAGCGCCAGCTTTGCGCGCGGCTGATTTCTTCGCCGTGGTCTTTTTCGCCGCCGCACGCTTCGCCGCCGCTTTCTTGGCGGGGGCCTTGCGTGCTTCCGGCCGGTCGACCGTCAACGCCTCATCGACAAACGCTTTCAGTTGGGCAACATGGTCCTTCATCCGGCCCGCCGCAGGGGACGCCGCCTCCGCCCGTCCGACGTAGCGCGGCCGGGTCGAAACCTTGTTGCCGACAGTGATCAGAACCTTTTCGAGCCTACGGTCGACAAAGAACCAGGCACCGGCATTTTGCGGCTCTTCCTGACACCAAACGATCTCGGCGTTCTGGAACCGGCTGAGTTCGGCTTCCAAAGCGGCTTCCGGCCAGGGGAAAAGCTGTTCGACGCGCAGAAGATAGACATCGTCGATGCCGCGTGCGTTGCGTTCTTCCAACAGGTCGAAATAGACCTTGCCCGAGCAAACCACCACACGCTTGATATCGCCGTCTTTCGCCATCCGGTCTTCGAACTGACCGTCGTCCCAGAGCAGCCGATGGAAGGTCGACCCTTCCGCCATTTCAGCCAGCGTCGAAATACAACGCTTGTGGCGCAACAGCGACTTGGGCGTCATCAGGATCAGTGGTTTCCGGAAGTTCCGGCGCACCTGCCTGCGCAGCGCGTGGAAGTAGTTCGACGGGCTGGTGATGTTGCAGACCTGCCAGTTGTCTTCCGCGGAAAGCTGCAGATAGCGTTCCAAGCGTGCGCTGGAATGCTCCGGCCCTTGGCCTTCGTAGCCATGCGGCAACAGCATCACCAGACCGCACATACGCAGCCACTTCGACTCCGCCGAGGCGATAAACTGATCGATGATCACCTGCGCGCCGTTCGCGAAATCGCCGAACTGCGCTTCCCACAACACCAGCGAATGCGGCTCGGCGCTTGCATAGCCGTATTCGTATCCAAGCAGGCCGAATTCGCTGAGCGGGCTGTCGATCACCTCGAACGGCGCCTGCCCCATCCGGATGTTGTTGAGCGGGACGTATTTGTCCTCGGTCTTCTGGTCGGTCAGGACCGAGTGGCGCTGCGAGAACGTACCGCGTTCGGAATCCTCACCGGACAAGCGGATGGAGGTCGATTCACACAGCAATGTGCCAAAGGCGAGCGCTTCGGCAGTTCCCCAGTCGATGTCCGTCCCGGACTCGATCATCTTGCGCTTCTGGTTGAGCTGTCGGGCGATCTTGCTGTTCAGGTTGAAGTTCTGAGGCACTTCGGAGATCGCGTAACCAACCTCTTTCAAGAGATCGATGTCGACGCCGGTTTGCCCCCGACGGGCATCGCCTTCGGCGATACTCAGGCCGGCCCATTTGCCCTCCAGCCAGTCCGCCTTGTTGGCTTTGTAGGAGTGGCGCGCCTCAAACTCCTTGTCGAGATGATTGGTAAACTCCTCGACAATCTTTGCGCCGGTCCCTTCCGGGATCGTTCCGCTACTTTCCAACTTCTGTGCATAAAGCTGCCGGGTCCGCGGCTGATCCCCGATGCGGGTGTACATCGACGGTTGCGTGAACATCGGTTCATCGCCTTCGTTATGACCGTGGCGGCGGTAGCACCACATGTCGACGACGACGTCTTTCTTGAACTTCTGCCGGTATTCTATGGCGATCCGGGCAACGTGCACGCAGGCTTCCGGATCATCTCCGTTCACGTGGAAAACCGGCGCATCGACGATCTTCGCCATGTCGGAACAGTAAGGCGAGGAACGCGATTTCGACGGCGCGGTCGTAAAGCCGATCTGGTTGTTGATCGCGATGTGGATGGTCCCGCCCGTCTTGTAGCCGTCAAGCTCGCTCAACAGGAAGGTTTCCGCGACGATGCCTTGCCCGATGAAGGCGGCATCCCCGTGCAGCAGCAAGCCCATGACCGTCTCGCGGTCTTCATCGCCGCGCTGACGCTGTTTTGCGCGTACCTTGCCCAGCACCACGGTGTTGACCGCTTCCAGGTGGCTGGGGTTGGCGGTAAGCGAAAGGTGGACGACACGGCCGTCGAATTCACGGTCGGCGGAGGTTCCCAGATGGTATTTGACGTCCCCGGATCCCTGGACGTCCTCCGGCGAGGTGTTGATGCCTTCGAACTCCGCGAAGATCGCCTGATAGGGTTTCCGCATGATATTGGCCAGCACGTTCAGCCGGCCCCGGTGAGCCATACCGATCACTACTTCCTGCAGACCCAGCTGCGCGCCGCGCTTGAAGATCTGTTCGATGACCGGGACAAGCGTCTCGCCGCCGTCCAGCCCGAACCGCTTCGTGCCGCGGTACTTCTTATCCAGATAGGTCTCGAAAACGTCCGCCTGCGTCAGGCGCTCCAAAATCGTCTTCTTACCCAGGTCCGTGAATTCGGTTCGGTTGCGGATGCCCTCGATCCGTTCCTGGATCCAGGATTTTTCTTCCGGAACCTGAATGTGCTGAAACTCGACCCCGATCGACCCGCAATAGGTTTCCTGACAGATCCGGACGATCTCCCGCATGCTCGCCGACTCGAGACCGAGGTAGTAGTTGATGAAGATCGGACGATCCATGTCCTTCTCTTCAAAACCGTAGGTCTTCGGATCCAACTCCGGCTGATAGCTCGGCTCGTGCAGGTTCAGCGGGTCCAGATGCGCCAGAGAGTGGCCGCGCATCCGGTAGGCGCGGATAATCATCAGCGCACGGATCGAGTCCAGTGTGGCCTGGCGGATTTCGGAGGCACTGGCGTGCGGCGCAGCGCCTTGCGCCAGACGCCGCAAGACATCCTCGTAGGGAGAGCCTTTGTCCGCATCCGCAATGAGGGTGTCCGACAGGGCCCCGCCGTCATCCGCCGCGCCGCCGATCACCGTCGTGCCGCGTTGCCCCCAACTTGGACCGCGGTATCCGCTGAGGAAATCGAGATCGGCATCTTCCAGGCCGGAGAAGAAATCGGCCCATTGACGGTCAATGGATGCGGGATCGTTCAGGAACTTCTGGTAAAGCTCGGCGACATAGGTTTCGTTGGCCGTGTAAAGCGGCGATGTTTCCCCAACGTAGGCCATGATCTGCCTCCCCTTCAAATTCGCGACGGCGAAACTGTTTTAAGGCCGGTGTCCGAGGCATGGCTTACGCCCCAAAACCCGTTGTTTCAACAGGGTAGCACGTGCCCGGCTCAATAGAATCATTATTTCCGCATAAATGCGGCATGGGGTTAAAGCCCGTATGCAAAGAAAAACGCCGGGGAGGAACCCCGGCGCTCTTAGATCTTTAGCCCTGCATCACCTGCAGCATCGTCGTGCCAAGGGCCGACGGACTTTCCGAAACCGATATTCCGGCGCTTCTCATCGCCTCCATCTTGGATTCAGCCGTCCCCTGACCGCCGGAGATGATTGCCCCCGCATGCCCCATCCGTTTGCCCGGAGGCGCGGTGCGGCCCGCAATGAACCCGACCATGGGCTTTTTCACCGACGAGGATTTGATGAATTCGGCGGCTTCTTCTTCCGCCGTTCCGCCGATCTCACCGATCATGATGATGCCTTCGGTCTGATCGTCGGCCAGGAACATCTCCAGGCAATCGATGAAGTTCGTGCCGTTCACCGGGTCGCCGCCGATACCGATACAGGTCGACTGGCCCAAACCCGCCGCCGTCGTCTGCGCAACCGCTTCGTAGGTCAGCGTTCCGGAGCGCGAGACGACGCCGATCTTGCCGGCCCGGTGGATATGGCCCGGCATGATGCCGATCTTGCACTGTTCCGGCGTGATGACGCCCGGGCAGTTGGGGCCGATCAACCGCGTGTTCGAGCCGTTCAGCGCGCGTTTCACCTTCACCATGTCCATCACCGGGATCCCCTCGGTAATGCAGACGGCCAATTCGATTTCCGCTTCGATCGCCTCCATGATCGCATCCGCAGCGAAAGGCGGCGGCACGTAGATCACGCTGGCATTCGCGCCGGTCGCCTCGCGGGCTTCCGACACCGTGTTGAAAACCGGCAGGTCGAGATGCTTGGAACCGCCTTTGCCCGGCGTGACGCCGCCCACCATCTGGGTGCCGTAGGCGATCGCCTGTTCCGAATGGAAGGTCCCCTGCGCGCCGGTGAAGCCCTGGCAAATGACCTTAGTGTCCTTATTGACGAGAACAGCCATTAGCCAGCCTCCTTCACAGCCGCCACGACTTTTTCCGCGGCGTCTTCCAAATTGTCGGCGGAGATAATCGGCAAACCCGATTCCGCCATGATCTTCTTGCCTTGCTCGACGTTGGTGCCTTCCAGACGCACCACCAGCGGCACGTGCAGGTTCACCTCGCGGGAAGCGGCGACAACCCCTTCGGCAATCACATCGCAGCGCATGATGCCGCCGAAGATATTCACCAGAATGCCTTCGACGTTCGGATCGCTGAGGATGATTTTGAAGGCCTTGGTCACGCGTTCCTTGGTTGCGCCACCGCCGACATCCAGGAAGTTCGCCGGATCGCCGCCCTTCAGCTTGATGATGTCCATGGTGGCCATCGCCAGGCCGGCGCCGTTCACCATGCAACCGATCGACCCGTCGAGCTTGATGTAGTTCAGCTCGTGCTTGGTCGCTTCAAGCTCCATCGGATCTTCTTCGTCCTCGTCGCGCATACCGGCTACGTCCGGATGACGGAACAAGGCGTTGTCGTCGAAGTTCATTTTCGCGTCCAGCGCGATGACATCGCCCGCGCCGGTGACGACCAGCGGGTTAACCTCGACCATACTGGCGTCCAACTGCGTGAAGGCCGTGTACATGGAGGTCAGGAACTTCGTGCAGCTTTTGACCTGGTTGCCTTCCAAGCCCAGCGCGAAAGCGATACGCCGGCAATGGAAGCCGGAAATGCCGGTTGCCGGATCGATGGCGACCCGGATGATCTTGTCCGGATGCTCTTCGGCGACTTCCTCGATTTCCATGCCCCCTTCGGTGGAGGCCATGATGGTAACCCGGCTGGTGGCGCGGTCGAGCAGCAGCGAGAGGTAAAGCTCGCGCGCGATGTCGCAACCATCTTCGATGTAGAGGCGTTTGACCTCCTTGCCGTCCGCGCCGGTCTGTTTGGTGACCAGTGTCGCCCCAAGCATGGCGTTGGCATTCTCGCGCACGTCTTCAACGGCCTTGCAGACCCGGACACCGCCCTTGTCGGGATCGCCGTCCTTGAACCGGCCGGCCCCGCGGCCGCCGGCATGGATCTGAGATTTGACGACCCAAATGGGACCGCCCAGTTCATTTGCCGCCTGAACCGCCTCGTCGACGGTATAGGCAACCTGCCCGTCCGGCACGGCGACGCCGAACTTCCTCAGAAGTTCCTTCGCCTGATACTCGTGGATATTCATGTCGCTAAAGACTTCCCCGTAGCTGTGGTCGCGCCAAGCTCAATGCCCATGGGGAACCGACCGCGTTTTAGCCCTTCCCCAGCGGCGCGGCGGTAATGTAACAACCTTTTTCGCAGGTGCAACCGGCAGGACCGGATCCGGGCGGACGCCTCCCCCCTTAGCATGAAGGCGGGGCGCGGTTTAAGCCTGCTCGTCGGCCTCAGCGCACCAGCGACGCCACATCCGGCGATAGGCGGCCTCCACCTTTTCAGCGAAACCCGCCGCATCCATCAGCGGCGAGCTTTCGAGCTGCGCGCGCAACGACCGTGTCAGGGTGTCGCGGCGCGGCGTGTCCCGCGCCAGGGCGACGGCCTTGTCGACATAGGCCCCCGGCGACAGTGCAATCAGTTCGTCCAACCCCAGATGCGTCAGAATACTGGCCCCCACGCGCCCACTGTGCCGGTCACCCATCAGCGCGATAACCGGGGTCCCCATCCAAAGGGCATCGAAACTTGTGGTCGTTCCGTTATAGGGAAAGGGGTCAAGCGCGATGTCGACGGTGTTGTAAGCCGCGAAGCTATCCCGCAAGTCACGGGTTCTGTCGCGCAGGTCGAGTTGCGCCCCATCGACACCGCGCGCGCCAAAGACGCCGACACAGCGGGCGCGCGTGTCCGGATCCGCGAAGGAGCGGGCCTTCAGCACCAATCGTGAGTCGGGAACGCGCCGCAAAATCTCCGCCCAGCAATCGACGACCGCGTCGTTCAGCTTTGCAAGGTTGTTGAAGGAGCCGAATACGACGCCCCGCCCGACCGCAGCCGGTTTGTCGACGGCGACATCGACCGGTGCGCGGTAACAGAGAAAGCCTCCTTCCAGCCGAACCAACTCTTCGCTGGCCAAGCTGTCATCCGGATCGGCTATCTTGTCGGTCAGGCGATAGTCCATGGCCCGCATGCCCGTGGTATCCGGATAGCCGAGCCACGTCACTTGCACAGGCGCCGGTTTCCCCGCGAAGACACCAAGCCGGTTCCCGCCGGTATGGCCGGCCAGATCGACCAGGATGTCGATCCCGTCGTGGCGGATCTGATCCGCGACGGCGCCGTCGTCGAGCCGCGATACGGGACGCCAATGCAGCGCGGCGGCTCGAATCAACGCCGTCTGTTCATCGCTTTGCTCATTCAGCGCATAACAATAGCTTTCGATCCGGTCGGATCGGTGATGCGCCAACAGCGTCTGGAAAAACCACCCGACCGGATGAACCCGAAAATCGGGCGACAAGTACCCGACGCGAAGCGGCCGGTCCGGATTCGCATCCTTGCCGTGCGGCTGCTTGTTCCGGGACGAGAGGGTGCCGACTTTATCGGCTTCGATCGTCTCCGCCCAGGAAAGATGTTCAGCGTAGAGCGTCTTCGGAGAGACATGATCGGCGTAATGCATTCCCAACAGTTTATTGCTGTGCGCCAAGGCCAGGTCGGGTTTCCCGGCAATCGCCCGATCATGGTGGTGGAGCGCGTCGCGGTGGGCGAACTGATCGTGCAGGACCGAACCGAGATTGGTCTCGACCTCCACCAATGTCGGATCGGCACGCAGCGCAGCCTGATAGTGATCGCGTGCTGCCCCCAGCAACCCCTTCGCTCGGTACTGATTGCCCATCGCCGTCAAGGCCGGCGCAAAGTCGGGTTGCGCAGATATCGCCGCGCGAAACAACGCCATCGCCCGATCGGGATCTCGCACCGTTGTGTAGGTCCCAAGGGCGAACGCGATGGGCGCAGAGCGGGGATCGGCTTCATATGCCAGCGCCAGAAGTCGTTCCGCTTCGTCGCCACGACCGGCAAGTTCGGCACAGAGCGCCAGGAGGTATAACGCTTCGGGATGTTGCGGCTGGTCACGCAGCAACGCGTTCAACACGGCGATCGCCTGGTTGCCGTCGCCGCGAGACAATGCCTGCTTCGCTCTGGTCAGCAATTCTTCGGCAGCCACACTCTCATTCCCACAATTCGGATTTATCGGCCGGACATCTCGCGCCGACCATTACCTATCTCTCGAAACAAGAACGGGCCGCATTCTCATTGGAGATGCGGCCCGCTGACACTGTTAGATTTTCGTAAGTGTTACTTGCTTTCCGGCGGCTTGCTGGCGGGCGGCGGCGGGCTCGGTGGCGCTGCCTTCGCCGCGGGAGCTGCCGGTGCTACCTTCGCTGCGGCTTTCTTTGCGGTCGCTTTCTTAGCGGCTGCTTTCTTTGCCGGAGCCTTCTTCGCGGAAGCCTTCTTGGCTGCCGCTTTCTTTGCAGGCGCTTTCTTGGCCGCAGCCTTTTTCGCTCCAGCCTTCTTCGCACCAGCCTTCTTCGCCGTGGCCTTCTTAGCTACCGCCTTCTTGCCAGGCGCCTTCTTGGCGACAGCTTTCTTTGCTGCAGCCTTTTTGGCTACGGCCTTCTTAGCAGCGGCTTTCTTGGCAGTGGCTTTTTTAGCGGCGGCCTTCTTTGCAGCCGACTTTTTGGCCGCGGCCTTTTTAGCACTGGCCTTTTTCGCAGCAGCCTTCTTTGCCGACCCTTTCTTTGAAGCGGCCTTCTTCGCTGGCGCGGCTTTGGCCGCCGGTTGTCCGCCCTTCTTCTCCATATCGGCGACGACCTTGTTCAGGACCTGCACCGCATCTACGGACTTCTGCAGCATCTTCTTCTCTGCCGCGTTCAGGGAGATCTCCACGATCTTCTCAACCCCGTTCGCCCCGATGATGCAGGGAACGCCGACATACAGATTACGCACACCGTACTGACCGTTGCAATAGGCCGCGGCCGGTAGCAAACGACGCTTATCCTTCAGGTAGGACTCGGCCATGACGATTGCGGAGGAGGCCGGAGCGTAAAAGGCCGATCCCGTTTTCAGAAGACCGACGATTTCCGCCCCACCGTCACGGGTGCGCTGGATGATGTCCGCGATACGTTTCTTCGTCGACCACCCCATCTTGAGAAGATCCGGCACCGGGATACCGGCGACGGTCGAGTAGCGGATCAACGGCACCATGGTGTCGCCGTGGCCGCCCAGCACGAAGGCCGAGACGTCCTCCACGGAAACATTGAACTCGTCGGCAAGGAAGTACCGGAACCGAGCGGAGTCCAGAACGCCAGCCATTCCAACAACCTTGTTGGTCGGCAGGCCGGAAGCTTTCTGCAAAACCCCGACCATCACGTCCAACGGATTGGTAATACAGATCACGAAAGCATTGGGGGCGTTTTTCTTAATGCCTTCACCGACCGATTTCATGACGCTGGTGTTGATGCCGATCAGATCGTCGCGGCTCATCCCAGGCTTGCGCGCAACCCCGGCCGTAACGATGATGACGTCCGCACCCTTGATCGCACTGTAACTCTTGGCGCCCGCCACGGACGCATCGAAACCTTCGACCGGCGACGCCTCGGCAATGTCCAGCGCCTTGCCTTGTGGAATACCATCTACGATGTCGAAAAGGACAACATCCCCCAGTTCCTTCAAACCGGCCAGCAGTGCGAGTGTGCCGCCGATATTTCCTGCGCCAATGAGCGCAATCTTGTTTCGAGCCATCCCTTTCGATCCTCTTCGGTGTTCTATTCAGCGCAGCTCGATACCGGTTAAACGCCCCCGAAAGACCTGCCCACCGCCGACGCCGGTATCTAAGTAGCGGATTACGTACAGGAATCGCCTCTCGGGGGCAAGGACGTTACTGGGAAAACGACAATCCCGTAGTCTTGTAACGGAGACGCGAGTCACCGGGCCGCCATGGCCGACTCTCAACGCCGCACCTCGTTCGGTTCCGGCGCTCACATCAAACCGGGACCGGCAGGAACTGGCGAGCTCAAATTCGCGCCGGGATCTATTGCGCCGCTGGCCTCTGACTACCCGGCCACCGCTCACAAGAGGTTGATCTGAAACGATCTCGCTGCCGCTTGTCCTCACCAAGCGCAATACCCACATCGGCGGTCAGGAAGAGTAATTGGTTTCTAGAATTATGAGGTACTGAGATGGCTGTTGCTTTGGGTAGACGCCGCTTGATTGGCCGCCCCGCCGCAATCGGCATCGGCATTGGTCTTGCCTTATGGCTGGTGCTTGTCGCCGGTCTGGCTGTCATTCCCCTGGACAAGGGGGATGCAAACTCCGGCATATACGCCCTAATCGGAACGTTGATGCCGTATGAGACCGAAGAGGGCGAGCGCGTGGTGAAACAGGCTTACAAGCCGAGATAAGCCGTCCGTGGCCGGTGCGGTTTATGCCGCGCACGGTCCGCTAAACACTGGTAAACATGGATGACAGGCGCTAGATAACCTGCGCCGGATTACGAGGCTCCCGGGCCTGGGACGGCATTGATGTCTGACCAGTTCCAGGGCCCCATGGTTCGTATCATCTTCTCACCACTCCGCCGGCTTTACGACTGGACGATGGAACTTGCCGCGCACCGTTTCGCGGAGCGTTGGCTTGCCTTCGTCTCATTTATCGAAAGCGTGATTTTCCCGATCCCACCGGACGTCATGCTGATCCCCATGGTGTTGGCAAAACGCGAGCGCTTTCTGCGCATCGCGACGATTTGCACCGTGGCGAGTGTGTTGGGCGGCGTCGGTGGCTACCTGATCGGCTACGGATTGTTCGAAGCGATCGGGAAACCGATCGTTGCTTTCTATGGGCATGAATCCGCGCTGGATGTCGCCCGCGAGTCGTTCGCGGAGTATGGCTGGCTGATCGTCATCGGCGGCGGGCTCACGCCCCTGCCGTTCAAGGTCGTGACCATCGCGTCAGGCGCCATGGAACTCGATCTTGTCGTCTTCATCCTGGCATCGATCGTCAGCCGGGGCGCGCGCTTTTTCGCCGTGTCGGCAATTCTGTGGAAGTTCGGCGGACCGGTCCGCACGCTGATCGAAGAGCGTTTCGGCCTGATGACGACACTCTTCTTCGTCCTCTTGGTCGGGGGCTTTGTTGCGCTTAAATGGATATTGTAAGGTCACGATCATGGCGACCGGAGCAACGTCCATGCGGCAGTTTCTGACCCTGGAAAACACCCCCTTGCTAATCATGCTGTTTTGCGGGGGCGTGCTGGGGACGGCCTATTTCTTTGAACATGTGCTGGGCATCCTGCCCTGCGCCCTGTGCCAGTATCAGCGGCTTGCCTGGTGGATCGCACTGGGCGTGGCGGGCCTCGCGTTCTATGCGCGGCGAAAACCTCCTATCCTGGCGGGTATGGTGACCTTGGCAGGCCTCGTGGTTTTAGCGGGCGCCGCAATCGCCTTTTACCATGTCGGTGTAGAAGTAGCATGGTGGGAAGGGCCGGCGTCATGCTCTAGTGGCGCCTTGAACGATCTTGATATCAACGCGCTCCGCGATGCCATCATGAGCGCACCGGTCATCCGATGCGACGAGGTGGCATGGTCCCTGTTCGGCATTTCCATGGCAGGATACAATATGCTGCTGGCGCTGGCGGCGGCGGCGGGGATTTTCGCCCTGGTCCGACAGGCGGTGGTCGAAGCGAGACAGGAAAAGCAGGTGTGAGCGAGAAGAGCGGCAATCAGTCCCCCGAAACGGCAGCCGGCCGGCCCGCCCGGCTGCCCGGCGACCCGCGGCCGCGGCCCGCCGTCGAGAGGATGATCCGCGTCGATCAGGCCGGCGAATACGGCGCGGCCCGTATCTATGCCGGCCAGCTCGCCGTTCTAAGCCGAACCAAGTCCGCCCCGCTGATCCGGCACATGGCGGAACAGGAACAACGGCACCTCGACACCTTCAACGAGATGCTGCCGGCGCGCCGCGTACGCCCCACCGCGTTGGCCCCCCTTTGGCACGCCGCCGGTTATGCTTTGGGGGCGGGTACCGCACTGCTGGGCGAAAAAGCGGCCATGGCCTGTACCGTCGCCGTCGAGGAAGTCATCGATGAGCACTATGCCGCGCAGGCCGATAGCCTGGGCCAGGATGAAGCGGAGCTGAAGGCCGTCATCGAAGAGTTCCGCGCCGAGGAGCAGGAACATCGCGATATCGGCTATGCCGAGGGCGCCGAGCAGGCCCCAGGCTATCCCGTTCTGACCCAAGTGGTGAAACGGGCCTCCAAACTCGCCATCTGGCTTTCCGAACGGGTTTGATTTCTCCGCGCCGCGCCGTCGCTGACCCATAGGCAGCGAAGGAGAATCATGACATTCATTCGGGCAGGCAACAAATCCCTGGAGCAGTCGCCGACGTGCCAACCGCGTCCTTTGAAAAGGTGCTATCTTCCCTTCGCGCCGCGGAGGCCGAAGACACGGTTTTGACGACCTGTCTCTTTGCCGCGCTGGCCGATCTGGCGGCCGACAACCTCGATCCAAACGCCGAGCGCGTTCGTTTTCTGCTGACGCAAAGCTGCGACAAGATCGTGGCGGCATGGCCGGCCCGGCCCGGGGTTTGCGAAGCGATCCTGAACTGGCGGCGCGCCATCGCCTACTTCCCGGCACGGGACGCGCGCGCCATGCGTTGTTTTGCAATTCGGGAAGCGGAGAAACGCCTCAGAGACCGGGCGGCGGTCGGGACGGCCGACAGCGCCGATCACCGTTCCAGTTCGGTATCCCAGTAGAGATAGTCGTTCCAGCTTTCATGCAGGAAGTTTGGCGGAAAGGACCGTCCGTTCTCCTGCAGCAGGAAGGTGGACGGTTGCCTGGCCGGGCGGCGCAGCGGCATGTGCGCCTGTTCAGGCGTCCTGCCACCCTTGCGCAGATTACAGGGTGAGCAGGCGGTGACCACATTCTCCCAGGTCGTTTTGCCGCCCTGGCTGCGCGGCACGACATGGTCGAAGGTCAAATCCTGAGCCGGGAAGCTTTCCCCGCAATACTGACAGTCCAGCTTGTCGCGCAAAAAGACGTTAAAACGCGTAAAAGCCGGCCTGCGGGCCGGCTTTATATAGTCTCTGAGGGCGATCACGCTGGGAAGTTGCATCGTGAAACTGGGACTGTGCACTTCGGTATCGTATTCCGAAAGCACCGACACCCTGTCGCAGATCACGGCCTTCACCGCATCCTGCCAGCCCCATATCGACAAAGGATAATAACTGAGCGGCCTGAAATCCGCATTCAGCACCAAAGCCGGACATTCGTTCAAGGCGCTATACACCGCACTGCCACTCCCGTTTTCAGCGGGGCCGCCCTTGCCAAGGTTGATCGCAACCTACACGGATTCGTTTGAGCGGGACAACAAGGCCATCCATGCGGCAAGTAAATTATCACTAACCCGTAATAATGATAACCGTCCTGTAATAATGGGATGCGGACCTCCAGTATCCGCGCCCTCCCGCCCTCGCTAAACGAGGTGCTTCGGCAAGAACTCGATGCACCGGGTCAGACCCGCCGGATCGATCGTATGTTCGACACCGGGGCAAATCAGGGTTTCAACGGCAAATCCCGCGTCCTGCAGAACACTGCCTGCCGCCGGTGTCGCCTGCACCGGAACGACCGGGTCCGCGTCCCCGTGGATCAGCAGGACAGGAGGCCAGCTACGGCCTTCCGCCGCGAGACTTTCTCCGCCCAGCATCGCCCCGGAGAATCCCACGACCGCGGCGAGCGCCGTGTCGCGCCGGGGTGCGACATAGAGGCTCATCATCGTGCCCTGGCTGAACCCCACCAGCGCCACCGAACCGGGCGCAAGGCCGAAGCGCGTCATCTGCTGGTCCAGAAAGCCGTCCAGGATGGGTGCCGCCATGCGCAGGCCGGACAGCATCACAGGGGGATCCCGGTCCTGAAGGGAGAACCATTGCCGGCCGTACGGCGCCATGTCGCAGGGAAAAGGCGCGTTGGGGGAGATGAAATGCGCATCGGGCAGAACCCGCGCCAGATGCGGCGCCAGCGCGATCAGATCGCTGCCGTCGGCACCCAACCCGTGCAGCAGCACCACCAGATGCCGCGGCGGCCCGCCCGACAGCGGCTCCATCTCGGGTCCTTCAAGATCCATCAGCATGATCCATTCTTTCCTTTGATCGCTATGCCGGCGCGCCGCGATAGTAGTGCCACAGAAAGACCGCCATGGCGCTGCGCCACGGCGACCAGGCTGCCGCCAGTTCGCGGGCATGTTTCGGTTTCGGCCGTTCCTCCAGCCCTTTCAGGCGCCGCATCGCCTCTTGCAAGGCGATGTCCTCGCCGGGGAAAAGGTCGCGGCGGCCCAGGGAGAACATGCAATAGATCTCAGCGCTCCACAGGCCGATACCCTTCAGCCCGGTCAGCGCCTCGATGACGGCCGCATCCTCCATATCCGGAAACGCCTCCGGGCGGACATGGCCGGTAACGAGCGCTTCGGCGATACCCCTTCCATACCGGATCTTGGGGCGCGACAGGCCGGCGGCCTGAAGCGCCTCATCGGGCTGGGAGAGAAACGCATCGGGCCCGGTCCCCGGCATCAGGTCTTCCAAGCGCCCAAGGATGGCCCGCGCCGCCTCCTTGGAAATCTGCTGGTTGACGATGATCGACAACAGGGCGGGAAACCCGCCGGGCGCGGTCCGCGGCTCGGGATAGCCGACCAGGTCGAGACCCGCCGCGACCTGCGGGTCCTGCGCGGCAACCTCATTCAACCCTTTGATCAGTGTCGCCTTGTCCACGCTTCTTGCCCCTCGCACGCCGAAGCATTTGACTTACGGCCTGCGGTCCGGTTAGGCCAGCATTGTGTTTCAGCCGGCCATAGGGTCCGGCCGTTCCGGACAGGCATGATGGACTACGATCTCGATTCACTCATCCCAAAGCCGCCGCTGACAACACGGTTCGCGCCGAGCCCGACAGGCCGCCTGCACCTGGGACACGCCTATTCGGCGCTGTTCGCGCACCGCAAAGCGCGGGACGCCGGTGGGCGCTTCCTGCTGCGGATTGAAGACATCGACACCACCCGCTGCCGGCCGGAACATACCGATGCAATCCTGCGCGACCTGGAATGGCTGGGGCTCGACTGGGATGGAGAGGTGGTGCGCCAGTCCGCGCGCTTCGAGCTGTACGACGAGTTCATCCACGTGCTGGAAGAGGGCAGCTTGCTCTATCCCTGTTTCTGCACGCGGAAAGACATTCAGGCCGAGATCGCCGCCGCGCAGAGCGCACCGCACGGCCCGCCCCACGGTCCCGACGGCCCGCTCTATCCCGGCATCTGCAAGCACCTGGATTGGCGGGAGGCGAAGCAGCGTATCGAGGCAGGGGAACCTCACGCCCTGCGGCTTCACATGGACCGCGCGGTCATGATGACCGGTCCGCTGCAGTTCGAAGACGAAGAGGCAGGCGTCATTGCCGCAGACGGCGCCCTCTGCGGCGACGTTGTCCTAGCCCGTAAGGAGACGCCGACCAGCTATCATCTTTCGGTCACCGTCGACGACGCCCTGCAGCATGTCACCCTGGTGACCCGCGGCGAGGAACTGCTGGCCTCTACCCATATCCATCGCATACTGCAGGCGCTCTTCGCACTGCCGACCCCCAAATACCACCATCATGGATTAATAGCCGATGAACAGGGCGCACGTCTCAGCAAGCGGGACAAAGCGCTAACGATTGAGGTCTTGCGAGAAACCGGCAAGACGCCCGAAGAAGTCCGAGCAATGGCGCAGCCGGCGCTGCCGGGATCGGCCGGATAGGCGGCGGGAATCTTTCATGTAGGGAACTCAGTCCGCCCCGTCAGCCTTCAAGACCCCGGGATCGGGCCTTTTGCTCGAGAACGTCGCAGTAGTGCGCGGTCTTTCTCCATCGGCCCGCTTCAGCGGCCTCTCGGCATCGAGCCGATCCTGTTCCGTCGCCTCAGACAAAGAATCCTTTGTAGCGTACCGCTGGAACACCGCCCCGATGGCGCGCGCTGTGTCCGCAAGACCGACCCCCGCAGCCAAGCCAGAGTCCGGACCAGCAGTTGTTTCAACAACCAAAACCATTTAGTGTTTCAAGAATTACTTCCAATAATTGGTCGATTGCATGGACGAGTTCGCACACGTACTGCTTCGAACAATCAATGCTCTATCCCGTGTCATTGAGATCCGCGACCTGTACACTGTCGGCCATCAGCAAAATGTGTCGCGCATCGCGCGCCGCATCGGGCAGGAGATTGGGCTGGATCACGACACGATCGAAGGACTGCGGGTCGGCTCGACACTGCACGATATTGGAAAAGTCGGAATCCCTGCCGAGATCTTGGCCAAACCGGCCAAACTAACCCCAACCGAATACGAACTCGTCAAGGCGCACAGCACCATGGGCTACTCGGTCCTGCGAGAGATTTCCTTTCCATGGCCCGTTGCGGAGATCGTTCACCAACATCACGAGCGGATCGACGGTTCCGGATATCCAGGCGGGATGAAAGGTGACGACATATTGATTCAAGCACAAATCCTGGGCGTCGCGGACACGGTCGACAGCATGCTCACCCACCGCCCGTATCGTGCGGCACAGGGTCCGGAACGGGCGATGCGGGTCATCGCCGAAGGTGCCGGCACCAAATTCGCACAAGTGATTGCGGACGCGTGCTGCAAGCTGATGGAGCGAGACGAGTTGATGGTTGAGTTCAATCGTCCGCGTTCGTAGGCCACGCATTTCTCCATGCCGTAAGGGCAGGCCCAGATAACTGAGGTTCCATGAAGTTGCCCGAATGCCATGACAACAGTTGAGCAAAACCGAACTCTTCTTGACGACACCGTCGGCGGCGTAAATCTGACGGAGGGTCCAAGCGTTTCCTGGTCCGATGTGCCCAAGACCGGGATCAAGCTGATCGATTCCGATCATAAGGAACTCGTCAAACTGCTGAACAAGCTGACCCTGGAGTTACAGGAAAACCGCCCGCCCTCGATCGCGGCGCTGACTATCGACCTGATCAACGACTATGCGACGTACCATTTTGACCGTGAAGAGCGTTTGATGGTCGACTACGGATACGCCGGCTTCTACGCCCACCGCGAACGGCATTTGATGTTCCGGCGCTACTTCCGTGCGATTCAGATCGTGATGAAGGAGGATCCCGCCTACATCGACCGTGCCGCCGTCGCCGCGTTCCTGGCCGACTGGCTGGTCAGGCATGTCGGTCAGAGCGATATGGACTATGTTCAGCACATCAAGGGCGGAGACTATGCCTTCTCGGATTCGGCGAAGGGCACACCCGCCGAGCTAAGCGAATCCGATATCGAAGACGCCCTCAAGGATGCAAAACGCGTTCTGCGGGACGGCGGCCGAAATGCCGTCACTCTCTGCCACGCGCTGCACGAAATGCGGGTCAAATCCGCACTGGATCTTTCCGTAGAGGACGCAAAAACCCTGCTGACCCAGTTACGAAAACAGTCTTAAAGGGCGAGGAAAGCCGCACCTTTTTTGGCAAGTACGGTCGTTATCGATCAGGGTAAGGTGCCTCCTTTTCCTGATGTAACACTGGCCATGCATTCTTACTATTTTTCTTGTCAGATCCTTTTTTGAATGGCCCTGCCTACGCTTGTCGAGTCGCAAAAGGCGATGCCTTTCGACATCGCGGCAAAACTCAAACGTCACGCATACGGATTTCGCAGTGTGTGAATCGACGCGCTCGCGCATCTGGACTGCCACCGGCCAAAGACAACGGTTCAATAGCTGCCCAAGCAGGAAAGATTATGGGAGGGTCAGAAACGGCTCTTAAAGATCAAGGCGAAGGTTCCAACACCGCGCAGACGTAGAGGTTTTAACGGTGCCTGACCGAGCTTGACCAGAAGGCTCCGAACTACGCGAAAACTATACAAAAACGAGGCTTGTGCAGCCTCAAAACTGGGTGGTTTGTGAAAGCAATTCATACTCTGTTGTCGTTACCTATCGAGCAGCCTTTGACAGAGAATTCGTATTGCTCCAAATGATCAGAGTTCGGCATCCCATGCCAGAAAAGCGTCCGCCGTCGAGAACGCTAAAATCGAAGTTTGATTGGCAGCTGTCGAACCGGTTGCAAGAAACTGAATAGAGGCGGCCAGCAGGCTGTCTCCGCTACGGCTAATCGGCGCGCTTGTGCAAGCAGTAGGGCCGCCCGACGAGACTATGTTAAAATCACCCGCAGTTCCCGTTGACGAGAAACTGGGAACAGCCCTCATGCGGACAGGAAATAGGAAAGCACCAGCAGCGCTATTCGCATTTTGGCCGGCAGCCACGGTAATCTCATCGCCAGCAGCATCCGCAGTTAGTTGGAAGAAATACCTTTGGCACAAACGCAGTTCGTCATCGATGGGCCGAGCTTCATACGCCGTCGCGGCTTGACCTGCCTCAAGTTTTACATCGGAAATGAAAACGGCGTCGCCAACCGTTGCACTGCTGCTGTCGGCCCAGATGAAAACCGCAACGTTCTCAGCGCCGGCTGTGTCGATTGCGATGTTTTCGATGGTGAAAGTCTGGAAAGACTCAGAAAGCGAAATGCCCTGAGCCGTGTTTTCATACGCCCAGTTTGTTACTAGCGTCGGGTTTTGACCTTCGATACCCCAGTTGCTAACAACGTCCGACGTAACAGCGTCCGCAACCCCATCCCATGCCAGCACGGCGGCCCGCACGGTGTCCAACGTGGCATTGCCTGCCCCGGCCCTGGCTCTAAAGGAAAGAGAAGCTCTCTGTCCGATGACGGCGACCGCGTTTCGAGCTTCGACGATTTGCAGAAGACCGAATTTCCGGTTGGCCGTCACAACTTCCAACTTGGCGCTAGCGAAACCCCCAGACGGAATGGTGCTGACGTCTTGCGAGACGTCCACTATGTCGTCGCCGTCACTTAGCAGAAGCCAACGGTCCAATAGGTAGGTATCGTCATTGTTCGCCGGTGACGTAGTCGCCGTGAAACTCGTACCGCGTTGGGCCACCGAGTAGTTGCCATTGAACAACAAGTTCGGGTTTGGCGCTCGCCCTTGCAGACCGGTAAAGTCTGCGATGCTTCGCCAAGATACGCCATCACAGCGGATCCAACGCACCTCATCGGTCGTCAACTCGACAGTCAAATCGCCATCGATGGTTTCGCTACCTTCAGGGTCAACGGTCAGAATACCGGTGCCAACGTTGCGTAAGAGCACGTGATATCCATTCCCGGCGGAAGTCACGGAGGGGAGAGTCACAGTCAGGTCAGAAGCGGTCGTATCGAATGATATCTCGCGCCCGATGTCGTCCGTAGCACTGACAGACTGATTCACTGAGGTCGACGTAACCGGAAGGGCCGTCGTAACGGAATTGTCGTTGCTACGAACGGTGTAAACTAATGTCGTGGTAGCCATCTGAACCTCTTGTTTCTCGGCAGGCGCTGTTCTTCAGAAGAGATTTCAAGTCGGTTCTTTTCGGAGCCGTAGAACGGCGCGTGCCCGTCATCGACTCTTGGTCTTTACATCCTTAAGTCTAGCGACTCATAGATACTTAAATCAATAGAGCTATAATTCTAAAGGACTATGTCTGGATGGGAAACACTGATCCATGCCGAATGAGGGAATCCAGCAACGGAGCCACGGAAGCTCGCGTCTTTTACAGCGAGAAATCCGGACAGATTCTAGTCGTACGATGAGCCGCTGCGGCAGAACGGCATGCGTCCTTGCAGATCCAAAGGAAGTATCACGGAGATGGTATACTAACCGTTTTGCCCCACCGCTTCGCTGCTTGAGGGCTTGGTGGAGCCGAGGGGAATCGAACCCCTGACCTCGTCATTGCGAACGACGCGCTCTCCCAACTGAGCTACGGCCCCTCACCAGATCGGTCCGACGCCTATGGCCGAACCGCGGCGGAATATGTTGAGGGCGTCCGATCTTGTCAAGCGCCGAAACAAGCGCCGCCGCCCGATCTGCCGCACCGCGCCCGGGCGCTTCACCGCTTGCGGCGGGACAAGCGCGGCTTTATCTATTAGGGCGTTGCAACCGGTAAGGATTCCCGCTTCATGGACACTATTCTGGGGCCGCTTCTTCAGGTCGTCGTCATGGCCCTGAACCTGTATCTCTGGTGCATCATCATTTCGGCGGTGCTGAGTTGGCTGGTGGCCTTCAACGTGGTCAACACCTCCAACCAGATCGTCTACACGATCGGAAGCTTCCTTTACCGGATCACCGAACCTGCTTTGGCGCCGATCCGGCGGTTCCTGCCGAACCTCGGCGGCATCGACATCTCGCCGGTGATCCTGATCTTCATCATCATTTTCATCCAAGGCGTGCTCGGAAACCTCTATCGCGGCCTGTAGGCCCCTTGGCACGGCGGCATCGACCCGGCCCGACGTGCGAGGGGGCGCCGGGGCTGCGGCGGCGCATCATGCGCGGCGTGGTCGCTGCGGAAAACGTCGCTGACGGTCATTTCCCGTCCGCCCAGCCGCACTAAGGTCTGTCACGCCGTATCCGGCCGGTTGGCTACAGCCGGGCCGGACAACGGTGGTACTTTCGCATTTTCCTGAACATTGAGGGTGAGATCGGCATGGACGGCGGAGACAACGCGCAGGCGCAAATCATCGACGGCAAGGCTTTCGCGGCCGGTGTGCGCGCACGGGTCAAAACGGCGGTAGACACGCTGAAGGCCGACCATGGCGTCACGCCGGGCCTTGCCGTGGTTCTGGTCGGCGAAGATCCCGCCAGTCAGGTCTATGTCCGGAACAAAGGCAAACAGACCGTCGAAGCCGGCATGCAGAGCTTCGAGTTCAAGATGCCTGCCGACACCAGCCAGGAAACCCTGCTGGCGAAGGTCGCGGAATTGAATGCCGACCCGGCTGTGAACGGCATTCTGGTGCAACTGCCGCTGCCCCCCCATATGGACGACCAGGCGGTCATCACGGCCATCGATCCCGACAAGGATGTGGACGGCTTTCACCTCGTCAACGTCGGACGCCTGGCCACCGGGTCCAAAGAAGGGCTCATTCCCTGCACGCCGCTCGGCTGTTTGCTGATGCTGAAGGATCACTTCGGCGGGGACTTGTCCGGCAAGAAAGCGATTGTCGTCGGACGCTCCAACATCGTGGGCAAGCCGATGTTCAACCTGCTGCTGCAGGAAAGCTGCACCGTTATGGTCGCCCACTCGCGCACCGCCGATCTGCCCGCCGAATGCCGCGAAGCGGATATTCTGGTGGCTGCCGTCGGCCGGCCGGAAATGATCAAGGGCGATTGGATCAAGCCCGGCGCGGTCGTGATCGATGTCGGGATCAACCGGATCGAGAAGCCGGACGGCGGCACCCGGCTGGTCGGCGACGTCGACTTCCAGGCGGCCTCTCAGGTCGCCGGCGCCATCACACCGGTGCCGGGCGGTGTCGGGCCGATGACCATCGCGTGCCTGTTGCGCAATACCGTCACCGCCTGTTGTCAGCAGAACGGCATTCCGGAACCGTCGATGTAATCCAGGGCATGGACGGGCGCGATCACCCGTCCCGGGACGGCGTCCGCCGGATCTGAAAACCCGTCTTGGATTGCTCGAACCCGACGGCCTCATAGAAACGGAACGTTGCCGGGTCTTTGGACCCGGTCAGCAGCATTGTCTTGTAGCAACCGCAGGCCCAGGCCGCCTCGATTGCGTGCCGCAGAACCCTGGCGCCGTGCCCGCGCCGGCGGTGGTCGCTGTCGGTCACGACATTTTCGATCACGCCATAGGGCATACCGCCCCGCGTCAGGTTGGGAATGACGGCGAGGGCGCAGGTCGATGCGATGACCCCCGCATCGATCGCAATATAGACGGCACTGCCCTCGATTTGCATGAAGCGTCTTAGAATCCGCTCGGCATGCTCTGCCTGCAGGGTGGCGTCGTGTGGATGAAGTTGGTGATAGAGCCGGCCGAGGCCAGGCAAATCCGCCGGCTCTGCCGCCCGTATCTCAATCTCTGTGACCATGAAACGGTTAGACCCCAACCCGTTGCGGTTTCGCAGGCGCGCTGTCGCGGAGCATCAACCCGACAGAAAAAACTCCAACTGCCAGTCCATGTCCTCGTCGCTCATCGGCCATTCCTCCGCGCCGTCCGCGAGAAGCACCTTGTCGGGCGGAATGCCCGCCAGCTGTATCTGCAACCCACCCGATATCGCCGGCGACAGACCCGCCTTCCAGGCCAGCGCGACGACCGCCTTTGGGCTGCGCCGCGCGATGATCTTCGCCACAGCCGCCCGGGGAATGGTCGCCATGGCGGACAGGGCAGCCTCCACGTAACGTTTCCGGCCCTGCTCGAGAGCGCCGGAAAGGGCGCTTTCGGTCAGCTTCCCCGCGCTGTGCAGGGCGATCATGTCCTCTTCGGAAACGTCTTCCTGCGCCCAGTCGGGATCGACCAGATCCGGGCCGCCGCCGTCGGTCCCCCGATCCTCCTCTTCCATGCGCTTGGCGACCGCCTGCGTGATGGCGTCCAGCGTCTCCGGGGCCAGATCCGTCCGCGCCTGCAGCCGGGCCATCAAGTCCGCCGCTATAAATCCCGCCAGGTGCCGGGCCGCGCGCAGCGACAAGAGTGGGCGATCCACCAGCGGCGCATGCCAGCCCGGCCGGTCCGGAGCCTGGTCGACCAAGGCATCCAACGTTTCTTCCCGGATCTGTGCCGAGCCGTTGGTCAAAAGGGTGGCGACCGTGCGGTCGTCTCCGCACGCGACGAGCGCATCGGAAACCGACGCCGGGACCCCCGCCCGCCCGGCGATGGCCGAAAGCTGCCCCTGCGCGGCGCCCGCCTGGATGATCGATATCAGGTCGGCATCCGTAAGGACGGGCGAGAACCGCAAAACCGGACCGCTGACCTTCAGCTCGGCGTCACCGGCCAGTTCCAGAATCACCGAGGCGGGCGCATCGGCGACATCCTTCAAGGCTTCGGCCAGAATGGCCCGGACACGCACGACCTGGTCCCTCGCCAGCGTTTCAAGGGTTTGCAGCATGAAGTCTGCAACCGGCGCGCGGTCGGATTCGGTCAGGCCCGGGGTCAGACGGCCGATCTTTTCGGCCAGCACGGCACGGATCTCTTCCTCCGCATCGCCCGCCAGCAAAAGGTCCGCCTGCACCGGTGTCTGGGCGTTGGCCGCTATCTCGCGCCGGACGCCCGCGTCCGCGTCCTCCGCCAGGTAATACAGGACCTCCGGTTTGGTATCCGGATGACGGGCCAAGGCTTTCCGGACGGCCGGATCGCCGTCCCGCGCCAAGCTCTTGGACTCCTCATAACTCAGTTTCTCAGGCATCCGGTCGTTCATTGTTGCCCGTCCGCGCTTTCCTCAATCTGAAATGTATTCTTGCCGTCTTTCTTGGCCCGGTACATCGCCGCATCCGCAGCATTCAAAATCCGCTGCAAGCCCGGACCTCCCTCCGGCCGGTGAAGCGCGATCCCGATCGAAACGCCGAACGGGCGCGCGGGATCCGCGCCAAGCTCCTTCAACGCGTCGAACGCCGCGATAAGGTCCCGGGCGCGATCCTGCGCCGCCGGGCCGTCGGCCCCATCGAGCCAGAGGGCGAATTCATCGCCGCCGAGCCGCGCGACGAGGTCGTAGTCTCTACTGTGGCTTTGCAGCAGGGCCGCCACACGGACGAGGATCGTGTCCCCCGCTTCATGCCCGAACGTGTCGTTGATCGGCTTGAAATTATCCAGATCGACATACATCAGCGCACCCATCGCCGCGGTACGCTCCGCCCGGTTCAACGCGCGGTCCAGTTCGGCCATGAAGGCGCGCCGGTTCAACAACTGCGTCAGTTCGTCCGTCCGCGCCATATGGTGCAACGCCCGTTGATCGGCAATTTGCCGCAGGGCAAGGCCAAGCGGCGCCTCGACCGCTTCCAGGAGAGACACCGCATCTTCGCTCCAGTCAGACGCCCTGGTGCGGCGCCACAGAACGATCGCCCCGTTCGGCGTGCCGCGATAGACCGTCACGGCCCCCAGCGCGCCGCTCTCCGCCTGCGACACCGTGCCGTCCGCCGGGAGGGTCCGCGCCGCGGACACGCCCGCTGCCGGGTCCGGCGGATCGCCGTGCTGCGCGGCGGGCCGCCAAGTCCCTTCCTCGACCGTCAGGATCTGACAGGCATCCGCGCCGGCGCCCCGGGCCAGCGTCTTCGCCGCCGTTGCCAGCATCTCCTCATGGGTTTCCTCGCTGCGTGCCAGATCCAGGACATACCGGACAAGATCTTCCCGGTTGGTCGCCTGCGCCAGGTCTGCCTGCTGCGTGCGCTCCAGCGTGACATCCAGTCCCAGGCCGCGCGCCCCGACAACGGCGCCGGTTTCGTCCGTCACCGGCAGGGCGGAAACGGAAATACAACGCGCCTGACCGCCCGGATCGCGCAGCCAGACATCGACATTGCGCACCGGAGTCCGCGTTCCGAACGGCAGGCGCGCCGATGCCGTCTGCGGCAGCAGCAGGAAGTCGCCCGGATCCCGGTTCACCAGATCCTGCGCCGAGTATCCGAACGCCCCCTTCCTCGACACGAAGGCGAAGCGGCCCTCGGCGTCGGTTTCCCAAGCGAAATCCGCCACCAGATCGGCGATATCCTTATAAAGCCTGCGCGACTCTGTCAGCGCGAAACGCAGGGCCTCCTCCTCGCTGAGGTCCAGCCCCACCAGAAGGGCCGCGCCATGCGCGTCGGGCAGGATCAGGAAATCGATGCGGCGCAGGACAGAGGCCAGCGGACCCGTCACGCCACGATCCGCCAGTTTGAGCGTTGAAACACCGGCAGCCTCTCCTTGAACAGCGCCGGACGCGGCGTCGGACAGTTGCTCGCGGTCGCTTTCCTCCAGGGCCAGGGACTGGGCGGCCTCGTTCAGGGGCGCCAGCGGTTCGCCATCCGCAAAAAGCCGGAAGACCGGCCCCGGAAAGGCCGCGAACTGGTCAGGATCGAACGCTATCGCCATGCCGACCGTAGCGCGCACAGCGCCGCAGGATGAAGGGACTTGCCGGACGGGCGTCCGCGACCCATTTTCGCGAGATGCAAAATACCGATCATTTCGACCCTCGACTGGATACTGCGGAAACCTGGATCTTCGATCTGGACAACACTCTGTATCCTGCAGACTGCAATCTGTTTGCACAAATTGATGTTAAGATGGGTGCTTTTATCAGCAAGTACCTTAACGTCGATTTAACCGACGCCCGCGTGGTGCAGAAACGCTATTTCAAAGAGCATGGCACCACGCTGAACGGATTGATGCAGAACCATGGGATCGACCCCGGCGACTTCCTCGATTATGTGCACGATATCGACTACAGCCCGGTCGAGCACAATCCGGACCTTGTCGATGCGCTGAACCGGCTGCACGGCCGCAAGGTGATTTTCACCAATGGCACGGTGACACACGCGGAGGCCGTCCTGGAGCGGCTTGGGATCGCGCATGTCTTCGACGTGATCTACGACATCGTGGCCTCCGACTACGTGCCGAAACCGAACCCGCAGCCCTATGACAAGATGCTGGGTGAGCATGGAATCGACCCGACCAGCTCGGTAATGCTGGAAGACATGGCCCGCAATCTGGAACATCCCGCCGCCATCGGCATGCAAACCGTCTGGGTCCGCACCGATCATCGCTGGTCCGCCGACGGAGTCGACAAGGGCAATCATGTCCATCACGTCACCGACGATCTGGCGACCTGGTTGTCCGACTATGTCAAGCAACGCGCGGCCTGACCCGGAACCCCGGAGACCTCCCCGGTTGAAGTCCCGCCCCCGTTAGGGCACAAGGGCGCGCCGAACGGCCCAGACCGCAAGAATACGACAGGAAAGAGACGCATCCCATGAGCCACGCCGACCTGCAAAAGACCATCGATGATGCATTCGACGCCCGTGACGGGATCAGCACATCAACCACCGGCCCTGTGCGCGAGGCCGTGGTAGAAGCCCTGAACATGCTGGATTCCGGCGTGGCGCGGGTCGCGGAAAAGACGGCCGACGGCTGGAGTGTCAATCAGTGGCTGAAAAAGGCGGTGTTGCTCTCGTTCCGGCTGAACGACATGGGCCCCATCGCCGGCGGTCCGGGGCAAAACACCAACTGGTGGGACAAGGTCCCCAGCAAGTTCGAGGGTTGGGGCGAGAACCGGTTCCGGGAAGCGGGCTTCCGGGCCGTCCCCAACTGCATCGTGCGGCATTCCGCGCATATTGCGCCCGGCGTCGTCCTGATGCCGAGTTTCGTGAATCTGGGGGCCTATGTCGACAGCGGCACCATGGTCGATACCTGGGCCACGGTCGGGTCTTGCGCCCAAATCGGCAAGAACGTGCATTTGTCCGGTGGCGCCGGGATCGGCGGCGTTCTCGAGCCGCTTCAGGCCGGACCGGTCATCATCGAAGATAACTGCTTCATCGGCGCCCGCTCGGAAGTGGTCGAAGGCGTCGTCGTCGAGGAAGGCTCGGTCCTCTCGATGGGCGTTTTCATCGGCGCCAGCACCAAGATCGTCGACCGCAATACCGGTGAGGTCCATATGGGCCGCGTGCCGGCATTCTCCGTTGTCGTTCCCGGCAGCCTGCCGGGCAAACCGCTGCCCGACGGATCGCCGGGTCCCAGCCTCTATTGCGCCGTGATCATCAAGCGCGTGGACGAGCGCACACGGTCCAAGACGTCGATCAACGATCTGCTGCGCGACTAGAGCATCATGCAGACCGTCGACGCCGTCGCCTTCGCCGCCGATCTGATCCGTTGTCCGAGCGTGACGCCCGCCGAGGGCGGTGCGCTGGACATGTTGCAGACGCAGTTGGAGGCGCTGGGCTTCGTCTGCACGCGTCTGCCCTTCGAAGAACCGGGAACCGATCCGGTCGACAATCTGTACGCCCGTCTGGGAAGCGAACAGCCGAACTTCGTTTTCGCCGGCCACACCGACGTGGTGCCGGTCGGCGACAGCGCGGCCTGGGGACGGGATCCGTTCGCAGGCGAGGTTGCCGACGGCGTCCTGCACGGGCGCGGCGCGGCCGATATGAAAGGGGCGATCGCCGCTTTCGTGGCCGCGGTTTCCGACTATTTGGCGGCCCAGGGGCGACCGCAGGGATCGATCAGTCTTCTGATCACCGGAGACGAGGAAGGGCCCGCGGTCAACGGTACTAAAAAGATGCTGGAGGCCTTGGCGTCCCGCGGCGAGCGCTTCGACGCCTGTATCACCGGCGAGCCGACCAATCCCACCGAGTTGGGGGAGATGGTAAAGATCGGGCGGCGGGGCAGCCTGAACGGAACGCTGACGGCCAAGGGGACCCAGGGCCATACCGGCTATCCGCACCTTGCCGACAATGCCGCTCATCGCATGGTCGCCATGCTGCACGCTCTCACGGGCTGGGAAATCGACGGCGGCAGCGATCACTTCCAAGCGTCCACGCTGGCCGTCTCCACCATCGATATCGGCAACCCCGCCACCAACGTGATCCCGGCGGAAGCCAAGGCCGTCTTCAACATCCGCTTCAACGATCTACACTCGAGCACCGCCTTGGAAGCGCAGATCCGCGATATGCTGAACGCAGCCGCCGGCGGGTCCGACAAGTACGACCTGGATGTTGTCTGTTCCGGCGAGTCCTTCTTGACGCCGCCTGGCGCCCTGTCGGATCTTTTGTCCGACGCCTGCGAAACCGTGATCGGTCGGCGGCCGGAACTCAGCACCACCGGCGGCACGTCCGATTCGCGCTTCATCAAGGACTACTGCCCGGTTGTCGATTTCGGTCTGGTCGGTCAGACCATGCACAAGGTCGACGAAAGAGTGGCCGTCAGCGACGTGGAATCGCTGGCCAGGATCTACCGGGCCGTCCTCGACGGGTACTTCCTCGGGTCTGCCGAGCGGACCTGATGCAACCGCCCCCTTCTATCGGCGAAGTTCAAAGCTGCTTAGCAGGGGCGTGGAAGCTGTTTCGCCGCGACCCGTCCGGCGCAACCCATTTCGGAACCGACGAAGCGTCCTTCTGGAAAAGCTTCTGGTGCGCCGCCATCGTCGCGCCGCCTTTCATCGTGCTGCTCGCCCTAGTGCCCGACGAACTGCGGATCGATGCCTCGTTCCACCGCACCGCGATTGTGGAAACCATCGCCTACAGCATCGGTTGGACCGCTTGGCCCATCCTTGCGCATTGGCTGAGCGGCGTCCTGAAGTTCCGCGACCGCTTTATTCCGTACATCGTGGCTTACAACTGGTCGTCCGGACCCCAGATTGTTGTATTGCTGATGGTCTTTACCCTGGGCGCGCTCTTAAACGCCCCGATCGAATTACTCAGCGTCCTGAACCTGGTGGCTGTGTTCTGGTTGCTGATCTATCACGGTTACATCATCCGGATCATGACCGGTGTTGGCGGCGGCACCGTTTTCCTGATGGTCTTTGTGGAAGCCGTCTTGGGGTCCGTCATCATTTGGGGCCGCGACCTCGTACTGCTGGGCGGCGTCGCACCGACCTAGTGCAGGCCTCAGTACTGCACCGACACCAGATACAACCCCTCCGGCGGCGCGGTCGGTCCCGCGGCACTGCGGTTTTGCGCTGCCAGCGCTTGCTCCAGGTCCTTGCGCGCCCACTTGCTCCGCCCGACCAGTTCCAGCGTGCCGACCATGATGCGCACTTGATTATGCAGAAAGGAGCGCGCGGCGACATCGACATGGATTTCTTCGCCGGCGCGCCGAACCCGGATGCGGTCCAAGGTCTTAACCGCACTGTCGGCCTGGCACTCACTGGATCGGAAACTGGTGAAATCATGATGGCCCACAAGGCTCTGCGCCGCCTCGTGCATCAAGTCGGCATCCAGCGGACGCTGATTGTGCCACACCTTCCCCGCATCCAGTGCCGGCGGCGGACGGCGGTTGAGGATGCGGTACAGGTAGACCCGGCCGGTCGCTGAGAACCGCGCGTGAAAGTCCTCTGGAACCGGTTCGGCGTTCAGGACAGTGACCGGATCCGGACGGAGGTGATAGTTCAAAGCATCGCGCACCTGATCGGCGCGCAGCGGCTTTTCGATATCCAGATGGGCGATCTGCCCAAGCGCATGCACCCCGGAATCCGTGCGACCGGCGCCCTGAACGGGGGTCGGACATCCGGCCAGGGTTTCCGCAGCCTCTTCGAGACGTTGCTGAACGCTCGCCCCATTGTCCTGGCGCTGCCAGCCGACAAACGGGCCGCCGTCATACTCTACCGTGATCTTCCAGCGTTGCATGCGCGCAACCTGCACGGCGCGGCGGGCCCGTCAAGGCCCGCCGGAACAACTGCGACGGCGTCGGATCAGTTGGTGGTCTTTTTGCCGTGCGTGCCGTGCCCGTGACCGTGGCCATCACCGTGACCGTGGCCATGGCCGCCGCCCGAACCCTTGGCCGCAACACCCATGGTGGTCACGGGAACCGTAACCTCTCCGCTGTTCTTGAAGGTCAGGGTAACCTCGAACGTCTCGCCTTCCTTCAAGGGCTGGTTTAAGCCCATCAGCATGACGTGCAACCCACCGGGGCCCATCGTCACTTCCTCACCCGCCGGAATGGTCACGTCGCCCGCCGGGCGCATTTTCATCACACCGTTTTCATGCTTATGGACGTGGATCTCCACACGTTTGGAGACCGAACTCGCCCCGCCGATCAGGACGTCGTCCTGCGCGCCGGTGTTGGTGATGTTCACATAGGCCGCGCCCGCTCTCGCAGCCGGCGTCGCACTGGCGCGGGCCCAGGCGTCGCCAAAGCTTATATCGCCGGCTTTGTGGTCATCGGCCTGCGCGGCCGTGGAAATGAACAAACATGCCATGGCCGCGACAGCGGCCTTCTTCAGGAAACTCATCGGTACTCTCCAATCTCGTCAGTCAGGTATCTTTGGGTGTGGCATTCACGCCAAAGGCGGCCCGCGTGCCGCGAGATCGGAGGAGATGAAAGCCCGTGCATGATACGGGGTCGGGCGCAGCGAGAACCGAGTGTCGACATCCTGCACCGCCAAGGAAAACTGAAGCCCCGCCGGTCTTTCCGGCGCAAAGGCCGCATGAACGATGCAGCGGGTGCAGAGTTCGACCGTTTGAACGCCTTCTTCTCGCAACCCCCCGTCGACCGCGAAGTCGACAAGGCGGGTTCCGTCGACGCTGCAGATTTCCAGCACCCGGTTGTGCGCACCCGCATCGGAGGCGGTCGCAAGAGCCACCGGCAGAAGCAGTTGGAAGAACAGACCGAAGAAGGCAGCCCCGGCCGCAAGGCGTCTGAACTGTCCCCCCACCCCTGTCATTCGGCAGCGAGTTCCCCGATATCCTGAGCCTGGAACGGGGTGGTCTGATAGACCGCATTGATCCAGTTTCCGAACAGGAGGTGGGCGTGGGTGCGCCACCGGTTTTCCGGCGGGAACTGAGGGTCGTCGCCCGGGAAATAGTGTTTCGGAACCTGAATGGTCCGCCCCTCGCCGATATCCCGATTGTATTCGTCGGCCAGCGTATGGGCGTCGTATTCGAAGTGGTTGAAGATATAGACCTGCCGGTAACGGTCGTCCTGCAGCAGACACAATCCGCTATCCGCCGATTCCGCCAGAACCTTCAGCATCGGATCGTTCGGCAAATCGGCCCGCCGGGTTTCCGTATGGCGCGAAACCGGAACCGCGAAATGGCTTGTGAAACCCCGCATCAACGGCGATTCCGGCAACAGAACGTCATGCTCGAACACGCCGAACATTTTGCTCGGCAACTCGTGCTTCGGCACGTCCCGGAAATGCTTCAATGCCGCTTGGGCGCCCCAGCAAATGTTGAATGTGCTGTGCACATTCGTCTGGCTCCAATCGAGGATCTTCTTCATCTCTTCCCAATAGATGACTTCCTCGAACTCCAGGGTCTCGATCGGCGCGCCGGTGATCATTAGTCCGTCGAACTTCTGATCCTTGATGTCATCCCATGTCCGGTAGAAATCCAGAAGATGCCGCCGGGACACGTTGGTCGGCGCATAAGAGCCGGTGGTCAGCAAGGTCACCTCGACCTGTAGCGGCGTCGCACCGATCAGCCGGGTCAGCTGCATTTCGGTGTTTTCCTTGCGCGGCATCAGGTTGAGGATCGCAATCCGCAACGGACGGATATCCTGACGGATCGCGTCGCGTTCGCCCAATACATCAACGCCTTCTTGTTCCAGAAGGCGTCGCGCCGGCAGTTCGTCTGGTACCTTGATCGGCATTGGTTTCACCTTAATGCGCGGCGACTATACGCCGCAATAAGCCTACCACAAGCGGTTAAACAAGAAATTCCGCGGTGTCAGAGCACCGGGTTCCGCCGTGATATTTGACCCTTCGGACGAATTGCAAGGCTCCCAAGCTCACCATCGGTACACGGTTGCGTGCGTTGAACAGCAGCTTTGATCCAGGGGGATTGAATCAGTCCCACTCGCCAATTGCCAAGCCCCCGGTCAAACTGTACCACTGTGCGCCCAGTTACCGCCCAGCGTGCGGGAAACCGGCGGGTTGCAGAAGTATCAGGATTGGCATGCCACAATGACGACACACTCCTTGGACGATTTGCGGCGTGAAATCGACGAGATAGACAACGCAATCCACGACTTGATCTTGCGCCGCGCCGATATCGTCAAACATGTCGCAAGCGCCAAGAAGGGTTCCGTCCTGCCCATTCGGCCGTCGCGCGAAGCGTCCATGCTGAGACGCCTGAGTGACCGGCATAATGGGGCTTTTCCGCTCTCCGCCCTGGCGCGGATGTGGCACGAGATGATCGCCGCCTTCACCATGATCCAGGCGACATACAAGATCGCCGTTTTCGCGGATGCCGAACATCACACCCTATGGGATCTGGCGCGCGACCAGTTCGGATCGCAAACGCCGATGACCGCCATGGACACCCGGCGCGAGGTTGTACAGCAGGTCCTCAGCGGGGACGCGGAGGTCGGCGTTCTGCCGCCGCCGGAAGAAAACGAAGACAAACCCTGGTGGACGCAGTTGGCCGTCGCGGGCGCGCCTGTGATCGTTCAGCGCATGCCGTTTGCAGGGGTCGGCAATGTGCGCGGCGTCCCCGCCGAAGCGGTGGCGATCGCCAATCTCGACCTGGAACCGACTGGCGACGATATCAGCTACCTCGTCTTTGCCACCGCCGAGCCCTTGAGCCGCGGAACCCTGGTCGGAAAGCTCAAGGCAACGGGGCTCGACGGCGTGCTGCTGGCCTCCCTGGAACAGAACGGCGAGTGGTTGCATCTCGCCCAGATCGCGGACTTCGTCGGGACCGCCGACGACCGGGTCATGAAACTGGTGGATTCGGGTGTCGCCGTGTCCGCCAAAGTGATCGGGGCCTACGCGCAACCGATTGCCGCAAGCGGAAAGGCAACGTCATGACCGGGCCGACGCCGAAGCCAGGCGTTTTGGATGCGCCGCTCTACGTACCGGGTGAACACAAGCTGGACGGGATCACCGAGCCGGCGATCCTCTCCGCTAACGAAAACCCCTTGGGACCGAGCGACAAAGCCATTGCGGCCTATCGTGAAGGTGCGGAACACTTGCACCGCTATCCGGACGGCGGGTCGAACGCCTTGCGCCGGGCCATCGCGGACGCCGAGGGTCTGGATCCCGAACGGTTGATCTGCGGCGCCGGATCGGACGAGCTGATTACCTTCCTGATCCGTGCTTACGCGGGCGTGGGCGATGAGGTTCTTTATTCCAAGCACGGTTTCGCAATGTACCGGATTTCCGCGATTGGGGCCGGCGCGACGCCGGTTGCCGTACCCGAATCCAGTCTGCGGACCGATGTCGATGCCTTTCTCGAGACCGCGAGCCCGCAGACCAAGCTTGCCTTCATCGCCAATCCGAACAATCCGACGGGCAGCTATATTTCCGAAGCCGAAGTGACCAGGCTTATCGAAGGATTGCCGCCGCACGTGGTTATCGTTTTGGACTCCGCTTACGCCGAGTACGTTTCACGCAACGACTATACCGACGGCGCGGCTCTCGTCGATGCCCACCCCAATGTGGTGATGCTGCGCACCTTCTCGAAGATCTACGGTCTCGCCGCCGTTCGGCTGGGCTGGGCCTACGCCCAGAAAGACATTATCGACACCCTCAATCGGTTGCGCGGCCCCTTCAATGTAACCGCGGCCGCACAAGCGGCGGGCGTTGCAGCCATGCAGGACCGCGATCATGTGGTGCGGAGTCGGGACCATAATGAGAAATGGCTGACCTGGTTCACCGAAGCCCTCAAGGAATTGGGTCTGACGGTAGAGCCTTCAGTCGGAAACTTCGTCATCGCCAAATTTGCGGATTCTGAAACGGCGAAACGCGCAAACGCTTTTCTGGAACAGAACGGCGTCATCGCCCGCGATGTTTCCGGATATCATCTACCGGAGCACCTTCGCTTTACCATTGGGTTGGAATCTGAATGCCGGATGGCGGTCGATGCCCTGCGCCGGTTCTTGCAAAGCGACGAGCGCTAAGTCCTATCCGCCGCTCTTCGGCAACGGCTGAACCTCTACCCGGGGCGGCGGCGGCGACCGGCCGATCGTCTCGCCGGGCGGCAAGACGGGTGGCACGCTCCCCAACTTGACCGGCCCAAGATAGAAATCACCTTCCTGCACGCTGATCGGAACCGCCAGTTCCGGACGTCCGCCGTTTTGCGGCCGGCGCGCCAGCAGGCGCAATGCCAGCCCGCCCAGCCGCGCGGCTTCCTGAGCGATAAAGCCGTGCGCCGCCAACGCGTCCAAGGTTTCGGTGAACCCGGCAATCCGGGTTTGCACCGCTGCAATCGGACGCAACGTATCGTCCAAGGCCGCGGTGCCTTCGCCGCGTAGCCGGAGCGGCCCCCAATCGATCTGCAGCCAGGGCAAATCCAGCGTCCCGCCTGAATCCCGCCATCCCTCCAGGGCGGAGCGAAGGTCTGTGCGCCGCAGCGGGCCCAGCAGCTTGGCGCGGGCGGAGACATGCTCCAACTCCCGTCCCAGCGGGTTCGACAACGTTTCGGGCAGGGTCAAATCCTGGAAGACGATCTCGACCGCGGCTTGCTGATCGTCATGGGTCCGCGCCGGATTGGCGGCCTGGGTGAGCATCACGGTCATACGTCCAGCCGACGCCGCCGCGCCCAGCGCCGGGGCGGTTCCCTCGACACGCTCCAGCACAATTTCGGCATCCCGCAGGTCGCCCTGAAGATCGAAATTCGCGACACCTTCAGCCTTTGCCGCCGTGGCGACCAGGGCCACTTTCCGTCCGGCGATGGGCAGGTTCGCGCGATGCCGCCCGTCTGCGATCAGCCGGTAACGCGTCGGCGCCCAGGGTTCTGCGGCCAGAACAAGCTCGTCCGCCGACCAGGACCAGCTGTTCGACGGATCCGCGACAACCGGTTCGCGAAGCCGTACCTGGACGGCGCCCGGAAAGCCCGAGACGGTTTTCTCCGCGTAAAGGACCGTATACCCGCTGGCGCGCCAGCCATCGATCCACTGCTCCACCGTCCGGTCCATCCGCCCTGCGCCCCAGGACCAGTATGCACCATAGCCGGCCGCCATGGCGGCGGCGACGGCGATCGACAGCAGAAAGAAACGGCGTTTACCCATGGCCCTGCCTATCCGGTATCGCCGCTGCAATCAATTCAGCCGTTCCCGGATGGCGGTTGAACGGATGCCGGCGATGCTTACTCTCTATCCAACAGACAAACTGGAACGCGACGAACCGGAAGCAATGTGAGTTACGATTTCTTCAAACAGGCACGGATAGACAGGCAGGCCGGCAGCTATCCCGCATTGAGCGAGGAGGAAAGCGAAAGCCGCAAGCGCGCGTTCTTGGCGGATTTGCCACCGCGAGAGGATGTCTGGTTCTTCGGCTATGGATCGCTGATGTGGGATCCGGGCTTCGATCATCTGGAAGCGGCTGTTGCCGACCTGGACGGTTGGCACCGGTCGTTCTGCGTCCTCAGCCACCGCTATCGCGGTTCTCCGGAAAGGCCGGGCCTTGTGCTGGGACTGGACCAGGGTGGACGGTGCGCCGGCATGGCCTACCGGGTGTGCGGCGTTTCCCAGCTGAAAGAGGCCGTCGATTACCTGTGGGTGCGCGAGATGGTGACCGGCATCTACGACCCGAAACCGGTGCCGGTAATCCTGGACGGCACACGCAAAACCTCGTGCTGGGCCTTCGTGGTCAACCCGGACCATCCGCAATATATGGGGCATCTGGAAAAGACGGAGCGCGCCGGCATGATTGCCCATGCGATCGGCGGACGCGGGCCGAATATCGAGTATCTGGACAACACGCTCGACCGGCTGGCGTCGATGGGTGTGGAAGACACGGGTCTGGGTGAGATGCGGCGGTTCGTCGGCTCCGCCCTGGAAGCCGGAGAGCGCTGAGCTACTCCCGGCCGAACCCTTCCACGAATTCGATGATCGCACCGAAGTCGGCCAGGAAGTACATGATCAGTCCGACCAACATGATGCCGACCATGTAGTAGGTGATCGGCACGGGAACAGGCTTTTGAATGCCGCATCCCGGACATTCATCCACATACCCCGTGATCTCTCTGCCGCAATTGCGGCACTTCTGAATGACGCTGCCGAACATGGGACGAACTTATCCGTCTAGCCGCAGCGTGACCAGCCGCAAGAGGTGCAGGTATCGCACCCTTCCTGGTGCACGACCGCGGCCGCCCCGCATTTGGGGCATTGGCCCGCCTGCCCGATCTCGCCGGACGCCAGCGCGACTTTCTCAACCGTACCGCCGCCTTCGCCGTCGCGTCCCAAGGCCGCGGGGCCACCGGATTCCAAAAACCCGATTTCCACCATGTGCTTCTCAATGGTCTCGCCAATCGCGGCGAGCAGCGAGGGGACATACCGTCCGCCCATCCAATAGCCGCCGCGCGGATCGAACACCGCTTTCAGTTCCTCAACCACGAAGGACACGTCACCGCCGCGCCGGAACACGGCACTGATCATCCGCGTCAGGGCGACGGTCCAGGCATAGTGTTCCATGTTTTTCGAGTTGATGAAGACTTCGAACGGACGCCGCCGGCCATCCTGTTCGATATCGTTCACCGTGATGTAGATCGCGTGATCGCTTTCCGGCCACTTGATCTTGTAGGTCAGACCGGTCAGCGCGGCAGGCCGGTCCAACGGTTCGGCCATGTAAACAACGTCCCCGGCAGAGGGGTCAGCCATCGCCGGCCTGTCCGTGGCGGACGTTTGGCTGGGTTCCTCTGCAGGCGCCGCCTCCAGCACGGAACCGCGCACCGCACTGGGACGATAGGTCGTGCAGCCCTTGCAGCCTAGTTCAAAAGCCTGCCGGTAGACGGACTTGAAAACCTCGTACGGCACGTCGGCGGCCAGGTTGATGGTCTTTGAGATCGAACTGTCGACGTATTTCTGCGCCGCCGCCTGAACGGCCAGATGGTCGTTCGCCGTCAGCGCGTCGACATCCACGAACCCGTCGGGAAGGGGCGCCTGTTCGCCGTTTGCTTCGCGGAACAGCCGGTAGGCGTTGTTCTGCAAACGCTCCGTCCGGTGCCCGCCATCGGGCAGAAGGATCTTGCGGACCTGCTCCATTGCGAAAATCGGCTCGATGCCGCTGGAGATATTGTTCGCCAACAGGGAAATCGTGCCGGTCGGCGCAATCGAGGTCAGCAGCGCGTTCCGGATCCCGTAACGTTCGATATCTTTCCTGACCTCGGCGTCGAGATCCTGAATGGTTTCGCCCGCCAAGTAAGGTTTGGGGTCGAACAGCGGAAAGGCGCCCTTTTCCGACGCTAGTTCCACCGAGGTCCGGTAGGCAGCGTCGCGCACGGTCCGCAACCAGGATTCGGTGCGCGCGATCGACGCCGGCGATCCATAGCGCAACCCGCACATGACCAGCGCATCGGCCAATCCGGTCACGCCAAGCCCGATGCGGCGCTTTGCCTTGGCCTCGGCCTCTTGTTCGGGCAGTGGAAAGCGGGACGCTTCCGTCACATTGTCCATCAGGCGGACACTGTCCGCGACGAGACGCTCCAGGTCCGCTGTATCCAGGTCGGCCTTTTCCGTGAACGGGGCGCGGATTAGGGCGGCGAGGTTGACCGATCCCAGCAAACACGCGCCGTACGGCGGCAAGGGCTGCTCGCCGCAGGGGTTCGTTGCCTGAATGCTTTCGCAATAGGCCAGATTGTTCCGGCGGTTGATGCGGTCGATGAAGATGACGCCCGGTTCCGCATAGTCATAGGTCGCGCGCATGATCTTGTCCCACAGCGCGCCGGCCTCGACCGTGCGGACGGTCTTCCCGCCGAACACCAGGTCCCAGGGCTGGTCTTCCGCCACGGCGCGCATAAAGGCGTCGCTGACCAAGATCGACAGATTGAAGTTCGTCAGCCGGCCGGGCGTCTGTTTGGCCGTGATGAAGTCTTCGATATCCGGATGATCGCAGCGCAGTGTCGCCATCATGGCGCCGCGGCGCGATCCGGCAGACATGATGGTCCGGCACATGGAATCCCAGACATCCATGAACGAGATCGGGCCGGACGCGTCCGCGCCAACGCCTCTGACCGGAAAACCCTGCGGCCGCAACGTCGAGAAATCGTATCCGATTCCGCCGCCCTGCTGCATGGTCAGCGCCGCTTCCCGAAGGTGTTGGAAGATCGAGGACATGTCGTCCTCGACTGCGCCCATAACGAAACAGTTGAACAAAGTGACCGTCCGGTCGGTACCCGCCCCGGCGAGGATGCGGCCGGCCGGCAGGAAACGGAAATCGGTCATTGCGTCGTAAAAGCGCTGTTCCCAGTGCGTCCGCAGTTTCTCGGACTTTTCCTCCGCAGACAGGGCACGCGCCACCCTGGCCCAGGAATCTTCGACGTTTTTGTCCACAGGCGTACCGTCCGCTTCCTTGAAGCGGTACTTCTGATCCCAAATCCGTTCGGATGTCGGTGTTAAGGCGATGGGCAATGCTGTTCCCGTCCTTCCGTTTTCACCAAGGGGCGTTGATCGACGCTAATTTATTCATTTATTTGAATAAAACCTAAAATAACCCTAGTATCTTTAGCGGTACTAAAATACCGATCCTTTCCCATCGACGGCAACGGCCGAGCACCGAGGAATGGGAATTTGTTGGACCCTTCGCCACCAGCGCACAATCCGTCAACCGAACCTTGCACAGCGAAGTGTTAACACATTTATCCACATCAGCAGCGCGTTTGTTTCCGCCAAATTCCGTTACTTGTTCACATCGTTCAACTTTGCACAGGACGACTCGATCACGTCTTCCAACCTTGTCATCAACTCGGGCCGCTTCAAGCCCGGCGGGATTAGAGGCAGGAATTCCACGACAATGGTTCCGGGCCTGCAACGCCAGATCGACCGCGGCCAAATCTGGCCGGAATTCAGCGCCGCCGGAACGATCGGGTAGCCCGAGTCCCGATACAGCGCGACCAGCCCGGCATGATAGCGGCCTTTGCTGCCGACCGGCGTGCGGGTGCCTTCCGGAAAGATCACGATGCGACGGCCGTCCCGCAGGAAGGACTGGGCATCCTCAATCATCTTGCGCAGCGCCTTCGCACCGGCGGACCGGTCGACGGCCACCGATCCAACTTTTTTCAAGTACCACCCGAAGACCGGGATCTTGATCAGCTCTTGTTTCAGCACGAAGGCGGGATAGTCGAGATACAGCATTAAGGACAGCGTTTCCCAGGTCGACTGGTGCTTGCTGGCCAGAATGAAAGGCTGTTCCGGAAGCCGGTCCACGCCACGCCATTCCCAACGCACGCCGACGATCCAGCGCAACCCTTGCAAAACGACCCAGCACCATGCGCCGGCGAAGTGCTGGAATACCGACATAGGGGCCAACAGAAACGGCAGGAACAACAGCTGGCAGGCCACCGTCGCGATGTAGAAATAGACTCCGAAAATCAGGCCGCGCAGCGTCACGGAAATGCCTCCGCCTTTGGGGAAAGGGCACGCACAACCCGGTCCAGCCCGGTCTGCAACGCAACCAGCACCGTTTTCGTGAACTCACCGGCGATCAGCAAGGCCGTCCCCGGATAGCGGTACCATTCCAGAGTTTTCACGTGATCTGGAAAGACAGGGTGGGCAATCAGCGCCACCGACGGCATTTCGCGGCTGAATTCCAGCAGGCTTCTCGGCATATGATACGCCGCCGTGACGAGGCGGATCGAGGCGTAGCCTTCCCGCGCGATCCAATCCGCCGTTTCGCTGGCATTGCCGGCCGTGTTGTCGGCTTCGTACCCCAAAACGATGCAACAATCCGCGCGGGATGGGGACTGCCGTGACACTCGCATCAATTCCTCCACATCATTGCCCTTGTGCACGCCGGAAACGAACAGCTTCTTACCGAGTTGCGCGTCGAGAAGCCGCAAACCGGTTTCCAGGCGCAGACTGCCCCCGGTCAGCACGACGATCGCATCGGTGGGCGCACTCTCGTCCGCGGGCGCCGTCGGCAGGGACACGGCGAACAGGACGAAGCCGCCCAGCCACAACAGGGCGGCGCCCGCCAGGACGGAGACCGCGATCTTGGGCCACCGTCTTTTTCGAACAGGCCGCATCTCAGACCATCCGCCGCAAGGCGGACATCACCATGCGCCGCGCGGTCACAAGCGACACCACCGACGCGATCGGCGGCAGCATCAAGGTGGCCAGAACCGGCACCGCGCGATGCAGAAACGGAGACGCGGACGCCGTCTCCAACCCGTCGGCGGCATTCCCGATCACGAACACGGTCGCGCCGGCAAGCACGGCGCCGAGGATCGACCCGACCAGGGCCGACCGCATCGCATGGCTTTGAAACTGCCGGGCGATATAGGCATCGGGCGCACCGATCAGATGCAGCAGCTCGATGGTTTCCCGATGCGTCGCCAGACTGCCGCGGGTGGCGAAGGCCACCATGATGACGGCTGCCAGCGCGACCACGCTGACGACCGCCAGCGCGGCCCACTCCATCGCCCCCAGGAAGCGGCTCAGGCGCCGCTGCCAGTCGCCATGGTCGTCGGCAACAGCCCGGCTGGCAGCCGCCAGCCGCTGGTTCAGCAGATCAAGGTCCAGAGGATCCCCGGGCGAGACCGTCACATCGATGATCCGCGGCAAAGGGAGGGAGTCGGCATCCAGCGCACTCCCGATCCAAGGCTCGAGCAACAGCAGCACATCCGGCTCGGGCAGGACCGTTGCATCGATGACCCCGGGATAGGATTGTAGAAGCTCCAGACTGCGTCGGACCCGGTCTTCAGTCTCCTCGGCAGGCTCCCCTTCGGCGGGCACGACTTCGACCGTCACCGACCCTTCGAGAGCCTGGGTCCACCCGGTGGAGACCTGCTGCAAGCTTAGAAAACCTGCAAAGGCGAGCGCGGCGACATAGGTCAGAAACGCCACCATCCAGGGCAGAAACCGCGCGGACGCATCGCGCGAGAGCGGAATATCGACCCGCGGGCCACCGCTCATCGCGGGGCCCCCTTGCCTGAAAGGGTATCCGGCGGCCCAGCGGTCGCCGAACCCGTACCCCGCAGCCCGGCGCCCCAGTCGCTGGCGTCCTCCTGTTCTTCGATATGACCGTCGCGCAGACGCATGACCGGATGGCCGAACCGCTCCACCAGGGATTTGTTATGGGTGGCGATCACAACCGTCGTCCCGAGGCGGTTCATCTCCTCGAAAAGATACAACAGGCGCACCGCGATGGTGTCGTCGACATTTCCCGTCGGTTCGTCGGCCAGCAGCAGGTTGGGACGGCTGATCACGGCCCTGGCGATGGCGACTCGTTGTTTCTGGCCACCCGACAGCGTCGGCGGCAAGGCGTCCACCTGGTCGGCAAGTCCAACCCAACTGAGCAATTCGCCGACATGTTTGCGGACGACATCCTCCCGTGCGCCCCGGACGCGCAGCGGCAAGGCGACGTTGTCGAAGGCCGACAGATGGTTGAGGAGCCGGAAGTCCTGAAACACGACACCGATACGACGCCGGATATCCGGTAATTCCGATCTTGGAATCGACGCCAGGTCGCGGTCGAAAACAGTGATCAGGCCGCGCGTCGGCCGATGCGCCAGATACATCAGTTTCAAAAGCGTGGACTTGCCGGCGCCGCTGGCGCCGACGAGAAAATGGAAACTCCCCGACGCCAGATCGAAGGTTACATCGCGCAATATTTCGGGGCCCGTCCCGTAACGCATGCCCACATTTTCGAACCGGATCACCCATGCCTCCACATCCGGTAACAAGACACGTTGCCCGGAACGCCTAAGACGGTACTGATCGGCCGCCCTTGCATCAAGGCGCAAAGACCGGGCCGACCGCCCGACTCCTAGCGGATTCCCAGGCTTTTTGAACCGCTAAAACCCAACGCTGCATTGCTTGCGCACCCCTGGTGGCCATCCTATAAGAATCGGGTGATGATCCCTTCCCTTGGGCATTATTCAGGCGCCAGCGTTTCATGATTCTCGTTTGCCCCAATTGCACTTCGCGCTTCAAGGTTAAAGCCGAGGCGATCGGTGACGCTGGCCGGACCGTGCGTTGCGCCAAATGCGGCCACAAATGGCATGCCACCCAGGAAGACCTGATCGATCCCTCCGACTTGAAGTCGCTGTCGGATGCGAGCACGCCCGCCAAGAAAGCGCCTGCACGCAAGCAGGCTCCAGCGGCCAAAGCCGCGCCGCCGCCGCCACCCGAGGACCCTTCATTCGACGAGCCGGCGGAGGATCCGCCGCCCGTTCCCCCGGAAGAAGAGGAAGTCGCCGCCCCGCCGCCGCCCCCGCCGATGATGGACGGGACGGAGCCGCCGCCTATCCCCAAAGAGGAAGACTTCGTCCCGCGCCGCACGGTTCCGACCAAACGGCGTTCGCCCTTGATGGCCTGGATCGTTCTGCTGGTCTTCGTCACGCTGGGAAGTCTCACCGCCTTTGTCTTCCGGGTCGATATCGTCACGGCCTATTTGCCGGCCAACAAGATCTTCACCTGGGTGGGGTTCCCGGTGGACTTGCTTGGGCACGGTCTTGTCATCTCAAAGCCCGAAGCCGAGGCGATCATCGAGAGCGACAGCCGCCGCCTGGTGATCAAAGGCACCATCGAGAACAATACGGACGAAACCATCGCCATTCCGAAGATGGCCGCCAGCCTTTTGGACGCATCCGGTCTGGAGTTGGAGGTCTGGGTGTTCGACGCCGACAAGGCGGAAGCTTTCCCGGGCGAAAACGTCACCTACCTGACCGAGTTCGACAATCCGCCCCGCGGCGCGACCAATATCTCCATCACCTTCAAAACCGATGACGAAGCGACGATGATCGAGTCCGGGGAAAGCCCGGCCGCGGACCAACCGCAGGACAACTAGAGCATCGCCTCTTAACTCGGGATCAATTGAGATTCGTTTGGCAACCTTGCGGGCAGGTGACGTTCTGCAGGCGATGCCGCGCATCGGCAAGGGGCGGCGGCTCATCCCGAAGGCTTCCAAGAAGACCGGATACCTCGTCTCAACGGGTCCGGCTTAGGGCGCGCTGCCCTTCTGGCAGCCCCTGCCGCAGCCCGCTTATTCGAATTGCTTCAGCAGCCTATCGATATAGTCGAGTTCCGGCTCGGGACGGTTCCGCTGCCCAGCGCGCCGGCGCAGTTCGTCGCGGATTTCCCGCGCGCGCTGCAAGTCGCCGGCGTCGGGGATCGTTACATCCCCTTCGGCGCGGCCCGGCGTTGCCTCGCTGGGTGCGCGCCCGAACGGATCCTGCTGCCCGGTATTCGGGCCCTGGCCGAGCGCCTGCTGGCCCTGCCCCATCTCGTTCCCAAAGCGCTCCATGAACTGTTGCTGCGCCTGCCGGGCTGCTTCCTGCAGTTGGTCCAAGGCGCGGCCCTGCGGTCCGACGGCCGCTCCGGACTGACCTTGCTGCAAGGCGTCGGTCGAATTCCGCATTTCACCGTCGGCGCGGCCGAACGGGCTGGGAATATCCCCCATCATTTCGCCGTAACGCTGCATGAGTTCGCCAAGTTGACGCCGCAGCGCTTCCTGAAGCGCGGCATCGGCGGGCATCTGGCCCTGTCCCCGCTGTCCCGACTGACCTTGTTGGCCCTGTTGCCCCTGCTGACCCTGCTGCCCTTGTTGCTGCTGACCGCGTTGGTTGCCGCGTTGCATTTCCCGTTCACGCGCATTCTGGAAGGTGCGGTCCAAGAGTTCCCGCTGGCCGCTCATAAGCTCTTGAAGCCCTTCCAGCATCTCCATCGCTTCCATACCCTGCGGCGATGGGCGCTGCTGTATTCCGACTTGCAGGTTTTCCATCATGCGCTGCAGTTGCTCCAGCATCCGCCGCGCGGCGTCGCGCATACCGTTTTGGAGCATCTCTCGAATTCGCTCCATCACATCGTTGATGTCCTGCTGCGCGAGCATCCGGTCGCTTTCGTCGATCGGCATTTCCTCGATTTCGCCGCGGTCCAGCTGCTCTTGCGCATTTTGGATCAACGCTTGCAGATACTGGTCCATCGCGTCCTGCAGCTCGCGCATCAGACGGTCGATCTCGGCGGTATCGGCATTCCGGGCCAATGCGTCCATCAAGGCCTGTTCGGCCTGACGCAACTGCTTCTCGGCAATCGAAAGGGCACCGTCTTCAAGACGAAGGGCCAGATCCCAGAGCAGGTCGAGCGCATCTTCCAATTCATTTTCCGTCGGATCGATCCCAAGCCGGCGGGCGGTGATGCCAAGCCCCAGGAACACCACGACATCGCCCCCATACAGGTCGCGCCTGCCGGCCAGCTCGCGCAGACCGTCAGCAACCATTGGGGCGACGTCCAGCCCTTCCAATCCAAGGCGTTTCCGCTCGGCGATGATCAGCTGCGCCATCGGATGGCGGAACTCCCGTTCCGGCAGAACGATCTCCAGGGTCGGGCTGCGTCCGATTTGCCCGACGGCGTCAACGGCGACAACCTCCGCCCAAACGGTTTCACCGGCCCAGATGTGGTCCATCTGGTTCAGAAAATGGCTGCCGGAAAGATCACTGGAGCGCGGTCCGCCGCCAGCAGGCAACGGAACGGAAATCACCTTGTCCCCCACCTGCGCCGGTTCGGCGGTGCGGCGGATTTCAAGACTCAATTCCATCACGCCATAGTCGTCACGCGCGGTGTAGATCATTTCCTTCGACCCGCGCAGGGTCTGCCCCAAGTCGACTTCCGAGAGGGTCGCCTCCGGCGCCGTGTCGGGCACCACCGTAACGTTCCAGCGGGCGAGCTCCCGGTCCAGCAGCACCACCGTCAGATCGCCCGATTCTTCAATCTCGATCTCTGTGCGGAAGCTGCCTTGCGTGATGTTCTGAAAAAGCTCCGGATCGCGCCCGGCAAGACCATTCAAGCTGGGCGCGGCGTCAACGCCGCCTACTTGCGCCACCAGGGTCGATCCGTGAGGAACCGCAACCTGCTTGGGCTGGCCCGCCGTCGCCGCTGCGGTTTCCGGCGACTCCGCCGGATCCAAACCGGTCAGGAAGATCGGCGCCGCCCCGGTATAGTCCGGCGGGGTAATCCAGGCGTCCAACGTGACCGGCGCCGCCACGACTTCGGCCTTGCCGGAGAAGTCGGGCAGCAGAAAAGCCACAAGGTTCTCTCCGGAGCGGGAGCCCACGGCCATCACCACTGCGACAAGCGAAACTCCGGCCATGACACGGATGGCGAAGCGGTCCCGACCCGCCAGGCGTGCTTCCGGACCGCCGACCCCAAGGCCCCGCACGGCCGCGGCCATCCGCTTCTTGTGCAGGACCCAAAGCGCATTGCTTTCACTGCCTCCGCCACTGGCCAGATCATCCTGCAGCGCGACCAACGGCCGGTGTTGCAGCCGGTTGCTGCGCTCGAGATGGTGCAAAACCTGGTCGCGCGTTGGCGGCGTGAACCGCCGCAAGCCCGTGTAGAACGACCAGCCTAGCCCCGCCGCCGATGCCAGCAGGATCAGAAGATGCAGCCAAACGGATATCGCCGGTGCGCCCCCGCTAAAGGCTATTGCGAGGACGACTGCGCCCACCGTTAGGAAAGGCCAGAAAGCGGCTAGAATGCGTTCAAGGATGACGCTGGCATAGGCCCGGCGGTAGGGCACGCCGGTTGGCACAGAGTGTTTGTCTGCTGACTCGCGGGAGTTGGTCGCAAACAGCTCCGTCATCCGCTCACCGCTGCGATTTTTCCGCCACCGTCATCCGTCTGCCAATCAGGGAACCGTTCGGCGCCCAGGATCTCCTTATAGGTTTGGCGCGGGCGGATGACCGCATAGCGGTCGCCTTTGACAAGCACCTCCGGCACCAACGGCCGCGTATTGTAGGTCGAAGCCATAACCGCACCATACGCGCCCGCGGAGGTGAAGGCTACCAACTCGCCATCAACAAACTGTGGCAGAAGCCGGTCTTTTGCGAAGGTGTCACCGGACTCACAGACCGGTCCGACGATGTCGGCCGGAGTCCATTCCGCGTCCGAAGGCGGCTCTTTCACTGGCTTTAGGCCATGATGACCATCGTAGAGCGCTGGCCGGATCAGGTCGTTCATGGCCGCATCCAGGATGACAAAACGCCGCGCCTCACCGTGCTTTTCGAACAGAACCTTCGACAAAAGTATTCCGGCATTGCCGGTGATCATCCGCCCGGGTTCGAAAAAAAGTTCGACGTCCAGATCGCCGACCACTTCCTTGACCAACGCGGCATAGGCGTCCGGCAGCGGCGGCTCTTCACCGTCGTAGGGGATGCCGAGGCCGCCGCCCAGATCGAGGCGTTGAATGTCGATCCCGGCCGACCGCAGGTCCCCGACCAGCGTGACAAGCCGCGTAAAGGCGGCCCGATACGGGCCCAGTTCCGTCAATTGAGACCCGATATGGCTGGCAACCGTTACCGGATGGAGGTTCGGCAAGGATTGCGCATGGCGATAAACCTCGACCGCCCGGTCGATATCGATGCCGAACTTGTTTTCTTTCTTCCCTGTCGAGATCTTTGCGTGGGTCTTCGCGTCGACGTCCGGATTGACGCGGATGGCGATCTCTGCCGTCACCCCCTTCTCGCCCGCGACTGCGCTGAGAAGCGCGAGCTCGTTTTCCGATTCGACATTGATCTCCAGAATGCCGACATCGAGCGCGTACGCGAGTTCCTCGCGCGTCTTGCCGACACCCGAGAAGACGATCTTTTTCGGCGGCACGCCCGCCGCCAGTGCCCGGCGCAACTCGCCTTCGGAAACAACATCCGCACCGGCGCCCAAATCCGCCAGGGTCTTGATAACGGCAATGTTGGAGTTGGCTTTGACCGCGTAGAACACCGAAGCCCGCATGCCGTCGAAGGCACCCGCAAACACTTTGTAGTGCCGTTCCAGGGTGGCGGTGGAATAGATGTAGACCGGCGTTCCCACCTCTTCCGCGATGCGCGACAACGGCACGTCTTCCGCATGCAAAAGGCCGTCACGATAGTTGAAATGATCCATGATCAGATGCTCCGGGGAAATCGGTCGCCGGGCCTGCAGGCCCTAGGACGACGGAAAAGTCTTGGGATAAGTCGGGTTCGGCCCGGGCGGTTTCGGCGCATTCTTCTTGCCGCAGCCCGCCAAGACGCCAAGCGCCAACACGGCGGCGCAGGTGATCAGCAGCGCCTTTCGCCCGAAATGAGAACCCGTCGTCGCTCGAATACGCACAACTTCCATCCCTAAGCCGACAGGAAGCGGCGGCGCGCTTCCGCCGCCGCTGCCCGAACCGTTTCCGGCGCGGTGCCTCCAAAACTGGTCCGGCTGGCCACCGAGGCCTCAGCCGATAGCACGGAATATATATCCTCCGTGATCGCCGGCGCCACTGTTTGCATCTCTTCGAGGGAGAGATCGGCAATTTCGACGCCTTTTTTCTCAGCCATGGCGACAACGGAGCCTGTAACGTGATGGGCGTCCCGGAACGGCATGTTCAATACCCTAACCAGCCAGTCCGCCAAGTCGGTTGCGGTGGGGAAACCGCCGGAAAGCGCGTCCTTCAGGCGGTCGCGACGGGGCCGCATATCGGCAACCATGCCGGCCATCGCCCGGACGGCCAGTTCCAGGTTGTCCACCGCGTCGAACAGCGGCTCCTTATCCTCTTGCATGTCCTTGCCGTAAGTCATCGGCAGGCCCTTCATCACCGTCAGCAACGTTACCAATGCGCCGATGATCCGGCCCGGCTTCGCCCGCACCAGTTCGGCGGCGTCGGGGTTGCGTTTCTGCGGCATGATCGACGAGCCGGTCGTGAAGGCATCGCTGAGGTCCACGAAGCCAAACCGGTCGGACGCCCAGATCACGATTTCCTCCGCCAGCCGGGAGAGATGCACCGACAGGATCGAGGCGACGGCCAGAAACTCCATCGCAAAATCGCGGGCGGCGACACTGTCCATGGAATTTGCGGTCGGGCGGTCGAAGCCGAGCGCCGCCGCCGTGGCCTGACGGTCGATGGGGAAGGAGGTTCCGGCGAGCGCCGCCGCGCCCAGGGGGCACTCGTTCAGGCGCTTGCGGCAATCCATCAGCCGGCCCCGGTCACGCCCGATCATTTCGACATAGGCCAGCATGTGGTGGCCGAAGGTCACCGGTTGCGCGGCCTGCAGGTGCGTGTATCCCGGCATCACGGCGTCCGCATGCGCTTCCGCCTGGGAGATCAGAGCCTCGTGCAGCACGGCCAGACTGCCGTCCAGGCCGTCGATCGCATCGCGCAGCCACAGCCGGATGTCGGTCGCTACCTGATCGTTCCGGCTGCGCCCGGTATGGAGCCGGCCCGCCGGCTCTCCGATCAGTTCCTTCAAACGCGCCTCGACGTTCATGTGAATATCTTCCAGCGCCCGGCTGAAGGTGAAGGACCCGGCCTCGATTTCCGCCAGCACGCGATCCAGCCCGTCTTGAATGGCCGCCGCGTCGCCGTCGGCAATGATGCCTTGCTTGGCCAGCATGGCCGCATGCGCTTTGGAGCCGCGGATGTCCTGGGCATAGAACCGTTTGTCGAAGTCGATGGACGCGTTGATCTGTTCCATGATCTCCGCCGGACCGGCGGCGAAGCGGCCGCCCCACATCGCGTTGGCGGCAGCGTCTTTGGTATCGGTGGGGTTCGACATATCGGCGACTTTCATTGGGCTCGGTGACGGCGCCATCGGGCGCGCCGGGACTATCCAGATGCGGAAGGCCGGTTGCAAGCCGCAAAAAGCGGTTTTGTCGCACCGGTCTCAAGCAGTTGTGAGACAGAATCCACCCTTGGTCGGCTACTCTGCCGTTCACTTCTCAAGCCGCAGGCCCTAAATCTTCGATACCGCTTGCCACCGTCGGGACACGATGATCATGACCTACCTCCTCTCCATGCGCAGAACCGCCCTGATCCTCCTGGCCCTTTGCACCTGCGCGGTTGCCCCGGGCACGGCCGGCGCGGCGGATTACCCGCCCACCGACGGAGAGATGAGCGGCTTTGTCCTGGTAAAGGACCGGGTTCAGGCGCCGACCGTGCCATTTCAGCTCGGAGACGGGACGGAAACAGACCTGTCGGCGTTTCGCGGCAAGGTCCTGATCGTCAACTTCTGGGCCACCTGGTGCGCGCCCTGCATCAAGGAGATGCCGTCACTGGACCGCTTGCAGGCCGCCTTTCCCGGCGAAGATTTCGAAGTCGTCGCGGTAAATCAGGACCGCGGCGGCGCCAAGAAGGCCGGACCGTTCCTGCGGGACAAGTTGGACCTGCACAATCTGGCGCTCTACCTCGACCCGAAGTTCAAGCTTGGGCGTGCCTTCAAGAACCGCGGCCTGCCGGCGACCTACGCCATCGACCGCGACGGCAACCTGGTGGGCGGCCTGTTCGGGCCGGCCGAATGGGACTCGGAAGACGCCAAGAACCTGGTCCGGCACCTGCTGGACGAGGCGCCTCAAGATTAGAGCTCCCCGCCTATTGGTGGCGTTTGGTCTGGGTCTCAACGGCTTTCATCAAGGCGGCGACCACCTGGCGGCTGACCGCGTCCCCATGGCCTTCGATCTCCTCCCGGTAGATCACCCGCAACGCATTCACATGCTGCTCGATCAGCGCCATGTGGAGATCGCTCCGATCCTCGGTTTCGAGAAGATAAAGGCAAAGGGACCGGCCGACTTCAGTGATCAGTGGGAAACCGAACGTCGCTGCCTGCCCGCGCATATTGTGCACAAGCCGAAACAGATCCTTGAACGTCGCCTCGCCCGGGTCGGCCTTCAGCGCCGCCATGTATTTCTCAAGCGCCGCCATGTCATCGGCAAGATACTGACTGTATTCGCCGCTCAGGCGCTCGATAGCCTGTTCGGCATCGGCAACCGCCTGTTTCAGGGTCTTGCCGCCTGTTTTGCCGACTTTTCCGGCGATCTTGTTGGGTGGACGTTCGATTTTTACGGTTGCCATAGAGTCACTCCGACCGTGATGACCTATCGATGAAACAGATCACACTAATGTATCAGATGTACACCATTTCCTTGGTTTCCCGGCGTTCCGGGCCTTGATAACGCTCATCGTCACGGCGGCGCCGGTCCGGGCCGAAATACTCGTCGGTCCGGATGAAGGGGCGTGGAAAGTCGACGATGGACACAAGGCGCGAATAGATCGCCTTGGTCGATACCGGTTTGGCGAGGAACTCGGTCACGCCGGAGTCGCGGGCTTCGAAAACCCGGTTCCGTTCGCTGTAGCCGGTCAGCATGATGATCGGAATGTATTTGTCCGGACTGTCTTTTCGCGACCGCAGCCAGCGCACCAGAGAGATGCCGTCATCCGGCTCCATGTCCCAATCGGAAATGATCACGTCGGGATGCACCTCGGCGACCATGTTGTAGGCTTCCCGGGCGTCTTGCGCGAACTCTACGGAGATAACGCCGATGGCGTTCAGGATCGCTTCGACCGTTTGGCGCATGAACCGGTTATCGTCGACGACCAGCACGCGAAGCTGTGAAAAATCGTACGCCATGTTCTCCGTCTCGGACCTGGCTCCGTGTTCTGCTGCTCCCGCCATCACTCCCCGCCGGAAACGGCCTCTGCGTCAGCACGACGTGCGCAGACTATCCTCCCCAGGCAACATCTATCAGGTGCCTTCATTTCACGTATTAGGGATAAAAAACCTCCATGCCGTCAAGGTTTAACGGTACTCAAGGAGGATGGAACCGCGTCCGAACGCCGCCAGAAGGGCGTCAGCGTGTCGGGATCGGCGTGTCCGTGGAATAGTCGTAAAAGCCACGGCCCGTCTTGCGGCCGAGCCAGCCGGCTTCGACATATTTCACAAGCAGCGGACAGGGCCGGTACTTGCTGTCCGACAGATCGTTGTAAAGCACCTGCATGATGGCCAGGCAGGTGTCCAAACCGATGAAGTCCGCCAGTTCCAGAGGCCCCACCGGATGGTTGGCGCCGAGTTTCATGGAGGTATCGATCCCGGTGACGGAACCGACGCCTTCATAGAGCGTGTAGACGGCCTCGTTGATCATCGGCAGCAGGATGCGGTTGACGATGAAAGCCGGAAAATCTTCCGAAATCGCCACGGTCTTGCCCAACTCGGTGGCGAAGGCCTGGCACTTCTCGAACGTTTCCTCGGAAGTCTGCAGACCGCGGATCACCTCGACCAGTTTCATGGCCGGCACCGGGTTCATGAAATGCAGACCGATGAACTTCTCGGGCCGGTCCGACGCGGTCGCCAGACGGGTGATCGAAATTGAGGATGTGTTGGTGCCGATCCAGGCGTCCGGGTTCAGGTGTTTGCCGATCTCTTCGAACACCCGGCGTTTGACGTCTTCGTTCTCGATCGCCGACTCGACGACCAGATCGCAATCGGCTACCGCCGCGTAGTCTGTCGAATACTCCACCAGGGATGCCGCGCCGTTCGCCTGGTCGGGCGCTTCGCCCAGCTTGGAAAAATGCCGGTCAAGATAAAGGCGGACCTGATCCGCAGCGTTGTCGAGGGCGGCCTGTTCGATATCCACCAGTGCCACGGAGAGCCCGTTCGCCGCACAAACCTGCGCGACCCCATGCCCCATCTGCCCCGCGCCGACAACGCCGACCTTTTGTATCATGCCGAACCAATCCCTGCGAAAAACGTGCCCCCCGCCGCGCCGTTGCGCGGCCAGGGGCTAAGCCTTGCGCAAATCAGAGGGCTTTGTCCAGTTCCTCCTCCAATTCCGGAACGGCCTGGAACAGGTCCGCGACCAATCCGTAGTCGGCGACTTGGAAGATCGGCGCTTCTTCGTCCTTGTTGATGGCGACGATGACCTTGGAGTCTTTCATGCCCGCCAAGTGCTGGATCGCGCCGGAAATGCCGACCGCGATATACAGGTCCGGCGCCACGACCTTACCGGTCTGACCGACTTGGTAGTCGTTCGGCACGAAACCGGCGTCGACGGCGGCGCGGGACGCGCCAACCGCGGCGTTCAGCTTGTCGGCGATCTTCTCCAGCATCGGGAAGTTGTCGCCGGACTGCATGCCGCGGCCGCCGGAAATCACGATCTTGGCCGAGGTCAGTTCCGGACGTTCGCTTTTGGTCATCTCCGCGCCCAGGAAGCTCGAAAGTCCGGCATCGCCTTCACCGCCGATCGTCTCGACAGCGGCCGATCCGCCTTCTTCGCCGACCGCCTCGAAGGCCGTTCCGCGCACGGTGATAAACTTTGTCGCATCCCCGGATTTCACCGTTGCGATCGCGTTCCCGGCATAGATCGGCCGCTCGAACGTGTCGGCATCGACGACACCGGTGATGTCGGAGATCTGCTGCATGTCCATCATCGCCGCCGCACGGGGCATGATGTTCTTGCCGAACGTGTCCGCCGGCGCCCAGACATGGCTGTAGTCCGCCGCCAGTTTCACGATCAGCGGCGCGACGTTTTCGGCCAGTTGATTTTCGAGTTCCGGCGCATCGGCACACAGCACCTTGGCGGCGCCCTCGATCTTCGCGGCCGCTTCCGCAGCCCCGCCGCAGCCGGACCCGGCCACCAGCAGGTGGATATCGCCGCCAGCCGCCTTCGCGGCGGCCACAGTGTTCAAAGTCGCCGGCTTCACTTCGGCGCCGTCATGTTCGACGAGGACCAGATTGCTCATCCTCTTGCTCCTACTTCTTGTGTTGGATCGACCCAGGCCTGTAACGGCGGATCAGATAACCTTGGCTTCGCTTTTCAGTTTCTCGACCAGTTCGGCGACCGAGGCCACTTTGGCGCCGCCCTGGCGCTTCTCGGGCTCGACCACTTTCAGAAGTTCCAGCCGTTTCGCCGTGTCGACGCCCAGATCGCCCGGTGCCATCGTGTCGATCGGCTTCTTCTTCGCCTTCATGATGTTCGGCAACGATGCGTAGCGCGGCTCGTTCAGGCGCAGGTCGACGGTCACCGCGGCCGGCAGCTTGACATTGATGGTCTCCAGACCGCCATCGACCTCGCGGGTGACGTCCATGGCGCCGTCCTTCATCGCGATTTCCGACGCGAAGGTGGCTTGCGGCCAGCCCATCAGGGCCGAAAGCATCTGACCGGTCTGATTGCTGTCATCATCGATCGCCTGCTTGCCGAGGATCACCAGTTCCGGCCCTTCCTTCTCGACGATCGCCTTCAGCAGCTTGGCGACAGCCAACGGCTCCACATCTGCATCGGCTTCGACGAGAATGCCGCGGTCGGCTCCCATCGCCAGCGCCGTACGGATGGTCTCCTGGCTCTGCGCCGGGCCGATCGAAACGGCGATCACTTCGCTCGCCGTACCGGCTTCCTTCAACCGGATCGCCTGTTCGACGGCAATTTCATCGAACGGGTTCATCGACATTTTAACGTTTGCGGTCTCGACACCGGTCTGATCCGCCTTGACGCGGATTTTGACGTTATAGTCGACGACCCGTTTAACGGGGACGAGAACTTTCATCTTCGGGAATCCTTCGCAACCAAGTTGACCGGCTTGGATTTGCTCCAAACCGCACCAAATTTCGAGCGCGTCTTGAACACGGGCGGGCCCGGGCACCGCGCGCAGCCATCGTGTTTAGGGCCGCGACGGTTGGGGGTCAAGCCGCAGGCAGGCCGCATTCTGCCACATCTGCGACACCGCAACCGGGTTCAAGCGGCGTCCCAGATCACGGCGCGCACCCGGCTGGTTATTTCCAGATCCTTGGAAAATTCTCCCAAGGGCGCCAGACGCCAGGTCCATTCCTCGCTGTGCACCGGCACGGGCACAACGGACCAGTCTGTTGGCTCAGCCTTTTCCACCGCGCCGAGGCTGTCTCCAACCGTCCGTTCGACATCGCCGATCACGCACACGGTTCCGGAACGCGCCTGCAGCCAGCTTACATGGGCCGCACGGTCGTCTCGCCGACCGCTTTCGGGATCGCCGGACGCCACGCCAAGTTGCGAGATGAGATTGAGGCTGACGGTCAGATCCGGTTCGCGCGGCACGGCGACGCCCGGTCCGCGGCGCCCTGTCACATCCGCCGTCGCCAATGCCACGTTCGGCAGGCGGCGGGCCCGCCATCGCAGGCTCAAGGGATGAACCGCATCCACCAGCGTTACCCGGTCGAACCGCCCGGCAAGCTCTTCCAACGGCAGGTCGAAGCCGTGCCCCGACCCCAGGACGAGCGCCTGTTCCCGGCGCGCACAACGGTCGGAGGCCGCCAAGATCACCCTGCAGGAGTTTTCAAGATGCGGCGCCCACGCCGCCTTCTGGCGGGCGTGCCGTGCCCCGATCGCGATACTTTCGCGCAGAAAGCCGTGTTTCCGCGCCCAGCGCGGGGTTGGGGTCAGAAGGTATAGAAGAGCCTCGGCCAGCATGGCGGGCGCAGCGCGTCAGATCACGTAATGGTCCAAAAGAAACAAGGCGATGATGATCACGGTGCAGATCATCGCCAGCTTCTTCTGCATGTTGATGTAACGCATGCCCGTCTCGGTGTAGACGAGCTCTTTGTTCTTGAACAAGGAGTCCTTCAGCATGTAGGCGCTGCCATGCTCGCGCTTGTGCCGGAAGGCAAGGATCTGAAGCACCATGGCCGCCAGCACCGTGACGGCGAAGATGCCGATCGAAACAAGCATCAGGGCGGTGGGCTCTACGGCCAGTTCCGCTTCCGTCACCACGGGGGAACTGAAGTCGGGGGCGATAATGTTCGGGGTTTCGTCGCTCATGCTTTTGTCTTACCGGTTCGCGCCGGGCACCCAGAGAACGTCGTTCTTGCCCCGCCCGTTGCAGTGACGGGACAGAACGAACAGCAGGTCCGACAACCGGTTCAAATACTTGATGGCTGCGGGATTGACCGTCTCCATCCGGCTTAAGGCGATGGTCTCCCGCTCGGCCCGCCGGACCACCGTCCGGGCGAGATGCAGATAGGCCGCCGCCGCGCTGCCGCCCGGCAGGATGAAGCTGGTCAGGTCGGCCAGCGGCTCGTTGTACCGGTCGATATCCTGCTCCAGCCGGTCGACCTGCGGGTCCGTCACCCGCAGCGCGCCGTCGCCGCGCTTGCCGTCCTCCGGCGTACAGAGATCGGCCCCCAAATCGAAAAGATCGTTCTGGATCGTCGCCAGGGCAGCGTCGACCTCGCCCTCCACATGCAACCGGACAAGACCGAGGACGGCGTTCGCTTCATCGACGGTACCGTAGGCCGCAACCCGGGTGTCGTCCTTGGCCCGGCGCGAGCCGTCGCCCAGGGAAGTCTCCCCCGCATCGCCGCCGCGCGTATAGATTTTCGTCAGTTTAACCATGTTCTTCTGCCCGAATACGCCTTAACCGGCGCGCTGGCCTGCCGCCGCGCGTTATGCCTGCCCGACCGTCGAGGAGGGTCCGTTCAGCCGGCCGATTTCAGCAGGATCAGGCCGACCGCGAACATCGCCAGAGCAAAACCCTGGGCGACGATGCGGTAGCGCATCAGCCTATTGCCCCAACGGTCGTTGAACGCGCCGCCGCGCGCCATCGAGATAATCCCGGTCGCCAGGACGCCCAGCGTCGCCAGCATACCGATAACCATGAGTATCGTTGCGAATATAGCCATGACCGCGATATAGCCCCGCGCGCCCCGCCTGACCACCGCAAAATGCGGAACGGGCTGCCAGCCCGCCGGAACAGCCGCTACTCTTCGGGACCGGGCACCTTGATATAGCTTTTGTAGTGATCGAGCGTGACCCAGATCAGCCACCGGCCCGGCGCATCGCGGACATAGACCAGGCGCCGCGCGCCGCGGTCCCCGCAGGCATAGTCCAAGTCGGCAATGCGATACGACCCTTCATAACGGCGCGGCAGGAGTTTTTCTCTATTCTGGAACGGATAGGCGCCAATTGCCGCACCGGGCTGGGTGCGGCACAGGTCGCGGCCCGGCCGCCAGCCTTTGTCGCGCGCCTTGCGTTTCGGAAGGTAACAGTCGGGCGCCCTTCCCGTGCGGTTGATCGTGGAAATGGTTCCGACGAAGGCCCTGACATGATCGAGCCCGATCTCGTCGGCGAACGCGGTCAGGCGTTTTGCGTGGTCAGGATCCGGCGTCTCGCCCATGCCGCAGACCGGTCCGGCAGGGGCCGGGGAGGACTGAAGTGCAAAGAAGACAAGGAACAGGACCGGCGCGAGGGCCCGCACCATCAGTTCCGCCGGCCGATCAATCCGCGCGCGATGACATGCGCCTGAATCTCGCCGGTACCCTCGAAAATGTTCAGTATGCGCGCATCCGCCAGAACACGGCTGGCCGGCGCGTCCAGCGCGTAGCCGTGCCCGCCGTGAATCTGCAGCGCGCTGTCGGCATTGGCCCAGGCGACCCGCGCCGCCAGCAGTTTGGCCATGCCGGCTTCGACATCGCTTCGGCGGCCGTCATCCTTGATCCGGGCGGCGAACAGGGTCAGCTGACGGGCAATCATGGTTTCGACCGCCATCATCGCCAGCTTGTCCGCGATCCGGGGATAGGCGATCAGCGGGTTCGCGAACTGCTTGCGGTCCAAAGCGTAAGCCAGCCCAAGATCCAGCGCGTTTGCGGAGACACCGACCGCCCGGGCCGCCGTCTGAATTCGGGCCGACTCGAACGTGTTCATCAACTGCCGGAAGCCCTGGCCTTCGACCCCGCCCAACAGATTGGTGGCGCTGACCGTAAAGCCGTCGAAGGCGATGTCGTATTCCTTCAGCCCCCGATAGCCCAGGGTCGAGATCTCACCGCCGCTCATACCGTCGACCGGGAACGGCTCTTCGACAGTGCCGCGCGGCTTTTCCGCGAGGAACATGGAAAGGCCCCGATGGTCGGTGCTGTCAGGATCCGTGCGCACCAACAGGGTCATCAGGTCTGCCCGGGCACCCTGGGTGATCCAAGTCTTCGCGCCATGAATTCTGTAAACATCGCCGTCGCGCACCGCCCGCGTCTTCAGATGCGCCAAGTCGGACCCGATGTCCGGCTCCGTAAAGACCGCGGTAGAGAGGATGCTGCCATCGGCCAGACCGGGGAGAAAACGCTGCTTCTGATCCTCCGTCCCGGATTGCGCGATCAACTCCCCGGCGATCTCCGCCCGCGTCCCGAGCGAACCGACACCCAGGAAGGCCCGGCTGAGGCTTTCGGTCACCACGCACATGGCGCTCTTGTCCAGGCCAAGGCCGCCGAACTCCTCCGGGATGGTGATGCCGAAAACGCCGAGTTCCGCCAATTCCCGAACCACCTGCATCGGAATGAGTTCATCCCTCAGATGCCAACCGTGGCAGTGGGGGGCGACTTTTTCCGACGCATAGCGCGCAAACTGGTCGCGCATCAGGTCCAACGTATCGTCGGCCAGCAGATCCGCCCCCAGATCTCCATCCGCCAAACGGGCCGCCAACTGCCGGCGCAGAGCGGGTGTGTCCACACCGGCTGTCATGGCGCGGACCGAAGGCTCCGCGCGAAGCCGGTCGGCCGCGTCCTCGACGCCCAGATCCCCGGGGCGCACGATCTCGCTCTGACCAATCGGGATACCGCCTGTCAGTTGCGCGAGGTATTCCGCGAAACCGAGTTGGTAGATCGCCTGCTCGGCGGGTCCAAATCGGCCCGCGTCCGCGCATCGGCCAGCCCATTCATGCAGTTGAACCAAGGCTTCCCGGTAGGTCGCAATCCAGGCCAGACCGTGGGCGGCGCGCTGGTTCAGGTCCAGCGCCGCCGGATCGATCCGGCCGTCGGGCGCGATCCGATCTGTCGTCACAGCCTGACAACGTTGCAGATAACCCGCCACAGCATCCAGCGCCGCAGCGCCGACGGTAAGGAGAGACTCGGTGCTGTCGGCGTCATTCAGCGCCACAGCGTTCATTGCGCCGGCTTCTAACCCCATCGGAGATAACGGTCAGTCGCGGGATTTCGGCGGGACGGCGGCCCGCAGACCGCGGCCCTTGCCTTCACGCTGTTTCCGGCGCGTCGCCGCGGAAGGAAAGCTTAGAATGTTGCTTTCCGGGCCCAAGGCGCCGCGCGGGGCGTCCATGACCGCGCCCTCGCCGCCGGCCTCCGCGCTCATCCGCTCTTGCCGCAGCGTTTCCGCAACCGCGTGAAATGTTTCACCTTGGGCGAGGGGATAGATCGCGTTGTAGCCGCCGTGGCGGTATCTAACGATGCTGGAGGGACGTCTACCGTAAGTCCAGATCGTGGACATGGCACACCTCCTCTACTGCCGTAACCATGCCCCAGATGTGGCACGGGCGGCGTCGAATCGCAAGGGAGACCGTCAACTTGCACAAATCATTCACAAAGGTCAGGGTGAGCGGGCCAGCCTGACCGGCTCGGTCAGGAAAACCGATTCGCTCCCTGCCCCTGGAAGGCGCGTTCAGTTCATGGAAATTGTCTTTGAGATCGTCGCGCCGGTGTTCGGCGTGGTGCTGATGGGCTACTTCGCGACCAAGGTGGGCTGGTTTTCCGAAGAAAGCGCCGCGGGGCTCGCGAAATTCGTCTTCAACTTCGTGATCCCGCTGTTTCTGTTTCGCACTTTCGCAACCCGCGACCTGCCGGACGCCATCCCCTGGGGGCTGTTCGGCAGCTATTATATCGCTATTGCCGTCATATACGCGCTGGGAATAGGGACCGCGTTGGTGGTTTTCAAACGCGACCTGATGGGCGCCACACTGACCGGCATGGGCTGCTGTTTCGGCAACACGATGCTGCTGGGTCTGGCTCTTGTGCTGCGGACATTCGGCGACGAAGGCGCGATTCCGCTTTTCCTGATCCTCTCCATCCATGGATTGACCCTCATGACCGGGACCACGCTGCTGCTGGAACTGGGGCGCAATGCCGATGCCGCCCTGACCAGCCTGCCCGGCAAGGTGCTGAAAGGAATTGTCACCAACCCGCTGATGATGGGCCTGGCGCTGGGCCTGATCTTCAACTTCGCGGGCCTGGAGATTCCGTCCCTGCTGGACGACTTTTTCGAGATCATGCAGGGCGCGGTGCTGCCCTGCGCGCTGTTTGCGATGGGAGCAACGCTCGCCCAGTACGGCTTCAAGGGCCGGCTGGGGCAATCGGTTTTCGTGGTCGCCGCCAAGTGCCTGGTTCTGCCGGCGATCGTTTATGTGCTGGGCGCGCACGTATTCGACTTGCCGCCGGTCTGGACCATGGTCGCCGTGCTGATCGCCGCGCAGCCGACGGGCGTCAATGTCTATCTGTTCGCGCAGCGCTATGGGACCGCCCAGGCCATCGCCTCGACGACCATCTTCCTCTCCACCGCCTTTTCGATCTTTTCGCTGTCGGCGATCCTTTACCTGTTTGACGTCGGCTGAGAGGGCGGGCTATAGCAACGGCATGTGCGATCGATCCACCGTCCAGGGCGGCCTTTTCGCCGCCGCGCGGATTACGCGAATTACGGACCCGGTCCCCGCGGGGAGCCGGGCATTAGCCGTATTTTCAGCGTATTCTGCATTAGGAGACGATTGCCATGACGCTCGTCGCATCGCGTAAAACACCCCTTTCCAAGACAGCCTGTTTCAGCGTCCACGCCGACGCCGACCCCAACCTGTTGAACCGCCTTCTGGAACCGTTCGCCAAGCGCGGCCTGATCCTAAGCCGCGTACATGCGGACGCGGAGACGGATAACCGCCTGACCGTGGACATCCAGGTCGCGGGTATGGACTTGGACCTCGCCGGCCAGATCGGCGCCGGCTTGCGGCAGGTAATCGGCGTCGAGACGGTGCTGGTGTCGGAGAAGGCCCGGGCGTGAGCTATCTGGACCGCATCCGCGCCTGCAACAACGCAAACCTGACCCGGCAGACCCCGTTTCTGGTGGCGGGAGAGCGGCTCGGCTGGCTGGCGGCGGATGCGGTCGACCATCTGACCACCCGGCGCCGCGATTTCTTGCAGACGGACCGCGGTATGGAACTCTCGGACGGCCTGGCAACGGTGGAGGCGCGCACCGCGCTGTTTGCAGAGGTCGCCTCGGACTTGGCGGACGACGGCCTGGCCCGCCCGCCAACCGGCGAGCTGTACGCCGCCCGCAACCGGTGGGCCGACACCCCCCGGTTCTTGATCGACCGGGCCGCCACGACCTATTTCGGGCTTCGCAATTATGGGGTTCACATTCACGGCTATGTCCGTAAGCGCGACGGGTTGCATCTTTGGATCGGAACCCGCTCCGCCGCCAAACCGACCTATCCGGGGGAATTGGACAATACCGTCGCCGGCGGTCAGCCTTACGACCTGACCTTGGATGAAAACGTCATCAAGGAGTGCGCCGAGGAAGCGGGGATTCCGGAGCATATCGCGAAGACCGCCCTGCCTGTGGGCTGCATTACCTATTTCCGCGAGGAGAACGGCCGGATCAAACCGGACTGCATGTACAGCTACGATCTGGAACTGCCGGACGATTTCGTGCCGGTTAATACGGATGGCGAGCTCGAACGGTTCGATCTGATGCCGGCCGCCGAGGTCATGCGCCTCGTCCGGGAGACGACGGAGTTCAAATTCAACTGCAGCGCCGCGCTGATCGATTTCTTCGTCCGCCACGGCTTGCTGCAACCGGACAGCGAGCCGGACTACGCCGCCATTGTGAATGGGCTTCGCCGGCATGGGGACGACGGCACAGCCCCGTAGCCGCACGCTGATCCGGTTCAACCGGTCGCCGGGGCGTCTTCCCTTAGCCGTAGCATCCGGTCGCGGATTTCCACCGCCACGGCGTCCCGGTCTGCTTCGATCCGGTCGACGAGTTTCCGGCGGCGCGGCGTCATCTCGAAATACGACCCACTCCACCGGATTATTTCCAGAACGATGGGAATAAGGTCCATCCCACGATCCGTAAGGCTGTAGAGATAGCGGCGCCGGTTCTCGGGGTCGCGGCGTTTTTGCAAAACCCCTTCCTGCTCAAGATGTTTGAGACGTTGCGCCAGGATGTTCGTGGCGATCCCCTCCTGCCCCTCCAGAAACGCTCCGTATGTCTGCTTGTCGTGCAGCATCAGGTCGCGCAGGACCAAGAGCGTCCAGCGGTCGCCGAACACGTCCAGACCGTGGGCGACGGGACACCCGCCGCTATGTCGCTTTGTCTCCTGCGTCATAGGGCCTAGATAGGCAATTCACTTGTTTTTTGCAAGCAATGTGATTAACTCTGAAACACTTGCTTTTTACAAGTGAATTTTTCAGCGAGGATCGAGACCATGTCCGTCAAAAGCCTGACCCTGAACGATCGTTTCCCAAACCGGGTCGTCTCCGCTTCCAAAAAAGCGGACAGCGCGGGCGCCGCAGAGCGGTTTCTGGAGGAAAGCGCAACGGTGCTGGACCTGGAGACCGCTCGCATTGCGCATATCGTGCCGGCGCCGCACCGGACGGAAGCCCAGGCCTATACCGATGCGCGACGCCTGCGCGCAGTGTATTTCCGCTGGGTCTTCCGCTTGATTGGCGATGGTCTTCGAAAGCTGATCGGCCGCCGGTGACTGCCGGATGCGGGTCAGGCCAGCCCCAACAGCACCAGCGCCAGAAACACCTGACAGGCCGCGCCGACGAAGAAGGTCAGCGTGCGCAGCACCGGGATGCCCGCCGTGTAGACGACGAAATGCGCAAGGCGCGCCAGGAAGAAGATCATCGCGGCCAGGGCCGTCGCGCCGCTGCTGACCCCGGTCAGTGGCACAAGGATCGCCAGGGGCGTGAAGACCACCAGGTTTTCAACCTGGTTGGCATGGGCGCGTTTGGCCCTCTGCGCCCAGTCGGCGAGCCCGATGGTCCAGGGCGCCTTGTGCGCCATCGCGCCGAACACACCGGCGACGGCCAATTCATTGAGGATGTACGGCACCCAATACAGCGCCGTCAGAAGAACGCTCCATACGAGCCATTGCACCTCGCCGGAGGCGAGCAAGTCACTGCCGGTCACGGGTCTATCCTCCCAGAATTCTTGAATGCTGGATGGTACCGGGATTCGACGCCCCCGGCATAGGTTAAAACCCGGACCGCGCTATGCCCGGCACCCCCTTGGTGGTATCCTGATGCCGCCATTCAAGGGTTAAGAGCGATGCAGACAAACGGGGTTACGGTTCTCATAGGCACCACCAAGGGCGGGTTCCTGCTGTCAGACGGCGGCGGCCGATGCGATTGGACGGTGAAAGGGCCGCTGTGCGACGGCTGGACGGTCAACCACCTCGTCGGGGATGCGCGGAGCGGCACACTCTGGGCCGGCGGAGGCGGCGAATGGACCGGCGCCGGCGTTTGGCGGTCGGACGACGGCGGCGAAAGCTGGCGGCTGACCCGCTTGACCCGGGGCACGACGGATGAGTGGGCGGCGCAAGACCCGGAATACGCCGCGTCGATCGGCTGGACGGACGAACCGCTTCCCTTCGGCGACGACTTCGCCCAGATCTGGAGCCTGTGCTTCGCGCACGGCACGCTCTATGCGGGCACCAAGCCCGCCGGCCTGTTGAAAAGCCGGGATGGGGGCGCGACGTGGGAGAGGGTCGACAGCCTGACCCGCCATCCCTCGGCCGAAAGCTGGGACCCCGGCGCGGCCGGTCTTGTGCTGCACACAATCGTGCCGCATCCGGACGACCCCGAACGGCTGTGGATCGGCATCTCGGCCGCGGGTGTCTTCGCCACCGAAGACGGCGGTGCAAGCTGGGAACGCCGCAACAGGCTCTCCAACGCCGAGGCCTGCGCCAACCATGCCCATCCGGCCGGGCCGCGCGATGGGGAGACCGGCCTCTGCGTCCACAATATGATGCGCGCGCCCGGCGGCGGCGACCTTCTTTATCAGCAGAACCATCACGGGGTCTGGCGCTCGCACGACGGCGGGCGCAGTTGGGACGATATCAATGACGGGCTGCCCTCAAACTTCGGTTTCCCGATCCGCGTCCATCCGCGCAACCCGCGGACCCTTTGGACCGTGCCGCTGAACGGCGACGATGTCGGACGCTTTCCGCCGGACGGGGCGGCGGCGGTCTGGCGGTCCCGCGACGGCGGCGAGAGCTGTCAGGATCTGCGGGACGGGCTGCCGCAGAAAGATTGTTTCTTCACGGTTCTGCGCCAGGCCATGGCGGGCGACGACCAGGACCCGGCGGGCCTCTATTTCGGGACCAACAGCGGCTCTGTCTTCGCCAGCATCGACGAAGGCGACACGTGGCGGGAAGTCGCCCGGCACCTGCCGACGATCCTGTCGGTGGAGGTGTTGGAACCTGTATCGACCTGACGGGGCGGCGCCGTGGCGGTCCCGGGTACGGGTCACGCGGTGAGCTCCGCGTAGACCAGGCCCCGCCCCACCGTCCAATCGACGGCCGCGTTTTCCTGCAGAAAGATCATGATGTCGTCGCCGCGAACGCCGTGTTTGGCGAAGCCCTGCGCCACGGCGGCGTAGAACGCCTTTTTCTGACCGTCCGTCCGCCCGGACAGCAAGGTCACTTGCGCCACGATCACCTCCGAAGAGCGCACCACGCCCCCGAAGGTCGGATGCAGGATGCGGGCTTCCTCCGGCAGTCTGACGATCTGATAGAACTGATCGTCCGGCGGAACGTTGCAGGTGGTCTCGAAAGCTGTCTGGATTTCCTGCGCCAGGACACGGGCGGTCTCGAAGTCCATCCTGTCGGGAACCGAAAGTGTGGTGAACGGCATGGTGTGATCCTTTATCAAATGTAGGACGGCGTTGTTGAACGCCGGATGAGATACGGAACCCGCCGCCGCCGAAAAACTGGGCGGCGGTTTGGATGAAGGAAACAGTTGGTTTGGAATGGCATCCGTGAGTTGGGAGTCCGACATCGACCTGTTCGTGCGGGTCGCCGATCTGGGGAGCTTTGCCGCCGTCGCGGAAGAGACCGGCATGACCCCGCCCGGCATATCCAAGGCGGTCACGCGGCTGGAAAACCGGCTGGGGGTAAAGCTGTTGCGTCGGACCACGCGCGCTTTGCAGTTGACCCGCGAGGGCGAGGTTTATCTGCGGCATGCGCGCGGCATCCTGGATGCCCTTGCCGCGGCGAACGCCGCCGTGGCGCCGTCCGGCGACGGTCCCAGCGGCCTGTTGCGGATCAGTTCCGGCAGCGCCTTTTCCAAATACAAATTGGCGCCCCGCCTCCCGGCATTCCGCGACCGCTATCCGAACATCCGGATGGAGGTCTCCGTAAGCGACCGGCGGATCGACCTGTTGGAGGAACGGGCCGATGTGGCGATCCGGGTCGGTCCGCTGGCGGACAGCCGATTGATCGGTCTGAAAATCGGCGAGATTCAGCGGGTCGTCGCGGCCAGCCCGGACTATCTGGCCCGGTTCGGCACCCCCGCAACGCCGGCGGATCTGGCCCAACACGCCTGTCTGGTGCTGACCGGTTTCCGGCACCTATCGGCCTGGCCCTTCCGGGTGGGCGGGCAGACGGTGCGCATTCCCGTTCAGGGGTCTTACTCCAGCGATAGCGCCGATTTGCTACTCGACATGGCGATACAGGGGTTGGGGATCATTCGTTTCGGCGACTTTCTGGGCGAGGCGGCGATCGCCTCGGGAAAACTGGTCCCTCTGTTTCAGGAGAGCCACGATCCGGAGCCGCGCCCCATTACAGCCCTGACCTCCCCCGAACTGCGCCGCACCGACCGGGTGCGCGCGTTCCTGGATTTCCTGAAAGAGGAGCCGGGCAAAACCCCCTAGCGCCAACTCTCTCCAGCTTACGCGGCGGGCGGTTCGTGCTATTTGAAACGGGCACAGCTTGTGAAAGACCGGAAGACGAAGGAGGGACGACCATGCTGCGCCTGTTGCTGCTGGCCGGGACGCACGGCGCGGTGCTGCTCGCCGGAATCGCACTTGGCATCTACCTGCTGCCGATCATCACCGAGCCGGACGGCCCGCCACCCGCCATGCTGGCGGACGCCGCGCAGGACGCCCGGTTCACGGTGACCCTGCGGGAAGATCTCGCGGGCAACGACTTTCTCCACTGGGGCAAGGGGACGATCAGCGTCAGCGGCACCCGAATCGTGCATCAGGGCACGCTCGCCCCCGGCCCGGACTACAAGCTCTATCTGACGACGCAGTTCGTGGAGGATGAGGCGGGCTTTCTCCCCCTCAAGGACGCCTCCGCGCAGATCGGCGACGTAAAGACCTTCGACGGCTTCATCGCGGAGATCCCGCCGGGCGTCGACATCAGCGCCTACAACACGGTGGTGATCTGGTGCGAGAGCTTCGGGGAATTCATTACCGCCGGGCAGTATCGGTAACGGCGGATCGGTTCAGAGCGCCTCATACCGGCGCGGCCAGGCCCTCGACATGCCAGCCACCGGTCATGTCGAAATGGCGCACGGAACAGCTTGCCATGAGATCCTCGTAGCCGTCGGGAATGAAGGACGCCTGCCAACCTTCCCCGAACCGTTCCTGGATCACGCCCATGCTCTCCCAGATCGACACGAAAATCACAGTATCGCCCTCCCCGCCGACATGACGCCCGAAGAAATAGCCGCGGTTGCCCGGCTCGCCCCGCACCACATCCGCAGAGGTGGTGGCGAAATTCTTCAGCAGCGTCTCGGCGCAGCCCGGTTTGGTCTGCACTTCGAAGATACGGAGTATGGGGCCTTCGACGGTCATGGCTCTACCCTCTGTTTTCATGGATGGGTCACGCCAGGTTAACCGGACGCCATGCAACTGCGCTACCGCAAGGCAATCCGTTCACTGCGTATTCAAGCGATACTTTCGGAAGAGCGCGCCGTCATACGTGACCTCGTCAACCAACTCCGCGCCCTTCCTGAGGAGCGCGCCCACATTCTTGCGCGACGGCGGCAACAGGAAAGTTATGAAAGGGATGCGGTCATCGTCCAAGGCGATCTGATGGGCCTTCTTAGAGATGCGCGTGCCGAGACCGAAGGCATCCGGTTTCAGCACCAGGCCATAGTCCCACTCATCGCCTTCCCTCTGGAACCCACCCCAGCCGACATAGTCGCCGTCACAGAGTATGGCCCAATGGCCTAGACCGTCCCGGCGCCAGCACGCCTCTTTCGCCGCGACGAAGTCTTCAACGGCTTTCCGGTCCCATTCAAAGGTCAGAAGCGGCATATGCTCCGCCACCTTCGGATCGGACATATGCGCGGCAATCTGGTCCGGCGAAACATCGGTCAACCGCCCGAAGGTGATTTCTCTGTTGGGTCTGTGGGACATCAGGGGTACGAGCGCTGTCAAAACCACGAGCTCTAGATAGGCAGCCCGTCACCGCATCACAACGCCTTCTCGTAAATCTTGAGCGCCGCCTCGTAGGTCATGTCGCGGGGGTTGTTGACCAGCAGGCGCGTCTGTTTCATCGCATCTTCGGCCAGCGTGGGGAGGTTGTTGTGGTTGACACCGACGGCGCGGAGGTTTTCTTCCATGCCGAGATCGGGGCCCAGCGCGATGAAGTTTTCCACCATGGCGTCGCCGATCTGTTTCGGGCTTTGGCCGGCCAGTTCCGGGAAGATCAGCGGGGCGATTTCCGCATACTGATGCCGCGCATCCGGCATGTTGAACTCCAACACATAGGGCAATACCAGCGCGTTGGAGAGGCCGTGGGGCACGTGGAAATGGCCGCCCAACGGATAGGCCAGCGCGTGCACGGCGGCGACCGGCGCGTTGGCGAAGGCCATGCCGGCCAGCATGGAGCCCAACAGCATGTTGCTGCGCGCCTCGCGATCCTTGCCGTCGGTGCAGACTTTGCGAATGTTCTCCCCCAACAGGGAAAGCGCCTGTTTGGCGAGACAATCGCTGACCGGGTTCTTCTTCAGCTTGGAGGTATAGGCCTCGATCGCGTGGACCATCGCGTCGATCCCGGTCGCGGCACTGACCGGCGCGGGCAGGCCCAGGGTCAGGTCCGCGTCCAGCACCGCATAGTCGGGCAGAAGCTGCGGGGAAACGACGCCCTTCTTCTCCGCCCCCCCGGTGGTGACGATGGAAATCGGCGTCACTTCGGACCCCGTACCCGCCGTCGTCGGGGCCAGCGCCAGCGGCAGCCGTTCGCCCACCACCAGGCCCACGCCGTACATCTCCTGCAAGGGCTGATCGGTGTTCAGCAACATGGCGATCAGCTTGGCGGTATCGAGCGAAGAGCCGCCGCCGACCGAGACCACGCCGTCGACCCCTTCGGCGCGCGCCTGTTCCACCGCGTCCAGGATCATCTGTTCCGGCGGGTCGGCGACCACGTCGGAATAGAGCCAGACACCGATCCCTTCCGCCTTCAGCCCGTCCAGCGCCGGCTGCGCCAGCCCCAGCTCCAGGATCTGTTTGTCGGTGATGAAGGCGACCTTCTTGCAGCGGTTCTGCCGCATCAGCGAGCCGATCCGTTCCGTCGATCCCGGCCCGGAAACCACCGAGCGCGTGGTCATGAAGCTGAAGGATAGCATGGCGGCCCCTCCCGTCAGGCGCGTTTTCAAGAGCGGGTAACGGTAGTCGCGCCCGCCGTGTGGGAAAAGAAAAATTGCCGGCGCGCGTGCTCTGCCTCCAGACTGTCGCGGCATTCGCAACGGAGGGTGTCCCGATGACGCGCGTCACCGTCTTTTTCTACGGCCTTTTCATGGACCCGACCCTGCTGCGCGAGCACGGCGTGCAGCCGGAAAACCCCCGTGCCGCCACGGTGACGGGGTACCGTCTCGCCATCGGCGCGCGTGCCGCCATGCTGCCCGAAGCGCGGGGCACGGTCTGGGGCCTCGCCTATGATCTGACCCATGCGGAGATCGACCGGCTTTACGGCGATGCAACCTTGGCGGACTACCGCGAAGCGGCGGTCACCGCCATGCCGACCGCCGGACCGCCCTTTGCCGCCCTGATCTACACCCTGCCCCCGGACGCGGTCGGCCCCGTCCGAAATACGGACTATGCCGCTGCACTGACCCGGACAATGGTCCGGCTGGGCGCGCCGGACGCCGTGATATCCCAGGTGAAACAGGCTGTTTAAGCCTGTCCGGCGGTCGACCTCCCGCCACCCGTCCTTCTACCCGTCGTCCAAACAGCTGTTCCCGCTGCGACATTATGATTGGTATGACCAGACTAGGAATCGAGGATCTCTGTGCTACTGTCTTACCGTACAGGCAGAAAACGGCCGCACCCAAAAATAATCACGGCGGCCGATGGGAGGAAAAATATGAGAAGAGCGTTTGCCGCTACGGCAACCGCGATGGCTCTGATGTTGGGTGTTGGCCTGACCGGGACAGCCGTCGCACAAAGCACCGACAATCTGGAAAAACTCAGCAACTTCAAAACAACCGGCACGACCGAGTTTACCTTTATCGATCAGACCGGACCGTATGCGGACGGGATCAAAGAGACCCTGAAGCGGATCAAAATGCCGCCGGGCTTCAAGATCGATCTTTATGCGGTGGTGCCGGATGCGCGCCACATGGCCGTCGGCCCGCAGGGCATCGTCACCTTTGTCGGCACCCGTAAGACCAAAGTCTGGTCGGTGACCGACCGCAACAAGGATCGCGTGGCGGACGAGGTGAAGGATTTCGCGCCGTCGCTCAGTTTCGCCATTCCGAACGGGCCGTGCTTCTCCAAGGACGGGTTCCTGTTCATCGCGGAACAGAACCGGGTGCTGTTGTTCCCGGCAGCGGAGTTCTTCTATGAAAGCCCGGACGTCGCGGCCTTCAACGTCTTCAAGCAAGGCACGCTGATCCCGCCGGAAGAAGAAAGCTACAACCACACGGCCCGCGTCTGCCGGATCGGGCCGGACAACAAGATCTACATTTCGCTGGGTCAGCCCTTCAACGTGGCCCCGCCGGAGAAGCTGGACCTCTACAACGAAGTCGGCATCGGAGGCATCATCCGGGCCAACTGGGACGGGTCCGAGCGCGAAGTCTATACCTACGGCGTGCGGAACTCCGTCGGCCACGACTTCCATCCGGAAACCGGCGAGCTGTGGTGGACCGACAACCAGGTCGACGGCATGGGTGACGACATCCCGCCGGGCGAGCTGAACCGTCAGACCGCGGCCGGTCAACATTTCGGCCATCCCTGGTATGGCGGCGGCACGGTCCGCACCAACGAGTATGACGGCCAGGACGTCCCGGTCGAGGTGGTGCATCCGGCTGTCGAAACCGTCGCGCACGCCGCCGATCTGGGCATGACCTTCTACACGGGCAACATGTTCCCGGCGAAGTACAAGAACGCGATCTTCTCCGCTCAGCACGGCTCCTGGAACCGGACCGAGCCCATCGGCGCCCGGGTCATGGTGACCTTCGTCGATGCGGAAGGGAACGCGACGATGGAACCTTTCGCCGAAGGCTGGAAGGACGAGAACGGCGAGTATCTCGGCCGCCCGGTCGATGTCGCGCAGCTGCGCGACGGATCGATCCTGGTGTCCGACGATCTGGCCGGCGCGATTTACCGGATTTCCTATTCGGCGCCCGAATAGGGATAGGGTGATCGTCGCATGCGTTATTTTCATGGTTCCGTTATGGCTGGGATCGCCGCGCTCGTGATAACGGGCGCGGCACCCGCCCATGCCGCCGATCCGGCCGCCGGCCGGACCAAGGCCAAGGCCTGCCGCACCTGTCACGGCATCGACGGGATCGCCAAGATCCCGATCGCGCCGCATATCGCGGGGGAAAATCAGATCTACCTGGAAACCCAGTTGAAGGCTTTCCGGATCGGCAAGCGGACGCATGAGATCATGTCGGTGATCGCCAAGGATCTGTCGGATGAGGATATCAGCGATCTTTCCGCATGGTATGCCTCGATCAAGATCAGCGTGGAGGTGCCCGAGTAGCAATATCGGCCCAATCGTCACACGATGAAGTCAATTGCGGCGGGATGACCAACGCGTTACTGTTTACAGTATGAGTTGAGTAATAGGTAAAAATTGAAAAAGGGAGAAACATCATGGCTTGGACAGCACCAGTGGCAGTCGAAATCTGCCTGGGTATGGAAATCAACATGTATTTTCCGGCCGAGCTCTAAGCTCCACCGAAAAGACGTTTTGGTTTTGGGGAGCGCGGAATGACGATGAGTCGATTCCGCGCTCTCGTTTTAGGCGCCGCCGCCGGCGGCGGCTTTCCGCAATGGAACTGCAACTGCGCCAACTGCGCCGCCTTTTGGGCCGGCGAGGAAGGGGTTGAGGCGCTCAGCCAGTCTTCCATCGCGGTCACGGTGGATGGCGACAATTGGGCCCTGCTCAATGCCTCCCCCGATCTGCGCGGTCAGATCCTCGCCAACAAGGCGATGCACCCCAAACACGGCAAGCGCCATTCGCCCATCGTCAGCGTGCTGCTGACCAACGGCGATTTGGACCATACGGCGGGCCTGCTGACCATGCGGGAAAAACAGAGCTACCGTTTGTTCGGAACGGGAGAAATCCTTTCCGTCCTGGAAGCCAATCCCGTCTTCGAAGCGCTGGACCCGGACTTTGTCAGCCGGCTGGCCATCTCGCTCGATAAACCGTTCGACCTGCTGCCGGGCCTGACCGCGACGCTCTTCGCGGTGCCCGGCAAGGTGCCCTTGTTCCTGGAAGGGGACGGACCGGTTCAAACGGACCTGCAGGGCGAGTTCACCGTCGGAGTTGAGATGCAGGCGGGCGACGAGCGGATCTACTATATTCCAGGCTGTGCCCGGATGACGCCGGATTTAGCCGAACGGATCGCCGGATCGGACCTGATCTTCTTCGACGGCACGCTTTTTCAGGATGATGAAATGGTCCAAATGGGGGTCGGCCAGAAGACCGGAACCCGCATGGGCCATATCTCCATGTCCGGTCCGGACGGCTCGCTGGAGGCGTTCAAGGATATCCAAATCGGCCGCAAGGTGTTTCTGCACATCAACAACACCAACCCGGTGCTGCGGCCCGCCTCGCCGGAACGCCGGACCGTCGAAGACTCGGGATGGACCGTGGCGCGCGACGGTATGGAGATCGCCCTGTGAACGCCCCGCAATCGAACGCGGACTTCGAAGCGCGCCTGCGCGCCATCGGCGACGCGCGCTATCATGACAAACACCCATTCCACAAACTGTTGCACAGCGGGGGATGCACCCCCGATCAGGTCCGTGCCTGGGTCCTCAATCGCTACTGCTATCAGTCGGCCATCCCGCGCAAGGACGCCGCCCTGATGGCGCGCTGCGACGATCCGGTATTGCGCCGCGCCTGGCGTTCGCGGATCGAGGACCATGACGGTTCGGCGGACAAGGAAGGCGGCATTGTGCGCTGGTTCAAGCTGGCGGAAGCCGTGGGTCTGGACCCGGACTATGTCGCCTCCAAGAAAGGTGCGCTGCCGGCCTCCAAGTTCGCGGTGGAGGCTTATGTCCGCTTTGTCGCCGAAAAGACCATGCTGGAAGCCATCGCCTCTTCGCTGACGGAGCTCTTCGCCCCGAAAATCCATAAAGAGCGGATTGCAGGCCTTCTGGAACACTACGCGTTTGCCGACGACCGGGCGCTGTCCTATTTCCGGAACCGCCTGACCGAAGCGCCGAAGGATGTGCAATTCGGGCTGAAATATGTGCTGGACCATGCGGACACGTTGGAAAAGCAGGATGCGGTCGCAGCGGCGCTCACCTTCAAGACGGATGTGCTGTGGAGTCAGTTGGACGCGCTCTATGCCGCCTATGTCGAACCCGGCCATATTCCGCCGGGCGCCTGGCAGCCCGGCGAGGGCTTGTTGAAAGGAGCCGCCGCATGACGGACCTTGCCGATACGGTAATCCCGACCTTGCCGCGCGGCGTGCGGCTCCGGGAAGATGCGGCGCGGGGCGAATGGGTGCTTCTGGCCCCGGAACGCGCCATGAAGCTGGACCCGATCGCGGTCGCGGTTCTGCAGGAGGTTGACGGCGAGCGGAACCTTGCCGCCATCGCCGCCGCCCTGGCGGAAAAGTACAACGCGCCGGCCGATCAGGTGGGTAAGGACGTCAAAGCCTTTCTGTCCGGCCTGCTGGAAAAGCGCATGCTGGAGCTGAAGGCCCCATGACCGAGGCGCCGCCCCTTGCGCCGCCGATGGCGATGCTGGCGGAACTGACGCATCGCTGCCCGCTGTCCTGCCCCTATTGCTCCAACCCGTTGGAGCTTACCAAACGAGACGCCGAACTAAGCACGGAGGAATGGTGCGACACTTTCCGGCAGGCAGGCGATCTCGGCGTCCTGCATGTGCATCTGTCGGGCGGGGAGCCGGCCTCGCGCCGGGATCTGGAACAGCTCGTCGCCGCGGCGCGGGATGCGGGCCTCTACACCAATCTGATCACCTCCGGCATCGGCCTGACCGCGGACCGGCTGAAGCGGCTGACCGATCAAGGGCTGGACCATGTGCAGCTTTCCATTCAGGGAACCGAACAGGAAAGCGCCGACCGGTTCGGCGGCTATAAGGGCGGGCATGCGCGCAAGATGGAGGTCGCGCAGTGGATCGGCGATCTGGGCTTGCCGCTTACCATCAATGCGGTGATGCACCGCCAGAACATCGACCGGCTTGAGAAAACGATCGAGGTTGCCGTGTCGCTTGGCGCGCGGCGGCTGGAAGTCGCAACCGTGCAGTTCCAGGGCTGGGCCGCCAAGAACCGGGGCGCGCTTCTGCCGACCCGCGCCCAGGTCGAGGCCGCGACCCGGACGGTGGAAGACGCGCGCGAGAGGCTGGCCGGTACCCTGGTGATCGACTACGTGCCGGCGGACTATTACGCCCGCTTCCCAAAACCCTGCATGGGCGGCTGGGGCAAGGTCGGCCTGGTCGTGACTCCGTCAGGGGAAGTGAAACCGTGCCATGCCGCCGATATCATCACGACGCTCAAGTTTCAGAACCTCCGCGACGCCCCATTGGCGGAGATCTGGCATAACTCTTCCGCCTTCAACGCCTTTCGCGGCACCGATTGGATGCAGGAACCCTGCCGCTCCTGCGAGCGCCGGGAATTGGATTTCGGCGGTTGCCGCTGTCAGGCCATGGCGATTGCGGGCGACGCTGCGGCGACGGACCCGGCTTGTGAGAAGTCTCCTCTGCACGCCGCCTTGCAGGACCTCACCCAAAGCGCCGAGGATGCCCCGACGGATTTCGTCTATCGCACGTTGGGGGGATAGCAAATGGCGGGCCTTCAGATCGAGGATCTGACCTGGCGCTATGGCGACAAAGTGGCTTTGGATGCGGTGAGCCTTTCGGTGGCCCCCGGTACGTTCTGCGCCCTGCTTGGGCCGAACGGAGCCGGGAAAAGCACGCTCTTCAATCTGGCGACCCGGCTTTTCGAGACAGCGGACGGATCGGTGACGGTCGATGGCGCCGATCTCTACACGATGCCGGCAAAGGCACTCTCGACGCTGGGAGTCGTGTTTCAGCAGCCCACGCTGGACCTGGATCTCAGCGTTCTTGAAAACCTGCGCTATTTCGGATCGCTGCACGGCATGGGCGGCCGGGAGACCGCCGCACGCGCACGGGAGACATTGCGTCTGCTGGACATGGAGGACCGGATCGGTGAAACCGTCCGGCGGCTGAATGGCGGCCATCGGCGGCGGATGGAAATCGCCCGCGCCCTGATCCACCGACCGAAGGTGCTGCTGCTGGACGAGCCCACCGTCGGCCTGGATCCCGCCGCCCGCGCCGCCATCACCGGACACCTCCACCGGCTCGCCGCGGCGGAAGGGATCGCGGTTCTGTGGGCAACGCACCTGGTCGACGAGGTGCAGCCCGGCGACCGGCTTGTGGTCTTGCACCGGGGGCAGGTTCAGGCGGCGGGCGCCGTGGAAGACGTGATCTCCGGCTCCGGCCAGCCGGATCTCGCGTCCGCCTTCCTGAAGCTGACGGCGGAGGCCAAGGCGGCATGAGCGAACGGGTCGGGTTCACCGGGGCGTTGGGATGCCTGTGGGGCATAACCCGCCGGGACGCCCGCCGCTTCTTGCAACAGCGCGCAAGGCTGATCTCCGCGCTGGTCCGGCCGCTCCTGTGGCTTGTGGTGTTCGCGGTGGGATTCCGCTCCGCCCTCTCCTTCACGGTCGAAGAGCCCTATGTCGGCCCTGTTCCTTACGAGATTTACATTCTGCCGGGGCTCGTCGCGATGGTGCAGCTTTTCAACGGCATGCAGTCCTCACTCTCGATGGTCTATGACCGGGAGATGGGATCGATGCGGTTGATGCTGACTAGCCCATTTCCGCGCTGGTGGCTGTTGTTCAGCAAACTTGCGGCCGGAACGGCGATATCGCTGGTCCAGGTCTATGTCTTTCTGGGCGTCGCCGCCTTGTTCGGCATCACGCTCCCGGCGGCGGGATACTTTATGATGCTGCCGGTGCTGATCCTCAGCGGTCTCGCCTTCGGGGCGCTGGGCCTGCTGCTCTCCTCCACCATCGATCAGTTGGAGAATTTCGCCGGGGTGATGAACTTCGTCATCTTCCCGATGTTTTTTCTCTCCTCCGCTCTCTATCCGCTCAGCACGGTCGAAGCAGGCTCCCGGTTTCTTTTTTTCGCCGCCTCTGTGAATCCTTTCACCCATGCGGTCGAAGCAATACGGTTTAGCGTCTACGCCATGGCCGACCCGTGGGCCTTGGGATGGACAGCCTTGACGCTGGCCGTCTGTTTTGTCGGCGCCGTCCTTGGCTATGATACCAAGCGCGGGATGATCAGAACGCGGAGGTAAGCATTGGGCGCGGAGAACAGAAAGCGGACACGGCGGCGCGGCGGCGGCGAGAAGCCCACGACAACGCGGCCGACACGCTATACCCAACTGCGCGCGCCTTTTACCCCCCAGGGCATCTTTTCCGACGACGCAATCGCCGACATGCATGAAACGGCGCTGCGGATCCTGGAGGAGTTGGGGCTGAAGGTCCTGCTGCCGGAGGCGCGCCAAATCTACCGAGATGCTGGAGCCATCGTCGACGAAGAAACCGAGTTTGTCCGGATCGGCCGCGATATCGTCGAGGCGGCCCTTAAGACAGCGCCCCCCTCGTTCCGGCTGCGCACCTCAAATCCGGACCGCGAACAGCAGTTCGAGCTGGGGTCGCTGACCTTCGCCCCGGGGGCAGGTTGCCCGCACGCGACCGACCGGGAACGCGGCCGGCGGCCGGGCTCGCTGCAGGATTTCGAAGAAACCATCAAACTGCAGCAAAGCTTCGACGCCATGCACATTCTGGGTCCGTCGGCGGAGCCGCAGGACGTGCCCGTCAACCTGCGCCACTACGCCATGGCGCGGGCGCAGTTCACCCTGTCGGACAAACCTCCCTTCATTTACGCGCGCGGCAAGGCGCAGGTCGCCGACGCCTTCGAGATGACCCGCCTGGCACGGAGCCTGGACGATGCGGCCTTCGAGGCGGGCGTCTGGATCTTCACCATCATCAATACGAACTCACCGCGCCAGATCGACGTACCGATGGCGCAGGGCATTATCGACTTCGCGCGCGCCAACCAGCTTTCCATCATCACCCCCTTCTGCCTGGCCGGCGCAATGGCCCCCATTACGGTCGCAGGCGCGCTGACGCTGCAGCATGCCGAAGCCCTGGCCGGGATCGTGCTGGCGCAACTGTCGCGCGCCGGTGCGCCTGTCGTCTATGGCGGCTTCTGCTCGAACGTGGCGATGAAGTCGGGTGCACCCGCCTTCGGCACGCCGGAGCATGTCCAGGCCACATTGGGGACCGGGCAGCTTGCGCGTTTCCTAGGTCTGCCCTGGCGGGGCGCGGCGGGGACCGCCGCCAATACCTCCGATGCGCAGGCGGCGCACGAAACCATGATGAGCTTTTGGGCCAATGTCCTGGCCGGGGCAACGGTCACCGTTCACAGTGCGGGCTGGCTGGAAGGCGGCCTGACCTTCGGTTACGAGAAGTTCATCAATGACATGGAAGCCCTCAACGCCATGGCGGAACTGTGCACACCGCCGCCGGAAGACGCCGCGGCCATCGGCTTCGATGCCGTTGCCGAAGTCGAACCGGGCGGTCACTTTTTCGCTGCCCAGCACACGATGGAACGCTATCAGACCGCGTTCCACGAGCCCCTGGTCGCCGATCTATCGAACTTCGGAACCTGGAGCGAGGCCGGCGGCCTGACCTCCACCGAGCGCGCCACCGGGATCTGGAAACAGGTCCTTCGGGATTTCCAGCCGCCACCAACCGGGGAGGAAGCCGGAGCCCGGATCGATCAATTCATCGCCGACCGAACCGCACAAGGCGGCGCCGAGATTGAGGGCTGACGCAGCGCCTGCCGGATAAGGGTAGCGCGCGCCTCCCCTGTCCGCCGCACCGGGTTTCGCGACGCTACACTCTACGCGCGAATCCGGAATCGCACACCCGATGTCATAATATGTTAACTATGCGATTTTACTGCATTTTCTCACCTCAAAAACAACCTTTTGTTTATACATAATTTTTACCATCCGTTAATTATTCAGCAAGATCTGTTGTTGCATGATACACTGGTACAACCGAGAAACGCGGAGTAACGAGCGGCGCGGTTGGTCGATGCGCACGTTCCGGTACATGCGACGGCCATCCAAGCGTCATGGGGTCTGTCATGAGCTTCGATTTTGTTGCCCATATCTCCAACGACGGGACCGTATCCCATATCGATGGTGAGACGTGGAATCTGTTGGGCATGGCCCCGCACGACCTGATCAACGAGAATTTCCTGGATGTCGTTGCGGAGCACGATCGGTTTTTGTTGAGCGACATGCTGTTCAACGTCAAACCGGGGCAGAAGCAGGCCCAGGCTAAGGTTTCCTTCATGAGCCGTGACGGCGTCGAGAGCCCGGTGACCCTGTTCGTGCAGCCGGTCTTTGAGCGGGGTATTTTCCGCCATACGCGCCTGGCGGCGGCCCTCCACGATCCCTTGGCCTTGGATGACGGTCCCAGCGCCGCGGATTTCGAAGAAGAAACAGCAGTCTTTCAAGACACGCTATACGACATGATCGACGGTGGGACGGCCGGCCAGATGTCGGTCTTCTCGGCGAACGGCGGCGGCATCGGCACCGACAAGCAGGCGGGCGACCGTCTGCACGCCCTGATTTCCTCCAAACAGGACAGCCAGGGCAAGGTGCACCGATTGAGCGAAAACAGCACAGCGCTGCTGCATGACGGCGACGTTGAAGAATTGGATCTGCACGCCGAAATCCACGACGCCATGGAACCCTTCGGCGGCGTCTCGGAATACAGCGTCGATCTTTCCGACGATACGGTCGATGCGGCGGACAAAGCCGATCTGGTGGCGGGCGTTCTGGCGGCGGTGGCGCAGCCCGGCGTGGCGCTGCCCGATGGAAAACACAGCCTGCAAGAGGCCTATCAGGAAGCGCGCACGGCGGTAGCAGAGGCCGTCGCCAACAGGCCCCCGCCGGAGATTCAGTTTTCCGTGCAGATGAAGGCGCGGGACGTGCAAATCGGTATGGCGGACGTTCCGGAGCTGATGAGCGTATTCACGCCGAACCCGGAAAACCGCAATGAGTTGATCGAGGATGTGTTGCGCGCCCATCTGGACGCGGTTGCAAAGGCAAAACCGGACAATGTTCCGGTATGCGTCCCGATCAACGCGGCGTCCCTGCTTCAGTTGGAGCGGGCGGAGTGGGATCTGTTCGATCTGATGGTGATGCCGGTGGGTCTCAAGAAACTCGATGCTGCGGCGCAGAAGCTGGTCGCTCAGCGCCTGACCTCGCAATATGTCATGGCGGATGTCGCGGATCTCGCCCATAGCCCGACCTTCTTCGCCGACCTTGTCGCCGCCGAAGCGCTCTCGTTCCTACGCATCGAGGCGGACATTCTGGCGAGCGCCGACACCAACGAGCGCGAGACCTTCCTGAACGTGGTGGATATCTGTTCGGACCGGGGCATTTACATCTTGCTCTCGAACCTGGACGAGCGGCTGGCCAGCTTCGCCGAAGGCAAAGCCGACCAGATCTTCGTTCCGGCGGACAATCTGCCGGCGGCCGCCTAGATCCTCGCGCCTTAATTCGGACCCATTGAGACGCCGTATCCGGTCTTCTGGCCAGGAAGGCCGGGCGCAGCGGAAGCGCGGCGTGACGCCGTCCAGAAGCCCGGATACGCCGCCTTCGGTCTTCTTGGAAACCTTCCGGATGCGTCGCCGCCCCTTGCCGATGCGCTGCATCGCCGGCGCAACGGCTCCTGCCCGGTAGGCTTCCAAGAAGATCTCAATTGCGTCCCAATTAAGGCGCGAGGATCTAGGCCGCACGGCAGGTTGAGACGTCCGCGCTGTTCTAGAGCGGCAGGGTGTAGGCGGTTTTCACCGTGGTGTAGAATTCGTCCGCGTACCGGCCCTGCTCCCTGGAACCGTAGCTCGACCCTTTCCGACCGCCGAACGGCACGTGGTAATCCACGCCTGCGGTCGGCAGATTGACCATCAGCATGCCAGCCTGACTTTTGCGCTTGAAGTCCGACGCGTATTTCAGGGATGTCGTGCAAATGCCGGCTGACAGCCCGAACTCCGTGTCGTTCGCAACCGCCAGCGCCTCGTCGTAATCCTTCACCTTGATCACCGCCGCAACCGGACCGAAGATTTCTTCCTGGGCGATCCGCATGTCATTCCTGACATCGGTGAACAGAGCGGGGGAGAGGTAGAAGCCGTCCGTATCGCGTTCCAGACGCTCGCCGCCAAAGGCCAGCGTCGCCCCTTCCTGGCGTCCGACTTCGATATAGTCCATATCCTGCGCCAGTTGCGTTTCGTCCACGACCGGACCGATCTGAACCCCCTCTTTCAAGGCGTCCCCGACCACGGTCTTCTCCAAGCGCGCTTTGGCGGCTTCTATGAACCGGTCGTGGATCCCCTCGGTCACGATCAGGCGCGAGGAAGCCGTGCAGCGCTGACCGGTGGAGAAGAAAGCGCCTTGAACCGCGCAGTCCACCGCATTGTCCAGATCCGCGTCGTCCAGAACGAGCAACGGGTTCTTGCCCCCCATTTCCAACTGGAACTTCGCGCCGCGCGCCGAACAGGCGGCCGCCACGAGCGATCCGGTCTGCACCGAGCCCGTGAAACTGACGGCCGCGACGGCGCGGCTGTCCAGGATGGCTTGACCGACCTGGCTTCCCTTGCCCATCACCAGATTGAAGACGCCGTCGGGAATGCCGGAGCGGGAAATGATATCGGCCAGCGCCCAGGCGCAGCCCGGGACGAGGTCAGCCGGTTTTATCACCACACAGTTGCTGTAGGCGAGCGCGGGCGCGATCTTCCAAGCCGGAATCGCGATCGGAAAATTCCAGGGCGTGATGATGCCGACCACGCCGACCGGTTCCCGGGTGATCTCCACCCCAACGCCGGGACGCACCGAGTCCAGCCGGTCGCCTTCGATGCGCAGGCATTCGCCGGCGAAGAACTTGAAGATTTGTCCGGCGCGGACCGCCTCGCCCATACCTTCGGGCAGCGTCTTTCCTTCTTCACGGGAAAGAAGGTGTCCCAGCTCCTCTTTTCGGGCAATGATCTCATTCCCGATAAATTCAAGAATATCGTGGCGCTGCTGTATGGTAGAGAACTGCCAGGTCTTGAAGGCTTCGGACGCCGCGGCGATGGCGTCTTCCGCCTCGGAACGGCCGGCGCGTGCATAAACCCCGACAACGTCGCCCAGGTTGGACGGATTGATATTGTCGTTGCCGTCGGACCCATCCCGCCAGTCGCCGGCAATGAAGTTACGGTGCATTGTCATTCTTGTTCCTCCCAGGAAGACCGTCCGCAGGGGTGCGGCGGTGTGTGAGTTTTTCGCCTAGAGCAGATCGCGCCGGCGCAGGTTGTCCATAAGGGCCGACGTTCCGAACGTCCATGGTTCGATCTCGGCGGCGCTGCCGACCCGGTTGATCAGCGCGCCGAGCTTGGGCGAGGAAATCGTCACGACGTCCCCGTATTTGTGGGTGAAGCCCTGACCCGGGGCGTCGCGATCCTGAATCGGAGCGAAAAGGGTGCCCGTGAACAAGGCGAGACCGTCCGGATAGTGGTGACAGTCCATCGCTTGCGCAACCAGATCCGCCATGTCGCGGCTGATCTCGCCCGCGTCGCTGGCGCCTTCCAGGACGAACCCGTCCTCTCCCGCCACCGTCAGCGAGACGACCGCGGACCGCGCATCGTTCAAGCTGTATCCATCATCGAACAACCGGATGAACGGTCCCAGCGCGCAGGATCCGTTGTTGTCCTTTGCGCGTCCGAGCAGAAGCGCGCTGCGTCCTTCGACGTCGCGCAGATTCACATCGTTGCCCAGGGTGGCGCCGACGATCAGCCCGTCGCTGCGCACGACCATCACCACTTCAGGCTCCGGATTGTTCCAGGTGGAGGACGGGTGCAGTCCGACATCCGCGCCAAGGCCCACCGCGGACATCGGCTGCGCCTTGGTGAAGACTTCCGCATCAGGGCCAAGCCCCACTTCCAGATACTGAGACCACAGCCCCTTGTCCATCAGGGCCGCCTTCACCTTTTCAGCCTCCGGCGAGCCCGGAACCACGTCGCGGATTTCTGCACCGATGACCGCGCCCAACTCCACGCGCAGGGCCGCCGCCCGGTCGGGTTCGCCCTTGGCATGCTCCTCGATGACCCGTTCCAGCATGCTTTTGACGAAGGTCACCCCGCAGGCTTTCAACGCCTGCAGGTCGAACGGCGCCAACAGGTAGGGGGCATCGGCATCGCGGGTCGCGGCCGCGCTGTTGGCGATGATGTCCGCCGCGCCGCCCAAGGGCGAGAGGTCGCCGATCTTCAGCAAATCCAGCGGCGCCGGATGATTCAGCAGATGCGCCATCGTCGGGACGTGCGGCGTTAGATCCAACACAAGCCCGTCGCGCACGGCAACAATACAGGGGCCGCCGTCCGCGCCGCCGACCCAAACCCGCCCGACCAAGGCCGCATCCGCAGCGTCAGTCGGCAATACTCCACCGTCTAGTTGCATGCGGCATTGTTGGAGCGAACGGCGGGCTGAATCAAGTGTCGGGGCACCGCTTCAATCGATGGAGCCGCCAAGTTTAGGACGTTAAGCGAAGGTGGCGCGCGCCGTCGCGGTCGAGATATCGAAATTGAGGTCCAAGGAGCGCAGCTCCACCTGAATGTTCGATCCCGTTATCCCGTTGCGCGTGGTCGCGAAAGGGAAGTTCAGAATGATTGAGTTGCCGTTGGATTCCAGCAGGCTCGTCACCGCATTGTTGCGCGACCCGTCGGAGAGGTTCTCGAAACCCTGAATTCTCAACACGCCGCCGTTGATGGCGCTCAGCGCGTCGGTAAAGCCCTGGCTGTTGATGCCCGCAATGTCCAAAACCACGCGCGTTTGCCCGGTTCCCGGCTGGGTGGCGAAAAAGAAATCAACGATGCGCTCGTCCAGGTCGCGGCGCGCTTCCGCCTGCCCGATGAAGGTGACCGTCGTCGTCTGGAACAGGCCGCGACCGTCAAATCCGCTGCCACTGTCGTTCAACTCGACAAAGCTGATCGTGTCCAGGCCGAACCCGTTGCTGGGCGCCTCGAAGAAAACGGAAGACAGATCTGCGGCCGCGATGACGACATTGTCGGCCAAAGGCGTGCCGCCCTGGGTCAGTTGTCCCGCCGGGGCCGATCCGTTTTCGCCGCGCAGACGCACCGCGAAATTCTCCGGCGTGCCGTCGGACGCCCGGAACACGAGGTCCGAAAGGGTGACACTGCCACCGGAAGACACCCCGACACGGCTGTCGAAAATGGTGTTGAGGGACGCATCGAAGGCGATTGAGGAGAATGTACTGCCGAAGGCCTGATTTTCCGAAACGATGGTCAGCGCATCGAGGAACTGCAGGGCCGGTCCGTCGATCGGGACCAGGTCGGAGCCGTCGTCCAGATCGATCTCAATGACCGCCCTCTCCCCGGTAACGGTGTTCTCGATGGCGATTGCGGACAAGTTGGCGAGCGGCGGCTGGCGGGTTTCGAGCGCCTGAAAACTTGGATTCAACTGGGCGGCGCCGAAGAAGCGGGAAAGGTCCAGGCCGGTCTGCGCCTGCGCCAGCGTGACCACATTGGCGAGGCTTAGCTGGATCGGCTGAAAGACAACAAAGGGCGTATCGGTAGACGCGCCCAGCACGGTCGCCTGCGGGCCTTCGAAGGTAGAGAATCCAGACGGGTTGGAGATCAGGCTCAGCCCGATCGCCTCAGCCGACGCAGTCGCAAACTGCGCGGTCGCAAGCGCGCTAAACGGATTGCCGGGCTGAAAAATCCCAGCCGGCCCCGCAATCTCCGTCATCTCTCTCTCCGCCGGTTAATCTATACCGGCGGATGAGGAAAAGCGAATCCCGGGCCAGCTGAGGTACCTAGCTCCGCAGCGAGCCGACCTTGGACAGACTGTCCGGCATGGCGTGGCCGTAAGTGTCCGTCACCAGCGAAACGATGCGTCGGACTTCATCCTGGCCCAGCGCGTCCATCAGTTCGCAAGGCGCCTTGCCGAACCGCAGAGCGAGACCCGCGCCCATGTCGATATCCGCGGCGGACGCCACGCCTTCGTCCAATTCCTGGAGAACCGGGAAGAAGGTCGCCGCCATCAGGCGGTCGGCGATTTTCTTGTCCGCCTCGGCGTCGCCGGATGCATCTTCGCCGATCTCGAACTCGTAGTCGCTGTCGCCTTTTTCGGCCAGCGTGTTCGACAGCGTGTAGAACGCCCCGTGCGGGCCCAGGTTGCGCTGGGCGTGGAACATGATTTTCGGTTTCACCAGGTTCGTTACCAGGAACGGGCCGGCGGCAACCCCCATGCATTCCCGTGCGACGCGGTCGACCTGCGCGGTGCTGCCTAGACCTTCGTCCAGCAGGCGGACGGCCTCGTTGCCGTAGGGGACGAAGAAGCGGTTGATCGCGAAACCGAAGGAGTCTTTGCAGGCAATCGGCTTCTTGGCGGTCTGACGGCAGAATTCGAGTGCCTTGTCATAGATCGCCTGGTCGGTCTTCTCGCCCTTCACCACCTCGACGATCGGATTGATCGCGGCCGGGTTGAAGTAATGCAGTCCCAGGAACCGCGTCGGGTCATCGACCGCCTCGGCCAGATCCGACACCCGCAAGGCCGAGGTGTTCGTGGCGACCACAGTTTCCGGCTTCAGATGCGCATTCAACCGGCCGAAAAGCTCTTCCTTGACCGATTGTTCTTCGAAGATCGCTTCGATGATCAAATCGCAATCGGCGAGCGCCGCAATGTCGGTGGCGCCGGACAGGCGTCCGAAACAGGCCGCGGCGTCATCGGCGGACATCTTTCCCTTGTCGGCGGCGCGATCGTAGAACTTCTTGGCCGCCGCAAGTCCGCGGTCCACGGAGTCCTGGGCGGTGTCGACCAAAACAACCGAGACCCCTTGCTGGCCTAGCGTGGTGGCAATGCCCGATCCCATGGTTCCGGCGCCGATGATCCCAACCTGGCTGAATGTCATTGAATAGTTCCCTTTGTCTCCGACCCGCGGTCCTGTGTCTTATGATGCGGCGCACAATAAAGTCCGGACCGGCGCTTGTCGAGCGAGGACGCTGGCCCAAATGCCGGGAATCCGGGATATAGTTGGGACATGAAGCAAACAGGCCGCCGGTAGCACCTCCGGCGGCGTCAGATCGGATCGGCCCGGCATCGGACAAACCCAGGTATGGAAGACGCGAAACAATCCGATTCCAGCTTGAAGCGCGCTTTCGCCATTGGCATGGAGCGGCAACAGCAGGGCGATTTCGACGGCGCGATCCGCGCCTGGCGGGCAATCCTGCTGCAAAACCCCGACTCCGTCGCGGCGCTGAACAATTTGGGCGTCGCCCTGCGCCGGATCGGCCGGATCGCCGAGTCGGAAGCCGTCCTGCGGACCGGGATCGAGCGCCATCCGATGACGGCGGAGCTGCATATCAGCCTTGGCCAGACCCGCCAGGAATGGGGCCGGGACGATGAAGCGGAACAAGAATTCATCCGGGCCTCGGTGTTGGCGCCGGGTGCGCCATCCGCCCACCATGCGCTCGGCGCGCTGTACCTTGGGCAGGGACGGCTGGAAGACGGTATCCGTGCTTTGAACGCCGCCGTTAAGGCCGACCAGAAGCATGTTCCCAGCCTGGTCGGATTGGCCGCCGCACTGACCGACCGGGGCGACACGACCACCGCCGCCAGGCACCTCACCACGGCCTTGTCGCTGGCCCCGGATCACGCGGAAGCCCATGCCGCCCTTGCAAGTTTGCTGCTGCTGGCCGGCGACTACGAGGCCGGGTTTCGCGAATGGCGCTGGAAGCAGGGTAGGCCTACGGACGACGATGCCGAAACCGGCGTGTCGGTCGAGAAGGGAGACTTGAATGGCCGCCAGGTCACCGTCGACTGCGATACGGGTTTCGGCGAAACCTTTCTTCTGATCCGCCTACTGCGCATGCTGACCGGCGGGAGTATCACGGTGCGTTGCCGCGCCTCGCTTGTCGATTTGCTCCGCGGAAGCGGCTGGCTGGACTCCGTCCAGGCCGCAGGCGATCCCGATGCGGACGATGCGGGACCGATCATTCCCCTTTCCCGCATCCCGGCGCTGGTCGGACTGGAGGCAGACGCCATCCCGGATGCCGTTCCCTACCTCAGGCCCGATCCGAGCTCGTTGGCCTATTGGCGGTCTCGCTTGCCGGCGGACGGCATCAATATAGGAATATGCTGGTCTGGTGGCGGCGGTGACATTCCGCTCGCCGCCTTCGAACCCCTGGCGCGGATGCCTGGCGTTACGCTCGTATCGCTGCAAAAGGGCGACGCACGGCGCGAGATTGCGGACTGCGGTTTTCCGGTGCTGGATATGGGCGGGGAAATCGACGAAGCCAACGGCGCTTTCGTCGACAGCGCCGGCCTTGTCAGCGTCTTGCCGCTGGTCGTTGCCAATCAGTCGCCCATCGTTCATTTGGCCGGCGCGCTGGACAAAACGGTCTGGGCCGTGCTGCCGCCGACCCCGCATTGGTGCTTCGGGTTGGAGGGGGACACCACGCCCTGGTACCCCAGCGCGGTTTTGTTCAGGCACGAAGCGCGGCACGCCTGGAGCCATACGCTCTCGCGCGTCGCACAACAGATTTCAGGATTGCGTGATCTCACCCAGACATACCGCGTTTAAGTCTTGGCAAACGGATACAATGACTTAGGTGGTATCGTGGCAGTGTTGTCCTTGAACAAATCTTGCGGCCGCGACGCCGGTTCTTGGTCGCGATTGCTGGATTCTTTGGGGTATCTGTTTCCCGGTTTGGATTACAGGCGCCGCCGCTCATAAATTGTTAAAGATACAAAGGCGATTGTGCATGAAGAAGCTGGGTCGCCAAACAAACCGAGGAAGCGGGTAACCATGAGATTTTGTGTTGTCGCAGGGCTGCTGATCGCATCGGTCGGGCTTGCGCTGGCCTCTCAACAGGCAGAAGCGATGACGGGGCCGCCGGCCAAGGCGCAAACGTCGCTGGTCGCGGCAAAGACCGCGATCGACGCCGGCGAGTTCCAAAAGGCGACCGCCGAGTTGCGGGTTGCTCTCAAGGCGGAACCCGAGAATGCGGATATCTGGAACATGCTGGGCTTCAGCTATCGCCGCATGGGGGCGTTCGACATGGCCTGGGACGCCTATGAGCGGGCGCTGACCATCAACCCGAACCACCGCGGCGCAAATGAATATCTTGGCGAGTTATATCTGCAGCAGGGACAGATGGACCTGGCGAAACAGCAATTGCAGAAGCTTGCGGAACTGTGCCCGTTCGGCTGTCGGGAGCGGAACATGTTGGCGAAGCGGATCGAAGAGGCGAGCGAGAGCTAGAGCCGCGCGCCTTAGCAAGGGCTTTAGAAAGCAGGTCCCGGTTCATGGTTCGGCGCATCGCCACCGCGCTCAGACACCGGCAGAAGGCTTAGGTCCGGCACTCCGCAAACCCGCATCACTTCGTCGCGGCCGCGGATCTCGACATGTGCGTCCGTGTAGCATTCCGAGCCGAGCCCGCAGAGGTCCGCAACGTCGCCGCTGACCACAAGCGGGGTCCCGATCGACTTGGTCAGACCTTCCAACCGGCTGGCGGTGTTTACGGTGTCCCCGATCGCGGTCATTTGCACGCAGCGGCCGAACCCCATTTCACCCACGATGGCCGGTCCGGCATGCACGCCGATGCCGACACGAAGGGGCTCCTCAAGCTCGTCCTCGAGCGATGCGTTCAACTCTTCGATACGCTCGCCGATCAGACGGGCGGCCTCCAAAGCCTGCCGGGCCGCCCGTTCCCCGTCGTTCAGCCCCACGCCGAAAAGCGCCATCACGCCATCGCCGACGAACTTGTCGAGGTAACCGCCCGCTTCTTCGATCGAACGGCCCATGGCATCGGAATACCGGTTCAGCAGGAAAACCACGTCGTAGGGTAGTTTTCGTTCGGAAAGACCGGTGAAATTCCGGATATCGGCAAACAGAACGGCGATTTCAATCTCCTCACCCTGCAGATAGCCGGGTTTGGCAAAACCGTCGCGCGCCGTCGCGGTCGACGGCAACAGGCGCGAAATGCGGACCCGGCTAACCTTTGGGCGGGCCTGACAGGCCAGCCGGACATCGGGCGCCGCGGCGATCCGGCCCAGCACCGCCATCTCCTCGGGCGAGGGAGGATCGATGAAATCGAGCCCGGAGAGAACCCGGACGCGACAGGTCGAGCAGCGGCCGCGTCCGCCGCAGACGCTGGCATGCGGAACATTGTGCAGGCGGCTCGCCTCCAGGATCGACATGCCTTCCGGCACAAAGACCTCCTGGCCGCGGTCGTAGTTGATCTGAACCATGCCGCGCCGCCGTTCGATAATCTGCCGGAACTGACCGGCGATCAGCACCAACACCACAAGCACCGCGTAACCGGCCAGGAAGCCGTTCTCGACCAGGTACAGGAATTCGACCGCCTCCCAAGGCGGGGGCTTGACCGCTTGAAACATGGTGTCCACATAGCCGGGATCCTGCGACAGGGCGGCGACTTCCCGTCCCGCCGACCACGCGCCGGTATAGGCGTAGAACGGCACCAACACCGCGGCCAGCATCAGCATGCGGGAATAGCGTCCCCACAGTTCCTTGGTAGAGAGCCAGTAATGCATCCCCAGGCAGCCATGGGTCCAAGCGACGGCCAGGACGGCCATTTGGCGAACCCCGACCCAGACGTCGTATTCGAAGTAGATCGACAGTAACCAGGCATAGCTCGGTTCCGACCCGTAAAAGGACACGAGTACCCGCGTGCCGATAATGTGCAGCGCCAACAGGGGTGGAATCGACAGACCGGCCAGAAGCTGAATGATCTCCGCGCGCTGCATCGATCGGAAGGTACGCCGCACATAGAGGCTATGGAGCCCCAACGAGATATGGACCAGGAAGGCGCCATACAGAACGGCGGTCCCGACCGGATTGCCGAACGGTGCCTGCATGATCGGCCGCGCCGTCTCCATCGCGGCCAGTGAAAAAATGCCGATCCCGTGGTTGATCAGGTGCTGCAGAACGTACCCGAACAAAACCAGCCCGGAGATCAGGCGGACCCGGCGTATCACCGTGTGCATCCCCTCGTGACTTCTGCTGGTGTTAGCGGAATTCGCATTTCGCCGCACTCAATAATTCTTGATCGGCCTGTCGGGGGCCGACGCCCAATGTGCTTGAATCTGCGGGTCTTTTGACTAAACCTTCGCACCAACTCGGATACGCCCGATCTGTCGGTTCTAACGGTTTGGGCGTCGTCACAAGATTTCGAACAGCGGACCATAGGATGATCGAACTCGACCATCTGACAAAAGACTTCGGACCTCATCGCGCCGTGGACGACCTGTCCTTCTCCGTCTCCAAGGGGGAAGTCCTGGGTTTTCTCGGGCCGAACGGGGCCGGGAAGTCGACGACGATGCGCATGATCACGGGCTATCTTGCGCCCACGGCAGGCACCGCCCGCATCGTCGGTTACGATGTCCGGAAGGACCCGGTCGCGGTAAAGAAATGTCTGGGCTACCTTCCCGAAGGCGCGCCCGCTTGGCCGGACATGACCCCTCAGGCCTTTTTGCAGTTCGCCGCGGAAATACGGGGTTTCGGAGGCAAAGCCGCCGGCATGCGTATCGCCGCCGCCGCCGAGAAGGCCAATCTTGGCGATGTCATGCATCAGCCGATCGGCACCCTGTCCAAAGGGTTCAAACGGCGAGTCGGCCTGGCGCAGGCCCTGTTGCACGATCCCGCCGTTCTGATCATGGACGAGCCGACAGACGGTCTGGACCCGAACCAGAAGCACGAGGTTCGCAAGCTCATCGCCGAAATGTCCGGTGACAAGGCCATCGTGATCTCGACCCACATTCTGGAAGAGGTCGAGGCGATCTGCAGCCGCGCAATCGTCATCGCCAAGGGCAAGATCGTGGCCGACGACACACCCGAGGGTTTGGAGCGCCGTTCCGACCGGCACAATGGCGTCTCGCTGACGGTGGCGGGGGGACAGAACGCTCAGGCCGCGACCCTGATCGACGCCCTGCCGGATGTCGAATCGGTCGAACGGCTGTCGGAAACAAGGCTGTTCTGCCGGCCGGTTGCCCAAAAGCCGATCGCCTCCATGCTCGCCCAGCTGTTGCGCGAGAACGATATCGGTTTCGAAGAGCTGCATGTGGAGCGCGGTCGGCTGGACGAAGTGTTCCGGGACATTACGCAAGGGACCGAGCCGGTCACGGAGGCGCCGAATGCGTAACGTTCTGACCCTGTTCAAGCGGGAGATGACTTCCTACTTCGCCACCCCGCTTGCCTATATCTTCATTGTGATCTTCCTGCTGATGGCAGGCGCCTTCACCTTTTACCTGGGCAACTTCTTCGAACGCGACCAGGCCGACCTGGAGGCTTTTCTGCAGTTTCATCCCTGGCTCTATGTCGTTCTGATCCCTGCGATTTCGATGCGTCTGTGGGCGGAAGAGATCAACAGCGGCACGATCGAACTGCTGATGACGCTGCCGATTACCACCACCGAAGCGGTGGTCGGCAAGTTCCTTGCCGCCTGGGTTTTCGCCGGGGTGGCGCTGGCGTTGACCTTTCCGATCTGGATCACCGTCAATTATCTGGGCAGCCCGGACAATGGCGCGATCGTGGCCGGCTATCTCGGCAGCTTCTTCATGGCGGGCGGATATCTGGCGGTCGGCGCTTTCCTGTCCGCCGTCACCCGCAGCCAGGTCATCGCCTTCGTCCTGTCGACGGCGGTCTGTTTCGTCCTGACGGCCAGCGGCGCACCCCTGGTCCTGAATTTCTTTTCGGCCTTTGCCGGCGACGAGGTGCTGGCCTTTATCCGCTCGCTCAGCTTCCTGGACCATTTCCAGAACATCATTCGGGGTGTCGTCGACATCCGCGACCTGGTCTATTTCGGATCGCTGATCGCGTTTTTCCTGACCTGCAACGTTCTGGCGGTGAACCGCTTCAAGGGGGCCTGATCGATGTCCGGATTACTCTCCCAGCGCGGCGGTTGGCTGATTGGCGTTGCGATCGCGGTCATCCTCTTCGTCTTGGTCAATGTCGGCGTCAGCCGGGTGGTCGGCGTGCGCCTGGACCTGACGCAGGACCGCCTGTTCACCCTGTCGGACGGAACCAAGAGTCTGATGGCCGGCCTGGACGAGCCGATCACCTTGACCTTTTATTATTCCGACGAACTGGGAAACCGTATCCCGCAATATGCCGCCTTCGCGACCCGGATCGAGGATCTGATGCGCGAGATGGCGGATGCGTCGAACGGCAAGCTGACCATCGAGCGGGTCAATCCCGAGCCTTTCTCGGAGGCGGAGGACCGCGCGGTGGAGCTGGGCCTGCAGGGCGTGCCGATCGACGATACCGGGGACAATGTCTATTTCGGCGTCAATGCCGTCGGGTCGGATCCGGATCAGAGCCGGGGCATTCCGTTCTTTCAGGCCGACCGGGACGTCTTCCTGGAATACGATCTGACCAAACTGATCTACCGCACCGCCAATCCCGAGCTGGCCACCGTCGGCGTGATCTCCGGTAAGGAAGTGTTCGGCAATCCTTTCGCCGCCATGGGCGGCGGCCCCGCCGAGCCCTGGTATCTGCTGATCCAGATGCAGGATTTCTTCGACGTCCGCAGGGTGGCTTCGGCCGAGTCGCTGCTGGAAAACGAACCCGATATCCTGTTGATCATCCACCCCACGGAACTGGACGATGCGTTCCTCTACGCCATCGATCAATTCATGCTGCGGGGCGGACGCGCGGTGATCCTGGTCGACCCCTGGAACGAGACGGCTGCGGGCCAGCGGCTGGCGCCGGGCGCGCCGACGATCGTTCCCCAAACCTCGGACTTGAAAATCCTGTTCGACCGTTGGGGGGTTGAAGTCCCAGAAGGCGAAACGGTTGGGGACCGCAATCTCGCGCGCGTCGTCAATGCCGGGGAAGAAGGCCAGGTGGTCGCCGCCCCCTATATCTCCTGGATCGTTCCGAAAGACGAGAACAGGAACCGGGAAGACGCGGTCATGGCGTCGGTCCGGACCTTGTTGCTGCCGACTCCGGGTTCGATCCGGGTCGCCCCCGATGCGACGGTTGCGGTCCGGCCGCTGATTACCACGACCGACGACGCGACGCTTGTACCGAACGATCCGGACCGCCAGCCCGATCCACTGGCGCTGTTGGATACCTACACGCCGACCGGCGAAAGCTACGTTCTGGCGGCGCGGATTTCCGGCTCTGTCGAAACCGCTTTTCCGGACGGCCCGCCGCAACCCGCCCCGCCGCCGCAGCCGGTCTCCGCCGGCGGGAGCGACGGCGAAGACGCGGCCGCAACGGAAACCGAAACACCGGCGCCGGCGCCCGCGCCGCAAGGACCGGCCTTCCTGCCCCACCTCGCCGAATCCGAGGCTCCTCTCAATGTGATCCTGGTCGCCGACGCGGATATGGCCGAGGATCAATACTGGCTGAATGTTCGAAACTTTTTCGGTCAGCGCATCGCCCAGCCTTTCATGGACAACGGCGCGTTCCTGCTGAACAGCCTGGAGAACCTGCAAGGGTCGAACGATCTTCTGAACCTGCGCGCGCGCCGCAACGGCCAGCGTCCTTTCGAACGGATCGAAGCGCTGCGTCTGGACGCCGAGGCGCAGTTCCGCAGCGAAGAACAGGCGCTGCAGCAGAAGCTTCAGGAAACCGAAGCGCGCCTTGCGGAACTGCAGCAAGGCCCTGTGGAGGGCGCCGACATTCCCGTGACGGACGAACAGATGGCGGCGATGCAGGCCTTCACCGACGAGTTGCTGGAAATCCGCAAGAGCCTGCGCCAGGTAAACCTGAACCTGCGCAAGGATATTGAGGAACTTCAGTCCTCGCTGCGTTTTCTGAATATTGCCGCGGTCCCGGTTCTGGTCACCGTGTTCGCCATCGGCCTCGGCCTCTACCGCGCGCGGCGGCGCTCCCGGCTAGGCTAGCGTTTCGCCGGGCAAAACGGGCCAGCCGCGTAACAGGTCGCCGGCGGCCATCGGTTTCTTGCCCGGACGCTGCAGCCGGGTCAGGCGCAGCGCGCCTTCTCCACACGCGACGAGGAACGCATCGTCCAGCACGGCGCCGGGCGCCCCGCGCCCCTCCGCCGGCTCCGCTTCCAACACCTTCACAACCTCTTCGCCGCGTCTGAACGTGGCCCCGGGCCACGGTGTGAACGCGCGGATTTGCCTGTCGAGATCCGCCGCGGGCCGCGTCCAATCCAGCGGGGCCTCGTCCTTGGAGAGTTTCGCGGCGTAGGTCACCGCCGCTTCGTCTTGATCCACCCCCCGCAGGTCGCCCGCCGCCACCGCCTCGAGGGTCTCCACCAGCAGCGGCCCGCCGGTATCGGCCAGCCGGTCATGCAGATCGGCAGACGTCATGCGGGACCCGATCGGCACGTCCCGGACCGAGAGCATGGGGCCCGCGTCCAGCGCGGCCACCATCTGCATGATCGTCACGCCGGACTTCTCGTCGCCGGCCAGAATGGCGCGGTGGATCGGCGCAGCGCCGCGCCAGCGCGGCAGCAGCGAAGCGTGCACGTTCAGGCAGCCGAGCCGCGGCGCGTCCAGAATGCTCTGCGGTAGGATCAGCCCGTAGGCCGCCACCACGGCGGCATCCAGATCCAGCGCTTGGAAGTCGGCCAGCGCCTCTTCGGACTTGAAGCTGTTGGGTGTGCGCACCGCGATCCCCAACGCGTCCGCGGCTTCGTGCACCGCCGTCTTGCGCAACTTGCCGCCGCGCCCGGCGGGTTTCGGCGGTTGGGAGTAGACGCAGACGACATCGTGGCCGCGCGCCACGAGCGCTTGCAGCGTCGGCACGGCGAAGTCGGGCGAGCCCATGAAGGCGACACGCAAGGGCGACGCCGTCTTTGAATCAATCATGAAGAGAGAACCGTCCGGCCCGGCGCGCTACGCGGCCTTCTTTTTCTGTTTGCTCAGTTTCTGCTGCTTCTTCAGCTTCCGCAGGATCATGTTGCGCTTCAGCGTCGACAAATGATCGACGAAGACGATGCCTTCCAGATGATCCATTTCGTGCTGAACGCAGGTCGCCAACAGGCCGTCGGCTTCGATCTCTTGCTGGTCGTTGTTTTCGTCCAGATACCGCACCTTGACCCGGGCCGGCCGTTCGACATCGGCATACTGCTCGGGGAAAGACAGGCACCCCTCTTCATAGGTGCCGATCTCCTCGCTCGACCAGGTGATTTCCGGATTGGCCATCTTGATCGGGCGCGGTTCCTCGTCCGAGCGTGCGACATCGACCACCAATATCCGTTTGGGGACACCGACCTGCGGCGCGGCCAGACCGATGCCCGGCGCGTCGTACATGGTCTCCAGCATGTCATCCATCAGCTTGGCCAGCTCGGGCGTGACGGCGTCCACCGGCGTACACTTTTCCTTCAAGACCGGATGCGGCGCGACCAAGATCGGGAGAACGGCCATGGGGTATCCTGTTTTTCTTCAGTTTCTCTGGGGTTCCGGTGATTTAGGTAGGCTTCAATGCGGTTGGCGTCAAGGCACCCGCCGATCGCCGGACAACTGCGAATCGGGGCATGTTTGATCGTTTAAATCCGTTCGAAAGCTGCTCCGATCATGACCCTTCAAAACCTCGACCCCGTTCTTCTGGTGCTCTCCGGCGTGCTGCTGGCGGCGGTCGGTGCGTTGGTTTGGATGGCGGCGGCGCGCTCGCGTTCTCGACGCAACGAACAAGCGGCGACCGTGCGCCAATTGATGGAACATCAGGCGCAACTGGCCGGTCGGCTGGGCCAGTTGGCCGAGCAATCCGCCGGCGCACAGGCGGCCCTGCAAGGGTCGGTCGGCGAACGGCTGCAGGCCCAGGAACGGGCGATCACGCAGATGCTGGACGAACGGTTGGGCGCCTTGACCCGCCGTGTCGGCGACAGCCTGCACCAGCAAACCACCCAGACCCAGACGACGATCGGCGATCTGAAGGAGCGGCTGGGCGCCATCAACGCCGCGCAGGAACGGATCACCAAATTGAGCGAACAGGTCGTCAGCCTGCAGGACGTGCTCAGCAACAAACAGGCGCGCGGCGGCTTCGGCGAGATCCAACTGGAAGACCAGGTAAAGGCGGCCTTGCCGCCGTCGGCCTATGCGTTCCAGTACACGTTGTCGAACAAATCGCGGGTCGACTGTCTGCTGAAATTGCCGAACCCGCCGGGGCCGATCGGGGTGGATTCGAAATTTCCGTTCGAGAGTTTCAATGTCATCCGGAACACGCCCGATGGCGAGGAACGGCTGCGCGCCCGCAAGGCGTTCGGGCGGGACGTTCTGGTTCATGTGAAGGCCATAGCGGACAAATACATCCTGCCCGGCGAAACGGCGGATTGCGCGCTGATGTTCCTGCCGTCGGAGGCGATCTACGCGGAACTCCACGCCGAACTGCCGGACGTCGTCGACAAGGCGCACCGCGCGCGGGTCTATATCTGTTCGCCAACAACCCTGATGGCGCTGCTCAACACCATCCGCGCCGTTCTCAAGGATACGCAAATGCGCGAACAGGCGGGTCTCATCCAGAAAGAGGTCCACACGCTGAACCAGGATGTGGGCCGTCTCGGCAAGCGGGTCGATAATCTGCGGGGCCATTTCGGCCAAGCAAGCAAGGACATCGACGAGATCGAAACCTCGGCGAAGAAGATCACCGCGCGTGCGGCCAAGATCGAGGCGGTCGAGCTGGCCGATATCGACCCGTTGGATGCGGTCGCGGGCTCGGGTGCGGCGGAAACCCCGCCCCGACCGACCCTGGTGGCGAACGGGGATTGAGCATGTCGGGGCCGGCCTCCTTCCTGACCCTGGATCATCTGGTTATCCGGTGCGCCGATATCGAACGAATGAGTGCGTTCTACGAGACGGTTCTGGGCTGCCGGCGGGAACGGGTGCTGGATGACCTTGGCCTGTATCAGTTCCGCGCGGGCTCCTGCCTGATCGACCTGGTGGACATCGACAAAGCCATCGGCAAGGGCCCCGCCCCCGACCCGGCCAACCCGAACATGGCGCATTTCTGCCTGCGGATCGAAGACACGGACTGGGACGGTCTGATCGGCTATTTCCGCGACAAAGGCGTCGATATAGACGACGCGCCGGGCCGGCGGTACGGAGCAGACGGCCAGGGGCAGTCGATCTACCTGCGCGACCCGGAAGGAAATGTCCTGGAGCTGAAAATGTCGCCTGAACCGGGGTCCGTGCTGGCCGGTTCGTAAATGCAGCGGATCAGTTGACCGGATCCGGCCTCGCGGTTTCCGGTTTGGCCAGCCACTCCTTCCCTTGCAGCATGGCTTTCCAGTAAAGCGGCGGCAGGATCTTCTCCTTCAGCAGCCAGGCCATGCGGCTCGGTTTTCGGCCGTCGATCAGCCAACGCGGGAAACTGGGAAGCAGTTTGCCGCCATAGCCGAATTCGGCGAGCACGATCTTCCCCCGTTCCACCGTCAAAGGGCATGACCCATAGCCGTCGTAATGGGCCACCCCGACGCCACGGTCCATATCGGCCAGGACGTTTTGCGCGACCACCGGCGCCTGTTTGCGGGCCGCCGCGGCGGTCTTGGCGTTCGGCGCATTCATGACGTCGCCCAAACTCCAGATATTCTCGTAGGTTTTGTGCCGCAGCGTGTTCTGATCGACATCCACCCAGCCCGCGGCGTCCGCCAACGGGCTGACCCGGATAAAGTCGGGCGCGCATTGCGGCGGGCAGACATGGATCATGTCGAAGGAATGCCTCTCCTGGGTTACGTGACCGTTGGCGTCGGTGTATTCGAAGGTCGCGACCTTCACCGATCCGTCAATCGCCACCAGGTTATGATTGAATTTCAGATCGGCGTTGTATTTGTGGACATAGTCCATCAAGGCCGGAACGTAGTCCTTTACGCCGAACAGCACGCCGCCGGCGTTGTAGAAGGCGATATCGATCTTGCCCAACCGGCCCGCCTCCAGCCAGTAGTCGGCAGACAGATACATCGCCTTCTGAGGGGCCCCCGCGCATTTGATCGGCATCGGCGGTTGCGTGAACAACGCCGACCCTTCCTGGAGGTCCTGCACCAGTTCCCAGGTATAGGGCGCGAGGTCGAGACGATAGTTCGAGGTTACCCCGTTTTTTCCCAGCGTATCGACCAAGCCTTCGACCTTGTGCCAGTCGAGCTTCAAACCGGGACAGACGACCAAGCGACCGTATTCGATCAGGCGGCACCCTTCCAGAAACACCACGTTGCGCTCAGGCTCGAACGCGGCGACAGCGGCCTTGATCCAATGCACCTTCCGCGGCAACACCGACGACAATGTCCGGACGGTTTCTTCCGCCTCGAAGAAACCACCGCCGACCAGGGTCCAACCCGGTTGGTAATAGTGAATGTCCGCCGGGTCGATGATGGCGATTTCAAGCGACGGATCGCGCGCCAGCAGGGAAGCGGCGACGGCGATCCCCGCCGAACCCGCCCCGACAATGAGGACTTCATACCTGGCGTCGACCGCTTCACGCACCGGTTTGCCCTGATGCGCGATCCGCCTTACCACGCCGTGCATGTCGTACCCGGCCTCTTTCGCTTGGGCCAGAATGTCGGTCAGATCCATCTTCCCGGCCCGGCTTAAGGCCCACAGCGTCATCGAGCGGGTGCCCGTCCGGCAATAGGCGAGGGCCGGCTTTTCGACTTCCTCCAGCATTGCGCCGAAGGCGGTTGCGTCCTCATCCCGGACCGTGCCGCTTTCGACCGGTAGATAGCGGGGCTCCATCCCCAGGCGGCGCGCCTCTCCCTCGATTTCATGGAACAGAGGCTGATCGTTGCCTTCCCCATCTGGACGGTTGCAAATGACGGTCTTGAAACCTTGCGCGGCAATCGCCGCCAGATCCGAAACAAGAATCTGCGGCGCAACACTCAACGCGCTGTCTACCCGGCTGAATCTCATGACCGGTCCCCCTTTGAGCCGCCGCCTATAACGCGTCGACCGGTATTTTCAGATAGGTCTTGCCGTTCCGTTCCGGCGGCGGCATTTCGCCGGCCCGCATGTTGATCTGAACCGACGGCAGGATCAGGGCGGGCATGTCGAGTTGGCGGTCGCGTTCGGCCCGCATTGTCACAAAGGCGTCTTCGTCGACGCCGTCATGGACGTGGATGTTCTTTTCGCGTTCCTCGCCCACAGTGGTTTCCCACTGATAGTCCCGACCGTTGGGGCCGTAGTCGTGACAGAGGAACAGCCGTGTCTCCACCGGAAGCGACAGGATCGTCTTGATCGATTTGAACAGCTCCCGGGCATCGCCGCCCGGAAAGTCGCAGCGGGCGGTACCGAAGTCCGGCATGAAAAGCGTATCGCCGACAAAGGCGGCGTCGCCGACGATAAAGGTGACGCAGGCCGGCGTATGGCCCGGCGTGTGAACGGCGGTCGCCTCCAACGCGCCGATATGGAAAACCTCGCCATTCTCGAACAGGTGATCGAACTGCCGCCCGTCGGTCGCGAAATCCTCCTCGGCGTTGAAGATGTCCTTGAATACGCCCTGCACCACATCGATCCGGGACCCGATCCCGGTTTTACCGCCCAGCTTCTGTTGCAGATAAGGGCCTGCGGTGAGGTGGTCTGCATGGACATGGGTTTCCAGAATCCACTCCACCGACAAGCCCTCGCTTTCCGCAAAGGAGACGATTTGGTCGGCGTTATCCGTCGATGTCCGACCGGACTTCGGGTCATAGTCCTTAACCGAATCCACGATCGCCGCATGCTTGGTCTGAGGATCCCAGATGACATGGGATGCCGTGAAGGTGACTCCGTCAAAGAAGGTCTTCACGTTCGGCTTCATGGATACCCTCCTCCACAAAAAATTTGTAAAAATCACGCCGCCTTGCTGGTGCAGATTCCAAGCAGCCGGTAGGCCGGACAGAAACCAACGAAGGCCGTCACCAGCGGAATCAATCCGACATAGCCCCATGCCGTCTGGGGTCCCCAGAACGCGAGGGAGATCAAGAACAGACCGAAGGCGACGCGCAAGGCGCGATCCACAGTGCCCACATTCTTCGACATTTACGTGCTCCTTTTCCATGACCTGGATCAGTCCCGGGGGGAACTGCTTCTCCATTAGGTTTGGCCATGCTATTCGCGCTGCCGATGCCGGTCTGTGACTTAGTCACGGACGAAATCGTCCGCGCGTTCGACGTGCCAGGCGCGAATGGGTTTACGGCATGTGCAAGGTTTTCTGGGTCTCGGCCGCTTTACCGGTCAGCCGGGCAGGAGGCGGTTTTCAGACGATGCAGCGCAGCGGCAAGGACCGGCAACGCCTTCCGGCTGAACGCAAAGGCGCCCAAAGACGGTCTTTGTGGTTCCAGGTAAGGATGGCCTGCACTATGGACGCACGGAGTATCGGAACGAGAGCGTAGCCGTCCCGTTGCCCGGCACCGTCACCGTCCACACTGCGCGGCCCGCGCTACGCCGATCGTGCAGTTGAGACTCCTCCAGGATCCGCCATTCGCCGAAAAGAGATTCGACGATCTCTACCGCGGCTGCTTCCGGACGGGCGTTTCGCAACGTGATTTCATAGGCCGCTTCGAACTCGCCGCGTTGGCCAAGACGCCGAAACGCGGTTTGCCGCCGTTCGGCACTGAGATCGAAGCTCTTCCCCAGAACGAGTTCCGCATCCTGCTCCTGGGCCAGATGGGGGATGCGATCCTCGCCAAGCAAAACGGGCGTCGTCCCGCCATCGTCGTAGATCCGCACCAGCCCTGCAGGCAACGCCATGCCAAGCCCGCTTTCCTCATTATTGACAATAGAGAGGATAATGTCGGGCCGCTGACGGGCTATGCCGTCCGCGCCGCGGCCGGCGGCAAACCGCGCATCCCCGGACAGGCGATACAGCCGATCCACGGAAACCTCCCGCGCTTCGAACAAAGGAATCTTGCGTTCCTGGCCGTGCGAAAGATCGGTCCGGCCTTGCAGATCGTATCGGTGGTGATCCCCGACGGCAGCTTGTTCCGGCATCGCGATCGCATCCGACGCTTCCATGGCCATCGCCCGCGCCTGAACCGCGACCCGCTTCGGCGCAGCCGACCGGCGATTGATATCACCCGCGATAAGGCTGACCGAGGCGCCCCGATAATCCACGCCGGTTTGGTTGCTGATCGACGCGAAACCGCCGAGCGACAATCGCGTGCCGTCCTCGGAAAGGACGCCGGCATAGTCCGCGCGCCAGTCGATCCCGCCTGCCAGGTACCGCAGGTCCATGACATAGGATCCAGCCGCAGGCGTGACCAGCGAAACCGAGAGGGCTTCGTCGACACTGGCCGCCGGATCGCCGGCGTCGAAAGCCGGGTAGCCGGGTGGATTTGTTTGAATGAGACCGTCCAGACGGACCGTAATCCCACCCGTCAGGCTGAGCAGATCCGCCTCCCGCACCGTCGCTTCGCCGGTCGATGGGTTCACCGTGACCCACTTAACCGTCTTCCCCAAAAACCGTCGCAACAGCGTGTTGGTTGACAATGGCTCTAGTGGAAAGCGAAGCGAGACGATGCGCGCGTCGCCCGCGCTGATCACCACGCTGTCGCGTTGGACCGTCGAGGGCAAATCGGACGCGGCAATCGTATAGGCGCCCCGTCCCAGTTCGATCTGGCGGCGATCCTGGATCAGCGCAAAGCCGCCGGAATAGGCCGCAATGCCGATCGAGCGGGCCCCTTGCAGCCCGGCGGACGGTTGCTGCTGCGCCCAAACCGAGGGCGCGCATACCGTTAGGCCCACCGCCAATAACAGAGTCCGAACCATCGTCATGGTGACAATACCCCCGTGCCGTAAAGGAAATTCCTGAAGATCTTGGGCGCATCCGGAGTTTCCCGGTAGTTGTGCCGGTAGTGAGCGTTTTCACCGGACCATGAGTTGCCGATCACGTCTGCCCTGATCTCCGGATGAAACTGAACCGAATACCAAGCCCCGCCATGGTCCAGCGCCATCGCGGGCATTTTGCTATCCGCGGCGAGAACCGTGGCGCTCTCCGGCGCCGCCGAAAGCCGCTCGTAGTTGCCGAAATGGTAGTGGCTGTCACCGGCCAGTCCGTCGAACAGAAAGTGTTTCAGGCCTTCGGCTGTCAGCGGCGCCTCCAGCGTGCCCGCCATCGGGCCCGACGGAACAGTGTCGACAGCCGCGCCTTCCATCTGGCCGATCATCTGATGGCCGCCGCAGATTCCGAACAGCGGCGTCCCGGTTTCCCGAAGCGCGTGAAGCCAGGCAACCAGATCGCGCTGCCAGGGCAGGCCGTCGTGAACGGAATGAAAACTGCCCCCGACGATCACGGCATCATGCGCCCCCGGGTCCGGCAGCGCCTCTCCGCGCGACAAATAGAGTCCGTCGAAATCAATCCGGTCCAGAAGTCCCAGGTCCCGCAGCATCACGCGGAACCAGTGGACTTCGTCGTCACCGCCCTCCGCACCGGCGAACAAGGCCGGATCGTAGCGTCCCGGGGCACCGAGCATGCCGATAAAAAGCACGGTCGGGCGCGCCGTCATCAGCCCAGCGCCTGCCGCGCCTGCAAGGCCGCGCTCAGCGTCCCGTCATCCAGATAGTCCAACTCGCCGCCAACCGGAACGCCATGCGCCAGGCGGGTCACTTTCACACCCGTTTCGATCAAGCGCTCGGTGATATAGTGCGCGGTGGTCTGCCCCTCGACCGTGAGGTTGGTGGCCAGGATGATCTCCGCAACCGCGCCGCCGCCGCATCTTTCTACCAGGCTGCCGATATTCAGATCCTCGGGTCCGATCCCATCGATCGCCGAAAGAACGCCGCCCAGGACGTGATACCGGCCCTTGAAGGAAGCGGTTCTTTCCAGCGCCCACAGATCGCCGACCTGCTCAACAACACAGATAGTGGATTGATCGCGGGTCGGATCCGCGCAGATCGAACAGGGATCGCGCGTATCCAGGTTGCCGCAGGTTCCGCAGATCGCGATGGCCTCGCTGGCGTCCTTCAAAGCCTGCGCCAACGGCGTCATCAGGCTTTCCCGCCGGGTCACCATATAGAGCGCCGCACGGCGGGCCGAGCGCGGCCCAAGGCCGGGCAGACGCGACAGCAGTTGAATGACGCGGTCGATTTCGTTCATGGAGACCTGTCTAGAACGGGAGTTTCATGCCCGGCGGCAGCTGCAGGCCGCCCATGATTTTCTGGGTTTCCTCCTGGGTGAAACTGTCCACCCGCTGGCGCGCATCGTTGCAGGCCGCCACGATCAGGTCTTCCAGCACCTCCCGGTCATCGGGCACGATCAGCGAAGGGTCGATCGACAGACGCCGCATTTCCCCTTTGCCGTTCATGGTCACGGTGACCATTCCGGCACCGGACGAGCCGGTTAGTTCCGCTTCCGCAAGCCGCTCCTGCATTTCCTGCATTTTGGTCTGCATTTCCTGCGCTTGCTTCATCATTTGGCCGAGGTTTTTCATCATGGCCAGGCTCCTCGATTGAATGAACTAAGGGGACTCGTCGGTATCGGACTCATCCAAAGTCTCGTCGGCCGGCGGCGTTTCGTCCGGTAGCGGCGTCACTTTCTTGATCTTGGCGCCCGGGAAAGCGTCCATCACGGCCTTGACGAGCGGATCTTCCGCCGCGGCCTCGAACCGGGCTTGCTCCGCTTCCTTGCGCCGCTCGGCGACGGTCGGCTCCCCCGCCTCTCCGCTTACCGTGACGACCCAGCGTTCCTCGAACCAGCTGTTCAAGAGGCTACCCAGACGGTTCGTCAGATCCCGGGGCGCCGCTTGAGTCGGCCTAAGGTCGATACGCCCCGGTTCGAAGCGAACCAGATGAACGTCGTGCACCAGATGCTTCAACAGGCGCCCTTCCCGCTTTTCCTCCATCAGCGCCACAAGGTCGGCATAGGTTTCGAGCGACCGGCCGGCCATCGGTGCAGGCGTTGGGGTCGGCGCGGGGGTTGGCGCAGGGGCAGCGGCCTGAGCCGCCGCCGGCGCCCCGTTCGAGACAAGCGACATCGTCGGCGCACCGTCCGGCGGCGGCGCGCTGGAAACCGGTTGCGTTTCGACCGCCACGGATGAACCGCCGGACGCACCGTTCCCGGAGGGGGGTGCCGCGCCGCGAGAAGCGCCCGGCCCCGCTTCGCCGCTTTGCAACCGTTTGATAAGGTCGGCGGGCGGCGGCATGTCCGCCGAGTGGATCAAACGGATCAGAACCATTTCGGCCGCCTGGATCGGGTTGGGCGCGTTGCGCGTCTCGGCCAATCCCTTCAAGAGCATTTGCCAGGTCCGCGACAGATGGGCCATGCCGAGCTTGGCGGCCATCTCGGCGCCGCGCGTCCGCTCCAGTTCGGGCGTGGCGGTCCGGTCCGCCAGATCGGGCGCCAACTTAACCCGGGTCAGCCAATGACACACGTCCAGCATATCTTGCAGGACAACGGCCGGGTCGGCGCCTGCCGCATACATGTCGTCGAGCAGCGAGAGCGCCGCCGGCGCATCGCCCCGCATCGCCGCATCGTACAGATCGTAAACCCGCGACCGGTCGGCCAGGCCCAACATGTCCCTTACCTGATCGCCGGTGACCGTGCCGTCTGCGAGCGCGATCGCCTGATCCAGAATGGACAAACCGTCCCGGACCGATCCGTCGGCGGCGCGCGAGACCATGGCCAGCGCCTCGTCCTCGACCGGACGGTTTTCCTGTTCCGCCACCCAGCGGAAGTGCTGGATCAGCATGTCCAACGGCACCCGGCGCAGATCGAAGCGCTGACACCGGCTGAGCACGGTTACCGGCACCTTTCGGATTTCGGTGGTGGCGAAGATGAATTTCACATGTTCCGGCGGCTCTTCCAGCGTCTTCAACAAGGCGTTGAAGGCATTGCGCGACAGCATGTGGACTTCGTCGAGGATATAGACTTTGTAGCGGGCCGAAACGGGCCGGTAGCGGACCCCGTCGATCAACTCGCGGATTTCGTCCACGCCGGTGCGGCTGGCGGCGTCCATTTCCTGGACATCGACATGCCGATCCTCGGCGATCGCCACGCAATTGGGACACACGCCGCAGGGTTCGGGGGTCGGCTGCCCCGTCCCGTCGGGACCGATGCAATTGAGCGCCTTGGCGATGATCCTGGCCGTGGTGGTCTTCCCCACCCCGCGCACACCGGTCAGCATGAAGGCTTGCGCGATACGGCCGCTGTTGATCGCGTTGGTGAGAATCCTCACCAGCGCTTCCTGGCCGATCAGGGTATTGAAGTCCTTCGGGCGGTATTTGCGGGCCAGGACGCGGTATGCGGCGGCAGACGGGTCGTCAGACATGTGTCATTCGAGTCTTTTCTTACGCCCCACGGATCTCTAGCGCCTCGCGGTAAAGCGGAAGGCCGAACCCGCGACCCGAACCGAAACTCGTTACGGCTGCTTCCTTCCGGACCTGACCGGGTTGGCGAGGAGTCCGTCCGCGGGCCGACCTTCCGCCCCATATATCGGGTATCGGCGGCGGACTCTCAAGCGAAAGATTCCAGGTCCTGCGCGTCGGTCGATATGGCACAGATGCGTTGGCGAGAAGCCGGATTGTCCGCATCGGCCCAACGTGCGACATTCCGGCACTCACCAAGATATCGAGATTCCACTCATGCCCTACGTGCCGCATCATCCGGAGCATCTGCCCCGCCGCGCCAATTATTACGAGGCGGGTCCCCTGAACCGGGCTGCCGAGTACCGCACGGACATGCAGGCCTTGATCGAGCGGATCGGTCAGGGCACGTCGCGGATCGTGCCGGTCTGGCGTTCGCACAATCTGGTGGCCGCATCCGAGTCCGGCGACGAACCGATCCCGGTCCTCCTGCGCGGCGACCATCCGGCGGTCGGCGATGCCGAAACGCTGATCTTCCTGGGCATCCACGACGAAATGGCGCATTTCGCCATCGATCTGTCCCGCCACGAAGCCCCGCCGCTGGACGATATCGGCGTGTTTCAGGATCTGCGCGCCTTCGGGCAGCTGATCAGCCATGGCGACGGCGCGGTGCTGGCCTATGCCCGCGGTCTGATCTTCTGGCATCAGCGGCATCGTTTCTGCGGCGTCTGCGGTTCGCCGACCGAGAGCGCCCAGGCGGGTCACGTTCGGAAATGCACCAACCCGGACTGCGGGGCGCAGCATTTTCCGCGGACCGATCCCGCCGTCATCATGCTGGTGCATGACGGCGCGGACAGTGTTATCCTGGGGCGCCAGGCCAACTGGCCGCCCGGGATGCATTCGGTCCTGGCCGGCTTTGTCGAGCCCGGCGAGAGCCTGGAAGACGCCGTCGCCCGGGAAATCTACGAGGAGGCGGGCATTACGGTCCGCGACGTCCATTATCACTCGTCGCAACCCTGGCCCTTCCCGGCCTCGCTGATGGTCGGCTACACCGCACAGGCGGCGACAACGGATCTGAATGTCGATCTTGAGGAGATCGAGGAGGCGCGCTGGTACAGCCGCGCGGAAATTCTCGCCTCCCCCGAGGACATGACCTTCCGGCTGCCGCGCCGCGATTCCATCGCCCGCCGGCTGGTCGACGACTGGCTCGGCGACGATGCGGCAAAGATGAAATCGCAAAGCCCCCACACGCCGTTTCCGAAAGCGAAGGTCTACTAGGGTCGGGCGGCGCCAAGCCCCAGGATTTGTCGATGGTTCAGCCCAAGGCCCTGCTCTTCGACATCGGGAACGTCGTCATCGAGGTGGATATGCGCCGGTCCTTCGATCATTGGGGGGCCGCGGCGGGCATGGACCCGTCCGTGTTTGCGGAGCGACACCACCGGGACGCGGTTCACCATCAGTACGAACGCGGCGAGATCGAAACCGCCGTCTATATGGAACACCTGCGCACGCTGCTGGGCCTCGACATCGGCCCGGCTCAGATGATCGACGGCTGGAACGCTTTACTCACCGGAGAGGTCGAGGGGATCGCCGAGGTTCTGGAACGCTTGGCCGGAAAGGTGCCGATTTACGCCTTCAGCAATACCAACGAGGCGCATGTGGACCATCTGACAACGCGTTTCAGCCATCTCCTGGACCTGTTCGACGCCCTTTTCGTGTCCAACGCAATCGGTCACAGAAAACCGGACCTGCAGTCTTTCCGGCATGTCGCGGATGCCGTGGGCCTGCCCGCCGCCGAGATCCTGTTCTTTGACGATCTGCTGGAAAATGTCGACGGCGCCCGCTCAGCCGGGCTGCAGGCTGTCCATGTGCGGTCGCACGACGACGTGCTGCAGGGCTTGTCGCAGCACGGTTTCTGACCGCAACCCGGGCACGCCGGGCGGCTGGCGCGTGTCATCTTTACCTTAAGGAGAAGGTCTTTGCGGCTTCACGGGTAGGAAGGCGTAGCGCCGCAATGCTGACTGCATCGCAAGCAACGCTTGACGCGGTGCGAAAGGCGACAAAGACCGTCTCAGCGGTTCCGAGTTTGCGTGACAGGCACTAGTCCTGAAAACGGAAGGGGTTCTGCGGGTAGGTCCCCAAGACTTTCACTCTGGTCGTGAAATACTGCAACTCCTCCAACGCCCGATCGACATGGCGCTCGGCGGGATGGCCCTCGATTTCGGCATAGAACCGCGCCGTGGAATAGTCGGCGACCGAGATATAGCTTTCCAGCTTGATCATGTTGACCCCGTTGGTCGCGAAGCCCCCCATGGATTTATAGAGCGCCGCCGGAACGCTGCGGACGGTGAAGACGAAACTGGTCATTGCCGGCCCTTCCACCGGATCCGGTTCGATCCGTGTGCGCGACATGATCACGAAACGCGTGACGTTGCCGATTTTGTCCTCGATCCGGCTGCGCAACACGTCCAGGTCATAGGTCTCCGCCGCCAGCGTTGACGAAATCGCCGCGACTTTCGGATCGCCCAATGCCGCGATTTCCTGCGCGGCGCCCGCCGTATCCGCATGTGCGACCGGCTTGATCCTCAGCTCCCGCAGGGTTTCCCGGCACTGGGCCAGGGCCTGCGGGTGGCTGTGCGCCTCCCGGATCTCTTCCAGCTTGGCCCCCTTGGGCGCCATCAGGTTGTGGTGAACCGGCTGAAAGTGCTCGCCGACGATATACAGGCTGGATTCGGGCAACAGATGGTGGATGTCCGCGACACGTCCCCCCAGGCTGTTTTCGATGGGGATCATGGCCAGACCGGCTTTTCCCGATTCCACGGCCGCGAAAGCGTCCTCGAAACTCGGACAGGAAAGCGCTTGAAGGTCCGGGAAGGCGCGGTTGGCAGCCATGTGGGAATAGGCACCGGGCACCCCTTGATAGGCAATGACGGAATTATCCAGGTTTCGCCTTAGATGGGAGAAAAGTTGCGCATATTGCTCAGGATCATCCGGGTCATGCGGTACCGCATGATCGGTTTGCGCATCTTCGGCCCGGTCGCCCAGCTCTATCCATTCAACGCTGACATCCAGTATCGCCGCGATCCGGGTGGAGGTTTCCCGGGACGGGTCGTGGCGGCCGCCTTCCCAGCGGTTCACCGTGGATTGCGTAACGCCGAGCCTTCCGGCCAATTCCGTCTGGGTAAGGCCGGCAGCGATCCGCGCCTGGCGGATCCGATCGCTCATGGATTCAATCATCGTACTTTTCCGTTTCTTTAGGAAGCAGGGCTGCCTATACGAAACGGAAAACGCATAGTCAATGCGTTTAACGAATATTTTCGGATACTGCGCGAGGCGATGCGCCTTCAGGCGCCGTTGCGGAGGACCGCCATGGCCTGATTCAACTGGGACATCCGGGCGTGGTCGCCGAACTCGCTGTCCGGATGGTGGATCGCCGCCAAGATCCGGTATCGGGATTTTATGGTGCGCGCATCTGGGCGATGACCTGGAACAAAGCCCAGAATATGCAGGGCTTCCGCGGCGGTTCTTACGCCATTCGGAAGCGGGTCGAACGCCAAGGTCGCGACGGTGACCTGTAAGCGCGCCACCCGATCGCGCATGTCGGTCATCATGTCTTCCCATGTGGGTGCGGATGCGGCTTCGAGACGGGCGCGGAGGTCGCCGCGGTTCAGGTCCAGGGCAATTCCCAGGGCTCGGCGGATATCCACCATGTCGTATCCGGTCGGCAACCGGACCTGCAGGCGCGGTTTGCGCCGCCATGGCTTGCCGGCGCTGGGCCCGGACTTCAGGATCACCGTCTCGCGGTCGCCGTCCTCCGGTTCTCCCGGATCGGCGGCGTTCTGGATCGTCTCAAGCGGCAGCGTGAGGAGGATTGATCTTGCGATGTCCCCGACATTCACATCCCGTTCGGCGGCCAGCGCCAAAAGCGCGTCCCGGAAACGGGACGAGCAAGAGACCGCGTAGGAGACCTTTCGGATTTGTTTGTGTTCGTCCCGGCCTTGTTCGGTCGTTCCCAACGCATCGTCGCGCACGGGCTCCGTCGCGGCCACAAACCCATCCATCATCTTTCTCTCCAAAACTCTCTAAGTACTCCTCGCCTCTAATACTTGGTCTAGTTTGATTCTGCTTTTTGTTACTAGAAAAAACATACGTAGATTTATTTCGATTTTCTTTTATTCGCGAAGCCCAGTCACTTGCATTACGGGCACCAAGTCAACTTCATTTGCAGTTTTAGCACAGCTCCCGGCCGCCGTCACCGGCTCGCCGCGCAACCCGCTTCATCTACTTTTGTTTGTTAGGAAATTTTTCTGCTGGAGGAGATTCTAATGCAACGCTATAGTGTTACTGGACTTCGACCACTCCTATCAATTGCGCCGGTAAAACTGTAAATGCCCCATCCTGTAGACATTCATGTAGGCCGCAAGGTTCGCGAACTCCGCTTGGCGAGAGGCCTAAGTCAACAAGAACTTGCCGAGAAAATCGGCGTCAGTTTCCAACAGTTGCAGAAGTACGAACGCGCGTCGAACAGGATCAGTTGCGGCCGGCTTTGGGATATCAGTTCGGCGTTGAAGATTCCGGTGGACGAGTTCTTCAAGATGGACGGCACGCAGACAACCGCGCCGGCCGGCGACGATGCGGAAGAGGCCGGGGACGTCCCGCCCCGCCGGGTTCTGTCACTCGCCCGGCGGATCGAAGCCGTGCGCGATCCCTCTATCCGTCGGCAGCTTGTTCTCCTTATCGACGCCTGCGCCAAGTCCTGACGTCCCTTGGCGCCTGCTGCATCGTCCGGAAACGCCAACGCATTCAATTTCTAGGACTTACATCCTATATTTCGGACTTTTTTTAGGGAAATGCGCCTTATTGGTTGCATCTCTTATCGTTTTCGCAGGCGATAGTTGATAGTAAATAATTGGTATTATTGGATTTTTCTTGATTGAAACCAATCTCGCACCATACTCTGTCCAGGGGTCTCCGTTCCTTTGGGGGAGCGCATGGGCGTTCACGGGTTTGCAAATCTGTCCTTGGCTTACGCCGACGCATACGAGTCGCGCGCCGATGCCGCTCTACGCATTGACGGCCAGGGCCGCATGTATCACGCGCCGGAACTGCATGCGGATTTGAACCCCAAGGACCTCAATAAAAGCGTGGCGCCGGTTGCTGAAAGCAGGGTATACGCCGACGGCCATATCGCCCTCTACAACGACAACCATTTCTTCGTCGCGCGCTGGTCTCCGGCACGGACGACACCGGAGGCGATCGAACGCCTGGTCGATCTGGTGGGCTGGCTGCTGCCCGGACACCCCATCCTGTTCTGCTATGACGTCGGCGGCTGGTGCATCGAACGATACTTCACGCCGGAGTTCGCGATTAAACGGATCAGAGAACTGACCGACGCCCGGTCCTGCCTTCCGGCCCGGACGACGCATGTCGAACAACTCGATCCGGCGGCGGCGAGTGAAGGCCCCCCCTTCCTATCCCTCGCATGGTCGTTGTGGCAGCAGATGACCGCCTTTCGGGAAAGGCATGACGGGCATGCATTCTGGGACCTTGCCCATAGCCATGCAGTCTGGGTCAATGCCGATGACGACAGCGATCTCTTGGGCATGAGCTATGTCGGTCCGCGGGCACCGATCCGGCGGCACTATAACGAAAGCTGGTTTCAGCGTTGCTTTTCCCAAAGCAAGAGCTGGACAGGACACCAAGACCGCCACGAGACCCGGGTCAGCAAGGATTACGAGACTGTCGCCCGTTCCGGAGTTCCGCGGCTGGACGATGTTGTCGGCAGCCTAGATCAGGAAAACGGCCAGCGGATCTGGCTCCGCTACCGGCGCCTCATCTTGCCCGTTCCGGTGACAGACACGATCCCCGCATTGTTTGTTTTTTCGGAGCTACAGCCGAACACTCCTTTCCCGTTTTTTAGGGAAAAGAGGACAGCGGCCGCTCAAGGGCGCGTGTGACGTCGGCCAGATCCCGCGCGTTCATCCAGGTTACCCATTCGTCGATGAGTCCCTCCCCATCCTTGCGCTTCCAGCGCACGCCATAAGGATGGGTGTGATAATACTCGTATTTGGCGGCAATGCCTTTCAAAGCCAGCATTTTGCTGGTCAGCCCGTACATGTAGTCCGGCCGCCAGCGCAAAAGCGACAAGCCGAACGCCATGCGGGAACAGACCGACGCCAAGCCTTTTCCGCGATACGGACCGACAGGCGAGATCCACGTCTCGCCAGCGTAGACGACACGGCCGGTAATTTCGGTTAGGTAATAGCAGCCGTCGAAAACGGAGGTTCTCGGGTCGGCCTTAATGCTCGGTGTGAGCATCAGGTCGCGATTCTCCTGAATATGCTCGGCCAGCGACTTGTTGCCCAAATCGTCAATCCGCGCCGCTTGCATCAGGACAACCTCGCCCCGCTCATCGGATCCTTGAATCCAGAAAGCGTTCTCGCCGCTCACCCCGCTCTCTCGCCAATCGAAAATGGGGGTCAACGGATCCCGTCCTTCCAGCGTCTCCGTCAGTTCTTGGAGACGCTTGAAGTCCAGTTGCATCTCAAGCGCAACGCCTGCTTGCCGCGCGCCCTCCACAACTTGAGTTAAGAAGTTGACGACTTTGAGCTCGTTTACCAGCACAATCAGTGTTTCCTTACCGAATATCGTGAAATGACTGATAGCAACCTAAACAATCTCTAATTCTTTTGTTAAGCACGCATAACGGGTATTTTTATCCAATTCTTGTTTATCGTAGATTGTATATGGCTATTCGTGCGGGAACGCCACGCACAAACACCCGCCCGTCGGGATCGGACGGGCACGGCCCGTTCCGCCGATTCCGGTAAACCCGCGCTTGCGGCCTAGGTTCTAAGCTGTCCGCCGGTCTGTTTCTCGACGTTGGCGACAATCTTCCCGGCGATCGCTTCGATCTCGTCGTCAGTCAAAGTCTTCTCCGTCGGCTGAATGGTTACATTCACCGCGATCGACTTCCGTCCGCCAAGTTCGCTTCCAGCATACACATCGAAGACCTCGGCCCCGGCGATCATCTTCTTGTCCGCCCCGGCTGCGGCGCGGGCCAGCTTGTCGGCCGGCATGTCCGCGTCGACCAGAAACGCAAAGTCCCGCTGCACCGGCAGCAAGGCTTCCGTCTTAAGAAGACTGCGCGCCTTGCCGGAGCCTTTCGACCGCGGCTGGGGAATGCGTTCCATGAATACCTCAAACACGGCGACGCGCCCTTTCAGACCCAGGCGGCGGGCCATGCGCGGATGCAGCTCTCCGAAATAGGCCAGAACGTTCGGACCCAGCCGCAACGACCCCGACCGGCCGCTGTGGTACCAGCCGGGCGCATCCGCGGATACTTGAAGGTTTTGTACAGGGGCGCCGCAGGCCTCAAGCACGGCAAGCGCATCGGCTTTGGCGTCGAACGCATCCACTTCTCGCGGGGCCTGTCCCCAATGCCGCGCCCCGGTCTGTCCCGAGCGAACACCGGCGGCAACCGTGTCCTGGCCGGTCGGGCTTGGGTCGCGAAATGCCGGGCCGACTTCGAACAGCGCGGCATTCCCGATGCCCCGGTCCGCGTTGCGGACGGCTGCCTCGCACAGGTTCGGCAAGACGCTGGGCCGCATAACGTCGAGTTCGGCATTGATCGGGTTGGCGAGTTTCATCGCCGCCGGATCGAAGACCGCCGGATCCGAGAAAGCCACCGCCAAGTCGGTCGGCATGAAGGACCAGGTCACCGCTTCGAGCATGCCGCGCTGGGCCAGCACTTTCTTGGCGAAGGCGACGCGCCGCTGACCGGGTGAGATGGCGACCGGCGGCAAAGCCGTTTCGGGACGCAGGGGGACCGCCGGAACCTTGTCGAAGCCGTGAATGCGCAACACTTCCTCGATCAGGCAGTATTCGCTCTCAACATCGTGCCGCCAGCCCGGAACCTTCGCCGCAATCACGTCGCCATCGCGGCTGGTTCCGAACCCTAGCCGTGTGAGGATGGATTCGGCTTCCTCGGCCGGAACCGAGATCCCGCTATGCCGGGCAAGACGCGGCATGCGCAAGCTCAGCTCGCGCTCGAACGGCGGAATGGAGCCGGCGGTCACCACGCGGCTCGTTTCACCGCCGCACAAATCCGCAATCAAGCGGGCGGCCACTTCAACGCCCCAAACGGCAGAGCGGGCATCCAAGCCCCGCTCGAACCGGTACCGGGCGTCGGAATTGATGCCCAGCGTCCGGCCCGCCTCGGCGATTTTCGCCGGATGGAACAGCGCGCATTCCAAAAAGACGGAGGTCGTGTCTTCGGTGCAACCGGACAGTTCGCCCCCCATGATGCCGCCGATCCCTTCCGGCCCGTTCTCGTCGGCGATGATGGTCATCCACTCCTGAAGCGGATACTCCTTGCCGTCCAGGGCCAGGATCGACTCGCCCGGCCGCGCCAGGCGCATGGTCGGGTTGCCGTTTACCTTGTCCGCGTCGAACACATGCAGCGGACGGCCCAGGTCGAAGGTCACGTAGTTGGTAATGTCCACAAGGGCGGAAATCGGGCGCAGGCCGATCGCCTTGAGGCGTTGCTGCATCCATTTCGGGCTCGGCCCGTTCTTCACGTTCTTGAAATGCCGGCCGGCAACGAAATCGCAATAGACCCCGGGCTGATCCGCGATCTCCCATGTCAGGGGACTCTCGTAACCGCCCTCGACAGTGTCCAGCTTCGGCTGCTTCAGACGCCCCAGCCCTGCGGCCGCCAGATCGCGCGCCACACCGTACACGCCCAGGCAATCCGCCCGGTTCGGTGTAATGCCAATCTCGAAAACCGGATCGTCCAGACCTGCATAAGCCGCGAAGGGCTCTCCTACCGGCGCTTCCGGATCCAAATCGATGATACCGTCATGTTCGTCGCTGAGACCCATTTCACGTTCCGAACAGAGCATGCCGTTGGACGCTTCGCCGCGGATCTCACCCGCTTTGAGGTGATGATCGGTACCGGGGACATAGGTCCCAGCGGGCGCAAACACGCCCTTCATGCCTGTCCGTGCGTTCGGGGCGCCGCAGACGACCTGGACCACCTCGGAACCGGTATTGACCATGCAGACGCGCAGCCGGTCCGCGTTCGGGTGTTTGCGGGCCTCTTCCACATAGCCGATGACGAAGGGGGCCAGATCCGCCGAAGGATCTTCGACGGACTCGATTTCCAATCCGATCGAGGTCAACTTATCGGCGATTTCCTGAACGGAAGCCTCGGTATCGAGATGGTCTTTCAACCAAGAGAGCGTGAACTTCATAGCGTGCCATGGGATAAGAGTGTGGAGCCGTTCGGCCCGGGTCGCCTGGGCTTATAGCCATCGGCGACGCGCGAAACAAGCGGGCCCCGCTCCGGCGGCGCCAGGCTTCCGAATCCGAACCCTCGGGAGCGGCGGCGAAAAACACTTTGTCCTGCCCGCGGCCGTCAGGCCGGTCGACAGCAAACACACCATACGGTATCACCTGCGTGCATATACACTATCCTCGAAGGAGCGTCTTTCCGATGGGTGACCAAACGGCAGCAGCGGGTGATCTTCCCGGCGTGCACTACGGAACGCTCTCCGTCAGCGAGGTGTTCGCAATGTCGGGTGAAGCGTTTCTGACCGGCGTGATGGAGGACCGGTACCCGCATCCGCCGATCGCGGAAGTAATGCAAATGCACATCACCGAAGTGGCGAACGGAAGGGTGGTCTTCCTTTCCGATCCGTCGGCCCAACTCCTCAACCCCATAGGAACGATTCACGGCGGTTACGCGATGACCTTGCTGGACAGTTGCATGGGCTGCGCCGTGCATTCGACCCTGAAACCGGGCGAAGCCTACATCACCGTCGAGGCGAAGGTGAATATGGTGCGCCCGATCCAGCCGGATACCGGTCAGGTCAAGGCGGAAGGCATCGTGGTGCATCGCGGACGAACCATCGCCACGGCCGACGGCAAACTGTTCTCCACCGCCGGCAAGCTTCTGGCGCACGCGACCACCACATGCTCCATCATGGCCGCACCGACAGCGGGGTGACACCAAATGTTCGAAGGATTTGAGACACGCCGGATCGAGGCGGACGGGCACGATCTTAGCGTTCGAATCGCAGGGTCCGGTCCCCCAGTCCTGCTTCTGCACGGGTTCCCCGAGACGGGCGCGGCCTGGCATCTGGTCGCCCCCGTGCTTGCTGCGGACTTCACCGTCGTGGTGCCGGATCTGCCGGGCTATGGGGACAGCAGCGCTCCGGACCCGGACAATATCGATGCCCATGGCAAACGCCGGATCGCAGCGGCGATGGTCTCTCTGATGCGCGGGCTTGGCCACCAGCGCTTTCAACTCGCCGGTCACGACCGGGGCGGCCGGGTGGCCTATAGACTAGTTCTGGATCATCCGGAATCTGTAAGCAGGCTGGCGCTGCTGGACATCGCCACCACGCTCGACACCTGGGAGGGTATGGACTGGGAACAGGCGTTGGACACCTACCACTGGCCGATGCTGGCGCAGCCCTACCCCCTGCCGGAGAAACTGATCGGCGCAGACCCGCTTTTCTACCTGCATCATTTGCTGGACCGCTGGGCCGGTTCGCCCAGCTGTTTGGCGCCGGAAGCGGTCGCCGACTATGAAAGCGCCTTTTCCAATCCCTCGGTCCTGCGCGCCATGTGCAACGACTATCGCGCCGGCGCGGCGGTGGATCGGGAGCATGATGCCGCAGACCGCGAGACGGGCCGCAAAATCGCCTGCCCGCTACTGGTGCTGCGCGGCAGCCGGTATGTCGGCACATCCCTTCTGGAGACGTGGCGGCGCTGGGCGGATGATGTCCGTGAAGAAGTCTTCGATTGCGGCCATTTCATCGCCGAGGAAGAGCCGGAGGCTTGCAGCACGGCCCTGCAGCGGTTCTTCAGCGGCCAGGACTGACCGTTACGGCGTCAGACCGCGCTCCAGGCTGGCCGCTTCCAGCGGCACGAACCCATAGTGCTTCAGCCAGCGGATGTCGGCCTCGTAGAAGGTCCGGAGATCGGGAATCCCGTATTTCAGCATTGCGATCCTCTCGATCCCCATGCCGAAGGCAAATCCCTGGTATTCCTCCGGGTCGAGGCCGCAATTGGTCAACACGTTCGGGTGCACCATGCCGCATCCGAGGATTTCCATCCAATCGTCGCCTTCGCCGATCTTCAACTCGCCGCCTTTGCGCGAACAGCCGATATCAACCTCCGCGCTGGGCTCGGTGAAGGGGAAGTAGCTGGGCCGGAAGCGAAGCGGCACGTGGTCCACCTCGAAATAGGCGTCGCAGAATTCCTGCAGGCAGCCCTTCAGGTGCCCGAAGGTGATGTCCGTGTCGATCACCAGCCCTTCGACCTGGTGGAACATCGGCGTATGCGTGGCGTCGTAGTCGGACCGGTAGGTCCGGCCCGGCGCGATGATCCGGATCGGCGGCTTTTCGGTCTGCATGGTGCGCACCTGTACCGGCGAGGTGTGGGTCCGCAGCACCTTATTCTGATCCGCCTGGCCGTCGTCGCCCTGCAGATAGAAGGTGTCCATCATCTGACGCGCCGGGTGTTCTTCGGCGAAGTTCAACGCCCCGAAATTGTGGAAATCGTCCTCGATATTCGGCCCTTCGCGCACCGACAGGCCCATCGCGCCGAAAATCGCGACAACCTCGTCCATGGTCTGGCTGATCGGGTGCAGCTTGCCGCGCGATTCCGGCCGGACCGGCAGGGACATGTCCAGGCGGTCTTCCTGTAGCTGCTTTTCCAGCGCGGCTTCTTCCAACTCCGCCTTGCGCGCGTCGATGGCGGCGGCCACGGCGTCCTTCACCGAATTCAAGGCCTGCCCCACGCTTTTGCGCTCTTCCGGCGCCAATCCGCTAAGCCCTTTCATGGCCGCGGTTACCTTGCCCTTTTTCCCAAGGGCGGCGACCCGCGCGGCGTCAAGGCCCGCCAGATCCGTCGCGGCGGAAACGTCGGCGAGCAATTCAGACTTCAACAGATCGACATTCATTGGGACACCTTGATGCAAAAAAACAAACAGCCCGTGAAAGCCACGGGCTGTCTATCCTGACGGTTTGCAGGATGCAACCTGCAAGCCGGGTTACTTCGCGACGGCAGCCTTGGCTTGATCGACGATGGCGTTGAACGCGTCGGGCTCATGCACCGCAAGGTCCGCAAGCACCTTGCGGTCCAGGTCGATGCCGGCCTTATGCACGCCGTCCATGAACCGCGCATAGGTCATTTCATTGTCGGTCGCCAGGCGGACAGCGGCGTTGATCCGCTGAATCCAGAGCTTGCGGAAGTCCCGCTTCCGGGCGCGGCGGTCGCGATAGGCGTATTGACCCGCCTTCTCCACCGCCTGCATCGCCGTGCGGATCGTGTTTTTCCGGCGGCCGTAATAGCCTTTCGCGGATTTCAGAACTTTCTTATGGCGAGCTTGGCGCGTCTTGCCATTGGTCACGCGTGCCATGGGTCTATGCTCCTAGTGTCTTAAAGCTGTTCTTTGGAAATCCGGTCGGGCTTAGCGGCCGCGCAACCAGTTTTCCTTCACGATCTTGGCGTCGGCGTCACACAGGATTTGCCCGCCCCGGTTCTGCCGCTTCATCTTCTGCGGCCGGTTCGAGGTGTTGTGACGAAGGTACGCGCTGTAAAACCGGACCTTCCCGGTACCGGTGATCTTGAACCGCTTCTTGGCGGAGCTCTTGCTCTTCAGCTTGGGCATTTCGATCTCCTTTTCTCTGCGCCCCGATGTTCGGGGGGCCGGGATCCCGGTGAAGAAGCCGGTTCCGGCGATCTTTTCAGCGGCGATGAGGCATACCCAATTCGGCCTCACCAACCGGACACACAAAACGCCGCAACGGCCTACTCCGCCGCGCGACCGCGGGGATATACGGGAGCGGCCCGGCGATTGCAAGGCCAAAGCGGCCGATGGCCGCCCCACCGCCGGACCAAGGAAAAGGTGCCGCGAAAAGGGTTTAAGTAACAGTCGCCTTGCGATGAGTGCACCGGTACCCCGATAATGCTGCCACAGGGAGGCGGCGCGACGATGCGGGATTGGGGTCACTGGTTTCTATGCGTTTTGGCGGCCGCCATACCGCTGGGCCTTTTCATCGCGGTCTTGTCCGTTTTCGAGGCTGGCGATCCGTATCTGCAATCGGTGATCCGTTCCCAAAGTTTCGCCGACATTGCGCTGAAACCTTTTCCCGCCTCCCGTTTGGCGATCGTGACATTGGAATACGGCACCTGGGTGTTCGCCCATATCTTCCTCTGCGTCGCGGTCACCGCCTATTTCGGAACGCTGTTCGCCGCCCATGCAAACGCAACGCCGGGTGGCGTGGCCCCGCGGGCGGCCGCGCTCATCCTCTACGCGGGCGGCGTCATCGCGGTCCTTGCCGTTTTGACCCTGTCGGCGGACCGCAGCGGTGAAACGGTTCACAGTCCGTTCGCCGACCTCGTCGTTGCGCCGTCCTTCTACTTTCTCCGGGCACTTGATTTCTCGGGTCAATTCGGCGGCTTCCGGAACGACCCTTGGATCTACCTTTCCGTTGCCGCCCTTATCCCGACCGCGTTCGGCATTCTCTGCGTGGTCGCCGCCTCCGGCCTGTTTCATCACGACGTGCAAAACCGGCGCTCCAGCGGCGAAGAAGGGTGGGAGGAAGATTTCGCCAAATGCCTGATCGCGTTAAAAACCTACACCGCTATTCTGAGCCTGATCCTGGTTTCCTCCACGCTTACCGCGCGCGCCTACTTTCACATTATCCCGAGCCTGATGGTTCCGCCGGGCAAGGAGCCGGCCCCCACTGACGCGATCTACATCGCGTACAAGGACTTCGCGACGGTGCTCTCCACAGGAACCGGTGTCCTGTTCACCATGACCCTCATCGCCAGCTTCGCGCCCGGCATGATCGTGCTGTTGCGCGACGCAAGCGGGATCGTCAGGGACCACAGCCATACGGAACGGCACGAACTCATGGAACGGCTCGGCCTCAGCGATCTGCGCAGCAAGATGACTTCTATGATGCGGATCGGTCTGACGCTTGCCTCGCCGGCGCTGGCCGCGCCGATTGCGGACGTGTTTCAAACACTGTAGCAACCGTCCCGCTCTTTCCCCGTTCAGCCGGCCGGACAGAACCTATGGATTACCACAGTATCATCATCGGGGCCGGCGCCGCCGGCATGATGTGCGGCATACACGCCGCCGCGAAAACGCGCGACGGCGGCGGGCGGGTGCTCGTTATAGACCATGCGGCGTCACCCGGGGAGAAGATCCGCATCTCCGGCGGCGGACGCTGCAACTTCACCAACCTATACGCCGCGCCGGACCGATTCCTGTCCGACAATCCGCACTTCGCGAAGTCGGCGCTGAAACGCTACAGCCAGTGGGATTTCATAGATCTGGTGGCGCACCACAACATTCCGTATCACGAAAAGACCCTGGGTCAGCTGTTCTGCGACACGTCTGCCAAGGACATCATCGCCATGCTGCTGTCGGAAATGGACCGGGCCGGGGCTGAACTGCAGTTGCGGACGCGGGCTGGCGGGATCGTTAAGACGGAAAGCGGTTTCGCGCTGACCTTGGACTGCGACGGCGCCACGCAACCGGTGACCTGCCGACATCTGGTGATCGCCAGCGGCGGCCTCTCGATCCCGAAGATGGGCGCGACTGGTTTCGGCTACGACCTCGCCGAGCGTTTTGGACACAGCACGACCGGCGTACGGCCGGCCCTGGTGCCGCTGACCTTCGAGGCCGACGCGCTGACACGCTTCAAGGCCCTGTCGGGCGTGGCGGTCGACGCCCGCGTCACGTGCAATGGCGCTTCTTTCGACGAGGCAGTCCTCTTCACCCATCGCGGCCTGTCCGGCCCCGCGATCCTGCAGGTCTCTTCGTATTGGCGCGAGGGCGAGCCCCTCCACGTGCGTCTGGCGCCGACCGTCGACCTGTTCGAAGCATTGCGGCGGAAACGAACCGAAACGGGGAAACGCGCGGTCGCGACCGTCTTGTCGGAGACGGTTCCCAAACGCCTGGCTGTGGACATCCTGGATCATGCCGGCCTATCCGGAAATCTGGCCGACATGAGCGACAAGAGCCTCATAACGCTGACCGACGCCGTGCAGGATTGGCGCGTCCTGCCGACCGGTTCGGAAGGCTACCGCACCGCGGAGGTGACCGCGGGCGGGATCGATACAAGGGGACTGAACTCCAAGACCATGGCGTCGAACACGGTGCCGGGTCTTTATTTCATCGGCGAGGTCGTCGATGTGACCGGCTGGCTGGGCGGCTACAATTTCCAGTGGGCCTGGTCTTCCGGTTGGGCCGCCGGCACGGCGATCGCGCAGACCTGATGCCAGTCGGCGCGCCGGCCTGCCAACCGCCAACCGCCAACCGCCAACCGTCAGCCTCTTCTGAAAAAGACCGTCAGATTGTTCGCCGGCATCTCCACGGCCTTTTCGAGCTGCAGCCCGGCGCGCGCTCCCGCCGCGGCGACATCCTCCAGCCGCCGGATGCCCCATTCAGGGTCTCGGCCGCGCAGGCTTTGATCGAAGGAAAGGTTGCTTTCCGCCGTTGCTACGTCTTCCCGGATGAACGGGCCGTAAAGCGCCAGAACCCCGGTTCCGGCAGCGAGGATCGCGCCGGCGCCGCGCAGCAGCCCCTCGCAGGCAGCCCAGGGCGCGATATGGATCATGTTCGCGCAGAAGATCGCGTCCGCCTCCGCGACCGGCCAAGCGGCAGATGCGGCATCCAACGTCTTGGCGGGCCGGATATGGACGCCCTTCGGATCGACGTCCCGGGCATGCGCGTCGATGCCCGCAAGCGCCGACGGGTCGGCGTCGGTCGGCTGCCATTGCCATCCATCCAGCTTGGGCGCGAAGTAGGCCGCATGTTCGCCGGAGCCGCTGGCGACCTCCAGCAGCAGGCCGCGGTCCGGCAGGGCCGCCCGCAGAACCGGCAGGATCGCCTCTCTGTTCCGTTGCACGGCCGGCGCGTGCCGCCTGGGATCTTCGGACACCTCTAACTCCTTTTCCTGACATGCGGTGGCAAATCGTCCGACCGGCGATACGCGAAACGGTATTGCCCGACAAGGCCAATGCGAGATATGACGACAACCCGATGTGAAACCGGCGGCGGCCCGCCGGATGCGGTGAGGAGAGCGTAATGACCTACGTGGTCACAGAATCCTGTATCAAGTGCAAGTACCAGGATTGCGTCGAGGTTTGCCCCGTCGACTGCTTCTACGAAGGCGAGAACATGCTCGTCATCCATCCGGACGAATGTATCGATTGCGGCGTCTGCGAACCGGAATGCCCGGCTGAGGCCATCCTTCCCGATACCGAGGGAGAGGCCGAGAAGTGGCTGGAGCTGAACCGGGAATATTCGGAAAAGTGGCCGAACATCACGGTGAAGGGCGACCAGCCGTCGGATGCCGACGACTTCATGAACGTCGACAAGAAGTACGAAAAGTTCTTCTCCGCGGAACCCGGCCAGGGCAACTGATCACGCGCCTTTCCGTTCCCCAAGACGCCCCGACAGCGTCGGCCGTCTCCTTTCCGCGCTGCGGTAAGCCTATGAAAGGATGGGACGGTTGGGAGCCGGGGGCTGGGAATTACGCTTTTCTTATGCTATACTGCCATCGTTAATTGGCGGAAAGATCACTTGCGTCTGATACGCAGGGCCTGTTCTAGTGATCGATTTTTGATCTCTGGGCAGCCCAATGATCGCCCGGCACACGCATCGGCCCCTGGGGGCTGAACAGTAAGGAGCGTGGCGCTTTGGGCGGATCATCCGACCGATAAGGCGAGAACGGCTTGATGTGTTCAGCGAAGGCGAACGCATGGAGCGATTTGTGCACTTCAGAACGCCAGTCCATGGCGCCGCACCCCGCCGCAAACCGCGTTGTTGAATGAAGTTGGCATAAGGATTGAGGTAAGAATGTCGAAAGGCACCAAGTATCAGTCCGGTGATCATGTCGTTTACCCCACGCATGGCGTCGGCAAAGTCACTGGCATCGAAAAGCAAGAAATAGCGGGCACCTCCCTGGAGTTGATCGTTATCGAGTTCGACAAGGACCGCATGATCCTGCGCGTCCCGGTCGCCAAGGCCGACGATTCGGGCCTGCGCAAACTGTCCTCGCCCGATCAGATGAAATCCGCGCTGAAAACCCTGAAGGGCAAAAGCCGCGTCCGCCGCACGATGTGGTCACGGCGGGCTCAGGAGTATGAAGCCAAGATCAATTCAGGCGATCCGGTCGCGATTGCGGAAGTCGTGCGCGACCTGTTCCGGAACGCCAACCAACCCGATCAATCCTACAGCGAGCGGCAGCTCTACCAGGCCGCGCTCGACCGGCTGGCCCGCGAGTTCGCCGCCGTCGAAGCGATCGGCGAGGAAGAAGCCGCCGAGAAACTGGAGGACATGCTGCAGAAGGCCGCGGCCTGACGCACCTGGGTTCTTAGGCACACGGCCCGGGGCTTGGAGGCTCCGGGCCGTCTTGTGTTTCAAGGGGCCTTTGCCTTCGGGGGACGCCCGGCTTCCGGGGCTTTCCAAGCCAACGCCAAAAAGCTAGGTTTCCCAGAGACACCCGCCCCCGCTGGTCACCGGGAGAGATTGGCGCCTGATGACATCGCCCCCGCAGCAACAGGCGACGCAAGTCCGCCTCCGGAACAGCGTCGAACAATTCTATCCGGTTATACAGAAGCCGGCCGGCGACGCGTCCGGACGGATTTGGGCGGTCGGTGCCGTTCATGGCGAAATCTATAAGCTGGAGATGCTGCACGACGCGCTTGCGGCAAAGCTGCAGCCCGGCGACCGGATCGTCTATCTCGGAAATCTTATCGGACACGGCTACGACACGGTCGAAGTGCTGAACGAAGTTCTGCGGTTCCGGTGCTGGTTCATGGCCCGCCCGCCGTTCGTCCATGCCGACGACTTCATCGTGTTGCGCGGGCAGCAGGAGGAGATGTTCCAGAAACTGCTTCAGATCCAGTTTGCCGCCGAACCGCAGGATCTGCTGGCCTGGATGCTTGAACATGGCCTGGAAACCACCTTGCTGGGATACGGCACCGACGCCGCAGCGGCATTCAAGGCCGCGCGCGAGGGAACCTTGGGCCTGACCTACTGGACGACCGATATCCGCAAACGCCTGAAGGAACAGCCCGGGCATGAAACGCTGATTACAAAGCTGAAACGGGCGGCCTATGCCGACACCAAGGCGCTTTTGTTCGTGAGCGCCGGGCTGGACGAGACCAAACCTCTTCTTGGGCAGACCGACGCTCTATGGTGGGCGCCACGCGCTTTCGAACAGATCTCGGCGCCCTACCGCGAATTCGGACGCGTCGTCCGGGGCTTCGACCCCGAGCACCGCGGCTTTGTCGAAACCGACTATACCTATTCCCTTGATGGCGGTGCGGGCCGCGGCGGCGTTCTGATATCCGCCTGTTTGAGCTTCGACGGCGACTTGCTGGAAATCCTTACAGTCTGATCAGGCATATCTGTTTTTCTTGGCGTTAAACAATCACACAGCACGGCAAATCCATCGCCGCGGTTTGTCTATTTCTGCTCAATTTCTGCCTATCCTTGATGTATAGCGCCAAAGTTCATCCTCTCGTCACAAAATACCTGACTAATTTGCTATGTTTTTAACAAGGCGATCCGTGTAGACGTGATCCATGAGAAAAAACCAAGCGTAATAGTCAACAAATAAGAAAACAGGGCGTTTCAAACCGGGTGGTCACGGTTTAACGGTGGAGGCAGAAAACGTGGCGCATATCGACGATCCCCAAACACAACGGGCGAACCTTTCATTCATCAAGGCTTCGATGCAGGAGCCCTTACTGTCGCGCGAGCTGGAGCAGGATCTGGCCCGCCGGTGGCGCTACAAGCAGGACGAAAAGGCGCTGCATCAACTGGTCCGGGCGTACACCCGGCTGGTGGTCAGCACAGCGACGAAATTCCGAAACTACGGCTTGCCCATGGGCGATCTTGTCCAGGAAGGCAATGTCGGTCTGATGCAGGCGGCCGCACGCTTCGAGCCGGAACGCGACGTCCGCTTTTCCACCTATGCCTCCTGGTGGATCCGCTCGGCGATGCAGGACTATGTTCTGCGCAACTGGTCGATTGTGCGCACCGGCACCACGGCGGCGCAGAAATCCCTATTTTTCAATCTGCGCCGGCTCAGAGCCAAGATCAGCGAAGCGCCCAACGGGCGGATGACGCAGGAAGGGCGCGAGTTCGTGTCCCGCGAACTAAGCGTCGATGTCAGCGATGTGGAATCGATGGAGATGCGGCTCTCCGCGTCCGATCAATCCCTGAACGCGACGATCTCCGACGGGTCCGAGGACAACTGGCAGGACTTCCTTGCCGACACCCGCCCCGACCCGGAAGAGGTCGTTTCCGGGTCCCATGACGCGAAGACCCGCGCCCGCTGGCTCAACGAAGCGATTTGCGAGCTTTCGGACCGCGAGCAAGTGATCATCCAGGAACGGCGGATGGTTGAAGAAGGCGCGACGCTTGAGCAACTCGGCCAAAAGCTGGGTGTCAGCAAGGAACGGGTGCGTCAGTTGGAACACCGGGCCTTGAGCAAGCTCAAGTCCGCCATCCTGCGCCGAATCGAGTCCCCGCGCGATCTGCTGATCGAAGCGTGACCGCAACGCCGGATCACTCTGCCGGCGCGCCGAGAACTTCGATCTGGTCGGGTGCCGTGAGGTCCAGATAGGGTCCGTTATAGGACCGTACGATCCCGCGCACCCGAACGCGTTTCCCTTCCAAGGCCCGCAACGGCAACGGATCCGACGCGTCAGCCGGGGCCTCGACCGCGCGCAGCGTAGATCCGACAGTGAAATCGGTCCGCCATTCCTCACCGAAGTTCAGAAAGGTCTTCCGCCCGACCCGCGCGACCCTCCGTATGGTTCCCGTGACAATCCGGAATCCGCTGGGTATGAGCGTCGGCGCGTCAGCGTCATGCACGGTCCAATAGCCGGATCCCCACAAGCCGGCCCCCGACAGCCGCGCGGCCTCTTCCGCCAAAAGAAGGGCGCGCCTGGCTTTTACTTCCGGAACACCGCCGGCGAACCGCGCCGCGCCCCGTCGGATAAGATGGTGCTGAAGCCAAACCCCCTCGCCTGCCATGACCTGTCCGGTCAACCTGCCATAGCGATCCAACCGGCCCTCCACGACGGTCCAATCCGGATGCCGGTCCTGTTCTTCGCGCAGCAGGGCTATGTAGAGCCCATTGGCGGGCACCAGCCGGTATGCCTGATCGAGCCCGGCCAAGACGAGTTCGGTCCCCTTGTCGGACCACACCGTCCCATCGTCCTCCACGTCGGAAATGCGCACTGCCCGATCGGCGGCCGTCCCACCCGGCTGGTTCGGCGGCGCTGCGTAAAGGCTACCCCCTACGAAGATCGAAACAATAAACCACAATAGAATTGTTATTTTGGGCGGGAATGCAGTAACCATAGTTGAATTCGGGATACACAAACCTAGTTTCCGTACGTATGCCGCACCCTTAGCCGCCATGGAAAAGAGTCCCATAGATGCCCCGGACCGACTTGTACCCAGCGATTGAGCCGTTTGCGGCCGGGAACCTTCAAGTCGATGCTACTCATAACATCTATTGGGAGGAATGCGGCAACCCAAACGGGCAACCCGTTCTGTTCCTGCACGGCGGTCCCGGCGCGGGATTCTCGCCGGGCCACCGGCGGTTCTTCGATCCGCGTTTCTATCGCATCGTGCTCGCCGACCAGCGCGGCGCGGGCCGGTCGAAACCATATGCCGAGGTTAAGGGCAACGATACGAACAGCCTGATCAGCGACCTGGAGGCGCTTCGGATCCACCGCGGCATTGAGCAGTGGACGGTCTTTGGCGGATCCTGGGGCTCCAGTCTGGCGCTGGCCTATGCGCAGATGCACCCCACCCGCTGTTCCGGCCTCATCCTGCGGGGCGTGTTTCTGTGCAGGCAGGCGGAAATCGATTGGTTCATGTCCGGCATCCGGCATTTCTTCCCGGAAGCCTGGGCCGACTTCATGGCGCACCTGTCTCCGGACGAACGCGAGACGCCGCTGGAGTCCTATTATAATCGGCTGTGCAACCCGGATCCCAAAGTGCATGCGCCGGCCGCTTCGGCCTGGAGCCGCTACGAAGCCAGCTGCTCCACGCTGATCCCCAGCAGCGACACAATCGATGTGCTGAGCGATCCGGCGACATCGCTGGCCCTGGCGCGTCTGGAAGCGCACTATTTCATCAACCACCTGTTCCTCGACGAAGGGGAGCTGCTGCAAAACGCACCCCGTCTTCGGGATATCCCCGGCTTGATCATCCAAGGCCGCTACGATGTCGTCTGCCCGCCGGTATCGGCCTGGGAGCTGGCGGCGGTCTGGCCGAACGCGGAATTGATCATGATCCCGGATGCCGGGCATTCGGCCGCTGAGTCCGGTACCGTCCGTGCCCTGGTCGCCGCGACGGAAACCTTCAAGGACAGGCTGTCTAGGACCGGCGGTTCCGCTAAGGCCTTGCGAACCGGCTGATCAGCCGGCGCGCCGCAATGGTCGGCGGCAGCAATCCGGCCGCAACGTTCTTCTCAATTCCCGGCAACGCGTCCGATATTCGCGGGTCCCGCTTTAGCGCGGCGATCAACCCGTCGCCGACCTCCGCCCACATCCAGTCCAGGGCCTGTGCCGACCGGCGCGCCGCCAATTCGCCGCTGTCGCCCAAGGCTTGCCGGAAGGTGCCGATTTTCTCCCAGGTCTCCGCGATTCCATCGCCGGTTTTAGCCGACCCGGTGATGACCGGCACGGTCCAGTTCGGGGACGCCGGCCGCAGCAGGTGCAACGCGCTGGCATAGTCGGTGACCGATCTTTTCGCGGTCTCTTGCAACGCTCCGTCGGCCTTGTTCACGACGATCATATCGGCGATTTCGACAATGCCCTTTTTCAGACCTTGCAGTTCGTCGCCGCCGCCCGGCAACAGCATCAGAAGGAAGAAGTCCGTCATTTCGGCGACAGCGGTTTCCGACTGTCCGACACCGACCGTTTCCACCAGCACCACGTCGAAGCCGGCCGCTTCGCAGAGCAATATCGACTCCCGCGTTCGACGGGCCACGCCACCCAGGGTCGAACCCGCAGGCGACGGCCGAATGAAGGCATTCCGGTTGCGCGAAAGCTGCTCCATCCGCGTCTTGTCGCCCAAAATCGATCCGCCGCTGCGTTTGGAGGATGGGTCGACCGCCAGGACCGCGATCTTGTGGCCCAGTCCCGTCACATGCCCCCCGAAGGCCTCGATAAAGGTCGACTTGCCGACACCCGGAACGCCGGAGATACCGATGCGGATCGATCCGCCGGTTTTGGGCGATACGCTCTCCAACAAGGCTTCGGCGCGGTTCCGGTGATCGTCCCGGGTGGATTCGACCAATGTGATCGCCTGCGCAAGCCGACGGCGATCGCCGCTGACTACGGCAGCGGCCAGTGCCTCCACATCATCGTTTCCTGCCGGCGCGCGGCGCGCACCTGACCGTGCATCGGGTCCCAAACCGTCCCCACTACTCTTTCATCTGGGCGCCGAAAACCGTACGAGCCATTAGCCGCAGCTTCTTGCGCGCTGTCGGGTCCAGGTCCGCCAGAACTTTCTGCTTCTGCCGATAGATCAGCATGGCGGATTTTACCAGTTCTTCGTGGTTTCCGGCCTGCACCGCGCCTTGCGCCGCACTGCGAGGGACCTCTCCCGGCACGGCGCTGCCGTCCTGTTCGACAAGTTCTCGGTGCGCACTGGCGATCGCTTCCCGGATGGTCTCCCGCTCCAGACTGGTGGCGTTCGCAGTATCGCGCAGGTCGCCCGCGGCCTCGGCCTCTCCGGCATCCTTTGCCGCCCGGGCCAGTTCTTGGTCAAGAGTTGCCGGTGGCTGCGCTACGGCCGGCTCGGCCTGCTTCGCCGCGCGCCTGTTACGGGCTTCGAGCGCCTCCCTGGTTTCTTTCGTCAGGAAGATCTTTTTTACAATTTTGTCGAACATCTTCCCTCTATGCCGGTGCCGTTTCAGATTGTGCCACGACACACTGGGTTCAAGGAACGTGCCAATTGTCAGTGCCCGCCGCCGCCCCGCCTTATCGGACGAAGCAACTTCGCCATCACCAGTTCATCGACATACCGTCCATCGATCTGTACCGACGCAATCTTCCGGCCTTCTTCTTGATAGCCCTGCCGCCGGTAGAAGGCGATGGCCCTTTCATTGGTGGTCATGACTGTCAGTTCCAAACGGACGATCCCGCCTTCCGCGGCAACCTTTTCCAGCGCGTGCATCAACCGCTGCCCGAGGCCCTTGCCACTATAGGCCTGAAGGACACCGATCCCCACCGTGGCAGTATGCCTGATTCTGTCCAATTGTCCGGCCACAAGAATCGCCTCGCCGACCGGGGTGTCTCCGCGCCAGGCATTCATAAGCGCGCAGCAGGGCGCCGCCCTCATCGACCGGATCACCACCTCCATCTCTTCGACACTGCCCGCTCTTTCCGCCGGAAGACGGTGAAAAAAGGGGGTTTCTCCGAGCAGCAGTTCTCCAAACCGCTTCAAGGATCGGGCGTCGCGCTCGCGCGCTTCCCGGATGGTGATACCGGTCACCGCGTCAGTCACGGTTCCGTGTTCCACTTGGTTCCGGCCGGTCATCGCCGCCGGCCGCTTGGTTAGCGCTATCAAATCGTGGCATTCCCGGGGCGCCCTGGTTAAGAAATCTCACGAATCGACGCTATAGTGAACACGGGGGTAAGGTCCATCATCGACACGAGAAAAGTGGTAGAAAAGTCTGACGACCAAGAGCGATGCGTTTGACGGTATGACACACTCGGCGCATGGACCCGGCAACGGACTAAAGCCCAAGGACTTCGAAGAACGCGGTGCGGCAGTGCCGTTCACCACACGTGTTCTGTTTTTCGCGCGTCTCCGGCAGGCCTCGGACAAAAGCCTGGAATATCTTGTGCCCGGCCTGACGGGCGGCTTGGAGACCTGCATCATACCGCATGGCAAAATCGGCCAGGCCCTCTCCCTGTCGATTTTCGACCGCGCCTTGATGGAAGAGCTCCAGTACCTGAACCGTGTCTGCCCGGCCAATGTCGACGACGCCGCCCAATCGATCGCCCTGTCCGGACTAGGCGGCTCGCGCCTGATGCGGCTGGCGCGCAAGCGTAAACAAGCCATCGAAGAGCAGCGGCCTGCGGTGCAAGGACATCTGATCAACGCTGTGCAGCGGTCGGCCGGCCAGCAGTTGATCGACCCGGCCCAGTTGCGCGATCCGGAGGGCGGCGACGCCTTGAAGAGCGTGATTGCCGTCGCCGCCGCGCAGATCCAGGTGCCGGCCGAGGCACTGTTGTCGCAGACCGCGCAATGGGCCGAAGCGCTGCTGCCAGTCGGCCTCCCCGAAGGTTCGGCAAACACGCCTTTCCGGCACACACTTGCCGAAATGGAGCGGTTTGCCGTCGAACTGTCTAACTGGCTGATCCCCGAACCGGTCGGCCCGGCCGAAATGGCGCAACGGATTTCCGTCGCGGCGCGGGAAACGATCGCCATTGCCGACGAGCACCTTGCGGCGATCGACGCCCTGGCCAACGATGTGGAAGCCGGGCTTCAGGATTGGGACAGAACCTGGGCACGCCTTACGACGGAGGTTGAGACACTGTCTCACATCATCGACGGTTGGCAGCGGCTGGTCGACGAGTGGGACAAGGTCGGGCGCATGGACCGGATCGACCAGCGCGAAGTCGTGGAGCTCTTTTCCCTCTATGTCCCCATCCTGCCGCTCGGAGCCGGCGCCAAAAGCCATAACTTCTGGATTAACCTGAAAGAAAACCAGAAACGCTGGAACTCGATGATCGGGACGCCCGATCTTTTCTCCACTGACGACAAGACGCGCGACAAGCTGTCCGGATTCAAGGTCGAGGCGGCATGAACAACCAAGAGGATGCCCGCGAGAAATTGCTCTCGTTCTTCGGCGCCCTGCCGGAAAAGCAACTGAAGACACTGGGCGCGAAGATCGAGCTGGATAGAGCCGAGAACCGTTTTGGTCTGCCGCACCAGGCGATCATCTCGCTGATGCGCCCCTATCTTGCGGCGGTGCGGGCACCGCGGGTCTATACGCCGCAGCGCATTCTGTGCCTGCCTTTCGAGGATATGCTGGCGAACACGGACCCGGGATACAAGAGAACCGGGTTTATCACGCGCAAGAGCATCCAACCCGTCTGGAACTGGATCACCGTGGATCTGATCCCCGACGAGTTCGCATCCCTGGCCGCGTCCTTCGAAGCTGCCCAGAAAGCCGGAGACGAACCGGAGTCCGAGCGGATCGCCAGCACGATCTGGAACCGCAGTGCCGCCGCGATGGAAGAAGCCCTGGCGGGTCTTGAGGACGACATCAAGGTTCACAGCGCCTTGACCGAAAAACTGGGCGGGACGTTCTTCCTGGAAGAAGCTCAGGAAATCGCCGCGGTCCTGTCAATCGCGGACAATATCGACATCATGAAGAAAGGGTTGCCGCTGAAGCCGATCGCCGTTCTGACACCGGACGACGTCTCCGTGATCATCCGGCAATATACCGAGGTCGGGAAGAGCAATCCGGGCAGGGAAATGTTCCTGCTGATGATCGTCATCGGCCGCCTTTTGCAGCCTTTCCCGATTTTGCGGGTTTTTCGCTCTCTCTCCCGGAAGGGCGATGATGCTGTGATCCGCACCACGGATCTTAGCATTGCGGGCGAGATCGTTATCGACGCGCTGGAGCGCGACGGCGATGCCGTGGTGCGCGTCGCGCACGACCGCGATTCGACCGAAGAGGAAATCGTTCGCAAGGCAACCAGGTTCGCCGCCGCCTTCAAGGGGATCACAACCGATATCGGGATTCGCCGGGAAGGCGAGTGGGGCCAGCGGATGTACAAAAGCCGGAATATGGTATCCGGCGCCGTGGAAGACCGGATTCTGAGCGGCGCCAAGGACGTGGTCTCGGATGCCCTTTCCGACTGGCAGGGCGGCAGTTCCCGCTCGCTGGAGGAGTGGCCCGACGAAGACGCGTTCGCCAGAGCGGAACAACGGGCGGATGCGCTGGCCGCGCTGTTCCGGATCTCCGAGCAACTGGGCGTGCGGGCAAACTGTCAGGTTACCTTGGATGAGATCCGGCGGATGCTGGACAATTACAGCGCGCCCCTGGTCGAAGCCTTGTCGCGGACGCCGGAAGAAGAGCATCCGCAGGCCTTTGCGAACCTGGCGGTGGTTGTTCGCCTGCTGGAATTGATCGCAAATCCGGACCAGGCGGACTTATTGCGGCGTAGAGGACGCGCCGCCCTGCAACGCGAAATGCTCGACTACTGATGGTTACACGGTCCGTGTTTTAAGATTCCGCGGTGCGGCCCGTTGCATGGCACAGCAAAACATAGAGCTTGCCGACATCCGCCGTCATGAAGGTTGACTGCAGCAGATGTTCGGGATCGTTCCGCTTGGAATCCTCCAGCAGACGGTCGAACTGCTGGATGAAGCGTTCCACGTAGTCGCGCAGCTCCTTGTTTTCCTTGATGCGTTCCGCGATCTGCCGCAGCAGAGCCGTCTGTTTGCCGCGCAGCAAGGTGCGGGTAAAGATCGACCGGTCGCCCTTGATGTAGCGCCGCCAGTCCGCTTCCGGCACCTCGCCTTCGAGCAGGCGCGTCAAGTCGATCGACGTGGAATTGAGATCTTCGATGATGAAGCGCGCCGCCTTGACGAACTGATCCCGGCGCAGCCCCAGATCCTCTTTTTCAACCGAGGCCCGGGTGGCTTTTACCGCGTCGGAGGCCTTGACCAGCGCCTCGGCCTGTTTTCCAAAGGTCTCCCCGACCGAGCCCGCCTGATCGGTCGCCGTCTTCACCGCGGAAATCAGCCCCTTGCTGCTGTCGGCGACCTTGTCGCTGAGGCCGCTAAGCGACTTCTTGGTTTCCGCCGCCACCGTGTTCAGCGTTTTCGTTTCCACATTCAGGGATTTCGCGACCGACTGGATTTGACGGTTCGCCACATCGCCGGCCGCCGTCAGGTCGCCGGTCTGGGTGCGCAGCAAAGCGACCAACGTCTCGATGCGTTTGGCGATCCGGTCTGACGCGCCGGTCACACCGTCGCGTTGCTCGGCAAAAGCATCACCAAGCAGTTTGGCGGCCTGGGTCGCGGCCTCGGCGGCGCCGGTCATGTCACTGGCCTGATCCTGCAATTGGCGGCGATGATCGTCGATCTGCATGCCGGCTTTCACCGATGCGCTGGTCAGCCGCTCCGCCTCCTGCCCAAGTTTCTCGGTCAGGGTATCGAAATGGGCGACGGCCTCACCCAGGGCTTTGTCAAAACCTTCGGACTCGCTTGTGAAGGTGGATCCGGCCTCGACAATCCGGTCCCGCACCGTATCGGCGGCTTGCAGGATCGCCTCCACTTGGCTGGAGAGCGTGGTGCGGATCGCCGCGACACGCTCCTCCGCCGTTTTGGAGGCTTCGGCCATGGTCGCCGTCTGGCCGGCAAGACTGGATTCCGCCTGCGCGGCATTTTCGGCCAACTGCCGGGTCAGGGCCCCCAGGGCGTCGGCGTCAGCGCGCAGTGCCTCGCGAATCTTGATCGCATCGCCTTGGGCCAGGTCCGCCGCCTTGCCGAGCGCTTCGGTGCCCTGTTCCAGGGTCTCCTGCACGGCCTGTATCTGGCGCGCGGCCTGATCGGTAACGGTCTGCAGAGAACCGCTGTGTTTTTCCAACGCTGCCCCGATGCTCTCCGTGCGTTCCTGGACCCAGTCGGCCGCGGCACGCAGATCGGCGCTTTGCCGCCGCAGCATGTCGGCCATTTCGCGCCCCTGCTCGACCGCGGGATCGAACGCCCCGGCCACCGAGTCCGCTCCCTCGGCAAGCGACTCGCGCATCGCCTTGGTTCGGGCCGCCAGAAGGGTGTCGATCTCGGCCGCCTGTTGAACGCTCTTTTCCGCCGACGTGCTGAGCAAGTCGGCCTGTTTCTGCATCAGCGCACGCATGGCCTCCACGCGTTCGCCGGCCGAGTCCGTGGCCCGGGACAGGCCCTTGGTCTGTTCTTCCAGAGCGACGCCGATTTCCACGAATTTGTCGGCCGCCGCCGCCGATGCATCGGCCAGGGTGCGGCCCTGACTTTCGGCAGCGCTGCGGACCAGCCCGGTCTGAGTCGCGACCGCGGTGGCCGCCTCGGCAAGCTCTTCGACCTGACGTTGGACATTGGCGCGGATCTCTTCCGACTGGCCTTGGGTCCGGTCTGCAGTCTCCAGCAGAACCGAGGCCTGTTCCTTCACCTGGCCCAGCAGATGTTCCACGGTCGCCCCGTTGCGCGCCACGGCCTCGCTCATCGCTTTTTCAGTACCGTCGATCTCAACGGCCATGGAATCAGCGAAGCGGGCGGCCTTGCCGCCCAGCTCCTCGCCCATCCGCTCGAGCCGGGAGCGGGTGTTTTCCAGAAGCTCGGTCTGACCGGTTTCAACCGCGCTGAGGGCGGCGGCGATGGCGCCCGTCAGGATCTTGCCCTGCCTGTCCAGCAGGTCGGTCATCTGGGTAACACGCACACCGGTTTCCTCGGTGAAGTGGCGGAATGCATCCTTTTCAGCATCCAGGCCGGCATTCAGCCCCTGAATGGTCCGGCCGGTCTGCTCGTCAAGCAGCGCCAGCAACCCTTCCATCCGGGAGGCCGCCTGGTCCGCGAACTGTTCGAAAGACGTGGACTGGGTCTCGACCCCGTCCTGCAGTTTCCCGACCGCATCGCCGATCCGGGTATCGACCGCCGCCATGGCTTTCGACAGACGGGTTTCGGTTTCCGCCGCGGCCTCGCGGAACGTTCCCGCATGGTCGGCGACGCTTTCGCTCATCCGGGCGGCCTGTTCGGAAATGGTCTCTATCAGACCCGAGGTCGCGTCCGCGCTGGTGGACTTGGACTGCATCACGAAGCTTTCAAACGCAGCGACATGCTTGTCCAGATTCTGCTTCAACGCGACGGTCAGCGCATCCGCCCTTGCCGCCAGTTTGCTGTCCACCGCTTCGACCAGCCGTTCCGCTTCGGCGCCCAACGCGCCCAAACGCTCTTCCTGCCGGTCGAAGGTCGCGTCCAACTGGGCGCCTGTTTTGGCGGTCTGATCGCGCAGACGGTCGGACAGTCCATCGATCCGCCGGTCGGTGCGTTCGGCAAAGGCCTCGAACCCTTCCACCTGACGGCGGTAGGCCTCGTCGATCTCGCGCACGGTGTCCTGCGTCTGGGTCCGCACGGCATCCGACAGCGCGGAAAGCTTTTCCGAGGCCGCATCGCCGGCCTTCGTCAGGGTGTCGCCGCCGCCGGCCAGGATCTCCGAGACCTGGCGCGCGCGCCCTTGCGCGTCGTCGGCCGCCGCGTCGACGTCCGCGCGGTACGCGCGGATCCGCTCGCCCATCTCGTCCACACGGCCGGCCATGCCGTCGGCGGCGGCGAGCATACCCTCGGCATCCGCGCGCAGGGCGTCGCTCAACCCCTCGCCGCGGCCGAGCGCCGTATCGAAGGCATCCGACAGCGCCCGGGTCTGGCTTTCCACCGACTCGCGGATCGTCTTCTGCTGGGTTTCCAGGCGTTCGATCAGCTCGCCAAGCTTTCCCGATTCCTCGGAAAGAATATGCTTCAGCGCCCCGCTTTGCCGCGAGGCATCGCCCGACCGCGCCTCCAGCGCGTCCAGCTGTTCCTTCAGCCCTTCGGTCAATGCGGCGACCTGGTTGACCGTATCCTCGCTGGCGGCGCTAAGATCGCGGGCCTGCTGGCGCAGCGCATCCGATACGATCTTGACGCGCGCCTCGGCTTCCTCCGCCGGATAGGCAAGCAGCGCCAGTTGCCGCCGCAGCACATCGGTGTGATGGCGGACATCGTGCCCACGGCGGATATAGATCGCGGTCAGCCAAAGGAAGGCGAGCGGCGTGAACACACCGGCGACCATGCCCGCCAGTTCGTGCGGCAGAAGGGCGGGCAGCAGCGACCAGCCGATCATCGTGTCGACATACCAGGCGCACAGGCCCAGCCAGGCAACACTGATCAGCCCCGATACAGTCCCGGTCCATAACCCTACCCGCCGCGCGCGGCGCACTTCCTCCTGAATCGCTTCCGGCGTCGGTGCGCCGGGACGGGATTCCGGTTTCGGAAATTGGGTAATTTCGGCGGACATCAGACTGTTCCCACACGTTTTTTAACGAGCGTTAAAGCTACGCCGATCCGCCTTTGGATTCAAAGGGAAGCAGGATTACGGCCGCACGCCCAAGCGCTTGGCGCACATCGCGGCGCGCGATATGGTGCGCCGCCCGCGCAACCGATTCGGTTCCGGCCCCCCTTTTACCAAGTAACCGCGGCCCGGCCGCCGCTCGATAGGGAAGCCCGATCATGCCCACACATCCCGACTTTCCCAACCTGGTCGTGCTGGATCATCCCCTCATCCAACACAAGCTGACCTGGATGCGGCGCAAGGATACGCCGACCTCCATGTTCCGGGACCTGCTGCGCGAAATCTCGCTGCTGATGGGCTATGAGATCACCCGTGAGGTCCCGTTGACCAGCGAGAAGATCGAAACACCCGTCGCCCCGATGTCGGCCCCGGTCCTGGCGGGCCGGAAAGCGGCCATCGTCTCGGTCCTGCGCGCGGGCCTCGGCATGGTCGAGGGGCTGAGGGAACTGATGCCCGGCGCCCGGGAAGGTCAGATCGGTCTGTACCGGGACCCGGAAACCAAACGGCCGGTCGAGTATTTCGTGAAACTGCCGGTGACCGGCGGGCGGCTCTTCGTGCTCTGCGATCCGATGCTGGCGACCGGGCATTCGGGGGCGTACGCGGTGGATGTTCTGAAGCGCAACGGGGTGGAGGACCAGAATATCCGGTTCATGGCGCTGGTGGCGGCGCCGGAAGGCGTCCAGGTCATGCTGGATCAGCATCCGTCGGTTAAGATCTTCACCGCGTCCCTGGACGAAAAACTCAACGAAAACGCCTATATCGTGCCGGGTCTGGGCGATGCGGGCGACCGGATCTTCGGCACCAAATAGCCGACCGCACACTCGATCCGAAGCCCCTTCAAGCTTGCGTGAAGCGGGCTGGCGGCAGTCCGGTGCAGTGCTAGTTTCTCCGCCGACGCAACAAACCGAAGGCGGAGCCAGCCATGACCTATATTTCCAGACGCAACGTCCTGAAAAGCGCGGCAGCGGGACTGCCGCTTACCGCCGTTCTCGCCGACCCCTTGCTTGCCCAGGCCGTCGCCGCGGGACTTCAAGACATCACGATCACCACGGCCGGCGGAAAGCCGGTAAAAGCATCCCTGGCCTTGCCGGACGTCACACCGGCCCCGGCGGTCGTGCTGATCCACGAATGGTGGGGATTGAACGACCAGATCAAGTCGGTCGCCGCGGAACTTGCCAAGATGGGCTATGTCGCACTTGCCGTCGATCTGATGGACGGGTCCGTGGCGACATCGCCCGACGCCGCCCGCTCGCAGATGCAGGCGGTCAAGCCGGCGGAAGCCACCGACACGATGAAAAGCTGGATCGACTGGGTGCGCGCCCACGAGGCCACGACCGACAAGGTTGGCACGGTCGGCTGGTGTTTCGGCGGCGGCTGGTCGCTGAACGGATCAATCGCCACCCCGGTCGACGCCACGGTGGTCTATTACGGCCGGGTCAACCGGACGGCGGAAGATCTGAAAAGCCTGCAGGGGCCTGTCCTGGGGCACTTCGCCACGCAGGACAAGTTCATCAACAAGGAAATGGTAGACGGTTTCGAAAGCGCCATGCAGACGGCGGGCAAACCGCTGACGGTTCACTGGTACGAGGCCGATCATGCCTTTGCCAATCCTACCGGCGCACGCTATGACGAAGGCGATGCGAAGCTGTCCTGGGAACGGACGACCGCCTTCTTTAAGCAGCATTTGGGCTAACCCGCCCGGAGCGGGCCGGCAGCCCGCTGACAGGGGCGTCTTCCACCGGGCCGGCGGTTATGCCGTTCGGAGAGGACGCCCATGCGGCGCTGGATTTTTATCGGATTTGGACTGATCTGCGCCGCGGTGCTGACGCAAGTGCCGACATTTCATCAGCAGTATCTGCAACGCTTGGGCGGCCATGTCGACGAACTGGCGCGCCAAGTAGCCGCCCTGGACGAACGGGCGGCGAAGGTCGGCACGGACCGATACGGCTATATCCGCGACTTCGTCGGCAATCAGAACCCAACCGTGCAGCTTGAAGGACAACACCTGCTCGACACGGTGACGCGCCATGTGGTGCTCAGCAATTCCCTGAAACGCCTGAACGAAATGTCCATGCTGTATGTCGGCGCCGCCCTGGTGGTCGAGGCGGAGCCGGCTGTCGCGCTCAGCACGCTGGAGAATTTCAGGCCCGCGGTGCCGCTGACCATCCATGGGGTCGGCTATGGCCTCGCCGGGTTCTTCCTGGGTTTCTTCGGCCTGATGATCCTGTTCAGCCTGTTTACCTGGGAACGGGTGCCGGTCCCCGAAGAGGAAGCACGAGAGCGCTGACCGCTACAAAGCCCACCGCCATGCAGACCGCCGCGCCATAGGCCACTGCTTCATACCCGAACGCGCCATAGAGCTGCCCCATTCCCGCCGCGCCGGCCAGATAGCCGATATAGGTGACACCGGTGTTCAGCGCGAGCACGGTGCCGCGCCGCGGGCCGGAGGCGTCGGTCAGGGCGGATATCAGGCCGTTCAAGCCCAAATGATTGACGACGCCCAGGAATCCCATCCACAGCAGCAAGGCGGCGGCGGACACAAAGGCCGACGGCAAGATGCCGTAGGTGGCGGCAATGACCGCGCTGGCAATCAGCAACGCACGGATCGCGCCCAACCGCTCGACCAGCCGCGCGGTGCCGCCCCCCAGCATGAAACCGACCCCGTAACTTAGAGCCAGCAGGCCGGGGAATTGCGGTCCGTAGCCGAACTGCAGGCGCGCCTGATCGCCCAGATAGGTGTACATGCCGTAGAAGGCTGTCATGTATCCCAGACAGCAGACGAACAGGCCCAAGACAGCGCGGTCCGCAAGCACGGCCCGTAACGCGCCTTTGGCACTGTCCTGGGCGCGCCCGACTTCAGGAAGTCGGCGGTAGGCAATCACCGCACACAAAAAGGCTGCGGCCAGCAACGCGTAGACACCACGCCAGCCGAGCAAGTCGCCCAGGACCGCGCCTACCGGTATGCCCACAATCAGCGAGAGCGACCAGCCTTGCAGCACCCGGCTGAGATTTCGGCTCCGCACATCGGAATCCGATGCCTCCGCAACGAAGGCATAGCCCGCGGGCAACAAAGATCCCGCCCCGATGCCCGCCAAGGCCTGCCCCAACCCCAAAACCCAAACCGAGGGCGCGGCGCTGCACAGGGCCATTGCCAACGCCAGAACGGCGGCGGACCCCGCCAACGCGATGCGCCGCTGCACCCGGTCAAGCCACAGCCCTGCCGCCAAAGCCGCCAGGGCCGTGGATGCGCCATAGGCTCCCAGCGCGGTCCCGACCGAGGTTATGGTTGTCTTCAGACCGGCGGAAACCTCTGGCAACAGGGGCGCCATCATCATGGCCTGCGAGCCGACCAAAGCGATCCCAAACATCAATGTCGCCCCATCACGCGCCCGCATCGCTAACTCCATTTTCTGGTTAGGCGGCAATGAGGACACGAAAATTCTTTGGTGAAAATCTAAAACAGCCAAACTATATTCAGAATCAGATGAGGTTTGGTGAACTGACGGAGGGTCCTGCGCGATGGACCGGTTGGACCGAAAACTGTTAAGGCTGATGCAGCAGGACGCATCCCAGAAATATGCCGACTTGGGCGCGGCCCTGAACCTGTCGCCCGCCGCCGTGTTCGAACGGGTCAAAAAGCTGAAGGCAAAAGGCGTGATCAAAAGGGTCACGGTGGACCTCGATCCGGCCGCCTTGGGTCACATGTTATGCGCCTTCGTGCATGTCGATACAGAGGGTTGGTCCTGCCGTCCGGTCGCCGACGCCTTGGAAGAGGAGCCTTTGGTCGAAGAGGTGCACAGCGTCGCCGGCTCCACCTGTCTGATCGTCAAAGTGCGGGCGGGCAATCCCCTGGAACTGGAAGAACTGCTGCACGCCATCCACGATATGAAAGGCGTCCAGCGCACCCAGTCGCACGTCGTCCTGCAAAGCTACATTGATAGAGGCACCGCCCCGCGCAGCGAGGAGCGGGAAGCGGCGGCGGCAGCCTAACCCGCCCGGCGGACCTTGGTTTTGCGGCGGCCGGCCGGGAGTTGGGCTTCGTCGTCGAACAGGTCGGCTAGCTGTTCCATCATGGTCCCGCCCAACTGCTCCGCATCCACGATGGTAACGGCGCGGCGGTAATAGCGGGTGACGTCATGGCCGATCCCGATTGCCACCAGTTCGATGGGGCTTTCGGTTTCGATATAGTCGATGACGTCGCGCAGGTGACGCTCCAGGTAATTCCCCGGATTCACCGACAGGGTCGAATCGTCGACCGGCGCGCCGTCGGAAATAACCATCAGGATGCGGCGTTCCTCCGGCCGGGCCAGCAGGCGCTGATAGGCCCACATCAAAGCTTCGCCGTCGATGTTTTCCTTCAATAGCCCTTCCCGCAGCATCAGGCCCAGATTCTTCCGGCCCCGGCGGTAGGGCAGGTCGGCGCCCTTGTAGATGATGTGCCGCAGGTCGTTGAGGCGTCCCGGGTTGCCGGGCTTGCCGTCGGCAATCCAAGCTTCGCGCGCCTGTCCGCCCTTCCAGGCCCGGGTGGTGAAGCCCAGAATTTCCACCTTCACCGCACAGCGTTCAAGCGTACGGGCCAGGATGTCCGCGCTCATCGCGGCAATCGAAATCGGCCGTCCGCGCATCGACCCGGAATTGTCGATCAGCAGGGTGACGACGGTATCGCGGAAATCCGTTTCGCTTTCCATCTTGAAGCTCAACGGGTGCGTCGGGTTGGTGACGACCCGGCTGAGACGGCCGGTATCCAGCAGGCCTTCCTCCAGATCGAAATCCCAGGACCGTTGCTGGCGCGCCATCAGGCGGCGCTGTAGCCGGTTGGCGAGCTTGCCGATGATCCCCTGGAGGTGCGTCAACTGCTGGTCCAGCATGGTGCGCAGGCGCGTCAGCTCCTCGCTGTCGCACAGCTCTTCCGCACCGACGATTTCGTCATAGCCGGCGGTAAAGGCGCTGTAGAACTCTTCCTTGGGCAGGTTGCTGAGGTCGTGTTCCGGCCGCCAGCGCTTACCCATGTCGCCCGGGTCTTCGCTGCCGGACGCGGGCATCATCTCGCCGTCCATCTCCTCTTCCATCATGTCGGAGATGTCGTCGCCTTCGCCTTCCATGTCGGAGGCTTCCGAGGTCGACTGGCTGGCGCTTTGCTGGTCGGCGCTGCCTTCGCCTTCATCCTCGCCACGGACCTGATCGTCGTCCATGGCTTCGTCTTCTTCACCGGTGTCCTCGCCGGCATCGCCCTGCTCTTCGACCTCTATGTCGATATCCATCATCTGGATCAGGCGGCGGGCGACGTCGGCATAGGCCTGCTGGTCGGTAATCTTTTCGGACAGTTCGCCCATGATCTCGTCGATCTGTGGACGGATATGCGGCTCCCAAAGCTCGAACACCCGCTGGGCGGAGGGGGGCGGTGCCTCTCCGGTCAGGTGCTGGCGAGCCAGAAGGCGCACAACTTCCGGCATCGCCGCTTCGGTCCGGTCGTTTATCCGATGGAAGCCAAGGCGGTGATAATGCTCTTCCAGCGCGGCTGCCATATTGCTGCGCACACCCGCCATGTGGCGACTGCCCACCGCCTCGACCCGGGCGTCTTCCAGCGCATTGAACAGCATGGGCGCCACATCGCCGCCCGGCATGTTGCGCATATGGAGGCCCGCGTCGTGATGTTTCTGGCGGACGGCCAACGTGTCCCCTTCGCCCCGGCAGCGCGCGACCTCTTCCGCCGTAAGGGACCGGCTGGGCGCCGGCAAACGGACCCGGTCGCCTGCCATGACGGCGGCGTCCGTGCCGTAGACCACTTCGGCTTCCTGCATTTCGGACACCGCACGGAAGGCGCACGCGTTGGCGCGTTTAAACTCTTCAAGGATTTCCGTTTGGTCGGACATGCTGTCTTCTGTTTCCAGCCGGCGAACGTCGGGATCTGCGGCTCTTAAGCGACTTGGATGGAGGCCGCGGAATCCGGCAGATCCTCGCCGAAGCAGCGCTGATAGTACTCCGCCACGATGGGACGCTCGGTCTCGTCACACTTGTTCAGGAAGGTGACCCGGAAGGCGAACCCATGGTCGCCGAAGATTTCCGAGTTCTCCGCCCAGGTGATGACGGTCCGCGGGCTCATGACCGTGGAGATATCGCCGCTGATGAAGCCCGTGCGGGTCATATCCGCCAGCTGCACCATGGCGTTCATGATGTCCGTCCCTTCGTTGGTGTTGTAGCTCTTAACCTTCGAGAGGATGATCGCCACTTCGTCATCGTGCGGCAGATAGTTCAGCGTGGTGACCAGGGACCACCGGTCCATCTGACCTTGGTTGATCTGCTGCGTGCCGTGATACAGGCCCGTCGTGTCGCCAAGCCCCACCGTGTTGGCGGTGGAGAACAGGCGGAAGAATTTATGCGGCCGGATCACCTTGCTTTGGTCCAGCAGGGTCAGCTTGCCTTCCCGTTCCAGGATCCGCTGGATCACGAACATGACGTCCGGCCGTCCGGCGTCGTATTCATCGAAGCAGAGTGCGATCGGGTTCTGAAGCGCCCAAGGCAGAATGCCTTCCTTGAACTCGGTGACCTGCTGACCGTCGCGCAGAACGATGGCGTCCTTTCCGACCAGATCGATCCGGCTGATATGGCTGTCCAGATTGACGCGAACACACGGCCAGTTCAGCCGCGAGGCGACCTGTTCGACATGTGTCGATTTACCGGTTCCGTGATAGCCCTGGATCATCACCCGCCGGTTATGGGCAAAGCCCGCCAGGATGGCGATCGTGGTGTCGTGATCGAACAGATAGTCCGGGTCGTGATCGGGCACATGTTCGGAGGTTTGCGAGAAGGCCGGGACCACCATGTCGGTGTCGAGGCCGAACACCTCCCGAACGGAAACTTCGGTGTCGGGCGCGTCCAGCTTATTGGCTTCGTCGGTATGCACGATCTTCACGGTCATCAGGGGTTTTCCAGTCGGCTTGACCCATCGGTGCGGCGCACGGTCAGGGCGCTTGTTGCTAACATGTCCGTCCACGGAACGGCTGGCTCAAGAATTCCGGATCGCGACCTTTTTCAACGCCGCATACGCCTCGTTAATTTCCTTGAGCCGTTCTTCCGCGTCCTTATCGCCCCCGTTCAGATCGGGGTGCAGACGTTTGGCCAATTCCTTATAGCGCGCCTTCAAGGCGGTCAAGGATACCGGCGGCTTCAGTTGCAGAATACGATAATGTCTGCCGTTCGGACCACGCATGGCGGCGCGTTGCGCACGCTCGCGCCGGGCGCGTTCCGCGCTTTCCTCGCCGGCCTCGAACACGCCGATTGGATCGTCGAAATCTTCAGGATTGGCTCCACGCCCCGACCGCATCAGACCCATCGGCCAGGTCGGACGGCCCCAGACCACATCGTCCCGCACAGCCTCGTCGATTTCCTCCATCGACATGCCGGAGCAAAAGTTCCAGGCGGCGTTGTATTCCCGCACATGGTCCAGGCAGAACCAGTAATACTCCCTGAGGCGTTGCGGCGAAATCGGGGCGCGATGCTCCCCGGCGCGGTCACAGGATGGATGATCGCACAGCCCTAGGCCTGCCGCGTTCTCGCGCAGCGTTTCCCGATCTGCTGTGGGGACCCAGTCTTCCATGCAGGAAGTATGGGTTCCGCACCCGGGTGGGGCAAGCAGTTGACGGACCGGAAAACCCACGCCACATCAGTTTTTCCAGATTGCAGTTCAGGAGCCCGCCGTGAGCGTTGAAAACACCATCCGGGACAAATTGACCGAAGCCTTCCAGCCGTCCCGCCTGGAAATCGAAAACGAGTCCCATCTTCACAAAGGTCATGCCGGATCGCCGAACAGCGGCGAATCCCACTTTCGCGTTCTCCTGGCGGCGGAAAGCTTCGATGGGCTGAGCCGTGTCGACCGGCAGCGCAAAGTGTACGATGTGCTGGCAGCCGAACTGGCAGGCCCGGTGCACGCCTTGGCGCTGACGGCGGTAACGGTCTCGGAAGCGGAACGCCGCGGCCTTTAACGCCGAACTAGTCCGCCTCCCGGTCCAGCGACTTCGCGTCTTCCAGAACGCGGCCCAGCAGAACGTGCAGGTGCTCAACGTCCGGTCCACCCAATTGCGCGCGAATGCGTTCTTCGGCCGACCGCCAGGCCGGCATAGCCGTTCGTAACAGGTCCTTGCCCTGCGGCGTCAGGCTGACAGCCCGGTTGCGCGGATTGCTGCCGGCGCGGATCTCCACCAATCCGCGCCGCTGCAACGGCCCCAGATTACGGGTCAGCGTTGTGCGGTCCATCTCCAGGACGTCGGCCAAGTCCGTGATGTTGCTGTCGGGGTGCGCGGCGAGATTCGCCAGCACCGAATACTGTGTGAGCTTCAGGTTCAGCGGCCGTAACGCCTCGTCATAATGCTGCGATAGCCGCCGCATGGTCCGGCGCATCAGGGCGCCGGTGCAGGCCGGCAACCGATCGTTCTTTGTTTCCATTGCTGTATTTTGGCGGAACAGAGGCCGCCGACCCTTTCTTCCCAGGAAAGAATACATTTCTGCGCCACGCGTTGCGAAGTTATTTCCCTCTTTCGCACACACGTGTATATACACTAATGACTTAAGGGCGCAGCATCAAGCACGGCTCCCCTCAAGCGATCGGCCCGGACAGGAAAGGACTGGCTATGACAGCGGTGGCGCAAAATGGGCTCGGCGGCTGGCGAACGCCGCTTCTGGTGATCGTCGCCGGATGTCTGATCTCGGCACTGGGCTTCGGCGTTCGGTCGACATTCGGCCTCTTCCTGGAACCGATGACGGTCGCGCGCGGCTGGGATGTGGAAACCTTCGCGCTGGCCATGGCGATCCAGAACCTTTTTTGGGGGATTGGCGTTTTCGTCGCGGGTACGCTGGCCGACCGCTGGGGCGCGCCACGGGTGATCTATTTCGGCGCGGCCGCCTATGCGCTGGGCGTCTGGGGCATGACCGAGGCGGAAAGCAGCCTGATGCTGCATTTGTTCGGCGGCATCATCACCGGTATCGGAGTCGCCTTCACCGCCTTCTCGCTGGCCATGGCGGCCATGGCGAAAGTGGTCGGGCCGGAAAAGCGTTCCCTGATCCTGGGTCTCGGCACCGCAGCGGGGTCGTTCGGGCAGGTCGTCTTCACGCCGATGGGACAGGCCTTCATCGATATCTTCGGCTGGTCGGACGCGCTGCTGCTTCTGGCGGCTACGGCCATGCTGGTCCTGCCGCTGGCCTTCATGCTGCCGGGCACCACCGCGGCCAAAGGCGATGCCGCCAACGAACTGACGATGGGTCAGGCGCTGCAGGAGGCGCTGAACCACCGCGGCTATATTCTGCTGACGCTGGGCTTCTTCGTCTGCGGGTTTCATGTCGCCTTCATCGCCGTCCACTTCCCGAAATACATTCAGGAACTGGGGCTGGACGCCACCGTCGGGGCCTACGCCCTGTCGCTCGTCGGGCTGCTGAACATCGCCGGGTCATTCATGAGCGGGATGGCGGGGCAACGCTGGAGCAAGAAAATCAGCCTCAGCACGATTTACTTCCTGCGCGCGATCGCCATCACCGCCCTGATGCTGGCGCCGAAAACCGAATTGACGATCTATCTGTTCGCGGGTGCGATGGGCATTCTCTGGCTTTCAACCGTGCCTCTGACGACGGGTCTGGTCGCGCAGGTGTTCGGCGTCCGCTATTTGGCCAGCCTGTTCGGGATCGTCTTCATGAGCCACCAGTTGGGTAGTTTCCTGGGGATCTGGCTGGGCGGCTATCTGTTCGACGTCTACGGCACCTACGATGCGGTCTGGTGGGCCGGCGTGGCGTTGGGGCTCTTGGCGGCGATCGTACATCTGCCGATCGACGAACGGCCGGTCGAACGACCGGCCATGGCGGCCCCCTGAGCGGAGACAGCCTGAGGATCGCCGGTTCGGCGGACCATCAGCGGAGTATCAGGCGGATTACAAATAGAGCTCGCGGACCGCGACCGGCTCGAAGGCCTCGGCGCGCTGATAAAACATATAGCGGCGCACCAGCTTCGACGGACTGGTCGCCGCGAAGGCCTCGTCGATGACGGGCGCCTTTTCAAGCTGGGCGACGAGCAACGAGGTTGCACAATTGTCGGTATCGCTGAGCGGAAGGACGACGCGCTCGACAAGGCGCGTCACCGGCCCGCAGACCAACTTGTCTTTTGAATAGAAGGGCCGCCGACGCGTCGCGCTGGTCCGGAAAAGCTGGGATAGATGGGCGTTGAAGGCCGGATTGTCCGTGGTCTCCTCGATCGTCCGTCCGGTCAGTTCCTTGCCGGTGGCGGCCCGGTGGCCGGATCCGGAAAGCCGGTACCAGAAACCATCGTCGCGGCGCTCTATGAGAAAGATCCAAGGCAGCACATCGTGGCGGATGTCCAGCGGATCGAGGTGACGCCGTTTCGGGATGTCGGCCCAACCGCGCAGGTCCGACCAATAGCGGCCCAGCCAGTTCAACCTGGGTTCCTCAAGCAGGTGGAATTCGGATGCGGGACGATCCTCTGCGCGTGTTTTCAGCACATCGTTGCAGACAGGGAGGTCGCAGGTCTTGCGCATCATCACGGCTACCGCATTCCCCCGGACCCGCCTGAGGTCAGCCGGCATGCCTGAACCGAAGAAATCGCAAGACCGTGCATCAAATATCCAGAAAAAACTCTTCCACGTGATTATACGAGATGGTGTCGGCGTGCGGCGCACGCAACATGTGCGGCCCCTTGCCCAAGGAACTGTTACCGCCCGTGACCGGTTTTTCCTCGGTTTCGAAGGACTGGCACTCGAAGATCATGTCGATCTCGGAACCGGTGCGGGACATCGGTGCGATGAAACGCTGTGTCCTTTTGGTCTCGCCGCCGATTTCCAGAAGCGTTTCACTGAACAGGCAGCGGCCTGCGTCGCGAACACGGCCGAGCATTCCGGCAACATAGTCGTTGTAATCTGCGTTGGCGGTGATTTCGTCGACATACAATCCAGTAAGATCGCGCCCCAAAAGATCGCGGAGTCCGGTTCCGATCAGGCGGTAGCGAAAGCGTCCACCTTCGACCATCACGAGAACGATCCACGGTAGGATGTCCGGCGGCATGGCCCCTGGATCCAGATCGGACCGGCGCGGCGCCATATTTCCACCCCGGATCAGGCCCCAATAAGTGGCCGCCAGCACCAGCCTGTCGTCCCGAAAGGCTTCAAGACCGGTAGGCACGTCAACCATATCCGAAAGGGTTTCTGACTGTCTCAACAATCGTTGGTCCTCGGCCACAAGTCCAAATGTCGGGGAGTGTGTTCCGCGCCCCCATCGAGAATCTACCGGCGGAGTGGTTAATGAATGGTGAAGGACCGGGGTGAAATAGGACACGGAATAGACGGTATGGGGGTATTCCGCAGTTAATTAGTCGGGAATTTTATTTATTAAAAACAATGGCCTGCTAAGAAAATGGGGGCCGAACACCGGTTCGACCCCCAAATCGGCACAATTACTAATGCACGTAATCTATGCAACCATTCCCTTAACAAAGGGCAAGGTGCGGATTCGGTTGCCGGTCGCCTTGTAAACGGCGTTCGCGACAGCAGGTCCGATAGGAGGTGTCCCGGGTTCGCCGATCCCGGTGGGCGGCGCATCGCTGGCAACGATATGAACTTCCACCGCCGGCATCGCATCGATGCGCAGCGGCTCGTAGCCATCGTAGTTGCCTTGCTCTACTTCACCACCGACGATGGTTATTTCCTCCTGCATCACCGCGCCCAATCCGAAGCCGATTCCGCCTTCGACCTGGGCCTTGATGGTATCGGGATTGATCGGTGTGCCGCAGTCGACCGCGCAGACCACGCGGTGAACCCGAACCTCGCCGTCTTCGACCGACACTTCCGCCACCTGCGCCACGAAAGAGGCGAAGCTTTCGTGCACCGAAACACCGAGATGACGCCCTTCCGGCAGCGGCTTGCCCCATCCCGCCTTCTCCGCGGCAAGCTTCAGGACAGCCGCGTGACGGGGATGGCTGTCGAGGAGTTCCAAGCGATAGGCGATCGGATCCTTGCCGGCGGCTTCCGCGACCTCGTCCATGAAGACCTCAGTCGCGTAGGCCGTGTGGGTCGACCCCACCGCCCGCCACCACAAGGTCGGCACCCGGACGTCCGTCGTGGTGAGACCGACATTCATGTTCGGAACCTGGTACGGCAGGTTAGAGGACCCTTCGACCGACGTGCCATCGATCCCGTCCTTGACCAGGATGGCTTCGAAGGGCGTGCCGGTCAGGATCGATTGTCCGACGATGTGGTTGTCCCAGGCGATCAGTTTGCCCGCTTCATCCAATCCGGCGCGCAGGCGGTGGATATAGGCCGGACGGTAGCGGCCGCCGCGCATGTCTTCTTCCCGCGTCCACTGCACTTTGACCGGCGCGCGCCAGCCAAGAGCCCGGGCGACCGCGACCGCTTCGGTTACGACATCGCCGTCCGGCACGGCCCGGCGGCCGAAACCGCCACCCGACTTCATCACATGCATGCGCACTTTTTCCATCGGGATTTCGCTGAATTGCGACGACAGGTAATGGTACAGACCCGGCAGTTGATGTCCGCCGTAAACGTGGAGGACGCCCTCATCATCCCGGTGCGCGACCGCGTTCAACGGCTCCATGGCGGCGTGCGCAAGGAAGGGGAATTCGTAGGTTGAATCGACGACCTTGGCGGCACTCGCCATGGCCGCGTCAAGATCCCCGTCCTTGCGGGCCAGCGCCGTAGGCGCCTTTGTCGCAAGGTCGCGGTAGCTCGCCATGATCTCTTCCGTGCCGCGCGTTTCCGCGTTGCTTTCATCCCATGTGACCGTCACCAGATCGCGGGCTTTCATGGCCGACCACATGTCCTGGCCAACCACGGCAACACCGCGATGAATGGCAACCACGTCAACCACGCCCGGAGACTGTTTCGCCTCCGCCGCGTCGAAGGAGGCGACGGTCGCGCCGAACTTCGGCGGATGAATCATCACCGCCGTCAGCATGCCCGGCAGCTTCACATCGATGGTGAAGTCCTGTTCACCCTTGGTCTTCCGAACCCGGTCGAACCGTTTGACGTCCGGATTGCCGATCTGCGTCCAGTCTTGCTTGGATTTCAGCGCCGGTTTTTCAGGCACTGCAAGACCCGCCGCGGCCTTGGCGAAGGCGCCGATCGGCGCGCTCTTTCCGGATCCGGCATGGCTCAAAAGACCGTCGGCAACCGAGATTTCGGATGCCGGGACGCCCCATTCGGCCGACGCCGCGGTGGACAGCATCTCGCGCGCCGCCGCGGCGGCCAAGCGGTAACGATCCCAGGAGGTCGCCATGGAGGTCGACCCGCCGCTGCCTTGAACGGTGCCGCCCCAGAGGAGGTTGCCGTAGAGCTTCGGATCGCCGTAGGCGCCGACGACGTCGACCTGATCCCAGTCGAGCCCAAGTTCATCGACCACCAGCGTGGCGATCCCGTGATAGGAGCCCTGCCCCATGTCGAATTGGGACGACAGGACGGTCACGCTGTTGTCTTCAGCGATCTCGATATAGGACTGGAACGGATTGACGGAGGCTGGCGCCGCCGGTTCACCCGCGGCGTTGGCCTGTCGGAAACCGATGGCAACCCCGGCGGCAGTCGCGGTTGCGGCAACCAGAAAGCCGCGGCGCGACAGCGCCATGTCTGGGTTCGCCGCGGCGATGGAAGTCAGTTTTCTGGGCAGCATGATCAGGCCTCCAAGCGGCGCGCCGCTTCATGAATGGCGGCGCGAATGCGGTGATAGGTGGCACAGCGGCAGAGATTGCCGCTCATCGCAGCATCGATGTCTTCATCGTCCGGCTTCGGGGTCTCGCGCAACAGCGCCGTCGCGGACATGATCTGTCCGGACTGGCAGTAGCCGCACTGCGGAACGTCGAGATCGGCCCAGGCGGCTTGAACCGTTTGAGCGACCTTGTCGTCCACGCCTTCAATGGTGGTCACCTCCAAGCCTTCGACATCGCTGACAAAGGTCTGGCATGAACGCACCGCCTCGCCGTCGAGATGGACGGTACAGGCCCCGCACTGGGCCAAACCGCAGCCGAATTTGGTACCGGTCAAACCGGCATGGTCCCGGATGGCCCACAGAAGCGGCATTTCCGGATCGACATCCAGCGCCACGTCTTGGCCGTTGAGTTTGAATTTGATCATCAGGATCCCCTTGATTCCCTGCCTCATGAGGTCCGCCGGGAACCATCGGCCCGCCGCATCGGCGCGCCGGTCAAAATCCCAGCTTTCATGGGTAGAGAGATAGTCCGCGCCCGGGTTGGATTTAAGGGAGCATTCTCTTATTCAGTTGACAGAAACTGCTTTTTTGCCAGCACACCGCGATCCATGAGGTAAATAACAATCTAAGCGAGTTTACCGCCAAGAGCCGTCCGCAAAGGCGTACTATCACGGCAAGCGCGCCCTTGCTCTCGCCGGACTTCGCGCTAATTCCTCCTTGCTAATGTCCACAATCTTTGTGAGGAGAAAGTCAATGCCAAGGATCATGAAGGGGTTCGCAGCGACTGCAGTCTTTGCTGCAGGATTAATCTCGGCGGGCGCCGCGGCACAGACGGTCAAAATCACCCCGCTGGGCAGCCATGACGGGGAGTTTTGTCTGTTCGACCGGGCGATGATCCTGGAAGACCCGGACGGCACGCGATTGCTCTATGACGCCGGCCGCACGGTCGCGGGCATTGACGATCCCCGTCTCGGAAAGATCGACGGCCTGTTGGTCAGCCACATGCACGGCGACCATGTCGGCGACCGGCATATCTCCGGTCAAAACGCGGGAGAGTGCGGGAAGCCGGATGTCTCGATCCGCGTGCTCCCCAACACCAACACGGTGAACATCGCCCTGGCGCAGGAGGCGGTCATCGTGACCGGCAGCGAGATGCCCCGCTTTTTCGGTGGCAAGCTGAAAGCGCTGGGCGGCGATCCCAAGAAATCGCAGTTGGTGCGGTTCGGCGCCTCCCGGAAAGTCGGGGGCGTGAAGGTTACCACGGTCCCCGCCGCCCATTCGAACGGCGTTGCGGGCGCCATGATCGGCGGCACCTTGGGCGATCTGCTTAACGGGGCGGGTCTGACCGCCTATGTCGGCCCGCCGACGGGCTATGTTCTGCGGTTCAGCAACGGTCTGGTTGTGTACCTGTCCGGCGATACCGGCGTGACAGCCGAACAGAAAACCGTCGTCGCCGACCAGTACGGCGCCGAACTTGTGGTGATGAATATTGGCGACACCTTCACCACCGGGCCGGAAGAGGCAGCCTATGTGATCAACGATCTGATCAAGCCCGCGGCGGTCATTCCCAGCCACGCCAACGAGCCGGCGACCAGCGGCGGCGCCGTCAAGGAAGGCACCCGGACGGATCGTTTCATCAAGGCGGTTTCCGTCCCCGCCCACATTCCACTGAGCGGCAAGACCTTGGAATTCAATGGCGACGGCGCCTGCGTGGCGGGCTGCTAAGGGGCAGCATCTGACACGGAAACCTTACGGGGCGGCTTGATGCCGCCCCTTGCTTTTCCTGGCTACGTAATCGGCAGCATCACATGGGTCTTGTAGGCCTCCCGCGCCGTCAGGCGGGCGTACCAGGCTTCCAGGTTTGGCAGGGCCGGGCGATCCACCACCAGGTTCATGAAGCGGTAGCACATCGCACCGGCCGGAAAATCCGCCATGGTGAGACGGTCGCCCATGATGAAATCGCGGCCCTCAAGCTGCTTATCCAGAATGCTGTAAAGATCGATCGCCTCCAAAGCCGAGGCCGCGATCGCCCCCATGTCACGCTCCGCTTCCGGGGTCCGCACAAGCCCCCAGAAAACCACGGTCATCGGCCCCATGACACTGGTCTTCTTCCAATCCATCCACATGTCGGCCCGGCCGCGTTCCTTGGGATCTTCCGGCCACAGCGTCCCGGCGCCGTACTGGGCCGCAAGATAGCGGATGCAGGCGCAGCTTTCCCACATCGTCAGATCACCGTCCTGCAGGGTCGGGATGCGCCGGTTCGGGTTCATCGCACCGTATTCCGGCGTGTCCAGCCCGCCGAACGCCCCGCCGACATCCTTGCGGTCGATTTCCAGCCCCAGCTCGGCCGCGGCCCACATGACCATCTGCACATTAACGGAATTCGGGCGGCCCCAAATCGTGATCATCGCGTTTCTCCCTACTGCATCCAAAAAGCCGTGTCGTAGAGGACAGGCTACCGGCCGGCCTGACAAGCCGCCCTCAGGAAAACGCAGCTTGGACCTTAGAGAAAGACCGCCAGCACGCCGGTATAGCCATAGAGGCGGTCGCTGCTGATCTCGCCATTGGCGAAAAACCCGACCAGCGGAAACTCGCCCAGGTGACGTTCGATCATATCCATTTCGGTATTCTGGCGGTCGAACTGATTCGGTCCGCGCGCCGCACAGGAAACATAGATACCACCGCGGATGGCCTTGCCGCCGGCGCGGCGCTTGAGGTCCTGCAGCATGCGTTCCATGTCTTCCACGGCCGTCGTCCGGTCACGCTTGCAGAACATTACGCTGTCACCCGGCCCGACCGTGTCGCCGATGGCGACCAGCTCGTTGTTGGTGTCGATGCCGATCAGATTGCGCACCAGATAGTCGCCGGTATCCGAGCCAGGCACCGGCAGGGCGGCGAAGATCCGGCCGGCTATTTTCGGTAGGTCGTCGGCGAGGTCCGGGCCGATATCCTGTTTCAGCACTTCCAGGGCAGGTTGATCGTCGAGTGAGAAGATCACATGCCCTTCAGAGGCGGTCACCCTGCGGGCGGGGCCGATCGGGCTGCATCCCTGGCTCAACCCGGTCTGCATCGCCGTGTGTTCCGGGGAGATCATGACCCCGCTGATGCCACCCGCGACACCGTCGGCGACCTGGCCGGCTTCGCCCGGTCCGGCAGACAATCCGCCGAACAGATATCCGCCCGTCAAATCGGCAAGCCGTCTCAGATGGTCTGGCAGGTCGCCCGCCGCCGCATCCGCATGCGTCAGAATCAACGGCATGAAAGCCCGTTCGATCCATTCCTTGTTGGCGTCGACGGTTTCCTGCGCACCGCCGCCGTTCAGGTGAAAGACCCGAAACGCCTCTTCCGGCAGCGGGGCCAAGAGGACCGCGATGCCAGGTTCGCCGAACAGTTCGCGCCGGCAGGCGCAAATCCCATAGCCGACAGATCCGACCCAATGCTGTACGCCGGTCGTTTGCCGCAGGAACACCTCGATGTCGGGGAGGTCTTTCTGGAAATGCTCAGTCAGATAGACGAAACCGAGCCGATGCTCGGCGCTGATCTCGCCCAATTGAACGAGCACATCGCCCAGAGCATCCTGCCAATTGGGTCCGCGCCCCAGACCGTACAAGAACTGGGTCTGTGCCGGATGGGCATAATTCGCAATACTTGTCATAAACAGAACGTAGGTCTAATCGACGCCGAGTCCAGGCGAATTTCGATCTATTGAAGGTTAATCTAAGTTGGTCCTAGAGCCTTCAAAACAAATGGAAGAATGCGTTCTACAATGACCGCGACGCCGGCCGCGTTGGGATGGATACCGTCGCCCTGGTTCAGAGACGGTTCGGCCGCCACACCGTCCAGGAAGAAAGGGTAGAACACGACCTCCGAGTGCTTCCTGGCGAGGTCCGGGAACAAGCCGTCGAACTCCGCTGCATAGTCCTTGCCGAGATTGCGCGGGGCCAACATGCCGGTGAACAGGACCCGCGCGCCGGACGCCAGCGAACGCTCCAGGATCAAATCCAGGTTCTTGCGTGTCTGCGCCGGGTCGAACCCCCGCAGACCGTCGTTGGCGCCCAGCTCAACGATGACGAGATCCGGATTTTCCGCAAGCGCCCAATCGATCCGCGACGCGCCGCCTGCCGTGGTATCGCCGGAAACGCCCGCATTGATGACCTTCGCCTCGCGTCCCGCCGCGCGCAACGCGGCCGAAAGCTGCTCGGGAAAACTGTCTGCGTTCGCCAACCCGTATCCGGCGGTCAGACTGTCACCAAAGGCGAGGATTTTGAGCGACTCGGCCTTGCTCGCCGAAATCGGGACCGCAAAAGACAATAAAATTGCCGTAATGGTCACGAAAATCGCAGTATTGACGGAAAGAAATCTGTTGAAGTGCGCGGCGCGACCGCCATATCGACACTGAACCGCGCGGGAAACCCGGGCGTATACTGGCGTGACCACGTTTGTGGCGGCCTCTCTTGTAGCACGGATGACACGCATGACTTCACCCTTGAATGCAGACGGCGGTACGACGGCCGCGGCAGGACCGATCATCGACCTGCGCGGGTTGAGCCTTACACTTGGGTCGGAGGCAGGCGACGTCAACATTCTGAAGGGCATTGATTTGTCCGTCGGCGCAGGTGAGTCCGTCAGCATCGTCGGCCCGTCGGGATCCGGTAAAACCTCCATGCTGATGGTCATCGCCGGATTGGAGCGCGCGACAGGCGGGGACGTACGGGTCGGCGGCAACGATTTCACCAAACTGGGCGAGGACGATCTGGCGCTGTTCAGGCGCGACAATGTCGGGATCGTGTTTCAGAGCTTCCACTTGGTCCCGACCATGAATGCCCTGGAAAATGTGGCCATCCCCTTGGAACTCGCCGGGCGCCGCGATGCCTTCGACCGCTCGCGCGAACTGCTGGAGCGTGTGGGCCTTGCCCACCGGCTGACACACTACCCGGGTCAGCTTTCCGGCGGCGAGCAGCAGCGCGTGGCGCTGGCCCGCGCCTTCGCGCCCCAGCCGAAACTGATCCTGGCGGACGAACCGACGGGGAACCTCGACGTTTCGACCGGCCAGCAGGTTATCGATCTGATGTTCGAAATGTCGGACCATCAGGACGTCACTCTGATGCTGATCACCCATGATCCGGTTCTGGCCGAGCGGTGCCGCCGCGTCGTGCGGCTGGAAGACGGCCTGATCGTTCAGGATGCGGCCACCGGCGCCGATTCCCTGGCCGCGGAATAGATCGACCATCATGTTTTCACTCGCCCTGACCTATGCCGGCCGCGAACTGCGCGGCGGTCTTAAAGGTTTCCGTATTTTTCTCGCCTGTCTGGCGATGGGCGTTGCCGCGATCGCGGGTGTCGGCTCGCTGTCCTCGGCCATCGTTGAAGGTCTGCGTCAGGACGCCAAGCTGTTGCTCGGGGCCGAAGTCGATTTACGGCTGACCCATATCCGGGCCAGCGAAGAACAGTATGGCTGGCTGGACGCCAACAGCGAAAGACTGTCGGAAGTCATCAGCATGCGGGCCATGGCGGTCCGCGCCGACGGAGAGTCCCGCCGGCTGATCGAGTTGAAGGCGGTCGACGGCGCCTATCCCTTGTTCGGAACCGTGGAGTTGGAGGGCGCTTCCGATATCGAGGCCGCGCTTGCGGCCCTGCAGCCGGACCTCTTCGGAGCCGCGGTCTCGCCCCGTCTGATGACCCGGCTGGACCTGGAAATCGGGGACGAATTCAAGATCGGCGAAGCGCGCCTGCAAGTCACCTCCATTCTTGTGGCGACCCCAGACCGAAGCAATCAGGGCTTCGAGTTGGGACCGCCGGTGCTGATTTCGACCGATGCCATGGAAGCGACCGACTTGCTGCAACCGGGCAGCCTGACGCGTTTCCACTACCGGGCGGATCTGGCGGACCAGATCGATGTCGCAACGTGGATCCGCACTGCCAATGCCGAATTTCCGGACGCCGGCTGGCGCATCCGGTCGATCGATAATGCCGCCCCCAACATCCAGCGTTTCGTCGACCGGGTGACCCTGTTCCTCACCTTGGTGGGCCTGACCGCGCTGCTGGTCGGCGGCGTCGGCGTCGGCAATGCCGTGCGCGCCTTTCTGGAAAGCCGGACCGGCACCATCGCCACGCTCAAATGCCTGGGCGCGCCGACCCGGCTGATCTTCACGACCTATCTGATTCAGGTGCTGGCCCTGGCTGTGGCCGGTATCGCCATCGGCCTTCTGATCGGCACGTTCGCACCGATCATGGCGGCGCCGTTCCTGGAGGGCCGGCTGCCCGTCGCCGCCCGGATCGGCTTCTATGCCGAACCGCTTATGGTCGCCAGTGTATTCGGATTGCTGGTTACCTTGATCTTTGCGCTGTGGCCGTTGGCGAAAGCACAGTCCGTGCCGGCGGCGACATTGTTCCGCAACCTGCTGACACCGGTCACGCAGCGTCCCTCTCTGCGCGTCGTCCTGATCCTGATCGGGGCCGCCCTTGTCCTTGGCGGGGTGGCGGTGCTGACGGCGGACCGGCCCTTCATCGCGGCCGTCTTCGTGGCCGGGGCGGCGGGCAGTCTGGTGGCCTTCCGTCTGGCGGCCGCCGGCGTTACCCGCTTGGCCAAGGCGCTCCCCAGACCGCGCGGCGCGAAACTGCGCCTGGCGCTGTCCAACCTGCACCGGCCCGGCGCGCCGACCGCAAGCGTTGTCGTGTCCCTCGGCCTCGGCCTGACGGTGATGGCGACCGTCGCGCTGATCGAGGGCAATCTCGCCAATCAGTTGAACAAGACGCTGCGCGGCGAAGCGCCCGGCTTCTTCTTCATCGACATCCAGCCGAACCAGATCGACGAATTCGATACCCTGGTCAGCAATTTTCCATCCGTCCGGCAGGTCGACCGGGTCCCGATGCTGCGCGGCCGTATCACCGCCATGCAGGGCGTGCGCGCGGAGGACATCGACGCGCCGCCCGAAGAGGCCTGGATCCTGCGCGGTGACCGCGGCTTTACCTGGTCGCGGACTCCGCCGGAAAACAGCGACATCACGCGCGGCGAATGGTGGCCGGAGGACTATAACGGCGAACTGCTGGTCTCTTTCGATGACGAGGCCGCCATCGCCTTCGGCCTGGACATCGGCGATACCATCACGGTGAACCTGCTGGGCCGGGAGTTCGACGCCAAGATCGCCAATCTGCGGCGCATCGACTGGACCAGCTTCGGCATCAATTTCGTCATGGTCTTCTCGCCCGGGATTTTGGAGAAAGCACCGCAGAGTTATCTGGCGACCGCCTATCTGGACGACGCCCAGGAACCGGCGCTGGAAGCCGCCGTCACCGACGCCTTTCCGAACGTCTCGGCAGTGCGGATGAAGGAAGTGCTGGAAGGCGTGAACGAAATCATCGGTAACCTGGCGATCGCCGTGCGCGCCATCGCGGGGATCGCCATCGTGGCCGGCATTCTTGTGCTGTCCGGTGCCATCGCCGCCGGGCATGCCCGCCGGGTTTATGACGCCGTGGTGCTGAAGGTGCTTGGCGCAACCCGCAAGGACGTAACCGCGGCCTTTCTGATCGAATACGGCCTGATGGGGCTGATCACCGCTTTGATCGCCGGCGCGGTCGGATCGATCGCCGCTTACAGCGTGATCACCTTCGTAATGGGCGCGGATTGGATTTTCGTCCCCTGGGCGATGATCTCCACCATTCTGCTTTCGATCGGCATCACCATCGCGGTCGGCCTGGCCGGCACTTGGGTCGCGCTCGGCCGGAAAGCCGCCCCCCTGCTGCGCAACGACTAGACCGGACCGACGGCCCGCCCCCCAGCTAGCGCGCGGCGAGAAAGCCGCTGCTGGAAAAACGCCTTCGGTATTCCGCCGGACTGAGCCCGGTCATCTTGTTAAACAGTCGACGAAATGCCCGCACGTCGGCATAGCCGACCTCCCCGGCGACAGCGTCCACATTGTGCTCTTCCGTCTCCAAGAGCTGCTTTGCTTCCTCGATCCGCAGGGACTGCAGATAATCCGTCGGGCTGTAGCCTGTCGCCGCCCGGAAACGGCGGTCAAAGGTCCGTCGCGGCAAACCGGACCGGACAACCATCCGGCCGACCGCGTCGCTTTCGCCATATTGGTCCGCGAGCCATTCCTGGCACTCCCGGATGACGGCATCATCGCTTTGCAGCCGCATCGGCGCGGCATAGTGGCGTTGGCCGTCCGGACGGGGGTCGACGCAATAAAACCGCGCCGATCTGGACGCGTGCTCCGGTCCGATGAACCGGGCAATCAGATAGAGGGAAAGATCCTGCCAAGACGCCATGCCGCCGGACATGATAATCGAGTCGCCTTCACCCGCGAAGGTAAGCGTCCGGTCCGCGCAAAAGTCGACCTGCGGATAGTGCCGGCGGAAAATCTCCTTCATCGACCAGTGCGCGGTTGCCTGCTGTCCGTCGAGCAGCCCGGCATCCGCCAACAGGGCGGAGCCGGAGCATGCGGTGGCCAATCGCGCGCCCGCCGCATAGCGCCGGACAATCCAGTCGATCTCCGCCCCCAGGACGTCCCGTGGCCTGGTTTCCGCCCCGATCCTAAAATTCGGGATACAGACGATTTCGGCATCGTCGGCGTCCTCCAGCCTGGCGTCCGGCATGACCGGGACCCGGCTGATGCAGCGGAAAGGATCGGTCGTGCGGGCCACCACCCGGACCCTGGTCAGCGGCGGCTGAAGGGTGCCTTCGGTCAAGTAGGACCAGGCTGTGCCGACCGAAGACATCAAGTCGTATAGTCCGTAAAGAATAGCCCCTCTGCAGCTTTCCGCGGCAAGTACGTCGACGCGCAGCGGATCGGTCGTGAAGTCTCTCGCCATCGATTGCCGCCTCCCTGAGCCCGGCCTGGCCGGATCTGCCCGCTTCCGGCCAATCCAGCCCTCACGCAAACAAGATCTCGCCCGCAGAGTGACTCAGTCTTGCGAAACTGACGAGGAAAATCATGAGCTACATCGAATTCAAAAGGGCGGAACAGCGGGGTTGGGACGCACGCGCAGGCTCCTATGACGACTTCACCGGGCAGGTCACGACCCGCGCGATCCCAACACTTTTGGCGATGGCCGAAACGGCCCCGGGTAAGCGTGTTCTGGATCTATGCTGTGGAACCGGGCGGGGCGCAGGCGCAGCGTCGGCCCTTGGGGCTCAGGCCGACGGGGTCGATGTTTCCGCCGCCATGGTCGCGGCCGCCCGCAATGCGTTTCCGAACGCGACTTTCGAAACCGGCGACGCCGAGGCCATTCCGCGTGATGATGGGACATATGACGCGGTGATTTGTTCCTTTGGCCTGATGCATGTGGGAAGCCCGGACCTGCTACTCCGCGAAACCGCGCGGGTTTTGAAACCCGGAGGGCGCGCGGCCCTCAGCCATTGGGTCGGGCCGCCGGCCTCACCGCTGTTCCGGATCGTATTTGGCGCCCTCCAGCGACTGGCGGATATGTCTTCGGTGCCGCCATCACCCCCGCCCTTTGCGCTCTCCTCCGAAGAGGCAATGCGGGACGCCTTCGAAAAGGCAGGCTTCGAAAATGTCGAGGCGCAAGTCATCCCGCTGGTGTTCACGGCTCCGACAGGGAAATTCGCCGAGCATTTCAGGGCTTTCGCCGCACGCGCGGCCGTCATTCTCGACCGACAGGACGACGCCGTTTTAGCGGAAATCTACGCATCCTGGGACTCCCAGCTGGAGACGTATCTGATCGATGGCCTGTACCGCGTGCCCATGCCCGCCCTTGCGGTTTCGGCGCGGCGAAAACCGTAGCCTGGATGTCTCGAGACCGGGCGTCCTGAGGAAAGGCGAACCGGGGAAGCAGCAGAAGCCGTCCCCGGTTCGCTCCAGATTCGATGTGGCCCTGTAACGAGACTTGATAAAGCTGGGCTGCCCCGCCGTTGCGTCGACGTCGCCGTCCTCTTGCTTGCCGCGGGGCGCCCAACCGTTTTTTACGGCCGGATGCGTTAGTGTGCGATTTCCAGCACGTTCTGTGCGAAGGGTTGGTAGATTTGGGCGACGCCTTGCGCCATCTCATCCGGATAGACAAAGAAGTCTCCGGCTTCGAGGGCGGATTTGATACCGTCGAAAACGATATGCGCGGGGGGCGCCCCTTCACCCATTCCGGCTGAATCGGCCATGTCCGTCTTGATCGGTCCGGCAACCACGCTGACGACATGGGTCCCTTGTTCCGCCCAGGCTTCCCGAAGCCCCTGAGTGACGGAGAACGCCGCCGCCTTAGAGGCCGAGTAACCCGTGAACGGGAGGAAGTTTTTCAAGGAAGCCAACGAATTCATTTGGACAAATGCGCCACCACCGTTGGCTTTGAGGATCGGTCCAAATGCCTGAGCAAGGCGGATTAGGGGATAGACGTTGCCGTCCATCTGATGCTTCAGCCCAGCCAGCATGTTGCCGTCCAGCGGCCCGGCAAGCTCCACGACGCCGGCGTTCGACATCACGAAGTTCACATCGGTCGCGATCGCGGCGGCAGCATCCGCGGCACCGTCGTCGGAAAGATCGAAAGGAATGGCGACAACGCGGTCGCCGTACTTTGCAATCAGATCGTCCGCCGAGGCGGGCGACCGCACGGCCGCATACACCTTCTTGGCGCCAGCCTCCAGCAATCCTTCGGCGACCGCACGCCCAATACCGCGGTTCGCACCAGTAATAATAGCAACGGTATTTGAAATATCATAAGTCATGATCTTACTCCTTAGGGGATTTGGTTGGGTTTGGTAGGGTCAGCAGCCGGTTAGACGGCCTCGGCCGCGCTCAACTGCTGGATAATGTCTGTGTAGGTTTCGACACCCTGGGCGCCGGTCACCAGGTACTTTTCTTCGAAGATCATCGACGGGACGCCCGATACGCCTCTGGACATCCAAGCGCGCTCTTCCGCACGGACCTGAAGGGATGCCGCATCATCGGAGAGAACCTTGCTGGCCTCGCCGATATCAAGGCCGACCTCTTTCACCGCATCCAACAGGACGTCGTCTTTACTCACATCTTGTCCTTCGGTGAAATACCGGCGGATCAATACCAATTTGAGTTCGTGCTGACGGCCCTCTTCCGCGGCCCATCGGATCAGCTTGTGCGCCTGAAGCGTATTCACGATCCGACTGCCGGGTTCGAAATTGAACTCAAATCCAAAATCTTCACCCATCCCGGTGAGGGTTGCGCGCATCTTTTCGCTTTCCTCCGCCGTCGATCCGTATTTTTCGATTATGTGTTCGCGTAGGTTCTGCCCCTCGGCGGGCATGTTGGGGTTGAGTTCGAAGGGATGCCAATGAACGTCCAGCGTCTTGCCAAGCGCGTCGGCGGCCGCTTTGAGTTGGCTGTAGCCGACGATGCACCAAGGGCACACTACGTCTGAGATTATGTCGATCCGCAGATCGGAAGGGGTCTCGGTTTTCATGTCTTCACCTCATTATCTGTCAGTTCCGCGCCACCGATAGCTGCGTGCGGATTGGTGTAAAATGTTCCTCGATGGTCTTTGAACGGCTGGGTCGCTAGCCCTGCTTCGCTTCGAGACAAAGCGACACAAGTTCGCCCAGGGATTTTATTACTTTGTCTGGGGCATGCTCCCACGGGTCGAACACCGCAGATGGGTTTCGCTTCACCCAGGCCGTATTCCATCCCGACGCGAAAGCGCCGATAACATCGAACGGGTTACTCGAAACCAGCCAGGTCTGCTCCGGCGTCGATCCGGTAACCTTGTTGAAGTGCTCATAAACGCGGGGGTCGGGCTTGAAGGTTTGCACATCGTCCGCACTGACCGTGGAGATGATGAAACTGTCGATGTCTGCCCGCGCCAGAAGGGCCGCGACGTCATCCGCAACGCCGTTTGAAAAGGCATGCAGCCGCGCCCCTTTTGTTTCGAGTACGCTGAGTGCAGGCGCCACGTCTTCGAACGCGTCCAGAGCACGGTACTGCGCCATCAACGCCGTCTTGACGGTTTCGTCCAGCGTGACGCCAAAGACTTGCAGAGCGTAGTCAAGGGCGGCGCGCGTGACCGTCGGAAAGGTTCGATACTCGCCCATAAGGCCGCGCCGGAAGCTGTATTCCAGTTGCTTGGCACGCCAGAGTTCCGCAATGCCGGCGGCATTGTCGCCGACATGCTGTTGCAGTGTGCCGGCAATGCGAAGCGGGTCGATCAGCGTGCCGTAGATGTCGAGTGCGAATGTGATGGCCATTTGACGAACCTTTCCGGGGAGTTCGATGTCTAGCGCGACACCGTCGGCTTTGCGCTTTCGGCCGCACCGGCTTCGGCGTCATCCCGTGTGTTAAAGTCGGTGGTGTACGGCACCGCGGCGCCGCGGATCAGGCCGGGGCGCGCTTCCAGCGCATCGAGCCAGCGGCCCAGATGGGGAAACTCGTCGATGCCGACACCGGCCCAGTTGTGGATCCGCGCCCAACTCCAGTTCGCGATATCCGCGATTGAGAAATCGCCGGCCAGGAATTCGTTGTCGCTGAGGCGCCCGTCCAGCACGCCGTAAAGCCGGCGCGTTTCGTTCTGATAGCGTTCAATCGCTGCCGGAATGCGTTCCGGGAAGTAGCGGTGAAAGACATTTGCCTGGCCCTGCATCGGCCCCAGCCCGCCCATCTGAAATATCAGCCATTGCAGAACGGTCGACCGGCCTTTTGGGTCCGCCGGCAGCAACCGGCCCGTCTTCTCCGCAAGATAGATCATGATGGCGCCGGACTCGAAGACGGCGAAGTTGTCGTTGCCGCGGTCGACGATGGCCGGAATCCGCCCGTTAGGATTGATCGCGACGAAGGGCGGCTCTTTTTGCACGCCCGATGTGATGTCGATGGGTTTTACGGTGTACGGCAAGCCCAGTTCTTCCAGGGTCGCCGACACTTTCCAACCGTTGGGTGTCGTCCAGGTATAGAGATCGATATCGGTCATGGTCTTCAGCTCCATTTGATTGAACAGCCCATGCTTGGGATCTGCTCGCGCGGACCTTGGCCCGTCTTCGCGATCTGGCGCATGGCGTTGAGAAGTTCCGGGGTGCGGAAAGCCGCCGGCTTCATGCCGGCGTCGTCGAGGCGGCCGCGGTACTGCAGCGCGCCTGCCTTGTTGAACCCGAAGAAATCGGGGGTGCACACCGCGCCAAAACTGCGGCCGACCGATTGGTCCTCATCAACGAGATACGGAAACGGAAAGCCGTAATGTGCAGCGAAGCGCTTCATGTTAGCGGGCGAATCGATCGGCAGGCTGCGATAGTCGTTCGACATCACAGCAAGGACATTCACGCCTTCATCCATAAGCGTGCGCGCGTCGGCGGACAGTCGCTCTCCAACAGCTTGCACGTAGGGGCAATGGTTGCAGATGAACGCGACGAGCAATCCGTTCTCGCCCATCTGTTCCGACAGCCTGTATTCAGCCCCGTCCGGGTCTTTCAGGGCGAAATCGGGGGCTTTCCAGCCAAAGTCGCAGATTGGCGTGTCGAGCAGCATGGTTCTCTCTTTTCGTAGGTCTCTGGCGTTTTGGAACGGTGCCGACCCGCGCCCGTCCGGACGCGGGTCGGGTCGGCGTCAGGCGGCTTTCTCTTCCGACGGCGTCCATGCGTTCGGCGCAAACACCGCGTCCACTTCCGTCGCGGCAACGTGGTTCGTGTAGTTGGACATCACCTTCAGGCTGGTGCCCAAGATTACTTCCAGGACCGTTTGCTCGGTGTAACCGGCGGCCAGGAAGGCTTCGACGTCGGCATCGGACGGCCAGCCGCGGGTTTCGTTGATGACCGCGGCGAATGTCCGGAGCGCCTCGAGTTTCGGGTCGGCGATCTGCGTTCCATTGCGCAGGGCCTCGATCACGTCGGCCGGCACTTTCGCCATTTGGGAAATCGACGTGTGCGCGGCCATGCAATAGACGCAACCATTCAGGCGGTTGTTCGTCATCAGAATGATCTGGCGCTCGGTTTCGCTCAGGTTCGTTTGGTCGAAAATGGTCGCAAGCGAGAGGTATCCGTTCAGGAGCGTCGGCGCGGTGGCCATCGTGCCCAGTAGGTTCGGAACGAAACCATAGGCATTCTTTGCGCCTTCAAGGGCCTGTTTGGCGTCGGCGGGTGCGGAGTCGATTGTATGGGTTTTGAAGTCAGTCATTGCATTCATCCTTTGCTGTCTGAGTGTCGATCGGCTTGTTTATACCGTTCGGTTTAAACAAAGCTAGGCAGTCTATACCGATTGGTCAAGACTATTTTTTGAGTGCTATCCGCTTTTTTGGATTTTCTTGACTGATCGGTATAAAAACCCTATCTCCCGGATCGAAACCAACCGAGCGGTGAAGCAAGAAATGCCTTGGGAAAAATCTTTCGATCTCGACGACGCCGTCGATCGCGCACAAAAGGTCTTCTGGGCGAAGGGCTACGAAGCGACGTCAATCACCGATCTCACCAACGGGATGGGCATCAATAAAGGCAGCCTTTACAACGCGTTCGGCAGCAAGAAGGAGCTCTTTACCCGCGCGCTTCTGAAATACGACCGCGACAATCGCCAAACGAGCCTGGGCACCCTGGAAGCAATGAATGATCCCGTGAGGGCGATCGAAACCCTGTTCGAAGGATTGGTTCAGGAAAGCCTTGCGGACACCGAACGCAAGGGGTGCTTTTTGGTCAATACGGCGTTGGATCTGCCCAATCTGGGAGCCGATGTCGGAGACATGGTCGGATCCGCGCTGGGCGATTTCGAAGCCTTCTTCAGACAGACAATCACCAAAGGTCAGCAGCAGAAGGCGATTCCCCCCGGTGTCGATGCGGCGGTCACGGCGAAATCCCTTGTTTCGCTTGTCGTGGGATTGCGGGTTCTGGCGCGCGGCGTTTTCGATGAAAGCGGCTTGCGGGCCATCAAACAGGATGCGCTGAGCTTGATCGGCGTAGACGGGCCGGACGGCCCAAAGAAATAACGAATTCGCCCAATATCCCTTGCCGCAATAAGATTGAATTCACCGCACGGAACGCCAATATTAACCACGTAAAGTGAATTAGGCGGTTGGCTGACCCTTGAACAAAAGGGCCGGGCCGTTTGATTTACTTAGAAACAATTGAAACAACTGGACTGGGTAGAGGTTAAGATGGCTCTGGATCCGCGCGCTCGCGCAACAACGATGGACTACGCCGGCAGCCGCGCAGAGTTCGACGAAGGTCTGCGCAAGTACATGCTCGGCACCTATAACTACATGGCGCTGGGCGTCGCCTTCACGGGCGTTATCGTGCTCGCCATGGCCAACATGCCGCAGTTGATGGTGACGCTCGCCGTCGGCCCGATGAAATGGGTTCTTTTCATCGGTCTCCTCGGCATGGGCTTCATGTCGCCGAAAATCATTACCATGAAGAGCACCGTGGCAGCGCAGGCCTTCTATTGGGTCTACTGCGCGCTTTGGGGCGTGATGATATCGCCGATGGTCGCCTTCTTCCTGCAGACGACCGAAGGCACCATGGACGTCGCACGGGCTTTCTTCATCACCGCGGGCATGTTCGCCGGCGCCAGCCTGTTCGGCTACACGACCAAGAAAGACCTCAGCGGTTTCGGGCGGTTTTTCATGTTGGCGACGATCGGCCTGCTGATCGCGATGCTGGTCAATGCCTTTCTGATCGAAAGCTCGATGTTCAGTTTCGTTCTGTCCGCCGCCGTGGTTCTGGTTTTCGCCGGCATCACCGCCTACGACACGCAGAACATCAAGAACATGTACTCCGAGCATTACGGCCAGGATGCGATCGCGCGCATGTCGATCTTCGGCGCGCTGCAGCTCTACGGCACGTTCGTTGTGATGTTCATTCACATCCTGAACCTGCTGGCGATCATGCGCGGCGAATAAGCGCTTCGATCAAGCATCTGTTTCGAAGGCCCGGGGCATTGTCCCGGGCCTTTGCTTTTTGGGCGCGTCGTGTAGGGTCGCGCGGGAAAATGTGCCGACAACAAAGGAACGACGCAGATGGCTGCTCCGGAATATGCTTGGGTGAACGGATTGGTGAAGTGGGAGGATGCGACCTGCCATGTCTCGTCGCTGGCCTTCAAATACGGCGCCGCCGTCTTCGAGGGGATCCGCGCCTATTGGAACCCGGAGCAGGAAACGCTCTATGTCTGGCAACTTGAAGAACATCTGAAGCGGCTGGAATACTCCCAGCGCTTCATGCGCTATGACCGGATCTTCACGGTGGAGGAAGGCACGGCGGCTCTTATGGAATTGCTGAAGGCGAACGGCATCAAATCCAACGTCCATATCGCCATGACCGCCTTTCTTTCCGGTCCCGGACAGCCCTATCTGATGGGGCCCGTGTCGCTTGCCGTCACCGCGACGGCCCGCAGCGACGACAAGGCAGGCGGCCTGAACGTCCAGGTTTCAAGCTGGCGCCGCGCGCCCGACAGTTCTCTTCCGCAACGGGTGAAGGCGAACGGCAACTACTTGAATGGCCGCCTCGCGGGGATGGAGGCGCATCGCAACGGTTACGACACCGCCATCATGCTGACCCAGGCCGGCAAGGTGTCGGAAGGGCCGGCCATGTGTTTCTTCATGGTGCGCAACGGCGTGGCGGTGACGCCCGACAAACAGTCGGACATCTTGGAAAGCATCACCCGCGACACTGTGATCAAGCTTCTGAAGGAAGACGGCGTCCCCGTCGAGGAACGGTCCATCGACCGGTCCGAACTGGCGGACGCAGAGGAAGCCTTCTTCTGCGGCACCGCTTGGGAGATCGCACCGATCCGGGCCATCGATCAATTGCCGCTCGGCCCCGAAACACCGGGCCCCATCGTCAAACGGTTGCGCGACCGGTTCCGGGCCCTGGCGACCGGCGCCGATCCCGCCCACCCCGAATGGCGGACCAAGGTGGATTTCTGAAAGGCTTGGCGTTGACCCGGCCGGTTCCTTCTAGGCCGGCCGCGCCTTCGGCGCCGCCATCACCGCCAGCGCCGCCAGCACCAATGTTCCGGCGGCGATCAGGCTGGGCGCCGTCAGACTGCCGCTGGCGTCATACATCGCGCCCGCCACGCTGGGACCGATGACTTGCCCCAGGCCGAATGCCGCCGTCATCAGGGCGACCGCCCGCTGCGGGTTGTCGACCGCGACGGCCCGTGCCTGCACCAGCCCCAGCGCTGTGATGCCCATGAAGGTCCCGCCCAACAGCGCCGCCGCCAGCGCCACGGCGAGCGGCCCTGAAGCCAGTACGCTCATCCCGACACCGACCGCCTCCACCAGGCAGGCCAGCGCGAATGCTTTCCGATTCCCGACAAGCCGACCGAGCCAGGTCCACAAGGCAACGGAGGGGATGGCGGCCAGCCCCACGGCCAACCAGATCTCCGCCTCATAGGGCCGCAGCAGAACGGATTCCCGCGCCATGGCGGATATGAAGGTGGCTGTAATGACATAACCGAAGCCGAACAGGCCATAGGCCAGGATCAGCGCAATCAGGTTCTTGCCGCTCCTGGCTGCGGACCCGGTATTGCCGCGCTCGGGCGTCTGAGGCCGGTAGGGCACCATGAACCAGACGAGGCACAAGACGACGGCGGCAAAGGCCGCGCTCGCGAACCATAGATCGCGCCAGGACCCGCCCAGCGCCGCCACGTTGGGGATCAGCAGCGCGCTTACGGCAATACCTGTCCCGACACCGCCGAAATAGACCGCGGTCAGGTCGGGTCTACCGGCCTGGGTCAGGCGCTCCAGAATGACGGTCGAGGAGAAGACCAGAACGACGGCGCTGGCGACACCGCCGGCAAAACGAAGGATGGCGAAGAGCAGCGCCTCGTCGACCATCCCCATCGCCGCTGTTGTCGCCGCGCTGAGGGCGAGACCGCCCATGAACCACCACCACTTGCTGCCGATCCGGGTCAAGAATGCAGCCCCCAACGCACCGGCGAGATAACCGACGAAGTTGGCCGACGCGATCCAGCCGGCTTGAGCGGGACCCAGGCCGACCTGCTCGACCATATAGGGCAGGATCGGCGTGTAAACGAAGCGTCCCACGCCCATTGCCGCGGCCAGGACAAGCAGTCCGCCGGTCGCGACGCGCCAGGGATGATGGTCAGGTCCGCTCATGCATCCGGCCCTAACACGTTCGCAAGCCGGGAAACAGATCCGATTTCCCGTCCCACCGGAGGCACGTCTTGAACAAGTAGAAGGATTTTTTGTCCGGTCGGACGGTCCGGATGGGCGACGGTATGGTGAACGGACGGCCCCGGACTTTCGACGCATACCCGGCCCTTTCCTGTATCCTGCGGCCTTGTCTCCATTCACGCCCGGTGCTATCCGACCGCCATGCTTACCCGGCTAAAGAAGCTTCTGTTCGACAAAGACACCGCGAAAGCGGCCACGGAGTCGGACGCAACCAGCGATCGCGACATCGTCACGGCGTTACTTATTCAGACCGCTTTGATCGACGGGCATTTTGCCGACGAAGAACGCGCCGCGATCATCGGAATTCTGATGCGCGATTACGGGGTGTCGGAAGAAGAGGCCACGGCCCTGCTGACCGAATCTGAAGCAAGGGTCAGGAAATCTTCCCAGATGTTCAAACTGACCACCACGATCAACGATACCTTCGACCTGAAAGCCAAGATTTCGTTGCTGGAGACACTGTGGGGGCTGACGCTGGCCGACCGTGTCATCACCAAGCACGAGAGTAACCTGATGCGCCGTCTCGCCGGGCTGCTTCATGTGCCGCATCGCGACAACGCAGAAGCGCGCCAAAGGGTCATCGACCGGTTTGAACGGGGTGAGGGCTGACCCTCTTTTTGGAAGCAGCCAAAGGCCAGGGTCAAACCCGCCGCAACCTGTTCCTCTTTTTTAGATTTTGATTCTCCGCCCGACATGCCCGCTCTAGGCGCGATCGTCAGCAGCAAACCCAGGCTCAGAGGTCAAAAAAAGCGCCTCAAACCGCCGCCCGCCGCTTCACCGCGTTGTAGGCAATCGACAGCGGCATGACGGCAGCAAAGAGCGCCGCCGCCAAGATCAGCGCCATGGTCGGAGCGCCGCCGAAACCGCGGCGCGGACCGGCCTCGCCAAATTATGCCGGCTGTCGGTCGCAAGGAGGAAGGGCTTCTCGCCCAGCCGACGCCTTGGATCCAACGCGGCTTCAAGCCTTTTCGACAACCTGCTTCTGCCCTTGAGCCGACATGTCTCAAGGGTTCCGAAGGAAGGTGCGACGGCCTAGAGGTTGACCTCGCGATTCCATCTGCGGATAGATGAGCCGGCAATTGCCTAGCGGATGGGCATTTGTTTGCTGAGAGTGCGGGCTGGTCAAACCTAACGGGAGCGCAGATGGCAAAAACCTCAACAAGCGGTCAGAGCCGGCTCGATGATGCCGCACGCGCCGGCTGGCTTTACTACGTTGCTCAAAACACCCAGGACGAGATCGCCGAAAAAATGGGTGTATCCCGTCAAACCGCGCAACGGCTGGTGGCGTTGGCAATGCGGGAAAGGCTGGTCAAATTCCGGCTCGACCACCCAATCGCGCATTGCATGGACCTCGCACAGGCGCTGAAGGAGCGATACGGCTTAACCTATTGCGAGGTCACCCTGGCCGATCCGTCTTCGGACGACCCGGCCTTGGGCATCGCGCAGGTCGCCGCCGCGGAAATCGAAAAACAGCTGCAGTCGGAGTCGCCGCTTGTGTTGGGGTTCGGTACGGGCCGCGAAATTCGAGGCGCCGTCGAACAGATGTCGCCGATGAGTTGTCCTCACCACAAAGTCGTCTCGCTGGTCGGGAACCTGGCCCCGGACGGATCGGCCAGTTTCAACGATGTGATCATGCGCGTCGGCGATACGACCAAAGCGCCGCACTATCCGATGGCGGTCCCCGTTGTCGCAACGTCGAAGGAAGAACGCGACATCCTGTGCGCTCAAAAGCCGATTCGCAGCAACATCTCCCTGGCTCAATCGGCCGATATCATTTTCGTTGGAATCGGGGAACTGAACAGCGCGCCCCCCTTGCTCACCGATGGTTTCATAACGCAAGCGGAGCTCGACGCATTGGTCGCCGCGGGCGGTATCGGCGAGATCGTCGGGTGGGCCTTCGATGCCAACGGCGCGCTGATCGACGGTCAAACCAATGACCGTGTCGCAAGCGTTCCCCTATCAAGTCCGCCGAGACAGCCAATGATCGGCGTCGCCAGAGGCGCCAACAAACTGGCCGCTATGAAAGCGGCGCTCGTCGGCCGTTGGATCTCCGGCCTGATTACGGATGAGACCACGGCGGAAGCCCTCCTAACCTAGTCTCACCTCCTATCATTTTCTCAAATTCTTTTGGTTTCCGCGGCTCAGAAACGCTGCGGGAAGCGAAGCATATTGACTCGCGGTCCATTTTGATCGAATATTTGCCCATAAGAATAGCAATTGCTCATCACGCAATCAGATGAGCCCGCATAAGAACGTTCAGAGATTTCTGACGAATTGGGAGGAAAATCATGTTGAAAGCGAAACTGCTCGCGGGGCCGGGCATGGCCATCGCCTTGTTGCTGTCAGCATCGGTGGCGGTTCAGGCGGAAACGATCACCATCGCCACGGTCAACAACGGCGACATGATCCGAATGCAGGGTCTTACAGACGACTTCACGGCAAAAACCGGACACACGGTCGAGTGGGTCACCTTGGAAGAAAACGTTCTTCGCCAACGCGTCACAACAGATATCACCACCAAAGGCGGCCAGTTCGACATCATGACGATCGGCATGTACGAGACGCCGATCTGGGCCGCAAACGGGTGGCTTGTTCCGCTGAATGACCTAAGCGCGGACTATGACGTAGATGACATTCTGCCGGCCATGCGCGACGGTCTAAGCCATGATGGCACACTGTTCGCCGCTCCGTTCTACGGCGAAAGCTCCATGGTGATGTATCGAACAGACCTGATGGAGAAAGCAGGCCTCGAAATGCCCGCGGCCCCGACCTGGGACTTCATCCGCAAGGCGGCCGTCGCCATGACCGATCGTTCGAACGATATCAACGGCGTCTGCCTTCGCGGCAAAGCCGGCTGGGGCGAAGGCGGCGCCTTCATCACCGTGACCGCGAATTCGTTCGGCGCCCGTTGGTTCGATGAAGATTGGAACGCCCAATTCGACCAGCCTGAATGGGCCAACGCGCTGAATTTCTACGTTGACCTGATGACGGAAGCGGGCCCTCCGGGCTACTCTACGAACGGCTTCAATGAAAACCTGTCTCTCTTCCAGCAGGGCAAGTGCGGCATGTGGATTGACGCCACGGTCGCGGCCTCGTTCGTAACCAATCCGAAAGACTCCACGGTCGCCGACAAGGTCGGCTTTGCGCTTGCGCCCGACAACGGCCTCGGGAAGCGCTCCAACTGGTTGTGGGCCTGGGCGCTGGCAATCCCGGCCGGTACACAGAAAGAAGCCGCCGCCAAGGAATTCATCGAGTGGGCCACGTCCAAGGAATACATCGAACTGGTCGCCGCAAAGGAAGGCTGGGCAAACGTCCCGCCGGGCGCCCGGACGTCGCTTTACGCGAACCCCGAATATCAGAAAGTGCCGTTCGCCAAGATGACACTGGACTCGATCAACGCGGCCGACCCTACGTCTCCGACCGTCAAACCCGTGCCCTACATCGGCATTCAGTTCGTCGCCATCCCGGAATTCGCCGGCATCGCGACGGAGGTCAGTCAAGAGTTCTCGGCAGCCTACGCTGGTCAGCAGTCCATCGAAGACGCGCTGGAAAAGGCGCAGGCTCTGACAAATGACGCGATGGAGGCAGCGGGCTACCGTTAAGGTATCCTCCTGCGGAGGGCGGCTTGTCCGTCCTCCGGTCTCCCTTTCAAACTGCAGTAGGTCCTATTAGCGACGGCTTGTCCGTCAACAGAGGAGGTGTGTCATGGCTACGCAGCACGCACGCTCTGCAGCCCGTCTGATGATGGCGCCCGCGGTAACCTTGCTTCTCGGATGGATGCTCGTACCGCTGACATTGACGCTGTACTTTTCCTTCACGAAGTACCTGCCGCTTCGTGGTGACTCATTGGAACGCGGGCTCGATTGGGTCGGCTTCGCCAACTATACGCGGTTTCTCAGTTCCAGCTCTTTCTGGCCGAGCGTTCAGGCGACATTGATCATAGTCGGCGGCGTTCTGATCGTTACCGTCGTGCTTGGAATTCTTCTGGCCGTACTTCTGGATCAACCGTTCTGGGGACAGGGCATCGTCCGTATCCTCGTCATCGCGCCGTTTTTTGTAATGCCGACCGTTTCGGCGCTGGTATGGAAGAACATGTTCATGGATCCGGTGAATGGGATCCTCGCGCATCTGTGGCGCTTCTTTGGCGCAGAACCCGTATCGTGGCTGTCGGACGCTTCCGTCCAATCCATCGTCCTCATCGTATCCTGGCAATGGCTGCCTTTCGCGACGCTCATACTCTTGACCGCGATCCAATCGCTGGACAGCGAGCAACTGGAAGCGGCGGAAATGGACGGCGCACCGGTCCTGAAGCGGTTCTGGCACATCGTCCTGCCCCACCTATCTCGGGCAATCACCATTGTCGTTCTAATTCAGACCATCTTTCTGTTGTCGATCTTTGCGGAGATCTTCGTAACGACCGGCGGGTCATTCGGCACGCGAACGCTGACCTATCTGATCTTTCAGCGTGTCATCGACAGCCAGAATATCGGACTCGGATCTGCCGGCGGTGTCTACGCAATCATCCTTGCCAACATCGTCGCTATCTTCCTGATGCGCATCGTCGGCAAGAATCTGGATCGCTAGGAGGTAGATATGGCACGCACTGTTCGCACCCAACGAAAAGTCATTACTACCGTCGTGGCTTGGAGCATCGGACTGCTCATCTTCTTTCCGATCTTCTGGACGATCCTGACCAGCTTCAAAACCGAAGCGCAGGCGATCAACGATCCGCCTCTATTCCTGTTCTTTGATTGGACGCTGGAAAACTATGCCGTCGTGCAGGAACGGTCGGATTACATGCGGTTCCTTTGGAATTCGGTATTCCTCGCCGGCGGCTCGACAGTGCTCGGTGTGATTATCGCGGTACCGGCCGCTTGGTCGATGGCCTTTGTCCCGTCGAGACGAACGAAGGACATTCTCCTGTGGATGCTGTCGACCAAGATGCTTCCGGCGGTCGGCGTCCTGTACCCGATCTCGCTGATCTTCGTCCACTTCGACCTGCTCGACACGCGCGTCGGCCTGATCGCTGTCCTCATGCTGATCAACCTGCCGATCATCGTCTGGATGCTCTACACATACTTCAAGGAAATTCCGGTGGATATCCTCGAGGCGGCCAGGATGGATGGCGCAGGACTGCGCGAGGAGATTCTGTACGTATTGACGCCGATGGCGGTTCCCGGAATCGCCTCGACAATTCTATTGAACTTCATCCTGGCCTGGAACGAGGCGTTCTGGACACTGAACCTCACGGCGGCGAAAGCGGCGCCGCTGACCGCGTTCATCGCCAGCTATTCCAGTCCCGAAGGTCTGTTCTTCGCGAAGCTGAGCGCCGCGTCAACGATGGCGATTGCGCCGATTCTGATCCTTGGCTGGTTCAGCCAGAAACAACTCGTCCGCGGCCTGACGTTCGGCGCCGTGAAATAAGGGGAGTCGATTATGGGTAGCATCCACCTCGAACAAGTTACCAAGAGCTTCGGTCCAGTCGATGTGATTAAGCCGATCGACCTTTCTATCGAGGACGGGGAGTTCGTTGTTTTCGTCGGCCCCTCCGGCTGTGGCAAATCCACACTGCTGCGCTTGATCGCCGGATTGGAAGACGTGACCTCGGGCACGATATCGATCGACCGAAGCGACTCCACGCAAACACCGCCTGCGAAACGCGGTTTGGCGATGGTGTTTCAGTCCTATGCGCTTTACCCACATATGACGGTACGCAAGAACATTGCCTTTCCATTGAAGATGGCGGGGATCGAGCAAGCGGAGATCGACCGGAAAATCGCCGGAGCAGCCGACGTTCTCAACTTGACGGACTATCTCGACCGGCGGCCAGGCCAGCTTTCCGGCGGGCAACGTCAGCGGGTTGCGATTGGCCGCGCCATCGTTCGCGAACCGAAGGCGTTCCTGTTCGACGAACCGCTTTCGAACCTGGATGCAGCGCTGAGGGTCGGCATGCGGCTGGAGATCAGCGAACTGCATGAGCGATTACAGACCACGATGATCTACGTCACCCACGATCAGGTCGAAGCCATGACCATGGCTGACAAGATTGTCGTCCTTCATGATGGATACATCGAACAGGTCGGTTCGCCGCTGGAACTCTACCGCAACCCCGGCAACAAGTTCGTCGCCGGCTTCATCGGCTCGCCGAAGATGAACTTCATCGAGGGTGCGGAGGCGAAGAAGTACGACGCGCACACGATCGGCGTCCGGCCGGAGCATCTCACCCTTTCAACAACCGAGGGCATGTGGAAGGGCACCGTCGGGGTGGCCGAGCACCTCGGGTCGGACACGTTTTTCTACGTGTCCATGGAGAACGGATTCCATCTCACCGTGCGCGCGGAGGGCGAGGTCGGTCTGAACCACGGCGACACTATCCACGTCTCCGCAGAGCCGGACAAGGTTTACCGGTTTGCCGAGGACGGTACGACAATCCGATGACGCGTCTGACCGGCAAGACCGCCATGATAACCGGTGCGGCAAGGGGAATCGGACGGTCGTTCGCGGCCGCCTATGTCGCCGAGGGAGCAAAGGTTGCGGTCGCCGATATCGATTTTGAAAACGCGGAACGCGTTGCTGCTGAGCTGGGTACAGCGGCATTTGCCGTACCGCTCGATGTCACAAACCAGGAATCGATTGAAGAGGCCGTGGCCCGGGTCGTGGTGCGCTCCGGCGGCATCGACATTTTGGTCAACAACGCCGCTCTCTTCGATCTGGCGCCGGTTGCCGGCATCACGCGCGAAAGCTACGAGACCGTCTTCTCGGTCAATGTGGCGGGAACACTGTTCACGCTCCAGGCGGCTGCCAAGGCAATGATAGCGCGCGGCAAGGGCGGCAAAATCATCAATATGGCAAGCCAGGCCGGCCGGCGCGGAGAAGCCCTTGTCGCCGTCTATTGTGCATCGAAAGCCGCCGTTGTCAGTCTGACTCAGTCGGCGGGATTGGACCTGATCGGCCACGGCATCAACGTCAACGCAATCTCACCCGGCGTTGTTGACGGCGAGCATTGGGACGGTGTTGACGCGCTTTTCGCCCAATATGAAAACCGCCCCATCGGGGAAAAGAAGCGACTTGTGGGAGAGGCCGTTCCCTACGGCCGTATGGGAACCGCAGCCGATCTGATCGGCATGGCCGTTTTCCTGGTAAGCGACGAAAGTGACTATGTCGTCGGACAGACTTTCAACGTTGACGGTGGGAGTTGTCTGAATTGACCCCGTGCGTTCCATTGAGTCACACAACGCTGAATGCGTTGCGTTCGGAGATCTCCATTCCACGCTACGACCGCTCGTCCCTGACTGGCGGCATTCTTCATATTGGCGTCGGCAACTTTCATCGCGCGCATCAAGCGACCTATCTCGACCGGCTCTTTCAAACTGGCGATAACCTCGATTGGGGAATCATCGGCGCAAGCGTCCAAGCCGAGGATGCGGCCAGGCGGGAGGACCTCATCGGGCAGGACTGCCTGTCCGCGGTCGTTGAATTGGACCCGGCCGGTTATACGGCCTCAATCTGCGGATCGATGATCGACTTCCTCCCGATTGATGGGTCGGCCATTGTGGCGGCCTTGGTGCGGCCGGAGATAAGGATTGTCTCTCTGACGATAACGGAAGGCGGGTACTTCATCGACGAAGGGACCGGTGGATTTGATATCGGTCACGCGGGGATCCAAGCCGATATCGAGAACCCGAACCGACCGGGCACGGTCTTCGGTATTCTCGTGGCGGCGCTGGCGCAGCGGAGTGCCGCGGGACTGCCTCCTTTCACCATCCTGTCCTGCGATAACATCCCCCACAACGGCGCTGTGACCAGACAATCCCTTTTGGGCCTTGCTGAAGTCACCGCTCCCCATGCCGTGGATTGGATCGCCGATCGGGTTCAGACCCCCAATGGCATGGTCGATTGCATCACACCGGCAGCGGGTGAGCGCGAACGTGAGTTGGTCGAGCGGGAGTTCGGGTTGTTCGATCGTTCACCGGTCATTTGCGAACCCTTCAGGCAATGGGTGTTAGAGGACCGCTTCTCCAATGGACGGCCGCCCCTTGAGCAGGTCGGCGTCGAGTTTGTAACTGATGTCGCTCCCTATGAGTTGATGAAGCTACGAATCCTCAATGGCGGGCATGCCGCCTTGGCCTATGCCGGCGCGTTGCTTGGCTATCATTATGTCCATGACGCCATGCGCGATCAATTGGTTCGAGCATTCGTTGACCGGCTTATTCGGCGCGAAATCATTCCGACTTTGACGCCGATCTTCGGCGTCGACTTCCATGCTTATCTGGCGTCGGTTTTGGAGCGGTTCTCCAATCCCAGGATCGGCGATACAATTCCCCGGCTTTGTCTGGACGGCTCCAATCGCCAACCGAAATTCATCTTGCCGACAGTGAACGAGCGTCTGGCCGCACGAGAATCGATCAGCGGCTTGGCTTTGGAAGTCGCCCTGTGGTGCCGCTTCTGCACCGGCACCCGTGACGACGGCAGCCCAATCGCCGTCGAAGACGAAGAAGCCGAACGATTGATGGAGAATGCCCGTCGCGCGGATACGGAGCCGTCGGCCTTCCTCGGCATGACGGATATCTTCGGGTCGCTCAGCAGCAACCGGACCTTTGCGGACAGCTTCTCATCGGCTTTGGAGAAACTGAAGAACCGGGGTGCGGTCGGCGCCCTGGAAGCCTACGTCAACGGGGGTCTGCAATGATCGTGTGTTGTGGCGAGGCCTTGTTTGACGTGTTCTTCAACGGCGAGGCACCGTCCGGCGCCATTCATCTGGAGGCCCATGCCGGCGGCTCGCCGTTCAATGTGGCGATTGGAATAGCGCGGCTGGGCGGAAAGTCGGCCTTGTTTACGGGCGTCTCGCAAGACCTGTTGGGAGAACGTCTTTATCGTATTCTGGAACGCGAAGGCGTTGAGACGCGGTACCTCGTCCGTTCGGGCAATCGGACCACGATAAGCTTGGTCGGCGTCGATGACGCCGGACAGCCCGGCTACGTTTTCTATGGATTGGGGTCGGCGGATTGCAGCGTCACGACCGAGGAAATCCCATCATTCGGTTCAGAAATCCGCGGCTTTCATTTCGGCTCTTATTCGCTCGTCGCCCGACCGGTCGCCGATACCTTCGAATCCCTCCTGACGGCAATGGACGGCCGCTTCGTTTCCGTCGATCCGAATGTCCGGCCGACGGTCGAACCCGACCTCGATATCTGGCGGTCCCGGATCGACGCCTATCTGCCCCATGCGGATCTGATCAAAGTCAGCGCAGAGGATCTCGGTACGCTGTATCCGAACAGGAACCCGGATACGCTCGCGGATGCGTGGTTGTCACGGGGTGTAAATCTGGTTGTGATCACCGACGGTGGCGAGAAGGTATCGGCGTGGACCCGAAACGGCCACGTCATCCGGATAGCGCCGCCGGCGACAGATGTGGTGGACACGGTCGGAGCGGGAGACAGTTTTCAGGCGGCACTGCTGGCAAAACTGTTGAGGGACGGTAACGGCGACCCTGCGGCGGCGGTCATGGCCCTCGATGCCGCGGGTCTTGGCGATCTCGTAAGTTTCGCCGTCTCCGCCGCCCGCATCACCTGCAGTCGGCGTGGCGCAGACCTACCCAGGTTTAACGAAATCGCAACCGCAACGGCTTGAGTTCTGCGGTAAACAGCCACGTTCGGAGGTTGGAGGTAAGCGATGGTATCCGCCCTCACCATTGGTTCGGCCGTGTTCGACATCATTACGATTGCCGCCGACACGGATATTGAAAAGGTGACGCTGAAGAACGCGACATCATCCTTCCTGATGCTCGAACAGGGACGGAAGATCGAGGCGCTTTCAATTACCCAGCATGTGGGCGGCGGGGCGGTAAACGCGGCTGTGGCCATGGCGCGGCTTGGGCACCAGGTCTCGGCATTGGTCAAGATGGGACAGGATCCCGCCGGCGAAGCCATTCTGGAACGCCTTACACAAGAAGGCATCGGTACCGACGCCGTTTTTCGGACCGGCGCCCTGCCCACGGGAACCGCCGTAATGGTGTCGTCGCACGACAAGAACGCGACCATCTTCACGCAGCGCGGGGCCAACACTCTGTTGGTCGATGACGACCTCGACCCGGAGCATTTCAGCGGGCGCGATGTCGTCTACATCACGAACCTGTCCAACCAGTCGGCGGACTGCTTCCCTATCGCCGTGGAACGCGCCCGGAAAGCGGGGGCCTTTGTCGCCTCCAATCCCGGTATCAGGCAGTTAACGTCGCGCCCGGACGAACTGATGCGCAGCTTGCCGTCTATCGACCTTCTGGCCATCAACAAGATAGAGGCCGCCTCTCTCATTCCTGCGGTGCGCGGAAGCGGTGACCTGTCAACCGAGGTGCCGTTCGTGCAGCGCGACGCCATGCCCGCACTTGCGCAGGACGGTCTCGGCAGTCCGGGTTACAAAATGCCGCTCGCGGCGTTCTGCCGGATGATACGCTCCCACGGGGTTTCGAATATCCTGATCACCGACGGGCCGGAAGGCGCTTACCTAGGGACCCGGGAGGGGCTCTTCCATTGCTCCGCCATCAAAGTCGAGGTCAAAGGAACTGTCGGCGCGGGCGACGCCTATAACTCCACCCTCGCGGTGTTTCTCGCATCAGGCCGAAGCGTTGACGATTCTATGAAAGCGGCCGCGATGAATGCAGCATCCGTCATTTCCGACATCGACACCCAAACGGGCCTGTTGGATACCCAGTCCCTGGAACGAGAACTCTCCTCCCGTTCATCCGAAGCAGGCGTCACGAAACTGTTCGACTGGACGTGACGGCAAAAGGCGGCTTCCAGAAGCCGGTTCGTCCAAGCACAAAGGAGAAAAGAGTTGCCATCCACCACCGGCCTGTCGCTCAAGCCAGGCATTGTTTACGGCGATGCCTATGCCGAACTGGTCGATCACTGCAAGAGACACAAGTTCGCCTTGCCCGCGGTGAACGTTATCGGAACGCATTCGATCAACGCGGTCCTGGAAGCCGCGGCTAAAAACGGATCCGATGTCATCCTTCAGGTCTCCAACGGCGGCGCCGCCTTCGTGGCTGGCCAAGGCCTTGCGGACAAACAAAGGGCAATGGTTCTCGGTGCCGTTTCGATGGCACGCCATGCGGCACTCGTCGCGGAACAGTACGGGATCTGCATCGTCCTCAATACCGACCACGCCAACCGGAGTTTGCTAGGATGGGTGGAAGGTTTGATCGATCTGAGCGAGCAGGAACGCGGACGCGGACGAGCGCCGCTGTTCAGTTCTCATATGCTCGATCTGTCCGAAGAACCCTTGGACGACAATTTGGCCGAATGCGAACGCGTGCTGGCGCGACTCACCCCGCTGGAGATGAGCCTGGAAATCGAACTGGGCATCACAGGCGGGGAAGAAGATGGGATCGGGTCCGCGTTCGATGAAGACGCCGCCGAAAACGATAGACTCTACACGCAGCCGGAAGATGTTCTGCAGGCCTACGAGCGACTGAGTCCAATCGGGCATTTCTCGGTCGCGGCGTCGTTCGGGAACGTTCATGGCGTTTACAAGCCGGGCAACGTACGGCTGCGGCCCGAGATCCTGAAACAGTCGCAAGCTCTGGTAAGCGCGCGGTGCACGCCGGAAGATGAAGCGCCCCTCAACCTTGTGTTCCACGGCGGATCCGGATCGGAGCCGGACAAGATTGCCGAAGCGATCGGTTACGGCGTCTTCAAGATGAATATCGACACGGATACCCAGTTCGCATTTGCCCGTGCGGTGGGTGCCTATGTGAGGGAGCACCAAGAAGCGTTCGAGCATCAAATCTCGCCGACTTCCGGCCATCCGCTCAAGAAACTGTACGACCCGCGGAAGTTCATCAGGGCCGGCGAACTCGGCATGGTCGAACGGTTGTCGCAGGCGTTTGAGGAGCTCGGCTCGAAGGGAAAATCCGTTTCGTCAGCCCCGCCCTAGCGGGGGGTCATCTTGAGTTCTGATCGCCTCTGCGGGCGATACCAAGCAGGCTCTAGTGCCGGAAATGCCGCATGCCGGTGAAGATCATGGCGATGCCGGCCTCGTTCGCTGCCTGAATAACCTCTTCGTCCCGGACCGACCCTCCCGGCTGTATCGCGGCGGTCGCACCGGCTTCGATCGCGGACAGCAGCCCGTCGGCAAAGGGGAAGAAGGCGTCGCTCGCTACCACGGATCCTTCGGTACCGGCGGCTTTAGCGGATTTGGAAGCGGCGATTTGGGCGGAATCCACACGGCTCATCTGGCCCGCGCCAACCCCGACGGTCGCCCCGTCACGCGCATAGACGATGGCGTTGCTTTTGACATGTTTGCAGACTTTCCAGGCGAACAGCATGTCGTTCCATTCCTGTTCCGTCGGCTCCCGCTCGGTCACAACCTTGCAGTCTTCGCGGCCGATCGTGCCGAAATCCTCGGTCTGGAACAGGAACCCGCCGGAGATGCTTTTGACGGTGTTCCGTGTTTCGGAAAGATGCGGCATGTCGCCGGTGGTAAGGACCCGCAGGTTCTTCTTCTCCGCAAAGACGGCGAGCGCCTCGTCATTGACCGACGGGGCGATCACCACTTCCAGGAACAGGTCGGCCATTTTTTCGGCCAGCGCCGCGTCGACGGTCCGGTTCACCGCAACCACGCCGCCGAAGGCGGAAACCGGATCGCAGGCGAGCGCCTTGTCCCACACCGCGTTCAAATCATCGCCGCTGGCGACCCCGCACGGGTTGGCGTGCTTGACGATCACGATGGCGGGCTGCTCGAACTCGGCCACCGCCATCAGGGCGGCGTCCGCGTCGTTGTAGTTGTTGTAGCTGAGGTCCTTCCCCTGATGCTGTTCCGCCGTGGCGACACCGGGTTCCACGGGGGTTCGGCGGTAAACGGCCGCTTTCTGGTGCGGGTTTTCACCATAGCGCAGCGTCTGCATGCGGCGGCCGGGAATGGTGATGCGTTTGGGCCAGTCGCCGCCTTGCTGCCGGGTCAGCCAATCGCTGATCGTGGCGTCGTAGGACGAGGTCCGGGCATAGGCCTCGCGCGCCAGCCAGGCGCGCAGCGGCAGGCCGACGGCGCCGTGATTGGCGTCCATTTCTTCGATCACAGACTGATACTCGCCGGGATCGGTCACCACGGTGACATGCGCGTGGTTTTTCGCCGCCGCGCGGATCATTGCAGGCCCGCCCACGTCGATGTTCTCGATGCAGGTGTCGTAATCGGCCCCGCTCGCAATCGTCTCCGCGAAGGGGTAGAGGTTCACCACGATGAGATCGATCGGGTCGATGCTGTGGCCTTCCATCGCCGTGCGGTGTTTCGGATCGTCCCGGTTGGCCAGAATGCCGCCGTGAATCATCGGGTGGAGCGTCTTCACGCGACCATCGAGGATTTCCGGGAAGCCGGTATGCGCCGAAACCTCCGTTACGGCGAGGCCTGCCTCCTTCAGCGCCTTGGAGGTTCCGCCCGTCGACAAGAGACGCACCTTGTGCTTGGCAAGCGCGCGGGCGAAGTCGATCAACCCCGTCTTGTCCGAAACAGAGATCAGTGCGCGGGCGATCGGTTTATCAACCATAAAGGACTCCAGATTTCATCGACGACAATGGTGGGCTCTACTGGGCCGCGTGACGGACCGTCATCGCGTCCGCGAGAAGATCGGCGATCGGCCGGTCGGCGTCGTACTCCGGCACCAGATCGCAGAGCAATTGCAGCGCCGTCGGCAGATCGCGGTCGGCGCAAAGAGTATCCAGGCGCAACAACGCCTGATCCAGATCCGTGAGGCTTGACGTGCGCGGTGCGGCGAGCGTCATGCCGGTCACCGTTCCATCGATCACTTCTTCCCCGTCGTGAAGCAGTTCCTCGTAAAGCTTCTCACCCGGGCGCAGGCCGGTGAATTCGATGTGAACGTCTTTGTCCGGCTCGAACCCGGCCATCCGGATCATCCTGGTCGCAAGGTCCAGAATCCGCACGGGCTCGCCCATATCCAACACGAAGATCTTCCCGCGCGTCTTGGCGGCATCGCTTAACGCCGTGGTCGCGGCCTGAAGGACAAGCTCGACCGCCTCGCGCACGGTCATGAAGTAGCGTGTCATATCGGGATGGGTAACCGTCAGCGGCCCGCCGCGGCGCAACTGCTTTTCAAACAGCGGAACCACGGATCCGGTGGAGCCCAGGACATTGCCGAACCGCACGGCGACGAAGCGCGTCGCGCCGGCCTCCTGGTCCATCGCCTGGATATAGGACTCGGCGACGCGCTTGGTCGCGCCCATCACATTCGTCGGGTTGACCGCCTTGTCCGTGGAGATCTGGACCATGCAGCGCACCCCTGCCTTGGCGCAGGCATTGGCCACGACCCGGCTGCCGAGAGCATTGGTCAGTATGCCTTCCAGCGGGTTCGCCTCCACCATCGGCACATGTTTCAGCGCCGCAGCGTGGAACACGATCTCGGGTTGTTCCTCGGCGAAGACCGCTTCGATCCGCGTGGCGTCCCGCACGTCTCCAAGGATAGGTTTACGCGAAACGCCGGGCCGGTCGCTGCCAAGCTCCTGATCGATCTCGTAGAGATGGAATTCCGAACTGTCGAGGAGGGCGAGGTGCGCCGGATCCAGCGCCGCGATCTGCCGCGTGAGTTCCGACCCGATGGTCCCGCCTGCGCCGGTGACCAACACCCGCTTCCCGCGGACCATCTCATCCACCGCTTGCCGGTCCAGCGGCACCTGCGGCCGGCCCAAGAGGTCCTCGACCGCGATCGACCGAACCTTGATGTCAGCCGACTTCCCTTCGGCCTGAAGCTCGCTCAGATTGGGCAGGCGCGCAACCGTAAGGCCGTTCGCCGCCGCGATATCCATCAGGTTTCCGACCATCGCCCCGTCGATCTTGTCCGAGGTGATCACCAGGCGCTGCGGCTTCGGATCAAAGGCGCGGGCGGCCAATCGCTCCTTCAGGGCAGCGAGATCTCCGACGACCGAAACGCCGTGGATCTCTCGGCCCACGCGCGTGCCCTTTTGGTCGAAGATCGCCAAAACCCGATAGGCCGCGTTGCGGGTACGTTTCAGATCGCGCAGGAACAACTCGGCCCCATCGCCCGCGCCGACCAGGATCACCGGGACCTGGGCCGCACCGCTGGACAAGGCGATCCGATCCAACCGGCGGTCTTTGAACAAGCGGTAGAGGAACCGGGGTCCCCCCAGCATGACGATCAGAACAACCCATTGAATGACCGGAACACTGCGGGGAAACAGATCGAGGCGAGTCAGCAGGAACAGTAACGGCAGGAAGACCAGGATCGTGATCGAAACGGCCCGGGTGATGGCCACAAGATCGTGGATGGAGGCATAGGCCCAGATCCCCCGATACATCTTGCTGATGCGGAAGACCACGGCAGCAATCACGCCGAAGGCAAGCGTTCCTTCCAGCAGATAGCTCTGTGTGTAGTAGCCGAACTGATCCCCGGTCCGCAGCCACAACGCCAGCGGAAAGGACGCGCAAGCCATCGCGACATCGTGCGTGAAGGCGATACGCGCGCGGTTGAGCCGGGGAAGCACTTTCATGGCGTGTTCATACTGATCCAGCTTGTCCCCCGCAAGGGACGTCAATGCCCCGATGTGCGGGACTCAACGTACCATGCCACCGTTTCGGCGACTGCGTCTTCCACGCTCTGCGGCGCGGACCAACCGGGGGGCGCGCCTTTCAACGTCAAGCTGCCGGTAACACGGTTCACCATGTCGCCCCGGCCGGCCAGGTCCGCAAGAGCCCGCAACAGGCCGACGGGGAAGGGCAGAAGACGGGCCGGCCTGCCCAGCGCGGCCCCGATTTGGCGAATCAGCTCCGGCGTCGACAGGGCGACGGCGTCCGTCGGACAGTACACGCCGGGTTGGCAATGCATCGCCGTGGCGGTCGCATCGACGATGTTGGCCAGCGAAATCATGCTGCGTTTGTTCCGTACCGAACCGAGCGGCAGCGGCAGCCCACGCTCGACCAACCGGATCAGACGGAGAAAATTTCCCTTCACGCCAGGTCCGTAAATCAGGGGTGGGCGGAGGATCACGATCTCGCAGCCGGGTACGGCCTCGGCCAAGGCACGCTCGGCGGCGAGTTTACTGCGGCCATAATCATCCAGCGGGGCCGGGCTGTCCTGAGGCGACACATCCAGGCCCGACTCGGCCAGCGCTTTGACGGAACTCATATAGACAATCCGCCGAACGCCGGCGGCGGCGGCCTGCTCCGCCAATACCGCCGTCGCCGCACGGTTGACCGCGTCATAGGCGGCGGCGGGATCCATGGCCTGGTCACGCATCACATGGGCGCGGCCTGCCAAATGCACGACGCAGTCGGTGCCGGGGCCCAGCCAAGGCCGCCAATCCGTGTCCGGCCCCAGGTCGCCGGTCTCGCGGCGGCCGACGGCGACGACATCACGCCCTTCCGCCGCAAGGGTCGCGGTCAAGGCCGTCCCGACGAACCCGGTGGCCCCGGTTACGAGGATGCGACCGGCCACCGAAGCATCCAATATATAAGAGCCGCCGTCGCCACCGATGCCGTGGCGAGGCCGGCCCAGGGTTGGGTAACCGCGAGCAGCGCCGACCCGACGATCGCCACATTGGCGATTAGAATCGCCAAGCTGACCTGCGAATGGCTAAGGCCCCGTTGAACGGCCTGCTGGTAGAAGTGCTGTTTGTGCGCTTTCCAAACGGCTTCGCCGCGCACCGCCCGGAGGACCAGCGTAAAACCGGCATCCGCCAGATAGTAGATTGGCAGGATCAAGGCGGGAACCCAGTCGCCGCGCGCCGCCAGCCCCAACAGCAGCGCCCCCAGAATAAAGCCCAGCGGGATACTGCCGACATCGCCGAGGAAAACGCGCGCCGGATGCCAGTTCCAAACCACGAAACCGGCGACGGCCGCGACGATGATCAGGGCATAGGCCCCATCTTCCGGGGTCAAAGCCGAGTCCGGCGCAGCGAAAGCGATAAGACACAAGCCAAGCGAAATCGCCCCCCCTTCCACGGCGGAAATCCCGTCGATCCCATCCATAAAATTGAAGAAGTTCAGGAAACCCAGCCAAACGATGGAGGCCAGGAAAAGATCCAGCCAGGCCGGCACCAGCCCCTGAAAGACCAGACCTTGCCCGATCAGCCATACCATCCCGACACTCACGGCCATCGCTTGCACCGACAGGCGCACCCCAGCCGACCGCGACCGCACATCGTCGAGCCAGGATATCCCGACCAGAATAACGGCCCCTAGGATGATGAAGACGACCCCGTTCATCGGCGCCACCGAATACAAACCCAACCAGGCCGCGAGAATCGCGCCTGTCACCGCGAGGCCGCCGCCGCGTGGCGTTGGCTGCTGGTGGCTCGAACGTTTGCCCGGATGATCCATGATCGCACGCCGGGTCAGGACCGGGATTAAGAGCCGGACGCCCGCGCAACTCACCAGAAAAGTGCCCGCCGTGAAAATCAGAAAAACCAGCATGCCGGGCTTATAGCGCGCGTCTCACCCGCGGACCAGCGCGATCGAACCGCCCCGCGTTCCCGCGCCCAGGCTTATGCCGCACGCCCAGGCTGGAAAGCGCCGGGCTAGGCGACTTTCCGGATCGTGTCCGACGGCACCGTAACCGTGAGGTCACGGCCCAGCAGGTTCATCAGCACGATCACGCGTTCCTTGTCCGTGCGGCATTGGAAGATCCCGGTACGGTCTTCCAGCGCACCGTCGGCGATCGCCACGACCTCGCCGGGTTCGTAGGTTTCGATTTGCCCCAGCGAGACCAAACCGTCTGCCTGTTCCCGGCCGTGAATTTCATCGATGACCGCATCGGCTATCGCCGCCGGACGTTCGCCGAAAGCTACCAGGCGGCTGATACCGATGGTGCTGTTGACGGCCTGCCAAGGTTCATTGTCCAGGTCCAGACGAACGAAGATGTACCGTGGGAAGAGAGGGATGGTCACGGCCGGATTGGCTTTGCCGCCTTTGCGCCGTTTTGCGACCCGTGGCAAATAGCTCTCGAAACCCTGCCGGGACAGGTTCGTCTCCGCAAGACGCTCCCCGCCTGCCTTGGTGAACGCGGCGTACCACCGTCTCATCGCTGGCCTCCCCGCGCACCGGCACTCGCGTCTTCTGCCTTCGCTTCCAGTTCTTCACTGATTCGCAGCATCGGAACATGAAAAACCGGGATTCCAGGGGCGGATTTCCGCGCCGACTCATAGGCCGCCTGTGGGTCTTTCAGGGTGGTAACCACAAGCGCGTCTAGGGCCCCCAAACCGGCAACGTCAGCCTTGACTTGCATGCCCGCGAAACGATCGATCGAGACGGTCGCGTCGGCCACCCCGACCAGCGTGACGTTCGTATCCATTGCCGCCAGCGCCAGCACCTCCGCCAGATCGGTGACGCCGACCAGACCGAGTCGTTTGTGCCCTTGAGCCTCACAGGTCTGCAGCAGGTCTTCGCATTGCTGGCGGGCGTGCCGGAAAAACTGGAACGAGGAGGAGAGATATTCAGAAGTCAGCCGCGACTTTTCGGCGAAGCCCTGCGGCGTCAAGTAATAGGCATACCGGTTCGACGGGATTTGCTGGACTTTAACCAGCCCTTTTCGGACGCAGCGTTTGAGATAGGCGTTGGCCAGGCCGAGCGCGATGCCCAACTCGCCCGCAACCGAGCGCTGCGTCAGGCGGCTGTTGTCCTCGACGGCGTTGAGAATGCCAAGCGTGATTTCGCCATCGCTGTCGTCGACGGCCATGGCTCTATCCCGCGGATCGCTCATGTGTTGCTGCTTTGCGAAGAATCTGCCTAAAGATGGTGGACGCCAATCGCGTTCACACCGTGAACATACTGTGTTCACGCGATGAACGTCAAGTCGAAGCAAGCCATCGGCAGGTGTTTGACAGGATGAGCCGGGGGCTATACTGCACCGCTCGAGATGTCACGCTCAAAGTTCCGCTCGGGCCGGATTTGCGGACAGCGGGGCATCCGGCAGACCCAACTCTCTCAAACTGCGCACCCTCATGAACAGTACGTCCACGCCAGCAGAAATCGCCGTTATTGGACTGGGATATGTCGGCCTGCCCCTGGCTGTCGCCCTGTCGAAGACCCGAACCGTCGTCGGGTTCGATGTCGACGCAAGCCGGATTGAGGAGTTGCACGACGATGTCGACCGGACACGGGAACTGACATCCGAGGCGCTCGCCGCCGCCGATCTCTCTCTGACCACCGACCCGGAGGCGTTGCGCGGCGCGGAAATCTTCATCGTCACGGTGCCGACACCGGTTGGCCCGGACAATGCCCCGGATCTGACGGCCGTCCAAAAAGCCTCCGAAACCGTCGGACGGGTAATCGGCGAAGGGGCCATCGCCGTGTTCGAAAGCACGGTTTATCCCGGCGTCACGGAAGATATCTGTGGCCCGATCATTGAGCGGGAATCGGGCCTGAAGGCCGGTGAAGGGTTCGTGTTGGCCTACTCGCCGGAACGGATCAATCCCGGCGACAAGGTGCATACGGTCGACAAAATCACCAAGGTCGTCGCGGCGCAGACGGTGGAAGCCGCGGAGCGTCTAGCCGCACTCTACGGCGCGATGAACGGCAACCGCATCCATATCGCTCCCGACATCAAGACCGCCGAAGCATCAAAAGTGATCGAGAATGCGCAGCGCGATATCAACATCGCCTTCGTGAACGAGATCGCCCTGATCTTCGAACGGATGGGAATTTCCGTCTACGACGTGCTCGACGCCGCGCGCACAAAATGGAACTTCCTGGATTTCAAGCCCGGACTGGTCGGCGGTCACTGTATCGGTGTGGATCCTTACTATCTTTCTCACATCGCCCAGCGCATCGGGTACGACCCGGACGTCATCCTGGCCGGGCGGAAGATAAACGACGGCATGGGATCCTCCTTGGCCGACCGCATTCACAATGAACTTGGGAAAGAGGACGCGAAGATCCTGGTCTTGGGGATTACCTTTAAGGAGAACGTCCCCGACATCCGGAACTCCAAGGTGGTGGATGTCGTCCGGCACCTGCAGCGACTGGGCCATCAGGTCAGCGTGTACGATCCCTTGGCCGATCCGACGGAAACCGCGCTCGAATACGGCATCACTCCCGTGCCGACCCCGGACGGTCAATTCGACGCCCTGGTTGGGACCGTCCCGCACGCGGCTTTCCAGGACCTTCCGCTGCACGAGATGATAAAGCCGGACGGGCTGATCGCGGATATCAAAGGGTTCTGGCGCGGCGCAGATTTGCCCGAAGGCGTCCGTTACTGGTCGTTGTAGAGGCGACTGGCCCTGGTCGGGTTAGCTGCCCTCGCGCTGAACAGCCCACTTCACGACGCGTTCTCCGTCGCGGGTTTCCCCGGTCAGAACCAACTGGCGGCTGCGCCGGGCATCGCCGGAACGCCCCATATAGATACTGTCTTCCAGCCGGATCGCCGCTCCGCTCGACCGGAACCGCCATCCGTCCCCGCCCGGCAAGCGGAGGAACGCCGCCGACTGGTTTGCCAACAGCGAGGATTGAACGGCCGGATGCAGGTGGAATCGAATCTCAAACCGGCGCGGGGTCACCGGCTGCCGGGGATCGACCGGAATCAGCCGATCTTCGCCACGCAGATCGACCCCGTCGGAATCCAGGAACAAGCGGCGCTGGTGCATAAATCCCAATGGTTTGGAAAAACCGTCGTGGCGCATATCCAGCCAACAAGACCCTGCTTCGTCCTTGCGCTCCGCCGTCACTCGGGCCAGGCGGTCTCCGAAGCCGTCTTCGGTCAAGGCGCTGGAATTGGTCAACGCCAGCGAAACGGTGGAATGCGCCGGCGTGGAGCGTTGGGCCTCGCGCCAATCGGATCCGCTGTCCGACGCCGACCCGCAATTGACGATCAACCGGTCCTTCCCGACGCTCATCTCAAACGACAGCGCCCCGGCATGGCCGTAGGAGGCGAGATCGCGCGGCGGCGGACCGCCGGCATCCGCCATCACCAGCGTTTTGCCGGCCTGCATCCGCTCGTATCCGGAATGCCGCGCACCGGATGGCGTTTTCGCCCGGCTCTCCGACGCTGCCAGCAGGCGGTCAAGCCCGTCCCGGTCTCCCTCCGACGCGCCGTTGAAAAGGGCGAAGCCCCCATCCCCGTGGCGAAAAAAGCGGATCATCGGCGCCATACGATCGATCGCGTTCTGAACGCCGAGCGGCACTTCCAATTGAGCGGACCGGAACGCCGCGCGAAGATCCACCAAATCGAGCAGGATCTGCGCAAGCACCGTGGGGTTGCGTTCCACATGTCCCCCGTCCGGGAGGATCTGACGATCGAGTTCCACGCACAGCAGGCGTGATGCGGAAGGCAGACGGCGGCGGAACGGCTCCAGACAAAGCGCGGCGAGCACCAACCCCGACAAACCGCGCAACCGCGCGCTGCCGCTGCTTTCATGCGCCGCAACGCGATCCAGATGGGCGACCTGACGCGCCAGGCTCTTACGGACCCGGCGCTGCGCCATGTCGTCCATGTCGCCGAACAAGGCCTTGAAACTGTAGATCCAAGCCCTGATGCGGACGCCGAGCACCGGCGCGCTCCAGGCTATGGCGGACCATTCCCTGTTCTGGTCGATCCAGTCCATGATCAAGGCGACCGCCCGTTGATGGGCCACCGGCCCGCCCAGGGCGATCAGGTCATGCAACCAGTGGAAACCATGAACGGCGGTCAGCCATTCCGAACCGACGCCCTCCGGGCTCCAGACCGCGTCGCTGCGCTTCACGGTCTGACCGGCGAACGGAAAGATGCCGTCCAAGATCGCGTGTCCGCGGCCGACCTCGCCACGGTCGATCGTCGACGGGTAGTTGCGAAACGGCCCGGGATCGTCGTCACCCAGCGTGGCGCCGTAACCCGGCATGCCGGTCGCCAGCCGCGCCGCGTGAAACCGCAGCCCGGACCAAAGGTCGCCAGCCCCCAGCGCCAGCCCGTCCGGTGGATTGGACGAGGAGAGAGACATCGCCGTCAGGCTCCTCGAAGCGCGCGGATATTTTCCGCATACTTGCCCGACCCGCCGGTGAAAGTAGCGGTTCCGGCGACCAGGACATTCGCCCCCGCCTCGACCGCCAGCCGTGCGGTTTCCCGGTTGATCCCGCCATCCACCTCCAGATCGATGTCCAGCCCTTCCTTGTCGATGCGCTTGCGGATCGCTTCGATCTTTTTTAACTGGCTTTCGATGAAAGACTGTCCGCCGAACCCGGGATTGACCGTCATCACCAGGATCAGATCGACCATGTCCATCAGGTAGTCGAGCATTTTCGCCGGAGTCCCCGGGTTCAGGGAAACTCCCGCCTTAACGCCCAGACGGCGGATTTCCTGCAGGGTTCTATGGACGTGCGGCCCAGCCTCCGGATGTACGGTGATAATGTCGGCCCCGGCGTCCGCGAAGGCCTGCAGATACGGGTCCACCGGCGCGATCATAAGATGCACGTCGAAGGGCTTTTCGGTGTGCGGACGCAGGGCCTTGATCACCGGCGGGCCGATCGTGAGGTTTGGCACGAAATGGGCGTCCATCACATCGACATGCACATAGTCCGCGCCTGCCGTGTCTATTGCGCGAATCTCCTCGCCCAGCTTGGCGAAATCAGCGGACAGGATGCTTGGCGCAATCCGCACCGGGCGAGCGGTGGGCGGCGCAGAGGAAGTATGTTCGGTGGCCATGGCTACTGTGCTAACGGTTTGAGGGAATCGGCGCAAGCAACCGTTCCAGACCAATTATTCGGCGTGGATTCAAGCGATTAGATACCTCTCGCGATCGTCTGTGGAGGCGTCGTTGAGGCAAATGCGCGAATCGGTCCAACACCGCCGCCGGAGAGGATACCCAATGGCGACCAGGGACAGCGAAAGCCCCTACCAACTGAAGAATTTGCTGGACGCTGCGGCCGTCCAAGACCTGGCCCGCCGGATAGAATCCGTCTTCGACGGCTTTCCCGCGGCCCGGTTCGAAAAAGACGCTGTCGCACGCCTGCCCGAGCTTGAGCTGAAGGAACGGTCCAAGCATATCGCCGACGGCCTGCGCAGCCATCTGCCCGACGCCTTCCCGGAGGCGGCGGCGATCCTGTGCCGCGCGATGGGAGAGGATGACGGGACCGGCGGTGTCGAGGGCTTTTACGCATTCCGCTTCATGCCCTGTCTGACCTTCGTCGAGGCCTTTGGGTTGGAAACGCCGGAAGCGGCCTTGGACGCGATGCAGCAGATGACCCTGCATTTCAGCGCGGAATTCGCCATCCGGCCCTACATCGACCAGCATCCCACGCTGACGATGCCGCGTCTCGCCGAATGGGCGCGCGCGCCGGATTGGCGCCTGCGGCGACTGGCGTCGGAAGGGTCCCGCCCCCGCCTGCCCTGGGCCATGCGGCTGAACCGCTTTGTGGCCGATCCGGGTCCGACCCTGACGTTGCTGGATCTGTTGCACGGGGACCCCCATGAATCCGTTCGGCGGTCCGCCGCCAATCACTTGAACGACATCGCCAAGGATCATCCGGGACGGGTCTGCGAGGTAGCCGAACGTTGGTGGAACACCGGCGATTCCGGGTCGCGCTGGACTGTTCGGCACGGCCTGCGGTCGCTGGTCAAGCAAGGCAACCCCGATGCCTTGCGGATCCTAGGTTTCACCGGCGGAGAGAACGTTCATGTGGAAAGTCTGAGCGTAACGCCCCGCCAAGCTGAGATCGGCGCGGCGGTCAGCTTTTCCTTCACCCTGCGGTCGGAGGAGCGGACAGCAACAAAGCTGGTCGTCGACTATGCGCTCGACCGGCCGCTGGCCAATGGCAAACGCGCGCGCAAGGTGTTCAAGATCGCCCATTGTGAACTGCGGCCAGGCGAGGCGGCCGACTATTCGAAGACCCAACGGCTCAAGCAACTGACAACGCGGACCTATTATCCAGGCCGCCATCGGATCGAGATAGTGCTGAACGGACGTGTCGCCGCCGATATCGCGTTCGATTTGCTCCCCTGAAGTTTATTTTGCCGGCGCGGTCGCGAGGCGGTTCCCTCGCGCCGTTTCTGCGATAGTCTTCGACGAAGCGAACAGTCAAAGACGTGCGCTCTTTCAGTGCATGTCTTGCAGAGGACCGCCGCCGATGATCGAGGCCGTCAAATCAGCCTGGGCCCTGTTTCTGGGGTTAGGGTTCATCATGTTGGGCAACGGGCTTCAAGGCTCGTTGGTTGCGATCCGCGCCCAATTCGAGGTGTTCGACAACAATATCATCGGGACGGTGATGGCCGGTTACTTTGTCGGCTTCTTCGCCGGATCGATTCTGGTGCCCAAGCTGGTCGGTTCTGTTGGCCATGTCCGCGTGTTCGGCGCCTTGGCATCGCTCGCTTCCTTTGGGGTCCTGGTCTACCCGATCATAATCGATCCCTATGTCTGGTTCGCGCTGCGCGTCCTGACCGGCGTTTGTTATGCCGGTTTGTATATTGTCTGCGAAAGCTGGCTGAACGAGCGGGCGACGAACGAGACGCGCGGTCAGTTGCTCGCCTTTTACATGATCATCTCGATGCTGGGGATGGCCGGCGGACAGTATCTTTTGAACCTCTACAGCCCCGCCGACTTTCAACTCTTTACCGTCGTTTCGATTCTGATCTCGCTGGCGGTGATCCCCGTGCTGGTCTCCGCCATCCGAGTGCCCGAATTCGAAGCGCCGGAAACCATGGGACCGCTGCGGCTCTACAAGGCGTCGCCACTGGGCGTCGTCTCGATGGTGCTGGTCGGCATGTCCGCCGGGGTCATCATGGGCATGGGTCCCTCCTATGCGTACCAACAGGGTCTGGAGGTCAGCGACGTCTCGCTTTTCATGAGCGCTGTCTTCGTAGGCGGGTTCATCTTCACCTGGCCGATCGGCAAACTGTCCGACCGGATCGACCGCCGGACCGTTATCGCGCTTGCCGCCGCGGGCGCCGTCGCCGTCGCCGTCTTCGGCTTTACCCTGGACGGTGAAAACACTTGGCTGCTGTTCGCCGCCATTGCACTGACCGGCGGCTTTGCCTTCCCGCTCTACTCCTTGGCCATCGCCTATACCAACGACTTCCTAAGCGCCAAGCAGATGGTCGCCGCCAGCAGCACCTTGGTGATGGCGAACGGGGTCGGTGCGATGCTGGGCCCGAACATGGCGGCCGGCGCGATGGAAATGATCGGCCCGTCCGGTTTCTTCGGCACGATCGCCGGTATTCATGTGATCATGGGCCTGTTCGCCCTGTGGCGGATGACGCGCCGTGCGCCCCTCCCAACAGAGGAACAGGGAAGCTTCGTCGCCCTGCCACGGATCACCCCTGTTGCGGCGACGCTCAATCCGGAAGTGGAATACCCGGAAACAAGCGAAGAACCCGACGAGCTGACCGACGAGGAGGTCGAGGCGCAACTCTACAATCCGGATGAAGAGTTGCCGACGATCGAGGAAGAAGAGGCAGGGGCCGATCCAACAGACGAAACACCGGAAGAACCGGCCAAGACATGACGGCGCCGAAGATCGACATCGACGCGTTCCGCGCCTTGCTCCTCGCCCGGAAAGAAGAACTGCAAGCCCTGCGCCAAAGCAGCGGCGATGCCCGCGCGGTCGTCACGCTGGATCAGCAGTCGGTCGGCCGGTTGAGCCGAATGGACGCCCTGCAGGGTCAGGCCATGGCTCTGGAGCAAGACCGGCGGCGGGAGCAGGACTTGAAGCGGGTGGAGGCGGCCATCGCCCGGATCGAAAGCGGCGACTATGGCTATTGCATCGCCTGCGACGAGCCGATCCCGGAAAAGCGCCTGCGCCTCGACCCCGCCATTCCGACATGCGTTGATTGCGCGGCAGGCGGCGGGTAGAAAACCCGGCCATTCAATCCGATGCTGCGGAGTGCGCAACCGCCGTGATCTCGTACCTCCGCTTCATGCTCGACAACCGGCGCCTGCTCGGGTTCGGCGCCTTGTTGTGTATCGCGTCCAGCTTTGGTCAAACCTACTTCATCTCCTTCTATTCGGCGGAGATCAAAGGGGAATTCGGCCTGACCGACGGCGAGTTCGGGATGGTCTATTCGCTCGGCACCATGGCCAGTGCGGCGGTCCTGCTCTGGACAGGCCAGTTGATCGATAAGATCGACCTCCGCCTCTATGTGGCGGCGATCTTTTCGGGCCTTGCGGTGGCGGCGCTGCTGATGAGCATAGCGCAATCCGTCTTCCTGCTGGTGTTCGTCGTCTTCCTGTTGCGGCAATGCGGACAAGGCCTGCCCGGCCACACCGCGATGACCTCGATGGGTCGCTATTTCGAACAGGGGCGCGGCAAGGCCGTTAGCATCGCCGCGCTTGGGTTCCCGATCGGCGAGGCCCTGTTCCCGATCCTGGTGGTGCTGGTGGTCGCGGCCATCGGTTGGCGGGAAAGCTGGCAGATCTTCGCCGGTTTCCTTGTCCTCGGCATCGTCCCGCTGGCCCTGCTGCTGCTTGGCGACCAACGGAAACGGCACGCCGACTACGAAGCCCAGTTGGCGGCGGCGGAGCAGGACGCGCGGTTGAACGGCCGCGGTGACGGGGCATCCTGGACCCGAGCCGAGGTCTTGCGCGATCCGCGCCTCTATCTTGTGCTGCCCGCCCTGCTGGCGCCCGCCTTTATCTATACCGGCCTGTTCTTCCATCAAATCCTGATCGTCGTGGAGATTCAGGGCTGGTCCAAGACGGTTCTGGCGGCGAGCTATCCGGTCTATGCCGTCGTCACCGTCGTGTCGGGACTTGTGACCGGCGTGATCATCGACCGGTTCGGGGCGGCCCGGGTCCTGCCCTGGTTCCTGTGGCCCCAGACCTTGGCGGTCGCCGTCCTTTTGATCGGGACGGAACCGGCCCTTCTCTGGGTTTACATGATCCTGACCGGTGTCGGGACAGGGGCTGCCCACACGCTGTTGAGCGCGTTCTGGCCCGAGGTCTATGGACGCCGGCATCTGGGCGCGATCCGGGCAATGGCGACATCGATGATGGTGCTGTCCAGCGCCGCATCGCCGGCGGCCATGGGTTTGCTGTTCGACATGGGGCTGTCGCTGCATGTCGTTGGCGGGATGCTGATCGGTTACGCGCTTCTCGCCATCCTGCTTTGCATCGTCGCCACGCCGCAGTATGTTGCGGGCCGTCCCCGGCCGGTTATCCGGCCCGTTCCCGATAGCTGACACCCCGCGCAGACGAGAAGAAACATGAACTACTGGCTGTTGAAATCCGAACCCGGCACCTGGTCCTGGGACGATCAAGTAAAAAGCGGCGACAAGGGCGCCGAATGGGATGGCGTTCGGAACTATCAGGCCTCGAACAACATGAAGGCCATGAAGACCGGCGACCGGGGTTTCTTCTACCACTCGGTCAATGAGAAACGGGTCGTCGGCATCGTCGAGGTTTGCAAGGAATACTATCCGGACCCCACCGATCCCAAAGGCCGTTTCGGGATGGTCGACGTCAAAGCCATCCGCCCGTTCGAAAAGCCTGTGACCCTGGCCGACATCAAGGGTGAACCGCGGCTGGAAGAACTGCCGCTGATCCGCCAGTCCCGGCTGTCGGTGATGCCGATTGATGACGCTGCGTGGCAACTGATTTGCCAAATGGGCGAGACGGATCCGGCCTGACGCCCTGCAATTCTGGAATAATCGTTCCAATTCAGATCCTTGGCCCTTTTCCCCTGGATTCGCGGGCCAATTTCTCGTTTGCACCTCACATTTGGTTGATTTGGACTTTCAGCGGTCGATCTCCGATAACGCAGCACCGCCGGATTGCCGGCAACCCAAGCAAAGATGCTACCGCCGCGCGGCACACTTACCACCCGCCGCGTCTGGTGCAGGAGAAATCACGATGACCCAGCAAGCCGTTCTCTATCCCCGCCAACAGGTCCCGGCCCTCGAAGTCCCGCTCGTCGGCGGCGGCACGTTCAAACTGGCTGACGAAAGCCCCGAGAACTTTACCATGGTGGTGTTCTATCGCGGTCTGCACTGCCCGATTTGTTCGATGTATCTGGGCGATCTGCACAGCAAGCTCGAGAAGTTCGCGGCGCACGGCGTGAACGTAATCGTTCTCAGCTCCGACGATGAAGAGCGCGCGACGGAAGCCAAGGAAAAGTGGAACCTCCCGAACCTGCGGCTTGGCTACGGACTGAGCCTGGAGGCTGCCCGCGAATGGGGTCTCTACATTTCCACCAGCCGCGGCAAGACCTCCGTCGGTATCGAGGAACCGGCCCTGTTCTCCGAACCCGGTCTGTATCTGGTTCGCCCGAACGGCGAGCTGTATTTCGGCACGGTTCAGACAATGCCGTTTGCGCGCCCCAGCTTCGGCGACATTTTGAAAGCCCTCGATTTCGTCATTGCGAACGACTATCCCGGCCGCGGCGAAGTCTTGGATCACACGGCGGTTTCCGCCGCCGCGGAGTAAATCTCGCTGGCAAAGCACCGTGGGGCGGGGGACCGCCCGCCGGTACTTCTGAGTTCCGGCCGCCACCCGATCGTGGCGGCCGGTTTTCTGTTGGGGTGAAGGGCCGCCTGTGCCACCATCCGGCCATGGCGCGGTTGCACATAGAAAACAGGCTTTTGCCCGAGGTCGCTTCGGCGTTGCGAGAGGAAAACCGAATCGCCGCCGAGGTCTTAGGGACGCTCGGCATAGCCGAAGCGGACCCGAACGACGCCGACCAGCAGCGCACGCTCTATAACGCCAACCGGGCCTTCTGGAACGATGGCGGCCCGTCGATGAAAGAGCAGGCGGACCTGACGATCGACGGCCCGGGCGGCGCGCTGCCGCTTCGCATTCACTACCCCCGGCCGGAGCGTCCCCTTCCGGCACTGGTCTTCCTGCATGGCGGCGGCTGGGTGTTGGGCAATCTGGATACCCATGACCGCATCATGCGGCAGCTTGCGGCAGACAGCGGATTTGCAATTGTCGGGGTAGACTATCGTTTGGCGCCGGAACACCGGTTTCCCGCGGCGTGCGAAGACGCATTGGCCGCCGTCGAATGGATCGCCAAGAACGGCGCCGATCTGGGATTGGATACGGGCCGCCTCGCCGTCGGCGGAGATTCGGCGGGAGCCGCGCTCAGTCTGTCGACCCTGATGACCCTGCGCGACCAGGGACGGGACGTTCTGAACGCAGGCCTTCTGTACTACGGCGCCTTCGGCTTGAGAGATTCCCGCAGCCGCCGCCTTTACGGCGGGGAGGAAGACGGGCTTTCCAAAGAGAACCTGGCCTTCTACCGCAAATCCCTGATCGGTCCAGGCCGTCCGCCGGACGACTGGCGGCTCAATATGCTGGACCGGCCCGTGGTGAACCTGCCGCCGCTGTTCATCGCGCCCATAGAGATGGATCCGCTGCGCGACGATAGCGATTGCCTGAGCGAGTTGTGCGTGGATGCCGCCGTGCCGCACGACTATCACCTCTTCAAAGGCGTCCTGCACGGTTTCCTGCATATGAGCAGAATGGTCGATGCGGCGCGCGATGCTCTGGCACTCGGCGCGGACTTCCTGAACCGGCACGTGTAAACTTCCGCACCGCCCAAGGGTGACGCCGATCAATGATTGACAGAGTTTTCCGGCGAACCGCAGGAAGCCATTGAAATCGCAATAGGCCGCCCGCATGATGCCTGCCGGTAGGGGTATTCGGCTGTTCCGTCGAGGGCATGCGCCGACCCAAAGAAAACAAATCGGCTGGCCATCCGAGCGAGAAGCTGCGGGGGCGGCCGGAATGAGCAGGAGGGGAACCATGTTCGAAGTCCACACCTTCCCGGTTTCGGAAGACGTTAAGGCGCACGCGCTGATCGACAACGATCAGTACCAGGCGATGTACAAACAATCGGTCGAGGACCCGGACGCATTCTGGGGCGAGCACGGCAAGCGGATTGATTGGATCAAGCCCTATACGACGGTGAAGAACGTCAACTATATGGTGCCCGACGTCTCCATCAAATGGTTCGAAGACGGCACTCTGAACGCCAGCGCCAACTGCATCGACCGCCATCTCGCCAGCCGCGGCGACCAAGTCGCGATCATCTGGGAAGGCGATGAGCCGAGCGACGACGCGAAGATCACCTATAACGAACTGGCGGACAAAGTCGGTCGGCTTTCCAACGCAATGAAGGCGCAGGGTGTTTCCAAAGGCGACCGGGTCTGCATCTACATGCCGATGATCCCCGAGGCGGCCTATGCCATGCTGGCCTGTGCGCGGATCGGCGCTGTGCATTCCATCGTTTTCGGCGGCTTTTCGCCGGACGCTCTGGCCAGCCGGATCAACGACAGCGAATGCAAGATGGTCATCACCGCGGACGAAGGGGTGCGCGGCGGCCGGAAAATTCCATTGAAAGGCAATACGGACAAAGCGCTGGAGAACTGCCCGTCGGTCAGCAGCGTCATCGTCGTCAAACGCACCGGCGGCGACGTCGGCTGGGCGGATGGCCGCGATGTCTGGTACGAAGACGTCACCGCGTCGGCCTCGCCCGACTGCCCGCCCGAAGAAATGAGCGCGGAAGATCCGCTGTTCATTCTTTACACGTCCGGCTCCACCGGGACGCCGAAAGGGGTTCTGCACACGACCGGCGGTTACATGGTCTATGCGTCCATGACCCATCAGTACGTCTTCGACTATCACGACGGGGACATCTATTGGTGCACGGCGGATGTCGGCTGGGTTACCGGGCACAGCTATATCGTCTATGGGCCGCTGGCCAACGGGGCGACGACGCTGATGTTCGAAGGCGTGCCCAACTATCCGGATTCCTCGCGCTTCTGGCAGGTTTGCGACAAGCACCAGGTCAACAGCTTCTACACCGCGCCGACGGCGATCCGCGCCCTGATGCGCGAAGGCGAAGGGCCGGTGAAATCCACCAGCCGATCCTCCTTGCGCCTGCTGGGCAGCGTCGGGGAACCGATCAATCCCGAAGCCTGGATGTGGTATCACGAAGTGGTCGGCGACAGCCGTTGCCCGATCGTGGACACCTGGTGGCAAACCGAGACCGGCGGGATCCTGATCACGCCGCTGCCAGGAGCCACCGAGCTTAAGCCCGGGTCGGCTACCCTCCCCTTCTTCGGGGTTCGGCCGGAGATCGTCGACAATGACGGCAACGTTCAGGAAGGCGCCACCGAGGGCAACCTTTGCATCATCGACTCCTGGCCTGGCCAGATGCGCACGGTCTACGGCGACCATGAACGGTTCATGCAGACCTACTTCTCGACCTATAAAGGCAAGTACTTCACCGGCGACGGCTGCCGCCGGGACGAGGACGGCTATTACTGGATCACCGGGCGGGTCGACGACGTCATCAATGTTTCGGGCCACCGGATGGGCACCGCGGAAGTCGAAAGCGCGCTTGTGGCGCACGACAGCGTCGCCGAAGCCGCTGTCGTCGGCGCACCCCACGACATCAAGGGCCAGGGCATTTACGCCTATGTCACGCTCAATGTCGGCGAGGAACCGACCGACGAGCTGAAAAAGGCCCTGGTACAGCATGTGCGCAAGGAGATCGGGCCGATCGCCAGCCCCGATTGGCTGCAATGGGCGCCCGGTCTGCCGAAAACCCGGTCGGGTAAGATCATGCGCCGCATCCTGCGGAAGATCGCCGAGGACGAATTCTCGAACCTTGGGGACACCTCGACGCTCGCCGACCCGGCCGTGGTCGACGATCTGATCGACAACCGGCAGAACCGGCTGGGCTAGGCTCCCTCCTGATCGAGACGGCGGGCGGTGCGGAAACGCGCCGCCGGCCGTCCCTCCGCGGAGAGGAGCGCCTGGGTCCGAAGCATCCCGCCGTCAGGCCTCAAACCTCCAGGCCGTAGACCCGTTGCCGCAAACCTTCGAGCAGCGCATGCCGGTCATCGCGCTCGGGAAGATCGTGCGAGGCGATCGGTTCCCCGATGCGGACCTTGACCTCCTTGCCAATCCGGCACGCCAGTTCCCGCAACAGCAACGCCTCGCGCCACGCTTCGCCCAGACGGCTCGCCAAATGGAACATCCAGGAGTTCTGGCCGTGAAAGAAGATCGGCAGCACGGTCGCGTTTGAGCGCTGAACCATGGCGGCCACAAAGAGTTTCCAGGGCGCATCTGTCGCCGGCCCGAAAACGGAGGGCGCGGTGGACACCCGGCCCGCAGGGAAAATCACGATCGCTCCGCCGCCGCCGAGATGGTCCAGCGCCGCACGGCGGGCCTCGACATTGTCGCGCAGCGCGGTGCTCGCCCCGTCGAAATGGATCGGCAACAGATAGGGCCGCAACTCCGGGGCCCGTTCGAACGTCGCATGCGCCATGAGCTTTACGTCCGGCCGGCGCATGCTGACCAAATGACAGGCCACCAGGCCGTCGAGGACTCCGAACGGATGATTGGCGACAACGATCAGCGGTCCCTCGCCCGGCATGCGCGAGAGCAAAGCCGCGTCGTAGTCGAGCATGACTTCCAGTCTGTTGATCGCATCGTGCCAAAAGGCGCCGGTGCCGCCCTGCTGCCGATAGTCTTCATACAGCCGGCGCAAACGCGGTTGACCACTAAGCCTCTCGACCGTTCGGATGAACAATCGCCGCAGATACGGATCGTCATCCGTTGCGTAGGAAAGGGTCGGCGTCGCGGCAAGATCGACCATCGTCGGGGCACTCGAAGCGTAGAAATCCAGCCCGAGACGCTAGCCCGATAGAATTACGCCGCTGTGACGATTCTCGTTATTAACAAAAACTTAATAAGTATGTAGATACGGTGCCGTGCGCTGTTAAACACAGGCATTTCTTAGTGCGCTCAAAAGGGACGCGGGGGTCGACGGGCGCTTAGTTGGAGAACGTAATGACAACCGCGTCGAAACTGGCGAGTCTTCGGGACGAGCGTAAAAAACAGATGGCCTTGTACAAATCGCTGCCCGACCAAAAAGATCAGGCGGCTCAAGAGATTGCAGGCCGCATTCATCAAATCGACAAGAACATCGCCAAAATAGAGGCGGAGCCGAAAAAGTCGGGCGGCGTGCCGATCTGGGTCTGGATTCTCGGCGCATTCGTCTGCGGCGGTATTGCATGGCTGTCAGCCTTCCTGGCCGGTCAGAATGCGGCCGGTTGATTGAGTGGCCTTAAACAGACACGGCGAAAGTCGTTTCTCTAAATTAGAAATTGTTTATGATTTACAGCGAAACACGCGTTGCTCAGGAGGGTTTTTTTCCCTATCGGTCAAACGGCAAGCGGTGCTGGCTGTGCAAGCAACGACATAACTGGAATGGGTGAGATCGCAATGGATATGGACCGCGAAACGATCAAACGGGAAGTCGAAGAACTGAGCCAGGAAATCGACCGGGTCGGAAACTTTGCGACGAACATCGACAAGATCGCGAAGCAAACCAACCTCCTGGCACTCAACGCAACGATCGAAGCCGCACGCGCCGGAGATGCCGGCAAAGGGTTTGCGGTGGTGGCCGGTGAAGTTAAGACGCTGTCCAGCGAGACCGCGCGGGCGACCCAGGAAATCTCCGAAGTGGTCGATGGATTGCGCAGCCGGATCGAGCGGCTGAACGCCAAACTCTAGAGCATCACGCCTTTATTCGGACGCAATTGAGATCTTCTTGGAAGCCTTCCGGGCAGGAGCCGTTGCGCCGGCGATGCAGCGCATCGGCACGGGGCGGCGACGCATCCGGAAGGCTTCCAAGAAGACCGAAGGCGGCGTATCCGGGCTTCTGGACGGCGTCACGCTGCCCTTCCGATGCCTCCAGCATCGCTGCGCCCGGCCTTCCTGGCCAGAAGACCGGATACGGCGTCTCAATGGGGCCGAATTAAGGCGCGATGCTCTAGCGCCGGTCAGTCTGACGCCAGGGCGTCGCCGCCGGTGAAGAAGTCCGGAAACTGCTTTGCGACAACGGGTCCGTCCGTGCGGTACGCATGGCAGGAATTCAACAGCCGCGGCCTGACGCCGGGCTTGGTGTTGACGGGCGTGCTCGTGGTCTTTCCGGTCTGGGCGCGCGACGAGTAAGCGGTCTGATAGGCCACGGTCGCCATGGCGCCCAGCATCTCCACCATATGCGTGCAACCATGCACGCCTCCCAACCGCTCCCGGATCGCCTTACGCCAGCCGGGACCCATTTTCACGCCGATCATGCGCTGAAAGTTAGGTGCGACAGCCGGGCACACGGCGTACGGGCTGCCGTCGGTGACGGCCTCGATTGCCTGGATAACGAAGTCATCGTCGATCGTGACCCGGATCGACATGTCGTGGATGGGATCACCCGGATGCATCGTGCCGCGATAATCGTTCTGAAAGCTGTAGGTCTTGGTGTCCGTAATGTGGCCTTCGATATCCCACAATCCGTCTTCGCGGACGTAACCGCGCATGTCGTACTGTCGCGTGTGCAGATGCTTGCGCGGCGCAGGTTCGCTCAGGGGCATGAAGAATTCCTCGGCAGCGGGTCGGTTGAAAGAATGTCGGTTGCGGTGTGTCGGCTATTCGGCGGCGCGATCGGATGGCAGAACGGGGCTTTCGGTTTCGTCCGCGGGCTCCATCGGCGTTACCTTCAACGCGGTGATCTGGTTGCGCTGGCGGCGTAGAATATCGAACCGGAAACCGTGGAACACGAAGCTTTGGCCGGGTTCCGGAATCAGCCGCGCTTCGTGCAAGACCAGTCCCGCAATAGTCGAGGCGTCGTCGTCCGGCAGTTCCCATTCCAGATCCCGGTTCAGGTCGCGCAGGGTCACCGTCCCGTCGATCACGTAGGATCCGTCCGCCTGCGGCCGGACCCCCGGCATCGAAACGTCCGTCTCATCGTCGATGTCGCCGACGATCTCCTCAAGGATGTCTTCCAGGGTCACGATACCCATAAAGGCGCCGTACTCGTCGATCACCAGCGCGAAGTGCTCGCGCCGCTTCTTGAAGGCTTCCAACTGGTCCAGCAGCGAGGTGCTGTCGGGAATGAACCAGGGATCGGACGCCAGCGCCGCGAGATCGAGGTCCTCCACCCGGCCGGCGCGGGCGCGCACTTCGCGCAGCAGCGCTTTGGCATGCAGAACGCCGACGATATTGTCCATGTCCTCTTTATAGAGCGGCAGCCTCGTATAGGGACTGTCCAGCGCAGCGTCGACGTTTTCGTCCACGCTCTTGTCCAGATCCAGCATCACGACGTTCCGGCGGTGGGTCATGATCTCACCCACTTCCACGTCGTCGAGTTCCAGGATGGAACGCAGCATGACGCGTTCCTTCTGGATTTCCGGATCTTCCCCCTCGTGCAGTTCGATCGCCCCGCGCAGTTCCTCTTCATGAACCTCAGGCGTGATATCGGTGGATATCTCCACGCCGAACGGTTTCAGCGTGGCGCGCACGATGAATTGGACGGCCGTCACGATGGGCGAGAAGAGGCCGATGATGACCCGCACCGCCGGGGCCACGGCCAGCGCCAGCTTCTCCGAATGCGCCAGCGCATAGGTCTTTGGCAGCACTTCCGCGAAGATCAGCACCAGCATGGTCATCAGCAATGTGGCGTAGACCACACCCGATTCGCCGACCAGCCGAAGCAGCATGCTGGTCGCCAGAGCCGACGCCAGAATGTTCACCAGGTTGTTGCCCAGCAGAATGCCGCCGATTAGCCGATCCTTCTGCTCAATCAGCGTCAGCACAAGCTCCGCCCGTTTGTTTCCCTGACGCGCCGACTGATGCAGCCGCGCGCGGGAGGTCGCGGTCAGCGCCGTTTCTGACCCTGAGAAGAAGGCGGACATCACCAGCAGCGCCAGAATGGCGCAGCCTGTTAAGATCAGTTCGGTGGTTTCAGTCATAAAGCTCGGTCGTTACGCCCGGGCGCGTCAACTATGCTCGTCATGCCGCCAGGGCGGTTTCGACGATAGCGCGCAGATCGGTCTCGGGCACATCCTGCGTTATAAAGGCATCCCCCAGCGAACGGGCAAGAATAAATGTCAGTTTCCCGTCTTCGACTTTCTTATCTTTGGCCATCCGCCGGACCAGGTCGTCGGCTTCCCAAGCCACACCGTCGACGTCCAATGGGCTAAGCCGCATGCCGACATCGGCGAGATGCCGCCGGAACCGCTCTGCATCCTGCCCGGTGCAATACCCCAGGCGGACGGAAAGATCGAACGCCATTACCATCCCCATCCCGACCGCTTCGCCATGAAGCAGGTCAGGCCCATAGCCGGTACGCGATTCCAGGGCATGGCCAAAGGTATGACCCAAATTCAACAAGGCGCGCACGCCTGATTCGCGCTCGTCCCGGGTAACGACTTCCGCCTTCATCTCGCAGCATCGGGCGACCGCATAGGCGCGTGCCGCGCTATCGCCGGCAAGAAGGTTCTTGCCGTTGCCCTCCAGCCATTCGAAGAAGGTGCGATCCCCCAGCGCGCCGTATTTGACGACCTCGGCGTATCCCGCCAGCAACTCCCGCCGTGGCAGGGTGTCGAGCACCGCCGTATCCGCAATCACCAGCTTGGGTTGGTAAAAGGCGCCGACAAGGTTTTTGCCGGCCGGGACATTGATGGCGGTTTTACCGCCCACCGAACTGTCGACCTGGGCCAGCAGTGTCGTCGGAACCTGGATGAAGGGCACGCCGCGCAATGCAATGGCCGCCACGAAACCCGCCAAATCGCCGATTACGCCACCGCCGAAGGCAATCACCGTGGTCTTGCGTTCCAGCCCATGTTCCAGCATCCGGTCGAGCACGGCACTCAACTGCGCGAAGCTCTTGGTCGCCTCCCCGGGCGGCAAAATGATGGTCTCCGCCTCGATCCCGGCCCCCGCCAGAGCCGTCTGGAACCGCTCCAGGTGAAGCGCCGCCACATGCTCGTCGGTCAAGACTATGGCCCGGTCGGAAGGCATCGCTTCCCGCAGCAACGCCCCGCACCGTTCGATCAGGCCGCCGCCGATCTCGATCGGATAGGCTCTGTCCCCCAGATCCACCCGAACCCTGCGTGTCTGGCCCTCGCCACTGCTCGAAGGGTCTGTCGTCATCGGCCAGGTTCCACTTTCAGATAGTCGGCAACCGCGGCGATGACATTGGCGGCCATTTCGTCTTTGGCGATGTTTTCGCTGTCGACAATGATGTCCGCTTCCGCATAGACCGGATAGCGCGCTTCGATCAGCCCGGCCAGGGTCTCGCGCGGGTTGTCGGTCTTTAACAACGGCCGGTGCGAGCGGCGGCTGACCCGCATCCAAAGCAGGTCCAGATCCGCGCGGAGCCAGACCGAAATCGCCCGATCGGCGATCAGAGCACGGGTTTCCGGATCGATATAGGCCCCGCCGCCGGTCGCCAGCACAAAAGGCTCTTCATCGAGCAGGCGCGCGATAACCCGGCGCTCGCCGCTGCGGAAGTGTGCTTCGCCGAACTCAGCGAATATTTCTTCGACGGTCCGGCCCGCTGCGTCCTCTATTTCGCGGTCCGCGTCTTTGAAAGGGACGCCGAGCCGCTCGGCCACGTGACGGCCGATCGTCGATTTTCCCGCCCCCATCATGCCGATCAGAACCAAGGTCTTCGGAAGGTCCGGCAGGGACAGCGTTTCCTGGTGGGATGACTCCAACATATTCCTAACCACGGTGCCGATGCGGGCCGCAACGCCCGTGAAATTCAGACCGGACGAAAAACATAGCGCCGCGCCGCCCTGATTTTCGCCCAAATTGCTTTAAACAGCGCCGCAGAATTGCCATAGTCCGACGATAGCGTAAAGCATTCCGACGGGCGTAGAACGGACGGGCTCCTGCCGTTTTGACGCAATATCTCTAACTTGGTGAACGTTGCTGGTACGGCATGGGTAAGCTTATCGTCATATTTCTCGCGCTGATCGCGGTCGGTTTGGGCGGCGGCGCGGTTTTTCTCGCAACCTGGGACATACCGGCCCCCTCGCAGTCGGTCGACAAGGTGATCCCCGATGACCGTTTCCCTCAGTAAGGCCGGCCTCTGGGGTGTTTGCGCGGCCATCCTGACAGTCGGCGCCGGTCAGGCACAGACGGTCCCTGCACCGCTCACGCCGATACCCGCACCCGGTGTGGAGGCCGCCCCGCAAGAGGGCGAGCCAGCCGCGCCCCTGCCGCTTGGCCCGCTGCAGCTCATCCCGCAGGACTTGCCCGAGACGGAACGCGCAGCGGAACCGGAGGATGGCGGCAACGGTATCGCCGTGCGGTCCCTGCAGAGCATCGATCCGGAATCCATCGGGGTGCTGGACGCCGCCACCGGCGGCTTCCCGGTCGATATGTGGACGGGAACGCCCCGCGAGCGGATCGACGCCCTTATGGCGCGGCTCCCCACGTCGCCGGCCTCGACCGCGCAACGGGACATCACCCGACGCCTGTTGCTGTCCAGGGCCGCAATACCGCTGCGGCCTGCTCCCGCAGCCGTGGCTGCCGCGCCCGCCGACGCCGCGCTCGACCTGACCGATCTTTCCGCCGCGGACCCTGTCGGGGCAGCCGCACCGGAATCCGGTCCGTCCTTGCTGGATATTCGCCTCCGGGCGCTGTTCGAGCTCGGCCTGCTGCAGGATTTGGACGCCCTGGTGCAGGCGGCCCCCAGCCGCGCCGGCGATCCAACGGTGCAACGGCTGGTTCTGGATACCCGCCTGCTCCGCACCGACCTGCCCGGCGCCTGTGCGATGACCACGACGCCGCCGTCCGAAGATCTCTACTGGCTGAAGGCATCGACATTCTGCAAAGGCCTGGCCGGGGACGCCGCGGGCGCTGAATTCGGCGCCGCCCTGATCGAAGAAACAGGCGGACCGGAAGAAGTGGTCTTTTTGAACCTGCTTCAGCATGTGACGGCGAAGGACGGCCCGGCGGTCGAGACTGTCGGCACGGCCGACGCGCTAGAAATCGCCATGTTGCAGACCGCGAAGCTGCCCCTGCCGGCGGATCTGAGCGCAGGGTCCGACGCAAGGGTCCAGCAAATCCTGGCGCTCGATCCGAGCCAGGACCCGGAGCGCCGCATCCTGGCGGGCGAAGACCTGGTGCGCACCGGGCGTCTGCAGCCCGACAAACTGCTCGCCCTCTATACGGATATCGGGTTCGATGCGGAAACGCTGGCGACCGCCCTGTCGGTCGCCGAGGAGACGGGCGGGCCGCTTGGACGGGCCCTGTTGGTACAGGCCGCACTGGCCCAGGAAAACACCGTGGCGCGGGCTGAGCTGCTGAAAGCCGTCTTCGATCTCGCCGACGCCGATGGGGTGACGACGGTGATGGGCCGCGTGCTCACACCGCTGCTCAACACGATCATCCCACAACGGGAATTGTGGTGGCTGGCCAACGATGCGGCGCGCGCATACTTCGCCGGCGGCGCGCTCGGCGATGCCCAAGGGTGGACGGCGATCTTGCGGTCCGCGGGCGCGCGGAACACGGAGGCCCGCAACGAAGCCTTGAGCCTATGGCCGGTGGCGCGGGTTGCCGGCGACCGCACGCTGGACCGTCTGGAGCGCGATATGCTGTCTGCCTGGCGTGCGCGTCAGCAGGAGATCGCACCGGACGACGCGGTGCGGCGGATCACCCTGTTCTACACGCTTCTCGAAGCGCTCGGAGACCCGGTGCCGGAAAGCGCTTGGGAAGAATTGCTGCTGGTGGCTCAACCGGCCTTTCAGCGGGTCCCCAACGCGGCGCTGAACCGGGCCATTGTCCGCGCGGCGGACGGTTTCCGGCAAGGCGAGACGGTGCTTCTCGCGCTTGTGATGCTGGGCGATGCGGGACCGGCACTGGCGACCCCATCGACGCTGGCCGCGGTGGTGCAATCCATGTCCGCCGTCGGCCTTCCGGGCGATGCCCGCAATATCGCGCTGGATGCCGTCCTGGGATCGGGCTTGTAGAGCCCCGACCAGACAGGCGACAGGGAGCAGCCGCCATTCGCGCGCTTGAACCATTCCTGGAAATGATGATCGTCGAACGCGGCGCATCGAAAAACACGATCGATGCCTACAGGCGGGACCTGTCCGATTATTTCGGTTTTCTCGTGAAGATGGGCGCCGAGGCGGAAACGGCCAGCGCGGACCAGATCCGCGCGTACCTCTCCGCGCTGGCAAAGGACGGCATCAAGGGATCGACCGCCGCCCGCCGCCTCTCGGCCTTGCGGCAGTTTCATCGCTTTCTGTTTTCCGAAGGCCTGCGCGCTGACGATCCCACGATTGTCATCGACGCCCCGAAAACCGGTTCAGCCTTGCCCAAAATCCTGTCGGAGGACGAAGTCGACGCCTTGCTGGAAACGGCGCGGATCGAACGCACGCCGGACGGACTGCGCTTTGTTTGCTTGCTCGAGCTGCTTTACGCGACCGGCATGCGGGTCAGCGAGTTGGTCACCTTACCGCTGGCCGCCGTGCTGCGCGATGAACCCTTCCTGCTGATTACGGGCAAAGGGTCGAAAGAACGGCTGGTGCCGACAGGGCCGGCGGCGCGAACGGCGGTGCAGGACTATCTCGAGATCCGAGCGGTATTCGACAAGCCTGAAGACCCGTCGCTGTTCCTGTTTCCGTCGCGCGGGAAGGAGGGTCATCTGACCCGTCAGCGCTTCGGCCAGATGTTGAAGGAAGTCGCCGTCAAAGCAGGTCTCGATCCGGCAAAGGTTAGTCCGCATGTGCTGCGGCACGCCTTCGCCAGCCATTTGCTGGCGCATGGCGCGGATCTCAGGGTTGTCCAGCAACTGCTTGGCCACGCGGACATCTCCACCACCCAGATCTACACCCATGTTCAGGAAGAACGCCTCAAGGCACTTGTGAACCAGCACCACCCCCTCGCAAAACGGCAGGCCGGCCGGTAAAACAAGACCGCGCAACGCCGCTTTCCCCCTATTGAGTACCTTCATCCCGGAGACTTGGAATGAGTTTTACGATCGTCGAAGAAGCGCCAACCCGGTTGAACCGCAGTGAACTGGCAGTACCGGGCAGCCGCCCCGCGCTGTTTGAGAAGGCGGCGAATTCGGCCGCCGATGTGATCTTTCTGGATTGCGAGGACTCCGTTGCGCCGGACGAAAAGGACCAGGCCCGGCAGAACATCATCGCCGGTCTGCAGGACGTGGATTGGGGAGCCAAGACGGTTTCCGTCCGCATCAACGGCTTGGATACGCCATACATGTATCGGGACGTGATCGACATCCTGGAGCGCGGCGGCGACCGGTTGGATCTGCTGATGATCCCCAAGGTCGGGACGGCGGCCGACGTCTATGCGCTCGATATGCTCTGTACCCAGGTGGAAACGGCAGTCGGACGCGACAAGAAGGTCGGGTTCGAGATGATCATCGAATCCGCCCTGGGTATGGCGAATATCGACGCCATCGCAGCGGCGAGTCCCCGGAACGAGAGTTTGCATTTCGGGGTCGCCGACTATGCGGCCTCCACCAAGGCGCGGACCACCGGGATCGGCGGTCCGCATCCAAACTACGGGGTTCTCACCGACAGCGCCGAGGACGGAACGCGCGCCTATCATTGGGGCGACATGTGGCACTACGCGATTTCCCGAATGGTCGTCGCCGCGCGCGCGAACGGTCTGCGCGCGGTCGACGGTCCGTTCGGCGATTTCTCGGATCCGGACGGTTTCAGGGCGCAGGCACGCCGCGCGGCGGCGCTCGGCTGCGAGGGCAAGTGGGCGATCCACCCCTCCCAGATCGCGCTGGCGAACGAGACTTACAGCCCATCCGACGCGGATGTCGCCCAGGCGAAGCGGATCCTGGACGCCATGAACGAGGCGCAGCGGGAGGGCAAGGGTGCGGTCTCGCTGGACGGCAAGCTGATCGATCTGGCTTCCATCCGGCAGGCGGAAAACCTGGTTCGGCAAGCCGCGCAGATCGCCGGGGAGTGATCGCAAACTCTCGGTCGTCACCAGCGGTGCGCCCTTGCATTCGGACCGGCTCGCCGTTACCTAGAGCCGCTAGCTATTGAAGGGGTGACCCCGTCCGCCAATGCGCAATTTTCTTGAATTCGAACAACCAATCGCCGAACTCGAAGGCAAGATCGAGGAACTGCGCCATCTCGCCGATACCGGGGAAGTGAATATCGCCGAGGAAGTGGGCAAGCTTCAGACCAAAGTCGACAAGCTGATCACCACGACCTACGCCAAACTGACCCCCTGGCAGAAAGTCTTGGTCGCCCGGCATCCCGACCGTCCGCATTTCAGCGATTATGTCGAACGGCTGTTCACCGACTATCAGCCGCTGGCCGGCGACCGCGCCTTTGCCGACGATCATGCCATTCTGGGCGGCATCGGCCGATTCCAGGGAAGGACCTGCGTCGTCATCGGACACGAGAAAGGCCGTAGCACCCAGGAACGCATCAAGCATAATTTCGGCATGGCGCGCCCCGAAGGGTACCGCAAGGCGCAGCGCCTGATGGACTTGGCGGAACAGTTCAACCTGCCCATCGTCACCCTGGTAGATACGCCGGGCGCCTATCCCGGCGTGGGCGCGGAAGAGCGGGGCCAGTCAGAAGCGATCGCGCGTTCCATCGAACGGTGCCTGTCGGTTCGCGTGCCGCTGATCGCGACGGTGATCGGCGAAGGCGGTTCCGGCGGCGCGATCGCGCTGGCGGCGGGCGATTCGGTCTTCATGCTGGAGAACTCGATTTACTCGGTAATCTCCCCGGAAGGCTGCGCCTCCATCCTGTGGCGCAGCGCGGAGGAAGCGCAGACCGCCGCCGAAGCCCTGCGCCTGACCGCCCAGGACCTCGAGAAACTGGGCGTCATCGACAAAATCGTCGGCGAACCGGTCGGCGGTGCCCATCGCGACCCGAACGCCGCGATCGATGCGGTCGGCGCGGCAATCGACGGTTCCTTGGGCGAACTGGCGCCCCTGGAGCCCGCGGTTCTTAAATCCCGCCGGCGCGATAAATTTCTCGCGATGGGCCGCGACGCGCTGGCCTAGGCGCTCGCATCGACTTCACCGACGTCCTACATGTAAAGGCGCCCGGCATCGAGGCCGAGGCTGCGGGAGGATGTCTTTGCGATGAAACTGCGCGCGAAAACCCTGGCGATATGGCTGGCGATGGCCATCCCCGCCTTCAGCGTGACCGGCTGGATTCTGGGAGATCGGATGCTGGCTGCGAAGACCGTGTCGGGACCCGGTCTGATCCAAACCAATGCTGAAATCGGCGGGCCGATCCAACTTGTCGGCAGCACCGGTGAACCCGTCACCGAAGCCGCCTTCAGCGGTCGGCCCGTCATTCTCTATTTCGGCTTCACCTATTGTCCGGATATCTGTCCAACCAGCCTGCAAACCGTGGCGGAAGCGTTGGACGCCCTGGGCCCAGACGGCGCGAAGGTGCAACCGGTTTTCATCACCGTAGACCCGAAACGCGATACGCCGGAAATCGTCGGCGACTACGCCGGCGCGTTTCACGACGACATGGTTGGACTGACCGGAACCGAAGAACAGATCGCCGCCGTCGCGCGGGCCTTCCGGGTGCTGTATATCGTCCGCGACCGCGGCCGGGGGGACGACTATCTGGTCGACCACTCCTCCTACTATTACTTGATGGACGAAGACTGGAAGCTGGCGGCGGTGATGCAGCACGACATCACGCCGGATGACATGGCCGCTGCGATCCGCCAACTTCTTTAAGGTCCGGGAAACCGGTTCAGAACCGGCACATCTCCGCCATATAGACCATGGCCCCGTACATCGCGTCATAGCCGGCTCCGGCGAAAGCCGAAAAACCGGGCAGCGACACCATCGCCGCTACAACCAGCATGGCGGCAACCGCCAGAGCGGTCGCGATCAGGGTTGTCCGGGTACTCCGGTGGAGGAAAGGCTGCGTCTCGATCATGTCCGTAATCTAGTTCTTTCCGGCGGTTTTCTCAACGGGTGAGCAGAGCAAGGGCGGCCAACAGGATCAACAGGCCCAACCCGATCAACGTCCTCAATGCCGGCTTGCGCGGAACACCGCCCAGCCGGGTTTCGAGCTGCGCCACCCTTTCCCGAAGACTGTTGCGTTCCTCCATAGCGGCGCACAGATCGGCAACCGCCGCGCCCAATTGAGACGGCGTCATGAAGGCCGCATCGGCGGCTTTGTCGGCCAGCGTCACCCGATGAGCATGGCCGAGACCGGTATAGAAGGGCGTCTCAAGACTGAGAAGCGCGCGGACCAGATCGGGAGAATCGAACGCCGACAGACCCGCATCGTCGCCTCCGCGAACCAGGGCGATCCCCGCGGGCGCCCGGCTTCCAACATGCCGCGCGACCTGCCGTCCGATGGTTTCGGCATCCGACATCCCGATGATCTCCGACGCCGGAACAGAACTGCTCCCGCCTGCCGCAAGGGCGGAAAGCGTATCCCGCACCGCCGTTTCAGTCCCCAGGATAAGCAAGCCTTCAGGTCCCGCCCGATCGAGGACCCAGCGCAAGGGCCGGCGCTCGCGCACCGGCAATGCAAGTGTCTCCGCCGTCTCCACACCCGGGGTCCAGGTCCCGGCGGGCATGCCGATGATCTGGACGTCCAAGCCCGGTTGCAGGCGCGACGGGGTCAGCCGCACCTCGCCCTCGAAGACAATCGCCTCCCCCTCGCGCGGCGCCATCTCGAATGGACAGCGCGCTTCCACCGTATGGCCCGCGCCGGACAGCGTGAGATAGGCGAAACGGCGCTTCCAGGGCCGAACCTTGGCGACATGCCCGAAAACCCGGACGCGGCGGGCCGCGCGCTCTTCCAGCAACCGTTCGCCGATCAAGCCGAAAGCGTTCAACAGACCGTCAACACTGTAGTCGGCCGATCCCCTGGTCGTTCCCGTGCCCAGGGCAGGCCCGTCCGGATCGTTGCCCGCCATGGGCTAAAACACCGACCAGCCGGTGTGCCGCGCCAGCATCTCCAGCGCCAGCGTTCCCGCGTAGGAATTGCCGTTCTCGTTCAGGGCCGGCGACCAGACCGCCACCGCGGCCGTCTTCGGGGCGACGCAGAGGATACCGCCGCCCACCCCGCTTTTGCCGGGAAGGCCGACCCGAAAGGCGAAGTCGCCGGACGCATCGTAATGGCCGCAGGTCATCATCAGCGCGTTGATCCGGCGGGTTCGTTCGGCGCGGACGACCTTTTTGTCCAGGATCGGATCGCGGCCATCGGCGGCCAGGAACAGACCGGCCCGTGCCAGTTGCCGGCAGGACATGGCGATGGCGCATTGCCGAAAATAGATGCGGAGCGCCTCCTCCACCGGGTTTTCGAGATTGCCGAAGCCTCGCATGAAGTTCGCCAGGCTGATGTTGCGATAGCCGGTCCGCTCTTCGGAAGCGGCGACTTCCTCGTCGATCTGGATGGATTGGTCGTCCGCCAGCCGGCGCATGAAGTTCAGAACTTCGGCCGCCGCATCCGGCTCGTCCCGGTTCGACAGGATAACGTCGGTCACCACGATGGCGCCGGCATTGATCAGCGGGTTTCGCGGAATACCGTTTTCAGCCTCTAACTGGACGATGGAATTGAAGGCCGAGCCGGATGGCTCCCGTCCGACGCGTTTCCACAGATTGTTGCCCGTCTTGCCCAAGGCCAAGGTCAGGGTGAAGATCTTGGAAACGCTTTGGATTGAAAAGGGCAGATCCGCGTCCCCGGCGCAGGCCGTCTCGCCCCTGCACGTGACAACAGCGATCCCAAAACGGTCGGGCTCGACTCGGGCAAGGGCAGGTATATAGTCGGCGACACGCCCTTTCGAGAGATGCGGGCGTATGTCGCGCGCGATCCGGTCCACAATGTTCTGCAGCGTCATGTCGGCTCCTGCGGCGGCGCAGTCAGCATAAAGCGAAGGGGAGCGGCAGACCAATGACCTATTGCCTGGGAATTCTTCTGCCCGACGGGCTGGTGCTGGCGTCGGACTCGCGCACCAACGCCGGGGTCGATCAGATCGCGATCGTTCGAAAACTGGCCTGTTTCGTTACCCCGCAGGACAGGATGATCGCGTTGTTGTCGGCGGGAAACCTGGCGACCACCCAGGCCGTCGTCACCAATCTGCGGCAGGCCTGGGGTCAAGGCGACCCGGTCAACGATCTGCAGGCCGCGCGCTCGCTGTTCGATGCCGCCACCATCGTCGCCGATGTCTACAGGCAGGTTCTGGCGCGCGACGGCGACCATGTGAAACCCTACGGCGACGCCAGCAGCAGTTTCCTGATCGGCGGCCAGATTGCCGGAGAACCGCACCGGCTGTTCCAGATGTATCCCGCCGGCAATTTCATTGAGGCGACGCCGCGGACCCAGTTTCTGCAGATCGGCGAAACCAAGTACGGCAAACCGATCCTGGACCGGGCGCTGCGCTTCGACAGCAGCATGGAGCATGCGGCGAAGCTGGCGCTGATTTCCTTCGACGCGACGATCCGGTCCAACCTGTCCGTCGCCCCGCCCATCGATCTGCTCTGTTACCGGCAAGACAGTTTCTCGTCCGACCGGCTGCGGAAATACAAAAAGAACGATGCCGACTGGGCCCGCATCCGGGACGCTTATTCGGACGGGTTGATGGCGTTGCTGAAAGCGGTCCCCGATCCGGAGATCTGACGGCGCGTCGTCTTTCGTCAGGTGGAGGGCGAGCCGTCCTTGCGGGTGAAAACATAGTCCCCGTCGATCTTTTTGCCGTGCAGATCGATATCAGGATAAGCGACTTCGTCCTCCGCATGCCGGGAGCCGATTTCCAGATATATGGCGGGGCCGTCCGACTTGTTGATCAGCATATGGCCGTTTTCACGGCCCGCCGGAAAACCGGCGCAATCGCCGGCCTGCAGGACCTTTTCGCCGTCGTCGTCGACAAGGGTGAGCGTTCCGCTGATCACATAGACGAACTCGTCCTCGCCGCTGTGCCAATGGCGTTGGGCCGATGCCGCGCCCGGATCCAGAACCGTATGGTTCACGCCAAACTCGGAAAGGCCGAACACGTTGCCCAAGGCGCGTTTCCGCCTGCCGGCGCAGAGCGCCCGGTATTGCGGCGGATAGGCCGTCGTCCCAACCCGCGGTTCAACGGACGCGGCGGTGAGATGGTTCGGTATGTCGTCTTTCGACATTGTTCTTCTCCTCGTTTGGCGGGGCAGGACTCTAGGCCGCTTCGCTGCGGCAGTGCAGGGTTGTTTACGGCAGAGACGGCGGGTCCATCTCCAGGACTTTACGCGCGGTGTCGTATGAAAAGCCCTGACGGCCCAGCGCGGCCAGATCCCGGTCCCGGTGTTCCTCCCGCTTTTCGCGGCGGAACGGACCGATGCGCCGGCGCCGGGCATAATTGACGGCGGCTTGCACCTCGGCATCGCCCTCCACCTCCGGATCGAGCGTTTCCAAGAGGGCGGCGAGCGCGTTGTCGATGTCCTCCTCCGACACACCCTTCTGGCCGAGCTTGAGGCGAATGCCGCGGGCGGAAACCCCTCTGCGATGCAGACTGGCGGCGCGCGCTTCCGCAAACGCCCCATCGTCGAGCAGCCCGGCGCGCAGGAAACGCTGAACGATCGCATCCACGGCTTCGGCGCCCTGCTCGCGGTCCGTTCCATGGACCCGCGCGCTGGCCTCGACACGGCGCATCAGGACCCGTCTCAGGTTCTCGGACGAACTGGCGTACCGCTCGAGATAGAAGAGGGCGGCCTTTTCGAGCCGTTCCGGCGTCGCCTTGCGGGGACCGCGCCTCCGGCCATCGTATTTTAGTGTTTTGTCAACCATGGTTGAAGAATTGAACCAGAATCGCCTTCCTATTCACACGCCTAGTGACCCGTGTCACAGCCACCCCGGCCCGTCCGCCCTACAGTGTTTCTACAGACAGGGGAACAGTACCCCCAACTGAATAAGTTCTGTGTGGATATGAGTTCGCCGGCGGCATCGCCGGCACCGTGAAACCGGAAGGTCGGTGGCGAAACCTGCCCCTCCCATCCGACATCGACCTCCTGGTTAAAGACGGCGGCGTCGCAAGACGCCGCCGTTCACGTTTTGGCATAACCCGCGCTGTGCCGGGAGCTAGCCGGCAGCTTGCACAGCATCCTACTCAGCAAAAGCGCTGTTCCAAAGGTCATCTTGTTGTCCGCGCCGAGCCTCCGTATTGTGCGCCGCCTCAGAACATTCCCTCATTTCTGCCGGATCGACCATGGAACCTCAGCCATCGCTGAATGTCAGCCTGACGCCGAAACGCTACGGCGCTGTCAACTGGATCGGGTTCTGGAGTCTGTATCGGAAGGAAGTGCACCGCTTCCTGAAGGTCTTTACCCAGACCGTGGCCGCCCCGCTGGTCACCAGCCTGCTGTTTCTGGCGATCTTCACCCTCGCCCTGGGACGCGCGGTCGAGACCATCTCCGGCGTGCCGTTTAGCGAGTTTCTGGCCCCCGGCCTGATCACCATGGCGATGGCGCAGAACGCTTTCGCCAACACGTCTTCCTCGCTGGTCAGCGCCAAGATGCAGGGCAACATCGTCGACGTCATCATGCCGCCGATCAGTACCAGCGAGTTCGTCGCGGCCTATGTTCTGGGCGGAGTGACGCGCGGCATGATCGTCGGGCTGGCGACCTGGATCGCCATGTCGTTTTTCGTGACGCTGGAAATCCACAGCCTGTTCCATCTGGTCTTTCATGCGTTCGCCGCCTCGATGATGCTGGCCACGCTGGGGCTGCTGGGCGGCATCTGGGCCGACAAGTTCGACCATGTGGCGGCAATCACGAATTTCGTCGTCACGCCGTTCGCCTTCCTATCCGGCACGTTCTATTCGATCAGCCGCCTGCCGGAACCGTTCTACACACTCGCCCACTACAACCCGTTCTTTTATATGATCGATGGGTTCCGCTACGGGGCGATCGGCAAGTCCGATACCGACCCGTTGCTTGGCGTCGCGGTGATGGCGGGGATCAACATCCTGCTTTGGGCGTTGGCGGCGCGCATGGTCTCGACCGGATATAAGTTGAAGGCCTGATGAGCGCGGGCCTGAAGGCGATTCAAGAACCGACGGCGCGGCTGACGCCCCGGCGCTACGCGGGCCTGAACCACCTTGGTGTCCGGGCGGTGCTGATGCGCATCGTGATGGGCGAGATCATGTTCTTTAAGCTGGTGATCTTCGGTCCGGCCCTGCAAGCGCTTCTGTTCGCGCTGGTTATCTCTCTGGCGGTTGGGCATCGGATCGCCGAGGTGGCGGGCTTGCCCTTTCTGGAATTCCTGGCTCCGGGCCTGATCGTCGCGGCTGCGGTTCAACGCAGCTTCGAGTCCACGGCCTTCATGCTGGTCTACGAAAAACTCGAAGGCACCATCGGCGACGTCTTCGGCGCACCGTTGACGGCAGCGGAGATTTTGACGGGCTATGTCCTCGGCGCCATCGGCACCGGTTTCCTGATCGGTGTCCCGGTCTGGCTGATCCTGCTGCCGTTCGGCGCGGGTCTGCCTTTGGCCCCCTTCACGGCACTCTTTTTCGTCGTCATCGGATGCGCGCTCTTGGCTCTGCTCGGCGTCATGGCCGGGATGCAGTCGCAGCGCTGGGACGCGCTGTCGGCCAAGGAAACCTTTATTCTGGCGCCGCTGTTGTTCCTCTCCGGCAGTTTCTTCTCGATAGAGGCGTTGAGCGAGCCGTTTCGCACACTGATGTTGTTCAATCCGGTCTTTCATCTGGTAAACGGCTTCCGCTACGGGATGACCGGACATGCCGACGTCCCGGTTTGGATCAGCGCCGCCGTGCTGGCGGGGCTGCTCGCGGGCATGATCCTCATAGGCCTGCACCTGGTGAAGATCGGCTATAAGGTCAAAGCGTGACGGCACAGTTGCACCGCACGCAGCTTTCCGCTAAAGCCACCCCATGATCGTTTTGAGCACATCCTCGCGGGCCAACCGCCAACGCCGACGCCGTATCACCTTTACGGCGGCGCTTGGAATGTGCGCGATCGGTTAGTGTTCTAAAGATCGTTTTCCACCGCGCCGCTGGACCCTGTCCGGCGGTTCCTTGTTTTTGGGCCTGACTGCCGGCGGTATTCCCAGGGCGCTCACCCAAGGACCGATGGAGAAAAGAGATGTCGTCCGAAGTAAATCATTCCGCTGTTATGAACACCTATGCCCGGTTCCCGATCGCCATGGAGCGCGGCGAGGGCATGTACCTGTTCGACACGGACGGCCGACGCTATCTGGATTTCTATGGCGGTATCGCGGTGAACGCGGTCGGCCACGCGCACCCGCACCTTGTGAAGGTGCTGCAGGATCAGGCCGCAAAACTGTGGCACGTCTCCAATCTGTTCCAGATTCCGGATCAAGAGCGGTTCGCCAAGCGGCTGACGGAAAACTCCTTCGCCGATGTCGCCTTTTTCTGCAATTCCGGCCTGGAGGCGATGGAAGGCGCGCTGAAATTTGCGCGGCGCTACCACTTCAAACAGGGTAATCCGCAGAAATGGCGGACGATCACCGTGGAAGGAGCGTTTCACGGCCGGTCATTGGCGACCATCGCCGCAGCGAACAACGCGAAGTATCTCGAAGGGTTCGGCCCGGCGGCGGACGGGTTCGACAATGTGCCTTTCGGCAACATGAATGCTTTACGCAACGCGATCACCGAAGAGACCGCGGCGATCGCGCTGGAGCCCGTCCAGGGGGAAGGCGGTATCAATCCGGCCTCGCTCGACTATCTGCGGGCGTTGCGGCAGACGGCCGATGAGTTCGGCCTGATACTGGTGTTCGACGAAATCCAATGCGGCATGGGCCGGACCGGCAAGATGTGGGCGCATGAATGGGCCGGCATCGCCCCCGATATCCTGGCTTCGGCGAAGGGCATCGGCGGCGGGTTCCCGCTGGGCGCTGTTCTGGCGAGCGAAAAAGGCGCGAGCGGCATGGACCCGGGCTACCACGGGACCACCTATGGCGGAAACCCGCTGGCCATGGCCGTCGGGAACGCCGTGCTCGACGTGCTGACCGAGGACGGCTTTCTGGATCGGGTGGACGCCGTGGCCCGTCTGCTGTGGAACAAACTCATCGCTCTTGTCGCCGATCATCCGCGCGTGTTCCAGGAAGTCCGCGGCGCAGGTCTGATGCTGGGCCTGAAATGCGCGGACAGCGTGGTCAATGGCGACATGGTCAAGCGGCTGATGGACGGCGGACTTCTGACCGTCGGCGCGGCGGACAATGTTATCCGGTTGCTGCCGCCGCTGGTCGTGGAAGAAACGCATTGCGACGAGGCGGTTTCCCTGCTGCGGCAAGCCGCGGCCGACGCCGAAGCGGCGCTGGAAGGATAAGGCGATGACGACACCCAAGCATTTCCTGGATCTCGACAAATTCGATCAGGCATCGCTGCGCACCATGCTGGACATGGGCAATGCGTTCCGCAAGGACGGGCCGCGCGCGGAGGACAAGCCGCTTGCAGGCAAGGCGCTGGCCTTGATTTTCGAGAAGCCCTCGACCCGGACCCGGATCAGTTTCGATCTCGGCATGCGGCAACTGGGCGGCGAAACCGTCATCATGACACCGGCGGAAACCCAGTTGGGACGCGGCGAGACAATCGCGGACACCGCCCGCGTGCTGTCCCGCTATGTCGATGGGATCATGATCAGGACGACTGAGGAATCGAAACTTCTGGAGTTGGCGGAGCATGCCTCCGTACCGGTGATCAATGGCCTGACCGACCGAACCCATCCCTGTCAGCTGATGGCCGACGTGATGACCTACGAACAGCATCGCGGGTCGATCGCGGGCAAGACCGTGGCTTGGTCGGGCGACGGCAACAACATGGCGACAAGCTGGATCCACGCCGCCGTTCGCTTTGGCTTCACCCTCAAGATCGCCTGTCCGGACACCTTGCCGCCGCCCCAGGACGTTTTGGATTGGGCCACGGCCCAAGGCGGTACGGTGGAGGTCACGCACGACCCGGAAGCCGCGGTATCCGGCGCGGATTGCGTCGTCACCGATGTCTGGGTTTCGATGGGCGATGAAACCGAGGACAGCGCGGCCAGCCGGCACAACATGCTGAAGCCGTTCCAAGTGGACGAACGCCTGATGTCCCTGGCGGACAGCCAGGCAATCTTCATGCATTGCCTGCCGGCGCACCGGGACGAGGAAGTGACGGCCACCGTTATCGACGGTCCGCAATCGGTTGTCTGGGACGAGGCCGAAAACCGGCTCCATGCGCAAAAAGGCATCCTGGCCTACTGCATGGGATAGGCGGTCATCCCTATATCCGATGCAACATTACCGGCGGGTCCCGGCATACGGTCCCGCCGTCCTTTCAAAGAAGCGAGTACCCCCTTGGATATCACGAAGAGCGAAATCACCGTCGATTTGAACGCCAAGACCCGGTCCGTCGACATATCGGGCTGGATCAAGGACGACGTCATTCAGCCCTTCCTGATCGAGGCCACCGGGCTGACCGGCCGCTTCGTGAAGCTCGGCCCGTCGGTGAACGACATCCTGACCCGCCATGATTTGCCGCCATCCGTGGCCTCGCTGCTCGGCGAGTTTCTGGCGTTGGCGGTCGGGCTTGCGACCGCCCTGAAATACAACGGCGTCTTCACCTTGCAGACCAAGGGCGACGGACCGGTGCCGATCATGGTGGCGGATGTGACCCATGAGGGACATGTCCGTGGCTATGCTCAGTTCAAGGGAGACGTTCCGGACCTTGCCGACGCCGCGAACGCCCCGGTACCCAAACTGCTGGGCCAGGGTTATCTCGCCTATACGGTCGATTTCAGCACCTCCTCCGAACGCTATCAGGGGATCGTCTCCCTGGACGGCGCGACCCTGGCGGACGTGATCCAGCACTATTTCGAACAGTCCGCACAGTTCGACGCCGCCGTAACCTTGGCGTCCGGCAAGGATGAAAACGGGGCGTGGCGGGCCGCCGCGATCGTTGTTCAACATTTGCCTCCTGAAGGCGGCACCGGCGGCGTTGCACTGGACGATGACGACTGGCGGCGCACGAACCTGCTGCTCTCCTCGGCGACGAGTGCGGAACTGTTGGATCCGGGCCTACCGCCGAGCGATATGCTCTACCGGCTGTTCAACGAAGACGGCGTGCGCGTCTTTCAGCCTCGGCCGGTCAGCGACATTTGCCGCTGCTCGGAGGAACGGATGCTGGGCGCGCTGGCGGCTCTCTCCGATCAGGAAATCGAAGAGGTGCTGGCGCAGGGCGACGTCGTCATGACCTGCGAGTTCTGCAACACGACGCGGACCTTCAGCGAATCGGATATCCGTAGCGCCAAATCTGCGTAAGAAGGATCTCGATCATGCGATTTCGACTTAAGGCATTGGCGCTTGCGGCGGCGGTTCTGGCCTCGGCCTGCGAAACCCACGTAGAAGTGCCGAGCTATGCGGCCATCACCTTCAGCCACTTGCCGCCAATCGCATTAACCGTTGCCGCCAACGAGGCGGAGACGGTCTACAGCAAACCGTTGGCCGCGCCCAATGTCGAACATGAATTCCCGGTCGATATCGCCAAGACGGCGGAAGGCTGGATCCGCGACCGGGTGCAGCCGACGGGGGCGTCCGGCACGGCGACCCTGACCGTCCTGGAGGCGAGCGTGGTGGAGACCGCGCTGGAGAAAAAGACCGGCCTGACCGGCTTGGTCACTGCCGACCAGGGGCACCGCTATGACGCGACATTGGTGGCGTCCCTCAAGGCCGTCGATCTGAACGTCCAGAAAAGCGCCGAGACGACAATTACGGTAAAGCGCAGTCAAACCGTGCCGGAAGACGCGACCTTCAATGAGCGGGAAAAGATCTGGTACGAACTGGCCGAAAAACTGATGGCCGATTTCGATCGTCAGATGGCCCAAGCCATCGAAGATCACATGACGCTGTTCCGGTAGAGCGGCTGGATCGGCCTTACGACTCCCAGCGGATCGGGCGCGACAGCAGATCGCGGATCGCATCGTCCAGGGCCACCCCGCGGTTGATGACGCCGTCCACCGCCTTGCAGATCGGCATGTCGACGCCATGCCGCTCCGCCAGCAGAACCAGCGCGGCCGCGGTCCAGACACCTTCGGTCACCGATACACGGTCTCCGAGGATTTCATCCAGAGCGCGCCCCTTGCCGAGTTCATAGCCCAAGGACATGTTCCGGGATTGCAGACTGCCGGCGGTCAGCACCAAATCGCCAAGACCGCTGAGCCCGTCGACCGTTTCAGGCCGCCCGCCCGACGCCACGATCAGACGCCGCATCTCCGCCAATCCCCGCGTGATCAGGGCCGCCTTGGCGTTGTCGCCCATCGCGCGCCCCGCAACGATACCGCAGGCAATCGCCAGAACGTTTTTCACCGCGCCGGCCAAACAGACGGCCACCGTATCGTCGCTGACATAGGGCCTAAAGCTGGAGGTTGCGAGCGTGCGGCAGATCCATTCCGCCTTGGCCGCATCCCCACACGCGACGACGGCGAGTGTCGGTAGCCCCAGGGCGGCTTCACGGGCAAAGGTCGGCCCGGACAGGATGGCGATTGGATTCTCCGCCGCCATTTCGGCCACAACCGCTGTCATCGGGCGCAGCGTTTCTTTCTCTATCCCTTTGGCGCAGATCACCAGCACCGCCGCGGGAGGTAACGATTCCCGCGCCGCAGCGAGCGTCTCCCGGACATGCTGAGCCGGGATCGCCAACAGGACTATTTCGGCATCCTGCAAGGCCCAGTCGACATCGGCCCCGGCGCGCAGGTCCTTGGGCAAGGCGACGTCCGGCAGGTAGCGGGGATTGCCGCGCCCGTCATTCACCGCGTCCGCCACCTCCTGGCGGCGCGCCCAGAGCCTGACGGTATTGCCGGCCTGCAGGGCGACCGTGGCCAGCGCGGTGCCCCAGGCCCCCGCCCCCAAAACGGCAATCCGGCTCATTGCCCGACAGCCTCTCCATCGGTGCCGATCGCGCGGCTGCCCTTTCGAACTTGAATGGTCGGGTCGAGCGGCCAGCGCGGCCTCGGCGCGAAACCGAGACTGTCCGTTAACCCCAACCGCATCCGTTCGACCCCCGCCCAGGCCACCATCGCCCCATTGTCCGTGCACAGCGCGATGGGCGGCGCCACGAAACGGATCGAGCGCGCCGCGGCCAGGCCTTCGAGGACGCCCCGCAGATGTTTGTTTGCGGCGACGCCGCCGGCGACGACAAGGGTAGGCGGCACCCCCTCTTCGGCCAGGAACCGGTCAATCGCGTTGGCGCAACGGTCGCGCAGAACGGCCCCTGTGCAGGTCTGGAACGCGGCGGCGAGATCGGCGACCGCCTGGCCGTCCAACGCATCGAGCTTGTCGATTTGCTGACGCACAGCGGTCTTCAAGCCGGCAAAGGAGAAATCGCAGCCCGGCCGGCCATACATCGGCCGCGGCAAGTCGAACCGGGACGGATCGCCGGTCCGCGCCGCCTGTTCCAGCGCCGGCCCGCCGGGATAACCGAGACCGAGCAGTTTTGCGGTCTTGTCGAACGCCTCGCCCACCGCATCGTCAATCGTGGAACCGTAGAGGCTGTATTCTCCGACACCGCGCACTGCGAGCAGCTGACAGTGCCCGCCGGACACCAGCAGCAGGATATACGGGAATGCGACATCGTCGCTCAGCCGGACGGTCAGCGCGTGCGCTTCCAGATGGTTCACCGCGACGAACGGCAGCCCCTGCGACAGCGCCATCGTCTTACCCGCGGTGACCCCCACCATCACGCCGCCGATCAATCCGGGTCCGCCTGTTGCGGCGATGCCGTCCAGATCGCCGAACTCGACGCCGGAACGATCCATCGCCTCGCGCACCACAGCGTCCAGATGATCGAGATGGCTGCGCGCCGCGATTTCAGGAACCACGCCGCCATAGGGGCGATGCTCGTCGAGCTGCGACACCACGACGTTGCTGAGGATCTCGCCATCGTCGCGCACGACTGCCGCGGAGGTCTCGTCGCAAGAAGTTTCCAAACCCAAAATCAACATGGTGAACCCGTTCCGAACGGCAATCCGAATTTCGTCGTGCCGGGGTGTAGCCTAACCGGGACGGATAGGCTACAGGTTCGGCTATGACCTCTTCCGATCTTCCCGAAATTCTGCGCATCGGCACCCGTGGATCGCCCTTGGCTCTGGCCCAGGCGCACGAGGCGGCGGACCGGCTTACAAAAGCGTCTCCCGGCCTGAAGACGGAAATCGTTGTCATCAAGACAACGGGCGATCAGGTGCTCGACCGGCCGCTGGCGGAGATTGGCGGCAAGGGCTTGTTCAGCAAGGAACTGGACGCCGCACAGCTGGACGGCCGGGTCGACATCGCTGTCCATTCGATGAAGGACCTGGAAACCTGGCTGCCGGACGGCATCGCGCTTGGCGCATTCCTGCCGCGCGAAGATGTCCGCGACGCGCTGGTGGCTCCGGGCGTCGACCGGTTCGACGACCTGCCGAAGGGGGCGGTCGTGGGAACCTCGTCCCTTCGGCGGCAGGCGCAGATTCTCTCCATGCGACCGGATCTGAAGGTGATTCCGTTTCGGGGTAATGTTCAAACCCGATTACGGAAACTGGGGGATGGAGAGGCGCAGGCAACCATGCTGGCGATGGCGGGGTTGAACCGCATGGATATGGCCAACGTCGCCACCCGGGCCCTTGAGCCGGAGGAATTTCTTCCGGCAGTCGCGCAAGGCGCGATCGGCATCACCGCCCGCGCCGACGCGGCGGCGGTTATGGCGCTGCTGGCGAAGGTCGATCATCCCGAAACGGCGCAGAGGGTCACTGCGGAACGGGCGTTTCTGGCCGAACTGGACGGCTCCTGCCGCACCCCAATCGCCGGCCTGATGGAGCTCAAAGAGGACACTGTGCGCTTTCGCGGGTTGGTCGCGCGCCCGGACGGCAGCGGTATGATGCGGGTGGAACGCACCGGCAGCCGATCGGATTCCCAGGCTATCGCCATCGACGCCGGCAAGTTTCTGGCCGCCGATATGGACGACAGCTACCGGCCATGATCGGCACCGGTCCGGCGAGTCCCTGGGCGAAACAGCGCCCAACCCTATGGGTGCCCCGGCCGCGGGACGATGCGGAGACGTTGGCTGCCGGGTTGGCGGATGCCGGTATCGCTGCCCTGGTCGCACCCGTTCTGGACATCCGTATACACACGCGTCCCGTCGATCTCACCGCTATTGACGCGGTTCTGCTCACCTCCGCGAACGGCGTTCGGGCGCTTGCTCAAAACACGGACCGCCGCGACATCAAGGTCTATGCGGTCGGCGTCAATACCGCTGCCGAAGCCGACCGGCAGGGCTTTTCCGACGTGGAAACCGCGGACGGGGACGTCGACGCGCTGGCGAACCACGTCGCGGCGCGAAGGGATCCGGCGGCAGGCCGGCTTTTGCACGTGGCCGGAACGGAACGCGCCGGCGATCTCGCCGGGCTGCTGAACGCAAAGGGCTACTCGGTCGATCGCCAGGTTCTGTACGACGCCGTGGAACTGACGGAACTGCCGGATACGGTGTCGCAGGCCTTGGCCGCGCAATCGCTCGACGGGGTCGTGCTGTTCTCACCGCGTACCGCGCGCATTGTCTGTGACATGGTCGTCAAGGCCGGCCTCGCGGAAGCGGCGGAACACCTGTCCGCGGTCTGCATGAGTGAGAATGTGGCCAAGGCGGCGAAGGCCTTGTCCTGGCGAAAAATCGTGATTGCGCCGCATCCGGACCGGGCTTCTGTATTGCAAGCAGCCAGCGAGGCGCTAAAACCTAATGAAAGCGGCTCCACAGGACCGCTGTCGACAACGGAAGCGCTGCCGGATTCAGGGGGCACCATGAACGACACGGCGAACGGGCAAGAAACCGAAACCAACCTGGCGTTGGACGCCGAAACGGTCATCGACCGGTTTGGCGGGATCCGGCCTATGGCCCAGAAGCTCGATATCGCCGTCAGCACGGTGCAGGGGTGGAAAACACGGAACCACATTCCGGAAAACCGCCTGCAGGACATCCAGGACGTCGCCGCGCGCGAGGGCATTGCGCTGACACCCTTGGAACCCGGCGAAGAAACCGCGCAACGCGAAACACAAGATGCCGATCCGGCCGATACAGCGGACACCGACGGTCCGAAAGCGGTTGAGAGCGAGCCTGCAGACACGACCGGGCAACCGACCCAGGCCGAGACCGAACCGGCAGCCGCGGCGCCCCCCCCGGTCGTTCAGACGACCCGCAGGCCCAGCGGCACAGCATGGCTCGCCCTGCTGGTGGCGATCACCGCGGCAGGCGGGGTCGCAACGCAGAGCTATTGGCGTCCCGGCGTGGATGCCGCGCTGGAAAGCCATTTGTCACAGTTTTTCGGTCCACCGCCGAAACCGGTGGCGGCCGCCCCGGACCCTGCGATCCTGGACGGGATAGCGGACCTTCGGAAGCGGTTGGCCGCCGTCGAGGAACAAGCGGCCCAACCGGCGCAGGCGGCACCCGCCACGGATCTGGACCCGGCTCTGTTGGCCGGCGAACTGGCGCCGCTTCTGGACCGGCTGGCTGCTCTGGAAGACCGGGCCGCCGTCGCGCGGCAAGGGGAGCCTGCCACCGTTGATTTGGCACCTCTGTCGGAAGCCATCTCCGCATTGCGCCAGCGTGTCGACGCTATGGACAACAGGGCGGACGGGTCGTTGGAAGCCTTCCGGGCGGAACTCGCCACCTTCGCCGATCAGTTCGATACCTTGCGCGCCGGTATCGAAGGCGTGTCGGACCGGCTGGCCGCCTTGGAGCAAAGGCTGGGACAAATCGAAAGCGCCTCCGGCGGGCCGGCCGGGGCGGAAGCGGCTATGGTCCTGGCGGTCGGACAGTTGAGCGACTTGATCGCCGCCTCCGAACCGTTCGGCGGTGCGTTGACGGACATCGCGGCGCTTGCGCCAGGCGATGCAACGGTAACCGGGACGCTGGCATCCCTGAAACCGTTTGAAGACGACGTGATCGCAACCCGGTCGCAACTGACGACCGACTTCGCCGCCATCGCCGCGCTGGTCGACCGCGCCGAGCGGGTCGGTGGCGCCACCGATTGGGTCGGCGAGACTCTGGCGGAGCTGCGCAGCCTGGTCAGTGTCCGCCGCGTTGACGCTGCGCCGGAAGCACCGGCGGTCTCCCGCGCGGAAGCGGCCCTTGCCGGTAACGACCTGCCGGCCGCCGTCGAAATCGTCCGGCCTTTCGCCGATCTCGATCCGGCTATAGCGGACTGGATCGACCGGGCCGCCAAGCGGGTTACGGTCGATGCCGGTCTCGAAGCTTTGCGCGCGGCGGCTCTGACGCGGCTGCAGAACGCCGCGGCAGGCGGTTAGGGAGGAACGCTGCAGCCATGGTTCGCGGACTCCTGCTGCTCATCAAAGTCGCCCTAATTGTCGCGGCGGCCTTGTACATCTCTGAATATCCCGGCCGGGTGAGCATCGACTGGCAGGGCTGGCGGGTCGATATATCCGTCGGTCTGCTGGCGCTGCTGCTGTTGGCATTCGTGGTCGTCTCGGTGATCTTTGCGCGTCTGTTCAGCGGCACCATGGCGGTGCCCGGACGGTTCCTGGCCTCCAGGCGCGCCACGCGCCGCGAACGCGGGTACAAGGCCCTGACCCAGGGCTTGGTCGCGGTGGCGGCCGGCGACCCGGCAGAGGCGCGACGGTTGGCGCGCAAGGCGGAAACGCTGTTGGAAGACCCGCCGCTGACCCGGCTTCTGACTGCCCAGGCAGCGCAGTTGGAAGGGGATTCCGACGCGGCGAAGAAATACTTCGCTGAAATGCTGGAGAACCAGGAAACTGCATTCCTGGGCACCCGCGGTCTGCTCATGCAAGCGGTCAGCGACGGAGACCGCGATAAGGCGACCGACCTTGCGGAGAAAGCCTTTACCCTCCGCCCGGGCACAAGCTGGGCCGCGCGGCATCTGCTGGACCTGCAGCAGGAAGCGGGGGACTGGGATGGCGCCCTGAAGACCATAACCGTGGCGATGCGCAACAAGGCAATCCCGGACGGCGAAGCCAAACGGATGAAAGCCAAGTTGCTGGTCGCCCAGGCGCGCGAACGACAGTCAGCCGGCGACTACGACCAGGCACTGAAACTTGCCAACCAGGCTGGGAAACTGGCCGGAGACCTCGCTGAAGCCGTGACGATGTCCGCGCGGCTGCTGGCCCGCCGCGGGAAAGAGGCGAAAGCAACCCGTTTGCTGGAAGACGCTTGGCGGCAGGCGCCGGACCCGGCGATCAGCAGGGCCTACCGAGACGTTGCGCCGGCGGGCGCCACGCCATTGAGCCAAGTCACCCGGTTCGAGCATCTGCTGTCGATAAACCCCGATCATCCGGAAAGCCACATCGCTTTGGCGGAAGCCGCGCTGGACGCGGAACTCTGGGGCGAAGCGCGCAGCCATCTCGAGAAACTGACCGAGGGCGACGATCACCCCGAACCGCGCGTTTGCCGATTGATGGCTCAATTGGAAGAGGCCGAACACGCGGACCTCGAAAAAGCCCGCTATTGGCTCGCTAAAGCGACCGGCGAGGAAACCGCCGTTCAGGCGTGAACGGCGGGCTGCCAGCCGAGCTGGCGGTGCAAGAGATCCTTGGCGCCGCGGAGTATCTCAAACCGGTTGGAGTCGTCTTCATCGTGGTCTGAGACCAGGTAAAGATACTCACGCATTGGTCGCTGCCGGCGTCGCCGCTCTTTTCGGGCGCGACCGGTCCGCAAGCCTTCGAGCACCGACTCGACCTCGACGGTTTCTTCGAACTGGATCATCGTTTCACGCACCCGCATATCGCCATCGTGTTTGCCGTCGCGGGCCGCAAAGGCTGTGCCAGACAAAACCCTGGCGGAGCGGCGAGAAACACGGGGCAGCGTTGCAATTTGCATTTGAAACTGCGAATCCTCCTTTGCATTTGGCCAAGTCGCCAAAGGCTCCGGAAATGATTCAAAAAGTCAAAAAAAGGCGGCCCGGACATTATGCCGGGCCGTCGAGGCGAGGGAGAGTAAGAGGCAAAAGGGAAAAAACGTATCGCCAAGAAACTGGCTGAAGAAAAACCCTTTTGATGACCTCAACCTACGGGCTTACCGTCCATAACGAAGTGACCTTGGTCACACGGGTTGAAAAAACTTCGATTTTTTTTGAACCGCCCCACGCCGACCGGTCCTTCGGCGAAAAAGAACTTGCAGAACCCAGTCCCGGCAAATATCAGAGCGTTCTCACGGTGGTCGCGCCGGCTTAGCTCAGTTGGTAGAGCACATCATTCGTAATGATGGGGTCGCGTGTTCAAGTCACGCAGCCGGCACCACCGCTTCCTCGACATCGAAATCGATAGACCGGAAATCAGCCGGTTTATGCCAAACCGCGCTCTTTGAAGACCGCCTCGGTGGCGACCACCAATTCAGACAAATTGCCCAGCACGCGGGACGCGCCAGCCGTGTCGGACCGCGCATAGGCCTTTTCAGCGGCGGCGCCAACAACTTCCAAAGCGCGCGCGCCAAAGGCGGCGGAGCTGCTTTTTAGCGAGTGGGCGGCCCGCTCCAAAGTATACTGATCCTGAGTATTTTCTTGATCTTGCAGGACGTTAGCGAGTGTCCGAACCTCTGTGAGAAACATCCCAATCAGATTCCGCATCGCTTCCGGACCGGCATCCAATTCCAATTGCCGAAGCTTTCCGACGTCGATCAGGTCATTCGGCGTCAGATCGGATCTTTCGAGGCGTCCAGCCTGGGGGACCTTCATAGCCACGCCATCGGAGTGACTGTACGCCGCCGCTGCCTGCGCCTGAACCGTCCGCTGCATAACGTCAACCAGCTCTGTATAGCGCAACGGTTTCGCGATGTAGTCGTCCATGCCTGCCTCCAGGCAACGGATGCGATCGGAAGGCGTGTCATGCGCCGTCAACGCGACGACCGGTGTTTCACAATGCGGTTCTGGCAATTCTCGGATCGATAGAGTGGCTTCCATCCCGTCCATGACGGGCATCGCAAGATCCATCAGGATTGCGACATAGCGGCGTTGCAGCGCCATGGATACGGCTTCGGCGCCATCGAACGCCTCGTCGACCGAATAACCCGCCCGGCGCAGCATGGCCGCGGCGATCATCCGGTTAGTGTCTCCATCGTCCACAAGCAGTACCCGGCCGAGTCCTTCCTCCGACGCGCCGTCCTGCACGGGCGAACGATCTGAGGTGGTGGTTCCGGGTTGCATTTTCTTGCTACTCACTCGTTTGATTAACGCCTTACACTGCAGGAATCAGGCCAATCCTGCGCACCCATCATTCACATCCCGACCATCCTGTGCGATGCATCCTTGATGCGCCATTTCTACCTGTTCACAGACTTCGGATATCGGGGCCCGTATGTCGGACAAATGCATGCTCGGCTGGCGGACCTTGCCGCCGCGGGCGTCACTGTTATCGATCTGATGCATGATGCCCCCTGCCAGGACCCGAAGTCGTCGGCCTACCTGCTGGCCGCCTTGGTATCCGAAATGCCGGCTGCGGCCCTGTGTGTTGCCGTTGTTGACCCTGGGGTCGGCACCTCCCGCGCCCCGGTGGTACTAGAAGCCGGCGGCAGGACCTTCGTCGGTCCGGACAACGGCCTGTTGAGCATTGTCGCCAAACGGTCCCCGACGCCGGTTTGGCGGCGCATCGGCTGGCGTCCGGAAACCCTGTCTTCGAGTTTTCACGGCCGCGATCTTTTCGCGCCCGCCGCCCGAAAGATCGCGGTTGAAGCAGAGGCATGGCTGCACCGTTGGACCACGCCCTTCGAACCGTCCGCACCCCCCATCGGAGTGACCTGGCCGGAAGACCAACCGGCGGTGGTCTATATCGACGCATTCGGAAACGCCATGACGGGTCTGCGCGCAGGATCTTTGGGTGCCAACGCAGCCCTCCGTGTCGGGGATAGACGTCTCGCGCAGGCCGAAACGTTCGGCGCCGTGCCCGAAGGCCGCGCCTTCTGGTACGAAAACTCAATCGGCCTTGCGGAAATCGCCGTAAACCGAGGTCGCGCGGCTGACCAACTCCAACTCAGCGTCGGATCTCCGATCACCAGCGAATAGGCCGGCCAACGAGCGACGCGGATCAAGAGGCCCGCAAGGTCAGCAGGACGTCTTTCAGACGGGTGTTCAGTTCCTGGGACTGTTCGCTGAGGCTGCTGGCCACGGTTTTCACATCGTTGCAAGCCGCCTGGGAATCGTTGGCAACCGTCTGAACCGTCGCGACGCGATCCGCGGCAGAACGGCTTTTTTCCGAAACCAGCGAGACGGTGTCCGAAATCTGCCGTGTGACCGCTTCCTGCCGGCCCACCGCCCCTTCGATGGCGGCCACTGTTTCGGCCACCTTTTCAATCGTGTCGCCGATACCCTGAATGGCGGAAACGGCCCCGCCCGAGGCGCTTTGCATCCCGCTGATCAGGTTGGAGATATTCTCCGTCGCCTTGGCGGTTTGGCTGGCCAGGGCCTTCACTTCGTTCGCGACGACGGCGAACCCTTTACCGGCATCGCCGGCACGGGCCGCTTCGATGGTGGCGTTCAGGGCGAGCAGATTGGTTTGTTCGGCGATGTCCTGGATCAGGCCGACGACTTCCCCGATCTTCGTTCCGGCATCCGCCAGGCCCGTTACGGCCTCGTTCGTCTTGCGGGCTTCCTCGACCGCCTGACGCGTCGTCGCGCCAGACTGACCGGCCATTTGGCTGATTTCCGCCGTCGTCCGGCCAAGTTCCTGAACCGCGTCCGCGGCGCGCGTGACATCTTCACCGGCGGCTCTGCTGGATTCCGCAGACTGGCTCGCCGCACCCTGCACCTGTTCGGCGGAAGTCCGAAGCCCGTCGGCATGCTGATTGAGCTCAGAGGACGCGGCCGCGACCGAGTCGGCCATCCCGCCGATCTCGGACTCCAGCTTCGTTGCCATCTGATCGAGAGCCCGCCGGCGCTCGTCTTCCAGAGCGTCGCGGCTTTCCTCTTCGGCCTTTTGTGCTTCGCGCATCGCTTCCTCGGCCTTCGCCGCCGCCGAGGCGGCCTCTTCACTCTCCGTGAAGGCGGTCGAGATCCTGCCCGTCATCCAGATCAAGACGCCGGTTTCCAGAACCACGATCAACGCATGCAGAACGACCCGGAAAAAGTCCCCGCCGTCCGGGAAAACGGCATAGGGCAAAAGAAAATTCAGGCTGAGATGGTGTACCGCCGCAACCGCCGCCGCGACCACAAGAGTGCGCCAGTCGCACAAGGCCGCCAGCATTGCCAGGGCGGCGAAGAAATACATGTGCATATCGATTTGCCAGGGATGTCCGGCCATGGCGAACACCAGTGCCGCCACGGTCCCGAGCAAGGCCACCGCGATGATATAGAGCGTTTCATTGGCTGGACCGCGCCAGAACCACATGCCCGCCGCGGCAATCGCCAGAACCGCGGTGATCCCGGTTGCCGCCACCCACGGCACGCCGAGCAGCAAGCAGATGACCGCGGTTGCAGGGATGTGTCCCAGAAGGAAGTACACCAGAAATTGCGCCGATTTGGTGCGGAGAGTCATCAAGGCCGACATCACTCTATCTCTTTCTTAACTGGCCAGCCCGGTCCTGTCGGGGCTTTCGGCAATGGGGGTCAACAGGCCGCATCCACCGGCCAGAATGGGGTCAAAAACCAACAGCGCGCCGGCCCGTTTCAAAGCTTCGACCGGCGTTGCGCGGTTGTCGAAGGACGCGACGATCAGGTTCTGCCACTTGCCTGTCCGCTCGACTCTGCCGCCTTCGGCGGCGACGCGGCTTACCGCATCGACCAGCGTGGTTCCGGGAGGAAATAGAACAGCCACGGCGGCGAATGCATCCCGCGGCGGCTGCAGAGCCGCGAAGACCAACGCCACCGTTGTAAACAATGCCAGAAAGCTGGCCGGGGCCAAGGTGCGCACGCTCATACCGCTTTTCCAACCTTGTCGAGCACAGAGAACCCTCGCGACTCTTCGTCGGGGAACCTCTATCGGGTTGTGATTAAAAAACACTTAATGCGGTCTTGGAGCGTCACTTAATAGCGCAAAGACTGATGGCGCTTCGAACGATGGTATTCCGACATCGGATCCGATCGGGTCGGCGGGTACGGCTTGCGCGGTGCCGCCGACGGTCCGGCCTTAGGCGAAACCGGTGGGCCCGTTTTTCGGTATGCCAGGCGGTTCCCCGTTATCGGGCCTTGCGCTACGGTCAATCCGACAACATCCGGACCCGCCGCATGACGCTTCGTTTCTTCTTCTGCATCGCCTTCTGCGTCCTGTCCACAGCCGTGTCGGCGGCGCCGGCGCGGGACGCCGAACAACGCGTGCATGGCGGCGTCCTGTTTCAAGCCTACCCGGCTGCCGAGGATCACAATCTGGACACCGCACCGATTCCTCCGGCCGAAGCCTTGCAGCGGATGATGGATGCGCACGACCTTCTGTTCGTAAAGTCGAGCCGCGCGGCCGCGGCCGTCGACCGCCTGAAAAGCGCCGGGCGCATCGCATTGGTCTACGATCCGCACTTTCCGGAACGTTCCTTGAAAACGACGAAGATCGCCGCGTTCTTCCCCAGCTATTTCGACACCGAGACCGAGAGCGGCACGTTCCTCGTCGTGATCGGACGCTATGGGATCAAATGGCCGGTTCGGGAGCTCGCCGTGGTTTTGGCGCACGAACTGCTGGGCCACGGCATTCAGCATCTCGAAAACCGTCTCTGGCAGACACGCAACATCGATATGGAGTGCGAGGCCTTTCTGTGGACAGAACAGGCCAATCAAGATCTGGGCCTGAACAAGGAAGATCGGTCGGTCATTACGCTGCGCCGGCGGATCGAACGCCATTGGTGCGCCGAATTCATCGCCTGGAGCGCCGCTCACCAGCCGCAGTTGAACAAGCTTTGGGAGGCCCGCGATCCGGACATCCCGGCCCTGATCGAGGGGTTCCGGCACTATACCGCGCATTTAGAACGCAGCGGACTGACCGAGCAGGCAACCGGCCGGGACGCCATCCGCCGCGGTGACGCCGACAGGGCCGCCCGCGCCGCCGCCGCTACAAGCAACGATCCTGACGAACAGTACGCCGCCGCAATGGCCTACAAACTGGACCACACCGAGCCGGAGAACTTCGGGAAAGCGCTGTCGCTGCTGCGCAAAGCCGCGGAGGGAGGCCATCGGGAGGCTCAATTCACGCTTGGATTCGCCCTGTTGCGTGAGCTGCCGGACGGCCCGGACATGGCGGGAGCGCGCCGGTGGCTGCACGCCGCCGCCGCCCAAGGACACGAACGCGCCCAATCGGTCTTGCGCCTGATTCAAGAACCGTGAGTGTGGTTTGCTCGCCGGTGGTTTCGGTGGCTTCTCGAGGGATCGGCCTCCGCCCGGCAGGTCGCTTTGTCGCGGAGGTGGCTTGACAGGTCAGGGGCCCGACCATACGTTCCGCGCGCTCGGCCGGGCGCCGGCGATACCGCGCCCTTATGCCAACGATTTTAACCGGCAAAAATTCAGGCTTCACACGCCACGGAAGGCGGCGTAACCTGATGCCGATAAGAGAGAAAAATGCAGCTTTCGGTCACCGGCAAAAAACTTGATGTCGGGGATGCTCTCCGCTCCCGTATCGAAGACGGCCTCCAGGTCGCCGTGTCGAAGTACTTCGACAACACCACCGACGCGACCGTCACGGTCTCCAAAGAAGGTCACAGCTTCCGCGTGGACATTCAGGTTCACGTTTCCAAGCGAATCATCGTACAGGGCCTGGGTCAGGCTGGTGACGCCTATGCGGCGTTCGAGGAGGCCTTGGAGCATGTGGCCAAGCGCCTGCGCCGCTATAAGCGCCGGCTGAAAGACCACAAACATACGGGCGAACCGGAAATAACCCCGGCGCAACAATATGTGATCGCACCGGAACAGGCGGATGAGGATGATGCAGGCGCAGAAGGCGGGGACCAACCGGCCATCATCGCGGAAATGCCGGCGGAAATCGAAACGCTTTCCGTTAGCGAGGCCGTGATGCGGCTGGATCTGTCCGGTCATGCCGCCATGTTGTTCAAGAGTTCCAAACACGGAGGCCTGAACATGGTGTATGTTCGGGACGATGGAAATATCGGTTGGGTGGATCCGCAATTGTCCGCGGACGCCAGGTCCTGATATCGGACGCGTGCGCACCCTGGCGCGGAACCGGTCCAAGGACCACACGCTTCCTGGTTAGACAGTCGTTTTATAGGATCGTTGTACTATGGAAATCAGTGATTTGTTGGGTGTTGATGCCGTTGTTTCAAACCTTTCGGTAACCTCCAAGAAACAAGCACTGCAGGAACTGGCCAAACGGGCCCATGCAGTCACTGGCTTGGATGAACGACTGATCTTCGACACTTTGCTGGAGCGCGAACGCCTTGGCACCACCGGCGTCGGCAACGGCATTGCGATTCCGCACGGCAAGCTGGGCGATTTGGACCGTTTGTACGGCGTCTTCGCGCGCCTGGAAAAGCCCATCGATTTCGACGCGATCGACGAACATCCCGTCGACCTGGTTTTCCTGCTTTTGGCCCCCGAGTCCGCCGGTGCCGACCATCTGAAGGCCCTGGCCCGCGTTTCGCGTCTGCTGCGCGATCAAAGCATCTGCAAAAAGCTGCGCGGATCGGATAATTCGGAAGCCCTCTTTGCGCTGCTGACCGACGCCTCGACCAACCACGTCGCCGCTTAGTCCCGTTTAGGTCCAGACCTACTTTAACAGTGACGATTCCGGCGTATGGTCGGCGGAACATAGCGAATGGTCCGCCAAGGTTTCGATCACGCGGCAGTCCGCGACACTCCCGCCGGAACAGGCGTCGATCATCCTCACCAGTTCACTCTTGAGCGACTCGAGCCGTCGTATTCGGCGCTCCACCGCGTCCAATTGGACACGCGCGATGCCGTCGACGGCCGCACAGGAGCGGTCGGGACGGTCCGATAGATCCAGGAGTTCCTTGATCGCCTCCAAGGGAAACCCCAACTCGCGCGCGTGGCGGATAAAGGCCAGCCGTTCGACGAGTGCGGGCCGATACAGCCGTTGATTCCCCGCAGACCGTTCCGGAGCCTGCACCAGCCCGATCTGCTCATAGTACCGGATCGTCTGGACGGCGCAGCCGGTAGCCTTGGCGACGCGGCCGATGGTGAGCGAACGTTCCATCCTCTTTTTCCCCTTGAACCTACAACGACTGTAGAGAGTAGATAATTCATCAGCGTGTGGATGCATAGAGGTTGGAGGGTGCTCCATGGCGGGCAGTTGCTGCGCTGAACAACCCAAATTCGACGGCGCGTCGCCGGTCTACCGGCGGGCCTTGTGGGCGGTGATCGCGATCAACGCGGTCATGTTCGCCGTGGAAATGACCGCCGGCGCCTTTGCCGGGTCGCAGGCGCTTAAGGCCGACGCGCTCGACTTTCTGGGCGACACGCTGACATACGGTATCAGCCTCTATGTCATCGGCATGGCGGTTTACGTCCGGGCGACGGCCGCGATGATCAAAGGGATCAGCCTGGCCGTCATGGGGTTGTGGGTCTTGGGCTCCACCGCCTATCAGGTCCTGGTTCTGGGATTGCCGAACGCCACCGTGATGGGCGGGATTGGGTTGCTTGCGCTTGCGGCCAACCTTGCCAGCGTCCTGATCCTGATGCGGTACAAGGACGGGGACGCGAACGTTCGGTCCGTCTGGCTGTGCAGCCGGAACGACGCCATCGGCAATATCGCGGTGATGGGGGCCGCCGGGGCCGTGGTCCTGACCGGTACGGCGTGGCCGGACTTGATTGTCGCGGCGCTCATGGCGGGGCTGTTCTTCTGGTCCGCAATCCAGATCATCCACCAAGCGCAGCGGGAACGCCGGGAGGCTGCCGCCTTGGCCGCCGCGGAATAGACGCAGCGAAGGCGGCGCTCTCTCAGTCGGGGGCGTGGATCTTGATGGTTTGGACCACTTCTTCGCGCGGCGGTTTGACGAGGTCGATTGCGAGCAATCCGTTGTCCAGCGATGCGCTTTCCACTTCCAGCCCTTCGGCCAGCAGGAAGCTGCGCTGAAACTGACGGGCTGCGATTCCACGGTGCAGGAAAACGCGTTCTTCCGTATCGGGACGCTGTTTGCCGGTTACCGTTAACTGATCGCCTTCCCGTTCGATCGACAGATCGTCATCGGAAAACCCGGCCACCGCGAGGACGATGCGCAATCTGTTCTCGCTCATTTGTTCGATATTGTAGGGCGGATACCCGTCGCTGGTCATCTTGGCGACGCGGTCCAGCGTCGCTTCCAATTCGTTGAACCCCAACAGCAAAGGGTTCCCGAACATCGAAACGCGTGTCGACACCTAAGCCTCCCCATCACAGGCGGAATTTGCCCGAACGTCCGCACGCGGCCCGTTCGAACCAGCTCAAAAGATGGCGTGTGACGACGGCGTTTTCAATCCCGCGCCGGCGGGACCCCCTTCAGCGTATCCAACGGTCGAGCAAATTCTCTGCGCTCAGGTGCGACGACAATGTGTCGAACGGGGCGTGGCCCACCAACGGCGCAATCAGGATCAGAACGGCAACAATACAGGCGGCAAGCGTCGCCGTCGCGGCGGTCTCCTTAAGCACGGCATCCTCCTAACAACCCCTCGCCTCTGCTTGACGAAAAGACTGCCTAGGGAATGCGGCCAAATTCGGACCGGAATTAAGGCGATTTCGTGGCGGACCTCTATACCGCGATCCAGGCGCCCGCTTCCGCCGCGCGATAGGCGGCTTCAACGATGCGCATGTTGGTGAGGTAGTCCGCGGCGGGGTTCTCGATCTCCGCACCGTCCGTGAAATGGCGTACGACATGATCCTGCAGGGCATAGACGCAGTCGCCGCCGAAGTTCTCGTTCCGCCATTCGTAGCGGATCGGTTCGGGTTCGCCGCCGAGCGGCAGCCAGGTAAGCCCGCCATCTCCGTCGAGCGAAATCGACCCGGCGGATCCTTCCAATAACAACTCCCCCATGGTGAGGCGGGGGTTCGCTGCGGAGTGTCCCGCCAGGCGGTTGCCGTCGAACAACCCCCGCGGTCCGGCGGCAAACCGGAAGAGAACCTGGCCAGCATCCTCGCCCGAAATCGCCGGATTTAACCGACGCAGATCCGCAAACACCGCATCGACCTCGCCCAGCAGATACCGGAACACGTCGATCAGATGAATACCGGTTTCGTGCATCAAGAAACGGGGCATGTCCTGAAAATAGGGTTGGCGGGCGAGATAGGCGTCCGGGCCTTGTCCGTCCCCCGGGCGCAGGCGGAAGGAGACCTGATAAAGGTCGCCCAGGCGGCCCGAGTCGATCTGCCGCTTGATCTCCCTATACCAGGGCTGGAAGCGGAAATTCTCATGCACGATCAGCGTGATCCCGGCGTCGGTCGCGGTTTTGACGATCTCTTCCGCCTCCGCCAAGGTCGGCGCCAAGGGTTTTTGGCAGACGCAATGAATGCCGTTTTCAACAGCCAGACGGACCAGCGGCAAGTGGCTCGCCGGCGGGGTCGCGATGTCCAACAGATCGGGCTTCACCGTCTGAAGCATCGCCTCGACATCGCTCCAGGCTTCCGCGCCATGCGTTCCCGCTGCCGCGCCGGCTTTGTCCGGATCGAGATCGCAGACCGCCGCAAGCGTCGCCCCTTCGTGGCGCGCCCAGGCCTCTATTTGGAATTGAGCGAAGTAGCCAGCGCCAACAACCGCAACCCGCATGCCGGCTAGCCCAGCCGGGCGAGCACGGCGTCCGCTATCGCCCGCGTCCCGTCCCCGCCGCCGAGTTCGAAGCTGGTCAGGTCGCCGGTGGCGAACGCATCCGCGACTGCCCGGTCGATCGCACCGGCCGCATCCCGGCACGCTGGCACGTCGTGCGTCTCACCCAGCCAGTCCAGCATCATGGCGGCGCTGAGAATTGTGGCTGTGGGATTGGCCTTGCCTTCACCCGCGATGTCGGGCGCGGTCCCGTGGCAGGGTTGAAACACCGCTTGTTTGTCGCCGATATCGGCGGACGGCGCGAAGCCCAGACCGCCGATCAGGCCGGCGGCCAAATCCGACAGGATGTCGCCGAACATGTTCTCGGTCACAAGCACATCGTAGGCCCAGGGCTTTTTCACGAAATTCATGGCGACGGCGTCGATGTAGCCATAGTCCCGTTCGACATCGGGATAGTGTTCGCCGACTTCGTCGAAAATCTGCCGGAAGAAGGCCGTCGACCCCAGAACGTTCGCCTTGTCGACGCAGGTCAGCCGGCCCGGCTTGCCCGCCGCCTTGCGGCGCTGCGCAAGCTTGAAGCTGAAATGAAACAGCTTCTCGCTGGTGGCGCGGGTAATTTCCATGATATCGCGGGCGACCTCATCGCCGATCCGCTCGGCCTTCTTACGGCCGACGAACAAACCTTCCGTCGACTCGCGGATTAGGATGAAATCGATGTCCGCGGCGCGCGGGTCCGCCAGGACGGGCGGCACGCCCGGCAAGGCCTTTGCTGGGCGTACACCGCCATAGAGACCAAAGATTTCGCGCAAATCGATCTGCGGCGTGATTTCCCGCCCGTCGGGATACCGTACGTCCGGCAGCCCCATCGCGCCGAGCAGCACCGCGTCCGCCGCCCCCGCGGCCTCGACCACATCGGGCGGCAACGCATCACCTGTCTTGGCATAGAGACCCGCGCCGCACTCATGCTCCGCGAAGTCGAGGTCGAAACCGCCAATCTTGGATTGAGCCGCCCGCAAGATCTCGACCGTCGGCTCCATCACCTCCAGGCCGATCCCGTCTCCGGGCAATACCGCGATGTGGAACCGGCGATTGCTGGTCATGACTTTTTCCCCTTTGCACTTGGACCCAACACCCGAAACCCTATAGCCTGCGGGGCTCGGGCAAGACCAGCGCAAAGCTGGAATAAAGCTCTTTCCCGAAAGCAAAGAGCATCGGCGGGGATAATGGAGACACAATTCGACCTCAGTGACCTGCGGTTCGCGGGAGAGGACCTGTACCGGCCCGAATGCGTGCTGGCGACGGCGCGCGGCAGCGTCTATGTGTCGGACTGGAACGGCGGCGTCACCTGGCTGAAACCGGATGGCGGGCAGGAACGGATCCTGGCCAAGGCCCCAACCATCGACTTCAAGCCGAACGGCTTCTGCCTATTGGAGAACGGCGACTTTCTGGTCGCCAACATCAGCGATGACGGCGGGATATGGCGGCTACAGCGCGACGGCAGCCTTACGCCCTTTCTGCTGGAAGCCGACGGCGCGCGGCTTCCAGCCAGCAATTTCGTGCTGTTGGACAATCAGGGCCGGATTTGGATTACGGTCAGCACCCGGCGAGAGCCTCGATCGCTGGGCTACAAACCCGACGTCGACGACGGGTTCATCATTCTGGTGGACGACCGGGGCGCGCGGATCGTGGCCGATGGGATCGGCTTTACCAACGAGGTCGTGCTGTCCGACGACGGCCGGTATCTTTATGTGAACGAAACATTCGTCCGCCGGACCAGCCGCTTCAGCATCGGCGCGGACGGCGCGCTTTCCGACAAACACGTGGTGGCGACCTACGGCGCCGGCAGTTTCCCCGACGGACTGACCTTCGACGCCGACGGTGCGCTGTGGGCGACCTCCATCATTTCCAACCGCCTTATTCGCATCACCCCGGAAGGGGAACAAGAGATCCTGCTCGAGGACTCCGATCCGGACCACCTGGCTTGGGTTGAGCAAGCCTATGTCGATCAGGTCATGGACCGGCCGCATATGGACAGGATCGCAAGCAAAGCCCTGCGCAGCGTTTCAAGCCTGTGTTTCGGTGGACCGGACCTGAAGACCGTCTGGCTGGGCTGCCTGCTCGGCGATCAGATCGCCTCTCTCCCGTCGCCCGTCGCCGGGCGCGCGCCGGCGCATTGGCTGTTTCCCTGGTAAGGCCCATAGCCCCATGAACGATTCCGAGAAGCCCGTCCCCAAACCCTATCTGTCTAGCCTGCCGAAACCGCGGATCCCGCCGACCGAATTCGGCGACAGGCAAGTGCGGCGTTTGCATCTCAACGAATGCCCCTATCCACCCTCGCCGAGGGTCAAGCAGGCGGTCGCCGAGGCGGCCGACCGGCTGAACCTGTATCCCGACGGCGCCTGGACCGAACTGTCTGCCGCCATTGCCGATCATTGGAACTGGCCGGCGGACCGGATCGTTTGCACGAACGGCAGTGACGAGTTGCTGATGCTGTCGGCGCAATTGAGCCTGTCGCCGGGAACGGAAGCCATCGCCCCCGGGCCCTGCTTCCCGGGTTATCCCCGGGCGGCCGCCGCGCAAGGCGCGAAACTGGTGCAGATCCCGGTGCGCGAGGATGGCGGCATCGATGTCCGGGCGACACTCGACGCGGTGACGGAGAAGACCCGTCTGGTTTTCATCACCACGCCCATGAACCCGACCGGGACCCTGATGAATGCCGAGGAAATCGGAACTTTGCTGCGGGAGATCCCGGATCACGCGCTCGCCGTGCTGGACGAGGCCTATTACGAGTTGGGCCGCCATGCGGGCGGGCCGGACCATGCGGCGGCGCTGGCCCAACGGTCGGGCCCGTGGATCGTCCTGCGAACCTTCTCCAAGGCCTACGGCCTCGCCGGTCTGCGGTTGGGATATGCCTTGTGCGGATCCGACGATATCAAACGGTCGCTGGACAATCTGCGTATCACGCTGAATGTCAGCCGCCTGTCCCAGGCAGGGGCCCTGGCGGCGCTCTCCGATGCGGACCATACGGCCATGATCCTGAACAAGACGGCGGACGAGCGCGCGCGCCTGACAGCCGGGCTGGAGGCCGCGGGCTGCACGGTGATGCCGTCGGCCACAAACTTCATCGCCGCCAACCTGTCGCGGCCTGCGGCGGATATCGTGCGGGCCCTGCGCGATGATGCGAACATCCTGACCCAGGCGATCCCCTATCCAGGTTTTGAACACTGGATTCGGATCAGCATCGGCAACGCGGAGGATACGGCGGCCGTGCTCGACCGTCTTCCCGCCCTGCTCAGCGCGACAGATCGAGTTTGAGCACCAAGCGGTTCCGGCCTTTCGCGAAGGTGTACTCCTCCAATGAGAAGTAATGGAGGATCAGTGGCCAGCCCAGCTTGCCGATCGGCCGGTTCTCCAGATCGTCGAACCGGGACTCCGGTGGCAGATCGCAGCGCGGGTCGAATGGAAACCCCGCATCGCTGTATGAAAGAACCGTGTCGTCTCCGGCAACCTCGATGCTCACCTCGATCGGCGCCGATGGCGGAGCGCGTCCGTGCGTGATGCTGTTGGTCATCAACTCTTCCAGAACCAGTCGGAAGATGCCCAGGGTCCGGTCGGACAAACGGCATTCCGTTGCGACGGCAGCCAGGTACTCCGTCAGGCCGGACAGGGATTCGGTGCGTGTTGGGAATTTCATCTTCAACGACTGTTCACTCTTCCCCCGGGGCGTTGACGCCAGACTGTGCCGCGATCCGTTTCCGGAGTCGATCCCCAACCCGGTTCAGGATAGACTCCGCGCCAACCTGGTGTGCGTAACACATCTTAGAAGGATTAGAGATGCTTAAAAAACTGTGCATCGGCATGTTGCTCGCCCTGATGACAGGGCCGGCCTTTGCCGACATCGGCCGCGTGAAAACCGTGACCGGGGATGCCTCCGTGGAACGGGCAGGCGCTTTGCTGGCTGCGGAACCGGGCCTGACTCTCCAGGAGTCGGATGTGCTGGTCACCGGCCTTGACGGTAAGTTGGGCGTTACGTTCGTCGACAACAGCCGGTTTTCCGCGGGTCCGAACAGCCGGGTCGAACTGTCACGCTTCCGGTTCAACGCCACCACCCATGACGGAGAATTCGACACCCGCCTGCAGAAAGGGTCGCTGGCGATCATTTCCGGACAGATCGCCAAACGGAAGCCCGACGCGATGACGGTCCGCACGCCGTCCTCCATCCTGGGTGTGCGCGGGACTGAGTTTGTCGTCGAGGTGTCGCAATGAGGGTTCTGGCGGTTTTGGCCCTGTTGGTCCTGGCGGCCTGCGCGCGCGACACCGTGACTTTGCTGCCGGGCAGCGCCGGTCCCGCCGGCGCCGTGGCGGTTCTTGACGAAGACGGCGGCGCCGTCGCCGTTATCGATCAGCCCTATCAGGTCGGAAAAGTCGGCGGGACCCAGGTTTCCACCCAAACGACCTCCGCCGATGAAGTGACGGCCACCTACGGCACGCTTTTGGCGACGCTGCCGCCGGAGCCCGCAATCTATGTCCTCTACTTCGAGGAAGGCTCGATTCAACTTACGCCCGGTTCTCTCCCCAACCTCGAAAGACTGTTGGAAGAAGTGGATTCCCGCCCGGGCGCTGAAGTTCAGGTGACCGGCCATACGGACACCGTCGGCAAGATCGAGGACAACGACCTCCTTTCCAAAGATCGCGCTGAAGTGGTCCGGCAAACCTTGATCTCGCGAGGACTGCCCCCTGAGCTGGTAATCGCCGTCGGGCGCGGCGAACGCGAGTTGATCGTGCAGACCGCCGACGAAGTGGACGAACCCCAGAACCGGCGGGTGGAAGTCACGGTCCGTTAAACCGGACCGCAAGGGCGGTGAGGTCGTCCGTCGGGTCGACCCCCGCCTCGAAGCGGCGCACATCGTCGGCCAGACCGGCGACCGCCTTTTGCAGATCCGCTTCACCGGACGCAAGACGCAAGGCCTCAACAAGTCGGTCATGGCCGTAGAAATTCCCGTCGGCCCGTTTCGCCTCGGTCACGCCATCGGTCGTTATCACCAGGGTTTCCCCGGGCGCCAGCGTCGTATGTTCCAAGGGATAGGGAAATCCCTCGAAAACGCAAAGCGGCGGGCCGCCTTCGCATTTCAACGGCCGGACCGTTCCATCCGGCAACAAAATGTGCGGATCTTCATGCCCGGCATTGCAGAACTCGATGGCGCCGGTCTTGGCGTCGATGATCCCGGCGAAAACCGTCACGAACAGGGAAGCCGGATTCTCGCGGGATATCTCCTCGTTCGCCATATCGATAATGACATCCATGCTCTGCGCACCCGCCCGCAGAGCCGCGCTTTTACTCATCGCCTTGCTCAGCGCCATGAATAGAGAAGCGGGAACGCCCTTGCCGGTAACGTCGCCGACCAGGAAGAACAGCCGATCGCCATCCACCATGAAGACATCGTAAAGGTCGCCGCCGACCGCTTTGGCCGACTCCAGGAAGGCGCTGACCGAGAGCGACGGAGGCAACCCCGCGATGTTCTTCGGATCGGGCAGGATGCCGAGTTGAATGTCCCGCGCGGCTTTCAGCTCACCCGCCAGCTGCGCGGCCGCAACCCGCTCCTGCTGCAGGGCCTGCCGAAGCGCGCGGCGTCTGCGGTCGAGCTCGGCCAGCAAAATCGTCAGCATGCAAAGAAAGACCAGAGCGGCCAGGAACGACGGTAAAATCGGATCCAGCAAGAAGTTCCGGCTGACAAAGCCGTAGTGCGTCAGTGCGCCCGCCGCGACTGTCGCCAGCAGGAACGCCGCGGATGTCTGCCAGATCGGCCGCCAGGGCATCAGCAGGATGACCAGCAAACCGACGATTGCCAGGACACCGGCCTCAAACGGGTCGGCCCAGACCGGGCGAATCAAACGGTTCCCCAATAACAGGTTCTCCAGAACCTGGGCCTGAATCTCGACGCCGTGCACCAAGGGGGAGACCGGGGTCGACCGTTTGTCGACCACACCGATCCCGGTCACGCCGATCAGAACGACCTGGTTCTCGAACGCGCCGGGTTCGACACGGCCCGCCAGGACGTCGCCCGCGGAGACGAAGCGGTCTTCCAGGGAGTGCGTAAAATGCGGTCGGATCTGTCCGTCCGGATCGGATTCGAAGAAATTGCCGCCGATGTCGACGCCATCGATTCCGTCCTCGTCGCCGTGAAAGGTGACGGCCGGATGACCCAGGGCGACCCGCAGCACCTCCAGGATCATCGTGGCGTGCGGCTGGCCGTTGATATTCATGGCGAGCGGCACGCGCCGGACCACGCCATCGGCGTCCGGCGGACCGTTCAGGATGCCGAAGCCGATCGCGTTGTTCTCAAGGGTTGAGAGATTGCTGACGACCGCGTCCGCCTTCGGGAGAGCGTCCAACAACACGGGGTCGATAAGGTTCGTGGTGGGCATCGGCGGGTCGCGATCGTACCAGGCTTCCGCCACCTCCCCTTCCAAGGCGGCGCGCCCGAGCACGACGGGGAAACGCCCGACAACCGCGGCCAGGGCGTCGTCGTTGCTGGGTAAAGTCCGCAACGCGTCGACCAGATCGTCGTCGACGTCGGGCCGGCCTTCGATGACCGCGTGCGGCGACAGGCGGTCAGGCTCGGGAAAGATCAGATCCAGCCCCACGACGATCGCGCCGCGGATAGAGACGCCCTGAATAAGATCGGCGACCAGATGCCGGGGCCAAGGCCACTGACCGAATTCTTGAAGGCTGGCTTCGTCGATTTCGACGATTTGCACCGGCAGATGTTCGGCGGCCCTTGGCGCTGCCTGGTGATGGGCATCGAAGGTCAGATTGCGCCAGGGCTCCAGCGTGTCGCCCCAGTAGACCAGGACGAAAAGCGCGGCGAGCAGCAAGACGACCGCGGCGGGCCGGCCCTTGTAGGCCATCGCTCTCTTGGCCCAGGTCTGTTCGGACCAACCCGGTTCCTCATCGGCTTCGACGACAAGGGCTGCATTTTCGGGACCGCGCTCTGGTGGGGAAGCCATCGTAGGATCTCATCAAGCTCTAGACGGTTAACTCCATTCCGTCATAGGCGCAGGACACGATCAGCGGGGTGTCACCCGGGCGCACCAGCTCTTCATAACGAATTGTCTCACGGTGGGTTTGCACGATCATGGCGTCGCTATGCACCGGCTCATGATGAAACATCACCAACTGCTTGACGTTCGCCTGGTGGCACATATCCACGGCCACCGTATTGCTGGAATGGCCCCAGTCCTGTTTCACCGAGATCGCATCGGCCATGGAGTACATTGTATCGAAAATCACGACGTCCGCATCCCGCATGAACTCAATGTGAGCGTCCATGCCTTCGATATCGTCCAGCTTGTGCTCTGCGTCCGTGGTGTAGACCACGACTTTTCCCTCGTGCTCGAACCGGAACCCGTAGGAGTCGCCGTGGTGCGGCTGTTTCTTCATCGACACAGCCCAGTCCGTCAGGCTGACGACCTCGCCTTCCTTCATCAAATTGAATTCACGGCTGGCGCCCATCCACTCCAGAGGTACGGGGAATGACGGGTCCTGTTGCTGCCGGCGCAGGGCGGCTTCGATATCGTGTCCGCCATAGAAATGCAGCGCATTCGTCGGCACGAAGGCAGGGGCAAAGAACGGGAACCCCATGATGTGATCCCAATGCGGATGCGACAGAAAGATATGGTACTGCCCCGACTTCGCTCCGCCGGCCACTTTCGGCAACGAGGACAGTCCGAACTCCCGCAACCCGGACCCCATGTCGCAGACAATGAATTCGTCGTTTCCAAGATCGATCTCTACGCAGGAAGAAGCGCCGCCAAAGGTTCCGGAAACCGAGAAATCGAGTTCTTCATCGATGAATTTGTCGATGTCCGCCTCATCCGACAAATCCTTGCCGGAGGATGCCTTTAGCGCCGCGGCGATCTTGTCGCGCACAGCCTCGGCCTTCATTGCTACGGGCAGCGATCCGCGCGTACCCCAAAACCTTACCAGCATTCCCCGCTCCCTGACCGGACCGTTTGCCGACCCGGATAAACACGCCTAGGATTTGACCCCGCTTACGGCCGCTTCCACGTCGTCATAGACGGCAAAAATCTTATCGAACCGGCTGATCTGGAAAATTTCCGCCAAGGACGGCTGAAGCGCGGCCACGGCGATGGGCGTCGCCTGTGCCTTGGCGCCCTTCGCCACCAACATCAGGACGCGCAGGCCGACACTGCTCATGTAATCGACGCCGGACAAATCGAAGATCAGACCGACACCCTGTGCCTGAGCGTCTTCGAGTGCCGGCATGACGGCCGCTTCGAATGTCCCGGCCGTCGCATGGTCGATTGGGCCGCTGGCGCTTACAACTACGGCGCCGTCCCGGCTTTCGGAAGAAACCTCCATACTCCACACTCACCCTGTTTCATTTCACCGGAACGCCATACCGCGTTCCCGGCCATTGGGAGGGGAGAGTAGTGCACCAGCATGGATGATGGAAAGCGCGGCGACAGGGGGAATACCCCCTTTTTTTCAAGATGTATTGCTGAACGGGAAGGACGGGCCTAAGCGCGGCGCACGGCTATCGCGATTTGCCTGGTGTTTCGATCACCAAAAATCGCTTCGGCGAAGCCCGCTCTAGGCCCAGCTGTCGATGAACCCCAGTTTCTTCGTTTTCAGCTTCTTCGGGTCCGCCGCCTTCTTCTTCTCCGGCTTCGCCGATTCCTCCGCTTCCAGAGGGGCGGGGCGGCCATAAAAGAAACCCTGCGCATAGTCGATGCTGAGCCCGCGCAGGGCCTCCACATGACGCTGATCTTCGACATACTCGGCGACCGTTGTGATCTTGAGGTCGCGGCAAAGGTCGGCCAACGCCCGGATCATGCTGTACTCCTTACCGTTGGACAGCATGCGGGTGACATACAGGCCATCGATTTTGACGCAATCGACATCAAGCGCCTGAAGATACTGAAAGGATGCCGCCCCGGCGCCGAAATCGTCGAGACACACGATGATGCCGGCCTGCCGAAGCCGGTCCACGAAATGGCGGACCTGTTCCAGATTGTCGATCTTGGCGGACTCGGTGATCTCGACCCTGAACTTTCCAGCCGCTTCCGGCGAGGCGGTATAGAGATCGAGAACGCGCTGGATGAAAGCGGGCGATTGCAGGGAAACGCCGGAAACGTTCACAGCCAACCCACCCACTGCCGGAGAAAGGCGTTGGTCAATCGCTTTCAGGGCCCGTTCGACCACCGCATTGTCCAGGTCCTGAATCAGAGACGTATCTTCGGCGAAAGCGACGGTTTCAAACGGCGATTGGCCATTCCGGAAGCGGCTCAGCACTTCGTAATGGCTGACCTCTTCGCTGGCCAGGGAGACAATGGGTTGCACATGCAGACTGAAGTCGTGGTTCGCGAACATCCGGGCGACCTGTCCCATGCGGCCCTGGGTCGCTTCCACGCTGGCGCGGAACATCTCGCTGACATCCTTGTCGCCGGCGCCCGAAAACGCCTCCTTACAAACATTGTCCAGCACCCGCTGAAGGGCGCGCCGGGCCACGGTTTTGTTTTCCCGCAGGTCCGCCGTCGGCAGCGAACCGGCGCGAACCCGGATGTTCCGCATGGCCGGGTCCAGCGACATGGCGATGATTTCAACCTCCGACACGATGTCGGCGATGTCTTGGCCCGCGGTGTGGATGAATCCGTATTGACCGCTGGGCAGTTTCGTTGCCGCGTCGGCGTTCACCGCGTTCGCCTGCAGGTAGGAGCGCAGCACCATATCCAACTCGGTCTGCAGATCCTTGCCGGCCTCCTCATCGGAAAGCAAAGGGGAGGACACGTCCACCAGGGTTATGGCTGTTTCCTTGGCGTCCGATTCGATGGCGGACGCGGCAGCATCGACGAAACGGAGGTTTTCGGTTTCCCCATCCTGCCGGGCCACGTCGTGCCGGTCGCAGATGGAGATATAGACGTTGGATTGCTCGCGCGGCAGCGAGCACATGCTGAGTTCGACTTGCTCGCCGGTCCGTGTCTGCGCGTAAATCTGACCTTTCCGAACCCCATCCAGACTGGACTTCAAGGCCGATCCCAGGATGGTTGCATAGGCGTCGCGGAACCAGGAGGCCAAGGACGTGCCGAACATCTCGCTGATGCTCACGCCGAGCAGACTCACGCTCGCACCGGCGGCGAATACAATCTCACCCTCCGGCGTCGCCTCGATCAACAGATCGCCGCCAGCGAACGAGAATCCGACAAAGCGGTCCCGTTCAGCGGTATCTGCCGACTCTCGGTAGGGCTTTACGCGCGACAAAGACAACCCCCAGAGATCCCGTTTTTAGTTCTCTCTCTCGCGGGGACGGTACCGTAGATTTATGAACCGAACGTAAACGCCCGCCGAAACCGGGGACATGGCGCCGGCCCGGGCGGAACAACTTTTACGAATTCATTGCACTAATTGTTGTTTTACGGGGGTTTATCGGCCTGAAATCCCAGAAAGGCGGGCCGCCCTGGAAACACCGAAACGAACCGTATTTGCCGGTAACCCGGCCTACGAAGATGCCGCGCGAAAAGCGTCGACAAAGGCGGCCGCCGCAGCACCCACGTCAGCGGGCGCCCGGCCGGGCTTGTACAGCGCCGAGCCGAGCCCAAAGCCGAAGGCGCCCATCTCGAGGTAGCGGGCCATTCCTTCCGGCGTGATGCCGCCCACCGGAATCATCGGCGTTCCGGCCGGCAGCACGGCCGACAAGGCCTTGACCGCGGTCGCCGGTATCATTTCGGCCGGGAAAAGTTTCAGCGCATCGGCGCCAAGCTCCAATGCACGAAAGGCCTCCGTCGGTGTCTGAACGCCGGGGCAGTAGGACATGCCCGCTTCCTTTGCAGCCGCCGCGACCCGCTCGTCGAGGTTCGGTGCAACCACCATCCGGCCGCCGGCCTTGAAAACCTGCGCAACCGCTTCGGCCGTCAGAACCGTTCCGCCACCGACCAGCATCCGGTCGCCGAACCGCCCGGCGATGTTCCCGATACTGTCGAAGGGCCGCGGGGAGTTCAGCGGCACCTCTACGACCCGAAACCCGGCATCCAACAAGGCGGCGGCGACCTCCACCGAGTCCTCGGGCTCGATGCCGCGCAGAATCGCAATCAAGGGAAGCGCGGCAGCCGCGTCTTGCCACTGCATCATGGTAGGATACCTCCCGCCCTGGCCAGGGCATGATGACCGCGCGCAGCGACATGCTCGGGCGCGAAACTGGATAAGACGCCGGCAATCTGCAGCGCCGTTGCATAAGCTTCGGCAAGATCGCCCCGCCCGGCAATCACAACCCGGGGCGTTTCCGCCGGACCGGCCTGCCGCAGGGCGGCCGCGATCTCTTCCCCGATCAGCAGGCCCGACAGGTGCGCCGCGATCTCTTCGGGCGGCAGGCGATCGAACAGAGGGAGGGTGCGGGCGCTGAACATCTTGTGGAGAATGGAGGTCTCGCCGCTCAACCCCATTTCGACCGCCTTGGCAAAGGCTGCGCCCGGCGCCGCGGCCTTCGACGCCGCCAGCTTACCGAGGATCGAATGGCGGAGAAGCACGGAGAAGACTTCGCCAGTCATGTAAGTCTCGAACCCGTTTATTCGGCCATCTCGGACAGCAGCCCATTTGCTGTGCGTTCCGGGAAGCAGGAACAGCATGCCTGCCCCATCCTGCGGCCCGATTGTTTCCAGCGCCCCCAGGATCTGAACCTCCTCGCCCCGCATGATATCCGGCACTCCCGCGGAATCCCGGCAGGACAGGCCTTTGACAAAATGAACAATGCCGGCGTCCTCCGCCTCGACCGTCACCAAGTCTTGGGCAAACTCGTCCAAACCCGCCGGTGCTTCGACATAGGGTGTCTCGACCCAGCCGTTGCGGCTGGTGATCATGCCGGAAGCGACGACCGGCAAGGGCCTGTACCGTTCGCGCCAGGAGGCCGTAACCTGCCGGAATGTTGCGGCAAACCCTTCCGGATGATCCGCCAGGATGCCCGCCGGGGAGGCGATGCTGTCCAGCACAGCGCCCGTCGCCCCGATGCAATAAGCCCGGAGCGAGGTCGTTCCCCAGTCCAGTCCAATAAGAGCCGCCGTTTCAGCGTCGGTCATTCCCCTCTCCGCAGGCGGCGCATTGTGTCGCACCGCACTTGGCCGGGATCTTAGGGGCGGGGTCGCGATGTTCCAAGAGCGCAGAACGGAAGGACCGCAAGACCGGCACCGCGTGCCGACTGCGGACCATGTTTTCGAAGATGCATTGATCTAGCGCAATTGACAATCATTCTCATTCTCATTAATTTTTGAGCGTTAGCACCGGAGGAAGCATGTACGTCTGTATCTGCAACGCGATCACCGATCAGGAAATCGAGCGCGCGATTTCCGACGGTCATGTCACTGCGGAAGCCGTATACAGCGCGTGCGGTGTCGCGCCGCAATGCGGCACCTGCAGAGAAGAGATAACCGAAATGATCGAAGGCAAGATCGCTGCGCACTTCGCTGCAGTATCGGACAACCGGTACGCCGCCGCCTAAGCGGACAATCAGATGTATATCAGCGAGACATCCAAGGTTTGGATCGAACTTGCGAAAGAACTGATCGCGAGACAGCGCGAGCAAACAAAATCGGGCCGCGATCAAACGCGGCCCGACCGTGAAATCCTCCAAGGCAACGCCGAGGAAAGAGACGATAACGGCTTGGCAAACCGTCAATCAGCAGAGATGAACCCTCCCTAGCTGTCAGACTTGAACATTTGCTCCTGCAGATAGTTCTGGATTCCGGTCTGTTCGATCAGGCCCTGCTGAGTCTCAATCCAATCGATATGCTCCTCGGTATCCTCGAGGATGTTCTCAAAGACTTCGCGGGTGACATAGTCGCGCTTTTCCTCGCAGACCGAGATCGCCACCTTAAGCTCCGCCTGGTTGTTTTCTTCCGACGCGAGATCGGCTTTGAACATTTCCGGGACGTTCTGGCCGATGCTGAGTTTGCCCAAATCCTGTAGGTTCGGAAGGCCATTCAAGGTCAGCACGCGCTCGATGATCATATCCGCATGCTTCATCTCGCCGATCGACTCTTCGTAAACCGTGGAGGCGAGGCGCTCATAGCCCCAGTCCTTCAACATACGGGCGTGTAGGAAATACTGGTTTATGGCAGTCAGTTCGTTTTTCAGAATACCGTTCAAGTGTTTCAGTACGTCCGGATCACCCTTCATTACTCTTCTCCATTAAGATCGACTGTCCCGCATTGCTTGATCAAGCATATAGAATGCTTCCAAGGAGGGCCAAGGCAGCAACCTTCGGAAACCTGAAAAAATGGCCTCGCAAAAGAAAAATCGGGGCTAAGCCGCGGCGAACCTGGTCCCTAGATGGCTCAAATGATTGTCCCAGGCGCGCGCCTTCGATTGAGACTGTCTCATCCCGTCGCGCCAAAGGTTACCCCGCCCGTCCGTCGTCAAGAACCCGGCGCCCCGTTCAGCGACGCCGCATACGTCCGGCACCAAGCGGCGCACAAGGAGTGTTTGCGAAATACTGTCGAAAACCAGCCAGACACCCCCTCGGGGACTTGTCACCGCGATCCTGTTTCCCAAACCATTGGCGGCAATGGAGCCCACATACTGGTTCATCATCTGGTATTGAAGCGATGGGTCATCCAGAACGCGTATGCCCTTTCCAGGCTGAAACACAGACAGCAAGGGTACGCTATCCGAGGGCGACCCTTCATACTGACCCCCAATCCAGATTGTTCCGTCCCCAGCCTCGGCCAAATGGCGTAGCGAAAGCCGATGCAGCGAAGGCGGAAGTTCGGCCTGGACCGCAACCGATCCCGTATGCAGATCGATGACGGATACGGAGGGCCGCATCTCCGGAAGGTTGAGTTTCATCCTGGGATAGTCAGGGTGCGTCGCGATGCCTCCATTGGCCACAGCCGCAAACCGCCCGTTCCGAAGCAAGATCGCCTCATGCGGCCCAATTCCGCGGGTCGGGATTTCCCCGCTGCGAATGAAACCGCGCTCGACGTCATAGATGCCAAGCACGCCGCGTTCGGCATCGAAATCGTTCTCCGTCGCATAGAGCAATCGACCATCGCGCGAGAAAAAGCCGTGACCGCAAAACAGCCTGGCGGCGGGAGGAGCGAAGATCCTCGGGCTGTGCGCATCGATCATGTCCAGAACGCACGCGAAGCGACCGGGCCGCCTGGCAAAATGGACAACCCATCTTCCATTTGGAGATACGGCGGTCCCATGACCGCGGCCAGGCAGCGGTTGAGATCGCACAACCCAACCCGATTGATCCAGTATCGCCAGACCAAATCCATCGGCATCCTTGTACGCCGAAGCATAAAGAGCCGGTTCGGTTGCGTGTAGCACCGGTGCGGCTGCGGCCGCGGAAACGCCGGCGAGCCCGGCCAGAAACTGTCTCCGGTCAATCGCCATCGAGTGAATTGAAACCAAGCGTCAATCCAAGCGCCGTTGGCAAACGGTTCTGGACGATATCCATCGACGATTTCAGCGGAATGGTGGCGTAGTTGAGCAGTGCGTGTCTTTCCGGATCTTTCAATACAGCTCCCGCGGAGAGGCCGGTGTGCTCCACTTCCAAGATCGCGCGCCGCGCTTGGGCAAGCTCGAACAGCAGTTGGCGAACGAGACCTGCCTGCTGTACCGGGACGGCGTCGGAAAATCTTCCTTCGGCGAATAGTGCATGGATCGCGTCAATGTTCCCTCCCACGGATCGCAGCCAGTTCCGCGACCTCCAGAACGGCGCACGTTTGGGCTTCGCTTTTTCAGGCGTTTCGCCCACAACCCGGAGAAGTTTGAAGTCCCGCGTGATCTGGAGCTGCTCTCCTACGGCGCGGAGAAATTCTTGAAGAACTTCCTCCCGGCTTCGATAGATATCGTTGTCCGGTCCCGGGTTCAGCATCTTCGCTGCATACCCGCCAGAACCTTCCCAGTCCGCCAGCAAGGCCGACGAAACTGTCTCAATCCGCTCGGCGATCGCGACCCCGTATAGGCAGCGGTATCCGCCCGGTTCTTCGGTCAAGGTGTCCTTGCCCTGCCCCGCCAACACAAAGTCGAAGGCGGTAAGACCTTGGACGGCAACGCTTTTGGAGGCGAGAGTATCCGGGTCGGTTGCCGTTTCTTCCGTGCCCGCGATCATCGCTTGAACCTGACGTAGGCCGCGTCCTCTTCGATCAGGCCAAAAGAACAGCCGCTCGAACCGATTTTCCACCCGTGCCGGCCCGAACCGGTACAGCTCCACCTGCGAGAATGCCGTCACCAAGTCGGAGAAGCCCGCTTCGGCGACGGCCAGTGTCTCGGGGTTCGGGTTCGCACAGAGCCCCGCCATGACGCCGGCCTGATAGGACGCGCGGTCGGCCAGCACCCTATAGGCCGGAAGAACATGATTGCGCACCAGCGCATCGACGACTGCGCCGTAATCCGGTTCGGGATCCTTTGCAGACGCCAAACCCGTCGACAGGGCAAAGGCGAGGAGGGCGGCCAGCAGTCGCATTACAGGGACTCCAGAAAGCGGATCAGCGCAGACCGGTCATCGGGATCCAGTGAGACAACTGTGTCGCGCGCGGCTTGCGCTTCGCCGCCATGCCACAAGACAGCCTCCAGCAAGGAGCGGGCGCGCCCGTCATGAAGGAAATAGGTATGGCCGTTGACCGTCCTTGTCAGGCCAATGCCCCAAAGCGGCGGCGTCCGCCACTCCCGGCCGCTGGCGTCGCCCACCGGGCGGTTATCCGCCAACCCTTCCCCCATATCGTGCAGCAGCATATCGGTATAAGGCCAGATCAACTGAAACCGATGTTCGGGTTGAGCTGCATCGCGGCTGGTGACGAATTTCGGATGGTGACAGTGCGCACAGCCGCTTTCGTAGAACACCTGCTTGCCGCGCAGCACATTCGGGTCGGCCACATCTCGCCGCGCCGGCACCGCCAGGTTCCGGGAATAGAACGCCACCAGGTCCAGAACCGGCGGCGGCGCTTCTGTTTCGCCCAGCCGCTCTTGCACGCCCGACGGTTTCGCAAGGCAGGTTGGTTGCCTATCGGTGCAGTCGCCCCAATGGCGCGGCGCAAGCGGCGAAGAGATCCCAATGTCCCCGGCAAAGGCGCCGGCGGATTGCTCCAGGACAGTGGGTGTGGATGCCTTCCACCCAAACCGCCCCAGAACCAAATCGCCCGTTTCCGTATCGCGCACCCAGCTCGGTTTACCGGAAATTCCGTCGCCGTCTTTGTCGTCCGGATCGGCAAGCGCCAGAATATCGGCCGGATGAATTGCCTCCAGAAGTCCCAAGCCGATCATCTGCGGTGCGACGCGCGGGGATAGCATGACATCGTCTGCCATCGGCCCGAATCCAAGATCGGCGACGGAGTAGTGCGGCTTCCTCAAGTTGACCGTCTCGCCGCCCTTCAACGTCACGTGTTCTTCGGTATAAGAAATCACCATGCGGCCTTCCGCCGGAAGACCCGGAACGGCGAAGTCCTGGAGTTGACCGCCATAGGTCGGTTCGGGAAACAGCATTGCGGCGCGGCTTTCCAACGCCGCGCGCTGCTCTTCGTTGCGCGCCGGAACGGAGAGGCGCAGGAACATCGAGACGGCAGAGTCCGCCGCATCCGCCGGCGGGTGCCCCCGCCCGTCCTTCAAGTGGCAACGTTGACAGGATCGCGCATTATAGAGAGGGCCCAATCCGTCGCTGGCCTGGGTGGATGACGGCGATGAAACCCAAAGCTTCTTGAACAGCCCGTTACCGAGCTTGAAATCCTGTTCTCCCTCGAAACTCAGATTTGCCGATGGGTTGGAGAAGGCATTGGCATTGATCAGGCCGGTGAAGGTCGCAGCACCGGCTTGCCGGCGCTCGAACCGTTCCGGTTTGGAGAAATCGTCCGCCGGCTCGGTTACTTGGAGAACACGTTTCAAATCCTCCGCGCTCAAATCGGAACGGACTTCAAGTGCCTGCTCTGCGGCATGTCCCTGTCCTGCGAATGACAGGATTGTCGCAAGAGCGATAAGCCCAATACCGGCGAACAGAAGAACCCATTCCTTCAAATCGATAAACAACCGCCGCACGTCGAAAACCTCTCGCCCAAGACTGTTCTCAAATTGGTTGGGGCGTACAGTCGCTGCTGTACGCCCCACGGTTGCCGGCGCGGGAGGGACGTTCCGGTCCGGCAATCGACCAACCCTTATTGGAAAACCGTGTCGGGGTTATCCAGACTGTCCGACCCTTCAAACGAAATGGCCGACAACCCCAATGCCGAGACACCGCGTTCTATCGAGCGCGTCTGATCGATCAGACCGTCGATCGCCGCCTGAACAACGGCATTCCCCGCCGCATTGCCTTCGCCGATCATTTGATCGTAGGCCTCTACGGATTCAGCGCGCGACTTCATCGCCGCCATCGCCGCCACGGTGGCATTGAGCTTGCCCGCGATCTCCTGATCCAGGGCACCGTCGGCTGCGGCGACCAGATCCGACAGGGACGCCCCCGAGACGACACTTCCATCCACCCGGCGGTAATGGCCGGTATAGACGTTCCGGATACCGATTTGATTGAAATAGTGAGAGTTGTGCGTGTTGTCGGCGAAGCAATCATGCTCTTCTTCCGGATCGTGCAAAAGCAGGCCCAGTTTCATGCGCTCACCGGCAAGCTCACCGTAGGAGAGCGACCCCATGCCGGTCAGAATGGTCGCGATCCCCGCATCCTCGTTCAGCATCAGCGCCTTGCGCGCCGCGCCGCCGGCTTCCCAGTTCTGGACCATTTCCACCAGATCGCTGAGCAGCAAAGTGGAGGCGGAAGTAAGATACTGGCTGCGCCGGTCGCAATTGCCGCCCGTGCAGTTTTTTGGATCGAAATCGGTATGCGGGCGCGCACCAGCCCCGGCGCCCGTCCCATTCAGATCCTGACCCCAGAGCAGGAATTCAATGGCGTGATATCCTGTCGCGACGTTTGCCTCGACCTCTTCTGCCTCATGCAACGTGTCGGACAGCAGGCTTGGCGTTATCTTCGCGGCATCTACTGTCTTGCCGTTCACCGTCAGTGAGGCATTGGCGATGACGTTCACCGTGTAGAGCGCGTTCTCGTCCGAATCCGCTCCATAGCTTGAATCGACGTAGTCTATGAGCCCTTCGTCCAGCGGCCAGGCGTTCACGCGGCCTTCCCAGTCGTCGACGATGGCGTTGCCGAAACGGTACACTTCCGTCTGCTGATACGGCGCTCGGGCCGCGACCCAGGCCGCCCGCGCCGCCAGCAAACTGGCTTCGGATGGAGAGGACACAAGGGCCTGAATGGCGGCGTCCAAGGCTTGGGCCGTCGCCAGAGAGTCTTGATATCCCGCCAGCGCAATGTCCGCGTAGGTCTTCAATATCTCTGACTTGCCGGGCGCCGCTTGAACGGCCGACGATCCGACGGCGACCCCAAGGACGGCAATGCTTGCCAAGGCGCATCTTCCAAATTGATAAGTCACGTTCTTTACCCCCATTGGTAAATGATTTTCCGATGTTGTTTAGAACTCATAAGAGTAGGCGAGCAGCGCACCGACAGTGCTGGTATCTACGTTCGCCGTTTCGTTGATTTTGTAGCCGACGTCCAAGGACAGACCGATGTCGAAGGCGTATCCCGCGGAAACCTGAAACTGGTAATCGTCAGCATCTTGCGCACCGGGTGCCGCCGAAACATCGCGGTTGGTATAGGCCAACGCGGCGTTCCAGCTGCCGTACTCCACCAGGACGGATCCGGTCAGGTAATCCCGATCTTCCCCATCGGTACCACCGGCATTCGTGAAATAGACATACTCTACCAGCGGGGTCACCGTGACCGCGTCCGTTACCGCGAGGCCCCATTCGGCACCTATGGCGAACCGGTCTTCGTCCTCGGTTGTTTCGCTTGCGAGATGTACGTAACCGACGTGGTAGCGCAGGCTTCCCGGAACCGGCAGATCTTCACCGTCGATGGCCAGCGCAAAAGATTCCAGCGTGCCGGTATTTCCCGGGCCGCCATCCGCTTCCCGTGTACGATCGCGTTGCGTAATCGTGGACTCGGCCAACCCGGAAGTGTCTTGCGTGAAGACGCTGGCGGAACCGGTGATCGATCCCACCGGCAGGTCACTAACCGTATAAGCGCCGCCAAAACCGACGAATTCAGTCAGCTCAATATCGTCTTCGGAGATATCCGTCCCATAGAGGCCGGCCGCCGCATCGTAGGCAATGGAGAAATTCGGCCCGAACTTGCCGCCATAGACATGCAGCCCGCCGAATTCCGCATTGAGGGTCAGCACCTGGACGAAGAGACCGTGGTCGTCGAAAAAGCGGTCGTCGCCGGGCTGCGCATCCTGAACCGCTTCGAAGGTCAAACCGGCATTGAGATAGATGTTCTCCGTGGCGTGGAAAAACAGGTTCGGCTCGACCAGCGCGCCCAACTCGTTGCGTTCTTCCGCCGGATCGTCGGAGTCGAATGCGTAGTCGTTCTGAACTTCAAAGACGATTTCACCAGAGAATCCTGGCACGACCTTGTCCTCCGCGACCGCACTCGTTGCCGTTGCCATAGAAATCCCCACGACCGCAACGGAAGCGGTCACAGCAGTTACCAAACGTTTCATACTCTCTATTCCCCATAGATACGCGAATGCAACTCATTCGCATTGACTTAACGCAAATTCTCCCTCCCTTTTTTGGATTGCTTCTACACTTTCGCCTCCATCCGCGGCACGTCGCCCGGGAACGCAGACAGAAAGGACGCCACACCGGACGAGCGCAGCGGGTAGTAGGGTTTCCGGCTCTGCGTACAGAGTTTTTTCACGGTCGTGATGGCCCCGTGGCTGACACAATCGACAGGGAAAACAACGGCATCCGCCTTGGAAACAGCGCGCGCCAGCTCATCCATCGACCGTTCAAGGCCGCCATCGTGATGCAGGAAGGACCCGTTCCAGCCCTGGACGATGGACCGGATGGTGTGCGTGACATGGTGTCGTCCGCCGACATAAAGGACCCGGCGTCCCTGCAGATCGTATGCAGGACGATCATCGCCTTGCGACCACCGCTCGTTCATTTGCGCTTCAACCGCCGCGGCCTCGTCAGCGAGACGAGCATTCTCAGCCTCAAGCGTTTCCAAACGCCCGGTCATGGCCGATTCGCGCGCACGCAGGGTATCGAGGTCGGCGCGGAGGGTATTGATCGTTTGAAGGAGGCGTGCGTTGTGGTCGCTGAGTTTCCGCCATTCGCATTCCCGGGGATGATCGGCGGACGCTTCGGTTTCGCGCGCGCACCAGCCTGAGATCTGCCGGCGCAGAGAGTCCAACTGGCGGTTCTTGCGCTCCGCGAGCAGCTGACGTTTCGTTTTCTGACGCTCGACTTCAGTCTGTAGACTTTCCACAATCCCTTCGAGGTCCGTCAGGCGTTTGACGTCCGCCCGGTTGGAAGCCCCCACAAGATGCGAGAGCATATGGACGTCGGCGAACATCTGCTCGCAAAACATGTCGGTGGCTTTAGGATGGCTGACCAAGGCCCAGTACGGACCTGGGATCGCGCCCTCTTCGAGTGATTGCCGCCAAAAACCCGCCAGTTCTTCCACCGTTCGGAGATCGCGTGCCCGCCGAACAGCGCCGGAATGCCGCCGGTCGAGTAACTTGTTCAGCATCTTCGACGCCGTACCGCCGGCCGCAGCCGATTGTACGAAATAGGCATGGAGCTGATAGTCGGGGTTGAACCCGGGTTTGGTCTTCACCGACAGCTTGCGCGCCAGAATGCGCAGGTCTTCCAGCGTCAAACAGGTACCGATGATGGCGCAATGCCAACCACCCGTCAGTTCCCACAGCTTGCGCCGTCCAACGCGCGGTTTGGCGTCGTTCTGCGTTCCGCATGTGATGCACATGGCCCTTCCCCAACTATCGCCCTAACAGCCAACCCGCAGAAAGTGCAACTGCGAGTCATTCTTAATTAAAGTGGGGAGATTTCGATGTAAAGAAAAAGATGCGAATGACTCGCATTTTCATTGATGCGCGTTTTCTACTGGGCTGCCGGAAGCCTCACTGTCGTCTCAAGAGGCCGCTGTCGAGAAAGCGATCCCGTGCTGCTAGAAAGTGTATCCTCCGGATTCCGCGGATTCCGGGTCCTCGAAGATCGCCATGGCGGTCTTCATTCGGCGAAAGCCCAACCGTTCGTAATAGGCTTCCTTTCCCGGAACGGCATAGAGAATGATCTTCTTGTGATCCTTCGACAGCGTCTTCAGCCGTTCGACAATCTGTGATCCCAGGCCTTGTCCTTGATAGTCGGGGTGAATGACGATGTCGCAAAGGTAGGCGACACTGACGCCGTCGGCCATGACCCGGCCGGCCGCCACCAGCCGGGGTCCGTCAAAGGCGAAGCAGGCGAACATGCTGTTCCCGTAGACCTGCCGCATTTCGTCCGCCGTGCGCTCCGCCAGCGGGGCGATACGCATCAGCTCCGCCAGTTCAGGCCAGTCCACAGGCTCGGTATTCGTCGTCCACGCAATACTCATCCGAAATCCTTAAACGTGCTTCGATTGGGCACGAAGAACGCAGGCCGTCATTGCTCCACCCACCTGACGCTCATACGCACGCCGCCCTTTTCAAACAAGGGAATTACCCGTTAGCGTCTGATGCATGAGCAAGAGTGGCAAGACATCCGGCCCGCAGCAGACCGTTCCGGCAAAGCTAGAGGCCGCCATCGGCGAGGAAGTCCGGCGGCAGCGCAAGCGGCAGGACATGACCATGGCCATGCTGGCCGACGCCGCGGGCCTTTCTCAAGGCATGCTGTCGAAGATCGAGACCGGGCAGACCAGTCCATCGCTCGCTACCTTGGCCAGCCTCGCGGAAGCGCTGGCGGTGCCGATTTCCTCCTTCTTCAGTGCGGGAGAACGCAGCCGCGACGTCTCTTTCGTTCCGGCCGGCGAGGGTATTCGGATCGACCGCCGCGGCACGCGGGCGGGTCATCTGTATCAGCTTTTGGGCCACTCGGTGCGCGGTGACGTCGCCGTCGAACCTTACCTGATCACACTCGACGAAGCGGCGGAGACCTACGACGAGTTCAGCCACGAGGGCATGGAATACATCCACATGCTGTCGGGCCGGGTTGTGTACCGGCACGGCGACAAGCACTTCACGCTGGGTCCGGGCGACTCGTTGCTGTTCGACGCCCGGTCGCCGCACGGACCGAGCGACCTGCTGGAGTTACCGGCGGTCTATCTATCCGTCATCACGGCGGGCAAAAGCGAGTGACGGAAGCCGGCGGGCTCCAAGACAAATATTCCCTTGAAGATTATCTAATTCCTCGTATTAATATCGCCGCACCGATTGAGAGGGAGGCTGTACGCCCATGTGCGGCATTGTTGGACTGTTTCTGAAAGATCCGGACTTGCGGCCCCGGCTGGGCACCCTGTTCGGACCGATGTTGACGGAGATGACCGACCGCGGTCCCGACAGTGCCGGCTTCGCCGTCTATCGCGGCGACGCCGCCACGGGCGCGAAAGTCACCCTGTATGACCCGGACGACGGTTTCGACTGGCAGGCTGTTGCCGTCGCGATGGAAGAGGATATCGGAACGTCCGTAACCGTCGAGCGGGTTTCAACCCACGCCATTCTGCACAGCAACGCGGACCAAAAGGCCATGCGCGACTGGCTGCAGCAGAACCGACCCGAGATCACCATTATGAGTTCCGGCAACAGTCTGGAAATCTACAAGGAGATCGGTCTGCCTGCCGACGTGCTGGCCCGTTTCGACGCCCCGCAGATGACCGGCAGTCACATGATCGGCCATACCAGGATGGCGACCGAAAGCGCGGTGACGACCCAGGGCGCACACCCGTTCAACACAGGTGAGGATCTCTGCCTGGTCCATAACGGTTCGCTCTCAAACCACCATGCCTTGAAACGCAAACTGACACGCGATCATGGATTGGTGTTTCAGACGGAAAACGATTCCGAGGTCGCGGCCGGCTATCTCGCCTGGCGGCTTTCCGAAGGCGCCAGTCTACAGGAGGCCCTGGACGCCGCCCTGAAAGACTTGGACGGTTTCTACACGTTCACCATCGGCACCAAGGACGGATTCGCGGTGCTGCGCGACCCCATCGCCTGCAAACCCGCCGTCATGGCCGAGACGGATGAGTGGGTGGCGATGTCGTCGGAGTTCCGGGCCCTGGCCCGACTGCCGGGCGTCGAAAAGGCGACGGTCTGGGAACCGGCGCCGGCCACCGTATATGCTTGGGGGAACGCATAGTCTCATGGAAACAATCGATCTGAGTGACGGCGACATCCGCGGTCTGAACCGTCGGCTGCAGCGGCGCGACGGCAATACGGAATCCGCCTTCGAAGTGCAGAACCCAATGGGCGGCCACGCGGTGGCGGCCGGACTGATGCACGACCTGGACGTCACCATCAAAGGGCATGTCGGGTATTATTGCGGCGGCATGAACCAGCAGGCCAGCATCACTGTCGACGGCAATGCCGGAACCGGCGTCGCGGAGAATATGATGAGCGGCACGGTGCGCGTGACCGGCGATGCCAGCCAGTCCGCCGGTGCCACCGGCCACGGCGGCTTACTGGTGATCGGCGGCAACGCGTCGGCGCGCTGCGGCATCTCCATGAAGGGAATCGACATCGTCGTACAGGGGTCGGTCGGGCACAATTCCGCCTTCATGGCCCAGGCCGGGCGTCTGGTCATCTGCGGCGACGCCGAAGACGGACTGGGCGATTCGCTTTACGAAGCGGTGATCTACCTGCGCGGCAAGGCAGGCGCCTTGGGCGCGGACTGCGTTGAAAAGGACATGACCGACGCGCACCGCGCCGACCTCACCGCCCTTCTGGAGCGCGCCGGCATCGATGCCGATCCGACCGATTTCCGACGATACGGTTCGGCCCGCGAACTCTACAATTTCAAAATCGACAATGTCGGTTCCTATTGAGGTCCCAGCATGAGCACAGACCACCCCCACTTGCGCGAATCCCATCTCTTCGACCGCGCCACGATTCATGAAATCCAACGCGCGGCGGACGAAGGCATTTACCGCATCCGCGGTTTCGGTGCGAAGCGCGCGCTGCCGCATTTCGACGATCTGACTTTCTTGGGCGCGAGCGTTTCGCGCTACCCGCTGGAAGGATACCGCGAGGCCTGCGGCACCGATGTCACGCTGGGCACGCGCCATGCGGAAAATCCGCTGACCATCGATGTCCCCATCACCATCGCCGGGATGAGTTTCGGGTCGCTCTCCGCCAACGCCAAAGAAGCGCTGGGACGCGGCGCGTCGGAAGTGGGCACCAGCACGACGACCGGCGACGGCGGCATGACGCCGGAAGAGCGCGGGCATTCCACGAAACTTGTCTACCAATACCTGCCGTCGCGCTACGGCATGAATCCCGACGATTTGCGCAAGGCGGACGCCATTGAGGTGGTGGTTGGCCAGGGCGCCAAACCAGGCGGCGGGGGCATGCTGCTGGGACACAAGATCTCCGACCGGGTCGCTGAGATGCGCACCCTGCCGAAGGATATCGACCAACGAAGCGCCTGCCGCCATCCCGACTGGACCGGACCGGACGATCTGGAGATTAAGATCCGGGAGCTTCGGGAAATCACCGGCTGGCAGGTGCCGATCTATGTGAAAGTCGGCGCGACCCGCACCTACTACGACACCATGCTGGCGGTGAAGTCGGGCGCGGACGTCGTGGTCGTGGACGGGATGCAGGGCGGTACCGGCGCGACGCAGGACGTCTTCATCGAACATGTCGGTATTCCGACGCTGCCCGCCGTGCGGTTGGCCGCAGAAGCCTTGCAGGAACTCGGTCTGCACCGGGCAGGCGTGCAGCTTATCGTCTCCGGCGGCATCCGGTCGGGTGCGGATGTGGCAAAGGCCATTGCGCTGGGCGCGGACGCGGTCTCCATCGGGTCGGCGGCGCTGATCGCGCTGGGGGATAACCGCCCGGACCTGGCGGAAGACTATGCCAAGCTGGGAACGGCTCCCGGCTTTTACGAGGACTGGCAAGCCGGCAACGACCCGGCGGGGATCACCACACAGGATCCGGAGTTGGAAAAGCGCCTGGACCCGATCGCGGCCGGCCATCGGCTGGCGAACTATCTGCGGGTCCTGACGCTGGAAGCGCAGACCTTGGCCAGGGCCTGCGGCAAGAGCCATGTGCGCAATCTGGAACCGGAAGACCTGTGCGCGCTGACCGTCGAATCGGCCGCCATGGCCAAGGTGCCGCTGGCCGGCACGGATTGGATACCGGGACAGGGATACTAACAGGGATCGTTTGAGGGAGAGGTTTTCATGGCGAGCAAGCTGGACGCTTTCGCGAAGAAGAACAAAGTTAAGTACTTTCTGATCAACTTCACCGACCTGTCGGGCGTGCAGCGCTCCAAACTGGTTCCGGCTGCGGCAATCGCTGGCATGGAAGCGGACGGGGCCGGTTTTGCCGGTTTCGCCACGCACCTGGACATGACCCCGGCGCATCCGGACATGTTCGCCGTCCCCGACCCGTCCAGCGTCATTCAACTGCCCTGGAAACCCGAAGTTGCCTGGGTCGCCGGCGATCTGGTGATGAACGGCGCGCCGGTTGAGCAGGCCCCACGCGTGGTCTTGAAGAAGCTGGTTCAGGCCGCCAAAGACCAAGGCTATCGCCTAAAAACCGGAGTCGAGGCGGAATACCACCTGATCGACGCGGACGGCACCGGCATTTCCGACCCCCGCGATACGGCGTCCAAGCCTTGTTACGACCAGCAGGCGGTGATGCGCCGCTACGATGTGATCTCGGAAATCTGCGACGCCATGCTGGGCCTGGGCTGGGGACCGTATCAAAACGACCACGAGGACGCGAACGGCCAGTTCGAGATGAACTGGGACTACGACGACGCGCTGATCACCGCCGACCGGCACGCCTTTTTCAAGTTCATGGTTAAATCGATTGCGGAGAAGCACGGCCTCCGCGCCACCTTCATGCCCAAACCCTTCCCGCATCTGACAGGCAACGGCTGCCATATCCACCTGTCCATCTGGGACACCAAGGGCGCCAAGAACCTGTTCGCCGACAAGAAGGGGGATCTCGGCATGTCGGCGCTGTCCTACAATTTCCTGGGCGGCGTCCTGAAACATGCGACGGCGCTCTGCGCCGTTACCAACCCGACGGTGAACAGCTACAAGCGGATCAACGCACCCGTCACCGCGTCGGGCGCCACATGGTCGCCGAACACGGTGACCTACGGCGGCAACAACCGGACCCATATGGTCCGCATCCCGGACCCGGGCCGCTTCGAACTGCGCCTCGCGGACGGCGCGGCCAACCCATACCTGTTGCCGGCCGCGGTGCTGGCCGCCGGCCTGGATGGGATTGCGAACCAGACGGATCCGGGCAAGCGGTTTGACAACGACATGTATGCCGAACCCCACAAGGCGAAGGGCGTCAGGAAACTGCCGCTATACCTGATCGATGCGATCCGGGAGTTTTCGAAGAACAGGATGCTGCGTTCCAGCCTGGGCGCGGAGTTCGCCGACGCCTACGAAAAAATCAAAATGGCCGATTGGGACGCCTATTCCCACCACCTCACCGATTGGGAACGGGACGCGACGCTGGATTGCTAGACCCTGTCCGACCGGCTTTTGCATCCAGTTCCGACTTCCGCTCGTAAGTCAGCCTGAACAACAAATGAGGATAGGGGCGTGGGGTCCAATTCAGGGTCGGTCGGTTTCGGTGCGCAGATCCGCCAATCGCCGTTTTTCGAGGCAACCCGACGCTGGGGCGCCACGGGGTTTTCCGTCTACAATCACATGTATATCCCGCGGGATTTCGGCGATCCCGAACGCAATTTCTGGAACCTGATCGAACATGCGATTCTGTGCGATGTGTCGGTGGAGCGGCAGGTGGAGGTCACCGGACCCGACGCCGCGCGGTTCGCGCAGTTGCTGACACCGCGCAATCTTTCTTCCCTTCAGGTCGGACAATGCAAATACGTCCTGCTGACCACGCAGGAAGGCGGCATCATCAACGATCCCGTTCTGCTAAGGCTCGGCGAGAACCACTTCTGGTTTTCACTTGCCGACAGCGACGCTCTGCTCTGGGCCAAGGGTGTCGCCGCCTATGCGGGACTGTCGGTCGAGATCCGCGAACCGGATGTCTCACCCCTGCAGTTACAGGGCCCAAGGTCGCTGGACATTATGAAGGTCCTGTTCGGCGACGCGATCGAGGATTTGAAGTATTTCTGGCTGATCGAAACATCGCTGGACGGCATTCCCGTTGTGGTCTCCAGAACCGGCTGGTCGAGCGAACGGGGATATGAAATCTATCTTCGCGACGGCGCGCAGGGCGACCTTCTATGGGAAAGGATTATGGAGGCCGGCAAACCTTTCGGTCTTGAGCCCGGCCACACCTCGACAATCCGGCGCATCGAGGGGGCCATGCTTTCCTACCATGCGGATATGGATATCGGCACCAATCCGTTCGAACTGGGCCTAGGCCGCCTTGTCGATCTGGAAATGGACGCACCCTTCATCGGGAAGGACGCCCTGGCCGCAATCAAGGCGGAGGGTGTTTCCCGCCTTCTTGTCGGACTTGAGATCGACGGTCCGCCACTGGTCAGGCCAAACGACAGGCATTGGCCGCTTCTGGCAGAGGGCCGGCCGGTTGGACATGTGACCTCCGCGGTCTATTCCCCACGCCTGGAGAAAAACATCGCGCTGGGCATGGTGGAGATCGGGTCGAGCATCCTGGGGACCGCTCTGACCGTCGCCGGAATACCGGAAGAACGCACCGCGTCTGTCGTGGAGAAACCCTTCTTCGATCCCAAGAAGAAGATCGCCAGCGCCTAGTGCGTGTCACGTTTCCTTGGAACCCCGAGACGGTTTTTGCCGTTTTCAGCCAGCAAGGCGCTGGGCCGCGATATTGGACGCATCGCCGGCAAACCGGCTCCTGCCCGGCTAAACGGAACGGCGATCTCTGTTGCTTCCAAGTGAAAGAGACATGCACAAGCGTCCGCCGGCAACCGCGCAATTCCCTTGCACCGGAACCGACTGCGGTCATCATGAACAGCGATGAAGATCACCGGATTCTCACTAACGCCGTTGCGGTTCGCCTTTAAAGGCGGGGGCTACGTCACGTCCTACGGGCGACGAACCCATCTGAACTCCGTACTTCTCACACTGAGCACCGATACCGGCATGACCGGCTTGGGAGAGATCTGCCGGCTGACCGGCGCGTCGCCGGAGCCGACGGAGCCGGAGGTTTCGGCCGTCCATGCGCGCCTCCTGAACTCTCTACTCGGCGCGGACATTTGCAATTTGGCGGCGCTGATGCGGCCGTTCCAGAATGGCGAGCCGAACCACGCCAATCTACGATGCGCCGTCGAATGCGCTTCCTTGGATGTGACCGCCAAACGCGCCGATTTACCGCTCTGGTCATTGCTCGGGGGACGGTTTCAGGAGTCGGTGCCGGAATATGCGACGCTTGGCCAGGCAGCTCCCGAAATCATGAAACGGAGTGCGCAGAAGGCGCAATCGGAAGGTTGCCGCGTTTTTCAGCTCAAAGCCGGAGGCTTCGGGGATCATGACGGCGACCTGGCGCGCATCGGGGCCGTTCTCGATGTCTTGCACCCAGACGCCCTGCTTCTGGTCGATGCGAACGGCGCCTGGAGCACGGCCGATGCCCGGGAGATGATCGGCCAGGTAAAGGACGGGCGCGTGATGTGGGAGGAACCGTGCCGCACATATGAGGAAAACCGGAAAACCGCCGAGGCGACCGCAGCGCCCGTCATGCTCGATCAGTGTCTTGCAGGAAAGGGTATGGCGGTGCGTGCCTGCGTGGAAGGCGTCGCGGCCGGCATCGGCATCAAACCGACCTTGCAGGGCGGCTTGTCGCAGGCGCGGCTGCTGCGCGATCTCGCGGTGGAAAACGGCCTTGTCATGAAGGTGGACGACAGTTGGTGCGGCGATGTCGGTACGGCGCAAGCATTGCACCTGGCAGTGGGCGTCCCGCCGGATCAACTGATCTGCGGTATCGATATGCGCCCCTATTTCGACAAGCGCCTGTGCGCCGAGGGTCCGGTATCGTCGCGTTTCAGACTGACACCTGCGGAAAGTCCCGGACTGGGCGTAACGGCGGATGAGGTCGATACCGCCGGTTCGGCTTGACATACCCATACCGCTGGTGGGGCCAGGAAGGCTCAAGAACCGGGCCTATCACCGCAATAGACTCCAAAAACTTCTTCTGGCTCTTAAGCGAGTTTTAACCGCGACCGGTTATTCTGGAGACATAGGTGATTGGGGAAATCAGGCCGAGCCTCCCAAGCGTCGCGGTCGACACGCCGGAGATGCTTCGCGCCATTTGGGGAAGTGTGACGGAAGAACGAATGCCGAGAATTTTGGTCATCGACAACGATGAAAATGTGGGGAGCAGCCTGTCGGGAATCCTAACGGCGCAGGGCTATGAAGTTTACGTGGCGGATGACGGATCAACCGGCATCGAACAGTGCCTGACCGGTGCATACGATTTGGTCATCACGGACTTCATCATGGCGGAAATCGATGGCATTGAGGTCATGCACCGGCTGCGCAAGGCCGAGTGCGATACGCCGATTATTGCGATGACGGACGCCGACAAGACAACCGGACGCTATTTCTGCAACGCCGCTGAACGGCTGGGCGCGGCGGCCTGCTTCTATGATTCCTACCATCCCGAGCAACTGATGGCCGCGATCAGGAAGGTCTTCGATACCGCCACGGAACGGCAGGGCAGCGTCGGAGCCGCGCTATCCTGTTCTCTCGCCGCAACGCCGGCCTAGACAACAAACGGTCATCCGTGGCGCCCCCCCAGGATGGAGCCGTTATTCCCAAAGGCTGGCCGGATGGCGCCGCAGTGTGCGCCCGCGCCCCCGGTTACGCCTCCCGGAAAGAGGTCTTCAGCCAACGCAGTATGGGATAGATGAAGTAGGTAATGACACGACGTTTCCCGGTTCGGATATCGCCCGTGACATTCATTCCCGGGATCAACCGGAAGTCCGGCGGCAGGTCGATCAGATTGTTGGTATTGATATGCACACGCGCCCGGTAGACCGGAACGGGTTCCCCCAGCAGGGTTTCGTCGAACGTATCCTCACTGATGAATTCGACGCTACCGGTCAGGTCGCCGTGCTTCTGAAACGGCAAGGCATCCAACTTGATCGACACTTCCGATCCGACCGTCACCTTACTGATGTCGGCGGCATTGATGTCCAGGCGCACCAGCATCTCAGGATGATTGGGCACCATCGTGATGATGGGTTCCGCCGCCCGTAACACCGACCCTACGGCAAAGCCGTGCGTGTCCAGCACGATCGCCCCGGTTGCAGCATGGATTTCCAGGTTCCCCACCCGCTGCCGCAAGGTGACCAATTCCTCTTCAACCTGCGTCAGCTCTTCGCGCGTATTCAGGATGTCTTCGGTCAGGGTGGAATACCACTGGTTCACATAGACGCCCAGTTCGGCCTCGGTCACGCGGCGTTCCGAATTGATCTGCTCGAGCCTATTTCTCAACTCCAGGATTTCGCGTTCGGTGCCGATACGGTCGAACACGGTTGAGAGCAATTGAACCCGGGACAAAACCTGCTTCTCGAACAGAGTTCCGCGGGCAGCCTCCAGTTCCTGAAGAAGGGTGAGTTGCCGCTCGGCAAGCGCGATCTCCGAAGCCAGGGAGCTCCGGCGTACCGCCATATTCTCCAGATTGCGTTGAAAGGACCCGACCTGAGCGCTGAACTCCTGCTGCCGGCTGAAATAGAGGTCCTGCTGCATCCGGTTGTCGACCTCGTCGGTCCCGAACGCAGGAATGCGTTCCACCGGCTGCATCCGGTTCTCGAACTCAAGCTCCATTCGCGCCAGCTTCGCGCTCAGATTGTCCAGCCGCGCGACGGCCGCTTCGATTTGCGCGTCGACGGCCGTGCTGTCTAGAGAGACCAGACGTTCGCCGACCTCGACATGCTGCCCCTCGGACACGAAGAGCCCACGGATGATACCTGGTTCGGTCGCTTGGACGGAGATGTTGGCCACCGTCGGCGCCGTGACGCCGCGGGTCGTGACAGCCGTGTCGACTTCCGACACCGACGCCCAGGTGATGATTGCGACAATGAAAGCGATGATACTATAGCCCCCAAGCCGCGCCAGGGCCGGAACGGGTTCATGCTCTATTTCCAAGGCGTCGGGTTGGAAACTGGCGATGGTCCGGCTGGTTTGGTTCCGCCAGGGCAACAGGTGATCAAGAACGGACCCGTCGCCGACCCCCTTGCGGCGCATGTCGGTGACGATCGGCTTGTCGAGGGAAGACGAAACGATTTTGTCGTTCGCATTCCGGACGTGGCCGGCAAGGCCGTGCATCACCTGCATGGCCAGTTCCGGGCTTTCCCCCATTTGTTTGATGAACTGGCTCTTGTCCAGAACGCGTACCCGCGTTTGGCCTTTCGCGCGGGCCGACGCACTGCGGGGCGAGTCGTCCAGGATCGCCATATGACCCACGATTTCGCCTGGTCCCAACTCGGAAAGCACAATGTCCTTCCCGCCGTCGGGCCCTTTCATAAAGATTTCGACAAGGCCGTCGACGACCATATAAGCGGTGCGGCCTACTTCGCCTTCCGAGAACAGCACGCTGCCGTCTTCGATGAGCAGTTCGCCGGCGACTTCCGGCTCCACCACCTCGCGCATCTTGTCGATCATTCCGCACTGCCCCCTGTGAGCATCAGCGAGGATTCCGGCTCGTGCCCGGTCACATCGATCAGGTGCTTGTTCTGCTGTTCCCACATCGTGCGATAGGTTTCGTTGCGGGACATCAGCTCGTTATGCGTCCCGACGCCGACCAGTTCACCATGGTCCAGCACCAGGATGCGGTCCGCATGGGTCAGTTGCGACATCCGATGGGTCACCATGAAAACGGTCCTGCCGTCGGCGATGCGCTCCAGATTGGTTTGAACGATGATCTCCGATTCAGGGTCCAGGGCGCTGGTGGCTTCGTCCAACACCAGGACACTGGGCTGCTTGAGGATCGCGCGCGCAATGGCGAGCCGTTGCCGCTGGCCGCCGGACAGGTTGCTACCGCCCTCTTCAAGCTCGGTGTCGAAACCCTTCTTTTGCGTTTCGATGAACTCGTAGGCGCCAGCCAGCTTCGCCGCCAGCAGGACTTCTTCCAGGCTGGCGTCGGGTTTCCCTTTCGAGATGTTCTCCCGAATCGTTCCCTGAAACAGGAAACTGGTTTGCGGCACCACGCCGATATGACTGCGCAGATGGATCAGGTCCAACTGCCTGATATCGACGCCATCGAACCGGACCGACCCTTGCTGCGGGAAATACAGACCCTGCAGAAGCTTTGCGAGCGTGCTTTTGCCGGACCCCGACCGCCCCACGACGCCGACCAGTTCCCCGGGTCGGATCCGGAACGAGATGTCCTTCATCGCCATCGGCCCGTCCGGGTACTGAAAAGTGACGCGTTCGAACTCGATACCGCCGCGGATAACCGGCGAGGCGCCACGGCCGGATTGTTCCGACTTCTGGTTCATGATGCTGCCCAGCATCTTCACCGACAGCGCTGTTTGCTGATAGTCCTGAACCAGCGAGACCAGTTGCACCAGCGGGTTGCTGACCCGGGCGGAGAGCAGGTTGAAGGCGATCAGCGCTCCGGCGGTGATGGTGCCTTGCAGGACCAACTCCACCCCGATGAAGATTACCGCGACCGACATCAGACCTTGAAACAAGGTGCTGATCTGACCCGACAGGGCGCTGATCTTTCCAACATCGAAACTGGTTTGCACGGAGGTCGCCGCCACATCGTCCCACCGCCGGCGCTGGATCGGCTCCAGCGCCAAGGATTTCACGGTTTCCATCCCCGTTATGGTTTCCACCAGCATCGACTGGCGGTCGCCTTCGGCATGGTAGAGACGCGCCAGGCGGCGTTTATAGGGGCCTGAGACCAACAGCATGTTGATGGAAATCAGCGCGCTGAAACCCAGCACCACCATGGCCAATATCGGGCTGTAAAAGAAAAGAACGGGGATAAAGACAAACAGCGCGGTCGCGTCCAACACAGTCATAAAGACGCGGCCGGTTAGAAACTGCCGGATCGCGCCTGCCTGCTGCATGTGCTTGTTCAACGTCCCTGCGGAATGCTTGTTGAAGAAATTGACCGGCAGGGACAGCAGTTTCGAAAACACCCGGGTCGACACACGGATGTCGATCTTGCTGGACGCGTAGAGCAGTAACAGCTGCCGCATATATCCAAGAACCGCGGCGAAGACCAAGGCGACGACGACCCCGGTCGTCAGGACGTACAGCGTCGAGTAGGCCTGGTTGCTCAACACCCGATCCAGGACGATCTGGATATAGATCGGGATGACCAGCGCCACCACATGCAGCACGATTGCCACGATGGCGATTTCGGAAAACAGGACTTTCTGCCGTCCCAGTTCGGGCAAGAACCAGCGAAACCCGAACGGCGCATTCTCATCACCGGCGCGCATCTTGCGCTTCATCATGATGACGCGGCCGTCCCAGACGGACTCAAGACGGGTCTTTTCAATCCGCAGCAGTTCCGGCCGGTCCGACAGCGGATCCAGGATCAACGCCTGCTCCGGCTCGTCCTCATGCTGTTCGAAACCGGCGATGACGACGCTGTTGCCGTTCTTCAGCCGGGCAATGATCGGAAAGGCGTCGCCAATCTTGCCCAGTTTCGACCAGCCGAGCTTGACGGACTTGGCCCGGAGGTCGTGATCCTGGGCAATACGCAGAAGCAGGGTGTCACCCGGTTCCTCGTCGCCCAAGGCATAATCGTGCATCAGGCGCTGTTCGTTGAGATCGACACCGTGCTGACGTGCACAAAGCACAAGTGTCTGAATACCGGTTAACATCCGTGTCCGTCCTACAAAACCATTAAACGGCTTGATGGCACACGATCGGATCGAGTGCCATCAATACCGCTTACTAAATCAGCCGGGGGCCGGCGGCCCCTTAAAAGTTCGGCGACGCCGCCCCTCCGCCATTCGCTTTACCCGGCGCGGGATCGTCCTTGCGCTTGATCGCGCCGCGGTCGACCAATTGATCGACAATGCGTTCCATGGCGCTGAAAGTCTGCAAGAAGCCTTCCGGCGACATCAGCAGGCGCTTACTCAACTCCTTGGCCGGCTTGCCGGACGAGTCCTTCGCTTCAGCGGAATAGGTGAAATAATCGACACGGACAATCCCACTCTGAATGGTGATTTCCTGTACACCGTCGACGAATTCTTGATTGCTCATTACTCAGATCCCTTTGTTCGACTTTTCTAGGCGTTGGCCGTTTCAGCAGGCGCAGCGGCATCGCCTTCGGCCGCCGGCGCTTCTCCAGCCTGACCTTGTACTTGTGCGATATTCTGGCGGACGCCCTGGGCGTGCGATGCGACCATGGCGGCCATGTCCAGATAACTCCCGACCGGCATAACCAAGCGCGCAACCAACTGCCGCTGTTCGACGTTCTCTTCCTGTTCCGCCACGGTATAGAGGTTGATCTTCACGTGCGTCCCGGCAAATCGCACACCGTGGATGCCTTCGGCGAAGATTTCGGGAACCCCGTTGTCGTCGCCGAACAATTGAATAGTCATATCGCCCGATTGGGCTTCGTGCATTCTCCGCAGTGTCATAAGCTCATTCCTCTTTTATGGGACTTTGATGAGAGATAAGGAGAAGGCCCGCGCGCCCCGACGCGGGCTAGCCCTCCATTGGTTTCCAAGACTACTTCTTCTGGATCGTTCCGATCGATGCGGCATCGTCGCTGGTGTCGCCGCCGCTGTCGTCGGCACCGGTCCCGAACCCGTCGAAGGTGACGGTTGCCATGGTCGCGGCTTCCGAGTCGATCGGCGTATCCAGACTGGGCCCGAAGTGCGTGTCGAGCGCGGTGTGATAGTCCGCCAACTGGTTCGAATCGTCGGCGGCGTCCGCGAAGGAAACGCTGGAGGAGAACAATCCGCCCTCGTCCGCCGCGTCGAAGATCGCCGTCAGGTCGAAGTCATAGCTGAAGTCGCCATCCACCAGCGTCAGGGTTTCGATCGCCGTGTCCGCACTGCCCATCCCTTCGATGGTGATCGACCCCATCGGCAACAGCCCGCCGGCCCCATCGCTGAACTGGAAGTCCAGGGTCAGGTCGTCGCCGCTGACGGAGACGTTGAGGTTTTCGTTCAGATCGAACGGGCCGCTGTAAATCGCGTCGGAGAAACGGATCTCCAATGTGTCGGATCCTCCGCCCGCGCCGGCACCGGCCTCGTTGATCGTATCCGCGCCGTCACCGAGCCAATAGACGTAGGTATCCGCGCCCGTCCCGCCATAGAGGAAGTCGGTACCGATGCCGCCTTCGAGCAAGTCGTCGCCTTCGCCGCCGATGAAGGTTTCCTGGAACAGGTCGCCGATCGTGTCGTTCAACACAGCCATAATGGTTCCGATCGGGGTGAAGCCGCTTTCGCCGCCGGAACTGTCGACGCCGCTGTCCGCGAACAGATCCGTCCCGCGCACGTCATCGATCGAGGATTGACCGTCACTCGTATCCAGGAAGGCGTTCGATCCGCCCAGGTCCGGGTTCGGTGCGTCGACATTGACACCGTCCAGTGCATCGCCTGCCGCACCGAGACCGTCACCAGCCGATGACGTGGCGTTCGACGCATCGTTTAGCGCAGCCCCTGAGTCCGCGTCCTGGCTGGCTGCCGAGGAACTGGAAGCGCCAACGTTGCCGCTGCCGGAGTCCGCGATGTTGCCGGCCCCGTCGACCCCATCCGCGGCGCCGGAAACCTGCAGACCGTCAAACTCACCCGTCCCGAAATCGTAGTTCGAGAAATCGAAGGCGCTGAAATCCAGGCTGTCCCAGGTGTCGATCAACTGATCGGCCGTGCTTTCGAACCGGCCCTGAACATCTGTAACGGTATCCAAAACCCGCCCGATGATGCTGTCGAAGCCGTCTTTCAGCACATCGTAGGTGTATTCAAACCCGCTGGTGATCGCGTCGGACGTCGCAACCGACAGCCAACCCCAGCCGAAGCCGAACAGGCTGTCGTTCCCGGCGTCGCCCGACATGGATTCGAAGTCCCCGAGCCCCAGCATGATGTCGTTGCCGTCGCCCGCGACGAAGACGTTGTCAATGCCGCCGCCGATGATGAAGTCGTCGCCCGACCCGGCATCCATCAGGTTGTTCTGGCCGGCCCCGATCATGAAGTCGTTGCCGCCGCCGCCGAACATCTGGTTGTCTTGGCCGCCGCCGATCATGATGTCGTTGCCGTCCAGCACACCTTCGCCATCGTTCTGGGGGTCGTCCCCGTAGAGGACGTTGTTCTGCCCGCCGCCGATGATGATGTCGTTGCCACTTCCGCCGGAAAGCTGGTTGTTCAGGCCGGCACCGATGACAATGTCATCGCCGGCACCGCCGTCCAGTTCGTTGTTCTGCCCGGCGCCCAGGACGATGTCGTTACCGTCGCCCCCGGTCATCACATTGTTCTGGCCGCCGCCGATCATGATGTCGTCGCCGGCGCCGCCGTCCATCTGGTTGTCCTGGCCGCCGCCGATCATGAAATCGGAGCCTTCGCCGCCATCCATCTGGTTGTCCTGGCCGCCGCCCAGCATCACATCGTCGCCGGCACCGCCGGTCATGACGTTGTTCTGGCCGCCGCCGACCATGATGTCGTTGCCGTCGCCGCCGTCCATCTGGTTGTTCTGACCGCCGCCGACCATGAAGTCGTTACCTTCGTCGCCGGACAGGACGTTGTCCTTGCCGCCGCCGATGATCAGATCGTCGCCGGCCCCGCCGATCATTTCGTTGTTCTGGCCGCCGCCCAGCATGATGTCGTTGCCGTCGCCGCCGTCCATCAGGTTGTCTTTGCCGCCGCCGATCATGATGTCGGCGCCCGCGCCGCCATACATATTGTTGGATTGACCGCCGCCCAACATGATGTCGACGCCATCGCCCCCGAACATGAAGTTGGACTTGCCGCCGCCCAGCATGATGTCGACACCGGAACCGCCGAACATGTAGTTGCTCTGGCCGCCGCCGATCATCACGTCGTTGCCCGAACCGCCCAACTGAACGTTGGTCTTGCCGCCGCCGATGATCACGTCATTCCCACCGCCGGCGATCTGCACGTTCAACTGACCGCCGCCCAGCATGATGTCGTTGCCGTCGTAGGTGGTCTCCAGATTCTCGAGCTGCTGCGCCGCCGTTTCCATGGCGTAGATCTTGGCGTCGGTCGCATCCTGCGACTCCAGCGCGTCTTTCACCTGGGTCGCTGCTTCGCCGATATCGATGTCGAGACCGCCGCCGTCCTTGACGTTGGAACTGTCGATCCCAAGCGCGATTGTATCGCCCAGTTGAATGTTGTTCTGGCCGCCGCCGATCAGGACGTCGTCTCCGCCGCCGCCGAACATCACATTGTATTGGCCGCCGCCGACCATCAGATCGTTTCCGTCATATTGCGAGGCGATGATGGCGTCCCCGAACATGAAATTGTACTGACCGCCGCCGACCATGTAGTCGCGGCCGCCGCCGCCCAGCATCACGTTGGCCTGACCGCCGCCAACCATGATGTCGCTGCCGTCCGACGCGCCCGCCTGCAGAACCGGGATAGTGCTGAGGTCCATGTCCTCGTCCAGCGAGACGCCGTCGCCCAGCATGATGTTTGCCTGACCGCCGCCGACCATGATGTCCGAGCCCGAACCGCCGACCATGACGTTGCCCAGGCCGCCGCCGACCATAATGTCGTTGCCGCTGTCGCCGAACATCATATTCATCGCGCCAGCACCCACCATGATATCGTTGCCGCTGCCGCCCGCCATCACGTTGGCCGAGCCGCCCAGGCCGACCATGATGTCGTTACCCGAACCGCCGAACATAACGTTCGCAACGCCGCCGATCCCGACCATGATATCGTTGCCGGAACCGCCGGACATCAGGTTTCCGTTGACCGAGAGACCGACCATGATGTCGTTGCCGCTGCCGCCGTACATGTTGTTCACGCCAAGGCCGGCGCCGACCATGATGTCGTTGCCCGAACCGCCGTACATCGTGTTCAGGCCGCCGCCCAAACCGACCATGATGTCGTTGCCGGAACCGCCGTACATCGTGTTGGTCGCGAGCCCGGCGCCCACCATGATGTCATTGCTGTTGCCGCCGTACATGGTGTTGGTCGCAAGGCCGATCCCGACCATGATGTCGGAGCCGTCGCCCCCTTCCATGCGGTTGACGCCGCCGATGCCCAACATGATGTCGTTGCCGGAACCGCCGTACATCTTGTTGAGCGTGAGTCCCGCCCCAACCATGATGTCGTTGCCGGAACCGCCATACATGACATTGCCGCCGCCGATGCCCAGCATGACGTCGTTGCCGGACCCGGCATACATGTTGTTGCCAACGGCGATACTGGAAATGAAGTCGTTGCCCGATCCGGTGGAGATGGACGCGTAGCCGCCGCCCGCGAACACCCGGTCATGGCCCGACCCGGTCGTGATGCTCGCATACAGACCGCCGGCATAAACCTGGTTGTTGCCGTTTCCGGCATTCACCACCGCGCTGGCGCCGCCGGCATAGATCCGATCGTTGCCGCTGCCCGCATCGACGCGAACCGAGACGCCGCCGGCATAGACCGTGTTGTGGCCGTCCCCCGCATTGATCCGGGCGCTGGCGCCGCCGGCATAGATGGAATCGTTACCGCTGCCCGCAAAGACGCGGGCGCTGACACCGCCGGCATAGACCGTATTGTTGCCGCCACCGGCATAAACGTTTGCACTGACGCCGCCCGCATAGATCCGGTCGCTGCCGTCGCCTGCCTCCACCCGGACAGAGGCGCCGCCTGCATAGACGGTGTTGTTGCCGGAGCCGGCATAGACCTTGGCGCTGACACCGCCAGCATAAATCCGGTCGCTGCCGCTGCCGCCATACACCGTGGCGCTGACGCCCCCCGCATAAACCGTGTCGTTGCCGGAGCCGGCACTCACATAGGCGCGCAGACCGCCGCCGTAGATGGAGTCGTTGCCGCTGCCGCCGTAGATCTTGGTATCCACGCCGCCGGCGTAAATCCGGTCATTCCCGGAACCGCCGTCGGCCAGTGTGCGCAGACCGCCAGCATAGATGTTGTCGTTGCCGGAACCGCCATAGACCTTGGCGTCCAGACCACCACCATAGATTGAATCATTCCCGGAGCCGCCATAGAGCCGCGCAACCGCACCGCCGCCGTAAATCCGGTCGTTCCCTGACCCGCCGTAGAGTTCGGTCTTGCCGGCCGAGCCGCCGTAGATCCGGTCGTCGCCGGAACCGCCGTAAATCTTCGCGCCGGTGAAGCCGCCGCCGTAGAGTTTGTCGTTGCCGCCTTCGCCATAGACCTTCGCGTTGACGCTATAGACATGGAGAGTGTCGTTGCCGCTGCCGCCGGTCGCTTTGCCGGTGAACGTCGCCCCGACGGACTTGAAGAAATTCTTTGTCTTTTTTCCCATGCTAGCCTCTCTGTCCTATACCATCCGTGCTGCTCTTCGGCGGCTTGACCGGACCCGTACCCCTGATCAATTCCTGAAGCGCCGGACATCGTACCGTCCACGTTGAGGACATGGTTAATGCGCGTCAGGTTATCGGTCTGTGATGCGTATCACCGGCATTGCGAGATAGTCGCACTACTGTCTCGCTAAAGCTGCAATAGACACCACGAACCCAAACGATTATAGACCTTTATTGCTATCCTGCGCCATGTCAAAAATCAAAACACGCACCCAATCCGTGTGGAATCAGAACGAAAGTCCAGCCAAACGGGGAGCCGTGCCCGCCATGTCCGATCCGGCCGAACTAGAGGGCTTCGCGCAATTGCCGCGCCGGGATTTCTTCATTCTTTACGGTGAGATACTTTATCTCCTGGCGCGCACGGCGGTGCACCGGTCCTATACGATCGCAGACATGGAACAGCGTGTCCTGCAGCCTGTCGGGCGGGATCAGTTTCGCCTCTACCGCGGACGCGCGGGGCCGCTGGCCCTGTTGACCTGGGCCTTTGTTTCCGACGCTTTGCACGCGCGCCTGCAGGAAGAAGTCGTCGATCTTGCGCCGGAGGAATGGAACTCTGGACCGCATCTCTGGTACATGGACTTTGTCGCGCCCTTCGGTCACGGCGGGCTGGTGATCGACGACGTGTTGACCAATGTCTTTCCGGACCGGGTCGGCATGGCGCAGCGCGCCAAGCTGTCGCAGGAAAAGGCCTTCGTGCTACGAACCTACTACGGGAAGAACATCAAACCGCGATATAAGCGCGCAGCTGACAAACCATAGACAAAAAACGCACAGAAAGAGGACAGATCATGAGCGAAGAACAGATCGGCATGCCGATGGCGCCGGACCTCGAGCCCGAAGAACTCGCCGTCAATCCGGACGCCCTGATGACGGTCGGCGAAATAGTACGGCTGGCAACCCAGTCGCCGGACCACCGCGAGTACACGCTGGACCGGTTTGAAAATCGCTTCCTGGTGCCGGCGGCCTTGGATCAGGTTCGTGTCTATCGGACCGAGATCGAACCGGTCGCCGTCGTGACCTGGGCGCTGGTCTCCGACGACTTGCATGCCCGGATGATCAAGGAGCGGATCGAGCTGAGCCCCGAGGACTGGCGGACCGGCGACAACCTGTGGATCGTCGAAGCGATCATCCTGCCCGCCGTGGACGAGATGGTGTTCAACGATCTGACCCAGCAGGTCTTTCCGAACAAGATTGGTCATATGTGGATGCAGGATGAGAACGGCGCCTGGATCGTCGACACTTATTACGGGGCGAACCGTCAGGGCAGCGCGGCTGCTGGCGTTCACTGACGCAAGCGCCCATGCGAAAACTCTTCGAACGGTTCAAGCCCTCCGGCGGACGGAACGGACGGGCACGGGTCGGTTGGTTCATTCTGCCGCAGGAGGCGGGGTTCATCTGGGCCCCGCCCCGGCCGGTCACGACACAGACGGGACCGGCCAATTCGGCAAAGAGCGTCAATCTTTGCCCTGCCGTGCTGGACCATGAGGCGCGGCTGTTCGAGATTCCTTGTCCGGTGGACTTGGAATTGACGCTGCAGCGCGACCAATACGGTAACCTCGGCCCAGTGGCGACAAAGGGCAACCAAAGCCCGGTCAACGACATCGGCTGGTCGAAACTTCTTTCCATGACCCCGCCGCAGCACTGGCGTAATCCGAACAAACCGCTGCTGCAGGTCATCACGCCCTACCGGTTTCTCTCCGACGAACTGGTCTATATGAACCAGCTACCGGCCTTTCTGAATTTTGAGGCGAACAGCCTGCCGGGCCTGTTGATCGGCGGACGGTTTCCGATCGACGCCTGGCCGCGGCCGCTGATGTGGGCGTTCGAATGGCATGACACCAATGCGCCGCTGTCGATCCGGCGCGGCGAGCCCTGGTTCTACCTGAAATTCGAAAGCCCGTCGCCGGCAAGCAAGGTTCGGCTGTTTCAGGCGCAAGTGACGCCGGAGCTGGAGAAGTTCTCCGCCAACGTCGATTCCGTCACCAACTATGTGAACAAGACCTTCTCCCTGATTCCCTTCGCCCGGGAACAAAAGCCCGCCGATTTGCTGGTGGAAATGAAGCCCAAGCGCGGATCGTCTGACTGACCGGTCCCCGAAGACCGCCCGAGACCGGGGTTTCGATGCCGTTCGGCGTATCGGTGTTTGCGTTTCCTGCTGTGGAGACGCGGTAGCGCTTGGCTTTTTTCCCGCACGCGGCAAATCCCATTCATCTGATGGATTGCTGACATTCCGGACTTCGGCGCGATACTGAACGCTCAAGCCTGTCCGGCGCGGCGTAAGGCCCGGTTTCGCGACAGCGGCAACGGCTGGCCACAACATCTGTAGGAGTGTATTTCCGGCGCCGGCTAGCGTGAGCGATCGGCTGCTTGCGCGTAGGGTCCAAGCGTCCTGGCCAGGACGTCGACGACGGGAGCGAGGCGCGCGACATGCTGATCCCCATAGAATCCCGGCCCGCTCAACAAGTTCGCCGTGCCCATCACAACACCGTCTGCTTTCAGGGGCAGGTTCAGGACGGATTCCAATCCCAGACGGGCAATCAGGTCGTGGTCGGCAAAGGCGCGGCGGATGTCTGCGGCGTTCTCGCCTATGAAACATTGCCCGTTTTCCAGGACCTGCCGCCCCCATTCCGTATCCCGTTTCTCCTTACGCCCGCCAGGCGGATAGGCTTTCGGGTTACTGGAATAGATCCGTTCAACCTCAACGTCCTCGGGGTGGAAAAGCATCACCGTGAAAAGCCGGTGACCGACCAGCTCATCGGCAGCCTTGTCCGCCAAGGCACAGAGCGCCGGGAAATCGGCACCATCGCGCGCGGCCTCTTCCAATGCTTTCAACGCACTCAACGCCCGTCCCCGGTTCCTGCGCGCCGGGGGTCGGCCCCCGTGGAGAGTCGCCCTTCTTCGTCTCGCATGACGGCCAGGACGCCTCCCGCCTTCCAAGTCCGCTCGGTCCACGGTTTCACGTCATGACCCCTGTGCCGCAGCGCGTCTCCGACCTCAGCTTCCAAGCTTTCCTCGATCATCAATAGGCCGGGAAAGTAGTCGTTCGGCGCGAAGGAGGACGGGAAGCTGTAGGTCGCAAAGCGCGGCGCCTCAACTGCGGACTGGATGTCCATGCCGAAGCATGTCGCGTTAAGGTACACCTGCATCATAGCCTGGATCTGAACATCCCCGCCGGGCGTGCCGAAGGCTAGAAGCGGGTCGCCGTTCCGGACGGCGAGCGCAGGATTGGGTGTCAGACGCGGGCGCTTGCCCGGCTGCACCGCGTTGATGGATGCCGCGGTTCCCCGTGACTGGGACCCCCGTGACGATACGGCCAGACCCGTCCCAGGAACGACCTCGGTGTCGGCGGAGGTATCGCTCGGCGTTGCCGAAAACATGTTCCCGTGTTCATCGACGACAGCCACGTAGGAGGTATCGGCACTGGCCGGGTTCTTGAACGCATGGGCATCGCCCAAATCGTTTCCGTCTTCCGGTGACGGGATGACCCCCGTGCCGCCGATCTCCGAAAGCCGTCGAACCGGGTCCCCGGCCGGCGGCAAGCCCGCAAAGGCTTTGGTGTCGTCGATCAACGATCGGCGTTGGCGGAGATAGGCTTCGCTCAAGAGGGCTTCTACGGGAACATCAGCGAAGCTGGGGTCCGCGACATAGGTTTCGCGATCGGCGAAGACCAGCTTCAGAACTTCCGTCACCGTATGGATATAGACGGGCGCGTTGTGGCCAAGTCCTGAAACATCCATACCGTCGATCATGCGAAACGCCTGAGCCAGCGATATGCCCTGACACCATGCCCCGCAGGTGTAAATCTCTGCATCCGCAAACGGTACGCGGATCGGCTCTTCGTACCGAACGGCAAAGGCCGCCATGTCTTCCAAGGTCAAGAAACCGGCATTGGCCGCATGAAAATCACAGATGACCTTTGCGACATCCCCTTTGTAGAATGCATCCCTTGCCGCCTGCAGTCCGGAACCGCGGTCTCCGCCGGCCACCCGCTCTTCGTCGATCATATATTGTATGACCCGGCCAAGGTCGGATTGGACGAAAGGCTGGCCCACGGCAGGCGGCTTTCCGCCGGGCAGATAGATAGCTTTATTGGCGGGATACCGCGCATAGGCCGCTTCGTTGGTTGCGACGAAATCCGCAAATAACGGATACATGGGAAACCCATCGCGCGCATAGTCTCTGGCGAAACAGGCAACGTCGCCGAAGGACATCGTCCCGAAATCCCGAAGAGCGGTAATCCACGCATCCGGCGCCGCGGGAACGACGGTGCGCAAAATGCCTTGGGGCATGGCGCCGCCGAACTCTCTCTCGAAGAAAGCGGCCGACGCGGCCTTCGGCCATGTGCCGAGACCGTCGATAGTGACCACCCGGCCGGTATCCGCCATGCGAATCATAATCGGCGCGACACCGGCAAAACCGACAAGGTCGCTATGCAGGACGCCCAGTGCGATCCCCGCGGCACAACCCGCATCCACGGCATTGCCGCCGGCCTCCAACACGGCCATGCCGGCCGCGGTGGCCAAACCGTGTCCCGCCGAGATGGCGAACTTTTCAGCATTCACCGCTGGCGCCATTTCCGTCCTCAATCGATTTTGTGGGGGTGCGAAACCCGAAGCGGTACCGTCATCAGATCGCGGCCAATGATGATATCGCCAGTATAGACCCGCTTCATCTCATGGACCATGCTCTCCAGCACGCCGGGCCGGTCCAGCATTGCGATGAAGTGAGACAGAACAACGGTTTTCGCGCCGGCCCGTTGGGCGACTTCCGCGATGTCCATGTGGTTTCCCGCTGCGTCGCGATAGGCTTGCGTCGGTTCCATCCCCGAAGGGAAGTGGCACATGTGAATGAGAACGTCGCAATCGCGGGCCAGCTCGATCATGCTGTCGGGCACGCCACCGCTGTCGCCGCTGTAAACGAGGACGCCGTCCTCGGTTTCCAAGCGAAAGCCAAGGCAGTCCAAATAGGGCTGGAAATGCTGCGCCTCGCCGCAGGTGATCGTCCAGCCGTCTCCGCGAATCACGTCTCCCGCGGCAACTTCGGTGATCTCCGGCTCCGGCTTTTTGCGCGGCGGCGTCCCGCCCCGCGAAACCATGACATCGATGCTTGCCTGATGCCGAACACGGCTTTCCAAGTCCGGGCCATAGACGCCGTCTTCGTCGAACAGACGTGCGCACATATGCTTCAACGGCTGGGGGCCATAGAGTTTGAGTTCCGGAATTCGGCCCGCCCCCATGTCCCAATGCTGCAGCAACAAGCGTGGCATGTCGGCCATGTGGTCATAGTGAAGATGGCTCAAAAACAGGTGCGTGACGTCTGACGGTTTCTTGCCGGCTTCCAGCAGCCGGTGGGCGGCGCCCGGACCGTGATCCATGACGATCACATCATCCCCTACCTCGATCAGATAGCCCGAGCTTTGGCGTTCCAAGGAGGGGGCCGGGGTTCCGGTTCCAAGCAGCGTGATCTTCATGGTGCAGTCCGCCTCGTTCTATCTTTCGCGATCGTCTCTTGACCCTGGGCGCACCATATATACTATATAGTATATCTGTCAAAGAGGCTGAAACCCGCATGACCTCGTCGCCGCTCATTGCTTTAGGTGAATTGGAAACCCTACTGGCGCGGGTACCGACGGAGCCGAGCCGACCCAAATACACGCGACTTGCAGAAGCGATCCAGGATGGGATCCTGTCCGGTAAATTCGAGCCGGGTCAGAGAATCCCAACGGAAACCGACCTGGCGAAGTCCCTCCCTTTGAGCGTGGGCACGATTCAGAAAGCGCTCGGCAAGCTTGCCTCCATGGGCTTGATCATACGCAACCGCAAAAGCGGAAGCTTCATCGCCGACCGCGATTCCCGCGTGAACGAGGTCTTCGTCTACCGGTTCAAGGACCCGGTCACCGGGGCGCTGATGATGCCGTTCGTCAACACCCGTGCGGTGGTGCGCGACGACAGCGCGGGGCCCTGGACCGCCTTCCTCGATGTCGAAACCTGTATCCGCGTCGATCGGATCGTCGGCTTTGACGGACAGACGCCCGCCTTTTCGAGCGTCTATTTCAAGCCGGAGCACGGCGCTGTTTTCCTGGATAAAGCGCTGGACGACCTGAACGGGTCTTCCGTGCACCGGATGCTGATCGACCAATTCAGCCTGCCAACCGTGCGCATGCAGCACAGTTTCACCTGCCAGCTTCTGCCGGAAACGGCGCGAGAGCACCTGCAACTGCCGGCCGCCAGCCACGGCATCATCTGGGACATCAAGGACTTCACCCTGCGGGACCGACCGGTGCTGTTTCAGCGCTACCATCTGCCGCCGGGACACGCGCCGATCGAAATCGACGAATTGTCCGCGCGGCAAACCGCGCCCGCACCGGCGGCGTCGAACACCCCACGTCCAACCAATGAATAGAAACCAACCGTAAACAGGAGAGCGACAAATGAGACTACTGGTAACGGCCATCATGGCCTTGGGCCTCATGGCGGCCCCAGCAAGCGCCGAGTGGCAACCCAACGGACCGATCAAGTTCTGGATCGGTTTCGGCGCCGGCGGCGGAACGGATACGCAGGCGCGCGCCCTCGCCGAGGAACTCGAAAAGCTGAAAGGCTGGCGCATTATTCCGGAGAACAAGGCCGGCGGCGGCGGCCGGGTCATGGCCGCTCAATTGAAGGATGCTCCGACGGACGGCCTGACCGTCGGCCTGGCCATCAATTCCACGTTCGATTTTCCGACCAGCAAAAACATCAACATGGACGATTTCACCTATCTGACCATGACGGCGGGATCGCAGATGGCCATCGTTGCCCGCGCCGACAGCGGTTGGAAAACGCTGGACGACATGGTCAATGCCGCAAAGTCCGGCACAAAAATCGTCTGGGCGAACTGGGGCAACCAGGTCGAAGCCGGCGCGGAAGTCGTCGCCCGGCACTTTGGCATCACCGTCAACCATCTGCGCGGCAAAGGCGGCAAGTCCGCCGTCAACGCCTTGGTCGCCCAGGATGCGAACGTTGGCTGGGGCGGGGGCGTCCAGCGGCCCCTCGTGGCAGCCGGTGAGCTTGTCATCCTGGCGTCCGCCGAACCGGATCGTTTGGTCCAGGCGCCCGACACGCCGACCCTGATCGAACGCGGGATCATGGAACAAGGCCTCGGCTTCCAGTTCCTGCTGGCTGGGCCGAAGGGCATGGACCCGGAAGCGGCAAAAGCCATCACAGCCGCCGTTCAAGAGGTTCTCTCGAACCCCGATTCCAAGACCGCCAAGTTCGTCACCAAACAGTATCCCCCGGGTCCGCTGCTTGTTTCCGGTTCCGCGCTGACGGAGCGCCTGAAAGCCAATCTGGCGGCAAACAAGGAAATGCTGAAGGTTCTGAACTAGGGCCGGGCTTTGTCGGAGACCCCTGAAAGCCGACGCGTGAAGGCGACGCCGAACCCCTGGGATATAGGGTTCGGCGTCGTCGTCCTTGTCGGCGCCCTCCTGGCCTTGTTCGTCTGGTTCCCGAACGACATCAACGGCGGTTTCATGCAGGTCAGCGCGATTGGCCGAAACGAACCTGGCGATGCGTTCTTTCCCATTCTTCTCGCCTTGCTGCTCGCCGGCCTCGGCGTACTGCAGATTGCCCTCCCGGCTCTCGGGCGCGCGCTGCGAACGGACGATGAGAACCCGGTCATCCGCACAGAGAACCTGCTCTTTCTGGTCAAGTTCCTGGGCATCGTCGTCGCAGGGCTCACGGTCATGTTCTGGCTTGGTCCGCTGACCGTCGCGGCGCTCAACACCCCTGGCCTGATCGAGGGTTCCTACCGGCAATATACCGACACCGCGCCCTACAAATATATCGGATATGTCGTCGGCGGCTTCGGCATGACGGCGACGCTGATCGTGTGGACCGAGGGACGCGCGCGGCGCATTGCCTTGATCACCGTCGCGGGTGTGCTGGCCGCGTCGATCCTGATCTTCGACATCGCGCTGACGAACGTTCTGCTGCCGCCCAACGGCGAGTTCTAGGGAGAGGGTCGGCGCACGATGGAACTGGTCCTCGACTATGTGCTGCTGGGCATCATCGACGTTTTCACCTCGTCTGACGGCAGCTTGGACCTGGTTCCGATCAGCATGGTTTTCGCCGGTCTGATGACCGGCATCGCGGTCGGCGCGACCCCGGGGCTGAACGGCCCCTTCGCCATGGCCTTGTCGCTTCCCGTCCTGATTTGGGTTTTCGGGGTCAGCGACGATGCTCTCCTGCCGATCCTGGGCTTCCTGATCGGCATCATGAAGGGGGCGACCGTCGGGGGTGCGGTGCCGGCCATCCTGTTCAATACGCCTGGAACGCCGGACGCCTACCTTACCACGCTGGACGGTCATCCGATGACCGAGAAGGGGCAGGGCCGCAAGGCCTTGAAGGTCGCCCATTTCAGTTCGGTCTGTGGCGACACGTTCAGCGATATCGCCCTGTTCATGACGGCGCCCGTCCTCGCCATCCTGATAGAAAGCGCCCTCGATCTGCCGGAGAAGGCGGCGTTGATCATCCTGTCCCTGTCGTTCATGGCGGCGGTTGCCGGAAACGCGCCGCTAAAGGGATTGACGGTCGGGGTCCTCGGCATGCTCGCCGCCCTCGTCGGATCGACGCTCAGCGGCAACGGTCCGCGCATGACCTTCGGGATTGCCGAACTCGGCAACGGGCTGCCGTTGTCGTCCGCGATCCTCGGCATTCTGATTATCGGAGAGGTCTTTATCGGGATCGAGGATACGGCCAAGAAGCGCGTGGCGATGATCAATACCGCGATGAGCGACTTCAAGGACAACAGGTTCCCCTGGTCCGAGAAGCGCGCGCTCCTGAAACGAATTCTCATTTCCTCGGCGATCGGCACCGGAATTGGCGCTCTGCCCGGGATTGGCACGACGCTGGCCGCGACGTTGGGCTACGACACCGCCAAGCGTTTTTCCAAGACGCCGGAGAAATTCGGCACCGGTATCCCGGAAGGCGTCGCGGCGACGGAGGCCGCGAACTCGTCGGTCTCCGGCGCCAACCTGATTCCCGTCATGAGCTTGGGAATCCCCGGCAATTTCGCCGCTGTCTTCATCATCCTGGCGGTCGAGTCGGTCGGCGAATTCACCCTCGGTCCGCACGTCTTCAAATTCACCGAGATCAAGGTGATCGAGGACTACGGCACCATCATCAACGCGGACCTCGTGGTCGCCTTTGCCATGTTCACGCTGATGGTGATGGCGAACGTTTTCAATTGGACAATCGGCGGCGTGTTTCTTCGCTCTCTCGGCATTCTCGCGCGAGTGCCCAAGAGCATCATGCTGCCTTTGGTCCTGCTGATCTGCCTGACCGCCGTCTACGCGCAGGACGGCGGCTTTATCGCTATATGGGTAATGATGATCTTCGGTGTGATCGGTTATGTCTTAAGGCGCCTGGACATCTCCATCCTGCCATTCGTCATCGGGTTTCTTCTGGCCCCCCGACTGGAAGAGCTCGTCCGGGGCGGCTTTTCAGCCTCGGGCGGCGACCCCTGGTTCCTGCTCAAATCTCCCTTGGCGCTTGTGCTCCTGGGCCTTGCGGTTTTGATTCTGGCGATCGCCGCGCGGAAAAAGCAGTAGGTCTTCGGCGGAACCAAACCAAGCGCTCGCAAGCGCCCGTCCGCTCGGCCCAACCCTGCCTTTCGCGAACCGCACGGCACAGCAGGCAATTGCCAAACCTAGGACGAGGTCAAGAGTGCGATCATGTCATTGATTGCACTACCGCTTCACTGCTTGAGGGCTGGGTGGAGCTTTGGCGATTCCGGCAACAATTGGCAGCAAGCATATGCCCAATTGAGTTCGCTACCGACATGCTGCCATTCACGACACCAAGCAGTAATTCTTGTGGCTTTTCATTAAAAGCCTTGGTGGCATACCGTCAGTTCATGGCCTGAGCGACAGCATCAGCGTGAACTTCGGTCATCATTCCCAACCTGTTGTGTCTGCCTTTGTTCCGGCGGAAACGGACACTTAATCCAAAAGTTGTCGTTGTCGGCAGGCCCCAATTCCATGGAGGGACACGAGCGGAAATCGGGACCCCAAGGTGCGGTCGTTGGCACCGCTCTATGGTTACTCCGCTACAGCCATGTCTGCGGTCCATGACATGGGTGCAAACGGAGCATCCAGATCGGGTTCGACAATCGGCGTGGTGTAGTTGGAAAGAACCTTGAGAGCGGTTCCGACGATCACCTCCAAAACCGTTTCCTTCATATAACCAGCGGCTAGAAACGCCTCGACTTGTTCTTGCGTAGGTCGACCGCGCGTTTCGTGAATGATCACTGTAAACGCCCGCAGTGCTTCGAGCTTCGTGTCGTTGATCGGCGAGCCACTTCGCAGAGCCTTTATTATGCTGTCGTCAACACCCGACATCTTGGCGACGGTTGAATGGGCGGCCATGCAATACGCGCAACCATTCAAACGATTGTTGGTCATAAGGACAATCTCGCGTTCTGTAGGATTTAGCGACGTCTTATCGAACAAACCCATCATGGTAAGGTAGCTCTCAACAAGCACGGGCGATTCGGCCATGTTAGCCATCAGGTTCGGTACAAACCCGAGTTTTGAATGAACGGTCTGCAAGACCGGCTTGGATGCGTCCGGTGCAGACGCAATGGTATGGGGCTGATAACCGAGCATTGCTTCCTCCATTGACGATGGTGAGGTTTGGACCCCGTTTGGCTTTTGCCTCACGAGGCATTTTGCACATCAGAAATCGGCGAAGGTGCGTTCCAACTGTTTGGGTGAAACAAGGAAGACAGGACCCAGTTGTTCCGCCATGGAGTCCGGGAAGATGTCCTCTACGCCGTTCTCGATTCCGTTCAGGATGTTCTCTGCAACCACCGGCGCTGGCGCGGTGTCCATGTCGAACCCTTCAGTCAGTCGTGTTGCCACTGGACCCGGATAAGCGCCATGCACCGAGATGCCGTCCGTCCTTAAAGTTCCGCGGATCGCTTGCGTCATTGAGTGAAGAGCCGCCTTCGAGATGGAGTAGCCACCAAAACTCGGCATGGCCGCGAGGGCCGCAATGCTCGATACGTTTGCAATTGCCGAAGTCCCTGCCTTCCGAAGGGAAGGAAGCAGTGCCTTTGTGACAGCAAGCGTTCCAAACAGATTGGTTTGAAGGTCGTTGCGTAACTGATCTTCAGTCTCATCAAGCACATTGGCACCGGTGAAGATGCCTGCATTGTTGACGAGTAGGTTCAATGACGGGGCCGTATGAGGAAGCTGCGCGATCGTAGACGGATCAGCGAGGTCGAGATGAACGGGAAAAACTCGGTCCCCAAGTCCATCAAGCGGCGCACGGTTCTCATCGGACCGATAAGTCGCGTAGACCTTCGTAGCACCTTTCCCTAACAGCTTTTCGACCAACGCGTATCCAATGCCGCGGTTGGCTCCGGTGACCAAAACCGTACTGTCCAAAATGTTCATTGAACTGTTCCTTTCTGGTGCCGCTTGCTGCTTCTGATCGCAGTTGGCGGGTATCGTGTGGGTTGGTGATCGACGGTAGTTCGGTTGGTTCGTTGTATCTGGAATGGAATATGGATCATCCGGTTTTTATTTGGTACCAAGCTAAATCGACTAATTGTTATTTGAATTATGAATGAGCCGCTACAGGGCCTTACCCTCCGCCAATGCACAAAAAATTGGCGCCGCGGGTCTAAGCCGCGACGCCAAAGCTGAGGGAGGTTTCTCTTTATGCGGTGAGCCGTGTCACATCGCTCTCGTTTTCGAAAACATGCAGGAACGTGTCTGGATGGGGGCGGACGCGATAATTGTCCGTTTCGTCTCCGAACAGAACGCGACCATTCTCATCAAGCGCGATTACAGTCGCCATAACGGTGTCGTTGGGATAACCCGGCATGCCAGCGGGCGCTCCCCCGATATCTTCGATACCCAAGTTCTTGGCGGCACGAAGGTCTTTATCCTGCAAAATTTCGAAGTGATCAGGCAACTCAAGGTCCTTGGCGAGTTTTGCCGAATTGTCGATACCTTGGTTGGAGATGAACTTGACCTTTACACCTGCTTTCGCCAGCCGATCGGCTTTGGCGCGAACCTCTTTCAATTGGTTCATGCAGAATGGGCACCAGTTGGCACGGAAGAAGACGAGCAGAGTCTTTTCGCCGGTGAAGGACGCAGACGTCGTCTCGGTTTCGTCAAGCCGTTGCAGGGGCAGTTCCGGGAGGGCTTTGCCCCGCACGATGGCGGCGCTCTTCTTGCGGCCATAGTTCGAGAAAACCCAAATGTACCACTGCACGGTCACCGCACCGAATATGGCAATCCCTAGGGCGGCGAATTCTGCCGTCGTTGCCGGTCCGCCACGGACGTAAAGCAGGGTCCCAACCGTTGCGACCGCCGCCAGATTGATCAATTGGATCAACGGAAGCCGTTTGGACGTTCGGGCCAAACTGAATGCCTGGCTAAGCACCATGAGGAAGAATGGCATCGGAAAGGTGGCGAAGAACGCACCGATCCAGATGGGATCGTAGTTCGACAGCCAGAACATGACGCCGGAGCCCACCCCCGACAGGAGATTGAGCATGATGTAGGGGAGAATAAGTTTACCTTTCATTTGACCAATCCTTTCAGTTTTCTGAGTAAAGAGATCGAGCAACGCGCTCTTTTCATCTTTTCAAATTCGTCGGCTTCACTGGGTCGATCCCTGTGCCTGTCACTAAACTGGGTCATTCAAACGACAATCGGTAGAAGCTCATTTTGACTAATCTTTATTCGGAATATGGATGACCAGACGTGCTGACTGTCGACCACCTGTCCGCTGATTTATCAGTATCGTTCTGGCCACGGATGACCTCGGCAAATGGCGGAAAAGCAGACCTAGAGACGGCGTAGGCCCCGCCGAATGGAACGACGGGGCCTAGATGCTGAGCTGAACTGAATTCCGCTGTATAGTGGCGCGATGAACGTTACTGGTGCGGACCGGAAGCGTGCCGAGCCAGGAATGCTCAAAGATGCCGTTCGCCGTGTCCGCTTACGCAGCTGCAGCTTTGGCCAGCTTGTCCAAGACCGGGAACAAATCGGCCGGTTCGGGCCGGCGGGTGTAGTCGGGATTCACCTCTGCATAGGCAATAGTGCCATCCGTATCGACGATGTAGCGCGCCGGCATTGGCAGGTTCCATTGACCATCACCGTGGATCCGGGGCAACTCAACGCCGAAACCCTGATGGATCGGAATGACGTAGTCCTGCAGGGTCCAGCGAATGCCGAGCCTGGCAGCCAATTCACCGTTCTTATCGGTCAAAATCGGGAAGCTCAGCTTATTGTCTTTCTGGGACTTCCGGCTGTCGGCAGCCCCCTGCATGGAGATCGCCACCAGCGTAGCGCCCCGTGCGCGAATCTCAGCTGCAACCTCCTCAAGGGCTTGGAGCTCGATATTGCAGTATGGGCACCAGACACCGCGATAGAACGTTAGAACGACCGGCCCCTGCGACAGAAACTCGCTCAGGGTCACCTCGTTCCGATCGGAGTCTGTCAAGACAGCGTACGGAAACGTGTCACCTGCCTTGACTGCACGGTCCGCTTGACCGGAGTCGATTAGTTCCTGTGTGGACCGTGCGAAAGCATCAAAGGCACCTTCCGGGGCCATGGTCTTGAACTGTGCTTTGAAGCCGTCAAGTTTATCTTGGAGAGACATCTTTTCATTCCTTTCTCAACCATTTGGTTGTCGAGAGATCGAGCAACGAGCTGCTGTGGTTCGAGGACGAACGCGGGCGTTACCGGGCCGATCCCTTTGCCTGCGATAAACCTGGCTCATTCATGATATAATTTGTAGAATGCAACGATGACTAATGGTTATTTGGAAGTCGAATGACAGAGAGTGTCGCTGCTCTACGATTGTTTTGCCGCGTGGCGCGGACACAGAGCTTCACGGCTGCTGGAAAAGAGACCGGCCTGTCACAGCCTTCCGTCTCTAGGATCGTTTCCAATCTTGAGAAGGAACTTGGTGAGGCCTTGTTCGTCAGAACCACGCATGCTGTACGGCTGACGGAAGCAGGCGCCAATTATCTAGAGAAGATAGACCCCATACTGGCTTCATTGGACGAAGCCAATCAATCGGTCCGTGGAGACGGAACTCTAAAAGGACGTTTAAGGGTCGGGTGCTCTACCAGCTTTGCTGTGCGGGAGATCATCCCGCGCATGCCAGGCTTTCTAAGCCGGCACCCAGAGCTTCAAGTCGACTTCGTTCTGACAGACTCTCGGCAAGACCTCATTGATCAGGCAATCGACGTGGCGCTTCGCTACGGGTCGCTCGACGATTCGACCTTGGTTGCCAGGAAGCTCGGTGCCCCACCGCGTTTGATCGCAGCATCACCAGCGTATCTGGAGAATAACGGCACACCGCAAACGCCAGCAGATCTTGCGGGCCACTCGGTTATTCTGGGTCCAGCCAGCATGGGATCCGAAGGGTGGAACTTCAAAAAAGGGGGCAAGACGGTTTCGGTGCGTGTTGCGGGCCAGCTAATGGTTACCGTCAATGAAGCGGCGACCGCAGCCGCCCTTGCAGGTCTAGGAATTATTTCTACAGGCTTCTGGGGTATCCGGTCGGAGATTGAGAGCGGCGCACTCATTCATCTGTTCCCTGATTGGGAAATCGGTACCGTTGAAGTCAATGCAGTCCTGTCCGGCGGGCGAAACGCGAAGCCTTCGGCACGTGCCTTTGCAGACTACTTGGTGAGGGCGTTCCGCGACAGCGCGTAAGCGCGGGGGACGGCCGATACAGCCCGCAGCCGGACTTTGGGTTCGTTGGGAAACAGCCTCTGCTTCTAGTTCCAACTTAGACCTTTGTGTTTCTTGCGTTGCCGCCCTTGTAGGGCAAGCAAGGGTCTCCCTACTAGAACCGAACGGACTACCAAAACAATGCCGCGAGAACACAGACACATCCCCGGAAACACGTTGCGGGACGCCGCCCTAGACGTGGATTGTGAAGGCGATGCAAGGACCTTGGCGACAAGCGCAACGAGCAACCCCAAAGACTCGCAGTGAACTCGTTGAATTTTTGGTTCTGTGGATAAGATTTGGTGGAGCTGAGAGGAATCGAACCCCCGACCTCTACTATGCCATGACAGATCTGGGAATTTCGATGGCCAACATCAGCAAGCCCTTCTTCTCAGTGAGAAGAGGCCTTTCGATTTCAACGGCGATCCAACCTGACAGACGGCCATAACACACACTTTGCTTTGATACAGGAAGGCGGAGATTTGCAGGCTCCAGCCCGAATTAAAGCGTCGCTATTCCCGATAAAGGGGAATACCGTATCAGGAATTGTTCCTCTGCTGCTGATCAAGGGCCAGCGCACTGTTAAACACCTCCACATATCGCGCAATCTTTCCATCCTTGAATGTCCAAAAATGGGCGACATCGAAAAACATTTCATTCCCACTTTCCCGGTGCACCAAACCAACATCCAAATAGACGGCGACCTGTCCGGCTTCCTCCACAAAAATACGCGGCAGGAAACTGACGACGGCATAAAACTCGCCGATCAAAACAACTTGATGGAGGATAGCGTCCCTTCCACGAAAATGACCCGCATGGGGGAATGCGTCCTTCGGTGCGGTAGAGATCCATTCGGTTTCATCGCTTAACGCTGCCGCCAGGGGATCTAAACTTCCTTCGATAAAACTGTTGTAGATCGTCTCGACAGTTTTCTTGTTTCCCGACCCGCCATCGACAATCAATCCCATGGAGGTCGCAACCCGAACAGCCGATGCTCGGTTGGTCACGTCCAGCTTTCGGAAAATATTCTTTAAGTGATAGCTGACGGTATTGGGTGAGATATTCAAGATGACGGCCTGTTCCGCATTCGATTTTCCCGCAGCCGTCCAATGCAGGACCTCGATTTCCCGTCGGCTCATCAGCTGGGGAAAATCCGAGTCCGGCGCGTCATGATACGGACTGGCCGACCTGTTGTTTGGAGTCATCTCGCGCAAATCCCTAACCGGCACCGGCGGTGCCTCATTTGAACGGGCATCGTCCGGTATCAACTGTAGAAACAGGCATATCGCAACACGTCCGGCACGTATACCTACACGTTCATGTAGGAGACAGACACACTCCAATCCGACTAGGGTCCCGGCAAGGTTCATTACCTAAATCAGGGTTCTTTGCATGTTTTCTTTGACCGTCGAACGCCTCGTTCGCGAACCGTTTCGCACGCCCATATTTCCGGCCGGCTTCGCAACACTTTACAGTATTGTATTATTTGCGACTTTCCTTTCCGGCGCCATGATTGCAAAACCACAAACAGCGCAAGCGATGACAGCCTGCGCCGACCTGAACGCGGCTATCAATGTCAATGGTGTCGGGGGGCAGAATGCCAATTTCGGCAATGTCGTCCTTCAGCCAGGTGACGTCATCACCATTCTGTTGCAGACCAGTGGTCAAGGCGGTGGTGTCATCACCGTCAACCAAGTCACTGTTGGAGCACAAGGTTTTCTAGGGGCTGCACGCAATTTATCTGACGGCGTCGTTGAGCAGATCGACGTAGCGAACAACGGTAGTGCCGTTGTCCAAGGCGATCTCGTCGTATCGCTGACCAATAACGTGGGGGGCGCCGCAATCGCGATCAGCGTGACCTGTGTAGCAAACAATAATGTGGGCGGTAACGGCATCGGAACCTCCGGCGAGGACGCAAGCAATCAGGTGTCTGCCGTGCTTACCGTCACAAACCCAGAGCTGAACGGCCAGGATCTGGACACTGTGTTCGGCGTTCCTCGCAACCTATTCACCCCCCTGTTCGAGGAGGCCATTCGTTTACAGCGTGAAGGCGAGACCGCCGCCTGTATCGTCTTGCGGCAGGATATCGAAGCACTGCAGGGTCAATTGGCAGACGCAAGGGCGCGCTTCAACAGCTTGGACGATGCGCAACAGCGCGCAGCTCGGTTGGTTGAAAGCCAGAAGGAACTTGAAGGTCAGTTGACTGACCTCAGGAACGAACAAAGAGAAAATCAAGAGAGCCTGGACCAATTCGCGGCCAGCAACCCCGGTGTCGACCCGGCGGAAGTTCGCGACCGGTTCGACGAGCGCCTTGGTGCAATTGAACGAGATCTGGGCGTAGGCGGCACCCTTCTCGATCAAAGTGAGGAGGCGAGACAGGCGGAAGCACAAGCTGCGGAACAGGCTTTGGAACAAGCCAACAGTGAGTTTTCTACTGCCGAACTTCAAGCCATCGACGCTTTGGAAAGCAAGGAAGGCATAGAAAGAGGCATTAGAATAACAGAAGAAGCAGCGAGATCTATCGACGAGCGTATCCAACAGAATGAAAGCTCACTGGAAAACTCTTCGGGTGCGCAAGAAGCCGTGGCAATCAATCAAGAGATACAAGACCTCCAAGACCAAATTACACAGAAGCAAGGAGAATTGACCAATTGCCCTTCTCAATCTTCGCTGAACGCGCCCGCAAACCCGCTCGCCGCGTTTTCTGGCCATAGTGCGCCTGCCTTGCTAGCAAGTCTCAACTCAGGAAACTCCCAAAAGCAGGTAAAAGAACACACCATACACAGCTTGCAACGCGGGAGCCGGCAGACGGAGAACTTGCGACGAACCATCCAGCTTGCCGGCACGGGAAACTCGGCCGCCATCTCAATCCCAACAGGCGATCAGACACGTCGGAGTTCCCTGAACGCGCGGTTCGACCTTCGCGACTGGCGTACCGTTCAGCAACAGGCCCTCACCCACGTCACCCTAGCCGGCGAACGGCTAGACCCCGAGGTTGAGGACGGTCGGCCGCTGCTTAAGTTGCCTGCGTTCCTGGCAGATGAGCGATTGAATATCTTTGGTTCAACCAGCATCAGTTTCAGCGAAGACAGTGCTGCCGGTCAGGATGCTTTCAGTTACGCTGTGTCCGGCGGCATCAGTTGGAGTCTGACGCCCACGGTCAATGTCGGCATTGCAGGCCGCTTTCAGAACGCAGACATCGACAGCGCGACGGCCATCATCGATACGAATACCTGGGGGCTGGCCGGTTTTGTTCAAACGCAGTTTCCGGTTCAAGACCGCCCGGTAAGACTCGCCGGTACGGTCGCCTACAGTCGATCCTACGTAGACAACGAATTCAGTAATCAAGGGGTCGTAACAACCGGCGACACAGTGACACAAGCCCTCTCGACCCAACTGAAGGCGTCGACTGGATTCGGCATCAACCGTTACGCCATCAACCCGTTTCTTTCCCTGTCATACAATGCAACTGATCAGGAGGAGTTCGCGCTGTCGGACGGTCAGATCTCTTTAGGCAACGCAAGCGATCAATTCTCCTATAGTTCCGGCCTGTCAGTCGGTACCTCATACCAATTGTCCGGTGGAGAAATTGTGCTTAGCCCCAATGCCGGGTTCAGTGCCTTCGGTTCCTTTGCCGACGATAGCAACATCAGCTTTGGTCTAGGCGGCGGCATGGGGATTAAAACGGGAACCGGCCTCAGTGGGGGTGTAAACGTCGGCGTTTCAGGCCTAACCGGAAACTCGCGGTCAATCTCCATTGGCGGCAGTATTACGCTGCCATTGAACTAGCACGTTAAACAAATCAAGAAAGTTTGGTGCGGTAGAGCAACAACATGAAATTACTATCATTCGATGTGCTTCGAAATTTTTGTTCAACTTATGTTTTTTCTCTATGGAACGAGTGCGGAACTGCGTATTGCCAACAGTTTATTTGCGATCATGCCAAGTGACGCACTATCAATCGGGCTGAAGTAAGACCGGCAAGCAGATTAATCCAAAGTCAATTCCGCCAAGTATTGAGCCGGCACTTTCACCCAAACTGGATCGGCTTCCGGCGCATAGTCTGGAAGGTCCGCAGCTGGATACGACCCGACAACGGGTCTGCTACGTCCCTGTTATGGAAAGTCTTAGTGGAACCCCGGGGACAGTTATCGAATCCGAGGCGAGATCAAGAAGGCGATCCGGATGGTGTTTGCCCTACCGCTTCGCTGCTTGAGGGCTTGGTGGAGCCCCGGGGACTTTTATCGAACCCGACGCGGCGTCACGGATATGATCTAGATAATTTCTGCCCTACCGCTTCGCTGCTTGAGGGCTTGGTGGAGCCGAGGGGAATCGAACCCCTGACCTCTACAATGCCATTGTAGCGCTCTCCCAACTGAGCTACGGCCCCGTGACCTTTATATCGGTCTGTATGCGCGATCCCGTTGGGGCGGGATCGCTGTGCGCGCTGCGTTATAAGCCTTCCCGCCGCTGGCGCAAGACCTATTGTGGGGTCTTGCCTCTATGCTTGCACGTTTTTAAGCCCGGCCCCGGTTCTCAGCCTTAACGGCCAGGGACCCGATCCGGCGACCGGCCGGCCGGTTGGCGCGCGACCGTCCGAACTCAGCTTTCGTCGTCGCCGCTCTCGTCGCCGCCGCTGCCGACCCCGGGAACCTCGTCGTCATCGTCGAGGTCGCTGGTGTCTTCCAGAACGTCTTCGTCATCGTCGTCCAGATCGACGTCCAGATCCTCTTCATCATCCTCTTTGGGTTTTTCAGCCTTGGCTTCTTTCTCCTTGGCCGGCTTGTCGTCGTTGGCGGCACTGCGCCCGCGCTTCAATTTCATCGCCGACTCCGGATCGAATTCCGCGCCGCAGGAGGGGCAGAGGATCGGATCGTTGTCCAAATCGTAAAACTTGGCGCCACAGCTCAGGCAAATGCGCTTTACGCCTAATTCCGGTTTCGCCACTTCTAGAAACTCCTTGATCACCGGCCGGGCGGCCGAACAGCTTTGGTTCCACCCGCCTGTTTGTATCACATGTCCGAGGAATATTGGCCGCGGCTTGTGCCAATTTCCAGCTCCCCTGTCAAAAGCAAAATCGCCGGGCGGGCCGAGTTTCGCATGGCGTGACGGATCGCAACGCCTGTGTTAGAGGACCGACGCTCCCAATCAACGCCAAGCCGCCGCCGGGCGCAGCAGGATTCTCATCGTGACCGAAACCGCAATCCCCATGATTGCAAGACGCAGCCATGGCCTTACCGGAACGGTCGCCGTACCAGGCGACAAATCCATATCGCACCGCTCTGTGATGTTCGGCGGTCTGGCCGTCGGCGAGACGCGCGTGAAGGGCGTTCTGACCGGCGAGGACGTGCTACGCACCGCGGACGCGTTCCGTGCCCTTGGCGCGGACATCGACCAGACAGACGGCGGCGACTGGATCATCCGGGGCGTCGGAGTCGGGGGTTTAAGCGAACCGGCCGATGTTCTGGACATGGGAAATTCCGGCACCGGCGCACGGCTTCTGCTGGGTATCCTGGCCGGCCATGGGATCACCGCGTTCATGAGTGGCGACGCCTCCCTGCGCGGGCGTCCGATGAAGCGGGTGATCGCGCCGTTGGAACAAATGGGGGCCCGGTTCGTGACCCGCGACGGGGGCCGCCTGCCGCTTGCGGTTACCGGCGCGGTCGAGCCCATCCCGATCGAATACGAATTGCCGGTCGCTTCGGCCCAGGTGAAGTCGGCGGTCCTGCTGGCGGGCCTCTCCGCCCGCGGGGCGACAGCGGTGATCGAACACAAACCGACGCGCGACCATACCGAGCGCCTGCTTCAGCATTTCGGCGCGACCGTCACGGTAGAGCCCTTGGCGGAGGGATCGAGCCGCATCGCGGTCGCAGGCCAGCCCGAACTTCTCGCCCCGGAAGACGCGATCCAGGTTCCCGCCGATCCCAGTTCCGCCGCCTTCCCCATTGTGGCCGGCCTGATCGCCGAGGGGTCGTCGCTGAGCTTGCCGGGGATCGGCTTGAACAAAACCCGGACCGGCTTGCTGACCTGCCTGCGCGAAATGGGGGCGGATCTGCATATCGACAATGTCCACGATCAGGGCGGAGAACCGGTGGGCGACATAACGGTGCGGGCCTCGGCGCTGAAAGGGATTGAAGTCCCGCCGGAACGCGCGCCCAGCATGATCGACGAATACCCGATCCTGGCCGTCGCCGCCGCTTGTGCCGAAGGGCGTACGATGATGCGCGGCATCGGCGAATTGCGGGTGAAGGAATCCGACCGGCTCGCCGCCGTGGCCGCCCTGCTGCGCGCCAACGGCGTCACCGTCGAGGACGGCGAGGACTGGATGGCCGTGACCGGCATGGGCAACGAGGTTCCCGGCGGCGGCACGGTCTTGACTCATCTCGACCACAGGATCGGGATGAGCGGCCTGATCCTGGGACTTGCCGCCAAGGCTCCCGTCCGCATCGATGACGGCGCCTCGATCGCCACCAGTTTTCCCAACTTTGTCGATCTGATGCGCGGCCTGGGCGCGGAAATCGACGTCGAAAGGTCGAATTCATGACGGTCATCGCGGTCGACGGGCCGGCGGCCAGCGGCAAGGGCACGCTGGCGCGCAAGCTCGCCCAGCACTACGGCTTTGCCTATCTCGATACCGGGAAGCTCTACCGCGCTGTGGGCCTGACGGTGGTCAAAACGGGCGGGGATCCGACGGACCGAGACGACGCCGTCGCGGCGGCCAAGGCACTGGACCCGACCAAATTGGACGACCCTGAACTTGCCGGGGACGAGGCTGCCTCCGCCGCCTCGAAAGTGGCCGCCATCGGCCCGGTGCGCGCGGCCTTGAAGGATTTTCAGATCGGATTTTCCGAACAAGTTCCGGGCGCGGTACTTGATGGCCGCGACATCGGCACCGTGATCTGCCCCGGGGCCCCGGCGAAACTGTTCGTCACGGCCTCTGTCGAGGTGCGCGCCGAGCGCCGCCACAAGGAATTGCTTTCCCGCGGAGAAGGCAGTATATACCCGCGCGTTCTGCAGGATTTGAAGGACCGCGACGCCCGCGACACACAGCGGACCGACGCCCCCCTTCGTCCAGCCGACGACGCCGAGGTGCTGGATACCAGCGACCTGACCATCGATGAGGCATTTCAGAACGCCTTGGAAATCGTCGAGCGGCAGTTGGCAGCAGAGACGTAGGTAGTACCCCGCTGAGTTTTGTAAGGCGGTTGGTCCGGTTGCCGGACCCGCATTTGGTCCCCTTGCGTTTGAGCCCCGCGCCGCAAGGGTATTCGGTTTGGAAACAGCGCCGGGGTCGGCGCGGCCGAAACAAGGGGTGAGACCACCGGATACAACCGGATGGCCGGAACAGCAGTTTGAAAGGATTAACCCTCTATGAGTTCCGAGTCTGCCGTTAAAGAAAGTTTTGCCGCCCTTCTGGAAGAGTCCATGGGCGCAGAGTCGAGCATCGTCGGCACCGTCGTCAAAGGCACGGTAATCTCCGTCGATAACGACATGGCCCTGATCGATGTGGGCCTCAAAGCCGAAGGCCGTGTGGCGCTGAAGGAATTTTCCGTGCCCGGCCAAGACGTCGTCCTGAAAGCCGGCGACACCGTTGAAGTTTTTGTCGAGCGCCTGGAAGACCGGAACGGCGAATCCGTCCTGTCCCGCGAGCGCGCGAAGCGCGAAGAAGCCTGGACCAAACTGGAAGAAAGCTATGCCGCGAACGAGCGGGTTACCGGTTCGATCTTCGGCCGGGTCAAGGGCGGCTTCACCGTCGACCTGGGCGGCGCGGTCGCCTTCCTGCCGGGCAGCCAGGTGGATATCCGTCCTGTGCGCGACGTCACCCCGCTGATGAACACGCCGCAGCCGTTCCAGATCCTGAAAATGGACCGCAGCCGCGGCAACATCGTCGTCTCCCGCCGGGCCGTCCTGGAAGAGACCCGTGCGGAACAGCGCAGCGAACTGATCGAGAACCTGAAAGAAGGCATGGTGCTGGAAGGTGTTGTGAAGAACATCACCGACTACGGCGCGTTCGTCGATCTGGGCGGTGTCGACGGCCTGCTGCACGTCACCGACATCTCCTGGAAACGTATCAACCATCCGTCGGAAGTCCTCACTTTTGGCGAGACCGTCAACGTTCAGGTCATCCGCTTCAACGCCGAAACCCAACGCATCAGCCTGGGCATGAAGCAGCTTGAAGCCGATCCGTGGGAAGGCGTGGACGCCAAGTACCCGCTGGGCGCACGCTTCACCGGCACGGTTACGAACATCACCGACTACGGTGCGTTCGTGGAACTGGAGCCGGGCATCGAAGGCCTGGTTCACGTCTCCGAAATGAGCTGGACCAAGAAGAACGTGCATCCCGGCAAGATTATTTCCACCAGCCAGGAAGTCGATGTCATGGTTCTGGACATCGATCCCTCCAAGCGTCGGATCAGCCTGGGCATCAAACAGTGCCTGAGCAATCCGTGGGAAGACTTCGCCGCTCAGCACCCGGTCGAAACCGAAATCGAAGGCGAGATCAAGAACATCACCGAATTCGGTCTGTTCATCGGTCTGGCCGGGGACATCGACGGCATGGTTCACATGTCCGACATCTCCTGGGATAAATCCCCGGAAGAGGCGCTGGCCGATTTTACCAAGGGTGACATGGTCCAAGCCAAGGTCCTGGACATTGACACCGACAAGGAACGCATCAGCCTGGGCATCAAACAGCTGGGCGCCGATCCGTTCGCCGACGCAATGGGCGAAGTCAAAAAGGGCAGCGTCGTTACCTGCGTCGTCAGCAAGGTTGTCGACAACGGCATCGAAGTCCTGGTCAACGACAGCGTGCCGGGCTTCATCCGCAAGGCCGACCTCAGCCGCGACCGCTCTGAACAGCGCCCCGACCGCTTCGCCCAGGGCGAAAAGGTCGACGCCAAGGTCACCGCGATCGACAAGTCCTCGCGCAAGCTGACGCTGTCGATCAAGGCCTACGAACAGGCGGAAGAAAAAGAGGCGATGCAGAACTACGGCAGCTCCGATTCCGGGGCGTCGCTGGGCGACATCCTGGGTGCCGCGTTGCAGCAGCGTGACCAGGAAAACGCCAAAGACTAGTTTTCCAGGCCATAGGTCTCTATCAGCCCATCGCGGTCACCCGCCGCGATGGGCTTTTTCTTTTCGCCGGAAGGTGCGTGAATCTGCGGCCTTGCGCTTGACGGGAAACGCCCGGCAGGGCAACATTTTTTAGTAACTAGAACAGCTTGACCGATGGTCGACGGACCGCTGGGCGGATTGTGAAGCCCCAGGGGTCGATGGAAGGGTTGGCCGTTCACTTTCGGCGGCGGCAGGCGGGACGATTTCTGCCGGCGGCCGATTCGCCGGGGCCAGGAAGCGGCGAGCAGGGGGCATGAATGACACGGTCTGAATTGATCGCGACGATCGCACAGCAGAATCCGCATCTGTACCACCGGGATGTAGAGCGCATCGTCACCACAATCTTCGAAGAGATTTCAGGGGCATTGTCGCGGGGCGACCGGGTGGAGCTGCGCGGTTTCGGCGCCTTCTCGGTGAAGAAACGCGGCGCCCGGGTGGGCCGCAATCCACGGACGGGTGAATCCGTCGCGGTTGACGCGAAAGCCGTTCCGTTTTTCAAGACCGGCAAGCAGTTGCGCGAACGCCTGAACGACGAGTGACGCGCACGCAAACCGGGGCGGCCCGAATTCCAGTTTTTCACCGTAAATTGCTCTGGCCTTTTTCGTACGGACCATGACAATTGTCTGGCGGCCGCCGCTGCGGCGCGCGCCCGACATCATTCCTGGAGACGTCCGTCATGCGGTTCATGATCAGCACCCTCGTCCTTTTGATCGTCGCGGTTCCGGCCGCCGTCTTCGCCGTCTCCAACGAGAGCACCGTGGTTCTGCGGATCTGGCCGCTGCCGTTCGAGGTGGAAATCTACGTTTATCTGCTGGTTTTCATTCCGTTGGTCGCGGGGCTGTTCATCGGATACGGGTACGCCGTTCTGATGGGCGGCAAGACGCGGCGGCGCGCGCGCGAGAATGCGCGGGAAGCGGCGGACCACAAGCGGCGCGCGGACGAGTTGGAAACCGAGCTTGAAAACTTGAAGGGCGGTGATAAAGAGGCTGAGGCCAACCTTCCCGCCACCATCGATACACCGGGCGGCCGGGCGGCGGCCTGATCGTAAACACCGAACGGCGGATCGCGAGGACGCCGTCACCACCCGGGGGGAACAGGGCATGAGCGACAGCTACGACGCGATCGTCATCGGGGCCGGCGTGATCGGCGCCGCCGTGGGATACGAGCTTGCCAAGAAGGGTTGGAAGACCCTCAACATAGACCGCAATCCGGTCGCGGGCTACGGCTCCACCAGCGCTAGCTGCGCCATCATCCGGGTGCATTATTCCACCTATGACGGCTGTGCGCTTGCCTATGAAGGTTTTCACTATTGGGAAAACTGGCGGTCCTATCTGGAGACCGACAGCGATGACGGTTTGGCCAAGTTCATCCAATGCGGCTGCATGGTCTACAAGGCGGACGCCAACAACAAACTCGAAACCGTGATGGCGCGCGCCCGTGAGTTGGGCGTGCCGATGGACGAGTGGACGCCCGAGCAGATCGCCGAGCGCCTGCCCTTCGTCGATACCAGCCGTTTCACCCCGGCGAAGGCTCTGGACGATCCGGACTTCGGCAAGAAAGCAGGCGGCCAGATCTATGGCGCGGCCTTTTTCCCGACCGCCGGCTATGTAAACGACCCGCAGCTTTCCGCCCAGAACATCGCAGCCGCCGCCGAACGCAAGGGCGGAGAGTTTCTCTACAAGGCGTCGGTCGCCGAGATCCTGCAGGAAGGCGGTCGCGCGGTCGGCGTGAAACTGGAAGACGGGCGCGAGATCCGCGCCAAGGTCGTTGTCAACGTCGCCGGCCCGCATTCCTCCAAGGTCAACGACATGGCGGGCGTCAGCGATGGGTTCAACATCAAGGTCGGTGCGCTGAAACAGGAAGTCTCCCACGTTCCGTCGCCGCCCAACTTCGATTACGAAAACCAGGGATTTGTGGTTTCCGACAGCGATATCTCCGTCTATAGCCGGCCGGAAACGGGCAACCACGTACTGATCGGATCGGAAGATCCGGAATGCGATCCGCGCATCTTCGTGGACCCGGACGATTGGGACGAGAGCTTCACGGACCAATGGAAGGTCCAGGTCTACCGCCAGGCGCAACGCTATCCGACACTGGGCGTCACACCGCCGGTTAAGGGCGTGACGGCCTTGTACGACGCCTCGGACGATTGGATTCCGATCTACGACAAGACGGACCTGCCGGGTTTCTACGTCGCCATCGGCAGCAGCGGCAACCAATACAAGAATGCGCCGGTCGCCGGAAAGCTGATGGCCCATCTGATAGAGGCCTGCGAGAATGGGCACGACCACGACAGCGACCCCATCCAGTTCCATCTGGACCATATCGGCCGCGACGTCAGTCTGGGCTTCTATTCCCGAAAACGGGAAATAAACACCGAGAGCAGCATGTCGGTGTTGGGCTAACGTCGCAGATCGGTCATAGTGGCAGAAACCCTTGCGGGCGGATCGCGAACAGTGTATCCGCCGGTTTCAGCCTGACAATTCGACCGATCCTAAGCGGGAGCCCCAGCCATGGCCCATCCACGCCCGACCACGCCTGAGCAACGCGTCCTGGTGGCGCTCGACACACCCGACGTCGGCCGCGCCGTCTCCCTGTCCAGGGATCTGGTCGGATCGGTCGGCGGGGTGAAGCTGGGGCTGGAATTCTTCAACGCCAACGGACCGCAAGGCGTCGCCCAGGTCACCCGCGGCACGCTTGAAGAAACGCCGCACGGCCAGCCGGTGAAGCAGCAACCGCTGTTCCTGGACCTGAAGTTCCACGATATTCCGAACACGGTGGCGGGCGCGGTGCGCTCGGTGATGCCGCTGACGCCCTTTATCCTGAACGTCCATGCAGGCGGCGGGCCGGCGATGATGAAGGCGGCGCTGGACGCAGCCAACTTCGCCGCGGAGCCGCTGGGCACCGTGCGCCCCGTCCTGATCGGAGTGACCGTGCTGACCAGTATGGACGACACGGATGTCGAAGCGGTGGGCATGCGCGGCCCGGCGGGCGACCAGGCGGTGCGCCTGGCCGAACTGACCCAGAAATGCGGCTTGGACGGGGTCGTCTGCTCCCCGCACGAGATCGCGCGGATCCGTGAGGCCTGCGGCCCCGACTTCCGTCTGATCGTCCCCGGTATCCGCCCGGCGGGCAGCGCCACGGGCGATCAGAAACGGGTGATGACGCCCAAACAGGCGGTGGAGGCCGGTGCGGACTGGATCGTCATAGGCCGCCCGATCACCGCCGCCGACGATCCGGCGGCGGCGGCCAAGGCCATCGCGGAGGAGCTGAACGCCTAGCGCATGCTTTTCTTCAGGTAACGCGCACCCTGTAGGTCAAGGGGCTGACGGCTTGACAAGTGGCCCGCGCACCCATGCGATGGACACGGGCACTTATAGATCCTATGGGGTAAACGCTGTGCAAAGGGTAGATTGTCCTCTTCCCGCTTTCGGGCACCGCCTGCGGCGGTTGCGCCGCGCCCTGGGCATGAAGCAATCGGCCCTCGCCGATGCGGCGAAGGTCGATCAGGCGACGGTCTCCCGTTGGGAACGCGGCGCGCACGTGCCCGACAGGTCGGTGCAGGATAGCGTTCTGGAAACACTCTCCGCCCGTCGCGCGGACGACAGCGCGCTGCGGCGACTGGTCGAGACATCGACCGACGCGGTGCATCTGGTCGAAGAAGCCAGCCATATCTGCCTCGCCTATTCCAAAAGCCGTGCTATGGAGTGGCGGCGCCGGCCGGACAGCCTGCTCGGCACATCGCTGTGGCGGTTCGCGACCGATGAGATCCGGCAAGCGGAGTTCGAACTGACCGATGAAGGCTGGTGGGACGCCTATCTTCCCCCGCCCAAGATCTTCCGAACATCCGCTGCCATTCACGACGAGATTACCATCCAAGCCGGCGCAATCCTTTGGGAACGGCTCTACCTGGCGGACGGAACGCCGGTCCGCCTGGTCAGCGGCGACCGCGGCCCCGCATAATTTATGCGTGGCCCCAACGGGGGGCCGTTGCTATCAACCGCCCATGCGCGGGAACCCAGCAAGCGTGATCAAGATCCTGATCCTTTGGATCGCCGGCCTCTGCGCCGCCGGGCAGTTCGCCAAAATCGCCGTCCCGTTCATCGCATTTCAGACACTCTACCCGGACGCCGGCACCAGCGTCGGGTGGCTGCTTTCCCTGGTCAGTCTGGTCGGCGCGGGCTTGGGTCTTATCGCCGGGGCGTTGGTGCACCGGGTCGGGCTGCGCCGTATGTTGTTGGGCGGTTTGGTCCTGGGCGCCTTTCTATCCTTTTGGCAGGCCAGCCTGCCCGGCATTCCGCTTTTCGCGGTCAGCCGCATCCTGGAAGGCGGGTCCCATCTGGCCATCGTCATCGCCGCCCCAACCTTGATCGCACAGGCCAGCAGCGACCGCTACCGCGGCGCGGCAATGGCGCTGTGGAGCAGTTTCTTCGGGGTCTCCTTTACCGTCGTCGCCTGGGTCGGCCTGCCGCAGGTGGAGGCCTTTGGCCTGCCGGCATTGTTCGTCACCCATGGCGCTCTGATGCTGCTCTCTGCAGGATTGCTCAGCGTCCTTCTGGGTAAGGATGACCTTCCAACGGTGGAGACCCCGGGACCGCGTACAGCGTCGGTTCTCGCCGATTTGATCCAAGCCTGCCGGTCGTCGCGCATCGCCTCCCCCGGGGCGGGCTGGCTGTTCTACACGCTGACCTTCGTCTCTCTGCTGGCCATCCTGCCGGAGCGGATGCCCGCCGCGATCAGAGAGGATGTGCTCACTCTTCTGCCGCTTCTCGGCATCGTCGTTTCGCTGACAGCCGTGCCTGTCCTGATGAGATTTGTGGGCCCGAGCACGCTGGTCCTCGCCGGTTTCCTCGGCGCGTTGGCCGCGGTTCTGCTGTCCGGCAGCCTCTCGCTTCCCGTCATGACCATCGTGCTTTTTACCGTGCTGGGGTTGGTGCAAGGCGCCAGTTTTGCCGCCATACCGGAACTCAACCACTCAGCGCAGACCAGGGCGCTCAGCTTCGGCTTGCTGGCGCAGACCGGCAATATCGGCAACCTCACGGGAACGCCGCTTCTGCTGACCGTGCTGGGCCAGGGCGGCGAAACAAACATGATCCGCTTCGTCGCCGCGCTGTATGGGTGCGCCTTCCTGGTACTGTTTCTCTACAGGCTCCGCTGCCGGCGCGAGCCCGCGCGTTAGGCGGTGCGCACGGAGAACCGGTTTGACGCCCGGATCGGCACAAGCGGCAAGGGCGGCAACCGACCATCGTAGACAGAATCCGACAACCAGGCCTGTTCGGCGTCCAAATCCTCGGTCAAAGTCCACCAGACCCGGTTCTCGTTATCCCAACGGTAGCCGCGCGCCTTCAGGAGATCCTTGGTTTCGAAAGGCGAGTTGACCGCCCGGACCAAAGTGCGTGTCTTGCGCGCCGAGGCGAGCAGTTCGGCCAAGACCGGCTCCCCGGTCGGCAGGGTGGAGGCCAACAGGGCGATCCCCGCCAGGCAGTCGATCTTGGCGCGGTGCCCTTCGAAGAAGAACCCCTGCTTCATCAGCAGATATTCCAAGCTGTTGGAGGCGTATCCCCGATCCTTCCAGCCCACATCCTCTATCGAACAGGCCCAATTCAGGTCCCGGAAAACCGGCCAGGTCTTCTCCACCATCGGCCGGTCGAAAGACGCGCTGTGGGCCACGACCAGACCGACACCCTCCAGAAACGCCTCGACCTCCGCATCCGCGATCGTCCGGCCCGCAACCATTTCGTCGGTGATGTTGTTGACGCGGGTCGCTTCCGCAGGGATGGGTCGGCCCGGATCGCGCAGCCGGCTGAAGGCTTCCGCCTCATGCACCGCCTGGACCGTGCCGCGCGCCGGGTCGTAGTCGAACGCGATCATCGAGAGTTCGACGGCCTCGTCCCGGATCGGGTCGGTGCCGGTGCTTTCGGTATCCAGGAACACGGCGCGGCGCACGGTATCGCCCGGCGCGGCCATGGGGATCAACGCAGCGTCCAGCCGCTGCAGGACCCGGTAGTCGGGGTCCGCCCGCAGCGCCGCCGCCGCCGTTTCGCTATCGCTCATCGCCCCCACTCCCGTTGCCGGTCGGCACTATAGCAGCCGCTTCACCACGGCCGGGCTGATATTCGCGCCGCAGAGCACAAGGACAACCGTCTTGCCGCGGAACCGGTCGGACTGTTTGCGCAGCGCCGCCAGGGTGACCGCCGCCGCGCCCTCGACCAGCAGATGCTCATGCTGAAAAATGTCGCGGAAGGCATCGGCGATCTCCGCTTCGCTAACCAATTCCAGATCATCCAAGTTGTCGCGGCAGAGCGGAAAGGTAACGCTGTCCTCATCCATGCCGCCCGCCGTACCGTCGGACAGGGTGTCTCCGTGCGGCACCTCGACATAGTGACCGGCCCGAATCGAGGCGATCATCGCCGCCGATGCTTCCGGGGAACAGCCCAGCGTCTCGACCTCCGGCCGCATGGATTTCACATAGCCGGAGATCCCGCCCGCCAACCCGCCGCCGCCGACGGAGATGATCACCGCATCCATGTCGGGCGCCTGTTCGATCAGTTCCCGGCCGATGGTGCCCTGCCCGGCGACAATGTCCGGGTCGTTGTAAGGCGAGACATAGGCGCGCCCCTGTTCCAAGGCGACACGGTGCGCTTCCCGTTCGGCCAGGCCGCCTTCTTCGCCGAAGACATGAACAGTCCCGCCCAACCGCGCCATCAGGGCGAGCTTGGCGGGGGACGCCCCCTCGGGCACATAGATGTCGACCTTTGTGCCGGTCAGTTTGGCGGCAAGACTGCTCGCCGCGCCGTGGTTGCCGCTGGAAGCGGTGATGATCCCCTTCTTCCGGTCGGCCTCGCTCAACTGCAGAATCTTGTTGGTCGCTCCCCGTATCTTGAAGGAGCCGGTCTTTTGAATGTTCTCCAATTTCAGCAGCACCCGGCAGCCGAGGTCCGCCGACAGGTAAGGTGCCTCGATCACCGGGGTTTTGAGGACGTGCGGCCCGATCCGCTCCGCGGCGGCGTCGATCGCCTGTTTAAGTCCATCCACCATCACTCTCCCTGTACCATCTCACGCGGGTGCATTCTGCAGTGCCGGTAGAACATAGCGATGCAGCATGTGAAAGACCTGCTTTTGTTTCTCCACATTCTTCCAGCCGTAGTTGCTGCCGGTGACGACAAACACAAGCCTCTCCTCGGGTGCGGCGACGATGAATTGGCCGCCATTGCCCCAGCTATGCACCAATCGATGGTCCTGTCCGGCAGCCTGCAGCACCGTCGTGAACCATTGATGCCGATAAAGGGACGTCCGCCGAAAGGCCTTCCCGTCCGCAACGGACCGGGTCCAGGACCAGCCGGTCTCCACGCCGTCTCTGAGCACGCTGTCGATCCAGCTGGCCGGTACGACCTGTCCGCCCGTCCACCGGCCTTGCGACACCAACAGTTGGCCGATCTTTGCCAGATCGCGGGGCCGCATGCGGGCGCCGCCATGCATTGGCCGATGGGCGGACCGCAGCCCGCCCAGCCGGTAAGCCTTGATGCCGAGCGGCCGGAACAGTTTTTCGTCGAGATAGAGGGGAAGCTTGTAGTCGGTACTGCGGAACAGGGCCGCTTTCAAGGCAACACCCAGCAGGTAGGTGTTCGCCGAGCAGTAACGCCATCGTTTCCCCGGTTCTCCAGCCATCGGCACCCCGAAATGTGCGGCCAGCGGGTCGGGCGCCTCGTTGGCCTTGCTTTCCCTTTCCGGCCCGCGGCCCGGCATTTCATCGCAATCGAAGCCGGATTGCATCTGCAGCAGATGCCGCACGGTTATCGCCCGCTTGCGAGGATCGACGCCGTCCGGCGCATGAAAACGGGCGATGAGCGGCGCTATGGGCTCGTTCAGATCGAACACGCCGTCCGCCACCGCGATCCCGGCCAGCAATCCGGTCACGCTCTTGAAGGTGGAACGCGTCTGGTGCGCCACGCGCGGCCCAAAGTCGCCGAAATACCGGTCGAGAACCAGGTTGCCGTGCCGGGCCATCACCACGCCGTCGATCCCGGTATAGCCGCCGGTGTCGATCTGCTTAAGCAGGCGGGCGATAGGGTGTGGGTCTATGCCTTCGGCGGTCAGGGTGGAGAGGGGCCAGCCGTCATCAATGTCGCCCGGCGGCAGGGCGGCGCGCGCCACTTCCGCCGCATCGACCGTGATTTCGGACGGCGCGGGCGAAAACTGGGCACACCCCGTGCAGACCGAAAGGACGACGGCGGCCAGCGCCGTGACTGTACGACCTTCGGACATGGCGCCCCGCTCCATCTCGGTTCTCGAAGCCGCCCCTCGGACAGCCGCGACCGCGCTCACCCCAGATGATATACCGGGGCCAGTCCGTAGACCGGCGTCGGGATGCCCGCTTCCCGTGCCTTGATCTGCAGCGCCAGCGGCAGCGAATAGTGCCGCGACTGGTGCAGGTTGCCGCCATGGAACCAGAGCGCTTCCTGTTGGGTCGGCTTCCACATGTTGCGCAGCTCGCCTTCCCAAGGGCCGGGATCCTTGCGCGTGTCGGAGCCTAGTCCCCAGCACTTCCCGACCTTATCGGCCACCTCCTGGGAGATCAGCTTGGCGGCCCAGCCGTTCATCGATCCATAGCCGGTGGCGTAGACGACCAGATCCGCCGGGATCTCGGTGCCGTCCTCCAAGACCACGGCATCCTCGGTCAGGGCGGTGACCTGCTTGCCGCTGACCAGTTTGATGTCGCCGTTCGCCACAAGATCGGAGGCGCCGACATCGATGTAATAGCCGGACCCCCGGCGCAGATACTTCAGGAACAGGCCCGATCCGTCATCGCCGAAATCCAGCAGGAAGCCAGCCTTTTCAAGTCGGTCGTAGAGATCCTTGTCGCGGCGCGCCATCTCCTCATAGACCGGGACCTGCAGGCCCGGCAGGATCTTATAGGGCAGCGAGGCGAAAATCAGATCCGCCATGTCGGTGGTGATGCCGTTTTTCAGCGCCTGCTCGGAGTACAGCGCGCCCAGGGCCAGGTCCATCAGCGTGTCCGACTTGGCGATATGGGTGGAGGATCGCTGCAGCATCGTAACGTCGGCATCGTTCTCCCACAGGGCGGCGCAGATATCGTGCGCCGAATTGTTGGAGCCGATGACGACAACCTTCTTGCCCGTATAGTCCGCAGCCGCGCCGAACCTGCTGGAATGCATCTGTTCGCCCTTGAAACGGTCCTGCCCTTCCAGCGTCGGGATGTTCGGCACGCCGGACATACCGGTCGCCAGGACAAGCTGTTTCGGCCGCAGCGTTACTTTTTCCCCGTCGCGGTCGACCTCCACGATCCATTCGCCGGCATCCTCGTCATAGCGGGCGGACGTGCATTCCGACGCGGTCCAATAATTCAATTCCATGATTTTTGTATAAGATTCCAACCAATCCCCGATTTTGTCTTTGGGAGCGAAGACCGGCCAATGATCCGGAAAAGGCAGGTAGGGCAGGTGATCGTACCAGACCGGGTCGTGCAGACAGAGCGACTTGTACCGCTTGCGCCAACTGTCGCCGGGACGTTCGTTCTTCTCCAGGATGATGGTCGCGACGCCCAGCCGCCGCAGCCGCGCACCCAGGGCGATGCCGCCCTGACCGCCGCCAATGATTACACAGTAAGGCTGCTCCTTGTAGCCAAGCTCCGCCTCTTCCTGCTGACGGCTCTCCAGCCAGGTCTGGCGGTGCTTATGCGCGCCGTGCGAAACGCCCTGGTCGCGCGTCGGGCCCTTGTGCTCCTCGTGCCCTTTCAATTCCTGAAGCGCGGTCAGAAAGGTCCAGGCCTTGCCGTCCATCAGACGGATATGCCCCTTGCCCCGACCGGTACCGCTTTCGAAGGTAAGCCAGGCCTCGGTGACGCCGTCAGCCTCGCTGGCCTCGCCGTCGATTTTCCATTCGTCCGGCTTGGCGTCGGCCATCACCGCGGCGATCATCTCGCGGATCTGGTCGCGGCCCTCCATGGTTTTGATATTCCAGGTAAAGCCGACGATGTCGCGCCAGAACCCTTCCTCCTGGAACAGATCCGCCGCCTTGTCCGCGTCGCCCGCTTTCAAGGCCGAACCCAAGGCATTGAGCCAGCCCGATACCGTCTCCGTCGCCGAAGCCATCACACGTTCCTCCCATACCGTTCTTTGTTATGGCGAGAAGGAGAGCACGAAATACGCGTGTTGTCAGTAGACCGGCGTCCGCCGCGAACCCGAGTGACAATGTCCCGCCCGGCACACAAGCCGTGCCAGGCTGGTGCATCCGGTTAGTCGCGGGCCCCGAGGATCCTTAAATTGAGGTGCACGTCGGGGTCGAACACTCTTTCCGACACTCGATACAACGCCCAGGTGCCGCGCAACAGTATTGCAAACACCGCCACAAACAAAACGAACGTCACGGGCCAACCGAACGCCGACACCGCATCGTATCCATCGATCAAACAACGGTCCTGCGTGAGTTGATTGCAGTAGACGGTATGCGCCAGGGCTACCGGAACCGCCAGGGCGGCGCACACGGCACAATAGAAGAGCGGCCTCAGACGACCGGGGGAAGGCGATCTGCTGACATGGAAGCGATCCTTCGCGGAACCGCCAAACATCGCCACATTGATGTTGACGCCGGTTATCGCCAACAGGCCGCTCAGATCCGCGGCAACGGCGAAAGCCCCGAAAACGAGCAGTATCGACAACAGGTCCGACAGCAGGAGATTGTCGGAAAACAGAGATACCAACTGCAGGTCCAAAGTGCCCGAAACCAGTAATGTGCCCGCGAACAATGCGGCGAATAGCGCGACGGCCTTCAGCCTCCAGGAGATCCCTCCACTCATGACGGCGGTTCTATCATGAGCCGCTTTGACCGTCACAGCCCGGACGTTCGGTAGCAGATAAGTGGTTGCCGGGAGCCGCCCTACGCCAGCCCGAACGCCATCAACAGAAAGGCATATTCCTCCGCCGTTTCGTGCAACGACTCATAGCGCCCCGACTTGCCGCCGTGGCCCGCGCCCATGTTGGTCTTTAAGAGCAGCAGGTTGCCGTCCGTCTTGGTGGCGCGAAGCTTGGCGGCCCATTTCGCCGGCTCCCAATAGGTGACGCGGGGATCGCTCAGACCGCCGGTGATCAGGATGGGCGGATAGGCCTGCGCCGTCACATTCTCATACGGGCTGTACCCCAGAATATAGTCGAAGGCGTCTTTGTCGGTGATCGGGTTTCCCCATTCGGGCCACTCGATGGGGGTAAGCGGGAGGCTGTCGTCCAGCATGGTGTTCATCACGTCCACGAAGGGCACATGCGCCACCGCGGCGCGCCACAATTGCGGCGCTTCGTTGAGCGCCACGCCCATCAAAGTGCCACCCGCGCTGCCGCCGGAGATCGAGACCCCGCCCGCCGACGCGAACCCCTCATCGATCAAGGCCTGTGCACAGTCGATGAAGTCGTTGAAGGTGTTGCGGCGCTGCATCAGTTTGCCGGCCTCGTACCAGCCGTACCCCATCTCGTCGCCGCCGCGGATATGGGCGATAGCGAAGGCGAAACCTCGGTCCAGCAAGCTGAGGCGGGAGGTCGAGAAGGCGGGCGGCATGCCCATACCGTACGCGCCATAGCCGTAAAGATGCAGCGGCTGGGTCCCGTCTTTTCGAAAGTCCTTTGCATAGACGACGGACACCGGGATCTTTTCCCCGTCCCGCGCGGTGACCGTGACCCGTTCGGTCACATAGCCCGCCTTGTCGTATCCCGACGGGATTTCCTGAACCTTGCGGGTGGTGAGCGTCTTGGCGGCTACGTCGAAGTCGTAGACCGTGCCCGGCGTCACCATGGAAGTGTAGCCAAGCTGCAGGATGCCCGTGTCGTATTCCGGGTTTTCGCCCAGGCCCGCCGTATAGACGTCCTCGTCAAAGGCGACGACATGCTCGGCCCCGATCACGCCGTCTTTGTGGAACAGCAGGCGGATGCGGTCGATGCCGTCGACGCGCTCCTGCAGGACCAGGAAGTCCTTGAAGGCTTCGACGCCGCGCAAATACCGCCGGTCCTCGCCGCCGATCACCTCTTCCCAGTAATCTTGGCCGGGCGTGGCGATGGGCGCGCGGACCAGACGGAAGTTCTTGTGCGTGTCGTTGGTCCGGATGAACAAAGTGTCGCCCACGGGCGCGATGTCATATTCCAGGCCGGGTTTGCGGGGATTGACCGTGACCGGATCGGCGAAGGGATCGGTTGCCGGCACGATGCGGATTTCGCTGGTGACATGGTCGCCGGCCCCGATCTCGATAAAACGCCGGTCCTGACTCTCTCCAATACCGACAAAAAACGAAGTATCCGCCTCCTCGTAGAGAACGGGATCTTCCGCCGGATCGCTCCCCAACCGGTGGGCGCGCACCCGGAAGGGGCGCAGCTGTTCGCTCAATTCCACATACAGGAACAGATCGCCGGAAGCCGACCAGACCGTGCTGCCGCTGGTGTTCGGGATTTCGTCCGCCAGAACCGCGCCGGTCTCCAGGGATTTCACCCGGATCGTATAGCGCTCCGACCCGTCGGTGTCGCTGCCCCAGGCCAGCAAACCGGAGTCGCGCGAGACGTTGACCGAGCGAACGCTGAAATAGTCCAGTCCGTCCGCCAGTTCCGGTTCGTTCAGGATGACGTGCTCTTCGGTCTCCGGCGCGCCTACTGGTCGACGCAGCCACAGGCGATACTGCGCGCCCGGTTCGAACTTGCGCCAGTAGATATAGTCGCCGTCCTTGGTCGGGACGGAAGAATCATCGTCCTTGATACGGCCCTTCAACTCCTGAAAGAGGGTCTCGATCAGATGGCCCTGGGCCCCCATCGCGGCCTCGAAATAGGCGTTCTCCGCGGTCAGATAGTCCAGCACCTTACGATCCGTTACCTCCGGATAGCCGGGATCGCGCAGCCAAACGTAAGGGTCGACCAGGGTCGTGCCGTGCCGCTCCGTCTCCAATGGCCGGCGGTCGGCGATCGGGGCGGGTTGGGGCAGTTCGGGAAGCAGCAGTTCGGATCGGGCGTCCATGGATTTTTCCGTTCTTATCTCATCGCGGTTGAAAGCGTCCCTCTCACTTAAAACGTCCGGCGCGTCGTTCAAGCACTTGCCGAAACGGGGTGTCTGTTCTACTGCCCATCGGGATCAAGGAGCACGAGATGACAGAGCAAGAGGCAAGACGGACCGCCGTCGCCAAAGCCCACGACTATTTCGCATCCGGCGGATTCGAACGGGAATTCGCCGAGGCGATCGCCTGTCCGACCTGCAGTCCGGAATCGGATCCGGCGCGGAAGCAGTTCCAACGCTATTTCGACGATATCGTCGGCCCGCAGCTTGCCGCCATGGGGTTTGAGCGCACGGTCTACGAAAACCCGCTTGCCGGAAAGGTCGCGGCGGCCGGGCCGTTTCTGGTCGCGCAACGCATCGAAGATCCCGCTCTGCGCACCGTCCTGATCTATGGCCACGCGGATACGGTCGCCGGCATGGATGCGGACTGGGACCAGGGCCTCGAGCCCTTTACTTTGACCCGCGTCGGCGAGCGGCTCTACGGACGGGGCGGTGCCGACAACAAGGTGCAGCACTGGATCGCGATCAAGGCCCTGCGTTTTGTTGCGGAAACCAAGGGCAAGCTCGGCTTCAATGTTAAACTGCTGCTGGAGACCGGGGAAGAAACCGGGTCTCCGGGACTGCGGGAGTTTTGCGACGCGAACAAGGATCTGCTTGCCGCGGATGTGCTGATCGCGTCCGACGGGCCGCGCCTGCAGCCGGACCGGCCCACCGTCTTCATGGGCGCGCGGGGGGCGGCGAATTTCGAGCTGATCGCCGATTTCCGCGACGGCGCCCATCACTCGGGCAATTGGGGCGGCCTTCTGAAGGATCCCGGCACCCGGCTGCTCCATGCCATCGCGACACTGACCGGACCGCGCGGACAGATCGAGGTGCCGGAATGGCGGCCGCGCAACAGTCTGACCGACCGGGTGCGGGAGCTGTTGGCCGCCTGCGAACCCTTGGATGACCCAGCCGGGCGGCTGCCGGGCGAGCCGGAAATCGATCCCGATTGGGGCGAACCCAATCTGTCCCCGGCAGAGCGTGTCTTCGGTTGGAACAGTTTCGCCGTCCTGGCGCTGGAGCTGGGCGATCCGCAGGTGCCTGCAAACGCCATCGCCGGGAAAGCCCGCGCGATGTGTCAGCTGCGCTTCGTTGTCGGCACCGATCAGAACGACATCGTGCCGGCGGCGCGCCGCCATCTGGACGCTTTGGGCTTCAGCGACATTGAGGTAAAGATGGATGCGGACGACGTGGCGATGGCGGCGACCCGGGTCGATCCCGACAGTCCCTGGGTGGGCTGGGCCCGCGACTCGCTGGCGGCGACCACCGGCAAAACGCCGGCTATACTGCCCAACCTCGGCGGGTCGCTGCCGAACGACTGTTTCTCCGATGTCCTCGGACTGCCGACGATCTGGGTGCCGCATTCCTATCGCGGCTGCTCCCAGCATGCGCCAAACGAGCACCTGCTGGCGCCGCTCGTCGACGAAGGCCTGCAAATGATGACCGGCCTTTTCGCGGATTTGGAGATCGGCCCCGACTTTTCCACCGCGGTCTGAAGGAACCTCTCATGTCGATTGCCGCCAAGATTTGTGGCCTGACCGAGCCCAAGACGCTCGACGCCGCGATCGGCGCCGGGGCCGATTTCGTCGGGTTCGTGTTCTTCCCACCCAGTCCCCGCGCGCTGGAGGCCCCCGACGCAGCCATGCTGGCCGCGCGGACGCCGGAGACGGTGGCCCGGGTCGGTCTGTTCGTGGATCCCGACGACAGCCTGCTCGACCGGATCACCGAGACGGTGGACCTGGACGTCATCCAACTGCATGGAAACGAGGCGCCGGAGCGCGTCGCTGCGATCAAAGGGCGCACCGGACTGCGGACCATGAAGGTGATCAAGGTGGCGGAGGCGGCAGATATTGCTCTGGCCGACCGTTACGAGCCGGTCGTCGACTATCTGATGTTCGATACGAAACCGCCGAAAGATGCGACGCGCCCAGGGGGAAATGCGGCCGCCTTCGATTGGACGCTGCTTTCCGGGCGGGATTGGCGGAAACCCTGGTTTTTGGCGGGCGGGTTGACAGCGGACAATGTCACGAACGCCATACGCATCTCGGGAACGCGGTATGTCGACACCTCATCCGGTGTCGAGGATTCGCCAGGCAAAAAGAGTGTGTCGAGGATCACGGCCTTTTTCGACGCACTGGCGCCGTTCCGCTAAGCCGCAAGATTGCGCAAAACAGAAAGTTTTTGTTCAAACATAAGAGTCTTGTGTGCTAAGCTGCTCTTGTTGGTGGGGACCAATACGCAGATTGCCGCCCTATGCCCCTATTGATAATGCGGGTAAAGAGCGGTCATATATTACGTTGTTGGGGAATAGAAGGTACCGGAGCCGCTTTACTGTACTGCAGATAAAGCGGCGGCAGACGTGAGGCTCGAACGATGATGGACGGCCATTCTTTTCAGGTACAGCCGTTGGCAAAGACGCCGCCGGAACCTGGGCGCGCCGTCGACGCGCTAAATCTTTTGCGCGCCGACAAGACGCCGAGCGACGGCGACACGCGGCGCTTCCCTGGCGGTAGCATTACCGTGCGATCGCGCGCGGGATATGAGGTTTTCTTCCAGTCGCCGGACACAGACCTCGTCACCTTCAGCATGGACAGCGCCGGCGAGGTCTTAAGCTCCTATAATGGGGAAGCGGTGCAGCAACGGACGGTATTGCCGGGCCACATGCACTTCCACCCGGCAGGGTCCACTGTCTACGCGCGCTACGAAGGCGACGCGATGCAATTGGTCACGGTTTCGATCCAGGCCAACGCCCGGCGCGAACTACTTAATGAAATGGGCGCGGAAGATTTCGTCGCCCGGTCTGTCGGTAACCTGCAATCGCAATTGTCCGAACCTCTGGGTCAACGGCTGCGCCAGTTCGTCAGTTCACAGCATCCGGACGCCCCCGGTGTCGCGGAAATGTTGGCGAGGATGGCGCTGTACGAAGCCTTGATCGCGGTGACGGGCAAGGTCCGGAACGGCGTCGGCGCCGATGGCCGTCCCGACGCGACGCCGATCCAACGCGCGATCGAGTTTATCGAAGCGAACCTGCACCGGGACGTGTCGCTGGGCGAGATCGCCGATGTCGCCTGCAAGAGCCCGTTCCATTTCGCCCGCACGTTCAAAGAGGCGATGGGCATCACGCCGGTCGCCTATGTGATCGCCAAACGGATCGAACGGTCCAAGACCATGCTCCGGCACACGGATCTGCCGATCTCGGTAATCGCCAACAAATGCGGGTTCAATTCGCAGTCTCATTACTGCCGGACCTTCCGGCGGCTTGAGCAGCAGTCACCGCGCCAGTTCCGGCGCGCCCGCTAAACAGCTTTCCGCAAGGGTTTAGCGCCCATTTGCCGCGTCCACTTGCGGGCGCGGCGTGGCGTATGGACTTGCCTTCCGCGCTGCTGTATCCCCTACCTCTTATCCATTGCCGGATAGCGGCCGCCAACGGCGGCGAGCCCCTCTTCACCGCGCAGTTCTTCCCCGCATAGAAGGCGAACCGGCGGACCGAGACGTGCCGCGCAATGGATCGGAAAAAACGGAATGTAAGGTCATCCTGATGAGTAGCGCGCAGCCTCAAGTCAACACCTACCGCAACGGCCCCGACGAGCACGGGCATTTCGGCATGTTCGGCGGCCGCTTCGTGGCGGAGACGCTGATGCCGCTCATCCTGGAGGTCGAGGCGGCCTACAACGCCGCGAAGGAAGATCCGGAGTTCGCCCGCGAGGTTTCCTACTACAACAGCCACTATGCCGGCCGGCCCAGCCCGCTCTATTTCGCCGAGCGGCTGACCCAGCATTTCGGCGGCGCGAAAATCTACTTCAAACGCGACGAGCTCAACCATACCGGCTCGCACAAGATCAATAATGTATTGGGCCAGATCCTGTTGGCCCGCCGCATGGGCAAAAAGCGGATTATCGCCGAAACGGGAGCCGGCCAGCACGGTGTCGCCGTGGCGACGGTTTGCGCGCTCTTCGATCTGCCCTGCAAAGTCTATATGGGCGCGAAGGATGTCGAGCGTCAGGCCCCGAACGTCTTCCGCATGAAGCTGCTGGGCGCGGAAGTGGAGCCGGTCACCTCCGGGTCCGCGACCTTGAAAGACGCCATGAACGAAGGCCTGCGCGACTGGGTCGCCAATGTGGAAGACACCTTCTACATCATCGGTACCGTCGCTGGTCCGCACCCCTATCCGGAAATGGTTCGCGATTTCCAGTCGGTGATCGGCAAGGAACTGCGCGGACAGATGACGGAAGCGGAAGGACGCCTTCCCGACACTCTGGTCGCCTGTATCGGCGGTGGGTCGAATGCTATGGGGCTGTTTCATCCCTTCCTGGACGATACCGATGTCCGGATCATCGGCGTGGAAGCGGCCGGGCATGGGATCGATACCGGTGAACATGCGGCAAGCATCACCGGCGGACGGCCCGGCGTTCTGCACGGCAACCGCACCTTTCTGCTGCAGGACGACGACGGGCAGATCATCGAAGCGCACAGCATTTCCGCCGGCCTGGACTATCCCGGGATCGGTCCGGAACACGCCTGGCTCAGCGATATCGGCCGGGTGGAATATGTCTCGGCAACCGATAATCAGGCCCTGGAAGCGTTTCAGCTCTGCTCCAAGCTGGAGGGGATCATCCCCGCGCTGGAGCCGGCGCACGCGCTTGGCCATGTCGCGACCATCGCCCCGGACCTGCCGTCTGATCATATTCTCGTCATGAACCTGTGCGGGCGCGGCGACAAGGACGTCCACACCGTCGCCGGTATTTTGGGAGTGGATCTTTAATGCGCGTTGCACAACCGACCCCGGATTCCGGGCGTATCGCCAATCGTTTCGCCGCCCTGAAGGCGGAAGGCCGCGGCGGCCTTGTCACCTACCTAACGGCGGGGGACCCCGACTATGAAACGTCCCTGGAGATCCTGAAAGGATTGCCGGGGGCGGGCGCCGACCTGATCGAACTGGGGATGCCCTTCACCGACCCAATGGCCGACGGACCGGCCATCCAGGCGGCCGGGCTGCGGGCTTTGGAGAACGGCCAGACGCTGGCCAAGACGCTCTCCATGGCGCGGGCGATCCGCAGTGACGATGCCGACGTTCCGATTATTCTGATGGGGTATTACAACCCAATCTATTCCTATGGTGTTGAAAAGTTTCTGACGGATGCGAAAGACGCCGGCGTGGACGGGCTGATCATTGTCGACCTGCCGCCGGAGGAGGACGAAGAGCTCTGCATTCCAGCGTTAGAATCGGGCGTGAACTTCATCCGTCTGGCAACGCCGACGACCGACGACAAGCGGTTGCCGACCGTCCTGCGGAACACCTCGGGTTTTGTCTACTACGTGTCGATCCTTGGCATTACCGGGACCAAAACCGTTCAGGCGGCCCCGGTGCAGGAAGCCGTCGCTCGGATCAAGAACCATACCGATTTGCCGGTAGCTGTCGGGTTCGGCATCAAGACGCCGGAGGATGCGCACGCGATCTCGCAATCGGCCGACGCGGCCGTTGTCGGTTCAGCCATCGTGGATCAGGTGAAGGCGGCGCTGGACGGCGGCGTCGCGCGTCCCGATATACCGGGTAAGGTTTTGAGTTTCGTGTCGTCGCTGGCCGCGGGCGTGCGCGGGTAGAGAGTACCGTACAGCAGCAATAGAGAGGCAGACCGCCATGTCCTGGCTCGAGAGATATGTCCGGCCGAAGATTAAGGCCCTGGTCGGCGCCAAGCCGGAAGTGCCGGACAATCTTTGGCACAAGTGCGATAACTGCGGGCAGATGATCTTCCACCGCGATCTGGTGGCCAATCTGCATGTTTGCCAGCACTGCGGCCATCATATGCGCCTGCCAGTCGAACGCCGCCTTGAACTGTTGTTCGACGATGGGGCGTTCGAGCGGGCCGAACTGCCGAAAACGCCCCTGGACCCGCTGCGGTTCCGCGACCGCAAACGCTATACAGACCGGTTGAAAGAGGCCCAGGCCGCCCAGGATCCGAAGACCAAGACCGCGAACCGGGACGCCATCATCGTTGCGCACGGCAAGATGGGCGGCAGACCGACGGTGGCCGCCGCCTTCGATTTCGCCTTCATGGGCGGATCCATGGGGGTTGCCGTGGGCGAAGGGATCGTTACCGCCGCACGTCTGGCGGTGCTGCAGAAGGCGCCGCTGATCATCATTCCTGCGACCGGCGGGGCCCGCATGCAGGAGGGTATCCTCTCCCTCATGCAGATGCCGCGCACGGTTGTCGCCGTGCAGGAGGTGAAGGAGGCCGGACTTCCCTTCTTCGTGCTGCTGACCAACCCGACCACGGGCGGCGTGTCCGCCAGTTTCGCGATGCTGGGCGACATTCATATCGCGGAACCGGGCGCCCTCATCGGTTTTGCGGGTAAGCGCGTTATCGAACAGACGGTGAAGGAAACCCTGCCCGAGGGCTTCCAAACGGCCGAGTATCTCCTCGACCACGGCATGGTCGACGTGGTGACCCCGCGCGGCCAGCTGCGCGAAACCATTATCCGCCTGACAGGTCTTTTGATGGACGGCGGGTGGACACCCTCCGATCAGCCGGACTCCGAAGAATCCGGCGACCCGGCGGGGACGGGCGAGGCAACCGGCGATTCGGCAGACGGGCACGCCGCCGGCGACGCCGAACCGGCCAAGGCCTAGCACGCAGATCCTGATCCGTCCCGATGACCGCGTTGACTGAGACCCGGCGCACCGACGCCATCTTGGAACGATTGATGCGCCTGCACCCGAAGGTCATCGACCTGACGCTGGAGCGCGTCTATCGGCTGCTCGCCGCACTGGGCAATCCGCAAGACCGATTACCGCCGGTGGTGCATGTCGCCGGCACCAACGGCAAGGGTTCGACCATTGCGTTCCTGAAAGCGATTCTGGGCGAAGCCGGCTATAGCACCCATGTCTATACCTCGCCGCATCTGGTGCGCTTCGCCGAGCGGATCACGCTTGGCGGCCACCCGATCTCCGAACCGGATCTCGCCGCTTATCTAGAGCGCTGCGAAGAAGCCAATGGCGGCGCGCCGATCACCTATTTCGAGATCACGACCTGTGCCGCCCTGCTGGCCTTCGCCGAAAACGCGGCGGACATTCTGCTGCTGGAGGTTGGGCTGGGCGGCAGGCTGGATGCGACCAACGTTATCGACAAGCCGGTCTGCAGCGTGATCACGCCGGTCTCGATGGACCACATGCAGTTCCTGGGGAACACCCTGACGGCCATCGCGGGGGAAAAAGCAGCGATCCAAAAGCCGGACGTGCCCAGCATCGTCGCCCCGCAAGACCCCGAAGCACTGCAAGTCATCGAAACAGCCGCAAGCGCGGCCGGGTCACCGCTGACCCTGGCCAACCCCGTCGAGCCCGGCATAGTCCTCGGCCTGTACGGAGATCATCAGCGAATCAACGCCGGTGTCGCGGAGGAGGCTGTCGCTGTCCTGCAGGCGGCAGGGTTTGAGATTTCGAACCAAGCGATCGCGGACGGGTTGGCGGGAGCCCGCTGGCCTGCCCGGCTTCAAAAACTGGCCGAGGGACCGGTGCTGGACGCGTTGGGTCCGGACTGGGAGGTATGGCTGGACGGCGGACATAACGCCGCTGCCGGCAAGATCCTTGCGGACTATGCGGGGGAACACTGGACCGACCGGCCGGTGCATCTGATCGTCGGGATGCTTAACACCAAGGCCGTCGGAGATTTTCTGCGGCCCCTCGCCCAGGTTGCGGAGACCGCGCAGGCGGTCCAAATCCCCGGCGAGCCCAATTCCCTCAAACCGGAAGAGCTTTGCGCCGCCGCCGAAGCGGAAGGGATGGACTGCCGAACGGCCCCCGGTCTCGATGCGGCCGCTGCAAGACTGGCCGGCCAGCCGCCCGGACGCCTCCTGATCTGCGGATCGCTCTATCTTTCGGGCGAGGTCCTCGCCGTTCACGCATAGAAAAACGCCCCGCCGTTAAGCGGGGCGTTCTCAACGCGTGTGAAGTCCGCGATCAGACGACGGAATTCACCCAGTCCGACAGCTGGCTTTTCGGCATCGCACCCACCTTGGTCGCGACCACTTCACCATCCTTGAAGACCATCAATGTCGGGATGCCGCGCACACCGTATTTGGACGGCGTTTGCGGATTGTCGTCGATGTTCAGTTTGGCGACGGTGATCTTGCCCGCCATTTCGTCGGAAATTTCTTCCAGGGCCGGGCCGATCATTTTGCAAGGCCCGCACCATTCGGCCCAGTAATCGACCACAACCGGTCCGTCGGCTTCCAAAACGGCGGTCTGAAAGTCGCCATCACTGACTTTGACTGTCGCCATAGCTCGCTCCTTCGGTCCCACATCCGTGCCGTCCGGCACACGGGACTGTTTGTGTTAGAGGTTTCGTTACCGCCAACTTAGGAAGCTGCGAATATGCGGTCAAGGATCGCGCTTGTGAAGTCTGAGGATCACTGTGTTCTCGCCGACGCAGCACTAGAAATCTACCGCGTCATCCTCCATCGGCATTAATCGTGGAACGTCCGTCCACAGCAGGGCGCAGCGGATTCGCTTGTCCGGAAAGACCTGTTCGAGAAGCCCCTTATACTTGGCCAGCTGACGCCGGTAGGCGGCGGGAACCTCTTCCGTCCGTTCGGGCGCCGGGCGTAACGTCTTGTAGTCGACGATCAGGACATCGCTGTCCCGGACCACCAGCCGGTCGATCTGACCGGAGACGACAGCGTCTTCGCTCGCCTGCGGCAGAAGGCCGATAACGGGCACCTCGGCCCGGCTCCCCGGGCCAAAAAGGTCGCTGAAATCCGGGTCGTTCAAGACGGCGGTCACTTCCCGGCACAGAGAGTCGATGCCATCGGCTTCAAGGCCGGTTCCGGGCCGCGCCAGAAACATGCGCATCGCTTCTTCCCGGCGCGCGACCGGCAGATCCGGTAGATACTGTAGAAGGCTGTGGACCAACAGACCGCGCTTGAACGCATCTTCCGGGTCCGTCTGAAGCGGCGAGCGGGCCGGCGGGTCCTTGATCACCGGTTTTGTCGGCACCACCGGGTTGGGCGGCGAAGGTTCCGGATCCGGCGGCTCGAACAACCAGGACGGCGTCTCGGGCGCGTCATCGTCGCTGGCGTCGGTGGCGCGTTCCGGCTCCGCGCCCGCGGCAGGGTCGCCCGCGGCGTGGCCGGGATCGCGCAAACGCCGCATGCCATCACCTTCAAGCGCGAGGAGCGGTACGTCTTCGACCCCATCCATACGATCCAGAGCGTCCCGGACCAGAGCATACCAGCAATCGTCCTTCGGCCCGTGCGCGCCGTGATAACCGCAGAGGATCAGCTTGTCCTCGGCCCGGGTCATGGCGACGTAAAGAAGACGCCGATATTCCTGATTCCGTTTGCGCGAAAGGTCCTCACGCTCAGCGGCGCAGAGCGGCTCTTCATAGCGCCGGTTCGGCGCCCACAGGGGAAGGGCCGGTCCCTCTTTGCCGCCTGCCGCGTCGCCCACCCAGTACAAGGGCACGTCCCGTCCGCTGGAAGCGGGCTTGCGCACCGTATCGGGCAAAATCACGATTGGCGCTTGCAGACCTTTCGCGCCATGCACCGTCATGATACGCAACTCGTCCCGTGCCTCGGCTTCCAGATCCCGTTTGATTTCGGACCGGCCGGCTTGGAACCAGTGTAGGAAACCCTGCAGAGAAGGCGCGCGGCGCAGATCGAAGGAAAGCGCGAGGGAGAGAAACTCGTCGACCGCGTCTTCGATTTCGATGCCCAGCCGGGCGACCAGCGCCCGGCGTCCGGCCAAAGGCCCCAACAACCGCGCGGGCGCGGGGGCCGGACACGGCTCCGTCAAAATCCGGGCGAACAGTTCGTACGGGCTGAGATAGTCGACCGCCGCAAGCAGTCCGGCGAGCCAGTCCCGCGCGGCGGCGGCCTTCTCGCTTCCTTGCGCCCGGTCCGTCAGACGCCGCCACAAGGTCGCTTCCTCGCGATTGTGGGCGAGCTGAAACAAGTCCTCGTCGTCGAAACCGATGAACGGGCTTTTCAGCACGGTCGCCAGAGTCAGGTCGTCTTCCGGCAGCAGCAGGAAGTTGGCCAGTGCGATCAGGTCCATCACGGCGATCTGTTCGGACAGCACCATGCGGTCGATCCCGGCAACGGGAATGCCGCGCTTCTTCAATTCGCGAATCAGCATGTCGACAAAGCCCGTGCGCCTTTGCACCAGGACCAGGAAATCGCCGGCGCGCACTGGGCGGCCCTTCGCCGGCAGAATTTCGCGGCCGACGGACGCGGCCACCTTGTCGGCCACCTGCTGCGCCATCCGCGCCATCGGCGGCGCTTCTTGCGTCGCGGCCACAGGCGGGGTCCAGGGTGCGAGCTCTTCCGTTTCCGCCGGTTCGATCAAGGGCCAAAGCTCCACCTCCCCCGGGGCGTCCGAGCGGAAGGGATAATGCACGATCGCCTCCGTCGGCCCCGTCAGCCCATCCTTGGCAAGAGGATCGGCGAAGACCGCGTCGACGATGCCGAGAACCGCCGGCGTCGAGCGGAAGGAGACATCCATCGGCACCGACCGGAACGGCATATGCGCGGCCTCCACACGGTCGGAAAAATGGCTGCGCATCTCATGAAACTTTTCCGGATCGGCGCGCTGGAAACTGTAGATCGACTGTTTCACGTCGCCGACCACGAACAAGGTCCGCTGCTGCCCGGCCTGTCCTTCGCCCGCGAAAAAGTCATCCGCCAGACCGGCGATCACGTCCCACTGTTCCGGGTTGGTGTCCTGCGCCTCGTCGACCAGGATATGGTCCAGCCCGCCGTCCAACTTGTACAGAACCCAAGCCGCTCCGCCGGCAATACCGTTCTGCAGCAAAGTACGGGTCTTGAGGATCAGGTCGTCATAGTCGAGCACGGCGTGCAGCCGTTTTTCTTCTTCATAAACACCCAGCAGAGCCGACCCCAGCGTCAGCAGGGCGGCGGAGCAATCGGCCGTCACCTGACGCCGGATCTGCAGATCGATCCGCTGCAGACGGCGACGCTCGGCCTCGAGTATTTCGACCGTTTCCGGCCGGGCATCCGCAAGCTTCTTAGTGACCAGCCGTTCCCGCGGATCGCCGTCCACCTTGAAGAAAACGCTGCGATACTCCTCCATCAAGCCGGTGCGACCGGCCTCATCCGCCTTGACCCAACGCTCGATGCGTTCCGCCGTCTTTCCGTCCTGCTTTGGCGACCCATCGGTCCTCAAGATATCGACCGTGCTCAGCAGCCCGATCGCGTCGAACGCGCCATAGCGGACGGCGTCCGCGATGATCTCAGCCTCATTCAATCCGCGCTCGGCGCCCACCTTCCGATAGAGCGCCGCGATCGCGCTGCTGAGATCAGCGCCTCCCGCGCCGACCAGCCGTCGGAACCGGGACCGCTCGGCGGCGAGCGTGCGCATAAGCGCGTCGAAGCGGTCCTCCTGCACCCGCCGGGTGACGGTGCGCAACGCGCCGCCCAGACCGGGGTCGCTGGTCGACCGGGCCAGAACCCGGTCGCGCGCCCGTTGCATCAGTTCCGCCGCCGAACGCTCATCCAAAACGTCGAACCGCGGAGGCACGTCGGCCTCCAGCGGAAAGCGGCCCAGAATGGATTGGCAGAAACTGTGCACGGTCTGGATCTTAAGTCCGCCGGGCGTGTCCAGTACGGTCGCGAACAGCCGGCGCGCCAGACGCATCTCGCGCTCAATCGGACCCTTTCCAAGGATCAGCCGGATCTGCTCCGCCAGCGCTGCATCGTCAAGGCGGGTCCATTTGCCGAGCCGCTCGGTCAGGCGGTTCGCCATCTCCGCCGCCGCCGCTTTGGTGAAAGTGATGCAAAGGATGCGTTCCGGCAGCGAACCGGTCAGCAACAGGGCCAGCACACGATCGGTCAGCACCTTGGTCTTGCCGCTGCCCGCGCTGGCGCTGACCCAGACGGTGCTTTTCGGATCGGCGGCGCGCCGTTGAAGCTGATTGGGATCGGGGCGGGCGGCCTGAACGGTTTCAGTCATTCGCCCCCCTCGTCCGTCACCGACCATTCCGCTAGCCGCGCCAGATGCGCGTAGTCGTTGAAGCGCGGTGCTTGCGCCGGCCGCGGCACGGCGAGATACGGTGTCTCCGGGTCGTCGAAGACGTCAAACAATTGGGCCGCACCCTCGCGCGCCGCCGCCGCCAACGGCGCAATCGTGTCGCCTGGAATGGGTTTGACCACGCCGGGTGGATCGCCGCCCGACAGCTGCCAGAAGGCCAGTTCCTCGACAGGTCCGGCTGCTACCTCCGCAAATCCGTCTTCTGCGTCCATGGCGATCGCGGCCTCCAGGGGAAGCTGTGGCGCATAGCCGGCCTGAATGGCCTTCAATGTCGGCACGCCCCCGGTCTTGTAATCGATGACGACCAGCCCGCCGCCATTCATCCGGTCGACCCGGTCGGCAGTGGCGCGGACAAAATGGTCCCCCACACGCATCCGGCCTTTGACCTCCAACACGGAGTTTTCAAGGCCGTCACGGCGGCGTCCCTCCAAGTCGAGAAACCACTCTGCGACCCGTTCGAACCGGGGCCACCAGAAGGCGCGAACGGCGGGCCTGCCCAGGGCGGAACCGAAAGCCTCCTCGCCGAAAGACCGAAGCTGCCGAAGCGCGTCACCGGGCAGCGGCCCGAACGGATGGGCATGCACGAACTTTTCCAGCGCCTGGTGAATAAAGTTCCCGCGTTCCGCCGCGCCCGGATCCGCTTCCAGTGGGTCGAGGAGCTTCAGGCCCAGGATGCTTTGCGCGTAGATGCTGTAAGGGTCCCGCATCAAGAGTTCGACACGCGTGACGGAGAGCGTCTTGGGCCGATCCTTTACCGGCGGTTTCGGCGCGGGGGGCGCGCACGGTTCTGCAGGCAGGCCGGTTCTGCCGACCGCCTCCGCCCAGGCCATCCACGGTGTCGACGGGCGCAAGGCTTCTCCCTGACCGGTCGCATCCAAGACCACCTGCAGCCGCGACAGCCAACGCGACGGGACGGTGGGCTGTCCGTCCGTCTTTTCAGAGCGGGTCAGATAGACCTTTTCCGCACCGATAACTTGGGAAAAGTCGTGCGCGCTGAGACCGACGCGGCGCTCCGGCGCGGGCAGGCCGAATTGCGTCCGCATCGGCCGGGACATCCAGGCGTCCGTTTGCGGTTCCGGCGGCCAGACCCCCTCGTTCAGTCCGCCCAGGATCATCACTTCCACATGCTGAAGGCGGGCTTCCAGCGGACCCCAGATCGACAGCCTCGGATGCGCGCCGTAACGGGGACGCACAACACGCCCGGCCAGCAGCGAGTCGAAGAAGGCCGGATAGAAGCGCGGTTCCAGGACGGCGACATCCGCGCTTGCCGAATCGGTCAGGTCGCGAACGAAGCGCGCCAAGGCCTCTCCGTCCTCGCCATCCCAAAGCCGGTCCGAACCGGCCTCCGTGTCCGTTGCAGCCAAGGCCTCGGCAGCACGAACGTGAGCGTCCAACACAAGCCCTAGGGTCGTTCGGTCCGCCGCAACCGCCTCCAGCAGAGGCTCCAGGATGTCGCGCAGACGCGCCAACAGGGCGGCGACGCGGTCGCGATCCGCCTGCCTGGAGAAGGTCGCGTCGCTCAGGACCGCGTCCAAGCCGGCGAAACCGTCACCCGGTTTCGGGCCGCGCAGCAGATGCCGCTCCAGCACGCGGACCGTGGCGCGGAATCCCGACGGCCTCTCTCCCCCAGCCGCGTAGGGATGCTTCAGCAGAGCCAGAAGCGAGACGGGGGAAAGCTTGTGGGAAACCGTCTCGATCAGCAGCCGCAGGAAGACCGCGCCGGGCGTCTTCTCCAGCGGCAGGCCGGCGGAATCGTCGACCATGAGACCCCAGCGCTTCAACTCTCCGGCGACACGGCGCGCCAGTCCCCGGTCGGGCGTCACCAGAGCCGCGCGCTGCCGCGGTGTATCGAGCGCCTGCCGCATGATGAGCGCAATGGCCGTGGCCTCAGTATGCGGCGTCGGACAGGTCAAGAGGTCGACACCGGAAAACCGCCGCGCGTCTTCGCCGGACAGAGTGCGCCAACCGTCGCTCGCCCGGGCGGGGCGCATCGCCTCCGACAACAGCGAAACTCGGGCCGCGGATTCGGAACCGGCCATCCCGCCGCCCGGCCAGTTCAGGACCGACTCCCGGTTCGTCCCAAAACGCGTCAACAGTTTCGCCAACCCGAATTGCGGATGGGTTTGGTCGTCCGCGACGGCGCTCCAGGCGGGTTCGTCCAACTGCCGGTCCAAGCCGGGCAGGACCACCAGTCCTTGGGGAAGGGTCAGGACAAGGGACAACAGGTCCGCGGTCGATGGAACGGTCCCGGTGGATCCGGCGGCGATCACCGGGAAAGCCGGCGGGTTTTCGCGCCAAGCCTCGATCTGCATCCGCCGCAGCGCCGTCTGCCATTGGCCCGGGTCCTGCGCTTGTTCCTCCTCCAGAATCCGCGGCCAGTGTGTGCGGATCAGATCCAGAAAGGCGAGTACGCGCTGCCAGTTCTCCGAAAACTCTTCCGGCACCAGCCGTTCCAGATTGTCCAGAGACAGGCCTTCGACCTGAACCTGATCCAGAAACCGGCCAAGGTCAGCCGCCAGCAGGGAAGCCTGGTCCGGGGTCGGGTCCTCGAATCCCCATCCGCCTTCAAGAATCAGCCGGGTCAAGATCAGCCGACGGCGGAGATCGCCGACCGGCGGCGGCATGGCCGCCACGGCGGCCGCAAGGTCCGCTCCCCCCACGCCCGCCTCACCGAAAGCGGCGCTCAGGCCCAGCTCTTCTTCGTCGATATCGCCGATCGGCCGCAACCGGGGCAGCAACAGCGCCCGGCCCTCAGCGCGCCGCAAGAAGGCTTCCCGCAGGGCGCGGCAGGCGCGGCGCGTCGGCAACAGCACAAATGCGTCCGACAGCATCAACGGGTCCGTACCCCATGCCTCCAGCAGGCCGTCGGCCAGCGCATCAACGAAAGAGCGCTCAGCGGAAATCGTATAGACGCTTCCGTACCGCATTGCCCCTTAACGCGTGTTGGCTTCGCTGTAACCGGCCGCAATCATCTCCTCTGCCTCAAGACGCGCTTCCGGTGTGCCGATGTGATACCATTCCCCGTCATGGGTGATTGCCCCAAGGCGTCCCGCCGCTTCCGCTCTATGATAGATCTCCAGCAAACGGAAGGGTCCTTTCGGGACGTCTTCGAACAGGCCGGGCTTGAGTATTTGCAGGCCCCCGAAGACAAACGGCGCCACCTGCCGGTCGCCGCGGTAAGCGGCGGCCCCCGTCTCGTCCAGGTAGTAGTCGCCCGGACCGTCATAGCCATGGGCGTCCGCCGACTGAACCAGCAGCAACAAGACATCCATGTCGTCCGCGTTCCAGGCATCCAACATGCGGTCGACAACCGGCTCTACACCGTTGAACCAGATCGCGTCCGAACTGGTGACGAAAAAGGGCGCAGACCCGAGATGCGGCAGGGCGTCCCGGACGCCCCCGCCGGTCTCCTGAATTTGCTTCTCGTACAGCAAAGTGATGTCGTCGCGCCCGGCGAAGTGACCCTCGACCAAGTTGGGCAGATAGTGCGTATTGACCACAAAGCGGGTGACGCCGCCCGCTTTCAGGTTACCCATCGAATAGTCGATCAAGGGTTTGCCGCACAGGGTCAGCAACGGTTTCGGCACCGTATCGGTCAGGGGCGCCATGCGCTTCCCGAAACCGGCGGCAAGCACCATGGCCGTATCTATCGCCTGGAAGGAGCTCATCGGCCTTGCGCCTCCGGTGCCGTGCGAACATGCGCAGGCACACAGTCTGCGAACCAGGCCCTTACGGGCCCCAGCACTTCGTGCGTCAAATCGGATTCCAGCCAATGCCAAAGACGCGGAATATGTGTAAGATAGCGAGGTTTTCCATCGCGTCGGTCCAGGCGGGTGAAAATACCGATGATTTTCGTGGCTCGCTGCGCCGCCATGATTGCATAGGATGCCTGAAACTCGGACCGGTCGAGATCCGGGAACAGGCCGAGATACCTGTCCAACAGCTTGCCAGCCATGTCCTGGTCGACATCGCGGCGGGCGTCCTCGAACAGCGACACCAGATCGTAGGTGACCGGCCCGGTCACCGCGTCCTGAAAATCCAGCAAGCCCACACAGCGCGGCCCGTCGCGATCCGGCAGCCACATCAGATTGTCGACATGATAGTCCCGCAGCACCAAGGTGTCCGGCACCGCGCGCGCCATGGGCAGGACGGCCCGCCAGGCATCCACGAACGACCTGCGTTCCGTATCGGCCGTCGGCTGCCCCGTCACCGCAGGCAGGTACCAATCGGTGAAGAGCAGAGCCTCCTCGACAAACCGGCCATCCGAATAGTCGTTCAGATCGGTGGCCATCTCCGGCGTCCAGCGCCGGTGGAGGGCGACCAGCGCCTCGAGCGCCTGGGCATACAGCGTCGGTTCGCTGCCCCCTTGGCGAAGAATGTTCGTAAAAGTGTCGTCGCCAAGATCTTCCAAGAGAACGAACCCTTGGCCCCGGTCCCAGGCGATAACTTCCGGCGCGCTGAGTTTCAGCTTTTGCAGTTTTTCGGCAATAGAAACGAATGGGACGGTTTGCTCCTTGTCCGGCGGCGCATCCATCAGTACCGCACGGCGCCAACCATTGGTCAGCCGGAAATAGCGCCGGAAAGAGGCATCGTCGGCCAAGAGGGCACAGTCGGCAGGAGTCCAATCGTGTTCCGCCAGGAAAGCGTTGCGTTGTTCTTCCCGCGCGGTCATGCCGCCAACTCCCCAAGCCGGTCCTGCCAGCCTGCAGGCCCATTGAGATGAGCGGTCCGCCCCGGGCCGTCCTGGCACAGTTCGATGTCCAGATGCTCCCGCGGCAAGTAAGGCCCCATACGGTCCGGCCATTCGATAAGGCTGACACTGTCCAGGAACGCTTCCTCGATACCGAGCTCGAAGACATCCTCCGGCGATTCCAGCCGGTAGAGATCGAAATGCCACAGTTCCAGGCCGTCCAAGTCATAGGTCTGGACCAGGGTGAAAGTCGGACTGGGCACCTCTGTGTCGGCGCCAAGGGCCGCCTGCACCAGACCGCGGACCAGCGTCGTCTTGCCCATTCCCAAATCGCCGCGCAAGGCGACGATATCGCCCGCCTGCAAAAGGTCGAGAAGCCGCACCCCCAAAGAGGCCGTCGCCGCCGCATCCGGCAAGGGGATCGTCAAACCGGTCTCACCGGTGCCGAAAGTCGTTTCTGTCATGCGAGTCGCCAACGCGCCGGAAGGTTAGACTGATTGCCCGTCTCTTTGGGAGGTTATAGGCGATTCTGGAAGGGTTGAACCAGCCGAGGTTTACCGGGAACCCACCCAAGTTCGCCGTGAGATGCCCGCCGCCCCGCGTGATTAGCGCAAAAGCTGAGTTCGGAAGTACGCGACATTGGTCGCTAGCCCGGGCAACAGCCACTGAAACAGCCGCACGACGTTCAAGATCTCCTCCAACGGCGCGTCCTTCCGGGCCGCTTCAATCAGGGAGTTGCTTGAAAGACCGCCCGGGTTCGGTAGCGCCAACATGCTTTCAACCGCGGCATCATGGACCTTGCGGATCTTGGCTTCATACGCCGCCGTCGGGACCTTGCCGGCAAGGTCCCGCCAAGCCGCGGCAAAGTAGCTCGGCCAGCGGGCGAAGGCCCTGTAATCCGTGTTGACGAAGGGCAGACCCAACCTTGCCTTGATGTCGTCAAAAACCGCCCGCGTCGGCGCGTCGACATGGTGCGCCTCCATCAGCAGAAGGCGGGTGTCCCGGCTTGGACCGTGCCGTCCGGCAAACGGGGTGACGACGGACCCGGCGCTGAGCGATCCCCCCTCCAACAGAAGCCGGGCGGCCACCGCTATCATCAAATAAGGCATGTTGCCGTGAGAAAAGACCTCGTTCAGTTTGCGGATTTCGTCGATTTCAGGCTCCGCATATCCCATTGAAGCAAGCTCCGCGCAGAACGGCGTGGGGCCTAGGTCCGCTGCGGCCGCCTCCGCCGTCGCCCGCAATGCAGCGCAGGCATCGACGAATTCCCGGCTACCAGCCAGATCCCGATAGCCGCCCCACAAGACCTCGAAGAAGGTCGGGTAATGCGCGAAGGCCATCGTAACGACGCCCATCCAGGGCACCTGAAAGACGGCTTTTGTCTCTTCATAGACAGCCGATAGCCGCGCGTCCGCAAGGTATTCCGGAACCGGGTGTATGGCCGGAATGGGATGAGGCTTCAGGCGCGGCAAGGATGCGGTCACGATCATGAGCCCCTTCAGACTGTCTATGGTGTAACACCCACCAGGTTACAAAAAGTATACTAATTGTCATCCACACCCACCGCCATGATATCTTCCGCTGTCACGTTCGCGCCGCGGACCGGCGCGCCACTCAGAGAAGGATCTGCACAATGGTTCAAGAGGCTTCATCGCTTAGGATCGATATCGTGTCCGATGTCGTCTGCCCGTGGTGCATCATCGGCTACAAACAGCTCGAACAGGCACTGAGGGAAACCGGCCAGACGGCGGACATTCACTGGCATCCCTTCGAACTCAACCCCCAAATGGGCGAAGAGGGCGAGAACCTGCGCGAACATATTGCCGCCAAGTACGGCACGACGCTTGAAGAGTCGGTCAAAGCACGGGCGAAACTGACCGCCTTGGGCGCAGAGCTTGGGTTCTCCTTCGACTATGCCGACGACATGCGGATGCAGAACACCTTCCGCGCCCACCGATTGCTGCATTGGGCCGACCAATTCGGACGCGCGCACGATCTGAAAATGGCCTTGTTCGAAGCTTTCTTTACCCATCGGTGCAACGTCAACGATCCGGGCGTCCTGGCACAAACGGCAGCCGCGATCGGTCTCGACGCGGACGAGGCCGGCGAGGTCCTGCGAAGCGAGGCCTTCACCGAGGAGGTGCGCAACGCGGAAACCTTCTGGGTTTCTCGGGGCATTCATGGCGTGCCCGCCATGATCTTCGACCGTCAGCACCTGGTCAGCGGCGCGCAAGGGGTTGCGAACTACACGGCGGTCCTGCGGCATCTGGCCGAAAACCGCGCAGCCTAAAACCGCTGAGGAGAGGGAGATGCCGAAAGCGCAGGTGATCCACGAACTTGGGCCGCCCGACGTTATGAAGTGGGAGGACTGGGCCGTTCCGGATCCGTCTCCGGGCGAGGTCCGGCTGCGGCACACCGCGGTCGGCGTGAACTTCGCCGACACATACCACCGGGGCGGCGTTTCGCATCCCTGGCCAGTGCCCCCCTGTCCCGTCGTGATCGGTTTCGAGGGTGTGGGCATCGTCGATGTCGTGGGCGACGGCGTCTTGGACTTTCAATCGGGCGATCGGGTCGCCTACGGCATCCCGCCGCTTGGGAGCTATGCGGAAGTCCGCAATTATCCGGCCGACAAACTCCTCCATTTGCCTGACGGTTTGGACGACAAGCAGGTCGCCGCCTTGTTGATGAAGGGCATGACCGCACACTATCTGCTGCACCGGACCTACAAGGTGCAGCCCGGCGATACCATTCTGGTGCATGCCGCCGCCGGCGGCATGGGGCTGATCCTTTGCCAATGGGGCAAAGCGCTTGGCGCGACGGTCGTCGGGACAGTCAGCACGGAAGAGAAAGCCGACGCCGCCCGGGCCGCCGGATGCGACTATCCGGTGGTGCGTTCCCGCGAAAGCTTCGTCGACACCGTTCGCGACGTCACGGACGGCGAAGGGGCCGCGGTGGTCTACGAGGCCATCGGTAAGGACACCCTGCAGCAGTCGCTGGACAGTTTGCGGCCGATGGGGGTGTGCGCCGCCTACGGGCATGTCTCCGGGCCGCCGGATCCGGTCGACATTATTCAGGATCTGGGTCGGCGCGGATCCTTGTTCATTACCCGTCCCGCCATCATGCACTACGTCGCCAAGCGCGCAGACCTGGAATGGACCGCGCGGGATCTTTTCAAGGCAATCGGCGACGGCCTTTTGGACGCCAATATCAACTACGAATACGCACTCAAAGACGCGGTGAAGGCGCATCAGGCGATCGAAAGCGGCAGCACTCTGGGCGCGACGGTGCTGCTGCCATGAGCCTGCAAGACATCAAGGCGCTGACATTCGATACGGGCGGCACGATCCTCGACTGGCATTCAGGCTTCCGGGATGCGTTCGCCGCGGCGGGCGGGCAGCACGGGGTGCAACGAGACTGGGCTGCGTTGGCCAACGTCCTGAGGCGGCGGTCATTGGAAGCCATGGTGAACCTGGGCCGGGACGGGCCGCCCGATTACAATTTCGATCAGGCCCACCGGTTCACGCTGGACGCGCTGTTGGCGGAAGAAGCGCTGGAAATCTTCGACGAACAGGACCGCACCGCGATTGCCTGGGACGCGCCGCACCAGTTCGCCTGCTGGCCGGATTTTCCGCCTGTCTTGGCGCAACTCCGCGCGCACTTCATCGTCGCCTCCTTTTCCATCCTCAGCTACCGGCTGATCATCGATACGGCGAAGCGCAACGGGCTCGCCTGGGACGCGGTCCTGTCGTGCGAAGGGATGGGGGTCTACAAGCTGCTGCCCCGCTCCTACGAGACGGCGGCGCAGCGCCTTCAACTTCGCCCGGAGCAATGCTGCATGGTGGCCTGTCACCCCTACGACCTGGACGCGGCGCAGGGGGTCGGGTTCAAGACCGCCCTGGTGCGGCGGCCTATGGAATGGGGCGCGGCGGCGATGGCCGAGCATTCAGCGCAAGCCCCGGCCCCCTACGACATCGTTGTCGACGATTTTCCGGGCCTGGCCGAGGCGCTGGGGCTTTCCAACGACGGCTGAGTTCGTTACGGGATGCGCTGAGGCCCGATAGCGGGACACAACTGGACGACCCCGTTCTTCAAGCGGATCAGCACCAATGCAAAAGACAGACGCCGTCATCGTCGGAGCCGGGCCGGTTGGCCTGTTCGCCGTTTTCGAACTGGGCATGCTGGGCATGAAAGCCCATGTAGTCGACGCCCTGGACGAGGCCGGCGGTCAGTGCACCGCGCTTTATCCCGAAAAGCCGATCTATGACATTCCGGGTTACCCCCGCATCGATGCTGGCGAGCTGATCGCCCGGCTGGAGGAACAGGCCGCCCCTTTTGCGCCCCGCTACCATCTAGGCCAGCAAGTCGTCGCGGTTGAAGGCGACGCTGAAACGGGGTTTACGGTCACCACCTCCAAGAAGGAGGTCATCCACTGCCACGTCATCCTGATCGCGGCGGGCGGCGGAGCTTTCGGACCGAATCGGCCGCCGCTTGATGGGTTGGAACGTTACGAGGGCAAAAGCGTTTTCTACCTGGTCAAACGGCGGGAAGACTTCCGGGGAAAGAAGATCGTCATCGGCGGCGGTGGGGATTCCGCAGTCGATTGGGCGAATTCCCTGGCGGAGGTCGCCGCGCATATCGCCGTCGTGCATCGACGGGACAAGTTCCGCGCCGCACCGGAAAGCGTAAGCCAACTCCGCGCGCTGGCGGATCGGGGCAAGGTCGACCTGGTCGTGCCCTTTCAATTGGCGGGTCTCGAAGGCGACGGAGGCCAGTTGACCGGTGTGCGGGTCAAGGACCTGGACGGCGCTGAACGGCTGCTGGAAGCCGACTGCCTGCTGCCGTTTTACGGGTTGGCCAGCAGCCTCGGCCCGATCGCCGACTGGGCGCTACAGATCGAAAAGAACCTGGTCGCGGTCGATCCCGCAACGTGCGAAACGGCGCGTCCCGGCATCTACGCCATCGGCGACATCGCGACCTATCCCGGCAAGCTGAAACTGATCCTGCAAGGTTTCGCCGACGCCGCCGCCGCGGCGCACAGCGCCCATGGGCATGTCTTCCCGGGCGAAGCGCTGCACTTCGAATACTCGACGACCAAGGGCGTGAAAACCGGGTGATCTTGAAAGACCCAGCACCAGCCTAGCGGCCCTAGTTCCGGTGGATCATGGTCCCCGAGCCATGGGCGGTGAACATTTCCAGCAGGATCGCATGCGGGACACGACCGTCCAGGATGACAGCGGCTTCCACGCCCTGGTTCATGGCGTTCATGCAGGTCTCGACTTTCGGAATCATGCCGCCGGTGAGCGTCCCGTCCTGCATCAGCTCGCCGGCCTCTTCCAAGGTGATGTCCGCGATCAATTGCCCGCTCTTGTCCAGAACGCCGGTAACGTCGGTCAGCATCAAGAGACGGCGGGCGCCCACCGCAGCGGCGATCGCGCCGGCCACGGTATCCGCGTTGATGTTGTAGGTGTGGCCGTCCAGACCCAGGCCGATCGGCGCAATGACCGGGATCAGGTCCGTCGAGCGTAGATCGTCCAGGATGGTCGGATCGACCCGCTCCGGCTCGCCGACAAATCCAAGATCGAGCACCTGTTCGATATTCGAGTCCGGATCGCGCTTTTTCCGGGTCAGCTTGCGGGCCCGCACCAGACCGCCGTCCTTGCCCGAGATTCCGATCCCACGGCCCCCGGCTTCGACCAGCGACGCGGTGATGCTTTTGTTGATCTGCCCGCAGAGCACCATTTCGACGATCCCAACCGACTCCTTGTCGGTCACCCGCAGGCCGTCGACGAACTCGCTGGTGATCTTCATCTTCTCCAGCATCGCGCCGATCTGCGGCCCGCCGCCATGCACCACGATGGGGTTGATGCCGCACTGTTTCAGCAGCACCACATCCCGCGCGAACAGTTTCGCCAGTTCGGCATCACCCATGGCATGACCGCCATATTTGATGACCAGGGTTTCGCCGGAATAACGCCGCATGAAGGGCAACGCCTCGGTCAGAATACCGGCCTGGGCCAGCCATTCGGCCCGCCGCTTGGACTTGTGATCGCTGTGTTTCTGGTCGTGTTCGGGTTTACCCGTTTCGTCCATCATTCGCCCCCAACCAACCTATTTCTTGGTGTCGTTCCGTTCCGCGGCGCGCGGGACCTTAGCCGATACGGTCTTCCGCCGCCAGCGCGGCCAGTTCGGCCCGCAGTTCCGGCAAGCCCCAGCCTTTCTTGGAAGACGTGGCGATCACCGTCGGCAGCGCCGCCGGGTGCTTTTTCAGCGACGCCACGATGCTCGCAACAAGCTTCTCCAAGACGCTTGCCGCGATCTTGTCCGCCTTGGTCAGCACGATCTGATAGGCGACCGCCGCCGCGTCCAGACCGGACATCAGCCCTTCATCGGAGGGTTTCAGCCCGTGCCGCGCATCGATCAGCACACAGAGCCGACGCAGGGATTGCCGCCCGTGCAAATAATCCTCGATCAGCCGGTTCCAGCCGTCGACCAGATGTTTTGGCGCCTTCGCATAGCCATAACCCGGCATATCCACCAGCCACAGCGCCTCATCCGCCAGATCGAAATAGTTCAGCGCCTGGGTCCGGCCCGGCGTGTTGCTGGTCCGTGCCAGCGAACCGCGATTGGTGAGTGCGTTCAACAGGCTGGACTTGCCCACATTCGACCGCCCGGCAAAGGCGATCTCGGCGGGGCCCTGATCAGGCAGATCGCGGATCGACACAACGCTTTTCATAAAGGTGCAGGGCCGCGCAAACAGACGCCGACCCGTTTCCAGGTCGGCGTCGGTGTAATCCTCAGCCTTTAGAAGTCCGCTCATGGCGTTAACTGGATGGCTCCGCCTTGCCGCCGCCGATAGCGACCCCCATCCGGCGCATGATGACATATTGCTGCAGGATGCTGAGCGAGTTGTTCCAGGCCCAGTAGATCACCAGACCGGCCGGGAACGTGCCCAGCAGGAAGGTGAACAGGAAAGGCATCAGCATGAAGACCCGCGCCTGTACCGGGTCGGTCGGCGCCGGGTTCAGCTTTTGCTGCAGCCACATGGTCAGCCCCATGATGACCGGCCAGATGCCGATATTCAGGAAGGCGATGATCGCCGGCACTTCCCAGGGCACCAGTCCGAACAATGTGAGCATGCCCAGCGGGTCCGGTGCGGAGAGATCCTGGATCCAGCCGAAGAACGGCGCATGTCGCATTTCGATGGTGACGAACAGCACCTTGTAGAGCGCGAAGAAAACGGGAATCTGGAGCAGGATCGGTAAACAACCCGACAGGGGGTTCACCTTCTCTTTCTTATAGAGCTCCATCATCTCCATGTTCATTTTCTGGCGGTCGTCGCCATACCGCTCTTTAAGCTCCATCAGCTTTGGCTGCAGAAGCTTCATCTTGCTCATGGAACGGTAGGACTTGTTCGCCAACGGGAAGAACAGCAGCTTGATGACGAAGGTCAGGCCCAGGATCGCCACGCCGAAATTACCGAACCAGTCGTTCAGCATGTGGATGCCGTAGAAGATCGGCTTGGTCAGCCAATAGAACCAGCCGAAGTCGACCGCCAGATCGAAGTTCGAGATGCCCTTCTCAGGATCGTCCCGGTAATCGTCCAGAAGCAGCGTTTCCTTGGCGCCCGCGAACAGCCGGTTGTTCACCGTGGCGGTCTCGCCCGGCCCGACGGTGCGCGCGTTCATCAGGAAATCCGCCTGATAGGCCTCCGTGCTGCCCGAAAGTCGGCCCGAGAAACTGGTCTGCACCGTCTCCTGGGCATCGGGAACAAGGGCGGCGAGCCAATATTTGTCGGTGATACCGAGCCAGCCGCCGGTGGTCGGCTGCTTTTCGGCCTGCTGCACCACCCCGTCGTCGACCAGGTCGGAGTAATCGACTTCCTTCAGCACGTCGTCGAAAACGCCGATCAGACCTTCATGCAGAATGTAGAAACCTAGAATCTCCGGCGTGCCGGTCCGTGCAATCACGCCGTAGGGCGAAACGGTGATCGGCTGATCGCTGTTATTCCGAACCCGCTGGTCGACCGAGAACATGAAATTCTCGTCCAGCGTGACGATTTGCTCGAACACAACACCGGCATTGTTCGTCCAGCTCAGCGTCACCGGGCTGTTCACCGTCAGTTCCGGCTTGTCCGCCGTCCAGACCGTGTCACGGTTGGGGAGATCGATCCCTTCATTCCCCAGCCAGCCGAATTCGGCGTAGTAGGGTTTTTCCGCGCCAACCGGATGCAGGAAGACGATGTTCGGGCTGTCGGCCTCTACCGTCTCGCGATAGTCGAGCAGGGTCAGATCGTCGATCCGCGCGCCGCGCAGCGAGACCGAACCGCTGAGCCGGTCCGTTTTCACGGCAAGGCGGGGTGCAGCCTCGAGCAGTTGGCCCCGGGACTTGGGCAGGTTGCCTACCGACTGCAGGCTGCTTGGAACATTCACGCCCAATTGCGGCTGTGACGAGACATCGCCGCGTTCCTGCGCCGCCTGTTGTTCGGCTGCCTGGCGTTGCTGTTCCGCCTCGACGCGCTGCTCCTGACGGGGCATCTCGTAGAATACCTGCCAGCCGACCATGACCACCATGGACAACGCCAGCGCAATGATCAGATTCTTACGATTGTCGCTATCCATGACCGGACCGGAATTCCTCTTAAGATGCGGGCGGGACCATACCGGGTGTTACACCCGGCGACCAGACGTTAAGCCGCTTCATGGCTTTTTGAAGATCCTTGCACAAGGACGCGAAAGGACGCTCTGCGGTCGCGGCGCGGGCGATCAGGACATAATCGTGTCCGGCCAGCGAATTCGGCTCCAAAACAAGACGCGCCGCTTCGCGCAACCGGCGCTTGGCGCGGTTGCGGCGAACGGCGTTGCCGACCTTCTTGCTGGCGGTAAACCCCACCCTGATGCCGTCCTTGTCCAGGTGCTTTGCCGTGCGGCGCGCCGCCTGCAGCACAAGGCCCGGCTGGCCGCTGCTGTTGCGGGCGCGCGACAGCGCGACGAAATCCGCCCGCCGTTTCAGGCGTTCAACGGCGGATTTCGGGACCATTAGGCAGACAGACGCTTGCGTCCCTTCGCCCGGCGGGCGGCCAAAACGCGGCGGCCGGCGGCGGTCGCCATGCGGGACCGGAATCC